>OKWQ01000006.1_pt1 | contig 507505 bp, 454 predicted proteins | sample 1607071 | NCBI WGS metagenome assembly OKWQ01 (sample SAMN07501039, study PRJEB24779) | human gut metagenome | reverse complement strand
GAAGCCCACCCTAAGATGAGATTTCCCATAACGTAAGTTAGTAAGACTCCTGGAAGACTACCAGGTTGATAGGTGAGAGGTGTAAGCATGGTAACATGTTCAGCTGACTCATACTAATAAGTCGAGGGCTTGATCTAATAAATTGACGAAACAATATTCACTGTGTAATTTTGAGAGAATATTTCTCTTATAACCAAGATAATCTGGTGATGATGCTCTTAATGGATACACCCGTTCCCATACCGAACACGAAGGTTAAGCATTAAGAGGCCGATAGTACTGCACGGGAAGCTGTGTGGGAGGGTAGGTGGTTGCCAGGTCTTTTTTTATGGTTCGCTAGCTCAGTCGGTAGAGCACATGACTTTTAATCATGGTGTCCGGGGTTCGATCCCCCGGCGAGCCACCAAAAGCACTTCAGTTATGAGGTGCTTTTTTTATTTTAAAGTTAAAAATAAAAAATTAAAATAAAAAATATTGTAGATAAAGAGAGGTGTTGAAAACTATATCTGTATTATTTTTTTAGTTTTTATTTATAGTAAAAATATGTTAGTAAAACAATGTAAATATAAATAAATAGGAAAGAATTAAAATCATTTACCGTATAAAGATAATTTACATACAAACAGCCTTAGGGATTTCCCAGAGGCTGTTTGTTTTGGGAAAATAGCTGAGTTTTAAGATTAATATTCAAGTTAATTGATACCTATAAAATTTAAAAAGAGTGAATATTACTTGATTTAATTGATTCTATTTTCTAGAATCTTTTTTTGTATCAAAAACGCAATGAAATATTTATAAATGTAATGAAAAAATATATAACGCAATATTAGTCAAATAATTAACAATATTGGTGAAGAAGTGACCAAATCTGTTATGATATAGTTTAATTATCAAAATATTTTGCATTTAGAAATATACTAGTCGTTTTCTAACTGTATAAAGCAATATATATTTTTAAAATTGGAGGAATTACTTTATGGAAAATTTTATGGAGTATTTTGGTAAATATACCCCGGCAGCTGATGGCGTTGTAGCGAGCTTTAAAGTAGAATATTTAACCTCTCTTTTAGTTGCGGCTGTAGTAATCTTCTTAGGTAGAGCTTTGGTTAGAAAATCTAAGTTGTTGAAAAAATATGCTATTCCTGCGCCTGTTATATCAGGGCTTTTATTCTCAATTGTAATATCACTTATTAAAGGTGCTGGCATTATTGGATTAAGTTTTGATAAAGCGCTTATACAAGATTTGGCACAAAATATATTTTTCTTGTGTGTTGGATTTGGTTTTAGTTTAAAAATGCTAAAAAAAGCTGGAGGAAAACTTTGCTTTAGAATAGCTTTTGCAGCATGTCTTATAATTTCAATTCAAAATATAGTAGGACTTCTTATAGGAAAAGCCATAGGGTTACATCCATTACTTGCTCTTCAATGTTCTTCATCAGCAATGAGTGGTGGTGTGGGAACAGCATCTGCTTTTGGTGCAACCTTCGAAGCTGCTGGTGTTGCCAATGCCGTTACCGTGGGTGTTGCAGCTGCAACGCTTGGAAACGTTATGGGTTCATTAATTGGTGGACCAGTTGGAGCATTTTTAATTAATAAACATAACTTAAAGGCTGATCCAAAAGATTCTATAGATGTAGCAGCAACAGGAAAAGTTGTTGAGTTAAACACAAACAGATTAATATCTTCTTTTGCATTAATTTTGGTACTTGCTGGTTTAGGAATGCCAATATATGCATTACTTGATAATATTCCATTTATAGAAATGCCTAAATTTATAGGTTGTATTTTTGCAGGAGCTATTGGACGTAATGTATTAGAAGCTCTTAATGTAGAATTCTACACACCTGAAATAGATGCAATTGAGCACATGTTCCTAGAATTATACTTAGCGCTTGTACTTATGAGTATCGATATAACTGCATTACTTCCCGTTGCAGGTAAAATGGGGATTATATTAGTAGCTCAAGGTTTACTAGTTGCTGCATTTGCGATATTCATTTCTTTCAGAATGTTTGGAAGAGATTATGGTGCTGCTGTAATGTCAGCCGGAAACGTTGGTTGGTCTTGTGGATCAGGTTCCAATGCGGTTGCTAATGAAAAGGCTATCATGGATCAATATGGATGGCACACTATTGCATGGGTATTATATCCATCCTTTGCGGTAATTGTAGACGATATCTACAACCCAATTATATTATCTATTTTAGGAAGTGTTCTAAGATAATTAGTTTGGTGAAAAACTAGACAAGCTTATTTTAAAATTTTTAGTATTAGATTTAAAAACACCCTAGTAAAGCTTATGTATAGCTTTACTAGGGTGTTTTTATTGGAAATTAAGTGATTTTGAAGTTGATATAGTACCTTAAACATATTTAAAGAGTGGGAGATAAGCTTTGTTTAAACTAAGTTCCTCAAGGTTTTATTAAAAAACTAATATTATATGTAAAAAGTGGATTCTATAAGAATCCACTTTAGTTTAGGTCTATATATCTTAGCACAACTTCAATAAAACTACTACAAGTTTATTATTTACTATAATTCAATAGGTTTATTAATGGACATAAAGGTGAAAACACCTTCTCCAAGAAGGGTATCGTTTTCATCGGTTACGGATACAGAGTAAACTAAAACTCTTTTACCGTGTTTAAGTTCTCTGGTTTCTGCATAAAGTGTTTTTGTATTTAAACCAGGATTTAAGAAGTTGAAAGTGTTGCTAAGAGTTGCAATGTGATTCCCGTGGGAACTAGCAGCGGCACAACCGGCAGCATCAGCAATTGAGAATAGACAACCTCCATGTACAGAACCTACAACATTTAAGTATTCTTCACGTATAGGCATCATTGCACGTGCATAACCAGGTCCTATTTCTGTTATTTCAAGTCCTAAAAGTTCTGCAAAATTATTGTGGCTGTTCCTATATTGACGCAATTTTTCATAATCCATATTATTTCCTCCTAATATTAAGTTATTTTGTCATTCCTATTAGTGCAGTATTTTCACTTTGAATATATTGCTGAGCATATTTCCGTGGAGATACACCAGTATATTTACGGAAGGTTCTGATAAAGTAAGAGTTAGTTTGAAATCCGGAAAGTTCTCCTGCTGCCTGTACAGTTATGGGTGAACGAAGAAGCTCTCGAGCTTTTAGGATTCTTTTTTGAATTATATATTCAAAGATACTGAAACTAGTTACATTTTTAAAGATATGGCAAAGATGGTATTTGTTAATTGAGAAATATTTAGATAAATCCTCTAAGGTAATTTGTTCGGTGTAATGCTGCTCAATGTATTCAATTACAGGCTTAATGCGGTAATAATCATCATTTGTTCTCTCTATTACAGTAGTTGTACTTGAGGAAACAGCCATTACTTCTAATAAAAATTCTAAGATTAAAATTTTATATCGTATATCAGCACCAAAGGTATCCTTTGGAAGGTTGATTAATTGCTCTGAAAGAGTAATAATCTTCTGGGATTGTTCTGATGTAAGTGGAATACAGTAAAAGGGCGCTGATATCATAGACACAAAATTTGTTAAGGTTGTACTGGCTTGTGACAGTAATGTTGGTGAAATGTGAAGCACATAGCGTTTAAAGTGTTGGGATTCAGAGGTGTACACTGTACGATGAAGGGTAGAGCTGTTAATTATAAATAGTGTATTTTGTTTTATTTCACAAATACTCTTTTGAAGAAAAAATTCCCCATCATCAGATAATACAAGCATAAATTCCAGGTCATCATGGAAATGAAGCTTATCCATGTTCCAATCATCATTCTCTTTTAGTTGAATAGAAAATTCTTTAGTAATATCAATAGCATCCATTTATTTTCCCACCCCATAATTAATTAAAAATAATAGTATATTGTTTAAAATAGTTCTTATAATTTGAAGAACTATTTTTTATTTAGGTCTGATAAAGAAAAATAAGAGATTTTAATAAATAAATAAGTTTAATTAGATAAGAATTATTGTAAGAATGTAATTTTGAGTGAATATTAACAAGATTTAAAAATATATAAAAATTGTAACATATTCAAAAAATATGGTCAATATTAATAATTATTCTACATTATTTTCATTTTTTTGTTTAAAAAGATAAAATAAGAGAATTTTAAAAGAAAAAAATTCATAATAAAAATCGAAAAAAGAAAAATTATTTTCGATAGAATTTCATAACGCAATATTAGTCAATTTTTAACCAATATCAAGGAAGAATTTTAAAAAGCAATATGAGAAAATATTATTAGATAAAGGAATTAAAAATACTTTTTTAAAGGTATCAATTACATAGGTATGACAATGGATTTAGGAGGTGGAAGAGTTGTGGACAAGTAATACTATGTCATTTAGTCAATCTTTGCTAATTTCTTTAATGGGACTTGCAGTTGTTTTAATTGCATTAACAGTATTAGCAATAATGATAACGTTATTTTCGAAGATTTTTGAAAATTTAAACAAAAACAAAGAGAAGCAAGTTGTGTCCAACGCTGATAAAAAAGAGGGGTTGGCTGAAGAGGAAATAGGGGCGATTATTATTTCGGCAGTATGTGAAGATCTTCGCGTAGAGCCTGATTGTATCAGGATAACAAGTATAAGAGAAATATAATCTTGAAAAAATGAAAAGTTTTAATTTGGAGGAGAAAAGATATGAAGTATATTGTGACATTAAACCAAAAAAAGTATGAGGTGGAAGTTGAGAGAGTATCACCATTCCATATGCTTACTCACGAAGAAGTTGCAACAGGAGTTAAAGCAGCACCAGCACCAGTTCAACCAGCAGCGCCAGTTCAAACTGCTGCACCGGTAGCAACACCAGCAGCTTCAGGTTCAGGAACAACAGTTAACAGCCCAATGCCAGGAACAATTTTAGAGGTTAAGACTGCTGTAGGACAAAGTGTTAAGTCAGGACAAACTCTTTTCATAATGGAAGCAATGAAGATGGAAACTGAAATTGTGGCTCCAGCAGATGGAGTAGTAGCATCAATCGCTGTTAAGTCAGGAGATATAACAGAAACAGATCAGGTATTGGCAACATTAAGCTAGAAGGAGGAATTTAAATTGGATTTTTTAGAGATTCTTTCCGAATTATTTCAGCAATCCGGATTTGCTCAAATGACATGGCAGTCGGGTGTAATGATTTTGATTGCTTTTGTACTATTCTATCTTGCAATAAAGAAGAAGTTCGAACCAATGTTACTTCTTCCAATTGCCTTTGGTATTTTCTTATCTAACATGCCAAGTGGGGGAGTATTTGAATATTTCTATGAAATGGAGCATTGGTATGATGCCGGAGTAATTGGAGTTATGTATGCCGGAGTAAAATCAAGTTTATTTCCTTGTTTAATGTTTTTAGCAGTAGGAGCCATGACAGACTTTGGACCACTTATTGCAAATCCAATCAGCTTGCTTCTAGGAGCAGCTGCTCAGCTAGGAATTTACTGTGCATTTATTTTTGCAAATAGTTTAAGTATTTTTACACCACAACAAGCAGCAGCAATAGGAATTATTGGAGGAGCTGATGGTCCAACTGCAATTTACATAGCAAATAACCTTGCACCAGAGCTGGTTGCACCAATAGCAGTTGCAGCATATAGTTACATGGCATTAATCCCAATGATTCAGCCACCTATAATGCGTGCTCTTACAACTAAAAAAGAACGTAAAATTAAGATGAAACAACTACGTAAGGTAAGTCAGACTGAAAAAATCATCTTCCCAATATTCGTTGCAACTCTTTGTATATTACTTTTACCATCCGTTGCACCACTAATTGGAATGCTTATGTTTGGTAACTTATTAAGAGAAAGTGGCGTTGTTGGAAGATTATCAGATGTTGCACAAAATGCTCTTTGTAACATCATAACAATTATGCTTGGTTTATCAGTTGGAGCAACAGCTCAAGGAGATGTTTTCCTTCGTCCACAAACTCTTGCAATTATTGCAATGGGACTTGCGGCCTTCTGCTGTTCAACAGTTGGAGGATTACTTCTTGGTAAACTACTTTGCTTTATAACAAAAGGAAAAATTAATCCATTAATTGGATCAGCTGGAGTTTCAGCAGTTCCTATGGCTGCTCGTGTAGCACAAACTGAGGGAATGAAAGAGGACCGTACAAACTTCCTTCTAATGCATGCAATGGGACCAAACGTTGCAGGGGTAATTGGAAGTGCAGTTGCTGCTGGATTCTTTATGACAATTTTCCGTTAGAATGAAAGCTCTTTCTTATTATATTTATTTAATGGATAAGGGGGTATCCAAATTATAACTTTGGATACTCACTTAGAAGTTTCGATTGAAAAATATGATTTTAAATAAAGTGAAAATAATTTAATTAATTATAGAAGTTAATTATGACGTTAATTTAGGAGGGATTATAGTGAATAAGGTTATGAATATGCATGATGCGGTTGCAAAATATGTTGAGAGTGGTGATACTATTTGTTTTGGTGGATTTACTACTAACAGAAAACCATATGCAGCTGTGTCTGAAATTTTACGTCAAGGCCAAAAGGACTTTACTGTATGGGCAGGTCCAGCAGGTGGTGACTGGGATATGTTAATTGGAGAAAATCGTGTTAAAACTTATATAAATTGCTATACAGCAAACTCAGGATATACAAACGTATCTCGTAGATTCCGTGCAGCAATTGAAGAAGGAAAATTAATGTATGAGGATTACAGCCAAGACGTATTAATGCTTCAATTACATGCTGCATCCTTAGGTCTTCCATACCTACCAGTAAGACTTATGCAAGGCTCAGGACTTTTAGATTTCTGGGGAATCAGCAGAGAAGAAAGAAAAGCACTTGAAAAAGTTGATAATGAAAAGTTTGTTGAAGTTGAAAACCCATTTAATCCAGGTGAAAAGATAATAGCTGTGCCAGTACCAAAGCTTGATACAGCAATAATTCATGTGCAGAAGGCATCTCCAGATGGAACTTGTATTATTGAAGGAGATGAGTTCCACGATGTTGATATAGCTATTGCAGCTAAAAAAGTTATCGTAACTTGTGAGGAATTAGTTAGTGATGAATATATAAGAAGAGATCCTTCACTTACAAAAGTATTTAGTCAATGTGTAAGTGCTGTTGTACATGTACCATTTGGAGCTTGGCCTTCACAATGCTACAACTACTACGATGTAGATGGAGTAGCTCTTACTGAATACGATAAGGCTTCTAAGTATGCAGATGCTGCAGATGCAGTTAAAAAGCTTAAGAAGGAAGCAGCTAAAAAAGGAATAGAATTTAACCTTGAGAATAAACCAGAGACCTTCGAAGATTATGTTGAGAAGTGGGTTTATAGTGTGAAAAATCATGAGGAGCTTTTAGATAAAATTGGAGGCTCTCGTTTAATGACAATAAGAAATGTTCCAGGTCTTGGATATGCAGGAAAAGTACAGTAGGGGGGAATGAAAATGTCTAATTACAGTAATTATACAAAGCAGGAAATGCAGGCTTATGCCATTGCAAATAGTATAAAAGAAAATCAAATCGTTATTGTAGGAACAGGACTTCCGCTTATTGGAGCTTCATTAGCTAAAAGAGTTATTTGTCCTAGTTGCCACCTGATAGTAGAAAGTGGACTTATGGACTGTTCACCAATCGAAGTTCCAAGAAGTGTTGGAGATAACCGTTTCATGGCACAATGTGGTGTTCAGTGGCCTAACGTTCGTTTTGTTGGTTTCGAAACAAATGAATGGCTTCATGATGAAGATCGTATGATAGCTTTCATTGGTGGAGCTCAAATAGATCCATTTGGAAATGTTAACTCTACTTGTATCGGTGATTACCATAATCCTAAAACACGTTTCACTGGTTCAGGCGGTGCAAATGGAATAGCAACTTATTGCAATACTATCATAATGATGCAGCATCAAAAGCGTCGTTTTATGGACAAAATTGATTATGTAACTAGTGTAGGCTGGGGAGATGGCCCTGGTGGACGTGAAAAATTAGGGGTTCCAGGTAACAGAGGACCATTAATGGTTGTAACAGACCTTGGAATAATGAAGTTTGATGAAGAAACAAAACGTATGTACTTGGCATACTACTATCCATTCTCAACACCAGAAATGGTTAAAGAAAACACAGGTTTTGATATAGATGTTTCTAGAGCTGTGCTTATGGAAGGACCATCAGAGGAAATAATCAAAACAATACGTGAGGAAATTGATCCAGGACAAGCGTTTATAAAGGTTCCAAAGGAAGCACCTTCAAAGCCAGTAGAAAAAGAAGTAATAGAAGAAGTAGCTTCAGAAAAATCCTTAGCTTAATAAGATTAAGCAAAGTTAAAAGGAAAGATGAACATTTTGATATAAGTTATATGAAGAAAAGGAGATATATTTATGGGGAACTATTCAATGCCAGGGTACTTTCAAGCTATGAATGTTATAAAGGGCGACACTTTTCATAAGAATCCCGAAAATGAAAAAGAGCTTAAGGCTGTAGAAGAAGAAATAGGTAAAAAAATAAAGGAAGTTCTAAATGCGGGAACACCTGATGATAAGATACATGCAAAGGGACAAATGACTGCAATGGAGCGTATATTAAGCCTTGTAGATGAAGGAAGCTTTTGTCCATTAAACAGTCTTTTCAATCCAGAAGATAACAATGAAACAAAGATTGGTATCGTAAGCACTGGACTTGTAAAAGGTTTAGGAAGAGTAAACGGAAAATGGGCAGTTATCATTGCATCAGATAATAAAAAAATGGCTGGAGCATGGGTTGCTGGTCAAGCAGACAACTTATTAAGAGGAAGTGACACAGCTAAATTATTAGGAATTCCTCTAATTTATATCTTAAACTGCTCTGGAGTTAAGTTAGATGAACAAGAAAAGGTATATCCAAACCGTCGTGGAGGTGGAACACCTTTCTATAGAAATGCACAGTTAAATCAGCTTGGAGTTCCTGTTATCGTAGGTATCTATGGTACAAACCCAGCTGGAGGCGGATACCACAGCATAAGTCCAACAATCCTTGTTGCCCATGAAAAAGCAAACATGGCAGTAGGTGGAGCTGGTATCGTTGGAGGAATGGATTCTAAACCTTACGTTGATGCTGAAGGCGCACAAGCAATGATTGATCAGACTCGTAAGATGAAGATGGACCCTCCAGGTTCTGTAAGTGTTCACTACAATGAAACAGGATTCTTCCGTGAAGTATACAGTGAAGAGCTAGGAGTTCTTGACTCAATTAAAAAATATATGGACTATCTTCCAGGCTACAATCCAGAGTTCTTCCGTGTTGATACACCAAAGGCTCCAGCAGTAGATGGAGAAAGCTTATATGATATCGTTCCTTTAAATACAAGAAAAGCTTATGATATGTACAATGTATTAAAGGTTTTAGTTGACGGAAGCGAATTCATGGAATTCAAAAAAGGCTACGGACCAGAGATGATTACAGGTCTTGCTAAAGTAGATGGATTATTAGTTGGAATTGTTGCCAATCAGCAGGGCGCTCTTCCAATGAGAGGATATCCTAACTATCCAGAATACAGAGGCAAAGGTGCCATTGGAATGGGTGGAAAGTTATACCGTCAGGGTCTAATTAAGATGAATGAATTCGTAACTATGTGTTCAAGAGATAGAATACCAATGATATGGATTCAAGATACTACAGGAATTGATGTTGATAATGAAGCTGAAAAGGCTGAATTATTAGGACTTGGACAAAGCTTAATTTACTCAATTCAAAACAGCGGGCTTCCAATGTTCGAGATTACCTTAAGAAAAGGAACAGCAGCGGCTCACTACGTTTTAGGTGGACCACAAGGTAATGACAATAACGTATTCAGTATTGGAACAGCAGCAACAGAAATCAATGTAATGTATGGTAAGACAGCTGCAGGTGCAATGTACAGCAGACGTCTTGTGAAGGATCAAGATGCAGGAAAAGACCTTCAACCAACAATAGATAAGATGAATGGATTAATTCAGCAGTATATTGATAAATCAAAACCAGAATACTGTGCAAAAACAGGTATGGTGGATGAGATTGTTGATATGCCAATGTTAAGAAAATATATGGTTGCCTTCACAGCAGCGGCATACCAGAATCCAAAATCAATTTGTCCAGTACATCAGATGATTCTTCCAAGAGTTATTCGTGATTATGATGCTATAAATAATAAATAGTAAGAGGGTAAAAGGATGGATATTTATACTCTTGGTGTTGATGTGGGTTCAACAGCCTCAAAGTGTGTCATTTTAAAAAATGGAAAAGAGATTGTAGGAAAATCACTTATAGGAGTGGGGATTGGTACAAGCGGTCCTGACCGTGCAATTTCGCAGGTGTTAAATGAGGTCGGCATGACAAGAGAAGACATGGCATGTGTACTAGCTACGGGCTATGGAAGAAATATGTTGATGGATTTTGCTGACAGACAGCTTAGTGAACTTAGCTGCCACGCCTTTGGTGCAAAATTCCTATTTCCTAATGTTCACACAGTAATTGATATTGGTGGACAGGATGTTAAGGTGATGAAGATTGAAAATGGCAGTATGATTAACTTTCAAATGAATGACAAGTGTGCAGCAGGTACAGGACGTTTTCTTGATGTTATGGCAAGGATCCTGGAGGTAACCGTTGACGATTTGGATACTCTTGGAGCACAGTCCACTAAAGAGGTTTCCATAAGTTCCACTTGCACAGTATTTGCTGAAAGTGAAGTTATCAGTCAATTGGCTGCTGGCAGTGATAAATGTGATGTTATTCATGGAATCCACAAGGCTGTTGCAGCCAGAGTAGTTGGCCTTGCACACCGTGTAGGATTAGAGGACGATATTGTTATGACAGGTGGAGTGGCACAGAACAAGGATGTTGTAAAGGCTTTAGAAGAAGCTTTAGGGCATAAAGTGCATACAACACCTATGACTCAGTATGTAGGGGCTCTTGGAGCTGCACTATTTGCTTGGAAAAAAGCACAAAAACAGAAGTAACACATAAATAAGTATAGCGGGTAATGTATAAGTTATACATTACCCCTATTATACGTGTATAGATTTTTATTAAAAATAAAAAAAGATATGAGGTGTAATTATGTCTGAAAATGAAAATAAAAAAGCTCCTGAAGTGAAAAAGAAAAAGGGTGCCAGCCCAGGAGTTCTGGCTTTAAGAAAAGTTGTTGATGATGTTTACACTGCTGCAAGAGAAGCAAAAAAACAAGGACAGCCAGTTGGTTGGTCATCTTCAAAGTTCCCATGTGAATTAGCAGAAGCCTTTGGTCTTAAGGTTGTATATCCAGAAAACCAGGCTGCGGGTATTGCAGCACAGCATGATGGAGAAACAATGTGTAAAGCAGCAGAGGAGTTAGGCTATGACAATGATATTTGTGGATATGCCAGAATAAGTCTTGCATATGCTGCAGGAAAAAGAGCTGCTAAAAAATATAACCATGAAACTGGAGAATATATTATCAATCCTAACAGTGGTAAACCACTTAAGGATGAGAATGGTAAGGTTGTTATAGATCCTGAAACAGGAAAACCAGTGAAGGATCCAAAAACCATGACTCCTTATACAGAGCTTGTAGATTTAAATGAAATTGAAGCAATGGAAGAGGGCGAAGAGAAGGAAAGAGCTTTAGCTGCAATCCACAGCTTCAAACAAATGCAGATGCCACAGCCAGATTTTGTACTTTGCTGCAACAACATTTGTAACTGCATGACAAAATGGTATGAAAACATTGCTCGTATGCATAACATTCCTTTAATAATGATTGATATTCCATATAACAATACTGTTGAAATAGATGATACTTATGTTGCCTATGTTCGTGGACAGTTTGATAAGGCTATTGAGCAATTAGAGGTAATTAGTGGAGTTAAGTTTGATGAAGAAAAATTCAAGACAGCTTGTGCCAATGCAAACCGTACAGCTAAGGCATGGTTAAATGTTTGTAATTATCTTCAGTACAAGCCATCACCAATGAGTGGTTTCGACTTATTTAACCATATGGCTGACGTTGTTACAGCACGTGGAAAGGTTGAAGCTGCAGAAGCTTTCGAGCTTTTAGCAACTGAACTTGAGGAGAATGTTAAAAAGGGTGAGTCAACACTTCCATTTAAAGAAGAACACCGTATAATGTTTGAAGGAATTCCATGCTGGCCAGGACTTCCAGCTTTATTCAAGCCACTTAAGGCAAATGGAGTAAATGTAACAGCCGTTGTTTATGCACCAGCCTTTGGATTTGTATATGATGACATGGATGCTATGGCACGTGCTTATTGTACTGCTCCAAACTCAGTATGTCTTGAGCAGGGAGTTGCCTGGAGAGAAGGAATCTGTCGTGATAATAAGGTAGATGGAGTTTTAGTTCACTACAACAGAAGCTGTAAACCTTGGAGTGGGTATATGGCCGAAATGCAGAGAAGATTCACTAAGGATTTAGGAATTCCATGTACTGGTTTTGACGGTGACCAAGCAGACCCTCGTAACTTTAACACAGCACAGTATGAGACTCGTGTACAAGGTTTAGTAGAAGCAATGGAAGCTAATAAGCAAGCAAAGGAGGCAAAATAATGAGTATTGAAGCATTATTACAGAATTTTAAAGAGATTGCAGAAAACCCAAAGAAACAATTACAAGAGTGTAAGGCAAGTGGTAAAAAAGCAATAGGAGTAATGCCATATTTTGCACCTGAGGAGCTTGTTTATGCTGCTGGCATGATGCCTTTTGGAATGTGGGGTTCAAATAAGAAAAACATCAGCCGTGCGAAGGAATACTGTGCAACCTTCTATTGCACTATAGCACAGCTGGATTTAGAAATGATGCTAGATGGAACTATGGATATGCTTTCTGGCGTAATAACACCTACAATTTGTGATACTCTACGTCCAATGAGCCAGAATATCCGTATTGCCATGGGGGAAAAATTAAAGGTTATCTTCTTAGCACATCCTCAAAATCGCTTTGATGAAAATGGAATTAAATTTACAATGGCACAATACACAAATGTTAAGAAGGAACTTGAAAGCATAAGTGGTAAGGAAATTACTAATGCTGACATACAAAATGCAATTAAGGTATATAATGAAAGCAGAGAAGCACGCAGAGAATTTACAAAGCTTGCAGCAGACCATTGTGATATAATCACACCAACTAAACGTAGTGCAGTTTTAAAGGCTGCTTGGTTTATGATGAAGGATGAATATACAAAGCAGTTAAAAGAATTAAATGAAGAATTAAAAGCACTTCCAGTATGCAGCTGGAATGGTGTTAAGGTGGTTACTTCTGGAATCATCTGTGACAATCCAGCTTTACTTTCAGTATTTGAAGAAAATAATGTTGCAGTTGTTGCTGATGATGTTGCCCATGAAAGCCGCTCTTTCCTTGTGGATGTACCAGAACATGAAGATGGTATGAGAGCTTTAGCTTTACAATTTGCAAATCAAGATTACGAGATATTACTTTATGATTGTCATGCAAATAAGAACCGCAGAGGCGAATATATTGCTGATTTAGTAAAGAAAAGCGGTGCAGATGGGTTAGTTCTTTTCATGCAGCAATTCTGTGACCCAGAAGAAATGGAATATCCATACTTAAAGAAAGCTCTTGATGATGCTGGAGTTTCACATATTAAGCTTGGTATTGATCAGCAGATGAAGGACTTTGGTCAAGCTCGTACAGCAATTCAAGCCTTTGCTGATATGCTAGAGTTTGTATAAAATTAATCGGTGGTAAAAAATAGGGGATTATATATGTATTGAGAGGGGTATAAAATGGGGATAGAAAAAATCTTTGCAGTATATTTTTCAGGGACAGGAACAACAAAAAAAGTAGTAACACAAGTAGCAAAAGGACTCAGCACAGCATTGAACCTTCCTATATATGAAATTGACTTTACAACCTACGAAGCTAGGAAGCAAAATTTAGAGTTTTGCAAAAATGATTTAGTTGTCCTTGGTATGCCTGTTTATGCAGGCAGGCTACCAAATCTTATATTACCATATATAAAAACTATAAAGGGAAATGGCGCTATGGCTGTTCCCATAGTTTTATATGGAAACAGAAATTATGATGATGGTCTTATGGAGCTTAAGACAGAGCTTGATAAAGACGGGTTTCATTCAATTTCTGCAGGTGCCTTTATTGGTGAACATTCCTTTTCAAGGAAATTAGCGGCAGGAAGGCCAGATTCAAAGGACATAGAGGTAGCAGACAACCTTGCAAGCTTAACAGCAGAAATTATCAATTCGCTCTCCAGTGAAGAGAAGCTTCTAAAGTATGAGCTTCAAGTCAAGGGCAATATGCCTTTAAGTCCATATTATACCCCAAGGGATCGTAAGGGAAATCCAATCGATATACGTAAGGTAAAACCTAAAACAAAGGAAAGCTGCAATAAATGTGGAAAGTGCATCAGCATGTGTCCGATGAATGCCATTGATGCTAGTGACCCAGCACTAGTTTCAGGGGTATGCATTAAATGCTGTGCTTGCATAAAGCGTTGTCCACAAGAGGCTAAATACTTTGAGGATGAAGGTTATCTTTATCATATGAGAGAACTGGAAGAACAATATGGGGTTACCCGTAAGGAGCCAGAAATTTTCTCAATTAATTTTTAAAAAGAAATTCAAAAATCACAAATTGAAAGCAAAATAAACCTTGCTATAGTAGGCTATATATAAAAATGGAGGTGGAAGTATCTTATGATAGAAAAAATTTATGATAGTCCCAACATTTATAGAATTTATGTTCCACTTCCTGAAAATCCTTTGAAAAACTTAAATTGTTATGTTGTTAAAACAGGTGACAAGGATTTAGTGATAGACACGGGGTTTAACATGAAAGAATGTCTGGATGAATTGAAAAAAGGTTTGGCTGAACTTAATGTGGACATGGAAAAGGCAGTACTTTTTCTTAAACATATGCATTCAGACCATATTGGACTTACTGAAGAAATAACAGAAGAAAATACTACAATTTATATGTATAGACTGGATTATCAATATTTATCTAAAATACAAAAGCGAGATATTTGGTGTTGGTTGGAGGAGAGATTTATTGAAGCAGGTTTCTCTGAAAACTTATTAAAACAGCAAGAAGAGGTTAATCCAGCAAGAGTATATGCTCCAAAGAATTGTTTTAATATTACTGAGATTGAGGATGGGTTTATTTTTAAATTTGGTGGACAGGAATTTGAATGTATTCATACCCCAGGTCATACATCAGGCCATACTTGTATCTATCTTAAGGAAGAAAAAATCCTTTTTTCAGGAGACCATATTCTTTTTGACATTACCCCAAATATAACAAGGTGCAAGGGGGTACCTAATTCCCTTGAAGATTATATGAATTCTTTGAAGAAAATTAAAGATAAAGATATCAACCCTTTGCAGCACATAGGGCTAGTGAAGGGAACATCTATGCTCGTAATGATGAACTGCTAGTTCATCATTAATATAGATTGGATAATTTAATGAAAATACTTAAAAGCAGAGATGGACAAACTGCATATGAGGTTGCAGCTCAAATGCAGTGGTCTATGAGGGGGAAAGATTGGAGTGGATTTCCAGCACACCAAAGATGGTTTGCGGTAGGAGAAACTTTATCACATTTAGACTATCTTATAGAAAAAGGTAAATTAACTGTAGCTAGGGAGAATAAGGTTAATATATACAGAGTTACTCAGTAAAGGGGACCACTTATATAAAGAAAAGCTATAATTTCAATGAAGACTATGTTTGCATTTAAAACAAATATGGTCTTTTTATTTTTCTACTATCATAATCGAGTAAAACCTCATCATATACTTAAAAGAACTAACTATGAATATAATTAATAAATAAGTAAGAAACACTTACGTTTCAGATGCTAAAATTTACTTAGGGGTGATAAAATGAGTCAATTTAAGATGGGAAGAAAAAGACAACGAAAGAAAACGTTAATTAAGTTTATAGGCTTTATAGGTGTGTTTATAATACTATTTATTGGCTGTAATATGTATCTTGATAATATTTATAAAAATGAAAGAAAAAATATGACTGTTAGTGATGAACAGCTTATAGATGAAGTTATTACACTTGCAAAATCCAAGGAAGGCCTTGAATATGTGTGGGGTGGTAAGGGTGAAATCATGACGGAGGAAAGGTTAAATGAGCTTATTTCCTGGTATGGTGATGATTATTATCCATTAAATCATGAGGAGTACATTGGTCAGCAGGCTTTTGATTGTTCAGGGTTAACCTACTGGACTTATATGGAGCTCACAGATGTGTTTATTGGATACTCAACCACAGAGCAACAGGAGGTTCTAAAGGATTATAAAGTGTCGTGGAAGAGTCTGCAGCCGGGGGACATAATCTTCACTCCAGGCCATGTTGTCATGTACATTGGTGATGGGAAAATAATTAACTCTGCAAATAAAAAGGCTTATCCAGCAGGGGGAGTTAAAATTGAGAATCTTGGTCTTGATAGATTTGGGGATATATATAGGCCTATTGATTATATAAAGGAAGTTAAAGCGGAAGGTTAGAGAAATGGTAGATAGCTTAAGTACATTAAGCTATCTACTCTTAAATACTTGAAGAATAGGCAAGTTTCACTGGAGAACTATAGAACATTAAAAATAGAATAATGTTTTTGGAAGCAATATGGAATGTATAAAATTATTTAATATGGATATAATTTTAATATATCTGTCAAATTATATCCTGCATGGACTGAGGTAATACTCAGTCTTTTTTATTATTTTCTAACTAAAATATATAATCAAGGTATAAAAAATGAAAATGTGGGAATATTAAAAGATGGCGTTAAGCTAAATAAAAATTAAGTTTGATAAGATAAATAGTTTCTTTTAAAGTAGAAAGTATTATATCAATATAGAAACTTAAAGCATGGAGGATTTATCATGAATGATAAAACAATAAAATGTAAAGAGTGTGGATCAGATTTTGTATTTTCAGTAGGTGAGCAAGAGTTCTATAAAGAAAAAGGATTTGAAAACGAACCTACAAGATGTACAGATTGCAGAAGAGCAAAAAAACAACAAAACCATAGAAGATAATTTTATAGTTTTAAGCCTTAGTGTAAACTGTAGGCTTATTTTTTTGCAAATAATTCAATTGTAAAGTTGTGAGGAGTTTGTAGTTGCTTCTCTAGAAATTCATATAGTGACTAATTAAAGTAGGAACTAGGTAAGAGGCAGGAATAGTAAGAATAATACTGTTTTTGTATTATTTTACACAAATTTATTAAGTTATTTATGATTATTAAGTTTGAAGTAAACAAAGGATATTATAAGTAAAACATGGAATATAATAGTGATGAGTTTAGATAATAACATAATATCTTGAGGTTAAAGGCAATATAAAAAATAAGGGAGGAAGTTTATGGGGATAAGAAGTTTAATTGATGGAGGTAAAACTGCTGTAAAAAAGGCTGTGGCAAGATTTCCAATTGTGATTATATTGTCGGCTGCAGCAGCAATGCTTACAGTTTATATGACTGAAAAATCAATGTATGCATGGGAACAGGGCATTAGCAGATTTATAGTTGTATTATGCTTAGGAATACCTCTTTATCTATGTATATATGTGATCCTTGAGAGAATTAATAAGGAAAATCATAAAGAAAAGTATTTATATCATGGTTTAGGGACACTGATGTTAATCCTTTATTGGAGATTTGTTTACACAGATGCATCAATGGTTATTGTAATAAGACATATTGGACTGATTTTAATATTGATTTTATGCTTTTTAGTAATTCCATATATTAAGCGTGAGGAGAATTTTGAATTATATATAATTCAAATATTGAGTCGTTTATTTATAACAGCCATATATGCTGTTGTGCTTCAAATTGGGATTTCAGCTATTCTGGTAACTTTAAATTATCTTCTAGAGGTAAGGATTAAATTTGAATTATATTATTATACTTGGCTTTTGATAGTTGGCATATTTGCGCCTTGTTTTTTCCTTGGGGGAATTCCAAAGAAGGGTGAGGTACTTAGTAAGGAACACTATCCAAAAGGGTTAAAGGTGCTGATGCTTTATATAATAATGCCTTTAATTTCAATATATACTATGATTTTGTACCTTTACTTTGGAAAAATAATTATTACAAGTAAATGGCCAGAAGGTTTAGTATCACATTTAGTGCTTTGGTATGGGGTGATATCAGCTGGAACATTATTTCTGATTTCGAAGTTAAGAGATACTAATAAATGGGCAGATATTTATTTTAAGGTTTTCCCAGGAGCAATTTTACCATTAATGGTGATGATGTTTGTCTCAATAGGAATAAGAATTGGAGATTATGGAGTTACTGAAAACAGATATTTTGTTGTTGCTTTAGGAATTTGGGTCTCTGGGACAATGATATATTTGGCTATTGCAAGAAAGAAGAAGTTTATAATCCTTCCAATATCCTTGGCAGTTATAATGCTAATATCTGTGTGTGGGCCATTTAGCAGTTATAGTATATCTGTAAGAAGTCAAAACAAACGATTTTCAGACATTCTTAAGAAGAATGATATGATATCAGATGGCAGTATTGTGAAGAGTTCAAAGGAGTTATCTGAAATGGACAAGCAAGACATAAGCAGTATTCTTCATTATTTCGAGAGGAATCACGCCTTAAGTCAGGTTAAATATCTACCAAAGGATTTTCATTTCAAAGATATGAAGGGCATTTTAGGATTTGAAGATATTGAGGGATATGCATATAGTGCTAATAGATTTTTCTATTTTGGAGCAGAGGAAGGCTTTACTAAAATAGATATAACAGGTTATGATTACATGTTTCAAGGTGCCAGCTATAGTGGTGGTGGCAACAGGTATGGAGAGGGAATCAATGCTGATTATAGACAGCAAGAAAGAAAATTTGTTTTAAATAGAGATGGGGAAGAAATATACTCCAAAGCTATGGAGGAATATGCACAAAAGCTCGTTGAAGAATATGGCCTGGACAATAATAGCATAAAAGGTATTGTTAAGGAAATTATATTTGAAGATGAGAATGATAAGGTAAAGATAAAATTTATATTTAAATCTATGTCAGGTGAAGCAGTTAGTGGAACTAATGACATTCAAAATGTAGATTGTGAGTTTATTGTGTTAGTTAAGATGAAATAAAGAGGCCAATAAAAGAATTAGATAAGTGAATTATATGAAAATAAATAGAGAATAAAAGAAAGACTGATCAAGGTTTGAGCAGTCTTTCTTTTATTCATCACCTTCAGGGTATTTAATTATGACCTTCAAGGTGCAGAAATTAATCCTTTAGCAATTCCAATTAATTTTAACAGGATTAGGCTCATTTTCTACTGCGATTTTGTGAAGTTCAGATTCATACTTTGAACAAACCTTTGCAGCTATGTCCTCGTAAACCTCAGCTGAAGATTCAAGACCAACGCGGTCATAAGCAATTGCAGCTGAACCATAGAAGGCAACAGCTAAAGAATTAGTTATAGTAGTAATTGTGGCAGCGGCCTGGGCACAAGCTCTTGCAGCAGCCTGAGCAATAGGATTTCCTTCTGCTTCCTTTGCAGCACCTTGAGCTTCACGAACTAATTTTTTAGCATCAGCTAATTTCATACCACCTTCAACGAAGCTTAAAGCAGCGGTTAAAGCATTTTTAAGACGAGTATCTTCAGGATAAGCTTTTTCGTAAATTGGTAAAAGGTAAGCTTCTGCATATTTTACAGACCAGGTTATTATTGTGGTTTTATTTTGAGTTTCTATTATTCTCATTAAAGAGATTATGTATGGGGAATCAGCAGTACCAAGCATTTTTCTTAATTTAGCCATAAGATTACTCCTTTATATTCAATGTTATATATTATTTTACCTAAAATTTAGGTGAGATGAAATGGGTATTTAAAATATGTGGATTTTTGTAATGAGTTATATATTACTGCTTATAAAGTTATGGCATAATATATAAAAATGTTACTATAAATGGAATGTTAATATTAAACGTTAAATACATAAATAATAATTTTGGAAAATTTATTTGTTTAAAATATTAGATAGGGGGAGTGGTAAAATGGATGCTGTAACATTAGTTTTTGAGTTACCTGGGATATTTACTATTTTAAGTATTATATTATTTTTAGGTAATGTATATAAAAGGTGCAAGATTGGAAAGGGACTTACTACAGTGGCTACTTGTATTGAAGTTTTCTTCGTTTTGGACTCTGTGGAATAATACCTGCAAAGCAGCAGATAATCAGATATCAGAATATGTATATGTGGAGGAATTTTCAGTTTCTAAGGTCGGGAATCGTGACATAATCAAAGCAGGGTTTAAGATTGACTTAGTATATGGACTTTATATACCTGCTTCAGAAAAAGTGGACTTAGATGCTATTGAGGTTTGGGAGTAGTTAAGAAAAATAGTAGTGGATGAGTAGAAATAAATTTTACCAAAAGAGATATAATAAGATTGACATATTTAACGAAGGAGAAAAGCTATGAATAATTTTATTGAACAAGCAAAGGCAATAAAAAATGATTTAGTAAAGTATAGAAGAACTATACATGAAAGTCCAGAAGTTGGAGATAGTCTGCCAAAAACCAAGGGGTATGTTATAGCAGTATTAAAGGAACTTGGCTATGAACCAACTGAAATTTGTGAAAGTGGCATAGTTGCCACAATAGAGGGACGTAAAGAGGGAAAAACATTTCTACTAAGAGCTGATATGGATGCACTTCCTATGAAGGAGGATACAGAATGCGAGTTTAAGTCAACTAATGGCGCAATGCATTCTTGTGGTCACGATATGCACAGTGCTATGCTTTTAGGTGCAGCAAAGTTACTTATGGAAAATAAAGATAAGATAGAGGGGAAAGTAAAGCTTGTATTTCAGCCTGATGAAGAGGGATTTACAGGAGCTAAAAAAATGATAAAGGCAGGAGTTTTGGAAAATCCTAAGGTTGATGCGGCAATGGCAATGCATGTACATTCAGGCACGCCTTCAAATGTGGTGCTTTATGGACTTGGCACAAGTATTGCAGGATGTAATAGGTTTAGAATAGTTGTAAGGGGTACCGGATGTCATGGAGCATTGCCAGAAACAGGTGTTGATCCAATAAATATAGCATCTCATATTTATATTTCGCTTCAAGAAATAATAAGCAGGGAGGTATCGCCAACAGAACCAACAGTTTTGACCATTGGTAAGTTTACAGGGGGAGATGCACCTAATATTATTCCAGATGAAGTTATAATGGAAGGAACTATTAGAAGTTTAAATAAGGAAATTGGTGAGTTTATATTTAACAGAATGAATGAAATAGTTAAGAGTACAGCCAAGATGTTTAGAGGAGATGGAGAAGTGATAGAGTTGTCATCAGTTCCACCACTTGCAAATAATACAGATCTTGCTAAAGAATTAGGAGGATATGTTAAAGATTTAGTTGGAGAACAATCAGTTGTTTCCTTTGAAGGTGGGGGTATGGGATCAGAGGATTTTGCATCATATTCCTATGAGGTGCCAAGTGTGTACTTTATGCTTGGAGCTGGTGTAAAACAAGAAAATCCATCTTATGGAGAGCCTATGCATAATAGCAAAGTTATGTTTAATGAGGATATTTTAGCTACAGGTGCAGCTATGCATGCTTATTGTGCTATTAAGTGGTTACAAAATAATAAATAGTAAGTTATAAGAGAAATGGTTGGATTTGATATCTTGGAAAGAGAAAATGGAATATATAAGTTGAAGGAAGTTTCAATAGAAGTATAAACAGCTTATCCTTTTTTACTTAAGGTGTATTTATTTTATGATATTTAGAAATACTTAAGGTAAAGGAGGAGTTTTATGAAAAAGAACACAAGTTTTTTGGTCATAACCCTTATTCTTGCTGTAGTAGTTTCAGCGCCTTTGATAGGTAACTTAAGAGAAGGCATCAGTAAGGACAGCGATGAAGGAAATGTTTCTGCACCAGCTGCAAGTGTTATTACCGATGAAGTAATTAATATGAAAGGAAGCAAGTATGGTGAATATACATACAATAAATATGAAAATCCACGTTATGGGTTTTCTATTGATTATCCATCTTTTTTAACAGAAGCGAAGGAAAGCCAGAATGGAGATGGCATAATACTACAAAATAAGGAAAATACTATAGTAGTAATTCTTTCAGGTGTTAATAATGCCCTTCACAAAACTTCAAAGGAGCTTTATGAAGGTTATTTAAACAATACAAGAGGCGTTGTATATAAAAAACGCATAGGAAATTCATTTATGATAGCTGCTGAAAATGGAAATAACAGTTACTTTATTTATGAAGTAGCGGGAGAAGGCTCAATTAATACTTTTATTGTTGGATATCCTAAGGAAGATTCAAAAGAGTTTGATAAAATAATTAAAGAAATGAAAAAATCCTTTGAAACACCATACGTTCATAAAGCAAGATAAATTAATAGTTTGTGAGTGAAAGAAGCATCTTAATAGGAAGCTTCTTTTTTCAATTATTTTTTTGAGTTTATAGCTAACAAAGAGGTCATTTGTAATTTCTACGGGGTAGGTCTGTTAATTACAAAAGTTGGACCTGACGGGTCGAATTTTTTACAATGTTTTATATAAGAATTTATTATAAAATTATTTTAATAAAAATAAAACTCTTTGGAGAGTTAAGGAGTCTAATAGATGTAGAAGGTAATTACTTGATAGATCTGTACAGGTTGGAAAGGAGATTTTCATGCAAAATGAAAAAAGGGTAAAAAGAGCTATAAAAGGGGATGACAAAGCCTTTGAGGAGCTTATGAGTGAGTAGAAAATTTATATAGGACGGCTTTTTCTTATGTGAGGAATGAGGCAGATGCCCTTGATATTGTACAAGAGACCGTGTATAAGGCTTATATATCTATAGACAAGCTTAAGGAGCCAAAGTATTTTAAAACATGGATTATAAGAATACTTATTAATACGGCATTAACTCATATTAGAAAAGGAAGCAAGATAGTTTATCTAGAGGATAGAGAGCTTAGTGAGGCTATGGGGTCTGTTGAAAACAGAGTGGAGGAAAGCATTTATATTTGGTAGGCTTTAGATTCCTTAGAGGAAAAGCATCGTGAAGTAATAATACTTAAGTACTTTAATGACCTTACAATAAATGAGGTTGCACAGGTTTTGAAGTATCCTCTTGGAACAGCTAAAACATACTTAAATAAAGGGCTCAATAAGCTTAGAAATATTATGAGAAGGGATGTTGTGTAAATGAGTGATTTAAATATAAAGGATACAGTGAAGATACCAGAGGGGTTAGATAATGCGGTGCTTAAGGGTATTGAAAGAGGAAGACAAGATAAGCAGTACGAAAAGGATAAAAGAAGGATTTATGGATTTAGAAGGGTTGCAATTGCAGCTGGTTTAGCATTCGGGGTAACCATGACAGCAGGAGTTATAAGTCCAGAGATTGTTAGTGCAATACCAGGCTTAGGACAAGTTTTTGAAAGCTTTAATACCTCTTTATTTGGAGAACCAACGGATAGGTTTAAAGAAGCTACACAGGTTATTGGAGAAGCTAAAGAAAGTAATGGTGTATCTGTGATGCTTGATGAAGTGATTTTAGATGAGAATATGCTGGTGATGACACTCATAGTGGAAAGTGACTTTTTAAGAGGTTATGAAGATCTTAACGAGGGGGATTTTTTCTATTTGAATGGATATATGTTCATTGAGGGAGAAGAGCCTATGTCCATGAGTGAAAGGGTTAGAATCATTGATGATAACAGGGGAGCTGTGGTTTTAAGTGCGAATATTGCGGAGATGAATATTAAAGATAAGTCAGACATCAAACTTAAGATAAGAGGTATTTCAAGAGGTTATAAGGATAAGAATGTTAATATAGATTTTGCCTTAAAGGTTAATAAAATATCAGGCGGAAACAGAGTTATTCTTAAAGATGTTCTGCAAGTGGGAGATAATTCCATTGAATCAGCAGAGCTTGTAACCTCAAAATTAGCTAATACACTACTATTAAAAGGTAAGACGGCACCAGTAAAAGAAGGAAGTAAAGATTATTCGGAGACAGTTTTCTTTGACACAGAGTATGTGGTTAGGGACAATAATGGTAAGTATTTTAGAACAGAAAAAACAGGAAACTTAAGCTATGAAGGGGATATGTTTATAAAGCTTGAAATTAAAGGTGACCTATCTGATAGTCAATCAATTCAGGTTATGCCAAAGGTTAATGACAATACTATTACTGAACATATAGATGGAGTATCATTGGAGCCGTCACAATGTACAGGAAATGATGCTGAAGAACAGAATCCAGAAATAATTTCAAGACCTGCCTCAGAAGCAGAATTAAAGGCAGGTTATGCTTTAGAGAAGGTTTCTTATTATGTGAATATGGATGAGCCTAAGGTGTTTAACACTGTTGAAGAGTTAATTGGGATGTCAATACCAGTGAATAGTACAGAAAATGTACTTATAAAGAATATTGAAGTTGGTGAGAAAGGAACAAAAGCAACTTTTAGGATTGAAGGTAACTATGATTATAGAAATCTAAGTCAGATGGTAATCTTTGATGAAAGCATGAAGGATGTATCAAGAAGAGAAGGACAAAGCCTTGTAGCAGTTGAAAATGAGCAAGAAGGAATATACAGTATGACTGTAGATAAAATTTCAGCTAATGGAAAGTATAAAATTGCTATTCCAAGAATGCCAGAAAACAGTGAAGAAGCTCCGGAGTGGGAGATAAATATTGATTTGAAGTAAAAAAATTGAACTTCAATGATTATATGAATCTAAATAGACTAAAATCATTTCAAGGTCATTTTAGTCTATTTTTTACTTAGGTATGTATTTACAGCATTATTTAAAGTTAAAATTATAATACTTAATTTTTAATAATATATTATGTTTGATATAATATATATTATATTTAGGGTTAAATTAAGGGGGAATGAAAATGACTAAATATGCTTTCATTGGTGGCTTGCTTATTGATGGCACAGGTAAGGAACCAGTTGAAAATTCATTAGTATTAGTTGCTGATAAAAAGATTGAATATGCAGGAACTTACATAGATTTTGGAAATGATTATAAGGTAGTTAATATAACAGGAAAAACAATCATGCCAGGTCTTATTGATAGTCATCTGCATTTTTCAGGGAATCTTACAGATGATGATAGGGACTGGATTTTAGAAGATCCAATTCAGAAAACAGTTGTGGCTGTGCAGCAGGCACATGAATGCCTTGAGCATGGATTAACTACCGTTGGAGAAATTTCACGTTCAGGATTACATATTCGTAATATGATTGAAGTCGGAGTAATGAAGGGGCCTCGTGTGGTTGGAACAGGACTTGGATTCTCAAGAACCTGTGGACATGGTGATTCTCACAGGCTGCCACAGTGGTATAACGAGGAGTCACACCCTTGGGCAGAGCGAATTGACGGTCCATGGGATTTACGTAAGGCTGTTAGAAGAAGATTAAGAGAGAATCCAGATGCTATTAAGATATGGTCAACAGGTGGAGGAATATGGAGATGGGACCAAAAGCTTCATCAGCATTATACCTTTGAAGAGATAAAGGCTGTGGTGGAGGAATGTAACATGGTTGGTATTCCTGTTTGGTCTCATGCTGAAGGCTATGAAGGAGCCCTTGATTCTGCAAAGGCTGGTGTTCATTTAATTATTCATGGACAAACTCTTAATGATGACTGTTTGGATATAATGGCAGAAAAGCAAATATATTTCTGTCCCACTATTCAATTCCTTAATGAATGGTTTAAAACCTATGCTCCTCCATATATTCCAGAGGTTCACGATCAGTATCCGGGGGACACAGTAGCTGAGAAAGAGCTTAATCGTGTTTATGCAAACCTAAGGAAGGCAAAAGAAAAGGGCATTGGGTTAACAATTGGGTCGGATTCCTTCTGTTCAAGCCTCACACCTTATGGGATAACTGCCATCGGAGAAATGTATTCCTTCGTTGAAAAGGCAGGAATATCACCAATGGATACTATAATGGCTGCAACAAAAATTGGAGCTGAGATGCTTAGGATTGGAGATATTACTGGTACATTAGAGAAAGGTAAGTTTGCAGATTTGCTGGTTATAGATGGAAACCCTTTGAAAAATATCCGAGAGATAGCTGTTGAAAATATGGATATTATTATGAAGGAAGGAGATATTATAAAAAAAATACTGTAAAAAAATGGACCCTAGAGGTCCGTTTTTTTATATAGCGATTAAGAGGTTTTTTTGAAGGTTTTCGAGGAATAATAATTTTAAATAATCAATTGACAACTACATACTATATGAATATAATGAAACTATAACGTATGAATGATTGCTCATATATTCAATCAAAAGGAGGGGAAATTATATGACAGTAAAGCAGAAAAAAGAGTTAATTTTAGAAGGATTAGAGTGTGCTAATTGTGCTACTAAAATTGAAACAGAAATAAATAGAATAAGTGGTATAACAGCTACCATGAACTTTATGACCAAAACACTTTCCATTGAGACTGAAGGTGGACAGGATTTAAATGTTGTATTAAATAATGTGAAAAATATTGTTAATAGAATAGAATCCCATGTAATTGTAAAAGAAAAAGTAATCAATAAGGGATCAAAGAAGACTCTTATTTTAATGGGACTTGATTGTGCAAACTGTGCGGCAAAAATAGAGAATCAAGTTAAGAATATTTCAGGTGTAAGGAGTTCTACATTAGACTTTATGGCTAAAAAGCTGATTATTGAAGCTGACAGTAATCATGAAATGAAAAGAATTGTTGATGAGGCTACTACAATCGTAAATAAATTAGAGCCAGATGTTAAAGTTATAGATAATGGAACAGAGTCAAAGTCAGAAAAAAAAGTGGACGAGGCTTCAGATGAAGTAAGCTATAAAAAAGAATTCATTCAGCTAGGTGTTGGTGGAGTACTTTTCCTTCTTGGAAGCATATTAAAGCTACCGGATTGGGCTGAGCTTTCCGTATTTTTTATTGCATATCTGATTGTTGGTGGAGAAGTTTTACTAAGAGCTATAAAAAATATATTTAGAGGACAGGTTTTTGATGAGAATTTCCTAATGGCAATTGCAACTATTGGTGCTTTCATTATTGGAGAATTTCCAGAGGGTGTTGGAGTTATGTTGTTCTATCAGGTTGGAGAGTTGTTCCAAAGCATAGCAGTTAACCGTTCAAGAAAATCAATCAGCTCTTTAATGGATATAAGACCAGACTTTGCTAATTTAAAGGTTGGAGATGATGTTAAGAAGGTTGCACCAGAAGAGGTTGCAATTGGCGATATAATCATTGTTAAACCTGGTGAGAAGGTACCGCTAGATGGTAAGGTTATTTCAGGTGCTTCCATGATGGATACTTCAGCTTTAACTGGTGAATCTGTACCAAGAGAAGTTGAAGCTGGGAATGAAGTTCTAAGCGGATTTATCAATAAAAATGGAGTTCTTGAGATTGAAGTTGCCAAGGAGTTTGGGGAATCTACAGTTTCTAAGATTTTAGATTTAGTTCAAAATGCCAGCAGTAAAAAGGCTCAAACAGAGAACTTTATCACTAAGTTCGCTAGATACTACACTCCAGTTGTAGTTATAACAGCGGCAGCTATTGCTGTAATACCTCCAATGGTAATTAGTGGAGCTTCTTTTTCAGATTGGTTATATAGAGCATTAATCTTCCTAGTTATTTCATGTCCATGTGCTCTTGTTATATCAATACCTCTAGGGTTCTTTGGAGGAATTGGTGGTGCATCTAAGAGAGGTGTTCTTGTTAAAGGAAGTAACTATCTTGAAGCTTTAAATGATGTTGAAACTGTTGTATTCGATAAAACAGGAACTTTAACTAAAGGTGTGTTTAAGGTAACTAAAATTGTTACAAGAGAAGGATATTCAAAAGATGAACTTCTTGAACTTGCAGCTTTTGCAGAAAGCTACTCAAATCACCCAATTGGAATTTCAATATTAAAGGCTTATGGAAAAGAAGTTGATAGAGGTAGAATTGACACCTATGATGAAATCTCTGGTCATGGTACAAAGGTAGTAATTTTAGGCGAGCAGCTTTCAAGTGGTATGCTTAAGTTAATGAAAAAAGGAAAAGAAGTATTAGCTGGAAATGCTAAGCTTATGAAAAAAGAAAATATAAGCTACGATGAGGTTAGAGCTGTTGGAACTGTGGTTCATTTAGCAGTTGATAAAGAGTATGCAGGATATATTGTAATATCTGATGAGGTTAAAGAGGATTCAGCAAAAGCTATTCAAAGTTTAAAGGCTCTTGGCGTTAAGACAACTGTAATGCTTACAGGTGATGCTAAGGTCGTTGGTGAAAAGGTTGGAAAAGAACTTGGGTTAGATCAGGTTTATGCAGAATTATTACCTACAGATAAAGTTGAGAAACTTGAAGCTTTAGATAAACAGAAGTCTCCAAAAGGAAAGCTTATCTTTGTTGGTGATGGAATAAATGATGCTCCAGTACTTGCTAGAGCAGATATTGGAATTGCCATGGGAGGACTTGGTTCAGATGCGGCTATAGAAGCAGCAGATATTGTTATTATGACTGATGAACCATCTAAAATAGCTGATGCAATTAAAATTGCAAAGAGAACTAAAACTATAGTTTGGCAGAATATCGTGTTTGCATTAGGAGTGAAAGGAATATTTTTAGTCCTTGGAGCTTTTGGTATTGCAACTATGTGGGAGGCTGTATTTGCTGATGTTGGAGTTTCAGTAATAGCCATCTTAAATGCTATGAGAGTGATGAAGGTAGAAAAACTTTAAGTGTAATTTAATAAAAGGAATTGCGAGGGCAATTCCTTTTGTTTTTACTTAAATAAGAAGACATCATAATTTATACATAAGTTTACAGAAAGATGACTATATGTACCAGATAATTAAAGATTGTGGAAAAATACTCAAATAAATGTTAATTTTTAAGGTTGAATATTTAGACTTATCTATGTTTTGTTGACAGAAAAGAGGTCAGGGGCTAATATGGTAGAAGGGGTATTTTATCCTAATAAACTTGTGAGGAGGGTGTAAAATGAACAAGCGAATAAAAGTTTTAATATCAGTTTTAATGTGTACAAGCCTTTTTTCAGCTACAGTTTTTGCAGATGATCTTAGTGACAAAAAGCAGCAATCATCCGATGTAGAAGCTGAAATAGATGCAGGAAAAGCAAGAGTTAATGAACTAGAAAGCAAGAAAGACACCGTTACTAGAGAAGTTGAGGCATTAAATAGTGAGGCAGAAGCGCTTAATAAGGAAATTAATGAATTAAATAGCAAGATAGAAGTATCAAATAAAAATTTAGAGGAATTAAAAGTTAAAACAGAGGAACTTACAAAGGCAATTGAAGATAATCAGCATGTTGTAAATGAAAGAATGAGAACTCTGTATAAGAGTCAAGGACAAAGCTACATTGAAATTCTTTTAGAATCTCAGGGGATAACAGATATGTTGAAAAGAATTGATTATTTAATGAGAATGATCAAGTTCGACAAGGAAGTTATGGAGGAATTTGAAAAGAATCAAAGGGAGCTTGCCTCAGTAACTAAGGAAGCAGAAGAGGAAAAAGCCAAACTTCAAGACGATAAAATGGTTGTAGAAGTAAAAACTAATGAGTTAAATGCTAAAACTGCTGCAAAAAATGCGTTGGTGGCAGGATTGGAAGCTGATATTGCAGCAGAAGAAGCTAAAATAGCTCAAATGGAAGCTGAGTTTAATGAACTTCTTAGTGCTATCAATACAATGGAAGCTGAAGCTGTTCAAGATGAAAGACCAAGCAGAGGTGATGCTGGCTCTACAACAGCAGGAAATGGAGATATTTTTTCGATTACCGGTGGAATGGCATATCCAATTACTTCAACCTTTGATCCAAGACCGAACCCAATAACTGGGGTGTGGGAATCTCATGGAGCTCTTGATCTAGGAGCACCACATGGTGCAGGAGTTTTTGCTTTAAAAGCAGGAACTGTAGCATATTCAGGATGGATGAGCGGATATGGTAACGTAGTTGTTATTAATCATGGAGATATGAGCACTTTATATGCACATAATTCAGTTCTTAATGTAAGTGCGGGAGAGCAGGTTTCAGGTGGACAAAGAATTGCTTCAGTTGGTTCTACAGGAAACTCTACAGGACCACATATTCACTTTGAGGTAATAATAGGTGGGGTTAAGGTAGACCCAGCTCCATATTATATTTATTAAGTTTAAAAATTAATATTATAAAAGCATAAGCATAGACCATATGCAGAATGGTTTATGCTTATGCTTTTATATGATAGAGTAATTGAACTGAGTGGGTTAGTTGTTATATATAAGAGTAAAATTTGTTTAAACATATATGTCACTTGTGTATAATTAATGTAATAGTGTAAGTTAATTTAGTACAATTATTGTTATACTGTGTGGAAAATGAATCAGAAAAAGAATTAAGGTGATTAAAGATATGGAAGAAAAGTCAATTGGACGAGGAATTATTATTTTATCTATATCCAGCATAGTATTAAAAGTATTATCAGCTTTATATATGCCAATTTTGTCCTATATATTAACGGATGAGGGTATTGCCATTTATACAGTTGGTTATGATGTGTTTATATTTTTGTTTGCATTAACAAGTCTTGGAATGCTTCCGGCAACAACAAAGCTAGTGGCAGAGTATAAGGTTAAGACCAATGATAAAAGTGAATTACAAGTGATGAAGGTCGCAAGGAATGTGTTATTTATATATGGTGGTGTGATTGCAGTTTTATTTGCTGTTATGGCAAAGCCGCTTTCAAAACTGCTTAATAGTGAACAATCATTTTGGGTATTTGTTTTTTTATCTCCTGCAGTTTTCATTGCATCAATTTTAACAGCATATAGAGGTTATTTTCAAGGGTGTAAGGATATGCTTTCCTTAAGTGTTTCAAATATTATTGAGCAGGTATTAAATGTAGTCTTTAGCCTTATTTTTGCTTTTCAGCTTATGAAATTTTCAACTAAGTGGGGAAGTACTGGAGGCACAGTTGGAACTACAATTGGAGCTTTAGGTACTTTAATATACGTAAGGTATATTATAAATAAGAAGTACATAGAAAAATCAAATTTAAAACAAGTGAGAATATCAAAGTCAAAGAAGCGGGAAATATTAAAAACTTTGCTTACTTATGCAGTGCCCTTTATACTCATTGCAGCAATACAAAATATATCTAACTTAATTGATGTTATCACAATCAGGAATTTAATTCATGGTGATGTTAATGTTAAAACAGCAACTTTAAAATATTATACAACAATTATAAGTGTGCCACTTGTTATTGTAACTTCACTAGGGATTGATATCTTTCCAAAGATAATAAAAGGATATATAGAAAAAAATAAAAAAGAGTTGATGATTCAGACCTCATATTTTTATAAGTTGACCTATATGATTACAATTCCGGCAGTGTTTGGTCTTATGATTTTAAGTAAAGAGGTTTTTTATTTTGTGTTTGGAAGAACCTTTGGTTATGAAATTCTATCAATTGGTGCTGTGGCTTTATTATTCATGGCATTGACAACTATTCAAAATATTGTTCTTCAGGGGATGGATAAATTTGGGTTTATTATAAACCTAGGCATAGCAACAATTTTAATAAAAACTTTAATAAACATAATGTTAGTAAGGATAGATAGCATAAATATAATTGGAGCAGTAATAGCAACCATAGTATCACTTATGATAGCTACAGTTATTAACCATAAAAAGCTACAAAAGGAGTTTCAGGTTAAGATTCCAATTGTAAAGCAAAGTAAAACTTCAATAATTTCAGCAATGATTATGAGTGCTGTTTTATTAGTTTTAAAGTACGTCATAGTTAATAGCTTCTTTATGGAATATTACACAAGAGCAGGTGCTGGAATAATTCTATTTGTATTAATACTTATTGGTGTAATAGTATACTTCACAGCATTGCTCCTTCTTGGGGGAATTACTAAATATGAATTAGATACGGTTTCACCTAAGATATATGAGTTTATGCCACAAAGTCTAAAAAGTAAGGTAGTAAAGATAAAATAAAAGCAGCCACTAAGGCTGCTTTTATTATCGTGTATATACTATTTTTCCATCAACCATAGTCATTTCAGCTTGAACATATCTTATTTCATCCTCTGGGATTTTAAAGATATCTTTATCTAAAACAACTAAGTCTGCTAATTTACCGATCTCTAAGGTTCCTTTTTTATCTTCATCAAAGGAGCAATAGGCACTTCCTGAAGTAAATAACTTTAGGGCTCTTTCAAGAGAGAGCTTTTCTTCTGGCATGAATCCTCCTTCAGGGAAGTTGTTAAGATCCTTTCTGCACACTGCAGAATATAGGTTTTCAAATGGATTAAAGTGAACTACAGGAGCATCACAGCCGATGGATAGTTTAATTCCCTTATCATCCATAGTTTTAAAGGCATAAGTTTCCTTATATCTGCTGCCAACTCTATCTTCAACTATATGCATATCGTAATCTAAAAATATTGGCTGAATGTAAGCCATAACATCCATATTATTCATGCGTTCAATGATTTCACCATTAGTTATCTGGCAATGAACTATTCCATGACGACCAGCTTTTAAAGGTGTATTAAGATTATCTAAGGCATTTAAATATAAATCCATAGCCTTGTCACCGATGCAGTGGGCTGCTGTTTGGAAGCCGTTATCATGAGCTGTTTTAATATATTTATTTAACGCCTCTTGAGAGTATAATCCAATTCCACAGTTTCCTGCATCATCACTATACGCTTCTCGGAGAAGTGCTGTTCTTCCACCTAAGGCTCCATCTAAAAGAAGCTTTAAAGGTCCTATTTTGAAAAAGTCATCTCCCATACCAGTTTTATAACCGTTATGTATAAACTCTTTAAAAACATCAAGATTTTCAAATAAGCATTGCTCATAGATTCTTACTTTTAAGTTGCCCTCTGAAAGCAGCTCTTTATAAGCCTTTATAACATTTTCAAAGGACTTATCAGGCATGGCATCAAAATCATCCGTTTGAACTGAGGTTATGCCATAGCTTAGCAATTCATCACAGGTTCTTAAAATCATACTTTTCATAGATTCCACAGAAGGTGGTGGAATAATACCATAAATTATAGAGAGTGCATCCTCCATAAAGATCCCCTTGCTTAAATCTATATTTTTGTTGCCTTCTAAAATTCCATGATAAATGTGATCCAAGGCAACAGAGTTACAAACTGCAATATGCCCACATATTCTTGTAAAGATTACTGGTATTTCAGTAGAAATTTTATCTAAATCTTCCCTTGTAGGAAAGCGGTTTTCGTTAAGCTTGTCTTGATTCCACCCACGACCAAGAAGGCAGTTTAGGGAAGTTGCTTGTCTTTCAGCAATAAATTCTATGCCGGCAGCTATCATTTCCTCAATGGAGTTAACCTTTGTTAAATCCATTTTCTCAAGGGTATAGCCATAGTTTAAAAGATGAAGGTGGCTGTCATTAAAGCCAGGTAAAACTACCTTACCATTTAAATCTATAATTTGGTCATAGGAAGCTTTTTCAGCATTACCTTCTTCAGTAGTACCAAGGAATTCAATTATATTATTCTTGATGCCAAGGGCCTCATAAAAATTATTTTTTTCATCCAGTGCTGCTATTTTTCCGTTTAAAAACAAAGTATTCATCATTCATCCTCCAGTTCAGTGCTAAATATGACTTTTTTAAACATATCTGCTACAATAAATATGAATTTTAAAAATTCAAATAATTTAATTTATACATCATTGGTGGGGATTTTATGGAACAAATAGTTGAGTTTTTGGTGGATTTATTATGGGACTGGCCATTAATTATAACAATTCTCTCTACAGGTATATATTATACGTTGTCGTCAGAATTTTTTCAAATCAAATATTTTACCTTCATTTGGAGAAGAACTTTTAAAGCTATTAGTAATAAGGATGAGAAAAATATAAGTATGTTTCAGACATTATTTGCTTCATTGGGCACAACCACTGGTATAGGAAATATAACAGGGGTTACCAGTGCTGTTGTAATTGGAGGGCCAGGGGCTATTTTCTGGATGCTGGTAACGGGGATCCTTGGAATGATAATAAAAATGGCAGAGGTAACCTTGGCAGTTTACTATAGGGATGAGTATAAGAATGGAACTGTTGGAGGAGGTCCGATGCAATATATTGAAAAAGGTATTGGAGAAGGTATGAATTTCAAGTCTGCATGGGTCTTAAGTACAATTTTTGGAGTTGGAATTTTATCCACTTTAATCTTTACAATTCAAAACTATAACGCTTCAGTGATAATATCAAATAGCTTTAATGTACCAATTATACTAGTGGCCATTACGTACAGTTTAATAACTTATGCTGCAATTTATAAGGGAACAAAGGGAATAAAAGAGCTCTTTATCATTGTCGTTCCTGTAATTACATTACTTTATGTAGGAGCTGGAGTCCTAGTAATAGTAAGAAATGGAGGCTTATTTGTAGCAGCATTAAAGGGAATTATATATGATGCTTTTAGCGTAAGGGCAGTCGCGGGAGGTTTTATTGGAAGAGGTTTGCATGAGACTATATCAAAGGGAATGTCTAGAGGTGTTTATTCCAATGAAGCAGGCTGGGGAACCTCTGCAATGATTCATTCAACAGCTAGTACAAATCATCCAATTGAAGTGGGTTTATATGGTGTAGTTGAAGTGTTTTTGGATACTATAGTTATATGTTTTATTACTGGAATTGTAGTTGTAATGGGAATTTTATCAGGAATTTCACCAGCTGGAGATATAGTAGTATCGGCCTTCTCCCTTGGAATAGGTGAGTTTTCAAAAATAATTATACCTATAACAATATTCTTATTTGGGTTAACTACATCTATTGGGTGGTACTCCTATTATGAAAGTATTTTATTGTTCTTTTATACAAGGGGAAAGATGAAGTTTAATATGGAAAAGCTTTTAAAAAATATGAAGAGAATTTATCCAATACCAGGATTTATTATTGTAGTTATAACAACCAATTTTGGTGGAACAGAGGGGATACTTTGGGGTTTTGCTGACATCTTAGCTGGAATTCCAACCTTTGTTAATATGTTTGTTGTGCTTCTATTATCGGATAAGTTTTTTGAATTGCTTCAGGATTATAAGGAAAGGCACATCTTATGCGAGGAGGCAGAAGTGATTCCTATATTTTATGGAGAGGAAGATTGAAATTATTATAATTTTTAGAATTATGCCAGAGATAACATAATTGTAGCATAAAATTTACGCATTAATCCTTTACAATCATATTAAAGAATATTATTGGGAGGGTTTTTATGGAGAATATCTTGCAGGCAATGGTGGATTTCCTATGGGGATTGCCATTAATAATTGTAATTCTTTTTACAGGTCTTTATATTACTTTACGTTCAGGATTTTTTCAAATTAGATTTTTTGGACACATAATGAAAAATACCCTAGGAAAAATATTTACTAAGAAAAATAAGGAAGAAGCAAAGGGAAAAGGAATTCTTTCACCATTAGAAGCAGTTTCTACAGCAATTGGTGGGTCTGTTGGAGTTGGTAATATTGGTGGAGTTGCAACAGCTATTGCTACTGGTGGACCAGGAGCGATTTTTTGGATGTGGGTTTGTTCTTTAGTTGGAATGCTTCTTAAGGCTGCAGAGGTTACTCTTGCAGTATATTATAGAAATACAGACGAAGATGGAAATCCTTATGGAGGACCAACTTACTATATCGAAAAAGGTCTAGGAGTTGAAAGAGGCTTTAAAGGCTGGTGGATTTTGGCCTTTATCTTTGGAGCAGGTATCTTTGGAACATTTTTTATAACACTTCAGAACTACACTGTTTCAGAAGCTTTGAGTTCAACTTTTAAAATTGGAATGATACCATCTTCATTAATTTATTTTGGAGTAACATATCTAATGATCTTTGGTGGAATAAAGCAGCTTGGAAAAATAGCAGGAAAAATAGTTCCATTTATGTGTTTATTCTATGTTGGCTGCTGTACAATTATAATCCTTTTAAACATTACAGCAGTTCCAGAAACTTTTGCTCTAATATTTAAATCTGCATTTTCAGGAACAGCAGCAGTTGGGGGATTTGCTGGTGCAGCTGTAAGCAGAGTTATACGACTTGGAGTATCAAGAAGTGTATTTTCAAACGAAGCTGGCTGGGGAACATCACCAATGATTCACTCAACAGCAACTACAGACCATCCAGTGAAGCAAGGCTTATGGGGCGCTTTTGAGGTGTTTGTGGATACTGGAATAGTTTGTACTATGACAGCATTAGCTATTATGGTAACAGGACAATGGTCTTCAGGCTTAAGTGGAGCAGCTTTAACACTTTCAGCCTTCGAAATTGGGATTGGAACTTGGGGAAGAGTAATAATGACGATAGGAATTTTCCTATTTGGAATTACAACCTCTTCAGGCTGGTATTCTTACTATGAGATAATTTTAAGACATGCCTTTAAAAATAAGGTTGAAGTGAAAAATACAATTTTAAAATTCTACAAGCCTCTTTATCCAATACCAGGGTTAATAATGGTAGTTTATGCTGTATCCTTTGGTTTACCAGGACAGGTAATTTGGAACTTTGCAGATATATCTTCAGCAATACCAACCTTTATAAACGTATTTGTAGTTTTATTCTTATCTAAAGAGTTCTTTAGATTATTAAAGGACTACAAGGCAAGATATCTTGGAATTGGTGAGGTAGACCCCAATTCTTATCTATTCTTTGAAGATAAGGTTAATGCAGAAAGTAAAAAGGATAGTGTTACAGCTTAATTAATTAAAATACTCCATATCATCAGGAAGCGATGGTATGGAGTTTATTTTATATGTTTAAATTTTGATGAAATATTATGTGAATTGTAGATTTATGATAAACTTACCTTAGGAGAAATTAGTAGCTTCATAGGGGGGAGTTACTGTTTAATGTTATAGATTTAAGGCCCAAAAGCACTTAGGAATCAATGATTAATAGGGATGGGGGATACACATGTTAATTAATGTAGTGGAGGATAATTTAAATTTAAACCGAATGATAAAGACATACTTAGAGGCTGAAGGCTATAGAGTTCAAAGCTTTTTAAATGGCAAGGAGGCTATTGAAAATATATTTGAAGAGGTAGAGTTATGGGTAATGGACATAATGATACCAGATATAAATGGATTTACTATCTTTAAAAAGGTTAAGGAGCTGACCCCCAATTCAAAGGTAATATTTATTTCAGCAAGGAATCAAGATATTGATAGGGTTATCGGTCTTGAGATGGGCTGTGATGATTATATTCCAAAGCCTTTTATGATAAGGGAACTGGTTATAAAAGTAAATAACCTCCTTAAAAAGCCTAAGGAAATTCAAAACAATATAATTAAGTGTGGAGAATATACTATTGATAAGGATAAGCATAAGGTGTACATAAATGACAGTCAACTAGAGATATCTTCAAAGGAGTATGACTTATTACTATATTTTATGGAAAATAAATTTAGAGCAGTTTCTCGTGAGCAAGTACTAGACAGTGTATGGGGGATAAATTACTTTGGTTCAGCAAGAGTTGTTGATAATACTCTGCGAAGACTAAGAAATAAAATGACAAAGCTTAAAATACAAACTATTTATGGATATGGATATAGGTTTGAGGGGGTTAATGACTAGTGAAGGACAAGCCGTTAAGTTTTCAAATCTGGGTAGTAATAACTGTATTTATAGTTATAGTATCTTTAGTTGTTTCCCTTACAACAACAATTTTAATAAGTAATCTGGCTGATCTTAGTATTGTAATTACAAGTCCACAATTTTTAGGAACTATGCTGAAGCTGTTATTATGCATAATCATAGTTAGTATTATTATTGCAAAGACGATTTCTAGTAGAGTAACAAAGCCAATTAGCTATCTAGAAAAAAAGGTAAGGTTAATTTCAGTTAAAAAGTGGGATGAAAAAATCAAGATGAATCGCAAGGATGAAATTGGAAAGTTAGCCTATTCTATTGGAAGAATGCAGGAAAGTTTAATCAATATAGATAAGGAAGAGGAGTTTTTTATTCAAAGTATATCCCATGAATTGAAAACCCCAATTATGGTTATAAAGAATTACTGTCAGGCAATAAAGGATGGATTTTACATAGAAGACAGTTTTGAAAAAAATATAGAGGTTATTGAAGAAGAAGTTGAAAGGTTAGAAGGAAAAATAATTAAACTGCTTTATTTAAATTCCCTTGATTATATTCTTGAAAAGGAATCTGAGTTTAAGCAGGTAGAAGCTAAGGAGCTTTTGGAAGGTATTGTGAAGCGAATAAGTTTAGGTCGTAAGGATATTAAGGTGGAGGTTAAGGGCGAACCTATTCGCATCAATATAGTAGAGGATAAGTTTCAAGTGGCTGTTGATAATATATTAGAAAATAGTTTAAGATATGCAAAAACAAGGCTTACCATAGATCTACACCGTAAATTTATAAATCCAGCAGTGGGGGAAGTTACTGAAATATCCATATATAATGATGGAAGTCCTATTGAAGAAGCCATAATAAATAATCTTTTCTCTAAATTTCACAAAGGAAAGAATGGTAATTTCGGTTTGGGTCTTTATATTTCCAATAAAATAATCAAATTCCACAGGGGAAATATCAAGGTTGAGAATTGTGAGGATGGAGTAAGATTTATTATTGCGATGAAGTCGATTTAAATAATTTAGTTGGTTATTACTTCATGAACTGTCGAAAAGTTGATAGTAAGTTGGTATTGACATGATAGTTTGGTGATAGTGAGTGGATAGTAAGATGATAGGATTGTGATAGTTTTTTTCTGTTATACTTGAAGAGTAATAAAAGATTTAAAATGCTCTAGGGAAAATAATCCCTAGGGCATTTAATTTTATAGGGGGTATAAGCATGAAAAAATATTCTTGGGAGAAAATTGAGAAGTTAGTTAGGGAAGCACAAGTTGGAGATAAAAATGCAATGGAAGAGTTGATGAAGGCCTTTGAAAATTATATTTATAAAAGTGCAATGAATGTTTATGTTTCAGGTTATGATCAAGAGGATTTAATGCAGCTTGGATTTATGACGGTGATGAACGCTGTTGAAAAGTATGATGTTAGCAGAAGTAATTTTATAAACTATATTACTTTGGCTATTACAAATAATTTTAGATGCTTGATAAGAAATAAGGCTAAGGAAAATGCCACTTTAAGCCTTGATGTTGATTTAGGAGAAGGCTTTAGTATTATTGATACTTTACAGGATGAAGGAGTAAATATTGAAGAGGATTATGCTAATGAAGAATTAGGGAGAGTTATTAGGGAAGCCATTGAAGGGCTTCCTTTTAAATTGCAGGAAATCATCATATATGTTTATATAGAAGAGAAGGGGAGCTTTAAGGAATATGCTAATGAGTATGGTGTTAATTATAATACCGTTATAAAAAGAAAAAATCTAGCCTTTGAAAAGCTTAAAAGAGCTTTAAAGACTAGATAAGTGAATGTCCAAATCTTTGATTTAAATATTCGAACTTACTTTTGAAGAGTACTCCATTGAATGAATATGAAGTGGAGGTACAGATATAGTTTTAACGGAAAAATCGTCTGTAGTTATGGAAGGTTTGGACAATCTTGAAGCCAAGGGCTTCATAAATATAAATGGCACGCTTGTTCCAATCAAGAGCACAAAGCTTAATAGTTTTGGAACCTTGACTTAAAGCTTTGTTGATTCCAAATTGAGTGGTTTTACAGCCGTAGCCTTGACCCTCATATTTTTTACTTACCATTATTTCATCTAGAACTCCATTTTTCACATAGATGGTGGAGATTATTTCATCTTCATCATCTAGTAAAAGAAAGATGTTATCCTTATTATCAAGGCATCGTTTTCTGGATTCATCACTGAAATCATTGCAGTTATATGGTTTTATATCATTTGCTCTTCGTAGGTTGTAAAAGGATTCACCTTCTAAGGTTATATATTTTTCAAAATATTTATCTTCGTAGTTTATAAAATTTAAGCCAGGTTCCGGTTGTTCTTTTCCTGTATAGGTCATATCATGATAGATAAACCATTTTTCATAATTTAAATTTTGGAAAAAGTGAGTTGCATCGTCCTTAAGCGTTGTAAATCCAACAGAAACAGCTTTAGACTTCCATTGTTCCTTCGCATACTTTAAAGCTTCATCATGAAGTTTTTTACCAATACCATTATGTCTATAAGGTTTACCAACATAAACTCTTATGTTACAGAATCTGGTTTCTTGATTTGCTAAAATTACTAGTGAAAAGCCTTTAATTATTCCATCATCATATATGTAAATTTTACGGTTGTCACCAGTAAATTCTGATGTGGCTTCTTCTGTACTTATGAGATATCCTTGCTGCAATAAGTTTATAAGGGAAGTTAAATCATTATTAGAAAACTCTCTTATCACAATAACTACCTCCATAGTATTCCATATAAGTAAATTATATCACGGACAAGTAATAAAGGTATACATTCATAAAAAATATTTTTTGCAGGAAAAGATTCAAATATGAAAATGTGGCAAGTATATAAAATAGCATAATAATCATGTAATTTAATCGTAAGAAGAAAGTAATAAATTCCATTCGAAGGCTTGATAAAATATAATTAAAGATAAGGAGAGGATTTTATGGGAGAAATACAAAGCCAGCGTGCTAAACAAAACAAAGCTATGTTAGCTAAAAAGCAAAAAAATAAAAGAATAAAAAGAGTAAGATTTATTATAACTGCTTTAATTATTTTTACAGCAGGAGCATATATGTTTAGAAATTCTAATGAGAGTATCCTTGGAGAAAATAGAATTGAAGGATCAAATATTATGCTTGTAAACAAGACTTATATGCTTGAAGATAGTTTTGTACCGAAGGATTTGGTGAGAGTTGATATAGATTTTCTACCAGATGCAACAGAAGAAGAGCGCTATATGACCCAAAAAGCTGCAGGAGCTTTAAAAGAATTAGTGAATGGAGCAGCCAAAGACGGAGTAATATTAACCGGTTTATCAGGATACAGATCCTATGAAACTCAAAGAACCTTGTATAATTACAATATTGAAGTTAACGGACAGACTTATGCAGATAAATATGTTGCACCACCAGGGGGAAGTGAACATCAGTTAGGTGAAGCTATGGATTTAGCAACTGAATTGGGATGGATAACAGAAGGATGTCCGGAAGCACAATGGATAGCTGCTAATGCTCACAAATATGGTTTTATTGTGAGATATGAGAGTGGAAAAGAGGACATTACGGGGTATAATTACGAGCCATGGCACGTAAGATATGTAGGGAAACAGACAGCGCAGAGAATATATGAAGAGAGCTTAACTTTAGAAGAATATGCTGAGAAATAGAAAAGAAGCAAACATCTAGAAAGGTAATGAATTTACTTGACTAGATGTTTATTATTTTGCCTATTCTTAGGGGGAAAAGGCTTAAGAATTTGGTTAAGGTAAATATTTACATAAGCTGAGCTAAGAAGTAAAATGAATATATAGAGAATTAAATTTCTAATAAAATGAGGGGTGAGGAAATGGTTTTAGATGTATATTACTTTAAGATGATGCTTTTAAGTTCCTGTGATATTTTAGAAGAAAACTTAGAATCTCTCTCAGAAATTGATTCTAAGTTTGGTGATGGAGATCACGGAATTACCATGGGAAAAATAACGAAAACAATAAGAGCTGTTATTGGTGGATGGCCAGAATGTGGATTAAGGCAGATGCTTGAAACAATCGGGTCGGAAGTAATTGAAGACAATAGCGGATCGGCAGGTATCTTATGGGGAAGCTTTTTCCAAGGTTTATCTGAAGCTATGGAGGAACAAGAAGAAATAGATGATGACTTATTGAAGGATATGCTACTGGCAGCTTTAATTAATATGCAAATGGTTACTCCAGCAAGGCTTGGAGATAAAACAATGATGGATGTTTTAATACCAGTTGTTAATGGTTCTAGAGCTTGTCTAGGATTAATGAAGGAAGTGTTAGAAGCAATTGAAAGTTCAGCAGCAAAGGGTGCGGAAAGAACTAAAAACTATCCAGCTAAATTCGGAAAGGCTGGAAAATATGGAGATCAGGCTATTGGTTATATTGACCCAGGAGCTTTAGGAATGAGTCTTTTCTTTCAAGGGTGGAATAATGTAGTCTTTGATTATTAAGTAATATAAAAAGATATCAGCCTTGTTTATTTAAAGAAATAATAAAATAAAAACAGCACTTGGATTAATAATCAACTTATCTTGAATTGACAAGAGAAAGTTTAAATTATTATCAAGTGCTGTTTTTGTTAATGTACGTTTATCCGATATTGCCAGAAACATAATCAGAAGTTAGAGAATGCTCAGGATTATTAAATAATTTAAAGGTGGAATTTTCCTCAATAACTTCTCCATCGTACATAAAAACAGTTTTGTCAGAAATTCTTTTTGCTTGAGATAAGTTATGAGTAACGATTATAATTGTATATTTATCCTTTAAGGACAGCAAAAGATCTTCTATTTTCTTTGTATTAATTATATCCAAAGAAGAACATGGCTCATCTAACAACAGAATCTCAGGATTTATAGTGAGAGCTCGTGCAATGCATAAGCGTTGCGCTTGACCTCCAGATAATTTTAAGGCACTTTTTTTAAGTAATGAATTAAGTTCATCGTATAAACCAGTGATTTTAAGTGTGTTTTCAATGATATCTTTTCTTTCAACAGCCTTCACTCCGTAGTATTTTAAAGCATACTCAAGATTTTTGTAAATACTAAGAGGAAATAGGGTAGATTGTTGAAATACCATCCCAATACTTTTTCGAAGGTCCTCTAAGTTGAAGGAAGAGAGTTCTTTATCATTAAAGGTTATGGATCCTTGTACAACTGCCTCCGGATTTTCAAGAATTATATTATTTAAACATTTTAATAAGGTGGATTTTCCACAGCCAGAGGGTCCAATGATTGAAGTGATTTCACCTTTATTTATATTTAGATTTATATTTTTTAAAACAGTTTGTTGGCCATAACTAAGGTTTAAATTATTTATTTTAAGTATTGAATTCATATCAATTTCTCCTATAAGTTAGACTTTTTCCTTGCTGAATAGAAAGGGGATTGAATTAAGTATAAAAAGAATTATTATCATAACAAAGGCAGTACCATAAGCGCTTTCAACGGAGATTCCTTCAGCTATTAAATAATATAGGTGGACGGGTAAGGCCATGGCTGGAGACATAATGCTATTTGGAACCTTTGCATAGGTTACTGCTCCGGTTACTAATATAGGAGCCGAAGCACCGAGAGCCAAGCTTAAGCCTAAGCATAAAGAGCTTAAGATATCTTTAAAAGTGGCTGGTAGAATAATATTTAAAAAGGTATAGGTTTTATTTACGCCTAAAGCATAAGAAGCAGATAAAAGATTTTTATCTATTTCCGAGAAGCTTTTTTCAAGACGAACTTCAATATAAGGAAAAATCATAATTCCAAGAACAAGTCCACCTGAAAGTATTGATAATCCAAAATCCATAGTTACAACGAAGAAACCATAGCCAAATAAACCAAGAACAATGGAAGGAATTCCGGCAATTATTCCTATAATTGTACGCAGAAAGCCCTTAATAGTATTTGATTTACAGAAAAATGAAATATAGATTGAGGTTGATAGAGCAAAAGTACCTGCTGAAATTAAAGCAATTAAGCCAAAGTATAAAGAACCAATTAAAGCGGGGTATATGCCACCTTTACTGCCAAGGGGCATACCCATAGGCTTAGAGGTTAAAAAGTCTAAAGAAATTGTACTTCCACCATTAATAACAATAAATCCAATTAAATATAAAATTAAAATTCCAGTGGTTAGTGTAGAAAGTAAAGTATAAATTTTTATATCAATTTGACCTTTTTTCATATAATCACCTCGCTTACTATAAGTATTTTTTTTCAAGGATATTTTTTATTAGCATAAAGAGTAAATTGATTAGGAGTAACATTAGTATAAGAATAAATCCCGCAGCATATAAAGCATGATAATGAGTACTTCCAAGTTCAGCAGCACCCATTTCAAGGGCTATTAAGCCTGAAAGAGTTTCACCACGGGATAAAAGCTTTGGTATTATAGGGGAGTTTCCAATTACCATCATGACTGCCATGGTTTCCCCGACAGCACGGCTTAATGCAAGACTGGCTGAAGTGAAAATTGCCAGCTTTGAGCTAGGTAAAACTAGTGCTTTTATCATGTACAGCCTTGAAACGCCTAAGGAATTTGATACCATGTTAAAGGAATTTTTAATTTTTAACATGGATTCATGACAAGTTGAAACAATGTATGGAAGAATCATAATAGATAAGATTATGCCTCCAATCAAAATACATTCTCCTGTGGCAAAGCTAAATTTAGTTTCAAAAAGTTTTACAAACACAAGAAGTCCAAAGAAACCATATACTACTGAAGGTATACCAGCTAACAAGTTAAGCAATGGAATTATGTATTTGTGATATTTATCTTTAAGAATGCAACTGCTGAAAAGAGTGGTGCCAACACCTAATGGAAGTGCAATAATTAAGGCAACAACAGAAGTATAAAGTGTGCTTAAAATCATTGGAAGTATTCCAAAAGAAGGCGTTTTACTTAAGGGGTTCCATTTTGCGGTAGTAACAAAATCTAAAAAGGAGTACTCCTTAAAAAGCAACATGCTTTCTTTAGAGATTAAGATTATTATAGAAGCTAAAAGTAATAATGTTAAAACGCTCATTATTCTTAAAAAATTTGTGAAAATAAAATCTAGACTCTTATAAAATTTATGCATTGTATAACCTCCAAAAGGTTTATATAAAGGTAATGGCGCTGTAAAATTATCTACAGCGCCTAAAATTTTATTTTGCAGGAACGAAGCCTAATTCTTCAATAACTTTCATTCCATTTGATGATGTGCAAGCATCGATAAATGCTTGCTCTGCTTCAGATAATTCACCCTTTGCAATAACAAGAAGCGGTCTTGATATTTTATAACTTCCACTTAAGATGTTCTCTGAAGTTGGCTCAATACCATCAATATTTAAAGGAGTAACCTTTCCTAAGTTTTGATTAACAACTCCAAAGGAAGCATAACCTATAGCGTTTTTGTTTTCTATTATTTTTGTAACTAAAGCACCCATAGAGGAAGCTTGGATTACATTAGGACTTACTTCAGTATCACCCATAACTTTTTCTTGGAATACTTGGTGTGCTCCACCACTGATATCTCTTGTAACAACTACGATTTCTTCGTGAGGAAGGTTACTGTCCACATCATCCCAGTAAGCATATTCTCCGGAGAAGATTTTTGCAAGTTCTTCAGTTGTTAAGCCATCTTTTTTGTATTTCAACAATTCATTTTCTGGATTAATTGAAATAGTTAAGGCGTCTGTTCCAAGGTCATACTCAGAGTAGCCTTCTATAGAAGCCTTTTCTTCGTCAGTCACAGGTCTTGAAACTAGTCCAAAGTTTGCAGTATCTTCAAGTAAGCCTTTAATACCAGCGCCTGAACCACCTTCAGCAACAACTATATCTATACTTTCATCTCCATATGCATCACTTATGTTACTCCATTTGTTATTAGTTTCTGTGAAATCTGCGATTATTTCATTTATAACAGGTGCTAAAGTTGATGAACCAGCCAGAATTACTTGTCCAACCTCTTCTTTTTCACCTTGAACTTTAGAAGAAGCTGTATTATTAGAGCCATCAGTTTCTTCATCTGTAGAACCCTTAGTGCTGCAACCAACAGCTAAAACTGAAATTGACATAGCAAGTAATAAAGCTAACAATTTTTTACTATTCATTTTAAATCCCCCTAAATTCGTCAATGTCGTATATTTAATATTGACCTTATATCCATATATATCATATGATATTATAAATTGTAATTAAATATATATTTATACATATAATAGATATGCTTTATCTATTTGAATTTGTAATAACTGATACTAAGGAGGATAATCATGAAGATTAGTATTCCCGGAAGGTTTGATTTAAACATTAAAAATTTATTATTAGATTATAATGGAACAATAGCTTTGGATGGAAAATTAATTAAGGGAGTAGAAAAGAGATTAAAATTAATTAAGGAATCTGGGATAAATATATTTGTGTTAACAGCAGATACCCATGGAACTGTAGCTGAGGAGTGTGAGAGCTTACCTCTTCAGATTAAGGTGTTTAATAATGGAGAAGCCAGATTTGCTAAAAGGAAAATTGCAGAAGAATTAGATGGAAAGCTATGTGCTGCTATTGGAAATGGCTTTAATGATGCCTTAATGTTTGAGGAAAGTGCTTTATCAATAGTTATATTAGGCAATGAAGGATGTTCGCCAGTTGCTCTGAGAAATGCTGATATAGTTTGTAAATCAATAGAAGATGCATTAGATTTATTTCTAAATGAGAGTAGAATTATTGCTACATTAAGAGGATAGGTTATTGAGTTGAAAAGAGGAGGTGAAGTATACCTCCTCTTTGTTTTTAAATGATATATTTTATTCCAGCATCGGGGAGAATTTCTTCAATTGCCCGGGTGAAGAATTCCTTCATTTCAGCTAGTTGCTCCTTGGTGTAAACAAACTTACCATAGCCGAATTGTCCATATTTAAACTTTCTGTCCTCATCCTTCATTGGAAGAGTATTTTCAGGGAAAACTTCATCGATGATGGATTTAGCCCGGCTGGTGTATCTGTGAGAAATTACTTCAAAGGTAACAGGACGAACAAGATTTTCAGGAAGCTTTTCCTTTAAGGAAATAAGGAGAGATTTATAATCTTCTTTCCAATTATCGTAAAGAAATACAGGTGCAATTAAGAAGCCCAAAGGATATCCAGCACCAGCAACCTTAGCAGCAGCTTCAATTCTCATATCTCTCGATGCAGTTCTGTTTTCAAAGTTATCTATTACATGAGAGGTGTTAATTGTAAAGCGAACTTCAGTGTGACCATTATGGACTGCATCAAGGAGAGAGTCAACATCAGTATATTTTGTGACAAAGCGGAATCGCCCTTTTTCACTTCTTCCAAAGAATTCAATAGCTGTTTTAAGGCTGTTAGTATAAGGTTCTACAGGAATAGGGTCAGAGGTTGCAGAGCCTTCAAAGACTGTTATATCAGGAAGTCTTTCATTAATATAATTTTGCGCCTGATCAAGAATGTCGTCTTCATTTACATTAACCTTAATGTAAGGTTTATCGCCTAAATTAGTATTTAGATAGCAATATTGGCAGTGGCCGATACAGCCAGAGAGTAGTGGCAATTGCCAGTTAGCAGAAGGTTTGCAGGATTGAAATTTGCCTCCCTTTTTAATACCCACTGCTAAAGTATTTTTACCTTCTCTATAAAAGTCATATAAATTATCACCAGGGATTTTATCTTTAATTTTGTTAGAGGTAAGTTTTATAATCTGCACAGATTTATTGTCCTTAAAAGTGTTATAGATATTCTTAGCAATAGGGTAATCTAAAGCACCTTTTTCAAAAATTATTCTTCTTGGAATGAACATTAAGTAGTTTAGTAAGAATTTTTATAGTTTTAACTTCTTAATTACTTCTTACTAACTTTCACCTCCTTTGATAATTAGTTAGTATTATTTTTGCTTTGTAAATTTTAAATATACAAATGGAATCACTTAGTATAAGGAATAAAAATTTAAATGATACAAACAATATGTGGGTAAACTAATTTGAAGAGAAGTTCGAAGGAGGAAAATATATGCCAAATTTAAAATGTGATGCATGTTCATGTACACATAATAAAGATTATAACTGTTGCCTTAATGGAATCGCTGTAGGTGGAAAATCTGCTACTAAAGATAGTTCTACTTGTTGCATTAGTTTTGTAGAGAGTGATGGAGCAATGACAAATTATTCTAAAGAGCCTGTATATAGTATGGATATAGGTTGTGAAGCTACTAACTGCGTACATAATCATAGTTGTACATGTCAAGCAGATGAAGTTTTTATTTGTGGAGATCATGCATGTAATTGTCAAGAAACTCAATGTTCATCTTTCTGTTGTAAATAATTAATTATTATTTGTAGGATTGTATTACCGAAAATTTAAATTAAATAATTAAATTATACAATTAAATTATACAATTAAAGTCATCTAGGAGAAATCTAGATGACTTTTTTATAATTTTATAAATAAGGGGAAAGCTATATTTTAAAAATTATAGTGAATTTTATTATAAAATATTTGTTTATATGTTAAGATATGTATGTAATCTCCATGAATTTAAGAGTGCTGTTTAGAATTATATGTAAGGAGGATTTGATTTGAAAAAGGTAGTTAAGGAATATTTTATTATAACTTTAGGGGTATGGTTTATTGCCTGTGGAATTAACTTCTTCTTAGTTCCCCATAATCTTGCAGCTGGAGGTCTATCAGGCTTAGCAATGGTAATAAACAATTATGTACCGGCACTAAATGTAGGGATAATTATGATTATAGGGGATATATTCTTTTTCATAATAGGTTTTATTTTTATTGGAAAATCCTTTGGGATTAAGACTATTTATTCAAGTTTGATGCTTTCAACAACAATTTCAATATTACAATGGCTTGTACCATTATCTCAGCCTATTTCTCAGGATATACTTATAAGTTTAATTTTTGGTATACTTCTTTCAGCATTTGGAATGGCTATTGTTTTTAATCATGGTGCAGCTACCGGAGGAACTGATATACCTGCTAAAATATTAAATAAATATTTTCATATTGAAATTGGGAAAGGTCTTCTTATTATTGACTTTATTGTTACAATGATGGCATTAGTTGCCTTTGGTCCAACAACAGGGCTTTACGCAATTTTAGGTGTAATAATGAATGGATATGTTATTGATTTTATAATTGATGGATTTAATATTATAAAAAGAGTTGAAATTATAAGCAGAAAATCTAATGAAGTTCAAAAGTTCATATTGAATGAGCTTGAAAGAAGTGCAACTATTTATAGAGCTGTTGGAGCCTACGACCAAAATGAAAAGGATGTTATTGTAACAGTTATGGGTAAAAAGGAATTTCTCAAATTAAGATCCTTTTTAAAAACAAACGATCCAGAGGCATTTATAATTACTCATAATGTTCATGAGGTTTTAGGCGAAGGTTTTAATAGTATAATTGAATAAGCACAACAAAAGCAGAGAAGTCAGGTATACTGGATTTCTCTGCTTTTATAATGCTTTATTTTATAATAATTTTATATTAAATTCTTTACAGGTTTCTAAATTTTTTTCATCCCAATAGGAGGCTTGAACCTCACCGATATGTGCTTTGTTTAAGAAGTACATGCATATTCTTGATTGACCTATACCTCCACCAATAGTATATGGAAGCTCGTCGTTAAGAACAGCTTTGTGGAAAGGGTAGCTTCTTCTGTCATCAGCATTAGCTGTAGTAAGCTGTTTATCTAAAGCTTTAGCATCAACACGTATTCCCATGGAAGAAAGCTCTATTGATCTATCTAAAAGTGGATACCAGAAAATAATATCTCCGTTTAAGTTCCAGTCATCATAATCAGGGCTTCGTCCATCATGCTTTTCTCCAGATTTCAAAGTATTTCCAATTTGCATTAAGAAGATAGCTCCATATTCTTTACAGGCTGCATCTTCTCTCTCTTTAGGAGTTAAGTTTGGATACTTATCTTCTAACTCTTGTGCAGTAATAAAGGTTATGTTCTTTGGTAATTTATGTCCTGTTTGAATTAAGGAGGAATTGACGAAAAGTTCAGTTTCCTTAAACACTTCATAAATAGAGTTAACGATACTCATAAGAGTCTCTAGAGTTCTATCTTTTTTATCTATAATTTTTTCCCAGTCCCATTGGTCTACATAGATTGAATGAAGATTATCCATTTCTTCATCTCTTCTTATGGCGTTCATATCAGTATATAGACCTGTGCCGGTTGAGAAACCGTAGCGATGTAAGCTAAATCTTTTCCATTTTGCTAAGGAGTGGACTATTTCCACATCTTCGCCGGTTGCTAAAACGTCAAAGGATACAGGGCGTTCAGTTCCATTTAAATTATCATTTAAACCTGTTGATTTTTCAACAAATAGAGGAGCTGATACTCTTACTAGATTTAGTTTTTCTGATAAGTTTTTTTCAAAAAAGTCCTTAATTTCTTTAATGTGAATCTCTGTTTGAATTAATGTACTTTGGCTCTGGTAATTTTGGGGGATAAGTATGCCATTGATATTCATGTAAAAACCTCCTTAAATGAGCATCTAGGTGTGACATTCCAAATCTTTAATTTTGTTAGTGGAGGTTCCACTTGTGCATATTTGATTTGGCTAATGAAAATTTACTCCTTTCAATAAATATGGGAAGGAGTTTCCTTGAGTGATACTCAAAATATGTAATATTATCGTTAGAGTTTATTTAATAGATATTAATTTATAAAATTTTAATATTATATGAATTGTATCATATTGTGCAACTGTATAGGAAGTAAGTGAATCAATGTAAACAATATCTAATTTAAAGTAAAAAAATAGGTGTACAGTTTGTACACCTATTTAAATGATCAAAATTACTCTTGATCTGGAGCTCCTACTGGGCAAACGCTAGCGCAAGCACCACACTCGATGCAAGCATCTGCATCTATAACGTATATTCCATCTCCTGCTGATATGCAGCTAACTGGACATTCAGCCTCGCAAGCACCACAAGAGATACAAGTATCTGCTATTTTATAAGCCATGAAAAAGACCCCCTTTACTATAAAATCATGTTTATCATAACACATTATGGTATAATAATAAAGAGGTATATTACAGGAAATAATGAACAAGTTGTAAGAAAACTTTTAATCTCTATATTATTTCAGTAGTAATATAGTAAGTGGAAATTTAATGGAAAATATAAAAATAAGCTGAATGGTGCTTATTAGAGTAATATAAATTGATAGGAATGAATTAAAATGAAATTAAAAGGAAAAGTAGCAGTAATAACTGGTGGAACCAGAGGTATTGGAAAGGGAATAGCTTTAGAATTTGTAAAAGAAGGTGCAGTTGTAGTTTTAAGCTATTTAAAGGATGATGAAAGTGCTAATGAAACACTAAAGGAAATTCAGGAAATTGGTGGAGACTGCATTTTATTAAAGGGGGATATAAGTAATTACAATTATACAAAAGGATTAATTGCAGATACTATAAATAGATTAGGGAAAATAGATATTTTAGTCAATAATGCAGCAATATCAAGGGTTGGGTTATTTATGGATGAAACAGAGGAATCCTACAATAAGATTATGGACATTAATTTCAAATCTGTATTTAATACCTGTAATTGTGTAATAGGTCATATGCTTTCTAGAAGAGAAGGTTCTATTATAAATATTTCTTCAGTTTGGGGAAATGTTGGTGCATCTTGTGAAGTTCTTTACTCTGCATCTAAGGGAGCGATAAATTCATTCACTAAAGCCTTAGGAAAAGAAGCAGCTCCAAACGGAGTAAGAGTAAATGGGATAGCGCCAGGAGTCATTGATACAAAAATGAATAAATGGATGAATGAGGAAGAAAGAGAAGCTTTAAATGAAGAAATTCCAATGGGCAGGTTTGGATACTGCTCTGAAATTGGAAGGGCAGCAGTTTTTTTAGCTTGTGAAGAAAGTAGTTATATCACAGGGGAAATATTAAATGTCAATGGTGGGTTTTAAGTGAGATTCTAAATCTTTGATTAACAGAGCTTTCACAGAGTACATCTTTGTTTGGTTAGCCAAATTTAAGGAGAAGTAGTTTGCTTAAATTCGAAAATATAGATAAGAAGTTTCATTTAAAAAGTAAAATTTGTATGAAATATGACGATTCTAAGGTGCAGAAAAATGACTTGAACTCAAAAGTTTGGTATAATTATGGCGCAAGGAACATATTGAAATGAAAGGAATTAATAATATGAAAAATGTAGATATGCAGACGCTTATTAAGATTGCATTAGGATGTGTGATTCTATTCCTATTCTCACCACTTATATTTAGCATATTTGGTATTATTGCGAAGGTTGTATTATGGTTTATAATTGCCATTGTTTTGATAATAACTTTAAGTATTATGTACTTTAAACATAAGGTGAAAAAGAGTGAAAATGGCTTCTATTCATTTACCTATGGCGAAAAGGATGAAACTGTAGATACAACGGACAATGTATTTGAAGAATCAGAAGAAGAATTTAATACAGCCAATGTAGTTGATGTTGAATTTGAAGAAGCAGATAATGAGGATGAAGATAAATAAAATTTTATAATATAACATAAACTAAATTGCACCTTTAATAAATTCTTATTATAGGTGCATTTATTTGAAAATAAAATGGGGGAAGATTATGCATAAGATATTATTAATTGAAGATGAAGCACATATAAGAAAATTCGTTAATATAAGTTTAAAGCGTGAAGGCTTCCAAGTTATTGAGGCTGACACTGGAGAAAAGGGAATTGAGGAAGCTGGAAAAGAGGATCCCGATATAGTTATTCTAGATATAATGCTTCCAGGAATTGATGGCTATGAAGTATGTAGATTTTTAAAGAAAAATTATCCAGAGATGGGGATTATCATGCTTACTGCAAGGGCACAGGACAGAGACAAGATTGAAGGCTTAGAGAATGGCGCAGACCATTATATTGTTAAGCCCTTTAATCCATTAGAGCTTATTGCGGTTGTAAAATCCCTTTTGAGAAGGATGTATATAGGCGATAACATAAGAAGAAAAGAGCTTGTATCTGGAGAATTCAAGCTTGATTTGAACAGCAAAACTTTATTTAAAAATAACAATGAGATTGAATTAACACCTAAAGAATACTTACTAATGAAGCTTTTTATGGAAAATCCAAGTAAAGCATTTACTAGAGACGAGCTTCTTGATATGGTGTGGGGCTATAATTATATTGGAGAAAATAAGATTATTGATGTTAATATCAGAAGAATGAGAAGTAAGATAGAAACTAATCCTTCTAAGCCTAAGTATATCGAAACAGTTTGGGGAACAGGGTATAAATGGAGGGAGAACTAAGTGAGTTCTATTAGAAAAAAAATATCCAGCAGTTATATTATTATTATCACTATAACAGTAATAATAATTCAAATTATTTTGTACGGGATGATTAGAAGTTACTATTATAAGAACTTAAGGGAATCTATTGAAGGACAGATAAAAATATCTTCAGATTTTTATAATACTTATTTATCGGGAGATAGTTTAAAGGAAAATATTTTTAATAATAGAGATATGTTTTGGAGTAATACAACTTGCCGTGTTCAAGTAATTGATCTTGAAGGAAGGGTAATTATGGATTCTTCAGGATATATTGATAATAAGCCAGTAACCACACCTGAAGTGACTGATGCTTTAAAAAAAATTCCATCTACATCAAGTAAGATATATACGAATACTGATTTTAAAGATGGAACTATAAATGCAGCCACTTCTCTTTATTATGATACTTCAGTAGGGGGAGTACTTAGATTTTCTGCATCTACTGCACCAGTTGAGATGGTGATAAGAAAGTTTACATATATGATTTTGGGTTTTGGAGCCTTAGTTATAGCAATCGCTTCAACGGTGAGTTTGTTTATTGCTAACAGTTTAATGAAGCCATTGAATTTAGTATGCAGGGGTGCAGAGAAAATGGCAAGAGGAAATTTTAAGGAAGCAATACCGAAGTATTCAAGGGATGAGGTAGGAAAGCTTGCTGAAACACTAAATTTCATGTCAGATGAGATACAAAAAAATGAGAGATTAAAAAACGAGTTTATATCATCTATTTCCCATGAATTAAGGACTCCGTTAACTTCAATTAAAGGTTGGGCAATTATTCTGGAATCTTCAGATTTAAAGGATAAAGATGAGGTTATGGAAGGATTGAAAATTATCGAAGAAGAAGTTGGAAGACTTACATACCTTGTTGAGGAGCTACTTGATTTTTCAAAGCTTAGTTCAGGAAAAATAACACTTTCAAAAGAGATGACCAATGTAGAAGAATTCTGCCTGGGAATTTTAAAACAGCTAGAACCAAGATTTGAAAGTAAGGTTATTGATGTGAATTTTAATTCTAATACTTCTAATAAAATAGAGCTTGATAGAAATAGGATGAAACAGGTTTTAATTAATGTTTTAGATAACTCAATTAAATTTTCACCAAAGAAGTCTAGAATTAAGTTTGATTTAAGTGAAGATAAGGAATGGATTAAGCTTATTATAGAGGATGAAGGATATGGAATTTCAAGGCAGGATTTGCCACATGTAAAAGAAAAGTTTTATAAGGGGAGAAATGTAAATTCCAGTAATGGAATAGGGCTTTCCATTTGTGATGAAATAATTGGACTTCATGGAGGACGTTTTGAAATTGAAAGTGAGCTAGGAGAAGGAACAAAAGTTACAATAAGCCTTCCAAGGAGGAACTAAAGTGAAAAGACTGATAGTTTTAATTTTAATAGTAATAAATGCCTTTATTTTTACAGCTTGTGGAAGCTTTAATTTAAAAGTAGCTAATCCAACAACTAAAACTCTTATTGAAGGACAATGGAAGATTGAAAGAGTTAAAGTGCCTAATCTTCCAGAGGGAGCAAAAGATAGTATAGAGGGAACTATTGTAAGTTTTAGTAATGAGGAAGTGCTTCTGATAGGAAAAGTTTATGAAAATATAAGCTATAAAGTAAAAGTTGTAAATAAAGATGCTTATTTATATGATGTAATGGGATATATACCGGATAATATTAATCCGGCTGATGAAGATATAAAGGTTTTAACAATAAGCTCGAATAATACTTTTATTAAAGACATTATGTTTATAGAAGATGGGGTATATTTAATAGAGGACAGTATATTATATCAACTAGTCAGGGTAGATAAAGAACCTCTTCAATCAGTACATAACTCTATAAATCATATTAATGATGATAGTTATTATAAAATAGATAGTGGAGTTTTAATAGGTTTGAGGAGTCAAGAAGATGAAGAGGGCAATGAATATAGAACCTTATGGGTAAGTAATGTAAATGGTGAATTAAAGGTTGAGGAGATTCCATATTTGCTACTACCAAGAAAAAATGGTTTTTTTAAGGTAACCAACAAAAGGGAATATAATGAAGAGAATTACTTTAAGGATATAATTGTTTTTGAGGATATGAATGGGAAAAAAATTGAATTTCACAATGATTTATTAACGGCTACGAATGAGAATGTTAATATTGATAGGGGAATAACTTTTATTGGTAATGATTTTATGAGTACTAGAACCTATAAATGCAATGACGAAAGCCAGGAAGAAATTTTAAGCACCTATGTATTAGATTTGAACACTTTGGGATTTAATAAGCCTATTCCACTGGGTACGTTAACTGATACTACAGATATGAGCAATGTAATTTTATCTTCAGATAAGAACAGCATTCTTAAGAATAATGATATAAATTCCTTTACTAATTTTGCTATAAGAAGAAAACAGGGAAGATGGAGCTTTTATACTTTAAGTCAGGAAAAAGCTTATAAAAGTAGAACTAATAAAAAAGAGTATGATGGTAATGAAGAAAAGGGGAAAAACTTTGAAGCTAAGCATGAAAAGATTGATATTACCTTAAGGGTATCTGAAAAAATTGCTAGACATGATGAGATATTTATTCCATGGCAAGGAATTCAAAAGCAGGTGCCTTCAGCAGTTGATGCAATATCTTCACCAAATAGAAATTTAGCTGTGATAAGGACAAAATCGAAGCTATATATTTACAAAATAGTAAATAATAATCTGGATAAGGCTTCAGAGATTGTTGTGCCATTAGAAGGTAAGGAAAACATTGTAATGGCGGAATGGGCTGAAGGCGATTATGTTGGATACTGGAGTGATCAGGTTAATTTATTGAAAAGTAAATAAACACAAAAGGAGGTAACGCTAATGAGGTTATCTCCTTTTATATTTCAGCTTAATTTAGGAGTAATAGATAAACTACTGAATTATCAAAAGTAAAAATTTGACTTCGTAACTTGTGAGATGTTACCATTTTATTGGGGTTTAAAATACTTTACGAAAGTTGGAGTTATAAAATGAAGGATATGACTTATGGAAATGAGAGAAAAGCACTGATATTTTTTAGTTTACCTTTGATATTAGGAAACTTAATTCAGCAGCTGTATAATATTGCCGACACATTAATTGTTGGAAGGTTTTTAGGTTCTAATGCTCTAGGAGCCGTTGGATCAGCATATGCACTCATGGTGCTTCTTACATCGATTATTTTAGGTTTATGTATGGGAAGTGGAATAGTATTTTCACAGCTGTTTGGTGCTAAAAGAATAAAAGACTTGAAAACAAGCATATGGAATTCTTTTGTTTTTACTGCAGTAGTAACAATTGTTATTAATGTTGTAGCTTTTTTATTGTTAGACAAATTGCTGATATGGTTAAATATACCTAATGAGGCACTGGAGTATACTAAAACATATCTAAATATAATTTTCATGGGAATAGGTTTTACTTTTATATTTAACTTTATTTCATCAATATTACGTAGTATTGGAAATTCAGTTATGCCATTAATATTTTTAGCGATTTCATCTGTATTAAATATAGTGCTTGATATAGTTTTTATATTACCTATGAATATGGGAGTTGGTGGAGCAGCGATTGCAACGGTTATTTCCCAGGGAGTATCTGCAGTAACAATAATGATTTATTTTATAAAGAAGGCTCCACAGGTAAGACCAGAAAAAGAAAATATGTATTATGATAAAAAGTTGTTAAAGCAGGTAATGAGTAATTCAATTTTAAATAGTATTCAGCAATCTATTATGAATTTTGGAATTCTAATGATTCAAGGTCTAGTAAATAGCTTTGGGGTTCATGCTATGGCTGCCTTTGCTGCAGTTGTTAAAATTGATTCCTTTGCCTATATGCCAGCGCAAGACTTTGGAAATGCCTTTGCAACTTATATAGCTCAAAACTATGGTGCAGGAAAGGCAAGTCGAATTAAAACAGGGATAAAAGAAGCAGTGAAAATATCAGGTGTTTTCTGTTTAATATCTTCCTTTGTTGTGTGTATTTTTTCAAAAGAGTTAATGCTGATGTTTATTCAGCCAAGCGAAATAGAAATTATCTCAATTGGAGTACAGTACTTAAGGATTGAAGGAATGTGCTACCTTGGAATAGGATTTTTATTTTTACTTTATGCATTTTACAGAGGTCTTGGAAAAGCACAAATGTCCATTGTGCTTACTGTAGTGTCCCTAGGAAGCCGAGTTATAATAGCTTATGCCTTAGCACCAATTTCATCAATAGGTCTTTTAGGGATATGGTGGGCCATTCCAATAGGCTGGATGTTAGCTGATATTATTGGATTTGGATATTTAATATTAAAAAGAGAAAGACTTTTTAGTGAGGGAAGTAAATTTGAAGAAGCAACTATAGATATAATATAATTGCTTATAACAACTAATGAAGTATTAACTTAAAGGAAAGGGAAGGAACAGTGAAAAGAATTAATAAAAAGAATAAGATACTTTTAAGTATAATTTTAGCTGTATTAATTACGGGGATAGGGTATGCAAGCTTTATATTATTTCAGCGTAGTAAAATTATAATTTTAAAGGAAAGGGATTTTACAATACAAGTAGACGCAGACTCTCATAAAAGTTCAATTGTACAACAATGGGTGAGAGGATATACTGATCAGTTTAAACAAAAATACCTACCTGGAGATAAAAAGTTAGTTGGTATTAAGCCAGGGGTTATAGAGGTTTTAGATGAGGATGAAGCTATTGTACAGATAGATTTTGTTGTTGAACCTAAAAAGAAGGATACTGATTATTTTTCAGATTGGGGAGTTAAAGAGGGAAATCTAATAAAATGTCAGTGGGTTTTAGATCTTGAAGTTTATGAAAGTGGAATGTGTTATCTTCAGGATAGAATGTCTCCTGCTGCTTATCAATTAATGATATATGACATAAGTGGGAAGAGAGAAGAAGAAGAGAGTTACAATGAATATATTCAAGAAAAGCCCTTTGAAAAGACTCAATATACCTATAAAATTGAGGGGGAAAAACTTTTTGTAAGTTATACTGAGGGGGATAATTGGATTGAGGTACCAATAGATTTTGAAGAACTAATGGCTGGTAGGACGTACAGAAATCAATTGCCAGATGGAAGTTATGAAATAGAACCAGATAAAACTTCATTTTTATTTGGTGGAACTAATGAAGTTCCATTAACTGTTTTGTTTTCTGATGATGAGGGAACGACTTGGGAAAAGGCACCGTTATTAGACGTGATATATCCTAGATACAGTTACATTCATTTTGAAAATAAAAATGTAGGATACAGTGTTATAACCTTTGATAAGACAATGGGTCAAGAGGCTTCAGCAATACTCCATACTACTGATGGTGGCAAAACTTGGGAGAATATTGGAGCTGGACCTAGAGGAAACATTTTAAAAGAAGCTAAATTCTTTGAAAATGGTTTAGGATTTTTTAGCTATCCATATATTGAGGGAAATGATACTAATTTATATAGAACCGAAGATGGTGGAAAGACTTTTGAACCAGTTATAGTAGAACCGCAACAGTTAAATAGAGATATAGGACTAGAATGGAAAGATATATTTAAAGAAGCTAATGTGCCTGAAATAAATGGTGAAGTTATGACGCTACTTGTTTCACAAGGTGCTGATGGTGATTATAAAGGTGGAAATTTGATGGCTAGATATGAGTCAAAGGATTTAGGAAAGACTTGGATATATATAGACAAGGTAAAGCCAGCACCAGATCCAAATGAAGGATAAGTATATGGATAAAACAACTTTGAATAAAGGTTGTTTTATTTTGGGGTTATATGGTAAAATTATGTATAAATAGTATAAATAGTATATAGAATGGGATTCAAATTTATATGGAGGTATATTATGGGAGAGGGAACATTAAAAAAGATTTTAATATGGCTTATAGTTATTGTTATAGTACTTGGTGCAGGGCTATTTGGATATAACTATTATATGAATTACAAAACAGGAAAATTTGAAGCGAAAAAAAATCAAAAGGAAATTGAGGGGATAGTTGATGACATAAATAAAGATAAAGATAAAGATAAAGATAAAGATAAAGATAAAGATAAAGATAAAGATAAAGAAGAATTAGTGGACAAGCATGAAGAAGAGCTAAAATCACCAGAATATTATCCAGAGGAGAAAGTATACGATATAATGCATAGAATGGCAAACACAAAAATTATTGCTGAGAATGATAAGATATGGGGTGAGTTACCTATTGATAGTGATTCACTTGGTGATATAAGAGATTTAGTTAGTGAAATAGATTACCCAGATAGAAATTATCTTTTAGAAGTGATAAATAGATGGGAAGATGGCGATTTCTCACAAGCAGATGAGGAGCATAATTATTTTTGGACTAAGCTTGGGGGAACTATAGGAAAAGCTATTGGAGTTAAAGAGTAAAATTAAAGATACCAAACCTTCGAAATACATGAAACCTTATTTTAGTGATGAGTTAAAGAAGTGCTCTAGGGAGTAAGTTCATGTGCACCAAAGCATAGATTTGGTGATTTCATTAAGGTTTGGTATTTTTTATTGCTGAATTCGAATGGATATTTTAATTAAAAAGTTATCGTAGTCATGAACTGATAACTCATCAAGAATAACATCTTCAAAGAAATGACCAGTAAGGTTAAGAGTATTTTCATTGGCATAGTCCAAAATTTTTGTATAGGCCTCATTAATTGTTGAATATCCCTTAGTGTGATAGATTGTTAAATATGGGCCTACTTCTTTTATAAATATATCTGTTCCACTTTTAGGGGAAAGAATCTTTGTAAAATAATAATTATAAGAATAGTAATTTCCATTAAGGATGTTTTCTATGGAAATCATTTCACCAGTATAGCTAGGGAAGGAAATACCATTTTCAGAGCAGTATTTTGCATGATTAGCAATTGAAACTGCCATGCTTCTATTGTCTGTTTCAAGAAGACTTTTAGTGAGAAGCAATAACTCCTCTGATTCTTCAACAATAGAAATTTTGTCAGTAGCGATGTTAAATATGCTTTCTGTTAATTGAGCTTTTAAGGAAATTAATGCTTTCATTTGTTTAAGTCTTTCTATTTTCCTGTCAATCTCTAGTTCTTCTTTTTTCAATAATTTTATCAAGCCTTCAGGACTTTTATTTCTTTTAGAGGCATTTCAAGCTCTTTTAAAGTATAAATCACATAAAAGGCTTCAATTTGGAAAACCGAATAATATCTATAATCGTTATCTTTTTTTATTTCAGGAGAGAAAACTCCAATATCATCGTAGTGAAATAAGGTATGCTTCGTAACTCCAACCAGCTTTGCAAATTCGCCTGTGGTAAAGTAATTTTGTAAATTAATATTCATATTTACGGGCTCCTATTGACTATAGGGTTACACTATACATTATTCTAATCCATGGAGAAAAAATCAGCAAGAGGAGAAAGTTAAAATGAAGAACGTAGAAAATTCAATCAGCAGGGAATTTAACTTTTTTTCACTTATAAAGTTTGCAACACCTACAGTGATTATGATGAGAGTAACTGCATTATATACCATAATCGATTCTATTTTTGTATCTAGATATGTTGGAACTAATGGCTTATCTGCAATTAATATAATATACCCTGTGATTAATGTGTTAATGGCAATTGCCATAATGTTTTCAACAGGGGGAAGTGCCGTAATTGCAAGAAAGCTAGGTAGTGGAGATGAAAAGGAAGCAAGAAGAAATTTATCTTTAATTTATATAACAGGATTTTTATTAAGTGTGGTTTCAGCGGTAGCATGTATGTTTTTTATAAAACCATTAATATATGGTCTTGGTGCTACTGAAGTTTTATTTGATTTATGTAAGCAATATTTGACTATTATGCTTTTATTTGCACCGGCTTTAGTAATTCAGATTTTTGGACAAAGTTTTATTGTGGTAGCGGGAAATCCTAATTTTGGGTTAACTTTAAGTATTATATCTGGTGTGGTTAATATGATATTAGATTATATATTTATTGCTATATGGATATCTCCATATATGATGGAGATTTTTACAACGGTTGGAAGTAATGTTTATGATATAGCAATTTCGGGATTCCCATTATTCAGCTTAAGCTTTTTATTTGTGGGAATTAATATTTTTGCATCATCCTTGTTCACAGCTCTTTCAAATGGAAAAGTATCAGCAATAATATCATTTTTAAGAACTTTTGTATTTATTATTGCAGGCCTTACTATTTTACCGCCACTTTTCCATGTGCCGGGAATATGGCTGTCAGTGCCGGCAGCAGAGCTTCTAGCTATGGTAATGTCTATTGGCTTTATATTGGCATATGGCAGAAGATATAAATATATTTAGTTATTTAAATAAATATAAGGTCAAGTGTTTTATATCCACAGTAATGACAACGCATATAAATCCTCCTAAAATATAAATGTTCTCATTTTTATTTTACCATAAAATGCAATGGGGGTATGGGTATATATGGAAAGGTAAGATTATTTCATAAAACTATAACTAAGTAATGATTTTAAATTTAACATTCCAAATAAAAGAGCACGCCATGTGGCGTGCTCTTTCTATTAGCTGCATCCAGTAGTTGTTCCACAGTCTCTGCAAACCTTGCAAGTGCCGTTTCTAACTAGGTTTGTGCTTGAGCAGGTTGAACAAGTTTCTGAATAGATACGTTCTCCCTCAAGCTTTGAAAAATCTTTATGCTGAGTTGAACTTGATGCCTTTGGAGCTGCTGGGCTGTAATCTGTATAGGTCACAGCTTCTTCAGAATCAGGTTTGATCTGACAGCGAGAATAATCACCAAGCTCTATATCAATAATTTTACTTACGAGATCAGAAATTGAGCTCACATGCTTGATGTATGGGTGCTTTTGAACAAAGCCATATGGTTCATATTTTTGACCTCTAAGCATCTTAGCGATATCAGCAGCAGGAACATGATACTGAAGCATAACTGAAATTGATTTTGAAAGAGAGTTTAAAAGTCCAGTAATGATTGTTCCTTCTCGGTCTGTTGTAATATATATTTCAGAGATTTCACCATTTGGTCTTCTGTTTACTGTAGTGTAAATTTTAACGTCATCTATTTGAGCTGGATGAGTAGTGCCAACTCTAATGCCAATTGGTTTTTCTCTAAAAGACTTATAAGATGGTCTGTTGCTTTTAGCTTGAAGCTCTTTAGCCTTTGCAAGCAGTTCTGCATAAGTCAGCTGTTCAAGCTCTGCATCACCTTTTTCCTCTAAAACAGTATTAAGTGGCTGACTTGCTTTACAGCCATCTCTGTATAGGGAAATACCTTTTACTCCAAGCTTCCAAGAATCTAATACTACGTTTTGGAAATCTTTTACGGTGGCATCCTTTGGAAGATTAACTGTTTTAGAAACAGAACCAGATATAAGTGGTGTTATTGCTGCCATCATTAGAACGTGGCCCATTGGCAGGATATATCTTTCACCACTGCCGCATTTATTTGCAGTATCAAATATTTTAAGATGTTCATCTTTTAGGTGTGGAGCACCTTCAATTTTTCCATCTATAATTTTTTCATATTCATATCCGTTATCATCAACCTTCTCTTTTCGAAGAATATAATCAACGATATCTTTAACCTGCTCATCAGTATATTCAAGATTTTTTAAAGCATCTTCTATTATTGGGTTTACGATGGTCATAAACCCTCCACCTGAAAGCTTTTTATAGATAAAGTGTGAGAAGTAAGGCTCAATAGATGTGGCACCACAGTCCATAGCAAAGGAAATAGTTCCTGTAGGTGCAACAACGGAAACTTGAGCATTTCTATATCCAAATTTTTCACCAAGAGTTAAAGCATCTTTCCATACTTTTTTTAGTGTATCTGATATTGGAGCTGCATTCATAGATTTTAAAAGTCTGTGGTTTACCTTAATTGGTTCATAATGAAGATCTTCAAAATCATCATTTAAAGCACCAGCAACTCTGCCGTGATTTCTGATAACTCTTAGCATTGCATTTTTATTTATATCATACTTTTCAAAAGGACCAACCTTCTCAGCCATACGGGCTGAAGTAGCATAGGAGACTCCAGTAAGGATACCTATAAGAGCAGCAGTAAGGTTTCTCGCTTCGTCTGAATCGTAGGCATAACCCATTACCATTAGAAGGGAAGCTAGGTTAGCGATTCCAAGCCCTGTAGTTCTGAATAAGTAAGTCTTTCTTGCAATATCTTCTGTAGGGAATTGACCCCAGTGAACAGAAGATTCAAGCATTAACTGAAGTAGTGAAATAAGGTGTATATATCCATCTAAATCGAAACACTTATTATCTTTATCATAGAATTTGTATATGTTAATTGATGCAAGGTTACAAGATGTATCATCTAGGAAAGCATATTCTCCACATGGGTTTGTTGAGTTTAATCGGTTATGCTTTGCACCAAATTCACCATCTTCTCCACCAGGGCAGGTATGCCATGCATTGAAGGTATCGTCAAATTGAGGGGCTGGATCAGCACATTGCCATGCAGCTTTGTTGAAGTCATCCCAAAGTTCAGCCACACTTACATCTCTGTTGATGCCTTGATCTACTCTGCCTTTTAAAGTAATAGTTGCATCTGGATCTTTAGGAAGGTTTTCAACCTTCTCCATGAATTCATCGCTGAATCTTATAGAGTTGTTTCCATTCTGTCCAGAAACAGTTTCATAAGCTTCTCCTTCAAAGGAAGCATCATAACCCATTTTACCTAAAGCTCTAACTTTATCTTCTTCAGTAGCCTTCCAATTAATAAACTCAGTAATTTCAGGATGATCAATATCCAGGCATACCATTTTAGCGGCACGTCTTGTAGTTCCACCAGATTTTATTGTACCAGCATTCCTATCAAAGCCCTTTAAGAAGCTCATAACCCCAGAGGAACGTCCACCTGCTGATAGATGTTCGTCTTTAGCTCTTAAAGTAGAGTAGTTTGTTCCAGAACCAGAACCCCCTTTAAATAGTTTTGTCTCTGTTACGTATTGTTCAGAGATTGAGTGTGGTCCAAGAAGCTTATCTTCAATTGAAACTATAAAGCAGGCAGAAGCCTGAGTTCTAGTGTAGTTATCAACACTTTCAACGACTTTCTTTAAGTTTTCATCGTAGTAGAAGTGGCCTTGATGTTCTCCTCCGATATCGTAAGAAAGCTTCAAACCAGTATTAAACCATTGAGGTGAGTTTGGAGCATACATTTGATTTAAGAAGCAGTATACTAATTCATCATAAAGGATTTGCCATTCTTCTTCTGTTTCAATTAAGCCTTCATCCTTTAATGATTCACACCAAAAGTTAACTAATCTGTGAGCTACCATTCTCAAGCTGTTTTCATATCCGACTTCATTTGGAATCAAAGCTCTTTTAAAATATTTTGATGCAATTATATCGCATGCATTTTGTGAATAGTGAATAGGGAACTCCAGGTCATGCATATCCACAAGGATCGTTCCTTTTTTATAATCCTTTAATACTACATCAACTTTTTTCCACTGAAATAAATCGTAGACAGTTAGATTTTTATTGTTCTCTAACTCCTTAGTGTAATATCTTTTAAGCATTTTGTTGATATTGTTCATTATAAAAGCTAATCATAAAGTGTATGATTAGCAATTCACCCCCTAACGGCTATGACACTATATATTGTGTTTTTAATTATGTATTAATACTATATATGGTATTTTAATATAAATAAAATTCATAATCAAGTATTGAAATTTCAAAAGAAATGTGGTAGAAAATATGTAAGAAGTTACCATATATTCAAAAATTGAATTGTTTATTTGATTTTTAATGAAACACTATATATATTTTAGCCAGAATATAATATAAATATCATATAAAATCGTAATAAGAAAAATTTTGTAGAAAATAAATCAGATGAGATATTTTACTTCCCATTGGAGAATATAAGTTGTATTTATGATATTATTAAATTATATGAAGTTTGAGAAAAGCTAAAAATTCTGAGTACATTATTGGAAAAGATGAAATAAAAACAGGCGTAAAGGAGGAAATTCAAGTGATAAAAAGAATAATGGGGAAAGTGCCAGTGATTCATGAAAGCTGCTTTATTGCTGAAAATGCAGCAATACTTGGAAATGTTGTTATTGGAGAGAATAGTAACATCTGGTATAGTGCTGTGATTAGAAGTGAAGATGAGTTAACTACAATTGGCAAGAATACTAATATTCAAGAGAACTCAACTGTACATATTGATCAAGATTTTCCAACTACAATAGGTGATAACGTTACAGTAGGACATAACTGTATAATTCACGGTTGCAAAGTTGGAAATAATGTGCTGGTTGGAATGGGCTCAACAATTTTAAATGGAGCGGAGATTGGTGAAAACACAATAATTGGTGCAGGAAGTCTTGTTACTCAGAATAAAAAGATTCCAAGTGGAGTTCTTTGTATAGGGTCACCTGCAAGGGTAGTAAGAGAACTCACAGAAGAAGAAATAGAATCTATAAAAATTTCTGCAGAACATTATGTACATATGGGGGAATTACATAAGGAGAGTCAAGAGTAATGATAAATATTGAAGCAGCTAAAAATCTGCCTATTGAAAATAGATATAAGTATATGCTACTTCTTCTAGAAGGTCAGTTAAGTTCAGAAAAAAATATTTATGCCAATCTTTCTAATGCATCTGCGATAATTTATGCTATAATGGATAAGTTAAATTGGAGTGGTTTCTACTTTATGAGAGAGGGAGAACTGGTTTTAGGTCCCTTCCAGGGAAAGCCAGCCTGCAACAGAATAACAGTAGGTAAAGGGGTATGTGGTGCTGCCGTAGCTGAAAGAGCTGTTCAAAGAATTGCTAATGTTCATGAGTTTCCAGGGCATATTGCTTGTGATGGAGCCAGTAATTCTGAGATTGTTATCCCAATCATAAAGGATGGAGAAGTCTATGGTGTACTTGATATAGACAGCTTCGAGTTTAACACATTTACAGAACTGGAAGAAGAATACCTTATTAAGTTTGTTGAAAAGCTTAATAAGTATATAGATTGGACTCAGTTATAGGTTTTAAGAACTAGGGGTTTTGGATAGGATATAGATAAACTTATGGGAAATTCTTAGCTTAGATAGGAGAATAGAGAATGATAGAATTAGGAAAAATTAATACCCTTAGGGTAGCGAGAAGCTGTGACTTTGGATACTATCTGGATGCACAGGGAAAAACAACTTCAGAAGATATTTTAATACCAAACAGTAACATCATTGGAGAAATAGAAGTTGATGATGAAATAGAAGTATTTATTTACAAGGATTCGATGGATAGACCAGTGGCAACAATGAAGCCAGTACTTGCACAGGTTGGAGAGCCAGCGTATCTTGAAGTTGTAGATAAATCAAGAATAGGAAGCTTTGTAAATATAGGATTAGAGAGAGATGTTCTAGTTCCATTTAAAGAAGCTGTTTACGATTTAGAAGTCGGAAAGAAATATTTATTTGCTTTATATGTAGATAAAACTAACAGAATAGCAGCAACAACAAGAGTAGATAAATACCTTCACGATACAACTCATTACAATGTTGGAGAAGAGATTGAGGGAACTGTTTACGGAAGACACCATAACGGTAACCTTATAATCGCCCTTGAAAATACCTTCAGAGGAATAATTTTAAAAAATGAATACTTTGGAGATGTTAAAATGGGAGATGTTCTTAAAGTAAGAGTTAAGAAGTACTTTGATGATGGTAAGATTGAAGTTACAGCTAGAAAACCTCGTCTTGATGAAATGGGCGAGATGGAAGAGGTAATAATGAACTACCTTAAAAAGCATGGTGGTTCTATGACCTTCAATGATAAAACAAACCCAGATGATATTAAGAAGTACTTTAAGTGTAGTAAAAATGGATTCAAGAGAGCTTTAGGAGCTCTAATGAAAAAAGGACTTATAGAGCAAGACGTTACAGGAACAAAATTGAAATAAGATGAATATTTAAATCAAAAACAGTTAAACATCAAAAAAGGTGTTTAATTGTTTTTTTTATTGGAAAAACATATAAAGTTTAACGAAATAGTTGACAAGGGTGAATAAACGAGTTAATCTGGTATTGAAAACTAGATGTAGAGGTGAAAGAAAATGAAAAATAATAAAATAGCAGTTCTTATTGATTCTTGTACAGATGTTCCTAAGGAATATATTGAAAAGCATGGAATGTATATAGTTCCTTTATCTATAAATTACAGTTTTGGTCAGTTCCAGGATGGAGTAAACATTACAGCACAAGAGGTTTATGACAATTTTTCTAAAGAGATACCTACCACATCACTACCAACTGGTGAAACTATAATGAAGCAGTTTGATAAAATTCAGCAGGATGGCTTCAAGGAAGTAATAATCGTTACTATTTCTAGCGGACTAAGTGGAACCAATAATATGATAACACAGATAGCAAAAGAGTTTCCAAACTTAGATTGCAGGATTATAGACACAAAAAACATTGGAATTGGGGCAGGGTTAACTGGTATCCTTGCAGGACAACTTGTTTCTCAAGATTTGAATATAAATGAAATTGAAAAAAGATTAAATAAATCAGTAGAGGATACAAAGATTTTCTTTTGTGTATCAACCTTAGAGTACTTACAAAAGGGTGGAAGAATCGGACTTGTAACTGCAGTAATGGGAACTGCTTTAGGCATAAGACCAATAATTTCATGTAATGAAGATGGGGTATATTATACAGTTAAGAAAGCCAGGGGAAGAAAGAAGGTTATAAGTGAGGCTTTAAACCTTGCACTAACTCATGGGAAAGGTCATAAATTCAATCTTGCCATTGCCCATGGAGATGCCTTAGAAGAAGCCAAGGAAATATATGATGAGTTAAAAGGGAAGCTTCCGGATTGTAAGGAGATTTTGTTTGGTCAAATAAGTCCAGCATTAGTAGTACATACGGGTCCAGGGCTTATAGGAATTGGAATACAATTAGCAGATTAAAAATAAACCGCCATACTGTTTGATAAAAACAGTGTGACGGTATTTTTATTATAGTGTAATATTATTAGTCAAATAAGGGTGGGGAGTTAGATATATTATAGAGTGCTCCAGGGCTACTATATTCTATTATAATCCATTGTTTTTCTTCTTTAGCCTCAATAATCAAATAAGAATTTATTTTATCATTTATAGTAACGGTTATAACATGGTTAGTTTCAGAGACTTTAAGATTAGAGCTGATGGTAGCTTCATTTTTTCTTCTTGAATCACTATTAAGGCATAACTTCTCGTCAAAGTAAATCTTCATATTAACATGCATTGGTTTATGATTATCATCATTAAACATTATAATTAAATTGCTGTCATCAAAGTCTGCTTCTTGAATAACTTCTTCATTAGAAATAAAATAAGGAACTGTTCCTTTATTGTTACATCCGTATAAGAGCGTAAGAATAAAAAAAATCATTGGTATTAGGAAAAGTTTTTTCATATAAGCCTCCTTATAATAAATCAACCAATTATTTATATCGGCTTATTAGAGTTTGAAGGTCAGTGATAAAATCAGCATCACGTCTCAGTTTCATTTTGTCAGCATAGAAGCTTTCTTCAGGATTCTCAGTTGGCATAATAACATCAATAGTTTTATCGTTTATCAAACTTTTCCACTCACTATGAAAGATATATTCGCTATCTAAAGTAACTTCAATTTGAGGTGCAAATTGATAAACAATTGAACATTGTCCATCACGAGTAATATCACCGTCAGCATAGTTTTCTAAGTCGAATGCCCCTTCATAAAGAATTTTCTCACCAGCATAAAACAAAGGAAGAATATATTGATGGTTAATTTTCAAGTCAAATAGGGCAGAGTCTGTTAGATAGCAGCCATTAAAGCATTGCTGTTCTATTTTTAAGGTGTCTCCAGCCTTAATTTTCCCATCCTCAAGATAGATTTCATCTACCTTTATTTCATATACTATGGTTCTTAGCCAATTATGAAGCTGTCCATTAGGTTCAAGTTTATTACTAAAGGTATAGTATTTATAATCTTTATAATAAGCGTTAAGGATTGTAACCTTTCCCATCCAGGTCATGTCACTTAAAAGGTCTTCAGAGAAAGGAATAATATCAAGGGTTGAAGAGTAAACTTCTCCATTTTGGGCATACTTTTCTGCAGGGGTTAATCCTTCAGCAAAATTTAGGTTTTCATAATTAATAGGTTCTTTATTAAGCCGTTCATCTTCAGAAGCAGGAGCCTTTTCTATATCTAAAAAGTCGGCATTCTTTAAATTTAAATCTGGTGAAAAAATTTTTTCATGATTATAAATAGAAATACCTACAATTAAAGCAAGGACAGCAGCAACGTTGGAAAATGTTTTGATATAAAATTTACTTTTAGTTTTTTGTGTTGGTGGCTCTATTTTGTTAGAGGGAAGCTGGGATTCTATTTTATTCCATAGATCAGGTTTATTAGTTTTAGCTTCATGCAATAATTTTTCTTTTAATTTATCTTTATCAAAATTACTCATATTGGAACCTCCTTAATTTTTTTAAGGCAGAGTTATATTGCCAAGCTATTGAGCCGAGAGGTCTATTTAGAATTTTACTAATATCTTTGAAGGTTAAGTCATTTACTAGGTGAAGAATGACTATTTCCCTTTCAGATATATTAAGCTTGGAAAGTAAGGTATTCATCAGCAGTAATATCTTCAGCATTTTCCTTATTTTTCACAATAGACAGCACTAGTGAATAAATTGAAGTGATATATTCTTTATAAATGGATTCTAGACCATCTTTATTATTGCTTATAATTAATTTGATGCTAGCTTCAAATTCCGTATTAGTCATTATCTTCACCTCTCTTCTTATATACGTTTTAAAATACTATTTTTATGGCTAATATAAAAATTATGTAGGTGTAATAAAGATTCCTTCTTGTATTTATTAGGAGGAATACTCAATAGAGTAAGTTCCATTGATAAAATCAACGAGTTGGAGTGGAATTTTTATATGTTCACTTAATTGTAACAATAATTTCTAGGATTTTCAGTATAATAGGTATATGAAAAAAGGAGATTCATTCTAACTTTATTTGAAGGAGTAATCAAAGAGTAAGTAGGAGTGACTAAGTCAAAGATTTGGAATGTCATGTCTGGACACTCACTTAAGGAGGTAGAGAAAGTAATAAGATGATATGGACAATAATACCTATAGTAGGTGCAACAACTGTAGTTGGAGCAGGTTTATATTATGGAAATAACCATATAGAGGTTTCTAAGTATGATGTTTCATCTTCCAAGATACCAAAGGCTTTTAATGGATATAAAATATTGCAGTTATCAGATTTGCATTCGAAAAGCTTTGGAGAAGATAATAGAAGGTTAATTGAAGTGATTGATAAAGAGAAACCTGATATTGTAGTAATGACAGGTGATATGATAAATTCTTTTGAAGAAGAGTTTTGTGTGTTTTTAGACTTGGCTGAAAAGCTTAAAAAGTATAAAGTGTATTTTGTTGAGGGGAACAATGAAACAAAACTTTCAAGGGAGGAAAAATTAGAACTTATAAAAGAGCTGAAAAATAGAGGTGTAAGAATCCTTGATAATGAGAAAATTAGACTTACAAAGGATGGAAGCTTTATAGGGCTTTATGGAGTGTGGTGTGATCTTTGCTATTATAAAGAAATAAAAAGTGTTTATAAAAAAGATACTTATTTTCAAAAGAAGAATATTGAAAAAGTCTTAGGCTATACTGACAAAAAAGAATTTAATATACTTTTGGCACATAATCCACTTTATTTTGATACCTATGCAAAGTGGGGAGCAGACTTAACCTTGTCTGGTCATATTCATGGAGGACTCATTAGAATCCCAGGCGTTGGAGGATTGCTTTCACCAGAAAGAAAATTCTTTCCAAAGTATAGTAAGGGACAGTATGAGATTAAAGATAGTAAGCTTATTGTAAACCGTGGCTTAGGTGGAAAACCACTTTTACCGAGGGTGTTTAATAAGCCAGAGATTTCGGTTATTACTTTAAGCAGTGAGTAAATAAATGTCCCTTTATATCAACAGTTTTAGAAGATAACTGTTTTTATAAAGGGATATTTTATGAGGATAAATATTTTTTAATTATCGAGTTGCTTCTGTAGCAGTATGCTCAATTTTTATGTCCTTAAAAATTTTTTTTGAAGCTATTGCAATAAAAATTGAAGTTATTGCTGAGCCAAGTAAAATAATCCATATGCTATCTTGAAATTTATCAAATATAAATCCATAGATTGCTTGTCCAATTGGTTGTGCACACATTGAAAATGCAATCATGCAAGCAATAATTTTACCAACTAGATTTTGAGGTGTTTCTGTTTGAACGGCTGCTATCATTTGGACACTAAATATAGTTGAAAAAGTCATTATTAAGAAGCAACAAGCCGTAATAATACTATAACTCATCATATTAGAAGCATTAAGTAGTAGCGGTATTCCCATGATACCAATGCAGATACTTGAAAGTAATAATAGGTAGTGTGAGTTTTTCACCTAATACTGCTGTTAATATTCCACCACAAAGTCCACCTAAAGCAAGGATACTTTGAGATACACCTAAAAGACTGTCACTCAGATTAAGTATATCAATAATTAGAACAGGGATACCAACTATCATCATCGCAGTTAAAACTAGACTAAAGAGAGATATTAATACAATGATTTTTATTAAAATCGGCTTTTCATTTTTCATATAATTTATGCTTTCAGATAAATCATTTTTTACAATTGCAATCATATTTTGATTATCATTTCTTTTTTTGTATGGTATGTGAATAAAAATTTCCATAATAGCTGATAACGTAAAACAAATAATACTAATTGTTAAAATTGGAATAATACCAAATGTACCAAACAGCATACCACCAATAATAGGGCCTAAAAGATTAGATAAAGCACCTATTTGATTTATTATTGCACCGGCAGATAGTATTTTTTTAGAGCTTACTAATGAGGGAATGCTGGCTTGTACAGTTGGGTGATATATTCCACTAATTCCATATAGAATCATTAAAATAATTATAAACAGAGGAACAATAGAAAGCTTGTTTAAAGCAAGTAATAAAAATATAACAACAAGGGCAGTTATAAAATCCAGGATTACCATAATATTTCGCTTGTTAAATCTATCTGCTAGTACACCTCCTACTAAAGATAAAAAAATCATTGGTAGAAAAGAACAGGCAGTAACAATTCCAAATAAAGCTGCAGATCCAGTTGTTCGTAGAAGATAAAGAGGCAAGGCAAAACGGAGAATGGAATTACCAAATAGGGATATAATTTGACCTATTACCACAAGGATAAAATTTTTAGTAAATAATTTTTGTTCATTCATATTAACACTCCTTTAATACAGACTGACGGTATGTATAATATTAAAAATAATCTGCCCATAATTGGACAGCTATTTTTATTTAACGTAATTTTTGCAATACTCAACGTATTGAGATATTGTTTCTTGATCTAATAAATTTAGACCTATTCCTTGTAAAAGGCAACTGAAGAATTCAAGTTTTTGCTTCATTTCTTCTGGGGTTGTTTTAGCTATAATGGGATTTATCCAAATATTAACTAGAACAATAATAACTTCAGAGAGTTCCTTTGGATATTTAGTTTGAATTGAACCATCCATAATCCCTTCTTCAATAACAGGTTGAATATAGAGTGGTGCTACAACTTCAAAAATATCAGTAATTTGAGCCAATAAAAACTTAGGGTCACTACCTATCTTAGAGGTCATTGCAACAACAGCTTCGTTATTAGGATTTGAATATGCAGATTGCACCATTACCTTTAACTTTTCATATCCAGATAGATCTTTGCTATCACGAATACTCCTATAATAAACAGTGTTATCATCACCTATTTTTTTGCATACAGCTTCAAAAATTTCTTCTTTAGATTTGAAGTGGTGATATATAGCTCCTTTTGAAAGGCCGCCTAAGTTATTGATAATATCTTGAATTGATGTATTTTCATATCCCTTTTCAATAAATAGTTTTAGTGATTGATCTACAATTAATTTTATAGTTTCCTCCGGATATTTATTTCTTGCCATAAAGAATCGCCTCCATACATACCGTTGGTATCTATAATAGCATAGTAAATTTATATTAGCAAGAAAAATTAAAAAAATAATCTTTGACATTATAAATGTAGTCCTCATTAAAATTCAATCTTTCTAGGTCGGTACGTGTTGTTCAAGATGAGTATATATCTTGCAATTTACTGCATTCGCTCATAGAAGCATTTTTAATTAAGAGGTTTTCTGTTTCAATTAAGTCAATAAGCGGACTCCTCATAAAATACTCCAATTTATAAATTTAATTAATTATATACACTTTAGAGAGTAAAGGTTCCAAAATAAATCATGAGGCAACATATTATTTTAGAATAAAAATATATTAATATACAACAATATTTTATCGTTTTACGATAAAAATATATTGACACACACTATTGTTCTTGATAAAATTTAATTAAAGATTAAAATGTTGGGAGTCTCATGAAAGAAAAGATATGTATGGGGGTTTTAGGATGTTATGATTTGTTTTTGGCATAAGAGGAAATATATTACGGAAGTAAAACGGCATTGTGAGTATTCTTTTTCTTGAGTTTGTTGATTTCTATAAAAGTATTAGGGGAAGTTTACTTACCAATAGGTATATTTATTATTTTAAGTACAATTCAAATATTATTTGCAGGTATGGCAGGAGTCATTTATTTTAGGAGGACTAAGGATGAAAAAAATTTTTAAAGTGTTTCTTTATGGATTATCAATTATGTGTGTGGGTTTAGTTATAATTGCAGCAGCATTATTACCTAAGCTTGTGGACTGGTATTTTCTAAATTTCTTAGCAGCAGGTGTTAGATTTAATAAGCTTGAAGTAATTATTTTTCTTTACATTTCAGCAATACCATTTTTATTTATAGGAATATCTGTAGTTAAGTTAAGTAAGAGATTACTTGATGGAAATGTATTTTACAAAAGCAGTATGAAGGAATTAAAGATAATAAGCATTTGTTCCCTCACAGATTTCTTAATTTTCTTAGTAGGTACAGTTTTTATTTATAGAAATTTAGTCTGTTTAGTTGTGATGATGGGTGCATTAATGGTATTTATCATATCCTCAATAGTTAGAGAACTTATTGGAAGTGGTATTGAACTCCAAGAAGAAAATGATCTGACAATATAGGAGGAATTGAAATGATAGTAGTAAATTTGGATGTAATGATGGCGAAAAGAAAAATGTCCTCCACTGAACTCTCAGACAGACTAGGAATAACCATGGCTAACTTATCTATTTTAAAAAATAATAAGGCTAAGGCAATCAGGTTTACAACCTTAGAAGCAATATGCGAAGCTTTAGACTGTCAGCCAGGAGATATTTTGGAGTATAGAAAAGATACGGAATAGAAGTTAAATATTTGTAATAAGTTTAAAAATATTTTATAAAGGAGTAGATAGTTATGAAAAAATATATACCAAGCGGAGTGTTTCTTGGTTTAGCAATTGTATGTGCAGTAGCCTTTAATGTTATTGGCTCAAAAGTACTTGAGGATGGAACATTAGTAGAGCCTTTCTTTTTAATACCAATGATGTGGTTATTTATTGCAATCTCAGGTATTACATTGGGAACTGCACTTATATTGTCACGCATGAAAAGGAAGCAGATATAAATCTGCTTTCACTTTTGGGATAAATATACAGAATATTGAAAAAATTAAAACTGGTATAGGGGTGTTTATATGAAAAAGAAATTTAGTATAGTAATTGCACTTGGAATTTTACTTCTAGTCATTATTGGATGTGGAAGCAGGCCTCATGTTGTATCAGAGGAAGATAATTTGATTATTTATAACAACACAAATCAAAAGATTTATTCTTTTGGGATAGAGCAAAGAAATTCCTCAGGTGGAGGACAGTATGCTGATGGAAGTCCTGTTAAAAAGGGAGAAAGTTTCGGTTTTCATATGGGTAAATATGATGGCTGTGAATTTGTATTAACTGCTAAAGATAAAGAAGGGAATGAGATTTTTAGAAGCCAGCAGATTATAGGAGATTTCAGTGAAGGTAAAGTTACAATTTCTATAAATAAAGATGAAAATGGCGGGTTTTACGCTGAAGTAACAGAGTAGCAGTTTAAAGAGTAAAAGGATGACAATGAAAGATTTATTTAGAGTCGTGCTCAAAGAGTAAGGTTAAGAAAATAAACTATAGATTTAGTCATTTGTTTTAGGAGGTTTAAAATGGGAAATACAATAATAAAAAGCAGTATTATTATAATTCTTTATTTCTTTGCATTGGCATTATCATTTTTTTTAATATCTCTTCCATTCGGAATTTATAGTGAGATAATGGTGAAATTGAATGAGGGAGGACTTGAAGCAATGCACTTGGTTGTTGGTGCTATGAATATGTTATATTTCATTGGATATTTAGTTGTAATTATAATGTTGATACAGATAATTGATAGTACTAATAATAGTCCTTTTATCTATAAAAATGTGAAACGCTTTAGAGTTATGGGTGTATTTTTAACAATAAATGCTGTGTATGAGTGCATTAGAGGATATGGTGATAATAAATTTGCGGGTATACAAATTTTATCTAATGGAAATGGAGCTATCTCACCACTTATGATGATCGGAATAATATCAGCTTTAATGTGTTTTGTCTTGGCAGAGGTGTTTAAAAAAGCTGTTGAAATTAAAAATGATAATGATCTAACTATATAGAGTCATAGGTTTGTAGTTATGTTGAAGAGAAATATAGTTTTAATTTTAAGTGCTTCTGTGATTGTACTATTTATAATAATTGTAGGGATTTTAGAGGTGACCTTTATTGGAAAGGGGTATAATGAAATATTCAAGGCGAATTGGGATATAAGTTTACCGAGTGGATATGAACAGGTATATGAAAAGGATAGTGGATCTAGTTTTCTAGGATATGGAGAAAGATTTCATATATTTAGGTATAAATATGCTGAAAAGGTTAAGCAGTGTATAGACTGGTATAAGGGGACTAGTGTAGTTCTGGAGGCAGAGGTTGCGGAGGTACTTAATAGCTTAGATATACCGGAGGCTGTGATTCCTGATTTTAATGTTGAGTATAAATATTATATCAAAAGAAATTCTGATTCTTCAAAGCTGTATCTTATTTTGAATGAAGAAATGAAGGAACTTTATATTATTGAAAATATTTTTTAATGCTTTAATTAACATTAATGAAATTTACTAATATTTATTGATCTATAGAATTGGATAAAAATATTTGAAAGTTTATTTTAAATTTTAAGAAAATATTGAAAAGAGACTTTTGAAATGTTATGATAAAAATAGAGTTGGAAAAATAACAATTTAATATAGTATTTGGATATTGGTTGTATATTTTATATACATGAAAAAGGGAATTAGGTTAGAATCCTAAACAGTCCTGCTGCCGTAATAACGGAGAATGCTTTCTAGGTTTACTTAAGCTTAAAAAGCCACTGAATTTTTAAATTTGGGAAGGCGAAAGCAAACAATGATGTTTAAGTCGGAATACCTGTCAATATTGTTCGTATAACGGGGGTTATACGAAGTGCTATGACTTCACAGTGTATGAAGGGTGTAGTTTGCCATGGTAAGATTATGTGTTTGACATCAATGAGAATTTAAACCAATAGGGATTTCAAATGCTTAGTTTTATTGTGTTTTAAATATGCAAACTTAAAGCCTTTACTTCTTTGAAGTAAAGGCTTTCATTTTTTAAGGAGGGGTTTGTATGAATAAAAAAATTTCAAAGTTTCAAGTGATGGTTTTAACGTTAGCGGTAGTGTTGTTAATTCCTAAGAGTGCATATGCAATGCATATTGCAGAAGGATATTTACAGCCTGCATGGTGTATTGGTTGGGGAGTTTTATGTATTCCTTTTGTTGTAATGGGTTTCTTTGCAATAAAAAACAAGGTGGCAGTATCATCTAAGCATTTAGTATTATTTGCAATGTGTGGAGCTTTTGCTTTTGTTTTATCAGCACTTAAAATTCCATCAGTTACAGGTAGCTGTTCACATCCTACAGGTGTTGGATTAGGTGCTATTTTATTTGGACCTTTAGCAATGGCAGTCATTGGAGTGATTATACTTCTATTCCAAGCTATTTTACTTGCTCATGGTGGAATATCTACTCTTGGGGCTAACACTTTTTCAATGGCAATTGTTGGTCCATTAGTTTCTTATGGAGTATTTAAGCTTTCTAAAAAGTGGGGAGCTAATAACGGTGTTGCAGTATTTTTAGCAGCAGCACTTGGAAACTTACTTACTTATGTTGTAACATCAGTTCAGCTTGCTTTGGCATTCCCAGATGCTGGAACAGGAATAATGGGTTCTTTGGTTAAGTTCTTAACTATATTTGCACTTACACAGGTACCATTAGCAATATGTGAAGGTTTAGTTACAGTAGTTATATACAATATATTAGAAAAGTACAGTAGAAAAGAATTAATAGAGTTATCAGTATTATAGTAGGGGAGGAAATATAAAATGAAGTTATATCAAAAGAATTTGCTATTATTATTATTAGTTATTGTTATTGCAGCAGCACCTCTTTTACTTTTAAAAAATGCTGAATTTGGTGGTGCAGATGGACTTGCTATGGATGCAATCACTGAGATAGATCCAGATTATGAGCCTTGGGCTGACTCAATTTTAGAACCAAAGAGTGGGGAGATTGAATCTTTACTTTTTGCACTACAAGCAGCAATAGGTACTGGAGTAGTGGCTTTTGTTCTTGGAAGAATTACAGCTAAGAAGCCACAGGTTAAAGAAAGCAAATGATACAAATAGATAATTATGCATATAAGTCAAAGCTTTTAAATGTGGACCCAAAAGGAAAATTAATATTTTCTATATCTATATTGTCAATATGCTTACTGATGAATTCACCATCAGTAGGCATACTGACAGTTTTATTAATGGGGTTTATAACAATTAGAACTAGTGGTATTTCAATGAAGAAATATATTAAACTTCTAGGCATACCTTTAGCATTCTTAGTTATTGGTACTGTTACCGTTATGATAAATAGGTATGAGGCAAATCAGTCAATACTAATTGGGTTTCATGTCGGAAATTTTCAGTATGGTGTTGATGAGTTGTCATTGTCACAGGGAATTACATTAATAACTAGGGCTTTAGGTGCAGTGAGTGCAATGTACTTTTTAGCTCTTAATACTCCAATGATAGAACTGTTTGAATTTTTGAGGGGAACAAGACTTCCTAACTTATTAGTGTCATTAATGGAACTTATATACAGATTTATATTTATTATTTGGGAAGAGGCCTCCAATATGAGAATAGCTCAAGCATCAAGACTTGGAAATGCAAGTTTTAAAACTGCAGTTAGATCAACTGGAGAAATGATTAGTATGATTTTTATACGTGCTTATAAGAGAGCAGATAGAATTTTTATGTCTTTAGAATCAAGAGGATATAATGGAGAAGTTAGATTTTTTAAAGAAGAGTATAAGTCTGCAAGAAAGTTATATATTAGTACTTGCACATTAAGTTTGTTTTTGATTGTTGTAGGTTTAGTAGAAAAAATAGTTTTTAAAGGTTGATGCACATGGGAGGTTACAAAATGGCAATACTTGAAACAAGGGATTTAAGCTATTCCTATGATGGAGAGAATAAAGCGATAGATAATATAAATATAAAGATTCCAAAAGGAAAGATAACTGCAATTATGGGAGGGAATGGAGCTGGAAAGTCTACTTTTTTTCTTAACTTAAATGGAGTTCTTACACCAGACTCAGGAAAAGTATATTTTAAAGGAAATGAAGTTGCTTACAATAAGAAGGGGATTCGTGAAATGAGAAAGGAAGTAGGCATTGTATTTCAAGACCCAAATGACCAGCTTTTTTCTTCAAGTGTTAGAAAGGATATTTCCTTTGGTGCAATAAATTTAGGACTTTCAGAGCAAGAGGTAAAAAAAAGAGTTGACGATGCTATTAAAAGAGTTGGAATAGAGGAATTAGAGTATAGACCAACTCATGCTTTAAGTTATGGTCAAAAGAAAAGGGTGGCAATAGCAGGGGTTCTTGTTATGGAGCCAGAAGTTATGATTTTAGATGAACCTACAGCAGGCCTTGATCCAGCAGGAGTTAGTGAGATTATGACTCTTTTATTAGAGATAAATAGGTCTATGGGGATTTCAGTTGTAATAGCAACCCATGATATAGATATTATTCCTTTATATTGTAATCATGCTTTTGTTTTTGATAAAGGCAGAGTAATTATAGAAGGAACACCTAAAGAAATATTTTCAAAGGCTGATATATTAAGAAAGCATTCTTTAAGAATTCCAAGAATAGCTCATTTGATGGAGATTTTAAAGGATAAAGATTATATAAATGTTGATGAAAGTGCAGCTACAATTTCAGCTGCAAGAGCAAGTATAAAGAAGGTATTTTCAGAGAGAAGAGTGGAAGAATGAAGGAATATGTAGTTAAGGACGGAAAGAAGCTGAAGCTTGGGTTCACAACAGGAAGCTGTGCCACGGCAGCATCAAAGGCTGCAGCTACAATGCTTTTAACTGGAGAAATTCAGGAGCAGGTACGTTTAGAAACTCCTAAAGGAATACTTTTAAATTTAGAAGTTGAAGATATTACATCAGATAAGGAAAGTGTGAGCTGTAAGATTATTAAAGATGGTGGAGATGACCCAGATGCCACCCATGGGATGAAAATTTGTGCAACAGTGAAGAAAATACCTTTTGGGATAGAAATAGATGGTGGAAAAGGCGTAGGAAGAGTAACCAAAGAAGGGCTTGCTTGTAGTGTGGGTGACGCAGCAATAAATCCAACACCTAGGCTTATGATTAAAGAAGCTTTAATAGAAGTGGCTGAAAAACATAATTATAAAGGCGGATTTAAGGTGATTATCAGTGCTGATGGAGGAGAAGAAGTTGCAAAGAGAACATTTAATCCACGACTTGGAATTATTGGAGGCATATCAATTCTTGGAACCAGCGGCATTGTTGAGCCAATGAGTGAAAGAGCTTTGATTGAAACTATCCATGTTGAGATAGATAGCAGAACGTCTAAGAGTGAAGATAAGTTATTAATATGCCCAGGTAATTATGGAAGAGATTTTGCACTAAGGGAATTTAATATTGACTTAGAAACTGGTATTAAGTGTTCTAATTATATTGGAGAAGCTCTAGATTATTCAGTTTATAAAGGTGTTAAGAGAATTATGCTCATTGGGCATGCAGGTAAAATCAGTAAGGTGGCAGCAGGGATAATGAATACCCATTCTAGAATGGCTGATGGGAGAAAAGAAATTTTTGCAGCCCATGGGGCCATGGCAGGAGCAACCAGAGAGCAGGTAATGCGAATCATGGAGGCCACAACCACGGATGAAATTGATTGCCTTTTAGACGAAATGAAATTGAAAGATAAAGTTTGGAAAACAGTTATGGATAAAATTGTTGAAAACTTAAAATATAGAATTGGAGACCAATGTGATATTGAAGTGATGACCTTTACTAATAAAGGAAGATATATATATATGACAGAAGGAGCCAGAGGATTAATAAAAGAATTGGAGGATTAAAAATGAAGGGAATTTTATACGGAGTAGGAGTTGGACCAGGAGATAAGAAGTTTTTAACCTTGGCAGCAGTGGATACTTTAAGGAAGGCTGATATTATTGCAGTACCTGATACTGGTGGAGAAAAGACAGCAATGAACATTGTTGCTGAATTTATAGAGGGAAAAGAGATTTTATATTGTGATATGCCAATGACAAGAGATGCAGAAAGGTTAAAAGCGGGACATAACAGTAGTGCTGATGCAATTATAAAAAGGCTGGATGAGGGATTGAATGTTGCATTTATTACATTAGGCGACCCTTGTGTATATTCAACTTATATGTATGTTCATAGGATTGTATTAGCAAAGGGTTATGATGCCGAAATTATATCAGGGGTTACCTCCTTTTGTGCAGCGGCTGCAGCATTAAATATATCTCTTTGTGATGGTGCTGATGCTCTGCATATTATTCCAGCATCCTATGAGGGTACTGACGAACTTTTAAAGCTTCAGGGAAATAAAGTGCTTATGAAAAGTGGGAAAAGTCTTGGCAAGGTGAAGAATTCTTTAAGAGAGTTAGGTTATGATAATTCATCACAGATGGTTGAATGCTGTGCCATGGCAAATGAGAAGACATATAAAAGTTTAAGTGAGATTCCAGATGAATCAAGCTATTTTTCAATTATTATAGTTAAGGGAGACGAGAAATAATGGTTTATTTTATAGGTGCAGGCCCAGGGGCTTTTGATTTGATAACAGTTAGAGGAAAGAATTTATTAGAGCAGGCTGATGTAGTGATATATGCAGGGTCTTTAGTTAATCCAAAACTCTTAGATTACACAAAACCAGGATGTGAAATACATAATAGTGCTTCAATGACACTGGAACAAGTTATTCAGGTTATGGAAAAGGGCGAAAGTCAAAGTAAGATGACAGTTAGACTACATACTGGGGATCCAAGCATTTATGGAGCAATTAGAGAACAGATGGATATTTTAATTGAAAAGGGAATTGAGTACAGTGTGGTGCCAGGAGTAAGTTCCTTCTGTGGTGCGGCTGCAGCTTTAAAGACTGAGTATACTTTGCCAACAGTGAGCCAGACAGTAATTTTAACTCGTATGGAGGGCAGAACTCCAGTGCCAGAGAAAGAAGAAATTTCCAAATTGGCATCACATCAAGCATCAATGGCTTTATTTTTAAGTGCAGGAATGCTTGAGGAGCTTAGCAGAAGACTTATAAAAGGTGGATATAACGCAGATACGCCAGCAGCTATAGTTTACAAAGCCACTTGGCCAGATGAAAGAATTGTACGCACAACAATTGAAAATTTAAGCCAGGCAGCAAAGGAAAATGAAATCAGTAAAACAGCATTAATTTTAGTTGGTGGTTTCCTCGGAAATGAGTATGAACGTTCTAAGCTTTATGATCCTACCTTTACCCATGAATTTAGAGAGGCTGAAAAGTAATGAGAATAGTCATTGTTTCCTTTACAAAGTCTGGAACGGAAATTTCAAAGAAATTAAATAAGGCTTTAAAGGATAAAGGCTATAGTGTAGAAGCTTTTGGTAAATATCCTTCAGGAATAGTGGGGAAACTAGAAGGCAGTATATATGAGTTTACGAGAACGTGTTTTCAGGAGGAAGTTCAGGGGATCATTTTTGTAGGAGCTTTGGGAATTGCAGTGAGAGCTATTGCAGCTAATATTGTGAGCAAGGGAAAAGATCCCGCAGTAGTTGTTATGGATGATGGAGGCCGCTTTGTGATTCCGGTGCTTTCAGGCCATATAGGCGGTGCAAATGAACTTGCAACATACATTTCAGAAAGATTAGAGGCTATGCCAGTTATTACTACAGCTACTGACGGTCATGGGATTTTTGCTATTGATACCTGGGCAGTAAAGAATCAATGTTCAATATTAGAACTTTCAAAGATAAAATATATTTCTTCAGCTTTACTCAAAGGAGAAAAAGTTGGATTTATGAGTGATTACACTGTGGAAGGCGTTTTCCCAGAAGGAATAGAGGGTGGAATCAATTGCAATACTGGAATATGTATTTCTGCCAATATGAGTAAAAGGCCTTTCGAGGAAACTTTGAACTTGATTCCTAAAGAGTATATAATAGGTGTGGGATGTAGAAAGAATATTCCATCGGAAGCATTTGAAAAAGTATTAAATAATGTATTGAAAGAGCACAATATCTCAGTGATGCAGATAAAAAAAATAGCATCCATTGACATAAAAGTAAGTGAAGTAGCAATTTTAAACTATTGCAAGAAGAATGGACTTGAATTTATAACTTACAGCGCAGAGGAGCTTTTAAAGGTTGAAGGCGAATTTTCATCCTCAGCTTTTGTAAAATCTATAACTGGTGTAGATAATGTATGTGAAAGAGCAGCCCAGAAAGCAAGTGAAGATTTAGAGGGAAAACTTGTTTTAAAAAAGAAGTCTTGTGATGGTATTACAGTAGCTATTTCAAAAATTAACTGGAGGTGCAGATTTTGAATATAATTATGGTTTCCGTTGATCATAAATCTGCGGACATAGAGTCAAGAGAAAAATTTAGCTTTACAGCAAGCGGTGTTAAAGAAGCACTGATAAATATAAAAAGTAACCCTTTGGTAGAAGGAGCGGTATTAATTTGTACCTGTAATCGTACAGAGCTATATTTGTCTTGCAATGAGGGTGATGAGGTTGATGCTGTAGGTCTTTTATGCAAGGAGACAAAGGTTAATCCAAAGGAAATGGAGCAGATATTTAGGGTAAAGCATAATGAGCAAGCCATAAACCATTTAATGGAGGTTGCTTGCGGATTGAGATCCATGATTTTATGTGAAGACCAAATTATAACTCAAGTTAAAAATGCAGCAGCTGTTGCAAGAGAAGTTAAAACAATAGATTCTATATTGGAAACCTTATTTAGGTTGGCGGCAACCTGTGCAAAAAAAGCAAAAACTAATATTAAAGTAAGAGCAGTACCAACCTCTGTAGCACAACAGGCGGTGTGCATGCTTGAAGATAAATATGGTTTAAAGGATAAAGATGTTTTAGTTATTGGAAATGGAGAAATGGGAAGAATCTGTTCAACCATGCTAGTGGAAAAAGGTGCTAATGTTACAATAACTCTACGTACTTATAAACATGGAATGACGGTGGTACCTAGAGGTTGCGATACTATTGCATATGATAAAAGGGAAGAATTTTTGCCACAGGTGGAGATGGTTATCAGTGCAACAGCAAGTCCACACTATACAATTACAAAAGACATGGTGGAGGATAGAAAAGCAGAATTGAAGCTTGTTGATTTAGCTCTTCCACGTGATATAGATCCAGCAATTAAAAATACTGACCTTATTCAATGCTTTAATATAGACAGTTTAGCAAAGCCGGAAGAGTTAGAAAATGGCGATGCCATTGAAAAGATTAGAAATATTATTGAAGAATATAAAGAAGAGTATTACAGATGGTATAAAAATCATTTATGCCAGGATCAAATAAAAGCTATTAAGAAGGTTGTGGCTAAACGTGTAAGTGGTGGCCTTGATATTGATTATGGTGATGAAGTCTATGGAAGTATTATCGAAAAGGCTGTTTATAAAACCGTTGATATTTGTCTTCGTTCTATGAGCGAGGACTTGTCACCAGAGTTTCTTGAAAGTATACAGTTTCATGTAAATAAAAAATAGGGGGATAAAGATGAAGTTATATGTAGTAGGACTTGGACCAGGTGAGGTGTCACAAATGACTGGAAAGGCTGCAGAAGTAATTGAAAGCTGTGACACTATAGTTGGATATGGAGTATATACAGATTTAATATCTGATTTAATTGAAGGAAAAGAAGTAATCACAACTCCTATGAAAAAGGAAGTTGATAGATGCCATATGGCAGTTCAGGCTGCTATTAATGGAAAAAATGTAGCTATGGTTTCGAGTGGTGACGCAGGAATTTATGGAATGGCTGGTCTTATAATTGAGGTTTTATCGGAGTATGAAAACCATAATGTTGAGGTTGAGGTTATCCCAGGAATTACAGCAGCGTCTTCAGCAGCGGCAGTACTTGGAGCACCATTAACTCACGACTTTGCGGTAATATCACTAAGTGATTTATTAACACCTTGGGAGAGAATAGAGAAAAGATTAAGCTTAGCGTCAGAAGCGGGTTTTATAATTTGCTTATATAATCCTTCAAGTAAAAAGAGAGCAGACTATTTAAAGAAAGCTTGTGAAATTGTGATGAAAAACCTTCCAGAGGAAACTCCTTGTGGTTTTGTACAAAACATAGCAAGGAAAGGTCAGAAATCAAGAGTGTTAACACTTAAGGAATTAGCAGAAACGCAGGTGGATATGTTTACCACTGTTGTTATTGGAAATGATACAACTAAGGTTATAGATGGGAAGCTTGTAACACCAAGAGGTTACAGAAAATAGTTTTTAATTTAAGTATATAGTTAATTGAAGTTATTTAGATAGAAACGAGGATGGACTATGAAGTTTTTAGTCTTTGCAGGAACAACTGAAGGCAGGATAGTTGTTGAGTATTTATTGAATGAAAATGCAGAAGTTACAGCCTGTGTTGCAACTGAATATGGAAGTGACATGCTGTTAGAACATGAAAATTTAAAGATTAACATTGGAAGGCTGGATATTGAAGAAATGAAGCCTCTAATAAAGGAACATGACTTGGTAGTTGATGCTACTCATCCTTATGCAGAGGCAGTGACAAGCAATATTAAAGAGGCTTGCCATGCTGTTAAAACTAAATACATTAGAATTAAAAGGTCCTCCTTAAATTTTGAAAATGTAATTGAAGTTGAAAACACTGAAAAAGCTGTAGAGTTTTTAAAAAACACATTAGGAAATGTTCTTGTGACAACAGGAAGTAAGGAGCTTCATAAATATATCGAGGTTCCTAATTATAAAGAAAGACTCTTTCCCAGAGTTCTTCCAACGGTAGCAGTTATTGAAAAATGCAGTGCTTTAGGCTTTGAAGGAAGCAATTTAATTTGTATGCAGGGGCCTTTCTCCTTTGAAATGAATTGTGCTATGCTAAAGCAGTTTAACATTAGTTACATGGTAACAAAGGAAACTGGTACAGCAGGCGGCTTTGAAGAAAAGGTCAAAGCGGCAAAGGAAAATGGGGTAAAGATAATTCTAATAAAGCGCCCATTAGAAGCTATTGCTGAAGAAGATATTTTTGATATAGAAAGTTTGAAGATGTTTTTGAAGGAAAACTATGGAATTAGCCAAGTACATAATGATAAAAAAGCAGATAACATATGCATGCACTTATCAAAACAGGAAAAGGTTAAACACTGTGATGAACCTAAGTTCTTCCCGCTTTTCATGGATATAAAGGATAAAAATATATTGATAGTAGGCGGTGGAAAGATTGCTACAAGAAGAGTTAATACGCTTATTAAGTTTGGTGCAAGGGTAAAGGTTGTGGCTCCTCAAATAAGTGATGAACTCGTAGAACTTGAAGCAAGAAATTTAATAGAGGTAATAAGTAGAAATTACAAGTCTAATGATATAGAGGACTGCTTTTTGGTGGTTGCAGCCACAAATGACCGTAAAGTAAATTGTCTTGTAGGGGGAGACGCTAAGAGAGCTGGTGCTTTTACAAGTGTTGCTGACCGCAAGGAGGAAAATAACTTTTATTTTCCAGCAATTTTTGAAGATGAAGGAGTTGTTGGAGGTATTGTTTCAAAGGGTGGAGAAAATCATTCACTAGTAAGAAAAACAGCATCAAAAATTAGGAAGTGTCTTCAAGGGGAGGAGATTATTCAAAATGAAAAGAAAGATTAAGGTTGGAACCAGAGACAGTAAGCTGGCAATGATTCAAACCTACATGGTTATAGATTCAATAAAGGAAAAGCATCCTGAAATAGAAATTGAGATAGTAGCTTTAAAGACTACAGGTGATAAGATTTTAGACAGAGCTTTAGATAAAATAGGTGGAAAAGGTCTCTTTGTAAAGGAACTTGATGAAGCACTTATAAATGGAGAGGTTGATTTTACTGTCCATAGCTTTAAAGATATGCCGATGGAAATAAATGAAGAATTACCTATAGTTGCTCTTTCAAAGAGAGCTGATTATCGCGATGTATATATTTTACCAAAAGGTGAAGTTAATGAGTCAGCACCAATAGGTTCAGGAAGCAAAAGAAGAGTGCTTCAGCTTCAGGAGCTTTTTCCAAAAAAAACTTTTGCACCAATCAGAGGTAATGTAATTACAAGACTTGAAAAGCTTGATAGAGGAGAATATTCAGCTTTAGTTCTTGCGGCAGCTGGAATAAAAAGGCTCGGATTAGATGCGAGAATTAATAAGTTTTTTGAAGTTGAGGAGATTCTTCCTTCAGCATGTCAGGGAATTATTGCAGTTCAAGGCAGAAAAGGTGAAGAGTATGATTATCTTAAGGAATTTGATTGTGCAGAATCACATATAGTTGCAGCTGCAGAACGTGGCTTTGTTAAGAAATTGGATGGTGGGTGTAGCGCACCAATAGCAGCTTTTGCAACCATTGAAGGTGATGAAGTTCTCCTTAAGGGAATGTACGTTAATGAGGGGAATGGAAAAATCATAAAACAGTCTATAAAGGGAGCAACAGAAAAAGCTGAGGAATTAGGGATAGAACTGGCTAGAAGGGTAAAGAGGTGTTAAAGATGAGTAAAGGCTTTGTAGCTTTAGTTGGAGCAGGCCCTGGAAATAAGGGGCTTTTAACAGTAAGGGGAGCTGAACTTATACAAAGAGCAGAAGTAATAGTATACGATAGACTAGTATCAAAGGATATTTTAAATATGATACCAGAAACTGCTGAGATGATAAATGTTGGTAAGGAGAGCAGTCATCATTTAGTTAAGCAGGAGGATATAAATAAAATATTACTGGAAGAAGCTAAAAAAGGAAAATATGTTGTTCGTCTTAAGGGGGGAGATCCCTTTGTATTTGGCAGAGGCGGAGAAGAATTAGAACTTCTCGCTGAAAACAATATAGCTTTTGAAGTTGTACCAGGAATAACCTCAGGTATTTCAGCCCTTGCTTATGCTGGAATTCCAATAACCCATAGGGATTTTTGTTCTTCTCTTCATATAATTACTGGTCATGCTAGAGAGGGTGGAAAGTTAGATATACCTTTTGAGGAGTTAGTAGGTTTACGTGGAACCCTTGTATTTTTAATGGGGGTGTCTTCAATGTCATTTTTAATGGAAGGCCTTATAAAAGCTGGAATGAATCCTAATACTAAGGCTGCAGTTGTTGAAAATGGAACACGTCCAAATCAGCGTAAAATTGTGGCTACAATCTCAACTTTAGTAGAAGTAGCTACAAAGGAAAAGATACATTCACCAGCAATAATAGCTGTGGGAGAGGTTTGTTCACTATCTGAATCCTTTGATTGGTTTATGAATAGAGCTTTATTTGGACAAAGAGTAATAGTTACGCGTCCTAAGCATTCATTGGGAACCCTTAGTGATAAATTGAAAGAACTTGGAGCTGAGGTTATAGAATATCCATGCATCGAAACCCTTGAAATAGAAGCTGAGCTTCCAGAAGTTAATGAATATGATGTGGTTACCTTCTCAAGTAAAACATCAGTGGAGATTTTTTTTAATAAATTATTCGAAGCTGGGAAAGATGTGAGAGCTTTAGGTAATGTTAAGATAGGGGCAGTTGGAAGTCAGACGGCAGCAGAGTTAAAAAAATATGGAATAGTGGCAGATTTAGTACCAGATATATTTGATGGAGAACATTTAGGCAAAATGGTTACGGAATCTATAAAGCCTGATGAAAAGGTATTAGTTTTAAATGCACTAAAAACAAGTGGAGATTTAGAACAGATTCTTCAATCAGCTGGGGTAGAGTATAAGGCAGTACCATTGTATGATACAGTTTATACAAATCCAGATAGTGAAGAAGTAAGAAAGCAAATTGAAGCACATGATGGAAACTGGGTCATGTTCACCAGTGCATCTACGGTTCATGGTTTTGTGAAGTCTATTGAAGACTTAAACATAGAGAATATTAAAGCTTTATGTATAGGAGAGCAGACGTTAAAAGCTGCGAAGGAGTATGGTTTGAACTGTGAGGTTTCTGAAAAAGCAACCATTGCTTCTATGATTGATAAATTAATAGAGTTATCGTAAAAATAAAAGAAGGGAGTTGCTAGTATGTCATTCATGAATGATAATGTAAGACCAAGAAGACTTCGAAGCAGTGAAGTTTTAAGGGATATGGTAAGAGAGGTAAGATTATCACCAAAGTCATTAATCTATCCTTTATTTTTAAGGGAGGGAAGTAATATAAAAGAAGAGATTTCATCTCTTCCAAATAATTTTCATTACAGTCCAGATAGAATAGGAGAAGCTGTAGAAGAAGCTTTAAAGAATGATGTGCGTTCAGTACTTCTATTTGGAATTCCCAATCATAAAGATGAAATTGGTTCACAGGCTTATGCAGAAGAAGGAATAGTTCAGCAGGGAATTAGAAAGATAAAGGAACAATATCCAGAAGTGCAGATAATTACAGATGTATGTATGTGTGAATATACTTCTCATGGTCATTGTGGAATTTTAAATAACTGTGGTGTAGATAATGATACAACCCTTGATTATCTTGCAAGGATTGCACTTTCACATGTGGAAGCAGGAGCAGATATGGTGGCACCATCTGATATGATGGATGGAAGAATTGATGCCATCAGAACACTATTAGATAAGAATGGTCATATTAGTACTCCAATAATGTCTTATGCAGTTAAGTATGCATCAGCTTTCTATGGTCCATTCAGAGAAGCTGCAGGTTCAGCTCCCTCCTTTGGAAACAGAAAGGCATATCAAATGGATTATCACAATAAAAGAGAAGCTTTAAAAGAGGCACTTATAGATGCACAGGAAGGTGCAGATATATTAATGGTTAAGCCAGCTCTATCATATTTAGATGTAATTAAAGAAGTTAAAGAGAATACGAATTTGCCACTAGCTGCTTATAGTGTAAGTGGAGAGTATGCCATGATTAAGGCAGCAGCAGCCCAAGGCTTAATTGATGAGTATGGGGTAATGTGTGAAAGTGCTGTGAGTATTTTCCGTGCTGGTGCAGATATATTAATCAGCTACTATGCAAAAGAACTTGCACAGGCAATTAAAAAAGGTGATATAGGTTAATTTGATATATATGAAGGGAGGCTTTAGCGGCATTCTAGTAATAGATTAAGAAGTCGTTAAACAAAGAATATGAACAATAAAACAAGTGAAGCTCTTTTTGAAAGAGCAAAAAAAGTAATTCCAGGAGGAGTTAACAGTCCAGTAAGGGCTTTTAGAGCTGTTGGGGCTAATCCTCTTTTTATAGAAAAAGCAAATGGTTCTAGAATATATGATGTAGATGGACATGAGTATATTGACTATGTATGCTCTTGGGGACCTATGATATTAGGACACAATCATCCAGAAATACTAAAGAGTGTATCAGAAGCTATTCAAAAGGGTTTAAGCTATGGAGCACCTACAGCTGGAGAGGTTGAAATTGCAGAGCTTATAAACCAAATGGTACCAAACATAGAGATGATTAGAATGGTAAACAGCGGAACTGAAGCTGTTATGAGTGCTATTCGTGTTGCCAGAGGATATACAAACAAAAATAAAATAGTAAAATTTGAAGGATGTTATCATGGACATAGTGACAGCTTATTAGTTAAAGCTGGTTCAGGATTATTAACAGAAGGAGTGCCAGACAGCTTAGGAGTACCTAAAAATGCTGCAGAAGATACACTTACAGCACAATACAACGATATTACTACTGTAGAAAAGTTATTTGAAGAGAATAAGGAAGAAATTGCAGCAGTAATAGTGGAGCCTGTAGCTGCTAACATGGGAGTTATAGCACCACAAGGAGATTTCCTAAAGGACTTAAGAGAGTTATGTACTAAAAATGGAGCTCTTTTAATTTTTGATGAGGTTATTACAGGCTTCCGTTTAGCCAAAGGTGGAGCTCAAGAATTCTTTGGAATAGAAGCAGACTTAGTTACTTATGGAAAAATTATTGGTGGAGGAATGCCAGTAGGTGCTTATGGTGGAAGAAAAGAAGTTATGAGCTGTGTTTCACCATTAGGCGGAGTATATCAAGCAGGAACTTTATCAGGAAACCCTGTGGCAATGGCTGCTGGACTTGCACAGCTTAGGATGTTAAATGAAAATCCAGAAATATATATAACAATTAATAAACTTGCTAAGAAATTAGCTGATGGATTAAGAGAAATTGGTGAGAAGTACAAGGCACCAATAAGTGTAAATGTAGTTGGATCATTAGTATGTGCTTTCTTTACAGACGGAGAAGTTACTAATTATGCAAAGGCTAAGAGCAGCGATACTGCGGCTTATGCTAAGTATTTCATCAAGATGGAGGAAAAGGGAATATACCTTGCTCCAGCACAATTTGAAGCTATGTTTGTGAGCTTTGCTCATACAGAAGCTGATATAGATAGAACTTTAAAAGCAGCAGAAGAAACAATAAAAGAAATAATAGGGGGTTAACAATATGAAAGGGATTTTAATTTTAGCACACGGAAGCAGAGAAAAAGAAACAGAGTTAACACTTGCTCAAATAACTAAAATGGCTAAAGAAAAACTTGAGGATGTAATGATAGAAACTGCATATCTTCAATTTTCAGATGTGAATTTAGAAAAGGGTTTAGATAAGTTAATTGCTAAGAATGTTACGGAGATAAAGGTTATTCCTTATTTCTTATTTTCAGGAGTTCATATAAGAGAAGATATTCCAAAGGAAATAGAGGAGTATTTAGTAAATAAGCCAAATGTAAAAATTACTATGGGAAATACTTTGGGGGCTGATTCAAGGCTTGCTGATATTTTAGTTGATAGAATCAGCGAAGCATTATGTTAAAGCAGGTTTATATTATTGGTGCGGGCACAGGCTGCCTAGGTATGCTAACAGCTAAAGGCAGAGAAATAATTCAACAGTGTGATGAATTATACAGCACTAATAGAATTGGAGAACTTATGACAGAGATACGCAGGGATATAGAAAACCTGCCTATCTCTGAAATTTCATTAAGGGTATTAGAGTCTGAGGCTTCTAAGGTTGGAGTATTAGTATCAGGAGATACAGGCTTTTTCAGTATGACCAAGAGTTTACTTAAAAGCTTGGAGGGAAAGTGTCAGGTTGAGGTAATCTGTGGTATCAGCAGTATGCAGTATCTTTGTTCAAAGACCGGGAGAAGCTACGAAAATATGAAAATTGTCAGCCTTCATGGAAGAAACAATTCAATTCTTGGAGCTGTTTCATACTTTCCACAGCTGTTTGTTTTAACAGGTGGAAGTAATAAAGCCCATGATATTTGCAGGTTTTTAAGCGAACAAGGCTTAGGTGAAGTAAGGATTATTGCAGGAGAAAATCTTTCTATGGCTTCAGAAAGAATTATAGAAGGAACTGCAAAGGAGCTTTCAGAATTAAAATTTGAGGACCTAACAGTTTTAATAATAGAAAATTATAACTGTACTGATCATAATATTTCTATTAGAGATGAAGAGCTTACTCGAGGGAAAGTACCAATGACCAAGGAAGAGGTACGATTTGTAACTATTGCAAAAATGAAAATTAAATCTAAAGATATTATTTATGATATTGGTGCAGGTACAGGATCTGTAGCCTTCGAAATGGCTAGAAAAGCCTATAAAGGCATGGTATATGCCATTGAAACAAATCCAGATGGCATTGAACTTATTAAAGAAAATAGAAGGCTGCTTAGCGGTTATAACGTTATAACCGTTGAAGGAATGGCACCACAGGTAATGGAGGAGCTTCCAAGGCCTGATAAAGCTTTTATAGGTGGCAGTAAGGGCAATATGGATTCAATTATCAAAGCTCTTGTGGAGAAGAATCCAGAAGTATTTATAGCAATTAATGCTATTACTTTAGAAACTTTAAATGAAGCTATGAAAGTAATGGAGGCTAATGGCTTTGATGCAGAAATTGTATGTATTAATTCAGCACGTTCTAAGAAGGTTGGTGGATATAATATGATGACTGCCAACAATCCTGTTTATATAATTTCAGGAGGACGATATGAACAAAAGTAAAAGAGTTAAGAGAATAATGATTGCAGGAACAGGCAGTGGATGTGGTAAGACAACCGTTACCTGTGGCATATTGAAGGCTTTAGTGAGAAAGAATTTGAAGGTGGCATCCTTTAAATGTGGTCCAGATTATATTGATCCAATGTTTCATTCAAAAATTATAGGAACAAAATCTAGAAACTTAGATTCCTTTTTATGTGGAGATAATACTACAAAGTATTTATTTGCAAAGAATGGAGCTGAGGCAGATTTTTCTATAGTAGAAGGTGTTATGGGTTTATATGATGGTTTAGGTTCAAAATCAACAAAGTATTCTTCTTGCGATTTAAGTTTGCTTACAGATACACCTACTGTATTGGTAGTGAACCCTGCAGGTACTTATATATCTGTTGCGGCTATAGTTAAGGGATATTTAGATTTTGCACCCAATAATATTAAGGGCATTATTCTTAATGGAACTTCAGAAATGATGTATAACACTTATAAGGATATTATTGAGGACCTTTGTAATGTAAAGGTTTATGGATTTTTACCAAAGCTGCCAGCTGCAGAAATAGGTAGCCGACATTTGGGCCTTGTGACGGCAGAAGAAATAGAAGATCTTGATTTAAGATTAAATTTATTAGCTGATGCAGTAGATAAATATATTGATATAGAGGGTCTTTTGAAGTTAGGGGAGAATACTCCAGAATTAGAATATGAGGACATTAAAGTTGAAAAGCGAGGAAGCTGTACCATTGGTGTTGCCATGGACAATGCCTTTTGCTTCTATTATGAAGATGCCTTGAAGCTGCTGGAGGAAATGGGAGCAACCCTTAAATATTTCTCACCATTAAAGGACAAAAAACTTCCAGAGAAAATTGATGGGTTATATTTAGGTGGGGGTTATCCAGAGCTTTACGCTAAGGAGCTAAGTGAAAATAAATCAATGCTGAAAGCTGTCAAAAGTGCTATTGAATCGGGAATTCCAACTATAGCAGAATGTGGTGGTTTTATGTATCTTCAAAAATCCATAAAGGATAAAGATGGAAATGAATTTGAAATGGTGAATATAATTGATTCAACCTCACAGCTTACAAATAAGCTTTCAAGGTTTGGGTATACAACTCTTACAGCTTTAAATAACAATCTTTTATTTCAAGCTGGGGAACAGGTTAATGCTCATGAATTCCATTATTCTGACAGTGATTTATGCGGAGAAGATTTCTTAGCTGTAAAACCAATTACGGGCAGGAAATGGCATTGTATTCATGGGAAAATCACCATGTTTGCTGGATATCCTCACATTCATTTAGGGGGAAATATTAAGGTGGCACAACGCTTTATTAATGCTTGCTTATCATATAAAGAGAAATAATATAAAAGCAAAAGAAAAAATTAGGTTTAATTTTTGATAACTGCAGTAGCAGTTATATTGGAGGAATGAATATGGAAAAGATAAATCCAATGGATATAGAAAAAAGAAGCTTTGAGATTATCAGCAGTGAGCTTAATGGGATAGTCTTAGATGAGGAAAAAGCTCCAATAGTTAAAAGAGTGATACATACTACAGCGGATTTTGAGTATGTAGATAACATGTATTTTTCAGAAGGTGTTGTTGAAAAGGCTTTGGAAGCTCTAAAAAGAGGAGCAGCAATAGTAACTGACACCAATATGGCTAAGTCAGGTATAAACAAAGCTGCAGCGGCTAGATTAGGCTGTGAGGTTCACTGTTTTATGGCAGATGAGGATGTGGCAAAGAGTGCAAAGGAGCAAGGTGTAACCCGTGCAGCTGTATGTATGGAAAAGGCTGTAGAACTTCAAAAGCCTGTTGTCATAGCAGTAGGAAATGCACCAACAGCATTAATCAGACTAGAGGAGCTTATGAAGGAAGGCAAAATAAAGCCAGAACTAATCATTGGAGTTCCAGTAGGCTTTGTAAATGTAGTTGAGTCCAAAGAACTTATAATTAATTCAGGTGCTGATGCTATTATAGCAAAAGGAAGAAAAGGTGGTAGTAACGTTGCAGCAGCAATCGTCAATGCACTATTATACATGGCATCACCAAGAGAAGGAATATAGTAAATAAAGAGTAGTTAGATTTGAGTTATCAAATTTAACTACTCTTATATGTTTACAAGTAAATAGATAATTTTTATGATAAAATATATTACATAATGATACTTTTAGGAAATTGGTGATTATATGAATAAAGAAGTCGAAATTTTAGTTGTTGAGGATGATATAGATATTAATAATCTTCTTTGCAATATTTTAAAGAAAAATGGATATAAGGTACGAGGGGCATTTTCAGGGTCAGAGGCTTTAATGTGCATTGAACAATTTAATTATGATATTATACTTTTAGATTTAATGCTTCCAGGGGTTACAGGAGAAGAGCTTATCCAGGAGGTAAGAAAGCAGAAGTTTATGCCTATTATTGTGATTTCAGCAAAGACTGCTCAAGAGGATAAGATTAACGTATTAAAATGCGGAGCAGATGATTATGTAACTAAGCCCTTTGATATTAATGAAGTTTTAGCCAGAGTTGAGGTTCAGTTAAGAAGGTACAAGCAATTTAGTAAGGAAGAGAAAGCAGACAACAAGTTAAAACATAAAAATATTACTCTGGATAGGGACAGCAGACAAGTATTCATTAAGGATGAAGAAATTTCCCTAACTTTGAGAGAGTTTTCTATTCTAAAAATTCTCATGGAGAATCCCAACAAGGTATTTACAAGGGGAAACTTATTTGAATCCGTTTGGGAAAGTGAGTTCTTAGGAGATGATAACACTGTAAATGTTCATGTAAGCAACCTTCGTTCAAAGATAGCTAAGGCTGATACAGAAGAGTACATACAAACAGTGTGGGGAATTGGGTTTAAACTTAAGGACTAATGAAACTCCTTCTCATATATATTCGAAGGAGTGCTATTACAGAGTAAGTTCGACTAGCTAAATTATAGATTTTGACTCTCACTTAAATCTTAATACTTTCTTAATGTTTGCTTTATGGCATCTTATAACTTAGGAAATATAATTAAGTCATAAGGTAAGGGGAGGTAAACAAAATGAATAATGTAGTATTAAAAACACATAACATAACAAAGAAATATGGAGAGTAGCTTGCTGTTAACAATATAAACATGACCATTAGAAAAGGTGATATATACGGCTTTATTGGAAAGAATGGAGCAGGTAAAACAACTTTAATAAGACTTATTACAGGATTAATTCATAAAACTAATGGTGAGATTGAGTTGTTTGGTGGAAGCAGTGAGAGTGAATTAAATGCTGCAAGAGCTATGGTTGGAAGCTTAATTGAGACTCCAGCATTTTACGGTAATATGACAGCAAGAGAAAACCTTGAGGTATCAAGATTAGTAAGAAATATCGCAGGCAAGAGCTGTATAGATGAGGTACTTAAGCTTGTTGGATTAGAGGATACCGGTAAAAAGAAGGTGAAGAATTTTTCTTTAGGAATGAGACAGAGACTTGGAATTGCGAATGCTCTTATTGGGAATCCAAGAATACTAATTTTAGATGAACCTATTAATGGTTTAGATCCAATGGGAATTGTGGAGATAAGAGAACTTTTAAAGAAGGTTAATAGGGAAAAGGATGTAACAATATTAATTTCAAGTCATATTCTTGGAGAGCTTTCAGAACTTGCAACCTGTTATGGAATAATCAGTAATGGAAAACTAATTGAAGAAATTTCAGCAGAAGCTTTAAATGAAAAGTGCAGACAGTATATTGAGCTTAAAGTAGATGATACCGCTAGAACAGTGACATTATTAGAAAAAGATCTTCAAATAACAAATTACGAAGTGCTAGAGAATAAATTAATAAAAATCTTTGATCACTTAGATGAGGTTGGAAAAATCAATTCAGTTATTTCAAGAGGTGGAATAATTGTTGAGAAAATCGGTGTTACAGGTGAAAACTTAGAAGAATACTTTGTAAGTCGTGTTGGAGGTGCTGAAAATGCTTAGAATAGTTAAAGCGGAATTATATAAATTATTTAAAAATAGAACATTTAGGGTGTTATGTGGAGTAACAATTGTATTATCAATAATGATGATGGCTATGTCATCACCTTTTATGGAAGATGTAATGGTGGATAGCTTAGGAGATATATCAGTAGAGGAGAAAGAAGCTATTTTGAGTCAAATGGGAGCAATGACATATGAGGAACAGGTTGTGACACCAGGTAAGATGGGACTTAATCTAGTTGCAAAGGATCCTATGAATCCAACAGCTTTAGAAATATATCATTCTTCATTTGGTGCTGGATTAATTGAAATTTTAATAGGAATTTTAATTGCTGGATTTTTAGCAAAGGAATATTCAGAGGGGACAATAAAGAATACTTTAGCCTATGGAAAGAAAAGGCATGAATTTTATATAGCTAAATTTTTAGCTATGATAGTGGGCGTAGCAATATTAACAGCTTGTCTAATATCGATATCTACTATTGGGAGTACAATTATGAATGGCTGGGGTCAAACTTTTGAATTATCACAAATATTAGGCATGTTACAGAGCTTTGTGGCATCAATATTTGCTAATTCAGCAGTGATAGCTATTATAATGATCTTTGCAATTTTAATTAAAAGTAATGGTGGAACAATCGCAATAACAGCGGGATTATTTATATTAGCTCCTATGATTATTTCATTTTTCTATGGAATATATCCTTGGTTTGATAAGATTTATGAGTTAACTCCATTCTATAACTCAGCTTTAGCAACCTCTATATATGTTGGAAATGGTGATTTAATGAGGTCAATAGTGATTGCTGCTGTTACAATAGTAATTGTGTTAATGGCAGGGATACAAATTTTAAAAGCTCAAGATATTAAATAGTAAAAAGAGGACATGTTGAAAGTTATTAATTCAGCATGTCTATATTTGCATACAGGGGGAGGTGTAAAATGAAATTAACAATTATATTTTTAGTTTTTATTGTCTTAGGTTTACTAGCATATATAATAAGAACAAAAAAGGAGCTAAAGGATTTATCACGGCAAATGGATAAAAGCAAAGGGAGTTATGTTAATATTCACACCACAAGTTTAAGTAATGAGATAGAAAAGCTTACACAAAATATTAATTTTTTATATGATGAAAACCAAAGGGTCAATGCTGCAAAAAAGTCTATAGAAGAAGAGATAAGACACAGCATTGCAAATATGTCTCATGATTTAAGAACACCATTGACATCTATAATGGGATATATTCAGTTGTTAAAGCAAGATAACATAACAGCTCAAGAGCATGAGGAATATTTAGAAATTGTAGAAAGAAGAACCAAAAATCTTGAGAAGCTCATTTCCAGCTTTTATGATTTATCTAGATTAGAGGGGAATGAATATATTTTCAATTTGAAAAGTATAAGTTTAGAAAAGCTGTTATGTGATAATATTGCATTGTATTACAGTGATTTTATAAGTAAAAACATAGATCCATTTATTGAAATCGAAGAAAAGCTTCCCAATATAATATCTGATGAAAATGCTGTACAGATGGTATTTTCAAATTTAATCGGGAATGCTTTAAAGCATGGGGAAGGATTTATTAAAATAGTTCTAAAAAAAGAAGGAAATAATATTGTAACTGAATTTATAAATTCGGCACCAACACTAAATGAAGAAAATACTGAAAAGATTTTTGAAAGATTTTTTACAGCAGATAAATCCCGAAATGATAAAAATACTGGACTAGGATTAGCGATAACTAAAGGCTTAGTTGAAAAGTTAGGTAATGAAATTAGTGCACGGCTTAGTGATGGGAATTTAGTTATAAAGGTAAAATGGAATATAAAATAAATGAGTGCTGCCAGTAGGATTACTGAGCAGCACTCACCATATAAAGGGAGTTAATGAAAAAAGCTTATTAAATATATTGAATTCCTAGGCTTTCAGCAAACTGTTTAAAGCCTTCTATGCCATCTGGAGTCTGCTTAAATACTCCAGCATCTTCAAGAACTCTAACAAATTTATTTCCAACTTCAATTTCAATGAAGCGATCTATATCTAAATCAGAAGTATATTTTTCTTTAAGCTCTAAAGCCCAGGTTCTGTGGTATTCTTCAACCGTTGAAAGGTCAGTTTCAGTGTTAAGCAGGAAAGCTTTAACTGATTCAAGTTCATTCTTAAGTCTGCCAGGAAGAATAGCAAGGCCCATAACTTCAATAAGACCTATATTTTCCTTCTTGATGTGCTGTACATCAGGATGTGGATGGAAGATACCATCAGGGAATTCTTCAGAGGTTCTGTTATTTCTTAAAGCTAAATCGAGAACGAAGAAATCACCTTCCTTACGGCAGATAGGAGTTATTGCATTATGTGGAGTACCATTAGTTTCTTTAAATATTCCACGACTCTCATCAGCGTAATTCAGCCAACTGTCATAAATATAACCACCACATTCCACTAAGTCTTCTACATTTTTAGCTTTGACTCTTAAAGTGGCAAGAGGCCATTTTAAACCTTCAACAGTTACGTCCTTGAATTTATTTATTTTAAATTTAAATAAAGCTTCAGCTCTATTCATTGGGAAAATGTAATTTCCACCTTGATAGTGCTCGTGAGCAAGGATTGAACCACCAACGATTGGAAGACCAGCGTTGGAACCAAGGAAATAGTGTGGGAAAATCTCAACAAAGGAAGATAATCTCTTAAAGGTTTCCTTGCTGACAAACATCGGCTCATGTTCTTCAAGAAGCACAATGCAGTGCTCATTATAATAAACATAAGGAGAGTATTGAAGTCTCCATTTTTTATTCTTAATATCTAGGGAAATGGTTCTATGGTTAGCTCTGTCAGGGTGAGTAACTGTGCCTTCATAACCCTCATTTTCAACACATAGAAGACATTTTGGATAATTTGTACTTATGTTATTTTTAGAAAGAGCAATCTGTTTTGGATCCTTTTCAGGCTTAGATAAATTTATTGTTATATCAATATCACCGTAAACAGATGGTATTTTATAAAAAATATTTTTAGCTATTCTATCCATTCTGATATAGTTTGAGCTTTTACTAAGGTTATAGAAGTAATCAGTGGCAGTCTGTGGAGATTCTTTGTATAAGTCAAAGAAGGTTTTGTTAATAACAGAAGGTTTATCTATAAAGCAGTTCATTAAGTTACTGCTGAAGATATCTTTTGCATATAAATAATCCTCAATTATTCCTTTTTCCACAGCTATAGCTGTTAATTCTTCTAAAGTTTTTGAAAATTCTGTGGATATCTTTTCACTTTCCTCATAATTCTCTTCTTTAAATAAAGTCAAAAGCCTGTTTCTAACATAGATTTTATCAAGATTTTCTATAAGTTTATTCTCTATGGAAATTTCAATTAGTCTGTCTATTAAAGCATATAGTGAATTCATGTTGTACCTCCATACCTTTTGATTTAGTTAATTTTCTTTGGACCATCTGAAGTTGAAGCTATATAGAAGGAAGCTTCATATCCAATGGCAGCTTTATATTCAGCACCTACTTTTTGAATAAATTCTTCAACGTGTGGATTCTCAACTAAAGCAATAGCACATCCTCCAAAGCCAGCTCCAGTCATACGTGCACCGAGAACACCAGGCTGTTTTAAAGCAGAAGAAACTAGTGTATCAAGTTCAATACCAGTAACTTCATAGTCATCTCTTAGAGAAGTGTGGGAGCCAGTCATTAGCTGTCCAAAGGTAATTAAGTCATCATTATTTAAAGCTTCAATTGCTGACTTAACTCTCTCATTTTCAGTTACAGCATGATAAGCTCTTTTTCTTTCTATAGGGTTATTTATTACTGAAGATATCTCATTAAAGTCTTTGGTAGAAAGCTCACAAAGAGCATTGATATTTTTTATTGTTTTAATCTGTTCAAGAGCGGCTTCACATTCAGCACGTCTTTCGTTGTATTTAGAATCAGCAAGTTCTCTTCTTTTATTAGTATTCATTATTACGATACTTTCATTTTTAAAATTTACAGGAGCATATTTGTAATCTAAGGTATTACAATCTAGTAAAGTTGCATTATCTTTTTTTCCAAGGGATATTGCAAACTGGTCCATAATACCGCTGTTAACACCAAGAAATTCATTTTCAACACGCTTCCCAAGAAGGGCTAATTCAACCTTGCTGATATTAAGATTGAATAAATCTATAAGGGTTTTTCCAGTGAGCATTTCTAAAGAGGCTGAAGAAGAAAGTCCAGCTCCATTAGGAAGGTTTCCATATACTAAGAGGTCAAAGCCAGAGTTAATTTCATGACCAGCTTCCTTCATAAATTTAACTACACCTTTAACATAGTTAGTCCAATTATCTTCTTTCTTATATGTTAAATCAGCTAAGGAAATTTTAATTAGTCCTAGGGCCTCAAAGTTTAAGGAATAAGCTCTGATGGTATTGGTGTCATTAAAAGCAACAACACCATAGGTTCCTAGGCTTATAGCACAAGGAAAAACTAAGCCTCCATTATAATCGATATGTTCACCGATTAAATTTACTCTTCCAGGACTGAAAAATACTTTAGCGTTATTAGTTTCAAAAATTTCTTGAAATTTTAAAAGCATTTCATTTATCATATTAAATTCACCCCATATATTATTATATTGTTATATGTAGCTACATACTATAAGTACTTAGAAAAATAGCAATATATCATACATATACCCCTATAATACAATTATAATATTTTAGTAAAAAGAATCAATGGTTTTACTAAAATATTATTCTTTGATTTATGTAATGTAAATGGTAAAATAAATATATAATCTGGGAGTTGATAAATTTGATTCAAGGGGGATTTTTCATGGATATAATAAATAGAAGATTTGAAAATGGAGAGAAGTCGTTTAAAATATACCAACTGGTAAATGACAATGGGGTTTGTGTTGAAGTCTTATCTTTAGGTGGGGTTATCACTAAGATTATGACACCAGATAAAGAAGGCATCTTTAAAAACATAGTATTGGAACTTGAGAAACCAGAAGATTATTATATAAATGATGCATACAGGGGAGCAATAGCTGGAAGAACGGCAGGAAGAATTGGTGGCGGAAAAGTTACTATTGAAGGAATAGAATATAATATAACTAAAAATAGTAATGGTTCAACTCTCCATGGAGGGACTATTGGATTTAGTAAAAAAATCTGGGACAGCCAGCCAATTAAAGAAGAGGATTATGTAGGCGTTAAGTTAAACTTAAAATCTGCAGATGGTGAAGAAGGTTATCCAGGTAATGTAGAAGTTCAGGTTATTTATAAACTTAATAATGAGAATGAATTAACTATGGAGTATAGTGGGACAACTGATAAAACAACATTGTTAAATTTAACAAATCATAATTATTATAATTTATCCGGTGATGGTGAAAGTAGAATCGAAGAACATATTCTGAAGATAAATAGTGATAGGATTTGTGAAATGGGAGATGGGTCTATTGTTACAGGAAGGCTTCTAGAGGTTGAAGGAACTCCATTTGATTTTAGGCTGGAGAAAGCTTTAGGTAAAGATATAGATGATATGACAAATGAGCAGCTTGCTAAGGGGTGTGGTTATGACCATATGTGGATGTTAAATGGGGATAAAAACACAGATATTACCTTTAGAGATCCTAAATCAGGAAGAGCAATGGATATTAAAACTAATGCGGAGTGCGTTGTATGCTATGCAATGAACTTTGCAGAAGGAGAAATGTTAAGTTGTGGGAAGAAGGCGAGTCCTAGAATGGCTTGCTGCTTTGAAACTCAAGCACCTCCAATAGGTTTTAATAATGAGTTTGCTGAAATGTCTATTTTAAAACCAGGTGAAAAATATGAAGCAAAAACTGTATTTAAATTTTATGTTACGCAATAATACTTGTTATGATAGTATCTGAGGATTTATATATAATTTAGAGCACAGATATACTCTATTAGATAATGGAGGGAGAATATGGCAACCATAAAGGATGTAGCAGCGCTTGCAGGCGTTTCAATAACAACGGTTTCACGAGTATTGAATTTTGATGATAAGCTAAATGTAGCAGCTGAAACTAAGAAAAGAATTTTTGAAGCTGCTCAGAAGCTGGATTATATAACATCAAAGCAGAAGAAGCAAAAGGAAAAAGAAATAAATATAGGTATAGTTAATTGGTACACAGAAGGTGACGAAATAAAGGATCCATATTTTCTATCTATAAGAATGGCAATAGAAGGCCGATGCACTGAAGAAGGAATGAACTTTTCATATTTAAATTTAAAAAGTGATAATGGGAATAAAACCTTTGATGGAATTATTGCAATTGGAAAGTTTGGAACAACGGAAATTGAGGAGATGAAAAAGGTATCTGAAAAGATTATTTTTGTGGATTCCTCACCAAATGATTTAGAATATGATTCTGTGGTAATTGATTATGAAGGTGGAGTTAAAAGAGCTTTAATTTATTTACATGAACTTGGGCATATTAATATTGGTTATATAGGTGGCCAAGAGTACGTTGAGAATGGTTCCATAAAAGTTAATGATTTAAGACTGGATGCTTATATTAAGTTTATGAATTCTCTAGGAAATTTAAAAGAGAATAACATATACCTTGGCAGTTTTTTGCCAGAGGCCGGATATGAATTGATGAAGGAGGCTTTAAAGGAGAAGAAGATACCAACTGCATTTTTTATAGCAAGTGACCCCATGGCAATTGGTGCTTATAGAGCTTTATCAGAAGATGGATATAAAGTTCCAGAAGACATAAGTATTATAGGTTTTGATGATATATACACGTCTCAATACTTAACACCAGCCTTAACTACAGTGAAGGTTTATACTGACTTTATGGGCAGAGTTGCTGTAGACACTTTAAAGGAAAGTATAAGAGGAGAATTAGATGTTTGCAGAAAGGTAGTTATTCCAACTAAGCTTATTAAAAGGGAGAGCTGTAAATCTATTTGAATATTAATAAATAAAGCTTGATATAAATAGAAATAACCTTAGTTTCTAGCTAAGGTTATTTTTATAGTTAATCTTTTACCCTATATATAAAGCAAATAAGTTAATCTAGCAAGTGGCACCACCAACTAAGTGTAGTTTAGCATCTAATATTTCTTGTTTACGCTCTAAAATATCATTTGAAAGCAATTCTTTTTCAAAAGCATCAAAGCCAATACGTTCAATAGTTTGAGCTAAACGTTCTCCGGTTTGTCCCTTTTCTCTGTAAAGTAGAATTAACTTTTCTAGTATATTCAAGGCTTCTTCCTTTGAAGTGAAGATTTTGCTTAGAGGAATACCGTGAGAAATGCTTTTACCCCATCTTCCTCCGATATAGATTTTGTAACCTGGTGTACCATCCTCTATGCAGTCAAAGGGGCATTTTCCAATACAACGGCCACAATTGTTGCAACGGTCTTTGTCGATTTCAAGGATACCATCTTCAAGGGTTGCAGCCTTTATTGGACATGCACTTACAATAGAACATTTTTTACAGCCATTACAATTATCAGAATCATAATTAGGGATTCTTTGTCCTATAATACCAATGTCATTTAAATCTGGCTTTACACAGTTATTAGGACATCCGCCAACTGCTATCTTAAATTTATGAGGTAATTTAACTGTTGAATATCCATTGAAGAATCTTTCGTGGATTTCTTCAGAAAGAGCAAAGGTATCAATTAAACCATACTGACAGGTAGTACCTTTACAAGATACAACAGGACGTACTTTAGAACCAGTACCACCGGTTACTAAGCCTTCTTTTGCAATGTATTGTTGGAATTTTTCAATATTGTCATAATGAATTCCTTGGCATTCAAAAGTTAAACGAGTAGTTAAAGTTACAATACCATTACCATATAACTCTGAAGCTTCAGATAAACATTTATTTTGAGCAGCAGTAATTTTACCATTTACAGTTATAATTCTTCCAGAGAAACAGTCGGTTCCTTTGTTTCTTAAAAAGCCCATGGCTTTTACTCTCTTTTCATCTTCTGGGGTCACTTTAAGTTGTGTTATCATTGTTAATTCCTCCATAAGTATAAAAATTTTTATTACAATTCCACTTCTGAAAAAGTGGAGCCACCTTCAAGGACAAGGGTATTTGTATAACCATAATGTTTTAAACGATTTTGTAAAAGATATGCACGTTTACCTTTTGAACAAACTAATAGCAGTTTGGCATCTAAATCATATCCATCTACAGGTCCTGATACTTTTGAAAGATCAATATAAGAGGCTCCAGGGATAGAAGGAGTCATTGAAGCATCAATTACCTGATAACCCTCTGGCTTATTTGTTTTATATTCAAGGGGAGTTATCGTTGAAAATTCTCCACTTATCTTGTTAAGAAGTATATTCACAGTATGTGAGAAGGGGTGAATTGCTGTTGAGAATGGAGGTGCATAAGCTAAATCCATATTCTCAATATCCTCTAGAGAAGCATTCATTGTAATAGCGGTAACTGCTATATCAACCATTTTATCAACGGCACCTTTACCAAGGACCTGAAGACCTAATAATTTCTTTGTATCTTTATCAGCAATCATTTTTACTATGAATATTGATGCGTCTGGATAGTAGTGAGCTTTATCATCTACTACAGTTATAACGGAAACTGCATTAAAGCCAGCGGCTGTTGCTTGAGTTTCGGTTAGACCAGTACGTCCCACATTTAATTTAGGTAATTTACATACTCCAGTACCAAGTACACCATTATATTTTAGTGCAGCACCAGCAATATTTTTTGCAGCTATACGGCCTTCGATATTTGCTGAAGATCCCATTGGAGACCAAGTTGGAGCTTTTGTAATAGAGTTTATTACAGAGGCACAGTCACCAACTGCATAGATATTTTCATCGTTAGTTTGTAAGTATTCATTCACTTTTATTGTTCTGTTAGGCATTAGTTCAATTGAAGTGCCGTCTAAAAAGCTTGTGTTTGCACGTATACCCATTGCAAGTATTACTGCATCGCATTTCATTGCACGTTTTTGAGTTTGCACTTTTTCTACCTTTTCCTCTCCAAGAATACCTTCAAGTCGAGTGTTTGTGAAGGTCATGATACCTTGATCTGCAAGATGGTTCTCCACATATTCACAGATTTCTTCATCAAAGCCTGGAAGTATATGATCTGCCATATCAAGAACAGATACTTTAACTCCTTGTAAAGCTAAGTTTTCAGCAACCTCAAGTCCGATAAAGCCGCCACCTACAACGATAGCACGTTTAATTTCACCAGCCTCAACAGAAGCTCTTAAGGAGATTGCGTCTTCTGGTGTTCTCATAAAGTAAACACCTTTTAAGTTAATGCCTTCAAGGTTTGGTTTAATTGGGTTTGCTCCGGAAGCGATGACTAATTTGTCATAGTTAAATGTAGAGACTTCATTTGTTGATAAATTTAAAGCAAGTACAGTTTTTTTCAGCTTGATTTACTTTATTAACTTCCATTTGAGTTAAAACATTAACTCCTGTAAGGGCAGAAAAGCTTTCTGGAGTATTTACAATAAGCTGAGAACGTTCATGGATTAAATCACCAACATAGTAGGGCAAACCACATCCTGCATATGAAATATCATTACTTTTGGTTAAGATTGTAATATCTATATCACGATTTTCTCTTTTTAATTTAGCAGCGACTTTGGTACCGGCTGCTACACCTCCGATAATAAGTATTTTCATAGAAACACTTCCTTTGTATTATTTTTAACATATTACATTTATAATATAGCATTTGTGTTAATATTAGGAAAGTGATATTATTTTATTAATATCATAGGAAAAACTAATGAATTTTCATGCCATTTTTAGGAATAAAATGAAGATACGTTAAGGGATAGGTTTATTCCGCAAAAGGGGGAATTTAAATGACAATAAAACATTTAAGGGTATTTAATGAAGTTGCGGAAAGTGGAAAAATGAGTATTGCAGCAGCTAAATTTTATTTGTCTCAGCCAACAATCAGTCAAATAATTAAAGAGCTTGAAGAGCATTATGGTTTTCTGCTATTTGAACGTTTATCAAAAAAACTATATATAACTGAAGAAGGAAAAAAGCTGTTGTCTTATTCAAAACAGGTTGTACAGCAATTTGATGAATTAGAAAGGCGGATGTTAGAAACATCAAAAAATCCAACTTTTCGTATTGGATCAACTGTAACTGTTGGAAGTTGTTTGATAAACGATATAATAAAAAAGATAAAAAATATAGATGAAAGTATTGAAATCTATTCTTATGTTAACAATACACAAATAATTGAAGAGGAATTATTAAATGCTAATATAGATATCGCCTTGGTGGAAGGTGTAGTTAAGAGTGCAGATTTAATCAGCATTCCAGCTGTAGATGATTATTTAGTTTTAGTATGCAATAGGGAGCATCCATTGGCAAAATCTCGTCATTTCACTGTAGAGGCATTGAATAATCAACGATTTGCAATGAGAGAAAGAGGAAGTGGGACAAGAGAACAGTTCGAGAATTATATAAATAAACATGGAATTAAAATAAAAGAAAGTGTAGTTGCAAATTGTCCAACAGCCTTAATCGATGCTGTTCTTGAACAAGGATGTTTATCAGTATTATCTGTAAGATTAGTTGAAGAAGAAATTAAAAATGGAGATATTGTAATTTTAAAGAATGAAACTTGTACATGGAATCGTTCTTTTTCAATTGTATATCATAAAAATAAGTTTTTATCTCCACGCATTGTAAACTTTATACAAGTTGCTTCAAGCTTTAAACGTTCAGAAGTTATGGATTTAATTAGGTAAATAAAAAATAAACATAATAATTTCTGATGATATACTTTAGAAAAGCTAATCAATGGTAATGAAAAATTGAAAAATTGTTAAAAGAAAAACGATAAACTAAAAGAGGCTTAGGTGAATAATCAACTAGGCCTATAATTTTAGGGTTACTTTATTTAAATATTAAATAAAAGGTCATAGGATAAAAAAACAGCCTTTCTAAATAGAAAGGCTGTAAGAACTATAATTTAAAAGAAGAATAGATAAGTTAATCCACACAAAATAGATATTGTTACAAGCAAATTCGCTAATGATGTTTTTTGTGGATTTTTAACTTTGATAATTATTGAAATTACTGCAAGGAATCCAAAGGCCCATGAGATAAGCTGTTCCATTATGTAGTTGCTAGGCTGACTTGTTGCATTAAGAAGAGCTATAAGCATAGATAACACTGCAGTAAAATAGAAGAATATAGTTTTAGTTTTAGGATTTTTTGAAAGATATAAGAAAGCAATACCAAGTCCACTAGCTACTGCAAGTACAATAAACATTATTAATAAAAGTTCCATAATTTTACCTCCTATAGATTCATAATAATTATAAATCTTAATTAATCTTATACTTTTATTATAAGTGAAGTATATGTGTTTTTTAGTAATAGAATTCTAAAGAATTCTAAAGACTTTATAAAGGAAATGGTAACTTAACTTTAAAGGTATAGGTAGTGCTAGTAGTAAAGCAGTCCATTTCACCATGATACCTTAGTACTATTTTTTGAATATTTTTCAAGCCAATACCGTGACTTTCTTCATTTAATGAGGTATGAAAATTAATTGAATTACTTTGAATTAAAAATATTTCATTGTTTTTTACAAAGGCTTTTAAAGTTATTTTCTCTTTTTTATCTGCATATTTGATTATGTTTGAATATAGGTTATCAAAGATTCTAGAAATATCTTGAGGGTCAAGAGCGGTTTTAAAATTTATTAAACCGAGGGTATCTGTATTAATGGAAAATCCACTGCTCTCCAATGCATCTTCAAATTCGCTTATAAATTGTTCAAACATAACCTTACCTTCTAAAAGGGAAGTTTTATTATTGCTAGGTGTATCCAACATTGCTTTAGATAGTTCATCTATTTTAGTAGCCTTAAGTTGAATTAATTCAGCGTAGGATTGAAGTTTTTCCTCGCAATCATATTTTTTAGTTTTTATAAAATCAGCATAAGAGATTATTGAAGTTAGAGGTGTTCTAATATCATGAGAAAGCCCTCTAATTAACTCGTCTTTTTCAAGTTTTTGTTTCTCTTCATTTTTTGTGTGATTTGATAGTGCTATTAAAAGACTATTAAAAGAATCAGCTAAATCAGTAAGCTCATCTTCACCGATAAGCTCAATTTCAGATGTTAGATTTCCAGACTTATAGCTTTCAATAGCCTCTTTTATTGTTAAGATGTATGAAATTTTGCCAGCTAGAAAATATACCAAAAAAGCGAGAAAGATAATTATTCCAGCTATAATACATATAAGCTGTAGCCAAGTAATAAATTGTGGTTCAGATATTGAAGATGTGGGGTATTTCCCTTCAATTACGGCCTTGTTTGCTAAACCTATGGAGGTATAAAATAGAAAGGCACTACTAAAGGCAGCAAGTATTAAGGACAAAGCAACGTAGCCGATAAACTCTAAAGCTAGCTTAGGAATTTTATATAGTCTAATCAATGTAATATCCCTTTCCCCATGCAGTTTTAATATGTTTTGGATTTCTTGTATCAGTTTCAATTTTCTTTCTAAGGTTTTTAATATGAACCATTACAGCACTATCACCAACTACATCATCATTCCAAATAACACTATAGATGTGATCAATAGAAAAGATTTTCTTCCTATTAGTAATAAGAAGCTCTAGTATTTTATATTCAGTATGTGTAAGAGAAATAAGGGTTTTATTTAGCCAGACTTCTTCAGTTTGGGTATCAACAGTCAGTCCATTTAATTCTATTTTTGATACAATGCTTTTGGGGTGAGGTTGATAAACTTGATATCTGCGCAGAAGCGCCTTTACTTTGAGAAGCAATTCTGAATTAGAAAAGGGTTTTGTTATATAATCATCACCGCCAGCAGAATACCCCATAGTTTTATCTGATTCTTGAGAATAGGCCGTTAGGAACAGAATTGGTGCCAGGGTCTTTTTTCTGATTTCAGAGCTGGCTATAAAACCTGATTTACCTGGCATATTAACATCAAGGATTATAAGGTCAATTGAGCTATCCGTAAGCTCAACAGCTTCAACTCCATTCCTTGCCTCAATTACTTCGTAACCTTCACCTGTAAAGAGAATTTCAAGGATTTGTCTAATATCATTATCATCATCTGCAATTAATAGTCTTGTTTGTTTATTCATAAAATCATCTCCATTTATTTTGATGAATTAAAAGATATGGTTGTTTCTTTGATTTTACTATAAATATAAAAATGTTACTATTACTATGGGCTTAATTATAAAATTTATATAATACATCAATACGAATTTATTGGGGTAAAGTAATACAGAATAAATTTATGATGTTAGGTGAGTAAGATGATAGATAAGTTAAAAAGTAATAAATTATATATTAAGTATGGGGTAATTATAATTTTTATTGCAATTGTGGCGGTATTGGCAGTTAAAATTATTGCCTATTGGGATTTCATATTAGATTTTTTGGTCCTTGAAGTAAGCGAGTTTTTTTCAATTATAGCGCCAATTCTTTATGCTATATTATTAGCCTATTTATTATATCAGCCAATTAAATATATAGATAAATTCTTATATAACTGTTTTAATTCAAAGAATGATAAAATAAAAAAATATAATAAGTTGATTAGATTTATTAGTGTTTTAATTATGCTTGGTGTAGTAGTTATTTTGTTGATTCTTGTATATAACTTCTTGATACCTCCAATGCTTCGCAGTATTAATGAAATAATTCATTCGCTGCCAGAGTTTCAAGCACAATTAAGAACTTGGACTAATGAGCTTGTGCAGCAGTTAAATAGTAAGAATATTAATGTGCAGAATACTGGTCATTTATCAGGAGATATTATTGATAAGGTTGGAGTTGTTGCTCAAGGAGCATTAAATACGGTTTTTTCTTTGTTTTCAAATTTATCTTCTATAGTTTTAGATACTGTTGTAACCATTATTCTTACAGTGTATTTTTTGATAGATAGAGAACGATTAATTTATCAATTAAGGCGAATACGGGATGTTTTATTTCCTCCTAGGATTGGAAGAGGTATTTCAATTTTTATTCATGATCTTGATGATATAGTTGGTGGCTTCTTAGTTGGCGAGGTATTAGATTCAATAATAGTAGGGATAGTTTCAGCTTTGCTTCTTCTTTTAATAAGGCATCCATTTGCAATATTAATTGGTGTAATTGCTGGAGTGACAAATATAATTCCTTACGTGGGACCAATCATTGGAGCTGCATTAGCATTTTTCTTTGGTATTTTCACAAGTATTCCACTAGGCATAGCAGGTGCAGTATTACTTCTTTTATATCAGCAGATAGATGGAAACTTTGTTCAGCCTAAAATAGTAGGAGATAAAATTGGATTGTCACCTGTGTGGGTTTTAATTGCAGTTTTAATTGGAGGAAGCTATTTTGGAGCTTTGGGAATGATATTATCTATGCCATTTGCTGGGCTATTAAGAATATACTTTAATAGATACTCAGATTATAAAAGGCTAAAGGAAAAAATTTAATATTTATTAAGGAAACAGCACTTTATATTAAAGTGCTGTTTTTTATGTTACTATAAAATTATGTAAATTTTACCAAATATTTTAGTTTAGTAGGGGGAGAGTATGAAAGAAAAGTTCTATGTTGAAGATTTTATTAATGTAATAAATATTTGTGCTGAACCAACTGATGTAATTTATGGAGATGGTGTTCAATGTAATAGATATAACAATTTTTCGGATTTAGGAGCTTGGCACGGCTATTATCTTCCCAAAGAAGGTTCTAAAGAGCTTTATGGAAGTTTTCCAGGTCCGGTTATTATTGCAGAAGAGTATCCAATTAATTTATCAGCATCAATAAGCAAGGTTAATATTTACAATGAAATTAGTAGAGTATGGTATGAGCTAAGTGAGGGGACGTTTGAGTTTAAGTATTATCCTGGAAAGTTAGTTCAAACTTACAAACTTGAAGATATAGAGGTGTCTTTAAATTTAATTTTTGTATCTAATAGAAGTACATTAATTGAGACAAAAATTAGAAATCTAACAAGTCAGGAATTAACACTGAAGCTTAAGTGGACAGGAAGTATTTTTAATGAATTCAGGGAGAGGGAAGAGGAGGCACAGTATAGATTAAACCAAGGTATAGAGAGCATAGAAAGAGGGATTCAAGTTAGATTCTCAAAAGTTAGAGAGAACTATAAGTTCTTTTCAAGTGAGGAAGCGAGATTTTATATAAATTTTAATGAAGATGTAAGTAGTGAAATTAGTGGGGATACATATTCCACATTGCTAAAAAATAATATAAAAATTGGTGCTGGTAAAGAGTATAAAAATTACTCAATTCAAAGCTATATTTTTACTCATAAGGAACTTGAAAAAGAGTTAATAATTGGTGAAGAAGTTTTTGAAAATCCACAAAAGTGCTTAGATGAGAATAAAACTAGATGGCAGGAATATTTAAATAAAGCCTTGAAAAACAATGAGATCTCATCACTTAAGCATAAGGAAGCAATAGTAAAAACCGTTGAGACTTTAGTAACAAACTGGAGAAGTCCAGCAGGGGCAATAATTCATGATGGGGTTGTTCCAACTATGTCATATAAATGGTTTATTGGATTATGGGCTTGGGATTCCTGGAAGCATGCAGCGGCTGCTGCAAGGTTTAATGGAGAGCTGGCTAAGAGTAATATTGAAGCTTTATTTGATTATCAGATAAAAAGTAATGATGAGTTAAGGCCTAAGGATGTAGGCGCAATATGTGATGCCATATTTTTTAATAAGGACAAAAGCAGAGGCGGAGATGGAGGAAACTGGAATGAAAGAAATTCTAAACCGCCTCTTGCTTCATGGACTGTCTGGATGTCTTATAAAGCAACTGAAGATATTGAGTTTTTGAGAAATATGTATCCAAAATTAAAGCTATATCATCAATGGTGGTATAACAATAGAGATCATGATAAGAATGGAATTGCAGAATATGGAGCTATGGTTCATGAGAAAAATTGTAGCTGTGAGCAAGTTATTTTAGCAGCAGCTTGGGAAAGTGGAATGGATAATGCTCCAAGGTTTGATGTGAGTGGTTATGGAGCTGAAGATACTGGAGTAAAAGTATTTGAGAATAAGCATGATAATGGTCAGGTTATTGGATATTCTATTAATCAGGAATCAGTAGATCTAAATTCATATCTTTATGCTGAAAAAGTATTTTTAAGGAATATTGATAAAATTCTTGGTTATCATGAAGAAGCGATGAAGTATGAAGAAGATGCGGAATATGTTAAAAAATATATAAATGAAAATATGTTTGATGAAAAAACAGGATATTATTATGATTTACAGATAAGTGAAGATGGGAAGAAGAGAAATCTTTTAACTAATAGAGGCATGGGTCCAGAGGGATGGATACCTCTGTGGGCAAAGGCTGCATCACCTTTACGAGCGAAAAGAGTTATGGAGAACATGATGTGTGAAACAAAATTTAACTCTGTAATGCCACTGGGAACAGCAGCCTTAGATAATCCTAGCTTTCAACCAGAAGCATATTGGAGAGGTTCAGTTTGGATGGATCAAGCTTATTTTGGAGTTAAGGGATTGATGAACTATGGATATAAGGAAGAAGCTGTAGAATTGGCTTTAAAGCTTATTAATAATGCAGAAGGCTTAATTGTGGAAGGAACTATTAGAGAGAACTATAATCCGCTGACGGGAAAAGGCCTTGATGCAACAAACTTTAGCTGGTCTTCAGCTGTATATTTATTGTTGTATCAAGAAGTTTTAGCAGGGGAAGAGAGACTTAGGTAAGTATAGTTTGGGAGAAGTTTAAAGAAGTTAGTTCTTAAAGGTTGATTAGTATACAAGAATAAAAAGGAATTTCAAAATCTTGTGAAGTGCCTTGAAAGCTGCTATTATATTGTTCTTAATACTGATATAATTATGATAGTTTTAAATTTATTTTTAGGTGTTTGTTTTATTAATAGTATGGAACCTGGAGCATATACAGGCAATCCTACAAAGTTTGATTTGTTTTATTATACAATTATTACTTTTACAACTATAGGATATGGGGATATTTCTCAAGTTTCACCAGTTGCAAATTTAATGAGCATTTTAATTGCTATAACCAGTGTAATTTGTTTGACCATATTTATTGGTTTTGTGTTGTCTTATAAAGAGAGTGATGTAAAATAATCAAAGTGCTTAAAAAAGCTTTAAGGATAATATAAAGTCTGATATAAAGACATAATAAGTAAAAAGGAGTCAGTAATTCAGTTGTTTTTTATTTTTTTAGATAAAATTAAATCAAATAATTAAATGATGTATAAATAATAAACATAACAAGATTTGACATGGAGATGTATGTTGAAAAATTGGACAAAATAATATATAGTAATATAGTTGTAGTATGAAGAAATAAGATTATAGTAGGGAGAACTAGGAACAGATGATTAATAAAAATGAACCATATATATTAGTTTTAGGTGCATCAGTTTATGATATTTTTGGATTTACATATAATAATTATAAATCTCACGACTCTAATCCAGGATGTGTAAAGGTATCTTTTGGTGGAGTTTGCAGAAATATAGCAGAGAATATGGCTAAATTAGGTATTAATACTAAGTTAATTTCAATTGTTGGAGACGATGAAAAGGGAAACAGTATATTAAAGCATGCGGAAACCGTTGGACTTGATATGACTGAATCTTTAGTATTACCTGGAGAGTCTACTCCAACATATATGGCAATCCTTAATGAAAATGGGGAAATGGAATCTGCAATAGTAGATATGAATATCACTGATAAAATTACAAAGGAATTTATTGATTCCAAAGCTGAAATAATAAAAAATGCAGAGTATATGGTTTTAGATTCTGACAACCCTGCTATATTAGAATATATTTTAACTAAGTATGAAGGATGTACTAAATTCATCCTAGACCCAGTATCAGCAGCAAAGGTTCAGAAGGTAAAACACTTAATTAGCAGATTCCATACAATTAAACCAAATAGACATGAGGCAGAGTGTTTATGTGGATTTAAAGTAGAAACTCATGAAGATGTTAAAAAAGCAGGTAGATATTTCTTAGAGCTAGGTGTGAAGCATGTTTTTATTAGTTTAGATGCTGAAGGAATGTACTATAATGATGGTATTGATGAAGGAATTATTAAAGCTCCAAATGTTCATGTTGTTAATGTAACAGGTGCTGGTGATTCTTGTGTTGCAGGACTTGGTTATGGATATATGAATAATTTAAGCATAAAGGATACTTTGAAGTATGCTATTGCTATGTCTGTAGTTACAATATCTCATGAGGATACTATTTATCCAGAGATGTGTTGTGAAGTTGTAGAACAGTTTTTAAGCGAAATTGAATGGATAGAAAAATAAATAGAGAAATAAAAATAGTAGGGGATTTCAGTGAAGTCCTCTACTATTTTTTTAAAATTAAAAGGGGTAATCTTTTAATTTATTAAGCAATAATATTTTATTTATCTTTAATAAACAGCTTTCTAAGCTCATTGACTGCTAGTGGAATAATGCTTAGGCTAAGAACAATTCCCCAGTCTCCAAGTGTTAATGGGATTACATTAAACATAGTAGCAATTGGTGGAATGTACATTACTGCAAGTTGCAAAATGAAACCAAGTAATATTGCACCTATCAAATACATGTTAGAGAATAATCCAATTTTAAAGATTGATTTAGTTGTACTTCTCATATTTAAAGCATGTACCAATTGAGTTCCGCTTAGAACTACGAAGGCTATGGTTTGAGCATGCATTAAAGCTTCAGGATTATTAACTACATTAGTTAAAGTAACACCTACAGCACCATATTTCATTACTCCGTAGATAAAACCAATTAAAGTGAGAACTCCAATTAATACTCCATTAAATACAAGGGTGAAGATAGAACCTTTGAATAAACTATCTTTTGGATTTCTAGGTTTATTCTTCATTACATCAGGATCACCAGGATCTACTCCTAAGGCAAGCGCCGGGAAGGAGTCTGTAATTAAGTTAACCCAAAGGATGTGAGTTGCATTTAATGGTGCAGCCCAACCAAATAGAATACCAAAGAATAAAGTAACTATTTCACCAGCATTACAGGATATTAAGAATACTACGGCCTTCTTAATATTACTGAAAATATTTCTTCCTTCTTCGATAGCAGAAACTATTGTTGAAAAATTGTCATCAGTAAGAACCATATCTGAAGCTCCTTTTGCAACGTCAGTACCTGTTATACCCATAGCAACACCGATATCAGCTGCCTTTAATGATGGCGCATCATTTACACCGTCACCAGTCATGGAAACAATGTTTCCTTTTGATTTAAAAGCTTTAACAATTCTAACCTTATGCTCAGGTGATACCCTTGCAAATACACGAAGGTGGTCACAGTTTGCAGATAATTCTTCATCAGACATTTCGTCTAAATCAGGACCACTGATAACTTGGTTAATATCATTTGCAATAGATAATTCTTTTGCAATGGCAAAGGCAGTGTTTTTATGGTCTCCAGTAATCATTACTGTTGTAATACCAGAATTTTTACAAGTTGTAATTGAATCCTTAACTTCAAGTCTAGGAGGGTCTATCATACCAACTAATCCAATAAAGATAAGATTGTTTTCAAATATGTCTATATCTCCATCGGCGGTTTTAACAGTCTTATAAGCAGAACCTAATACTCTTAGAGCTGAATTAGACATTTCAGTAGCTGCATTCATGAATTTATCTTTAATTTCCTCAGTTAAAGGAACTATTTCGTCATTTATATATGCAAAGTTACAAAGGGTTAGGAGGTTATCAGTAGCTCCTTTAGTCATTACATAATAAGTATCTTCATACTTGTTAACAGTAGTCATAAGCTTTCTGTCTGAATCAAAAGGAACTTCATTAACTCTAATATGAGCTTTGTCTAAATCTTCCTTATAAACTTTATGCATATTACCTAAATCTAAAAGAGCGATTTCAGTAGGGTCACCAGTCTTAGATTTTTCTGTAGAGGTAGCATCATTACAAAGTACAATGTTATCTAAAAGAAGTTTTTCACCAGCATTATTAATATTTAGGTTTTCTGCTGATTTTAGTTCATTGTTAACATAGTATTTTACTACTGTCATTTTATTTTGAGTAAGAGTTCCTGTTTTATCAGAGCAGATTATGTTTACAGAACCAAGAGTTTCAACAGATGGAAGCTTTCTGATGATGGCATTCTTTTTAATCATTCTTTGAACGCCAAGTGCAAGAACTATGGTTACAATAGCTGCAAGACCTTCAGGAATTGCTGCAACTGCAAGACTTATGGAAATCATAAACATATCTGTTATTTGGCGGCCTTGAAGGATACCAACGATGAACATAACTACGCAGATACCAATTGCCATTATTCCAAGAACTTTACCAAGCTCTTCAAGCTTTTTCTGAAGAGGGGTTAATTCATTTTCACCATCATCTAACATCTTAGCAATCTTACCAATCTCAGTGCCCATTCCAGTTGCAACAGCAACACCAGTACCTCTTCCATAGGTTGCTAAAGTGGACATAAATAACATATTCTTTTTATCACCAAGGGATACCTTTTCATCTTCTATTACTAAGGCAGCATCCTTGTCCACTGGAACAGATTCACCAGTAAGGGCTGATTCTTCAACTTTTAGGTTTGCACTATCTATTAACCTTATATCACATGGAATAAATCTTCCGGCATCAATTATTACAATATCACCTGGAACAACTTCTTCAGATGGAATTTCTACAAGCTCTCCGTTACGTTTTACTATTGCTTTAGGAGTAGACATTTGCTTTAATGCATCTAAAGCTTGTTCAGCTTTTGCTTCCTGAATCATTCCAACAGTAGCATTAATAAGAATTACAATACCAATTATTATTGCATCACTAAATTCTTTACCAACGACCACAGATAGAATGGCAGCTACAATTAAGATATAAATTAAAATATCATTTAATTGAGAAATGAAGATTTGTAGCTTAGTTTTTCTTTTTTTGCCAGCAAGTTTGTTAAGTCCATATTTTTCTTGGAGTTTCTTTACCTGGTCTGTTGTAAGACCAGTTGTTTCATTTGTGTTAAAGTGCGTCAATACATTTTCTCGTGAATCATTAAAAAACATTAAATCACCTCATTAATTTAGTAAAAAAATAAAAGCGGAAACTTATTGAGGTTTATTTCAACATAAATAAGTTTCATTTATAAAATAAAGACCCATATATAGCTGATGAAAGCTATATATGAGTCTCATCTTTTAATTCAAGACCAGACTAGTGATAGTCATGATGTTGATCTTGACCTAGAAATTAATTCTAGAAATTACTCCCTCATACGAAATATATTAAGTTAAAGTCCAAATGTGATGACCTAAAAGTGATATTCCAAATTTTTTATTTGGCCAGTGGAACTTTCACAGAGTGTATCTTTAACTTTAGTACTTCAATTTACTCTTTGAGCACTCCTTCCAATAGAATGTGAAGGAGTTTCCTTAATGATAATTATATACCTAAGAAGCAATTTGGACAATATGGTTTTTGAAACAATTTTTAACAATAATCGATAAGGTAAAATATGGTCATGGTTAACTTGAAACAGCTGGAACTATACCATAAAGTGCTATTCCGAGCAGAGCTGCAATTACAATAATTAGAATAGGATGAAGCTTAGTTTTATATAAAAGGAAACCGATTATTGCAGCAATTATAATACTATTAAAATCTCTGTATGAATCATAACTCATAGTTAAAAATACAGAGATAATTAAGCCAACTAATGCAGGACGCATACCTTTTAAAGCATGTTCAAGGATTTTTGAGTTTTTAAATTTAGTAAAGAAATAATTTGCTAAGGAAACTAAAATAAAGGATGTAGTAACAACACCTAAGGTTGCAACAACACTTCCCCAAAAGCCAGAAGCTCTAAAACCTACAAAGGTTGCAGAGTTAATAGCTATTGGTCCAGGAGTCATTTGGGATATTCCAATGATATCCATAAATTCACCTTGATTAAGCCAGTGATTGTTAGTAACAATCTCCTTTTGGATTAGTGGAAGCATAGCATAGCCTCCACCAAAACCAAAGGTACCGATTTTTAAGAAGGCCAAATAGAGTTTTAATAATAGATCCATTATTTTTCAGCCTCCTTTCGATTAATAAAGATACCATATACAGCTGATAGTAGAATAATGTAAACAGGGCTTACATTAAGGAATACACTAAGAAGTACTGTTATAATTACAATTATAATATTTGTTGCAGTTTTTGGAAGAACTTGAGCTAAGCTATTTAAGCCAACAAGAATTAAAAGTGGTACAGCAGCATTTATTCCATTAAAAATTAACTCAACAATATACATATCTCTAAATTTACTGAAAGCTAAAGCAATTAGTAGGATAATAAGGAAAGATGGAAGTGCCACTCCAAGTAATCCTAAAATTCCACCTGCAATTCCACCAATCTTATATCCAATAAAGGTACAGCTGTTTATGGCAAGGGCGCCGGGAAAACTTTGTGAAATAGCGATAATATCAATAAATTCATCTTTAGAAATCCACTTGTTATTATCTACAACTTCTCTTTCAATTAGTGGAATCATGGCATAACCTCCACCGAATGTGAAGGAGCCAATCTTAAAGAAGGTTAAAAACATTTTGAATAATTCTTTCATAAATCCTCCAATTCATTGCATTAAAGCAGAAGTAAAACCACTGTCTCCTTAAAGTCAGTGGTTAGTTATTAATTTATAGAAATCCGTTATAGCTTGCGTCAGATGGCATTCTTAAGTCTCCTCTAGGAGAAAGGCTTATAGAACCAACTTTAGGACCATCAGGCAGAGCAGAACGTTTAAATTGTTGAGTAAAGAATCGAGTTATAAATTTATTCAGCCACTTAGAAATTTCTTCATTAGAGTAGATGTCTTTAAAGGCTGTTCTAGCTAGAAACTCAATTCTTTCCTTTGAAGAGCCGTTTTTCATGAAGTGGTATAAGAAGAAATCATGAAGCTCATATGGTCCAACAATATCTTCTGTTTTTTGAGCTATATTTCCGTCTTTATCTTTTGGAAGAAGTTCTGGACTCACTGGAGTATCAAGAATATCAAGAAGTATTTTTGATATTTCTTCAGTGCTTTCATGCTCGGCAACATAATCAACTAAGTATCTAACTAAGGTTTTAGGAATTGAGCAGTTAACAGAATACATGGACATGTGATCTCCGTTATAAGTGCACCAGCCTAAAGCAAGCTCAGATAAATCTCCAGTTCCGATTACAAGGCCTCCTTCTTTATTTGCAAGGTTCATTAGGATTTCAGTTCTTTCTCTCGCTTGAACATTTTCATAGGTAACATCATGTTGTTCAACAGGGTGACCTATATCTTCAAAATGCTGAAGAGAAGATTTAACTATATTAATTTCTCTTAAATCTGTTCCTAGATGTCTGCAGAGATCTAAAGCGTTATTGTAAGTTCTATCAGTTGTTCCAAAGCCAGGCATTGTTATGGTAACAATATTTTTTCTATCAATTTTAAGCATATCAAAGGTTTTAACAACTACAAGAAGGGCAAGGGTTGAATCAAGACCTCCAGAAATTCCAATGACAGCTTTCTTTAAATTAGTATGAGTAAATCTCTTTGCAAGAGCTGCAGTTTGAATATTGAAGATTTCCTTTGAACGATTATCTCTTTCAAGAGGATTTCCTGGTACAAATGGATGCTTATCAATATATCTGTCAAAATCTCTTATGGCAGTGCTGTCAAATTTAAAGTTAATTATATCTATTGGAGCAGGTAATAAACCTTTATTATCTCTAAAGCTTAAATTTTTTAATCTTTCTGATTTAAGTTTGTATATATCAACAATGGCAGTTATAATCTCATTTTCTCGGTTAAATCTTTCATTTTCAGTCAAGATTCCACCATTCTCACTGATAAGAAGGTGACCCCCGCAAAGGACGTCTGTTGAAGATTCAAATACTCCGGCAGAGGAATAAATGTATGAAGCAAGACAACGTGCACTTTGATTTTTAACTAAATCTCTTCTGTAATCTGCTTTGCTTACTAATTCGTTTGAAGCTGATAAGTTGCAAAGGATATTACAGCCAGCAAGGGCTAAAAAGCTGCTTGGAGGAATTGTAACCCAAAGGTCTTCGCAAATTTCAACACCAACACAAATTTCGCCACTTTTAAATATTATATTTGTTCCAAAGGGAATATTATCTTGAAAAGATAGGTTTACGCATTTAGAATGAACATTTATTCCACTTGAAAACCAACGCTTTTCATAGAATTCAGAGTTGTTTGGAAGATAGCTTTTTGGAACTATCCCAAGGATTTTACCTTTAAATATTATAAAGGCAACATTGTATAAAATATCATTTTCTTCAAATGGAGCTCCAACAACAAATAAAATATCTTTATTTTCAGAGTATGTACAAAGCGATTTTATTCCAGCCTCAGTTTTTTTCATTAATCTTTGTTGATAGAATAAATCAGCACAGGTATAAGAGGTTATGGACAGTTCAGGAAAGACTAAAACTTTAACATCTTGATCCATAGCCATATCTATACATTTTTTTATTTCAGCGACATTAAAGTCAACATCAGCTACATTGGTTATTGGACATGCAGCTCCTACCTTAACAAAATTCATTTTAATTCACTCCTTTATATTAAATGCGAGTTCTTTTTTTAGATTTTGATTTATTGGCTTTTGTACTTTTTGAAGAGGTAAGATTTTTCTTTGAATTATTATTTTTATCATTTGCAGATTTAGAAGTCCTCTTAGAAGTATTTTTTGAAGTATTTGATTTTTTATCCCTAGTAGTAGAGTTTGTATTTATTTTATTATTTAAAGCTGATACTTCTAGAAAATCAGCTGATTTTTTTGAAATAGGTTTCTTTCTTACAGAATAACCAAAAGAGCCTAAAGGCGTTGGATTTATTCCAAAGTATTCACCGTGAGAATAAGCTAAAAGGTCGGCTTTATCAAAGTGAATTTTACCTTTTTCATCAATAAGTTCTTCATCCACATGGCATTTAACGACTTCAGCTAAAAATAAATCATGGCTTCCAAGAGGAGTGATAGATTTTACAACACACTCAAAGGCAACAGGACATTCATTTATAACGCCACAATTAATTTGCTCTGCTTCGCTTAAAGTCAGATTCATGTCTTTAAATTTGTCCGTAGTTCTTCCACCACGAACCCCACAGTAATCTACTGCTTTAACAAGATTAGTTGAAGCTAGGTTTACCACGAAGGAATTCCCTTCTTTTATATATTCATGAGATAAACGTTCAGGTCTTATCGCCACAGTAACCATAGGTGGTTTTGTACAAGCTGTACCAACCCAGCCTACAGTAAATACGTTATCCTTACCTTCTAAATTTCTACTGGTTATTAGTACCGCTGGTACTGGATTTAGCATAATACTACCCTTAAAAGTAGTTTTAGCCATAATATCACATCACTTTCTAATTTTAGCATATATTCATAATTAATTAAATTCAACCCTTATTTAAAGTTTCACTTAGTAGTATACATTAAAACTTACATATTTATCAAAGGCTAGTGAGTTTCATATCAAAGTAGCAAATGACAAATATATATTAGTGTTTGGTCTTCACCCGTAGATTCTACGGGTCAGGTCTATTTTGGTGTGATTTAACTGTAACTGATATAAAGTTTATGACAATATTAAGAAAAGTATTGACGTCAACTATATCATTTAATAATATATAATTAAATGATATATCTTTAAACGATATAGTTTTGGAGGAAGAGTAATGGCTAGAGGGAAAGCTTTAGATGAGGATATACTAACGGACTCAACTTATTATATTTTATTAACTATGGTGGAACCAATCCATGGTTATGCAATAATGCAGCAGGTTCAGGAGATTTCTGAGGGAGAGGTTGTTATAGGACCTGCCAGCTTATATACAATTTTAAAAAAGCTTCAGACGGCAGATTTAATTGAGCTTTTAGAGGATGAAGAAGAACGCAGAAAAAATTATAGATTAACGGATAAAGGAAAATCTATTTTAAAGAAGGATATTAATAGAAGAATTGCAATGGTGGAGCATGGAAAAAAGGTATTGAAATATTTAGGGGAGGAAGTTTAAATGGGGAAAGAATATAAATATATGATAAATAAAGGGTTAGCCTTTAGTGAAGAAAAAATGATGAAGAAGTTAAGTGATAGAGCAAAAGAAGGCTGGATTTTAGAGAAGGTTACATTAATGTGGTTTAAGTTGAAAAAAGGAGAGCCTCAAAATTTAATTTATGCTGTAGATTGTAATAAAGTAAAAAAGAGCGATGAAGAATACTTTGAATTTTTTGAGAAGAGCGGATGGACTCATGTATTTACGTTAGATTACCTTCACTTTTTTTCAGCAAAGGAAGGAACAGTTCCCATTTATACAGATAAAGACCAGGAAGGTGAAAAGTATGAGAGTACAAGAAAATGGTATATAGTAGCTTTAGTGTCAAGTGTTTTAGCTTTTATAGCATGTATTATAATTTCTGCACGTTATGGAAGTGCAATGGATAACACTATGTGGTTTTCTGTCATAGCTATAGTTGCATTTTTATCAGTAATGATTGCAGTGCCATCTCTTATGGTAACGGTAGCTTTATATTTTAGCGCTAGAAAGGGAAAGAATTAATGAGTAGGTTAATAGCTGTATTAACAGCCATATGGGCAGTGTTATTATTTATAGGTTATTTTGATAAGAATAAAAAAAGCAATAAGGAGTAGGGGTTATGGTATGGGAGGATTTAGGAATAAGTAGTGGAACGGCAATAATTGTTTTAATTGCTTTATATTTTGTGATAAAGTGGGCAGTTAAGAATGGAATAAAGGAAGCCTTAGGAATTAAAGATGGAATGGAAAAGGTGGATTTTTATAAGGTGAAAGAGCAATTAAAAGGTGAGAAAAATAAACTTGAAGATTTTATGAAGTAATTCCCAATAAGTGAAGTTTGATATACAATAGGAATATATATTTCATGTCGTGTATTTTTAGTGATATTTCTAATTTTGATTAGGGAGACGATATTGTTATGGAAAGAAAAAACGATTTACTTATTGATATGGCAGAGGATTTAGGAAGAAGTCTTATGAGGCTTATTGTAGATGATGATAGTGATGATTCTGAAACAATTGTGATGGAGAACTTAACGGATAAGGATAGGATTCTTATTATATTGAGGAAATTAATCTCAGAAAAGAGATATTCAGAAGGTGAAGATGTTTTGTTCCAGTTTGCCGAGGAAAATCAGCATAGTTATGTGGAGAGTGTTGGTGAATGGTTTTATAGAGAGCTTTCTTTAAAATCGGAGGACGAACTTACAGAAGGTAATTTTTCAGTACAAGAAATTGAACAGGGTATAAAGGATTTCAATAAACTAATAAAATAGATATAAAAATGAGGATGACTAATTTTTTAGTCATCCTCATTTTTATTATAAGATATACCTTCATGGTGTTTTTTCTTTAATTTCAGGGGGAAAATTTTGCGCCCTGAAATTAAAGTATTTAGGAAGTTAATTTATTAAATAAATCAATATATTTTTCTTCAACTTCATGGAAGGGTACAAATTTGAAATCAGGTATAGATACTAGCTTTTCAGCTTCCATGTCAAGTTTTTCATTCATATAATGGATGAACTCTGAAAATAAAAGTGAGTTATCTACAGAGTGGATTTGAGCTTGCTCTTCAGTTGATAAAGCTTGTCCAATATACTTTGAGTATATTGCAGTTTGAAGAACTTCTTCTATATCAAGATAGTTAAGAAGGTTTTTCTTTACTGGTCTTGTGATGTCTGCAAGGTAGGCTTCACTGGCATCATGTAAAAGGCATGCTAGAGCAACCTTATTGCTGTAGCCCCTTGCTAAGGCTTCCTCGCAGCAGAAAATGCAGTGTTGAGCTACAGAATAAAACTCATGAAAATGTCCGTTAGCTCTAGTCATAAGAGATAAAGCATGAGCTATATCCTCAATAAGAATACTTTTTTCATCAGGATTTAAAGGATTAAAGCTAACTTTTGAGTAGGTTAATATATTATTAGACATAAAAATCTCTCCTTATAATTTAAAATTTTATAAAAAAAAATACCCACTAACCATAAAAAATTAAAAATATATGGACTCCACATAGGGAGAAAACATATAATCAACTGATGCGGTAGTTGGTAGAAACATTCAACCATAATATAAATTTATATACGCTTTACAATTAAGTATTTTATCACAAAGGATAATTAAAGTAAACATAGTCATGGTATAAGGATATAAAAAACCAGTTCAATGGAACTGGTTTTTGCTAAGTCATTTATTAATAAAATCTTACATGTCCTTTTTAAATGTTCTTAATAAGCGTAGATAGTGATTAGCTTCACGTAAAGTATGATCTGCCAACAGTGGTATTATTATGGACTTAATATTACATTCTAATATTCCTTGAGTACCTTGTGCTTTAAATTTGCTGATTTCAATAGTTGCATTAAGACTTTCGTTAGTAACTTCAGAGAGTGGAAGAGACTTGTCCATAGCTTCCTTTGATTCCATTACCAATCTATCAAACTCATTTCCAAAGTTATTTGCTGTCATTATAAGCTCCTCTTCAGTTGGGTCAAGGAGACCGCGAATAAACTTTGAATGTTCAGCCATAATTCTATTCCAAAAAGCTTCTTGTTCATAAGCTTCTCGTTCTAAATCTATTTCTTCACCACATTGCAATCTTTGTAACAGTTTAAAATAGAAATTTGCTTCCCTTAAAATATGATCAATAAGTAAAGGATAATTAACTGTAAATACTTTGCAATCTCTAACATCTGCTAATAATTTTGTTTTAAATTGAGCTAAACCTTTAACTAAATCCATTGCATTTTCATTAAGTTTACGCACTCTATGTTCTAGTTTGTTGTTACAGTTCATTAGCGGAGTTCCCATCAAGTCGTACTCTGACTTAGTTAAGTGAGTAGGAATATCTACTCCTGTAAAATAAGATGATGCTATTTCAGCATCTAAGGTAAATGGTGTTACTACTTCACCAGACTTTAATACAACAGGACTAATAGCACCATCTGAAAGTGAAATAACTTCACATAGAAGCTTGTCAAACCTCATTCTAAATCTATCTGCTTGTTCTATAAGTTTTGAGTTCTTTGGTGTAAATCCTACTTGTAAGAAAAATGAATGCTCCTTCATGATTCTAGCATAAAAAAGATGGAGTTCTAAGGATTGCCTTATAAATTGTATACTAGATAGCATCGATTACCTCTCTTATATATAGTAATTATTACTATCATTGTATTACTTATATTTAGAAATGTTACTTGGTATTATAAAGTTATAAATGCAAATAAAATTCTTTTGATATTAGCGAGTCATAATTACATCATTTATTGATATATTGGAGAAAAAATATGTATAAATACCAGTAAAAAAACTTGTATACGTCATCAGTGAACTAAGTATTGACAGGAGAAAGCTATAAGCTTAATCTAGTATGAGATTAAATATGTACAACCCATAAGTGAACAGCCCAATCTATGCCCTAAAGGGTATGTGTGATTTGGAAAGTTGAGCTTACGCCTTTTTATATTTATATGAAAAGGAGTTTCCATATAAATATAAAAAGGAGGATGGACAATGGAAAGAACAGGTAGCATAGACAAAAAAACATCCTTATTTATGCTTACATGGCCTATATTTATAGAGCTAGTACTACAGATTCTTGTAAATAATGTGGATCAGATAATGATTAGTAGGGTTTCGGAAAATGCGGTGGCAGCCATAGGAAATGTAAATCAAATAATGAATGTATTAGTAATAACTTTTAGTGTGGTGACTATGGCAGCTACCATATTAGTATCACAGTATTTAGGTTCGAAAAGGTATAATAAAATTTCAGAAATATACTCTGTAGCAGTATTTTCGAATTTAGCCTTTAGCATAGTTATAAGTATTTTTTTATTTTTATTTAGTGATAGCATATTTGCTTTAATAAAGCTTCCTATGGAGCTTTTAGCAGATGCAAAATTATATATGAATATAATTGGGGGAGGAATATTTCTTCAAGGAAATTTTATGACCTATGCAGCCATATTTAGAAGCAATGGACTTATGAAGCAGGGAATGTATATTTCTGCTATGGTTAATCTAATCAATATTCTAGGAAATTTTATTTTAATATATGGAATGTTTGGACTTCCGAAGCTGGGAATCGCAGGGGTTGCCATTTCTAGTGTGGTAAGTAGGCTGATTGGTGTTATTGTAATTATATATATGTTTAAAAAGAAGATTAAGGGAAATGTATCAATGAAGTATATGTTCCCATTTCCTAAAACCACATTTAGAAGACTTATGGTTATTGGTCTTCCAGCAGGAGGAGAGTCAATTTCTTATAATGCATCTCAAATGGTTATTTTAACTTTTGTAAATATGATGGGGACAAATATTGTAAAGGTGAGGTCTTATGTAACAATTCTTGCATGGTTTACATATATGTTTGCTTCTGCAGTATCGCAAGCAAACCAAATTAGAGTAGGATATTTAATGGGTGCTGGTGAAGAGGAAGAAGCTTCTAAAATGGTTTTAGGCACTTTAAAACCTGCAGTTATATCATCAATAATAATAGCTGCATTGCTATTTTTATTCAGTGACAGTTTACTAGGAATATTTACATCTAATAAAGAAGTTTTACAGTTAGGGAAGTTAGTATTATTTATTGATATCTTTTTAGAGATCGGAAGAGCATTTAATATGGTTCTTGTTAGAGGAATGCAAGCTGCAGGTGATATAAAATTCCCAATTTTTATTGGAATATTATCCATGTGGATTATAGCAACATTTTTAGCATATATTTTTGGAATAGGTCTTGGCTGGGGTATTGCTGGAGTTTGGATTGCTATGATGCTGGATGAGTGTATAAGAGCGGTGATATTTTATATCAGATGGAAGAAAGGAACTTGGAGAAATAAAGCTTTAATTTAGATATAACAAATATAAATATATATATATAAGTTAAAATAAGAATGGACAGAAGCTTAAGGCTGCTGTCCATTCTTATTTATTCCACTATACTATATTCAAAGCATTCAAAAAGTAACTTAGTGCCAACTCTGATTCCATCTGGAAGTAAGGCAATGGCAACTCTATTTTCATTGTTGTTTTCATCTCTTAGAATTGCATAATCTCCATCAAAGGATATTACTACGTAATTTATTGGTATCATTATAAACACTCCTTAAACTTAGTTAATAAAAATATTATATAGTCTAGTATGCTATAAAGTAAATGAATTAAATACAATTATATAAGTTTGGTAACAAATGATACATACAATTTATTAAATTCTTAATATAATTAAATAAAATAAAGGCTTAAATATGAGAATGTAAGGGGCGAGAGGATGAATATGAAAAGGAATATTATAAAAATACATGAAGAAAAATGTAATGGCTGCGGTCTATGCGTTACTGCTTGTCATGAAAGGGCAATAGAACTAGTAAATGGAAAAGCAAAGTTAATAAGTGATATATATTGTGATGGATTAGGTGATTGTTTACCAAATTGTCCAACAGATGCTATAGAAATGATTCAAAGGGAAGCAGAGGAATATGATGATGATGCAGTTCAGGCTAGAATAAAGCAGCTTGAACAAGATGAAAAAGTAACAGGTAAAGAAGTAGCAGAAAAGCTACCATGTGGATGTCCAGGTACAGTAGCAAAAGTCATAGAAAGACCAAAACAAAGTGTTCTTAATTTAACAGTTGGCGGGAAAGCTACGGTTAAAGAAACAGTTTCAATGAAAAACACTTCTGAATTAAGACAGTGGCCTATTCAAATAGCACTTGTAAATACAGTAGCATCATATTTAAAAGGAGCAGATCTTCTTATTGCAGCTGACTGTACAGCCTATGCATATGGAAGCTTTCATCAGGACTTCATGAAGGATAAAATTACTTTGATAGGATGTCCTAAGCTTGATGATAATAAGTTTTATGAGGAAAAACTGGTGGAAATATTAAGTAAGAATGAAATAAAAAGTATAACTGTAGTTCGTATGGAGGTTCCATGCTGCTCAGGTATTGTAGGGGCAGTTAAAGGTGCAATGCTTAAATCTGGAATTATTGTGAATTATAAAGAGGTTACTATAAGCACAGGTGGACAAATAATTTAATAAAATCAAAGATTAAATCACAGGTGTGGTTTAGTCTTTTTTTCTTTAGAGGAAATTATTGCTGCATTTCATATGATTGAATCACCCAAAAAGAGAAAATTACACAGTGTATTATCACAAAAAATGTTTTCTGAATATTAATATATTGACATTGTTGATAAAAAAAGTAATAGGTGCTACACTGGAATTGTTAAAAAAATATCAATGAGGTGATGTGTTATGAAGGGCTATTTTGAGGGGAGATTTGAAGGTAAAAATGTACTTGTAACTGGGGGAACGTCTGGTATAGGAAGAGCCGTATGTATAAGAGCAGGAAAAGAAGGAGCTTATGTAATTGTTGTAGGAAGAAATGAAGCAAGAGGTCAAGCTGTAGTTAGTGAGATAATAAATAATGGTGGCAATGCAATGTTTTTTCAAGCAGATGTTTCAAAGGAAAATGATGTTATAAAGCTTTTTGAGGTGGTGTCTGATAAAGTAGGGAAGATTCATGTTGTCATCAATAACGCAGGAATTGTTGGTCATGGAGAAAGAATTGATGAATTATCAACTGATGAATGGCTTAATGTTGTTAATACAAACTTAAACTCAGCTTTTTATTGTTGTAGGGAAGCTGCAAAAAATATGATTAATCATAAAATAGGTGGTTCTATAGTAAATGTATCTTCAATTGCAGGAAGCACTGGTTTTTATAGATCAAGTGCTTATGTTGCATCAAAGCATGGATTAAATGGATTAACAAAGGCTGTTGCTAATGATTTAGCTATGTTTAATATTCGTTGCAATTCAGTATCACCGGCAGGAACTGCAACACCACTATCTGACAGAAGTTCTATGGAAGTTAAAACTAAATTAGGAGCAGCTATGGCAGCAGGAAAGTCGTTAGAAGAAGCAAAGTCTGAAACTATGATAGGTGGAAAAACTGAAACGTTACAAAAAAGATCTGCTACGTCAGAAGAACAAGCAGCTACTATTTTATATGTTGCTAGTGATGAAGCAAGTCACATTACTGGTTCTATAATTATGAGTGATGGTGGATATACTGCATATTAATTATTAAATTCAATATAGAACATAATTTAAAGAGAATCCATGATATTTTTTATCATGGATTTTTTACTGTAGGTGTTTTAACAATGGTATGGTAAAATAATAAGTATAAGGAAAAAAATGTATTAAGGTTTGGTGGTGATTTTAGTGATTAAACTACGTAATAATACTTCTCAATAATTGCATTGCAAGGGAAGTATTAAAAATGAAACAACAAAAATATTATCCTTTGTGCTGCAGTTAGATTAAATATTTAATAGTTAATTTAGTTTGCAGGAGGATATAAAAATGAAAAAATATATAAGAAAAAATTTAATTGTGATAATTATATTTGTGGTCGTATTGCTAGTAGAAAATACTGCAGCAATTGGAGTTCAATTTCTAAAAGGAGATTTATTAAACCTAGCTATTGCTGGAGTTGGAAAACAAGCTTTGTATAAAGGCATGTTCCTTCTCGGGGCTATAATTTTGGAGATAATCTTCATGTATTTTGAGTTTATTTCAAACAATAAATTTAGTTATTTATGTGTTAAAGACTTAAAGGAAGATTTGTATTCGGCTACACTTAAAAGAAATTACACACAATTTAACAAAAATAGCATAGGAGAATATGTTTCAAAATTTACTAACGAGGTTGAAACTATAAAAAACGATTATTTTACGTGTATTACAATGCTTATAATGTTTATTATGAAAATTATATTTGTTTCAACTGCTTTAATTTTTCTTAATGCTAAGCTGGCGATCATAACCTTTGCTCTTTTAACAATGCCATTATATATTCCTAAACTGGCAGAAAAGAGGTTGCAACGCTGTAAAAATAGTTTTTTAAAGAATATGGAGAGTTTTTTAGAGAAGCTTAATGACTATTTACAGGGCTTTGAGTTAATAAAGAATTTTTCAATTGAAGAGAAGATAAGAGAAAAGTTTGTTTCTGAAAATAGTAAGGCAATGAAGAGTAGTTATGTTAGTGCTAACACTCAGTCCTTGGTTAGAACAATTTCAGCATGTATGTCTTATTTTTCCTATTTTATAGTCGTAGCTTTTTCAGCTTACTTAGTTTTTGCTGGAGAATTTAATCCAGGAGAATTTTTTATTGCTGTAAATATGATAGATCAATTAAGTTATCCTATTATAGCTATTTCGGGATGTATACAAGGCATAATTTCAGTGAAGGATTTAAATAAAAACCTTGTTGAGTATTGTCAGGATAAAGATTTAGAGAAATCTGAAGGAGTATGTATTAACAATTTTAAGGAAAGTATAGACTTTAATAATATAAGCTTTTCTTATGAAGAAGGTAAACCTATATTTGAGGGGATTTCAATGAAGTTTGAAAAAGGAAAGAAGTATATTATTAAGGGGAAAAGTGGATTTGGAAAGACAACTTTAATGAATTTATTTTTGAAATACTACAAACCAGACGAAGGTAAAATTTTTATTGATAACATGGATATACAGCAAATTAATAATATTTATGACCATGTTTCGGTGGTAAGACAGGATAATTTTATTTTTAAGGATACCTTAAGAAATAATCTTACCATGTATGAAAATATTTCGGATGAAAGGATATTTCAGGTCCTTGAAAGGCTTAATATGCATGAGTTTGCAAATAAAGATTCTTTAAATATGATAATTGGAAGTGGAGGAGCTGCTTTATCAGGGGGAGAGGCTAAGAGGTTGTCTATTGCTAGGGCTTTATTAAGGGAGAAAGATATTTTGATATTGGATGAACCTTTAGCAAACTTAGATAATGAAACAACTAGAGTTTTGGAAGATGAGATACTAAGTTTAAAGGATTGTACCATCATAATGATTACCCATGTATTAAATGAGGCTAAAGAAAATGAATTTGATATGGTATATAGCTTTAGTTAGATAATATAGAATTAAATTTTTTATATAAGAGAAGGTTGTATCAAGGAAAAAAATCTCATTGATACAATAGTAAGGCACGTACCAGAAGTGTTAATAAATGATTTCCATATTAATTTATGTTAGAGGAACACCATCACTATTAAGATAAATATATTTCTGACCATTGCGGACAATTACATTTTCCTCATCATAAGAGCAAATTTCATCATAAGTAGGTTCAACTAAGGTATGTGTCTTAATATTATAGAAACCATATTTATTATTCGCTTTTATAGTAAGTAAGTCACCGAGGCTTTCTTCAATTTTATCATAGGAGAAAGGGAGAATTTCCTGTCCCAGGGTATCAATTATTCCATATTTATAGTCAGAGTTTTGGACTATAAATAAATTTTTTGATGAATAAATTGGAGATAATTTAGTATATTTCACAGGAATTACTTCTATGCCTCTGTTATTGATGCAGCCATATTTACCACCATCATAAACAATTCCTATATCATTATTCAAATAACTATAAAACTGAATTGTATCATAGGGGGTATCAAATAGTAAATTTCCATCGTAAGAATAGCAGGCTGTATTAAACTTAGTTTCTTCAGAATAAGAAGCAGTAATAATTGGTTTGTTATTTTCGTCATAATGGTTAGTAGCTATTGCTCTATAGATTGGTTCACAAATATATTCACCTTTAGTATTAATGATACCATACTGATAGCCAGACATAACAATGGCTAAACCAGCATTAAAGGATTCTGCACTAGTAAAAGGTCCTGGAATTGTAACTTCACCAGAATAATTAATATAGCAATAACCCTTATCATTTCTAAGGGGAATTAAACCTTCAGACAAGGAAGGAACTGCATTGGTGTAACTTGAATTTTGGATAAGTTCCTTTCCATTGGTGTCAATTAGATTGTAGATTCCATTTTCACAAACTAAAGCAATTCCTTCTTTTTCAAATTGGAAAGAGGAATCATATTTTGGTGCTATAGTAACGTTATTAGCAAGGTCTATAAAACCAAACTTATCATCCTTACCTATAATTAATATTTCATGAAAGGGAGAGGGATAAATAGTGTCATAGGTTGGTTCCACAGATATATTCTTTTCAGGGTATATGTATCCAAACCTCATACCGTCTTGAGTTATAAAAATAGGAGTTTCATTACCGTTAACTTTAAAGTATTCATGATAAATACTGCTGTAATTGAAGTCAACAACCACATTGCCATCAAGGTCAATATAACCACATTTAAAATCTTTAAGCATTGCTACATAATCTCCATTTGGACTTAGTAGCTGATCAAATTGGAAGGGGCAAATTACATTATAACTTTCATCAAGGATTCCCCACTTTCCATCCTTTCTTACAAAAATATTCTTGTTAAGATAATCAATAATTTCATCATATTCAAAGGGAAGTAAAACTTCATTATTTTTATTAATTATTCCACTGTAGCCATCCTTTTCTACTTTAGCTTTTCCATCATGAAAGCTATCACCATCTTCATAAATTGTGGGAATAACTACATTGAAGTTTTTATCAACATAACCGTAGAGACCATCAATTTTTACCATAGCAACACCCTCACTAAAAGTAGAGGCCTCCTCAAATTCTAAGGTTTTCTCATCCTTTGAGCATGAGATTAAAAACACTAGGGAGATAAGTAACATTGTAAGAGCAAGAAACTTATAAATTAGCTTCACAAATAAACCTCCTTTAGATATAAATATTAAATGAAAAAATCAATAAAATAAGTAGCAGTTTAATTATTTAAAAAAGTATTTCCCCATTTTCATCTATATAAAACCATACTTCATTCTTTTGTACTGGTATTGGAAATCCTAAGAAAGGAATATCTAGATATGAATAGACATTATCATAAACATTTTCCTTCAGTTCATTAGTTTCTAAGTTTAAGCAGCTCCATCTACCATTAAGCTTAACAAGAGCAAGTTTAGAGTCGTAACTTTTTATATCATCATATTTTAATGGCAATATTTCATTTCTAAAGATATCAATTATTCCATATTTACCGTTTTCTTTGATTACTAATTTGTTTTCATCAGCTATTTGAATATCTTCATATGATGGAGGCAGGATTTCTATTCCCTTTTCATTGATGCATCCAACTTTTCCATTAAGATTTACAAGTGCCATGTTGTGTTCAGGCATAGATATATCATCATAAATAGTTTTGAATAGAATTTTTCCTTCACGGTCTATTGCCATAGCCCTTTGATTTGAATCTTTGTTTAGATAATATGATGGGTAAAAGCTGGCCGATTCTGGCCAATATTTTGACATCATTGCAGCAATGCTTTTTCCGTATTCATCAAAATCTACTATTTCACCATTAGCATTTATATAAACAGTCTCATAAGTATTTTCATCAATTATAACTGGGGCAACACCTTGTGTGAAGCTTGATCCAAAAGCAAAGGAGGGTTCAATAATAATCTCTCCTTTTGTATTTATGCAGCCATATTTTCCATCAATTTTTACAAAGGCGATACGTTCATTAAAGGGTAATGCATCTTCATAAATAGGTTCAATTACATAAGTCCCATTACTATCAATATAGCCGCTTTTAAAATCTTGAGAAGCCGCGGATAGTCCTTCAATAAAATATATATTTTGAGAGTAAATTGGCTCTACAATAGTTTGAGTCTCTAAGTTTACAAAGCCATAGTTTGAGTTAAGGCAAGTTGATACTACATTTTCATCATTATTCCAAGGTGAAACGAAGTCATAAATAGGTTCAACAATAAAGCCAGTAACAAGATCTACAAAGCCTTGTTTGTCATTTTCACCGTGTATTACAGCAACAACATGTTTTTCAGCATAACTATATACCTGAACTGGCTGTGTGGAAATAAAATCAACTACTATTTCATTATCTGTATTTATACAGCCATATTTTCCCTCTTTTTTTACAGAGAAATATGGAGTGTTTGAGAAATCTATCTCTTCATATTCAAATGGAATTACTACATTTCCGTTTGTATCAATACATCCTTTTAATTTTCCCTTAGTCTGAATGCTGAAACCTCCTAAAAAGAAACTTGAACTATCGTAAGCAGGCTGAATAACTACTTCGCCAGATTTATTTATATATCCATATTTTCCATTTATTCTTACGCAGGCTAAATCATCTAAAAAAGGATAAGCGTCTTCAAATACAAGAGTTTTTTCATTTTTATAGAATTTTGAAGATAGTGCAGCAGCTGCAATTAGTAAAATTAAACCTATAAATATTTTAGTATGTTTTTTCATAGTTATCCTCCTTTAAATAACTCTACTTTAATCAATATCCATCAGTATTTATATAAAACCACTGTTATTTAGGCTCGATTATTTTATTATCGATTAGATTTATAAATCCGTATTTATCGTTATTATTTAAGGCTATTATAGATTCATCAATATTAGGGGTCTATATATTTTCATATTGAGGAGGAATAGAAAGAGTTTCGTCCCAATTTATTACTCCTATTTTGTTATTAAGAGAAGTACGTGATTTTTTTATAGAGTGGTTCTAAGAATATATTTCCATAAGTATCAATAATACCATAGAGGGTATTTTGTTTAACTGCTGCAAAGCCATCATGAAAATCTAATGCATCTTAATAAATTTTGAAGTTACTTTTACAGGCAGTTAAAGAAAAAATATAAGAATAATTAAGAGGGGAAAAGTATAAAACATGAAAAAATTTAATTATTATTGCACCTCCAAAGAAAGTATTATTACTTACATTATAAGTAATAATATGAATTTATACAAATAATTTACATGCAAATGACAAATAAAAACACAGCATAAAATTCTATGCTGTGTCTCCAATATATTATCTTCTTTTATTAGATATTTCGATATTTACTTTTCTCTTACCGAACATTTTTCCTTTAGAGTTGCTTAGGATAGTATCAACAAGATTTGCAGGAACGTCTACGAAAGAGAATTTATCAAGGATATCAATTCTTCCGATTTCTTTTCCCTTAACCCCTGCAGTATTGTCTAAGAATTCTATTATGTCCTTAGCTCTAGCTCTATCTAATTTACCAACTGATAAGAATAATCTAGTAGTATCTTCAACTTCTTGAGTTTCTTCTGTGTAGTTGCAGTTTAACTCTTTATCAAACATAAGTTTTAATAAAGAAGCAGCAACATCTTCAGCGCCGTATTCAGTAATTAGCTCTTTAGCCATTGGCATGAAAGTAGCATAAGCGTCTTCTTGAAGAACATTTGCAATGTTTTCAAGTAAGCTTCCTGATTTAGCAGAAAATATATCAGCTAAAGTAGGAATTTCTTTCTTAACAATTTTACCTTTTGTATGGTTCTCGATTTGTCTAATGAAAGAAACTTCTTTTCTTGTTGCGAAGTTGTAAGCTATACCTTCTCTGTTTGCTCTTCCAGTTCTTCCGATTCTGTGAACGTAAGACTCGATGTCTTGAGGAAGGTCGTAGTTTATAACATGAGTTACATTCTCAACGTCAATTCCACGTGCAGCAACGTCAGTCGCAACTAAGAAGTGAAGGCTTCCGTTCTTGAATTTAGCTAAAGTATTCATTCTTTGGCTTTGCTTCATATCTCCGTGCATGCCTTCAACACTGTAGCCCTTACCGTGTAAAGCATCAACTACTTCATCTACACCTTTTTTAGTTTTACAGAACATGATTGCTGAAGTTGGATTATCAACGTCTAAGATTCTGCAAAGTGAATCAAATTTATTTGATGGATTTACTAAGAAGTATGATTGATGAATTTTTGATACAGTCATAGTTTTTTTAGCTATTGCTATATGTTCAAGATCCTTCTTCATGTAGTTCTTAGCAAGATTTTTGATTTGTCTTGGCATTGTAGCCGAGAATAAAAGTGTTTGTCTTTCTTCACTTAGGTTAGAAAGAATGCTTTCTATATCCTCAATGAATCCCATGTTTAACATTTCATCAGCTTCATCTAAAACTAAGAACTTAACGTTTTGTAGTTTTAATGTTCTTCTGTTGATGTGGTCCAATATTCTTCCTGGAGTTCCAACAACGATGTCTACTCCTCTTTTTAAAGCACTAAGCTGTCTGTCAAAAGATTGACCACCATAAATTGCAAGTATTTTATACTTTTCATAAGTACATAATTTTGCTAACTCTTCACTAACTTGTATAGCTAATTCTCTTGTTGGAGCTAATATAAGAGTTTGAACTGCTCCACCTTTAGGACCCATATTACTTAATATTGGAGCACCAAAGGCAAGGGTTTTACCTGTTCCTGTTTGTGCTTGACCTATTATATCTTTACCCTGTAAACTTACTGGAATGCTTTTTTCTTGTATATCACTAGGATGCTCAAAGTTTAAGTCTTGAATAGATCTTAATATTGACTCCTTTAAACCAAGTTCTTCAAATTTAATTTTTCCCATTTATTATATTCCTCTTCTCTGTTTTCTTTAAATACATCTAATAGTATCATAGTATATATATAATAGCAAATAGAAAGTTGTTTTTCTACTATTGTTATATGTGAATAAAATTAAGATGTAAATTACCTCATAGTTATTTAGAAGCAATACTTTAAGTGTAAGTTCTAGGAGTTAAATTAAAGATTTAAAATCTCCTTTAACTTCAACGTAAAGTAAGTCAAAGATTTAGTTATCCATTAAAGTGGTAATATAAAACTCTATTTTATTTATTAAAAATCATATATTATATAGTATGTGTAGATATATATTCAAATATATATACTTGGGTAAGAAATTGAAGCTTTAGATTAAGCGTTAAGGAGTTTATATGAAGAAAAATTTATTTGATACAGTTGAAACATATTTGAGCAATGGATTACAGCTTATAACTATAAAAAAAGAAACACAGCTGGCATCTTTAAATATTGGAGTTAAAGTTGGGGCAGTATGTGAGGAGAAAAAAGAAAGAGGAATCTCTCATTTTATTGAGCACATGCTGTTTAAAGGAACAATAAATAGAACTAATGAAGAGCTGAATGCAGCTTTAGAAAGTTTAGGTGGTGAATATAATGCGTATACGGATTATACTTCAACAGTTTTTAATACAACTACTTTAAACGAAGAGTTAGAAAACAGCTTAGAATATTTGGCGGATTTATTACAGCATCCAGCCTTTAATGAAGAGCATATTGAAAAGGAAAGGGGCGTTATTCTTGCAGAGCTTAGAAGTAGCAAGGATGATGTGGAGGATTTATCATTCCAGAAAATTAATGATATGGCCTTTACCAATAGTCCGTTAAAGGTAGATGTAATAGGTAAGGAAGCCATTGTTAGAACAATAAATAAAAAAATGATTACCAATTACTATAATAAGTTTTATGTTCCTAACAATACAGTGATTACCATAGTTTCTGACTTTGAGCATGAAAAAATAATAGAAATAGTTGAAAGATGGTTTGGAGCATGGGAGCAAAAAACAGTAGAAAAAGCAGTACTTGAATTTGAGCAAAATAAGGAAAAGTTTAAAATAACTCATAGAGACAACATGGAACAAAGTACTGTGTTATATCTGTATACATTTAAGGATTTAACAAAGAAAGAAGAGTTAGCATTAAGAGTTCTAAATCACAAGTTTGGAGAAAGCTCAAACTCTATATTATTCAGAGAGCTTAGGGAAGATAAAGGGCTTGCTTATGATATTTATACAAGCATGGATTTAACAACAAATTTAAAATCCTTATATATTTATGCGGCGGTTGCACCGGAAGATGTTGATGATGCAATAAAAACTATTGACAGCTGCATAGAAAGAATTAAAGAGGAAATAATTGTATTTGACAATAATACTATTAATATAATGAAAAAAGTATTTAAAACAGCAATTGCATCAACCTTAGAAGATTCTACTGATTTAGGTAACTATATTCTCCACCAAGCTATGGATAAGGAAGAACTGTATCAGTTTACAGAAGATATGGAAAGGTTAAATACCATTGAGGCAAAAGATTTATATAATGTGGCGAGGAAGGTTTTAAACAGACCGACTGTCCATGTGCTGTTATGCCATAAAGAATAAGATAGTTAGGGGTAAAGGCATATAGTATTCAGGCGAAGAGTTGTCTATACCATATGTCTTTAATTAAGGAAGATAAGTTATGAAGAAGATTATTACGAAAATTGAAGCTCAAAAGAAAAAAGAAAATAGAGTTAATATATTCATTAATGAGGAGTTTGCTTTTGGATGCAGCAGTGAACTTGTTTATTACCATAATTTAAGCAAGGGTAAAGAGGTAAATGTTGATGAACTTAAGGAGCTTATTCTTGAGGATAATTATATTACTGGAAAGACTAAAGCTTTAAAATACTTAGAAGCCTCTCTTAGAAGTGAACATCAAGTTAGAGAGTATCTAGAAAAAAGAGAATATGAAGAGTCAGTTATAGATAGAGTAGTTGAATTTTTAAAGGAATACAAATTTATTGATGATACATATTATGCTAAGGCATATGCTACTCAAAATATCAGATCCCAAGGGAAAAATAATATTAAATATAAACTTATGCAAAGGGGAATAGGAGAAGAGATTATTGTTAAGACTTTAGATGATATTCCTAGTGAAGAGGAATATAACACTGCTTTAAAGCTTGCAGAAAAGAGATGTGCTGTACTTTGTAAAAATGAAAGGGATCTTTGGAAGATAAAAACTAAACTAAACACCTTTCTATTATCTAAAGGGTATGGATACGATACAGTAAAATCTGTTATAGATAAGTTGGAGATTATACCTTTAAAGGAGCAGTATAAAGAGGTAGATGGGTGCTTAGAGGAAGCAACAGTTGAAGAGATAACTTATGGGAATAGCATTTATTTAAAAACTGAAAAACAAAAAAATGGTGATTCTGAAGAAGAAAGAGAAGCTGAACTATACAGTCTGGCAGAGAAAAGATATGAGAAGCTGTGCAGAACAGAAAGTGATAAGTTGAAGCAAAAAAGAAAGTTACAGGATTTTCTTTTTAGAAAAGGATATAGTTACAGTGAAATAAAATCGGTAATCAACAGATTGACTGACGGGATAGAAGAGGAATATTAATTTATGAAACCCCTCTTCATATTCATTCAGAGGAGTACTCTTACAGAGTAAGTTCGAGTGACTAAATCATAGATTTAGACTCTCAATCAACTTCTACCAATCCAATCATAGATGCACGCTGTGAAAGTTCCACTTGCCAGATCAAAGATTTGGAGTGTCACTTTTGGAGTATCATTTTTGGAGTATCACTTAAGGAGGTGGACAGGTGAAGTTCCTAGAGGAAAGCAACATAAATGTAATTTCATTAATACTTGTAATTGCATTTATTTACCCTGTATTAATGGGGGTTATTTTTAAACTTAAAAGCAGAAGTATGGTAACAACTTTAAAAAGTGTTTTATCATCAATTGCAATGCTACTTGCAATAGTTTTAACTGCTTTATTGGTAAGGGATGTAGTTAATTTAGATAAGTATGGACTTATGGAGTACTTATCTAAAAATATTTCAGCCTCATTTGTTTTTCTTATTACAAAATCAAAATTATTTGTTGGAGCAATCTTTTTAATAGTATTTTTGTTTTTATATCAAACTTTCAAGTGGGGAATTGAGTTAATTAATAGAATTGTTCTATATCCTCTTTCAGATGGTATTGATAGATGGCTTAGAAATAAGGGAAGAGGAACAAGAATGCTGTTAGGGGGACTTTTTCAGGTGCCAAAAGGGATTTGTTATATATTAATTTTGACTGCCCTTCTTAGTTATACCGAACCGTTTTTAAATAATGAAGGCTTAAGTGCAAAATTAAATGATTCCAAAGTCTATGGCTATATGAATGAAAGTATTATTGAGCCTCTTTTAGAATCAGATATGGCAAAAAACTTTCCAAATATTTTGCAGGATTCCTTTAGAATTGTTAACTCTAATGAGAATGTGGTTGAGACTGTAGATGGATATCTTCAAGGGTTGATATATTATAACGGGGTTACTCTAGATGAAGGTATAAGATCTAATGAAGAGATAGATGAAATGGCATTAAAGCTAACGAAGAATTGTGAAACGGATTATGAAAAGGCAAGAATTCTTTACGACTGGGTAGGAATGAATATCGAGTATGATGATGATAAGGCTACTGAAGTTATGCAGAATAAAGTTCCAGTGGGGATTGATTCTGGTGCCATCAATACCTTTGAAACAAAGAAGGGCGTGTGCTTTGATTATGCATGCCTCTATGTAGCTATGTGCAGAGCTAATGGAATTCCAGTAAGATTAATTGTTGGAGAAGGTTATAATGGAATTGAGTGGATTAGCCATTCATGGAATGAGGTTTATATCAAAGATCGTGATGAATGGATAGGTGTTGACCCGACTTTTTATGGTGGCGGCAAGTACTTTGATAGTGATATTTTTAATGCTGATCATATGGGCAGAAAGATAGCAGGAGAATGGTTTAAATAAATGTATATTAAAAGCCGACTATTAGCAGTTTAAAGCAGATAGTCGGCTTTTAGGGTGGGGTGGTTTATATTAACTTGATTTCTTATACTTTGAAAGTATAAGGTCAATGGCCTTTTCGCATTCATCATCAGTATTATCAAGAGTCCAAGCAGTATTAAAATAATGAAGAGCTTTAGGATTATCTCCAAGCATTACGTAACAATATGCTAAATTAAAAAAATACTTGCTTTCCTTACGAAGCTCTAAGGCCTTATAAATAAGAGGAAGAGCCGATTTATAGTCCTTTAACTTTATGAAACATACAGCAGAGTTATAGAGGGAAGGTGCTTCAAATTCTTTGAGCTCTGCTGATTTTTGATACATTTGAATTGCATTTTCATAGTCTTTAATTTTATATAAATCATTGGCTTTTGTAAAATAGTTCAAGGAAAATACCTCCTATTATTTTAAAGTGACACTCGAAGTAACCCTTATGGATAAGGATTCATAAGAGTGATTTCTATATCTAAGTATTTTCCAAAATATAGAATAATATACGATTGCGGTATAAAAATTTGGAAAATTGGAAAAATAATTAGATAAGAAGGTTAAATTGAGGATAAAACCATGTTGACAAAAATAAATTAAGTGCATATAATAAATGAATAAATACATTATATAAATTGGCTGTGATGAAGAGGAGTAGAAATAGGGAATATTTAGAGAGGAAAACCCATAGGCTGAAAGGTTTTCTATAGGAAGTATTTTGAAGGTAGCTTCGGAGCTGCTTCGGCGAAATTAAAGTAGCTGAAGACGGTGGTCCTCCATCGTTAAAATTAAGAGAGCCTTAAGATTAGTCTTGAGGAATAAAGGTGGTAACGCGCGCTGTCGTCCTTTGGGGAGATAGCGCTTTTTTTTATTCATTTTTTAGTGATAATTACTAAGTGAATATGAAGTGGAGTTTCATAAGTTAACGTACAAATTTATAATTTGGCAAACGTTAACTTAATCTTTCGAATTAAGATGAGAAGGAGCTTCATTTAAAGTGATTAAACAAAGGTAATTTCAGAAAGTATAAATCATAGAAGGGAAGGATTCAAAATGGAAGAAAACAAAAATATAGCAAAGAATTATGATCCAAAAGAGTTTGAAGACAGATTATATAAGTGGTGGGAAGAAAGTGGTTTCTTTACTCCAGAAGTGGATAAAAATAAAAAGCCATATTCAATAATGATGCCGCCACCAAATATAACAGGTCAATTACACCTTGGCCACGCACTTGATAACACTCTTCAAGATATCTTAATTAGAACGAAGAGAATGCAAGGGTACAGCACGTTATGGCTTCCAGGTGAAGACCACGCAAGTATCGCTACAGAAGTAAGAGTTGAAAAAGCTCTTCTTGCAAAAGGAATCAACAAGAAAGAAATTGGAAGAGAAGCTTTCTTAGGACACGTTTGGGAGTGGACTGGAGAATATAGAGAAAGAATCAGAACGCAGCTTAAGAAGATGGGTTGTTCTGCAGACTTCACAAGAGAAGCCTTCACAATGGATGAAAACTTAAGTAAAGCAGTAAGAGAAGTTTTCGTTAAATTATATAATGATGGATTAATATATCAAGGAAACAGAATAACTAACTGGTGTCCAAAATGTATGACTGCTATTTCTGATGCAGAGATAGAGTACGAAGAGCAAAATGGACATTTCTGGCACATCAATTATCCAGTTATAGGAAGCGATGAAGTTGTTGAGATTGCAACAACAAGACCAGAAACTTTACTTGGAGATACAGCAGTTGCTGTAAACCCTAATGATGAGAGATATGCTCATTTAATAGGTAAAAAATTAAGACTCCCACTAGTAGGAAGAGAAATACCAGTTGTTGCTGACGAGTATGTTGATATGGAATTTGGAACTGGATGTGTTAAGATTACTCCAGCTCACGATCCTAACGATTACCAGGTTGGTAAGAGACATAACCTTCCAGAAATCGTTGTTCTTGAAGAAAACGGAACTATTTCTGAAGGTTATGGAAAATATTCTGGGTTAGATAGATATGAAGCTAGAAAATTAATGGTTAAAGACTTAGAAGAGCAAGGTCTTCTTGTTAAGATTAAAGACCACGGCCACAATGTTGGAACTCATGATAGATGTGGATGCACAATAGAGCCAATGCTTTCTAAACAATGGTATGTTAAAATGGATCCTCTTGCAGCACCAGCAATAAAAGCTGTTAGAGAAAAAGAAATAAAGTTCATACCTGAAAGATTTGAAAAAATCTACTACAACTGGATGGAAAACATCCAAGATTGGTGTATTTCAAGACAATTATGGTGGGGACACAGAATACCAGTATGGTACTGTAAAGATTGTGGAGAATTAAACGTTCAAGTTGAAGCTCCAACTCACTGCTGCAAGTGTAACAGCACAAACTTAGAGCAGGAAAGTGACGTACTTGATACTTGGTTCAGTTCAGCTTTATGGCCATTCTCAACACTAGGCTGGCCAGAAAACACAGAAGATCTTAAATACTTCTATCCAACTAGTACACTAGTTACAGGTGGAGATATCATATTCTTCTGGGTTGCGAGAATGATATTCTCTGGACTTTACAACATGGGAGAAAGACCATTTGATACAGTATTTTTCCACGGAATGGTTAGAGATGACCAAGGAAGAAAGATGTCTAAATCTCTAGATAATGGAGTAGACCCACTAGAAGTTATAGATAACTATGGAGCAGACGCTTTAAGATTCTCTCTTGCAACAGGAAATGCTCCAGGAAGCGATATCAGATTCTATGAATCAAGAGTTGAAGCTGCAAGAAACTTTGCAAATAAGATTTGGAATGCTTCAAGATTCGTTATGATGTACTCTGACGAAGCTTTAATGGAAAAATATAAAGACTGTAAAAACTACTCTATAGCTGATAAATGGATTTTATCAAGAATGAACGATGTAACTAAAGAGGTTACTGAGAACTTAGAGAAGTTTGAAATAGGAATAGCATTACAAAAGGTTCATGACTTCCTATGGACTGAATTCTGTGACTGGTATATAGAGCTTGCAAAACCATCACTATACAGTGAAAATGAAGAAGTTAAAGGTGTAACTTTAAATGTTCTTAACAAGGTTCTTGTTGATGGATTAAAATTACTTCACCCAGTAATGCCATACATCACAGAAGAAATCTACACTCACTTAAGCAAGGAAACAGAATCTATAACAATTGCTAAATGGCCAGAATTCGATGCAGCTCTTGAAGACAAGAAAGCTGAAGAATACATGAACTACATCATTGACGCAATAAGAAACACAAGAAACGCTAGAGCAGAAATGAACGTACCACCTTCAAGAAAAGCAACAACTTATATCTTCGCAACAGAAGCAGCAGATGCTTTCGTAGAAGGTAAAGTTTACTTTGAGAAGCTAGCTTCTGCAAGCCAGGTAATAATCCTTAGCGCTAAAGAAGAAGCTCCAGAAAACATTGTAACTGTAGTTTCTAAAGGTGCAGAAATCTACATGCCTCTTCTAGAGCTTGTTGATGCAGAAAAAGAGCTTGAAAGATTAAATAAAGAAAAAGAAAAATTAGCAGCTGAGATAGACAGAGTTGAGAAGAAGCTTTCTAACGAAAGATTCGTATCAAAAGCTCCAGCAGCAGTTGTTGAAGAAGAAAAAGCTAAGGGTGAGAAGTACAAAGAAATGTATAACTCAGTTCTTGAAAGTATAGCTAAATTACAATAATAGTTAATGATAAGAGCTCCATTCGGTTATGAATGGAGCTTTTATCAATTTGTTATTTATCTTTCAATTGTTTAAATATTTGTTATGAGTTAAAATTAAGAAGGAAATCTGATTTATGGAGGCTTTGATATGAATTATACAGAAGCTATTAATTATATAAAGGATACGGCTAAGTTTGGTAGCAAGCTTGGCTTAGAGAGAACGGAGAAGATTTTAGAGTACTTAGGAAATCCACATAAAAAAATTAAAACTATACATATTGCAGGAACTAATGGTAAGGGGTCAACTACAGCTATGATCACTAAGATTTTAGTGGAAAGTGGCTACAAGGTTGGTTGTTACATTTCACCATACATAGAAGAGTTTGAAGAGAGAATGCAGATTAATAATGAAAATATTCCTAAGGATGACTTAGCAGAGATAGTTACAGAGGTTTCAAAGGCTGTTGAGAAGGTTATTGAAGGGGATTATGGCAATCCAACAGAGTTTGAAATTATAACTTGTGCAGGGTTCTTATATTTTGAAAGAAATAATGTTGATTTTGCTGTTGTGGAGGTTGGACTAGGAGGAAGACTGGATTCTACTAATGTTATTAAGCCAGAGCTTTCAGTTATTGGTTCTATTAGCCTTGATCATGTGCAGATTCTTGGTGACACCATAGAGAAAATTGCCTTTGAAAAAGGTGGAATTATAAAAGAGAATACTAAGGTAGTTTTATATCCACAGCAGGATAGTGTTACAAGGGTTATAGAGGATATATGTGAAAGTAAATCAGCGCCACTTGTGAAGGTGGTTAAAGAGAATGGGGAGTTTGAAGGTGTTTCAAAAGGCTCTGATGGTCAGATTACTCAAAAGCTTAAGGTTGTAACAGAAAGGGATACCTATTATGTTGAGTTAGCACTTTTAGGGGTACATCAGGTACAGAACTGTAATGTGGTTATTAATTGCTGTGAAGCACTTATGGAGATGGGGGTTATGATAACAAAAGAGGCTGTTTTGAGTGGATTAAAGCTGGTTAGATGGCCAGGAAGATTAGAGATAATGAGAAGGAATCCATTAGTTGTAATAGATGGAGCTCATAATATTGATGGAATAAATAAGCTTTCAGAAAGCATTAATAAATATTTTGAATATAATAAGATGATACTTATTTTAGGTATTCTTGCAGATAAGCAGGTAGATGAAATGGTTCAGACAATTTGCCCTAAAGCATCTAAAGTTATTGCTGTAACGCCTCATAGTGAAAGAGCAGAGCTTTCAGAAGACTTAATGAGAAAGGTTCTTTTATATAATGATAACTGTGAAGCTGTAATGGATTATGAAAAAGCTTATGAGAAGGCTTTAAGCTATTGTGAAGAAGGGGATATGCTCGTTATATCTGGTTCTTTATATATGGTTGGAGATATGAGAAAAATTGTTAGAAACAAATAAAATCCGTCATTAATAATATAATTTATAAATTCGTATCACAAATTCCCTGTTCTTCATATTATAAAGTGTGAGGGGAGGGAATCCGATGAGGTACTTATATGTATGTAATACAACGCAGGATCTAGTTGATAAGGTGAATGTGGATAAGTTTGAAGTTGAAGAAACCATAAAGTTAATAGGCGTTAACAGTAGTAAAGTAGGTCCTCATGGTGTTTACCTTCAAGGGGACCTTCTATTCACTTCTAATTGTTACGATGGATCTGTGTCGGTTGTGAATTTAAAAGATAATAGCGTTAAAGGGTTTTATTTAGGTAGATATTGCAGGGATATATGTGCTCATGGAAATCATTTATATATTATTTGTGGTGATTCAAACAATGTAGTTAACTTTGATTTAAACAGAGAAGAGATTGTGGAAATTATTCCGTGTGGAGATTCACCGCATAGCATTGATATTTGTACACGTACTAATGAAATTGTGGTAGCCAATCAAGGAGATGACAGTATAACAATATTTGATGCTTTATATGGAAATGATATTACAGAGATTAAAGTTGGACCATCACCAACAAAGGCATTGTTCACTGTTGATGGTGATTATATACTTGTTTGTGAAAGCTGTATGGGAAGTATGGAGAAGGGGCGAATTAGTGTTTTTTCTAGTAAGAACAGAAAGCTTGTTCAAAGAATATCAGTAGGAAATTGTCCTTTTGACATGTATTGTGATGAACAGTGTTGTTATGTTGCAAACTATGGAGATGGTTCTATTTCAGTTATTGATATAAGAAGATTAAAAAATGTAGATAACATAAGAAGTGGTGGTATGCCTAGAGGAATAATTTGTGATGAAAATTACATTTATGTGGGTGACAGCTATAATGATCTTTTAATTAAGATTAATAAGAAAAATAATAATGAAAAAAAAATCATTCCGCTAGGCGGGCAGCCAACGGGAATGATAATCACATAGGGTAGGTATTATAGATTATTCACTTAATACCTTTATAATCTTTGTGTATAAGTCAGAGGGGTTTGCCTTCCATTTGGTGCAGAGCTCTCTGGCTTGTTTATTTGAAGCAACAGTAACCTTGATTTCCATTAAGGGAATATTGTTTTCAGAAGCACTAAGGCTTACTACGTAACTATTTCCGTTTTCGATAGTGTAGTCAGCTGATATTGTTGCTTCTTTTTTTATTAAATTCATTTTTACACCTATGTAGGTATTTAATTTGTTTATATCTTCATCAGACAGCCTATTTTTAAATAATGATAGAACTTCCTTGCCTTTACTAGAAATAGTAAGCCTATCTTTTTCATTTTGATTAACCTTTATAATTAAATTAGAAGATATAAGTTCATCAATGTATTCTTGAAGTGTAAAATAGTTTATAAAATTATTTTCTAGCACGATTTCTGTAAGCTGTATATTTGAGATAGGTAAGTCAATCTTATCTATAATATATAACAATAGAAGTTTCTTTTCTGCTAAGTTCAAAGAATTATCAAACATTAATGTACCTCCTTTAAACTATGTATATAAAAATACAATAATAATCCTTAAGTAAAATGCTAAATCAAATAATATATTAGAAGGAATTTACTTAAGTTATATTCTAAAACTTTGATTTAGTTAATTGGATATACTCTTTCAAATATATAATGAGAAGAGTTTCTTTATTATTATAACATATTATTGTCAAAAATGAATGGCTTTTAAAATATATGACTTGGCATATATTTAGGCAGGCTGAATATATTTCTATAGAAAGTAAGATTCTGGTTGGAGGAATATGGATAAAGAGAGGAAACTAAAAATAAAAGCAGTTAGTATATTAGGCTTATTGATTGTTGTTATGGGGGTAAGCCTATTGGGAAGAACCGTTTATAAGGAGACTTTTGCGCCAGCTAATAAAAAACTGCCCATATATTCAGTGAATACAACTGAGAAAAAAATGAGTATTACCTTTGATGTAAATTGGGGGGAGGATAAAACAAAGGAAATACTTGATATTTTGGATAAATATAATGTTAAGGCAACTTTTTATATTATTGGATTATGGTGCGATGATTATCCAGAGCAAGTTAAGGAGATTTATAGCAGAGGGCATGAGATTGGTAATCATTCAAATAAACATCCAGATTATGCAGGGATATCTAAGGAAGCGATTATGAAGGATGTTGAAATTGCAAATGCAAAAATATTTGAATTAACAGGTGAAATGCCGAAAACTTTTAGATTTCCATCTGGTTCTTATAATGATTTATCTGTAGCAACAGTTGAAGAAATGGGATTAAAATCTGTTCAATGGGATGTTGATAGCGTGGATTGGAAGGCGTTAGGTCAGCAGGTTGAATATGATAGAGTAGTGAGTAAGGCCAGGGAAGGCTCTATCTTGCTTTTTCATAGTGATGGTAAGTATACTCCAGAGAATTTAAATAGGATAATTGAGAAATATCAAAGCGAAGGTTATGAGTTTGTGACAGTGTCTGATTTGATTTATAAAGATAATTATTTTTTGGATCATGAAGGAAGACAAAACCAGAAATAGTAATAAATTTAAAAACAAGTTATGAAATGGAAAATGCCACCTAGATTTAAAAAATATTATATTAATAAAATTAAAAAAAATTAAAATAAAATGTTGTAAAATTTAGACAATTATTCTATAATTAATTAACGGGGATATAAACCAACGAAAAAAGTATAAAAGATTTCGATGCTGTAAGTTATATTTTCAAGAGTCTTGAATATAAATTATAGTAAATTTTAACAAAAAACCAAGGGAAGAGGGGTTACCATGGATAATAATATGTTTAATAACAAAATCTACCTAGAAGGAAAAGTAATTTCAGATTTAACATTTAGCCATGAAATGTATGGAGAGGGATTTTATAATTTTGAATTTGAGGTTTCAAGACTTAGCGACACATCAGATGTGCTAGTAATAACAGTTTCAGAAAGACTTATTGCTGGAATAGATGTAAGCATCGGCAGCGAACTTGTTGTTGATGGACAACTTAGATCTTATAATAAGTTTGTAGATGGATCAAATAGATTAATCTTAACTGTATTTGCAAGAGATATTCGTGAACTTAAGGAAAGAGGCAAAAATCCAAATCAAATTTTCCTTGATGGATACATTTGCAAGGCTCCAGTTTATAGAACAACACCATTTGGTAGAGAGATAGCAGACATGCTATTAGCTGTAAATAGACTTTATAACAAATCAGATTATATTCCAACAATTGCTTGGGGAAGAAATTCAAGATTCTGCAAGAGTTTAGAAGTTGGAGATAATATTAGAGTATGGGGAAGACTACAAAGTAGAGAATATCAAAAGAAGATTTCTGATACTGAAGTAGTTAAAAAGGTTGCATATGAAGTATCAATTTCCAAGATGGAAAGGGTTACTGATGAAAATAGAAATAACATAGCGGTAATTGGAAGAGTGGATGAAGACGAAGCAGTGGACGCAGAAACATCTGTAAGCAATGCTGAAAATGAAGTTGTTAATGAAGTAATTTAATATAATAAAGCTACTATGAGAAATTCATAGTAGCTTTATTTATTATAAAGATATTTAATACGCTAACTTTTTATTTTAACGAAAAAATAAAAAGTTTATTTTCTTAGATCTGCTAAAATCTCAGTTTTAGCTTTTGTTTTATCGTCAACACTTTTTATTATTTTTGCAGGTGTTCCAGCAACAACAACATTTGCAGGAACGTCCTCAGTAACAACTGAGCCAGCTGCAACTACTGAATTGTTTCCGATTTTTACACCTTCAAGGATAACAGCATTGGCACCGATTAGTACGTGATCTCCTATTTCACATGGAGATTTGCTTGGTGGTTCTAATACTCCAGCCACTACAGCACCAGCTCCAAGGTGAACTCCTTTACCAAGCTTTCCTCTAGCGCCAATTACAGCATTCATATCAACCATAGATTCATCACCGATTTCAGCACCAATATTTATTACAGCACCCATCATAATAACTGCGTTGTTACCGATTGAAACTCTGTCTCTTATAATTGCACCTGGCTCAATTCTTGCATTTAAGCTTCTAGTATCGAGCATTGGTATTGCTGAATTTCTTCTGTCAGACTCAAGTCTGAAGTTATGTATTTTTTCTTTATTTTCCTCTATGAAGTTTGATATTTCAGTATTGTCTCCAAATAAAACGTAAAAGTTTCCCTCACCAAAGCAATCTATTTTTTCGCAGTTACAATCTTTTAAATCACCGCTGATATAGGCCTTAACAGGTGTAGACTTTTTAGATTCTTTTATAAATCTAGCAATTTCATAAGGATCAGTAAAATTGTATTCCATATTTTGAACTCCTTTCGTCACGTTATACAATTAATTTATATTCACCTATAGGTTATCCTATAATACTACATAATAATTAATAAATAAGATAAAATCTGAATATAATATTTAATGTACTTGATTTACTAATATAGTTATATCATAAAAGATATGCATATTGGAATAATTTATTTACAAATGATATAATAAAGTTAAAAAATTTCAAAATTACAAAATCGGAGGCGGAGTCATGGGAAATTTAACAAAAGGTTATATTCAAATATATACTGGGAATGGAAAAGGTAAAACTACTGCTGCGGTTGGATTAGCTACAAGGGCAGCAGGAAATAAGTATAGAGTTTGTATGGTTCAGTTTTTAAAGAGTGACGCAACCGGAGAACTTCAATCAGCAAAGTTAATGGCGCCATATTTTACTATTCATCGATTTGAAAGACCAAGAGATTTCTTTTGGAATCTTAATGATGAAGAAAAGGTAGAATTAAAAAAGGATATACAGGTTGCTTATGAATTTTGTTTAAAGCAGTTAAAGGAAAAAAGCTGTGATATTCTTATTATGGATGAAATAATGGGAACATTAACAAATAAATTAATAACAGAAGAACAATTACTACAATTGTTAGACTTAAAGCCAGATGATGTTGAAATTGTAATGACAGGAAGAGATGTTCCAGAGAAAATTATGGAAAGAGCTAATTTAGTTACAGAAATGAAGGATTTAAAGCACTATTTTGAAGAAGGTGTACCAGCACGTAGAGGAATAGAGTTTTAAGGCTAGTGTAAGGGGAATAGAAGGTATAACTATGAATTTATCAAGAAAAGTTGAGGATATAGAAATATCAGGAATTAGAAAGTTTTATAATAAGGTTGTGAAAGTAGAAAATTCTATTTCTTTAACCTTGGGGGAACCTGATTTTAAGATTCCTAAAGAAGTTAAAGCTGCAATGAAGCAGGCAATAGATGAGGATAAAACTACATATACTTCCAATGAAGGTATTTTTGAATTAAGAAAAGAAATAAGTAATTATTTAAGTAACATGGATATAAAATTTTTACCAGAAGAAATATGTTTAACTGTAGGTGGAAGTGAAGGATTGTTGGATACCTTTACAGCGGTGTTAAATCCCGGAGATAAAGTTCTGATTCCTTCTATTGCATATCCAGCCTATGAAAGCTGTGTGAAGGTTGTAGGGGGAGATGTAATCAATTATAGTTTAAAGGATGATTTATCAATTGATTTTGAGAGCTTAAGAGAAAGTATTAAGAAGCACAAGCCTAAGGCTATAGTGATATCCTATCCTTCTAACCCAACGGGAAGAGTATTAACAAAAAAAGAATGTGAAGAACTTCACAATGCATTGATGGATGAAGAGTTGTTAATTATCAGTGATGAGATGTATAGTTCAATAGTTTTTGAAGAATATCATACTATTTCAAAGTATGAGGATTTAAAGGATAGATTAATTCTTATCGGTGGATTTTCAAAAATGTTCTCTATGACGGGGATTAGAGTTGGCTATGTGTGTGCTGAAAAATGGTTGCTTCAAAATATAGTTAAGGTTCATCAATACAATGTATCCTGTGCACCATCTATAGGTCAATATGGAGCTTTAGGTGGCCTGAAAAATTCTATGTATCATATAGAGCATATACAAAAGGACTTAAAAGAGAGAAGAGATTATGTTTACAGCAGGCTTTTAGCTATGGGGCTTGAAGCGAAAAAACCAGAAGGCGCATTTTACATATTTCCATCAATTAAGAGAACAGGAATGACTAGTGAAGAGTTTTGTGAAAAGCTTCTTAATGAAACAAAAGTCGCAGTAGTTCCTGGAACAGCTTTTGGACCTGGTGGAGAAGGATATGTTCGTATTTCTTATTGTTATGATAGGGAGAAATTGAAGGAAGCTTTAAACCTTATGGAAGAGTTTCTTTATAATTTATAATTTATAATTTATAATTTATAGTGAGTGATAATTAATAAATTTCTTTAGTCAATGATAAATAATTATCAATATAAATAAGAAATAAGAAATAAGAAATAAGAAATAAAAAGTAAGAAGAACTCCGTAAAGAGTTCTTCTTACTTTTTTGAATAAAAGAAATCCAGCAAAACTGGATTTCCTCCTTAATTCTAAATTCTACATTCGGGCATTCTTAATTAGAATATGATACAGTCTATTAGAACTTTATAGTATCGTTAACTACATTGTCCATTGAATACATTCCAGGTGTTTTATCATAAACATATTCGCAAGCTTTAAGAGCTCCAACTGCAAAAACTTCTCTAGAGATTGCAGAATGCTTAATTTCTATAACTTCACCTTTGCCGGCAAAAATCACTTCGTGGTCTCCAATTATATTTCCACCGCGAATAGCATGGATTCCAATTTCTTTATGCTCTCTTTTTGCGATGCCTTCTCTTCCATAGTTAAATTCAGTTTCAGCTTCAATAGAATCTTTTATTGTGTTAGCTAGAAGAAGAGCAGTTCCACTAGGAGCATCAACCTTTTGGTTGTGGTGCTTCTCAATTATTTCGATATCAAAATCCTTATATAGGGTATTGCTGATTGTCTTAAGAATGTTGTTTACTATGTTTATTCCTATAGACATATTAGCTGAGTGGAATACAGGAACTTCAGCAGATAATCCTTGGATTTTGTTTAGTTGTTCAGCAGAATAACCAGTAGTACAGAAAACTACAGGGATTTTTCTGTTTAAAACAAATTCACATATGCTGTCTAAAGTTGCTGGTCTTGAAAAGTCTAAAACTACATCCACATTCTCTTTTACGTTTGTAAGTGAATCATAAACAGGATAGTTAAAGTTTCCTTCAGTTTTGCTGTCAAAGCCAGCTGCGATTGTTAGTGTTGTAGAGTTCTGGGCAACTGTAGAAATCATAGTACCCATTTTTCCATTACATCCAACTAATAAAATTTTTATCATATCTAGTCTCCTTTATAGTAAGCCGTAGTCTTTTAAGGAATTTTTAAGAAGTTCTAAAGTGTTATCAGCCATGTCTACTAATGGTAATCTTAAACTTCCAACATTATGTCCTAAAAGATTCATTGCGGTCTTTATTGGTATTGGATTTGTTTCGCAGAAACAAGCATTAGTAAGAGGTATTGTTTTTAAGAATAAATCTTGAGATGCTTTGATTTCTCCATTGAAGAAAAGTTCACAGATATTATGAACATCTTTTGGAACTATATTAGCAATTACGGAAATTACGCCAAGACCACCTATTGCAAGGGTTGGAAGAATTTCATTGTCGTTTCCTGAATATATATCCAGATTGTCTCCACATAGGTATTTAATTTCAGCAATTTGACTTATGTTGCCACTAGCCTCTTTCACTGCAACTATATTTTCAAGTTTACTTAATTCTAATAGAGCATTAGGTGTGATATTCATACCTGTTCTAGATGGTACATTATACACCACTATAGGAGTAGTAACAGCTTCTGCTATTTTCTTGAAGTGTGCAATAAGGCCTTTAGCAGAAGTTTTATTGTAGTATGGATTTATGATTAGTAAGCCATCTACACCTACAGATTCAGCGTATTTACTCATTTCAACAGATGCCATTGTATTATTGCTTCCTGTTCCAGCTATTACAGGTATTCTTTTATTAACTGTATCAACAGTGAATTTAATAGTTTCTTTTTTTTCATTTTCAGTCATTGTTGATGCTTCACCGGTTGTACCGCAAATTATGATTGCGTCAGTTTTATTTTCGATATGCCATTCAAGTAATTCTTTTAGCTTTGAAAAATCTACGCCAGCCTCATTAAATGGAGTTACTATTGCAACACCGGACCCTTTAAATATACTCATACATACACCTCTTTATTTATAATTATAACTTAATCAATTCTTCAGCAATTTGGACTGCATTTAAAGCTGCACCTTTTCTGATATTATCAGCCACAACCCATAGGTTAAGACCGTTATCTAGACTGAAATCTCTTCTTATCCTTCCAATGTAAACATCATCACGGCCTGCAATGTCTAAAGGCATTGGATAAGTGTTTGTATTTATGTCATCCATTACAGTTATACCTTTGAAGTTATTAAATAATTGGAAAATATCTTTAATATCGAAAGTAGTTTTAAGTTCCACGTTAATACTTTCACTATGTCCGTGAAAAACAGGAACTCTTACTGTGGTAGCTGTAACTTTAACATCTTCATTATGGAGAATTTTATGAGTTTCATTTATCATTTTCATTTCTTCTTTTGTATATCCATTTTCTAAGAATACATCAATTTGTGGTATTACATTAAAAGCTATAGGATATTGGAATTTCTTTGGAGCTATATCATTAACCCCATCTTTTAAATCGTTATATCCTTGCACACCTGCACCAGATACAGCTTGGTAAGTTGAGTAAACTATTCGTTTAAGGCCGTATTTATCAGCTAGTGGTTTTAAAGCAATAACGGCTTGAATTGTGGAGCAGTTAGGGTTTGCTATTATTCCCTTGTTCCACTTAATATCTTCGCTGTTTACTTCAGGAACTACTAAAGGCACAGCAGGATCCATTCTCCATGCACTGCTGTTATCAATTACTACTGCACCATGGTCAGCGAAGATTGGTGCAAATTTTAAGCTTATGTCTCCACCTGCTGAGAAAAGAGCGATATTTATTTTTTTGTTAGATATATTTTCTGGTTTAAGTTCTTCAACAACTATTTCTTTATTATTAAAAGTTATAGTGCTGCCAGCTGAACGGAATGATGAGAAAAGATATAAGTTTTCAATAGGAAAGTTTCTTTCAGCTAAGATATTTAAGAATTCTCTTCCTACCATACCGGTAGCGCCAACTATAGCAACGTTATATTTCAAAAAAATCACCTCATTTATGTTATATATACTATTATTATATAACGTACCTAAATAATATTGTATAAATTTAATAAAAATATAAAGTTTTTTAATTGTTCACATTAAGTAAACGATAACATAATATATATAAATTTTAATGTGCATTTTTGTAAAAAAATAATAAAGGTGTAAAACATTTCTGTTGAAAAATGTCGCATCATCTTATTGGCTTATCATTGACATGACAAGAAGGGATAAGAAAATACAGATTTTTAAAGTGTTTTTAGATGTTTTGATTAATTAGTAATATTAAAATAGTTTGACAACTTAAATTACACGTGATAATATTATAAAAAATGAATTTTAAAAAAATTGCAATTTCATATTTCGATATCGTTTCTTAGCGATAAAAACAATACAACTATACGCTGAGACTATGCTTTGACTAATAAATAGAGTAAATCTTACAATAAGTTAAAAAGTTTATGCCTGTTTGTTGAATTTTCAAAATATTTAAAATGGAGAGCTAAAGTTAGTGGTTATTTTAAATAGTTTATAAAGTTCAAACATATGAAGTATGTAAATTTAAAAATTTATATAAAAGTAGGATGTATTCTAGGTGGATATGGAGGTGTAAAACGGAGTGGCTTTGGGGAGCCATAATCACAATTGGAATTTTATGTTTATTTAAAAGGATGTTAAGGCAGTTAATTGAAATGACAACAAGAGAGAAAACTATTAGCTAATATAACTTATCATCTAAATAAAAGTGTATTTCAAATTGAAATATTACTTTTGTTAATATCTATGCAAGGTAGAAAAAAGGTTAATAATGGGAGAATGCAATAATGGGGATTATTGCATATTTATATTTAATGGAGGGATGATGATGTTAAAATTTACACTTAAAAGATTTGGATACATGCTTATGACTTTGTTTATAGCTGCATCCATAACGTTTTTCCTTATTCATACAATGCCAGGAGATCCGTTAGGGACCGTAGGCAGAGAACTTCCAGAGCAAATCAAAGCTAACTATTATGCAAAGTATGGGTTAGATAAACCTTTGATTACTCAATATGGATATTTTATTAAAAATGCAGTGCAAGGAGATCTTGGTGAATCTCTTAACTATCCAGGAAGAAGTGTTACAGGAACAATTGTGAAAAGTGCTCCGATTTCGGCTAGAATAGGCGGACAAGCGTTATTAGTTGGGGTATCAATTGGAATTATACTTGGAATCATAGCAGCCTTTAATAGAGGAAAATGGCCAGATTATTTAGTAATGTTTATTGCGATAATTGGAATTGCAGTTCCAAGTTTCGTAGTGGCATCCTTACTGCAATGGTTATTAACAGTTAAGTTTAGAGTTTTTCCAACCACAGGATGGGGAGAGGTTAGACATACAATACTTCCTACTATTGCACTAAGCTTTGGTTCAATTGCTACTTATGCAAGATATATGAGAACTAACTGTCTAGATGTTATTGGACAAGATTACATATTAACAGCTAAAGCGAAAGGTGTTTCTAAACTAAGCTTAGTATTCAATCATGTAATTAGAAATGCTATTTTACCGGCAATAACACTTATAGGACCACAGGTTGCTGGAATATTCACTGGTTCTTTCGTTATAGAGAGTATCTACGGTATACCAGGACTAGGTCAATATTTCGTAGAGGCAATTACAAGTAGAGATTATAACATGATAATGGGACAATCTATATTCATATCAGCATTATTCATTGTAGCATTATTCTTAGTTGATATAATTTACGGACTAGTTGACCCAAGAATAAGAGCAGCAAGAGAACGTTAGTAGGGGGGATACAAATGGCAAATTATTCAAGTGATAAGTTTCAGATAATTGGATGTAATAATTTAGATTCTGAAGGCATACTTAGACCAAGCTTGACTTATTGGCAAGATGCTTGGAGAAGACTTAGAAAAAATAAAGTGGCTATTATTTCTTTAATAGCTTTAGTGCTTATGATAATCATGAGTATTGTTGGGCCTATGATTGCTAACTTTCAGTATCAGTCTATGAATAAAGGAATGGAAAACTTAGCACCAAACTCAACATTTTGGTTTGGAACAGACGTTGTAGGTAGAGATTTGTTTTCAAGAGTATGGGTTGGTGGAAGAATTTCTATCTCCATCGGAATTATTGGAGCGATATGTGATACTGTTATCGGAGTAATATACGGCGGAGTTGCTGGATACAATGGTGGAATCATTGATGATATTATGATGAGAATAGTTGAGATATTAGCTAGTATACCTTACCTTGTTTTAGTAATCCTAATCAGAGTTGTATTTGATAAAGGTGGAATATTCCCACTTATCTTAGCAATGGCAATTACAGGCTGGACAGGTATGGCAAGATTAGTTAGAGGTCAGATTTTACAAATTAAGGAACAGGAATATGTTCTTGCTGCAAAAGCACTAGGAGCAAATTCATCAAGAATTATAGCAAAACACTTAATACCAAATACATTAGGAATTATGATAGTTGCAATTACTTTTGCCATTCCAGGATACATGTTTAGTGAGGCATTCTTAAGCTTCTTAGGACTTGGAGTTAAGTCACCAATGACAAGCTGGGGAGCACTTGCACAGATGGGACAACAACAAATGAGGTTCTATCCGTATCAATTAATTTTCCCTGCCTTAGCAATATCTATAACCATGCTTTCATTCCAACTGTTGGGTGATGGTTTAAGAGACGCACTAGATCCGAAATTACGTCAATAGGAGGGGTAAATATGGAAAAGATTTTAGAAGTGAAAAATTTACAGGTTTCATTTCATACCTATGCAGGCGAAGTAAAAGCGGTTAGAGGTGTGGACTTTCATTTAAAGAAAGGTGAAACTTTAGCTATAGTTGGAGAATCAGGATGTGGAAAAACAGTTACATCTAAAGCAATAATGAGATTATTGCCAGAGCCAAGACCAGCAGAAATGAAGGAAGGGTCAGAAATTCTCTTTAATGGAAAAGATATATTAAAAATGAATGAGAAGGAATTAAGAGAAATCAGAGGTTCAGAGATATCTATGATATTCCAAGATCCGATGACCTCTTTAAATCCTACAATGACAGTTGGAAAACAAATAGCAGAAAGCTTAAGAATACATAGAGGCATGAATAAAAATGAAGCTATGGCTGAAGCTATAAAAATGCTTGAACTTGTTAATATTCCAAATGCAGATAAAAGGGTAAATCAATATCCACATGAGTTTTCAGGTGGTATGAGACAAAGAGCTATGATAGCTATAGCTTTGGCATGTAACCCTAAGATACTTATAGCGGACGAACCAACAACAGCTCTTGATGTTACAATACAAGCACAGATAATGGATTTAATTAGAGATCTTCAAGAAAAATTGGGTACAGCGGTGATTCTTATCACTCACGACTTAGGGGTTGTTGCGGACACAGCGGACAGAGTTCAAGTAATGTATGCAGGCCAGGTTGTAGAAAGAGGAGCTGTTAAAGAGATATTTAACAATCCTCAACACCCATATACATGGGCGCTACTTCAATCTGTTCCAAGACTAGAAACAAAGAATAAGGATGTATTATATTCCCTAAATGGAACACCTCCAGATCTAGTAAAGCCTCCAGTTGGATGTCCATTTGCTGCTAGATGTGAATATTGTATGGGTATTTGTTTAGAAGAGATGCCTGAAATTACTATTGTGGATGGAGAACATTCAGTAGCTTGTTGGTTAAAACACCAAATGGCACCGAAGGTTGAAGTTCCTGAAGTATTAAGAAAGGGTGAATAAGATGGCTAAGGATAAAAATAAAGAAGTTTTAATAGAAGTGAAAAACCTAAAAAAATACTTCCAAGTTGGACCTAAAGCTACCCTAAAGGCTGTAGACGATGTTAGCTTTAATATTTATAAAGGTGAAACTTTAGGATTAGTTGGAGAATCAGGTTGTGGTAAGACTACTTGCGGAAGAACTGTTATGGGACTTTATGATGCTACCGGTGGAGAAATTCTATTCCAAGGTGAGGATATAAGCAAGTATAGTAAAAAGCAAAAAAGAGCATTCTCAAGAAAAGCCCAAATCATACTTCAAGATCCATATGCATCATTAAACCCAAGAATGACAGTTGGAGATATAGTTGCAGAAGGAATTGACATTCATGGTACTTTGAAGGGTGATGCAAGACAGGAAAAAATATATGAATTACTTAATTTAGTTGGATTAAATAAAGAGCATGCTTCAAGATTCCCACATGAGTTTTCAGGTGGACAAAGACAGAGAATAGGTATAGCAAGAGCTTTAGCTATAGATCCAGAGTTTATAGTGTGTGATGAACCTATTTCAGCTCTAGATGTATCTATACAAGCACAGGTTGTTAACTTATTAATAAAGCTTCAAAATGAGTTAGGGTTAACATATCTATTTATTGCTCACGACTTATCAATGGTTAAACATATTTCTGATAGAGTTGGAGTTATGTATCTTGGAACAATGGTGGAGTTAGCTAGTAGCGAAGAGTTATATGCAAAACCACTACATCCATATACACAAGCTCTTTTATCTGCTATTCCAATACCAGATCCTGATGCTACAGGACGTGGAGAAAGAATACAATTAGAGGGTGAGGTTCCAAGTCCTATCAATCCAAAGCCAGGATGCAGATTTGCTACAAGATGCAGATATGCAAAGGATGTTTGTAAAACAGAAACACCAGTACTAAAAGAAGTTGAGCCGAATCATTTTGTAGCTTGTCATATAGTTTAGGTTAGACAAGTGTAAAAAATAAAAAGGTTTTAAGTTTGAAGAAGCTTATGCTTAATTTGCAATTAGATTCATTGCAGTTAAATTAATTATGCTGAATCTATGCGTAGAAAATAAATAACCGTTAATATACTTAAATGACTTTCAATATGTTTATTTAAGTGTAATAAATAAAGAATATAAGGGGGAAAAATTATGAAAAGCAAAAAGTTTTTAGCATCGTTACTAACTTTAACTATGGTTGCATCTGTAGCTTTAGTTGGATGTGGTAGTGATAAAGGCTCAGGCGAGAGTGGTTCAGCTGAAGGAGAAAAGGATAAAGAACAATATTTAAACATGCTTCTTGGTGCAGAGCCTAAGACTATCGACCAATCTAAGTCAAGTGATAGTTATTCTTCACAAATCTTAGCTAACACTCAAGAGGCATTAACTAGAATTACTCAAGATGAGAATGGTAAGGATAAAATCGAGCCAGGTATAGCAGAGTCTTGGGAAACATCAGAAGATGGATTAACTTGGACATTCAAATTAAGAGATGCAAAATGGAGTGATGGAGAAGCTATTACTGCTGAGCACTTCGTTTATGGTATTACAAGAACTCTTTTACCAGACACAGCTTCAAACTATGCATTCTTATTATATCCTATAAAAAATGCTGCAGCATTCAACGCTGGTAAAGCTACAGCAGAAGAGTTAGGTGTTAAAGCTATAGATGAGAAAACTGTAGAGTTTACACTTGAATCTCCAACACCATTCTTCTTAGACTTAACTTACTTCAAAGTTATGCAGCCACAAAGAGAAGATATAATTGAAAAACATGGTGATAAATATGGTAGTGAATATGACACAATGTTATTCACAGGTCCTTTCGTTATGACTGAATGGACTCATAACAGCCAAGTAGTTTTAGAGAAAAACGAAAACTACTGGGATGCTGACAAAGTTAATCTTGAAAAAGTAACAATGAAAATAATTAAAGAAAAAACTGCTAGAATGAATGAATTAGATAGCGGTGCCGTTGATATGGGAGCAGTTGATGAGCCAGAGTGGATTAAGACTTTTGATGCTACTGGTGAGTTTGATGTTTTAAAAGGATATGATGCATCAACTACATACACTTTCTTCAACCAAGAGAATGAATTCTTTAGTAATGCTAAAGTAAGAAAAGCATTCATAATTGCTGAAGACAGAGTAAATAAAATTGAAACATTAAGAAAAGGACTTGGAGATCCTGCTCTAGGATTTGTTCCACCAACAGTACAAATAGGTGGAGAAGACTTCAGAGAAACAGTTGATACTTTACCAGTACAAGATTTAATGGATGAAAACAAAGATCCAAAAGCACTTCTTATCGAAGGTATGAAGGAGTTAGGACTTGGAGAAGATCCATCAACAATAACTGTAGAATATTTACAATCAGGAACAGATGCTAATGCTAGAGTTTGGGCTGAATTCCAACAAGAAGTATATCAAAATACTTTAGGAATAAAAGTAGATGTTGACTATGTTGAGTGGCCAATATTCTCAGATAGAACTAAGAGTGGTGACTTCCAAATAGCAGCAATGGGATGGACTGGAGACTATAATGACCCTAACACTTACCTTGATTTATTTAAGACAGGTGCAGGAATCGTTGCTACAGGCTGGTCAAACCCAGAGTTTGATAAGTTAATTGATAAAGCTGCTCAAACTACAGATCAAGCTGAAAGAGCTAAAATATTCGCTGAAGCTGAAAGAATATTAATATATGAAGATGGTGTAATCAGTCCAGAGGCTTGGAGAGTTAAAAACACTTACATTAAGAAGTTTGTTAAAAACTACGCTTCTCCATTATTCGGAACAGCTGATTTAAAATACACTTATACTTCTGGAAGAAAATAATTTTTAAATAAAAGGCAGATTCAACTTGAATCTGCCTTTTTCATTGTGATTATTGGAATTTAGGGATGTAAAGGTAAATATAAAATATAAAAAATGAGATGTGTTTTCTCTTATTTTATATAAAACTGAATAAAAAAAGCTCTACAGTAGAAAATATAGGTAGTATAAGTAAACTCAACTTTGTATAGATTTGGTGGACTGCTGAAAGAATAAGCTCCATTATTAAGATTATAGATTTTAAATGAGGTTTAACTTCGGCTTAACCAAATCAAAGGGGTGGAGTTCAACTTTAAAATTATATTTAGTTTGGTAGAGGTGATATTTTATGGGAAAAACACCATTGAAAAAAGTTATTAAATCAAAACTAAAGGCTAATAAAGAATTGACCCCTGAGGAAGCTTTAAGGGAAAAGATGAAGTATGATATAGTACAAGAATTAGGGCTTGTTGACAAGGTGAATGCTCTTGGATGGAGCAGTCTTACAGCAGAAGAAACAGGTCGTATTGGCGGAATAATGACGAAAAGAAAAAAAGGCATGCATACAGCGGATGATAATCAGCCAGATCCAGATCAAAATACTGGTGGTTTTTTTTAAGAATGAAATCTTTTTTTATAGAAAGTTTTGTAATAACTCTTAGACAAAATAACGAAAGTAATGTAAAATGGATAGGTATTATGAAGTAAAGTTGGTGACCTATGGATTGTTATAATGATTTTGCAGAGATATATGATGAACTAATTAATGAAGATATAGATTATAAGTTATGGGCAGAAAAAATAATCGAAATATGTGATGAATATAAAGTTGTAAAAAGAGACTATTTAGATTTGGCTTGTGGTACTGGAAATTTTACAGCATGTATAGGTAAAAAATTCATTTTTACTACTGCTTTAGATTTATCAGAACAGATGCTGTCTATTGCGGATGAAAAGCTGAAGGAAGAAGGAATTAAAGCTAAGGTTGTGTGTCAGAATATATGCAGTTTTAACTTGAAGAAAAAGTTTGATTTAATAACCTGTGGATTGGATTCTACAAATTATATTCTTGATAGAGATGAATTAAAGCAATATTTTGCTTCAGTTCATCATCATTTAAAAGATGAAGGTGTATTTATTTTTGATATAAATACTGAGTTTAAAATTAAACATATATTAGGAAATAATTCCTTCAATTTTGATAATGAAGATGTAGTATACATATGGGAAAATGAATACGACGATGAAGAAGATATAGTAAATATGTACTTAACCTTTTTTGTTAAAAAAGGACAAGTGTATTATAGATTTGATGAAGAGCACAGAGAAAGAGCCTATAGCGAAGCTTTTATCGAACAATGCTTTAAGGCAGCAGGCTTTAAAATGGAGAAAAAGCTTAATTGCTATGGAGACGAAGCGATAGATAAAGAAACAGAAAGAATAACTTATGTGCTGAGAAAGGATGGAGTGTAATGGCAGATAAATTAATTAGAGGAACGGCTAAGGATGGACAAATAAGAGTTATTGCTGCGATAACTACAGAACTAGTTGGAGAAGCAACTAAAACTCATGAGTGTAGTCCTACGGCATCTGCAGCTTTAGGTAGAATGCTTACTGGTGGTATACTTATGGGAGCAATGTTAAAAAATGAAACCGATAGCTTAACTTTACAGATTAATGGTGGAGGAGAAGCTAAGGGCGTTATAGTAACAGCTCATGCAGATGGAAAGGTTAAAGGATATATAGGAAATCCTAAAGTGGAGCTTCCTTTAAATTCAAAGGGTAAATTAGATGTAGGTGGAGCTATAGGAAAAAGTGGAGATTTAAAGGTTATAAAAGACATGGGACTTAAGGATCCATATGTAGGTCAAGTTCCAATATATACAGGTGAGATTGGTGATGATTTAGCTTATTACTTCACAGTTTCAGAGCAGACACCATCAGCTGTTGCTTTAGGTGTTCTTGTTGATACGGATTTATCAATAAAAGCTTCAGGTGGATTTATAATTCAAATGATGCCAGGAGCATCTGAATTTATAGCAGATATAATAACATATAGATTACAAGAAATTCCTTCAGTTACATCTATGATTGAGAAGGAAATGTCTATAGAAGAAATACTAGAGTATGTATTTGAAGATATGGATTTGAAAATTTATGATTCACTAGTTCCAGAGTTTAAGTGTGATTGTTCAAGAGATAGAGTTGAAAGAGTTCTTATGAGTGTTGGTAAAAAAGACCTTCAAGAAATATATGAAGATGGAAAAAATGAAGAAATATTATGCCACTTCTGTAATAAAGGATATGAATTTACTCCAGAAGATATTAAAGGTTTAATGGATGAAATTGATAGAAAGTAGAAATTAAATAAAAATTAAAAAAACAATGTTGACAATATAGTTATATTTTAATATAATAATCTTTGTTAGGAGTTAGTGAAAACAACTAACAAAGATTATTTTAAATAATGGGAAGCACAAATTAAAATAATGGTCGCATAGCTCAGCTGGGAGAGCACCTGCCTTACAAGCAGGGGGTCACAGGTTCGATCCCTGTTGCGACCACCATTTATGGCCCAGTGGCTCAGTTGGTTAGAGTGCCGGCCTGTCACGCCGGAGGTCGAGGGTTCGAGTCCCTTCTGGGTCGCCAATAAGTTTTAATTTTGTGTATGGCTCGATAGCTCAGTCGGTAGAGCAGAGGACTGAAAATCCTCGTGTCGCTGGTTCGATTCCTGCTCGAGCCACCATTAAACTTAAAATAATAAGCGGGAGTGGCTCAGTGGTAGAGCGTCACCTTGCCAAGGTGAACGTCGCGAGTTCGAATCTCGTCTTCCGCTCCAAGTGGCGCCATAGCCAAGTGGTAAGGCAGAGGCCTGCAAAGCCTTTATTCCCCAGTTCAAATCTGGGTGGCGCCTCCAAAAAAAGTAAGTAATAGTATTATTGCTTACTTTTTTTATTTTTCGATGACAAAATGAAAAGTTAGGAATGATAAATATAGCTATGTGATTATCCTTTGAATGGATAGTGTATAAAGAAAAAAGAAACTCCAGGGGAGTTTCAATAGTAATTCATTATTTTATCGTTAAGGACATTATAAATCAGTAAAGAAGATGCTGCCCCTATCTATAAGAGGTGTATCGGAGAGGTAAATTGGTGTTATATTGTTTCTTTTTAAGAAGTTAGTTATTTCTTGTTTCTGCGGGTGGTAATCTAAGGAACCGTAAAAAACTAAGGTGTTAGAATCCAGCATTCCACAAGTTCCGCCTATAAAACCATAGTCTAGACCAGGAAGTTCTATGTTTCCAGGATTTATTAACAGTACATCATATCCATGAGCAGTTAAAGCTTTGAAAACAGAATTATCGGAAGTAATAAAGGTTTTGGCATTAAGGATAGCGGTTGAACACTTTGAATAACCTTGTTTTATGTTTATTAAAGTTTTATCTTGAACAGCATCAAGAAGAATCGGGTCAGTATGTATAAGATTATGCATGAAAAAGTCTTTAGTGTTTACTGCATTTAGGATTATATCTTCAGGATACTTATCTGTAAGGCTGTACTCGCTTCTAATTATATTGAAACCTAGATCGATTAAGGAAGCTTCAAAGGTGTCTGAGGCGTCTTTATGAAGTATTATAGTACTAGGATTGATAAAGTGAAGTAAAATATCAGGGTGGCCGCAGATTGCATTATACAATTTGAGGCAAGGCTCACATTTAATAATATTGCAATTTAAATTTGAAAGATTGTTGATTTCTTCTTCTGATATTCTATAATCAACAAAAGCATATTTCATTATATAACACCTCTTTTAAAATTTTCATTATAAAAAATATACTATAAATACATTAGAAATCAAAGAATAAATTGGATTTTTAATGTTGAATATAGAAATTATAAACACATATAATAATATCATCTTTAATGAAAATACTTTTCACATTCTTTAGATTTTATAATTTGTATGGTGATAAAAGGCTTAAATCAAGAGGTGATTATATGCTACTATTGACTATTATAAATAATAGCCATAAAGATTATGTGTTGAATGAGATTAGAAATATTATCACTTATTTAGAGGATAAGGAACTAGAACTGCGTTGCGAGGTTGATGAAGAAGATGGGTGTCAGTTAGTCGAAATTTATGGTGAGATTTCAAGGAATTCAGAGGCAAATGTTAGAGTATTTCAGTACTACATAGCAACGATATTATATAAAGTTGCAGTAAAGGAGTTTTTAGATGGTAAAATTAATAAACATCTAAATGAAGCATATAACTTTTTGAATTATAAAGATATATCTATAGTAGAGGATGTAGTACATAAAGTTTTAAATGAGGAAGTAGCCATAGATGAAACTATGATATTTTGCATGAATAGAAAAAATGATGCGTTGCAAAAAATTATGGTATGTTTAAGTGAAGTAGAAGAATTGAATGTGAAGGGATTTTTAGATTTTAGATCTAAGGATTTAAATAAAGATATTATTTCAATGGTTGAAAAAATAGTTGAAAAGTATATGATTGAAAAGGAGTATAATGAATTTATAAATCTTCTGAAGTACTTTGTTGAAGTTCAAGACTGCAAATTAGAAAGAGTGGATTTGTTTATTGGAAAATCCGGAGATGATTATACACTTAAGGATGATGAGGGGAATGATATGATGGAATCCCTTCTAAATGATTTGTGTGAGAATAAAACAATGGGAGAAATAAGTAAGGATGATTTGATTATAAGTGGCTTGATAACAACTTGTCCACACAAAATAGTTATACATTCTTCAGAGAGATGTAAAAATAAGGAGTTAATTAAAACAATACACAATGTTTTTGAAAGCAGGGTTGAATATTGCACTGGATGTAATGAGTGTAATATTTTGAATGGATTTATTAAAATACCTGTTGACAATAATATAAACATATAGTAAAATCAATTTTGTTAGTTGAAGAAATTAATAAAATTTTGCAAGAAGAAACAGCCGTTTCTCACCTTACAGTATTGCTAGTAAGGTTAAGATATTTTACATTATGATTGAATTGTAATATCAGGACGGCTTATGTCGTCCTTTTTATTTTATATTTATATATGGTTAAAAATAACCGGAGGTGAAAGTTATCAGTAAAAATAAAGACTTCATGATGAATGAAGATATAAGAGACAAAGAAATTAGAGTTATTGATTCCAATGGAGAAGCTCTAGGGGTAATTCCTACTAAAGAGGCTTTAGAAATTGCTCATAAGAAAGAATTAGACTTAGTGGTTATGTCTCCAAATGCAAAACCAATGGTTTGCAAGATTATGGACTTTGGGAAGTTTGTTTATGAACAACAAAAGAAGGAAAAGGAAGCTAAGAAAAAGCAGAAGGTTGTTACAGTTAAGGAAATCAGATTAAGTGCTACAATTGAAGAGCATGATATCGAGATTAAAGCTAACAACGCTAGAAAATTTTTGTTAGATGAAGATAAGGTTAAAGTTACTGTGAGATTCAGAGGAAGAGAAATTGAAAACTCACAGATTGGATTTAAGATATTAAACCTATTTGTTGAAAAGTTAGGCGATGTTTATACAATAGAAAAGCCTGCTAGACAAGAAGGAAGAAATATGATAATGATATTAGCTCCTAAAAAAGGAGCATAACTGAGAGGAGGACTTTACAATGCCAAAAATGAAAACACATAGAGGTGCTGCAAAAAGATTCAAGAAAACAGGAACAGGGAAGTTAAAAAGATCTAAAGCTTTTAGACGCCATATATTAACTAAGAAAAGCGCTAAAACTAAGAGAAATCTTAGAAAAGCAGGATACGTTTCAACTACTCAAGAAAAGAACATGAAGAAATTATTACCATACTTATAGTAGAAGAGATCTAGGAGGGAAATATAATGGCAAGAGTAAAAAGAGCGATGAACAGTCGTAAAAAACATAAAAAAGTATTAAAACTTGCAAAAGGATACTACGGTGGAAAAAGCAAGTTATTTAAAACTGCTAATGAGTCAGTTATAAGAGCATTAAGAAATGCTTATGTTGGAAGAAAATTAAAGAAGAGAGACTTCAGAAAGTTATGGATAGCTAGAATAAATGCTGCTGCAAGAATGAATGGTCTTTCTTACTCAAGATTCATGAATGGAATGAAGGTTGCTGGAGTAGATATAAACAGAAAAATGCTTTCTGAAATAGCTATCAACGATCCTAAAGCATTCGCTGAATTAGTAGAAGTTGCAAAAAAGCACATCTAAGATTGATAACATAAATGCCAGAGGATGACTTAGTCGTTCTCTGGATTTTTCTAATAAAAAAACAAATTACCAGTTTTGGAATATTAAGTACATAAGATTAAATGTGTTGATAGTATAAAAGTGTAGTTTAAGCTACATTTTTATACTATCAATATTTTAACGGTGAAATGGGAAAAACATAGGTAAGTAATATATAATTTAAATATGAAGATTCTTATTAGAATAAGAGGTGTTTTATATGCAATTGAAGAAGCGTAATATGCTGAGAAACAAAAGATTTACACCAGTGCAGATAATAGCTATGGGGTTTGCGGCAATTATATTAATTGGGGCATTTCTACTAAGTTTACCCATTGCAACTATTGATGGTGTGAAAACGCCCTTTATAGACTGTATTTTCACATCTACATCAGCAGTGTGTGTAACAGGACTTGTTACAGTAGATACAGGTACATACTGGTCTTATTTCGGTAAAACTGTTATTATGTTATTAATACAAATTGGTGGGTTAGGATTTATGTCCTTTGCTACCTTAATTGCCTTAATCGCAGGCAAGAGAATAACATTAAAGGAAAGATTGTTAATAAGAGAGTCTATTAGTTTAACATCTCTTCAAGGAATTGTTAGATTTGCACGATACATACTAACATTTACTTTTTCAATTGAACTTATAGGAGCACTACTTCTTTCAATTCAGTTTATTCCAGAGTTTGGATTAGGTAAAGGAATTTATTATAGTATATTTCATGCAGTATCAGCCTTTTGCAATGCTGGCTTTGATTTGATGGGTGGATACAGCAGTGTAACAGGATATAGCGGCAATGCATTGATTATTCTTACATTATCAGCTTTAATCATCATTGGAGGCTTGGGCTTTTATGTTTGGGATGATTTATACAACTATAAGATAAATAGAAGGCTATCACTACAAACAAAGGTAGTAATATCAATGAGTTTATTTTTAATAGTATTTGGATTTGTTATGTTCTTTATATTTGAGTATTCAAATCCGGCTACATTAAAAGAGATGTCTATGAAGGATAAACTGCTATCTGCTTTCTTTGCATCTGTATCACCAAGAACAGCTGGATTTAATTCTATTGATTTAGCGGGTATGTCTATGGCTTCAGTACTGTTAACAATAATTCTTATGTTTATTGGAGGTTCTCCAGGCTCTACGGCAGGGGGGATAAAAACGTCCACAGCAGGAGTGCTTTTATTAACAGTAATGTCTGTTATAAAAGGAAGAGAAGATACAGAAGTATTTAGAAAGAAAATAAGTAAAGAAACAGTATATAAAGCCTTTGCAGTAGTAGTTATAGCACTGGGATTGGTATTTACGGTTACAATATTATTAACAATAACTGAAAGCGGAGCAGGAGTGCCATTTGAGCAATACTTATTTGAAGCTACATCTGCCTTTGGTACAGTTGGGCTTACAATGGGATTAACTCAAAAGCTTACTGCAATAGGTAAAATAATTGTAGCAATTACTATGTATGCTGGAAGAATAGGACCACTTACTTTATTGGTAGCTATAGCAATAAGAAGTGATAATAAGACAAATTCAATAAAATATCCAGAAGGTAAAATTTTAGTTGGATAGAGGGGTATCAGAATATGAGTAAAAAACAATTTATAGTTATAGGTTTAGGAAGATTTGGAACATCGGTAGCTGAAACTTTGTATGCTTTAGGAAATGATGTTTTAGCTGTGGATATAGATGAAGAGAGAGTTCAAAATATTGCAGATAGAGTTACTCATGCAGTACAGGTTGATGCTAATGATGAAGCAAGCTTAAGAGCTCTTGGAATAGGAAATTTTGATGTGGCTATAATTAGTATAGGTTCAGATATTCAAGCAAATATTTTATCTACTCTATTAGTTAAAGAAATGAATGTTAAGCACATTATAACTAAGGCAAACAATGCAATGCATGCAAAAGTACTTTATAAAATTGGAGCAAATAGAGTTATATTCCCTGAGAGAGATATGGGGATAAGAGTAGCTCATAACCTTTGCTCTTCAAGTATATTAGATTATATTGAATTATCTCCTGACTTTAGTATTGCTGAGATTGTAACTCCTAAGGATTGGGTTGGTTCATCTTTAAAGGAATTAAATCTTAGAGTTAGATATGGAATAAACGTAGTTGCAATCAAAAGAGATAATGATATTAATGTATCACCATCTGCAGAGGAGATTATTACAGAAGGCGATATAATAGTTGCCATAGGTGGAACTGCTGAACTAAATAGTATAGAAAGACTATAGTAAGGTAAGGAGCGAAATAAGTGCAGCTGATAACAAGTAAAGAGAACAATACTATTAAAGATATTAGGAAGCTTAAAGATAAAAAGTACAGAAATGAAACGGAAAGATTCATTATAGAGGGATTTAGATTTGTGGAGGAAGGACTAAAGTCCTCTTTCATAATTGATAAAATCATTGTTAGAGAGTCTGTAGTTGAGAAGTTTAAAGATAAGTTTTACGAGTACGCAGCAGAAAATGAAGAAAAAATATATGTTACAAGTGACAGTATATTTAAGACAATAGCAGCAACGGAGAACTCTCAAGGAGTTTTAGCTGTTGTAAGAGTTAATAATCAAAGGCATAAACCTACTGATGGAAGTTATATTTTAATAGATAAGGTTCAAGATCCAGGAAACCTTGGAACCATAATAAGAACAGCCCATAGTGCAGGGTGTGCTGGTATTATTATGACTAAAGGTACTGTAGATTTATATAATGAAAAAACTTTAAGATCAACCATGGGTTCTATTTTTAATATACCTTTAATTCAAGATAATGATAATTTAGATTTTACAAAAGAGTTATTGAGTAAGAACTATAATTTGATTTGCAGTTCATTACAGACTGATAAAAATTTTTATGAGGTTGATTTAGTGAGTAATTCAATTATAGCAGTCGGAAATGAAGGTAATGGAATTAGTGATGAGGTTATGGATCTTGCAACTAAAAAGGTTAAGATACCAATGCTGGGAAGCACTGAGTCACTTAATGTTGCCATTGCTGCATCTATAATGATATATGAAGGTGTAAGACAAAGGATTTTAAGTGGAAAGTATTAATACTTGAAATTTGGTTATATTCTATGTATAATATTTCTAATGCTATTTTTAATAGTAAAAATAATAATATAAAATACGATGACAAAGAGAGTAGATATAAATTTTTTATACTAGGGATGAGAAGTCAAGGACTGAAAGCTTTTCTTATAAAAATTATTTCGAAGTTCACTTTAGAGTATCAATTATGAAAGAGGAAGGAAACTCATTCTCATATTCATTCGAATGAGTAATTTCGAGGAACTAAATCAAAGATTTAGACTCTCAATTAGTAATTGACGGCGGAGGTCGATAAACTTACTAAGTGGAATTTCATATTGAAATTCAATTAGGGTGGTACCGCGGATATTCCGTCCCTTTCGGGGACGGTTTTTTTATGCAAAAAAATGGTTAAACTTATTTACAATAGAAGGTTAGAAAGGAGATTATTTTATGAAAGAACAATTAGAACAAATTAAAAAAGCAGCTCTTGAGCAGCTAAATGAAGTTTCAGATAAAGCTGAACTAGAAAATCTTAGGGTAAAATACCTAGGAAAAAAAGGTGAGCTTACTGCAATTTTAAGAGGAATGGGTAAGCTTACAGCAGAGGAAAGACCAGTGGTTGGTAAAGTTGCAAATGAGGTTAGAGAAGCTATAGAATCTGCTTTAGAGAGCAAGGTAGAGGCTATAAAGGCTGAAGAGAAGAAGAAGAAGTTAGAGAGCGAGGTTATAGATATATCTATGCCTGGTAAGAAGCAGATAGTTGGTAAAAAGCACCCTATTACTTTAACTCTTGAGCAAATTAATGATATCTTCTTATCTATGGGATTCTCTATAGAAGAAGGTCCAGAAGTTGAGACTGATTACTACAACTTCGAAGCATTAAATATTCCAAAGGATCACCCAGCTAGAGGAGAACAAGATACTTTCTATATAAACGATAGTATAGTTTTAAGAACTCAAACATCAGGAATTCAGGTTAGAACTATGGAGAATCAAAATCCTCCAATAAAGATGCTTGGACCAGGAAAGGTTTTCCGTTCAGATGCGGTTGATGCTACACACTCTCCAATATTCTATCAGGTTGAAGGACTAGTTATAGCTGAGGGAGTTACTTTCGGTGACTTAAAAGGAACCCTTGAAATGTTCGTTCAAAAAATGTTTGGAGATGAGATGAAGGTTAAATTCAGACCTCACCACTTCCCATTCACAGAGCCATCAGCAGAGATGGATGCTACTTGCTTCGTTTGTAAGGGAGAAGGCTGTAAGATTTGTAAAGGAAGCGGATGGATAGAAATCCTTGGTTGCGGAATGGTACACCCTGACGTACTTAGAAGAGGCGGAATCGACCCAGAGAAGTACAGCGGATTTGCTTTCGGATTTGGTTTAGACAGAATGGTAATGCTTAAGTACGGAATAGACGATATCAGATTATTATACGAAAGTGATATGAGATTCTTAAATCAATTTTAGAAGGTAGGAGGGAAAAAATATGAAATATCCAGTTAAATGGTTAAACGATTATGTTGATATAAATATTTCACCTGTAGAGCTTGCAGATGCACTTACTCTATCAGGTTCAAAGGTTGAAGAAGTAATCCTTACAGGGGATGAAATATCAAACGTTGTTACAGGAAAAATAACAAAAATAGAAAGACATCCAGATGCAGAGAAGCTAGTGGTTTGTGCTGTTGATATAAATAAAGAAGAGCCAATACAAATTGTTACTGCAGCAACTAACATGAAGGAGCAGGACATAGTTCCAGTAGCTCTTCATGGTTCAACACTTCACGGTGGACTAAAAATTAAAAAGGGTAAATTAAGAGGAGTAGTTTCTAACGGTATGTTCTGTTCAGAAGATGAGTTAGGAATAGCTGGAGATGAGCCAGTACACGGTCTTTTAATAATGCCTGAAGATACACCAATAGGAGTCGACATAAAGTCTGTGCTTCCACTTGAGAGCGCTATAATAGACTTTGAAATAACTTCTAACAGAGCTGACTGTTTCAGTATCATCGGTATGGCAAGAGAAACTGCTGCGACATTAGGAACTTCTTATAAAATGCCAAACCTAGAGTACACTATAAAGGACAACACAGATATAACTGACACTTATAAGGTTGAAGTTAAAAGTCCATTATGCAGAAGATATATGGCTAAAGGAATCAGCAATATAAAAATCGAGCCATCACCACAATGGATGCAGGAAAGATTATTAGAAGCTGATGTAAGACCAATAAATAATATTGTTGATATAACTAACTTTGTTATGTTAGAGCTTGGTCAGCCATTACATGCCTTCGATGCAAGAGATATAGAGTCAAATACTATCGTTGTTGAAGAAGGAAAAGATGGAGAGAAGTTCACTACGCTTGATGGAGAAGAGAGAAGCTTAGACAGTTCTATGCTTTGTATCAAAGATGGTGACAAGACTATAGGACTTGCGGGAGTTATGGGAGGACTTAACTCTGAAGTTAAGGAAGACACTACTATGATAATCTTAGAAAGTGCTAACTTTAACGGTCTTAACATCAGAAATACTTCTAAGAAGCTTAACTTAAGAACAGAGGCTTCTGGTAAGTTTGAGAAGGACTTAGATCCAAACCTATGTGAACTTGCTGTTAAGAGAGTGTGCGCTCTTGTTGAAGAGTTAGGTGCTGGAACAGTTATGGCTGGTGAAATAGACATTTACAATGAAGTTAAAAATCCACATACTTTAACTGTAGATTTCAAATGGATAAATAAATTCTTAGGAAGCAGAATATCTCCAATAGATATGAAGAAATATCTTGATGGGTTAGATTTATTTACTGAAATAGAAGGAGATAACTTAGTTGTTACTTGCCCAACTTTCAGAAGTGATTTAAATATTAAAGAGGATGTTGCAGAAGAAGTTGCAAGAATTCACGGGTATAATAACTTTGAATCAACTTTAGCAACTTGTGAAGCAGAGAAATCGGGTAAATCTGAAAAACAAAAATTAGAGGACAGAGTTATAAATGCTTTAATAGGAAGTGGATATAACCAATCTATAAGTTACTCTTTCGTAAGCAATAAAATCTTTGATAAGCTTTTAATACCAGCAGACAGTTGTCTTAGAGATGTAGTTGAAATTAGAAACCCACTAGGAGAAGATTTCAAGGTAATGAGAACAACAACTATTTCTTCAATGATGGAGTCATTATCTAGAAACTATGTTAAGAGTAACGAGTATGCAATGTTATTTGAAATAGGAAAAGTATATATCAAGAATGAAGATGAAACTCAGCTTCCAGAAGAGAGAAACATCTTAACAATTGGTATGTATGGTGCTGGAGATTACTTAGAGCTTAAGGGCGTTGTTGAAAATGTTCTTGCTAGTCTTGGAATTGAAAATGCTGGCTTTGTTAGAGAAAGCGAAAATCCAACCTTCCATCCAGGAAAGACAGCAGCTCTTAAGTTAAGAAATAAAGTATCAGGAGTAATTGGAGAAATCCACCCAGACGTTTCAGAAAACTATGGTATCGATACAAGATGCTTCATTGCAGAGCTTAACTTAGATATGTTATTTGAATGTGCTAAATCTGATAGAAGATATAAAGCCCTTCCAAAGTTCCCAGCTGTAACAAGAGATATGGCTATTCTTGTTGATGACACTGTTCTTGTGCAAGAAATAGAAGACACAATTAAGAAGCAGGGCGGAGGAATCTTAGAAAGTGCTAATCTGTTTGACGTTTATAAAGGAAGTCAGATTCCAGAAGGGAAGAAGAGTATAGCGTATGCTTTAGTTTACAGACATTCTGACAGAACTTTAACAGATGCAGATGTTAATAAGGTTCATGATAAAATATTAAAAAGCTTAGAGCACAAGCTTGGAGCTGAATTAAGATAAGATAGAGATGTTGATATTGAGGGAGCAACCTTCGATATCAACATTTTTTTGTCTTATAGCAGAATTTAATCCGAAAAGGAGATGACCTCTTGTATTTATGAGTAAATATGGTGAAGGAGTTTAATAAACCTGAGGATTTCTGTGGATATTTTAAAATACTGTATTTAATAAGTAGCTAATATATGTTAAAATAATGGTAGGTTTATCTAAGTGTAAATTTGAATTAAGAGGGTGTTTACGTGAACATTATAACAGTTAAAATAAATGGAATGGAATATAACCTTCGTGGTGAAGAAAATAATGAGTACTTACAAATGGTGGCTCAATATATTGATAATAAAATAAATAGCTTAATGATAAAGAATACTAAAATAAGCCGTCCAGATGCAACTATATTAGCTGCTATTAATTTAGGTGATGAAGTTTTTAAGAATAAAGAGGCTTTTGAAAGAGTTAATGAAAATTATAAGCTATTATCTAGGGAGCATAAGGAGCTTATCTCAGAAACTGAAATGATGAGAAGAGATTATGAAGCTATCTATGAGGAAAATACAACTTTAAACAGTGCTTTAAGAGCAGCATCAGAGAAGTTGAAGACAGCCACAGAAGAGTTAGAATCAGAGAATGTAAAGGAACTACAAATAAAGCTTGCTGAATTCGATAAACTTTTTGAAGCAAAACAAGCTGAGTTTACTAAATTTGCTGAAGAGAAGCAGGCTGAAATTGAAGCCTTAAAACAGCAATTAGCTGTGATGGAAGAAGTGGAAGCAAAACTAAAAGATGAAAACAGGAAGCAACAGGGTTTTAGTAAAAAACTTCTTGCTGAAAATAATAGATTTAGATATCAAGAAATGGCTAAAGTAAGAAAGATAGAAGAACTTACTAGAGAGCTAGAGGATAAAAATTTTAAGCTAATAAAATTAGGACAAGCTCCGTTAATTAAAAAGTAAAAATCACAAATGACAGTTCTTTTCGACTGTCATTTTTATTTTATAATAATTATATATATATTTATTATATTGAGATTTATTTTTATTAATAAAATTATTGCTATTGGTGATAATTAAAATTTGTAGGGCATAGGTATTAGATAAAACCATAATTCTTTAGGAGGATTATAACGTGAAAGTTTTACTATGCGCTAGAAGTGACTATGCCAATTCAAATAGTGGAGATATGGATATTATATTTAAGATATACAACTTTTTAAAAGAGAGAAATATTGAGGTACAGATATGTGGTGCCAGTGAGGAGGTTGACTATGGAAAGTTTGATATAGTACATCTCTTTGATGTAAAAAACATATTTGATACCTATACACATTTTAAAAGAGCAAGTAATTATAAATGTAATATTGTTGTGTCACCTATGTATTTTAATATGAGTAGATTCTTTGAATATACTAATAATACATCCAGAGTCAACTCTTGGAACAATTGCAAGGCTTATCGAGAGCTTATTCTAAAAAAGAGCAAACTAATAATATGTAACAGTAATTATGAGAGAGAATTAATTGCCAAGGATTTTGGTATAGGGGGAAAGGTTATTACAGTCCACAATGGAGTAATGGTAAATTATGAAGATATACCACTTTATGATTTTAAGAGCAGGTATGGTATAGATAAATATGTATTGTGCGTTGGGAGAATTTGTGAATGTAAAAATCAATTGACCTTAAGTAAGGTGTGCAATGAGCTAAAAATCAATTTAGTTTTAGTTGGAACAGCTATGGATGAAGAATACTTAAAGGCTTGTTTGAAATATAAAACAACAAACTATTTAGGTTTTATGAAGGAGTATGATTTATATAATGCTTATACTTTTGCAAAGGCTCATGTTTTAACCAGCTTTTCAGAAGTAACCAGCTTGTCATCCCTTAAGGCTGGGGCACAGGGATGCAATATCGTGGTTTCTGAAGAGGGAGCTTCGAGAGAATATTTTAATGATATGGCATTATACTGTAATCCTTATGACTATGATAGTATAAAAGCAGCAGTTAAAAAGGCTATAACAACTAAAAAGAACGATAAATTAAAGAATTATATAAGAGATAATTATAAGGTTGATAAGATGCTAGAAGATATATATAAGGGGTATTTATTGTTAACGAAGTAGAAAGGGATACAGAAAAAATATCTTTAAATGATATTTATATAAAAATAATGACAAAATTAAAAATGTAAGAGACCATCCAAGGTTTTCTTACATTTTTTTATTGAGTTCAGGAATGTAACCTTTGAAAGGGTTGCATTGTGGTGAATTGTGGTATAATAAACGATGAGAATGTTTTGAGATAAAACAAAGGATAAAGAGATTAACTAAGTAGTTGGAAGAAGGCAGATTTGGCTGCTTTCGTTGAAATATTAGGAGGATAACAATGGATAAAATAGAATTACTTGCACCAGGTGGAAGTATGGAAAGCATTTATGCAGCTGTTCAAGGCGGAGCAGATGCTATATATATGGGGGGAACTAAGTTCTCTGCAAGGGCTTATGCCAGCAATTTCGGTGAAGAGCAGTTAATTGAGGCTGTTAAGTATTGTCATTTATATAATGTTAAGGTTTATATTGCCTTTAACACTTTAATTAAGGAAGAGGAATTTCAAGAAGCTATAGATTATGGAAGGTTCCTTTATACTATAGGCGTGGATGCATTAATAACTCAAGACCTTGGGCTATTTAAACGCCTTAAGGAGGAGATTCCTGATTTTGAGATACATGCTTCAACTCAGATGAGTATTCATAATGGAGAAGGAGCACTTTTCTTAAAGGAGCAGGGCTTCCATAGAATAGTTCTTTCAAGAGAGTTAAGTCTTGAAGAGATAAAATATATCTCTACAGATTTGGGAATTGAAACAGAAATCTTTGTTCACGGGGCTTTATGTATCAGTTACTCTGGTCAATGCTTAATGAGTAGTGTTATTGGTGGAAGAAGCGGAAATAGAGGACGTTGTGCTCAGCCTTGCAGACTTCCATACAGCATAATCATGAAAAGTACTGGAGAAAACAAAGAGGGTTACTTATTAAGTCCTAAGGATACTTGTACTATTGAAGAAGTTAAAGCCTTAATTGAAAGTGGAACTTCCTCCTTAAAGATTGAAGGAAGAATGAAGAAGCCAGAGTATGTAAGTGGAGTTGTAACCAGTTATAGAGAAGCTATAGACAGCGTTTATAATAAAAAGAAGTTTGATATAGCACCTAAGAAGGCTATGCTAAATCAGTTATTTAATAGGGAAGGTTTCTCAAAGGCTTATCTTAAAGGCAACATAGGAAGAGATATGATGGCTTATAACTGTCCTAAGAATACTGGGGTATTTCTTGGGAAGGTAGCTGGAGATTATACTATAAAACTTGAAAAGGACTTAAGATGCCAGGATGGAGTTAGAACAGATAATAGTGGTTTTACTGTTACTAACATTATTAAGGGCAAGGAAAAGGTTAAGGAAGCCTTTAAAGGCGATGTGGTTAAGCTGATTCCATCAAAATATAAGCCAGGTGAGTCAGTGTATGTTACTTCAGATAGTAAGCTTTTAAGTGAGCTTCAAAAGAATTATGAGGATATCTATGGAGTTAAGCTTCCACTTACAATTCATGTGAGAGTTGCACCAGGTGAAAAAATGTATCTGGCTGCGGATTATGACGGACAGCATTTTGAGGTTTATGGTGATATGGTAGAGATTGCATCCAATAAACCTATGGATAGAGATTCTATGATAAAAAATCTTGGAAAGCTTGGAGATACACCATTTAAGTTAGAGGGTGTAGAGTTTGAAAAGTTCGAGGATGGATTCTTAAGAGTATCTTCTATCAACAGTGGAAGACGTGACTTAATTGAAAAAATAATGCATCACCTTGATAATAGAGATAGAAGAATAATTAAAAATACAGATAAAGATGAAAAAGAAGTATTTGCTAAGCATAAGTTTAAGGATGAATACTTAATCTGCGTTAAATCTGATGAACAGCTTAAGGCAGTTCTTAATTTTGCAAAGGAGAATCCAGAAGTAGCACCAGCTTTAGCTGTGGACATTTTCCAAAAGGGTTCTGTTATTAACCTAGATAAAGTTAACTATGATAATTTATACTTAGTTGTTCCTAATATAATTAAGAGTGAATTTGAGCAAGTTGTTACTATAGTTCAAAAGCAGCTTCCAAAGATAAAGGGGATAGTTACAGCTAACCTTGGTATTATTAATATCTTTAAGGATAAAACTTCAATTGTTGGAGATTACAAGCTGAACATTATAAACAGTGAAGGCTATAAATTCTATGGTAGATTTACTGATATGTCAGCGTTAAGTGTTGAACTGAATAGCAGAGAAATGTTTGGAGTTGCAAAGAAGCTGAAGGCTCAAGCTCAGGTTGTTGTATATGGTAAGTATGAGCTTATGATAAGTGAATATTGTGTTATAGGAAGCACTTTTGGAACTAAGAGTGCAGAGTCAAGTTGTAGCTTTGGCTGTCACAAGGATAGGTTTGTTCTTAAAGATAGAATGAATGAAGAATTCTTGGTGAAAACCGATAGATACTGCAGAAGTCACATATATAATACATTAGCTGTTAATCTTGTACCTTATTTAAAAGAATTTAAAAAGAATAACATAAATAATTTCAGAGCAGACTTCATTGATGAAGATTATGCAGAGACAATGCAGGTTCTAAGCTATATTTTAAAAGGTGAAGAACTTCAGACAAAAGAAAATTACACCAGAGGTCATTATAAAAGGGGTATAGAATAGAAGGCAGGGGAGATTAAATGAACGAAAAAACCTTTAGGGTACTAGAGTACCACAAAATAAAAGAAATTCTAAAGAAATACACAAAAACTACGGCTGCTAAGGACATTATCGATGGCCTTCAGCCTTACACAAACTTATATGAAATTAAAGAACATTTAGAGGAAACAAAGGAAGCTTTAATATTACTTACAACAAAGGGAGCACCTCCTTTTGAAGGCATATATGATGTTAGAGAAGCACTTCTTAGAGCTAAGAAAAACTCTACCTTAATGCCAGTGGAACTATTAAGAATAGGTAATATGTTAAAAAGCTCAAGAAACTTTAAAGAGTATGTTCACTGTAAGGATGATGAAGAGAAGTTTAGAGTTTTGGAGGATATAGTTACTGGAATAGTTCCTTTTAAAAATATTGAGGATGATATCTTCAGAGCCATATTAAGTGAGGAAGAAATTGCGGACAATGCCAGTGATACTTTATTCATTATAAGAAAGAAGCTTAAGGATAAGAGCTCCTCAATAAAAGAAAGAGTAACCAGCATGGTTAGAACTTATTCTAAATACCTGCAGGAAAATCTTTATACTATTAGAGGAGACAGATATGTACTTCCAGTTAAGATTGAGTATAAGGAACAGGTAAAGGGACTTGTACATGACCAAAGTGCTACAGGTTCAACACTATTCATTGAGCCAATGGGCTTAGTAGATTTAAACAACGAGATAAAAGAACTTAGAAATAAAGAAAAAGCTGAAATAAATAGAATCCTTAAGGATTTAACGCTAAGAATAGCAGGAAACATTGACGTTATTCAAAACAACGGAGATATAGTTTGGGAATTAGATTTTATATTTGCAAAAGCTAAGTATGCTAATGAATTAAACTGTGTATGTCCTGCAGTTAATGATAAGGGAATCATTGATTTAATTGAAGCAAGACATCCGTTAATAGATCAAAAGGTAGTTGTTCCAAGTAATATCTATCTAGGACGTGAATTCACTTCTCTAGTAATTACTGGACCAAACACTGGAGGTAAAACCGTTACTCTTAAAACTGTGGGTTTAATTGAGCTTATGGCAATGAGCGGACTTATGATTCCTGCTAGAGATGGTTCAACGGTAAGTGTATTTAACAAAGTTTTTGCGGACATTGGAGATGAGCAGAGTATTGAGCAGAGTTTATCAACCTTCTCTTCTCATATGACTAACATAGTTAATATAATCGGAGAAGCAGATGAAAATACTTTAGCACTATTTGATGAGCTTGGTTCAGGAACAGATCCAACAGAGGGAGCTGCCCTTGCTATGAGTATCTTAGATAATCTAAGAGATAGAGGCACAAAAATTATGGCAACAACTCACTATAGTGAATTAAAGGGATATGCTTTAAAAACTATGGGGGTTGAAAATGGTTCTGTGGAATTTGATGTGGAGACCTTAAGACCAACTTATAAGCTTTTAATAGGAGTTCCAGGAAAGTCTAATGCCTTTGAAATTTCAAGAAGACTAGGACTTCCGGAGTACATTATCGGAGCAGCTAAAGACAATATTTCTACTGAATCTTTAAAATTTGAAGAGCTAATTCAAAACCTACAGGCTAAGAGCATAAAAGCAGAAAATGATGCAAGATATGCTGAAAGCTTAAAGCAAGAAGCTGAAAAGTTAAAAGGTAAATATGAAGAAAAGCTTTATAAGCTTGAAAAGGTTAGAGAGAAAGCTATGTATGATGCTCAAAGGGAAGCTAAGGATGTTATCAAAGCTGCCAAGGAAGAAGCAGATTCTATAGTTAAAAATATTAGAGACCTTGAAAGATTAGGCTACTCTTCAGAGGCTAGAACTAAAATTGAGAAGGAAAGAAAGAAAATTAAAGATTCTCTAGATAACATTCAGGATAAATTAAGCAAGAAAGATGAACCACAGGGAGAAGCTCTAACAAGCGTAAAACCTGGAGAGGAAGTATTCCTTCCATCTTTAAATCAAAATGTTACAGTTTTATCTGAAGTAGATAATAAAGGAGAGGTTCAAGTTCAAGCAGGAATTATGAAAATCTCTGTTAAGCTTAAAGACTTAAGAAAAGGAAAAGTAACTGCAGAAGATAAAAAGAAAGCTAAAATGCAGCGAAGAGAAGCTAAGCTTAACATGAAAGCTGTTTCTTCATCAGTAGATTTAAGAGGAATGGATTCTCAAGAAGCTATATATACAACAGATAAATATTTAGATGAAGCTTATCTTGGAGGACTTGGAGAAGTAACAATAATCCATGGTAATGGAACTGGTGTATTAAAGAAATCTATAAATGATTTATTGAGAAGTCATCCCCATGTTAAGAGTTACAGATTAGGAAGTTATGGTGAAGGCGGTACTGGAGTTACAATAGCAGTACTTAAATAAGGTGGTGTAAAGTTTGATATTAGTAAGTGGTTGTCTTTGTGGTATTAACTGCAAATATGATGGAAATAACAATTTAAATGATAGAGTTATGGAATTATTAAGACAGGGTAAGGCTGTGCCAGTCTGCCCTGAGCAGCTTGGTGGCCAAGCTACTCCAAGACCTCCTCATGAAATTATTAATGGTGATGGATCTGGAGTTCTTGATGGGACTTGTACTGTTGATGGACCAGAAGGAAATGATGATGTTACTGCAGAATTTCTTAAGGGGGCCTATGAGACCCTTAAAATTGCTAAGGAAATGGACATTAATATAGCTATTTTAAAGGCGAGAAGTCCTTCCTGTGGTAAAGGAAGAATCTATGATGGTACCTTTAGTGGGGCTAAGAAGGATGGAAATGGAGTAACTGCAGAACTTTTAATGAGAAATAATATAAAGGTTTATTCAGAGGAAGAGTTAGATAAATTCTTTGAAGAAAACCAAATATAAATAAAGTTAAATGATTGGTGGGGACAAGATGAATTATAGTGATGTGAAAAAAGAAGCAAGAGTAAACTTAAATGGCAGCTGTAAGGTTTGTAAGGTATGTAATGGTGTTGCTTGTGCTGGCGAAGTTCCAGGCATGGGTGGAAAAGGTACAGGAAATGCTTTTACAGAGAATGTGGTTGCTTTAGAAAAGTATAAGCTTAATATGAGAGTAATCCATAGTGCAAAAAATCCTGATACATCAATTGAGATGTTTGGAAAGAAAATGGATATACCTGTTTTTGCTGCTCCTGTTTCAGGAACAACTCTTAATATGGGTGGAAAGTATTCTGAGGATGACTATATTAATTGGGTTATAGGCGGTTCCTTAGATGCAGGGATATTCCCAATGGTAGGAGATACTGCGGTAGACTCTTTCTTAATATCAAACTTAAAAGCCTTAAAGGAGTTTGAAGGGGAAGGTATAGTATTTATCAAGCCTTGGGAAAATAAAAATATCATTGAGAAGATTAAATTAGCTGAAGAAGCTGGGGCTTTTGCAGTTGGTGTTGATATTGATGCCTGTGGTCTTATAACTTTAGCTCTTCATGGAAAACCAGTAATGCCAAAGAGTGTTGCTGAAATTAAAGAGCTGGTTGACAGTACTAACCTTCCATTTATCTTAAAAGGAATAATGACAGTAGATGAAGCTCTGCTTGCTGTAGAGGCTGGAGTAGATGCAATCGTAGTTTCAAATCATGGAGGAAGAGTTTTAGATGAAACCCCTGGAACAGCAGATGTTATTGAAGACATTGCTAAGGCTGTAGAAGGAAAAGTTAAAATTCTTGCAGATGGTGGAGTTAGAACTGGAGTTGATGTGCTTAAGTTCTTAGCCTTAGGTGCAGATGCTGTTTTAATTGGAAGACCTTTTGTAACTGCTTCCTTTGGAGGACAAAGAGAAGGTGTTAAGACTTACGTTGAAGGCTTAAAGGGTGAATTAAAATCTGCAATGGTTCTTACTGGTTGCAATAATATTGCTAGTGTTGATAGAAGAATTATATTTGATAAAAGGTAAGTTAAAATATTAAATTATTATTAAAAAAGCAGCTATAGTTATTTCAAATATATGAAATAGCTACAGCTGCTTTTATTATATAAAATACTTTAACACTTTAAAGTTCAACAGTGTGAATTGACTATTATTTACAAGAAATATATACTAAAGTTGACTTGATTGAAAATTGCGACAAATTACTTGTGAAATTAAAATTATAATAAGTTAGAGGAATTTGAAAAAGGTTATAAGGGGTGAATGTATGATTAAAAATCTTGAGGAACTTTTAGAAGCTGCAAGAAATGGAAAAAAGAAAACGATATCAGTAGCAGTTGCACAAGATTCCGTAGTGTTAGAATCCGTGATTAAAGCAGTTGAATTTGATATTGTTGAAGCTATCTTAGTTGGGGATGAAAAAGCTATTAGATCAATAGCAGAAAAAGAAGGTATTAACTTATCTGAAGTTAGAATTATTAATGAACCGGATATTAATAATGCTGCTGCATGGGCTGTACATCTAGTTACTGCAGGGCAAGCGGATTATTTAATGAAGGGACTTATAGGAACTGCTTCTTTATTAAAGGCAGTATTAAATAAAGAAGCTGAATTAAGAACCAATAATTTACTATCTCATGTGATGATTTATGATGTACCAACATATCATAAGCTTTTATTCCTTACAGATGGTGGAATGGTGCCTTATCCCGAATTAAAGGACAAGATTGGAATCATAAATAATTCTGTTTCAGTGGCAAAGTCGCTAGGAATAGATACACCTAAGGTTGCACCTATCTGTGCAGTGGAGGTTGTAAATCCATCAATGCAGGCAACTATCGATGCGTCAACTCTTTCAACAATGAATAGAAGAGGGCAGATTAAGGGCTGTATTATAGATGGCCCATTAGCCTTAGATAATGCCATATCTAAGGAGGCGGCTAAACATAAGGGCATAGTCAGCGAAGTAGCTGGTGAAGCTGATATTCTTTTGGTTCCTAACATAGAGTCAGGAAACTTTTTGGGTAAATCCTTAACTTACTTTGCAAAGGCAGAAAGTGCAGGCGTAATTATTGGAGCAAAATGCCCAATTGTCCTTGTTTCAAGAGCAGACAGCTTCAAATCTAAATTATATTCAATAGCCCTAGGAAGTATATTGTGCTAATAAATTAATGAAGGTGGTATAAGCTATGAAAAAAGTTATTATGACTGGTAATGAAGCTATAGCTAGAGGAGCCTATGAAGCAGGATGTCATGTGGCATCAGCTTATCCAGGAACTCCAAGTACAGAAATATTAGAGAATTTTGCACTATATGATGATGTTTATGCTGAGTGGGCACCTAATGAAAAGGTTGCTTTTGAAGTTGCTTCAGGTGCATCTATTGCAGGTGCTAGAGCATTAACAACTATGAAACACGTAGGACTAAACGTAGCAGCGGATCCATTATTTACAATGGCCTATGAAGGAGTAAATGGTGGCTTTGTTGTGGTGACAGCTGATGACCCAGGAATGCACTCTTCACAAAATGAGCAAGATAACAGATTTTATGCACCACATGCTAAGGTTGCATTAATAGAACCTTCAAATTCACAAGAATGTATAGAGTATATGAGAGAAGCTTACGAGATAAGCGAAAGCTTTGATACAGTAGTACTTTTCAGAACAACTACAAGGGTATGCCACTCAAAGACTGTGGTTGAGGTAAATGAAAAGATTGAAAAAGCTATAAAGCCTTACGAGAAGGATATAAAGAAATATATAATGACACCAGCACATTCTAGAGCTAAGCACTATGAGGTTGAGGATAGGTTAGAAGCTTTAAGAAAATATTCTAATAGTTCAAAGCTTAATAGAATAGAAATGGGTGATACCCAAATAGGTATTATCACCAGTGGTATTTCATATGAATATTGCAGAGAGGTTTTAGGAGACAATGCTTCTTACTTAAAGATAGGTTTTGCATATCCACTACCAGATGAGTTAATAAGAGAATTTGCAGCTAAGGTGGATAAGCTTTACGTTGTAGAAGAAAATGACCCATTTTTAGAAGATGCTATTAAGGCTATGGGAATTCAATGTATAGGAAAAGAAATTATTCCAATATGTAATGAATTAAACCCAGACGTTATTAGAAAAGCTATTTTAGGAGAAGTAAATGAAGTAAATTATAAAGTTGCTGAAGTAAACCCTCCATCAAGGCCACCAGTTTTATGTCCTGGATGTCCACATAGAGGTATTTTCTATGCGGTTTCCAAGTACAAGGATGTAATTGCAACTGGAGATATAGGTTGCTACACTTTAGGGATGAATGCACCACTTAATGTCACAGATACAGTAATTTGTATGGGTGCTTCAATTTCAGCAGGAGTTGGTATTGAGAGAGTTAATAGAATTGATAAAAGAGATAATAAGAAGGTGTTTGCTTTCATCGGAGATTCAACCTTCTTCCATTCAGGAGTTACGGGTTTAATAGAGAGTGTGTATAATAACACTCCACTTGTTACAGTTATATTAGATAACAGAATAACAGGAATGACAGGACATCAAGAAAACCCTGGTACTGGTAAGACACTACAAAATAGACCAGCACCAATAGTTGATATTGAAGCTTTAGTGCTCGCAACAGGAATTAAAGAAGAAAATATTAGAGTTGTAGACCCTTATAAGCTTAAGGAAACAGAAGCTGCAGTTAAGGATGCTCATAACAGTACAGAGCCATTTGTAATTATTACAAAGCAGCCATGTGCTTTAATCAAAGATGTATTAAAGAAAAGAGTTAACATGAGTTGTGCAGTTAATGGCAATTGTAAGAAATGTAAGCTTTGCTTAAAAACTGGATGTCCAGCATTGCAGTTTAAAAATGGAATAGTCTCTATTGATGAATCAATGTGTAATGGCTGTGGCTTATGTAAGGATGTTTGTCCATTTAATGCAATAGAAAAGGTTGGTGAGTAATATGAAGGAAACTAAAAGCATATTATTTATAGGTGTAGGTGGACAAGGAACTATCCTTGCTTCAAAGATATTATCTGAAGGTTTATTAAGATATGGCTACGATGTTAAGATGTCTGAAGTTCATGGAATGGCTCAAAGAGGTGGAAGTGTAACAACTCAAGTTAGATTTGGAGAAACTGTACATTCACCACTTGTTGAAATAGGAAAAGCTGATGCCATAGTTGCTTTTGAAAAGAGTGAAGCTTTAAGGGCATTAAATTACTTGAAAAAAGGTGGATACTTAATAGTTAATGACTATGAAATTCATCCAGTACCAGTTTTAATAGGAGCTGAAAAATATCCAGAAGGAATTGAAGAAGCGTTAAAATCACAAATTGAAAACACTGTAATAGTTAAGGCCACAGAAATAGCTCAAGAGCTTGGAAATATAAAGGCTCAAAATGTTGTTCTTTTAGGAGCTTTAATTAAAGCTTTGAATATTGAAGATGTAGAATGGAATGAAGTAGTAAAATCTATAGTTCCACCAAAAGCAATAGAGTTAAATGAAAAGGCTTTAAAGGCTGGAATGGATCAATTAACTACTGTTTAATTATCATGACATATTATTTTCACATTTATTTTATAAATGACATAAGTGATACTCCAAATCTATGATTTGGTTAATTGGAACTTACTCCTTCGAGCGAAGCGAGAAGGAGTTTCCTTAAGTGAGCATCCCAATCTATGATTTGGGATATGCGAACTTACTCCTTTGAGAAAAATCAAGAAGGAAGTTCAATTAAAGAAAATAGGTCTTTAATTGGAAAAGGAGTTCATATGAATTTAGATTGCCCGAATGTAGAATTAAGAATGAAGGCGGTTTAGATGTCACTAAAAATATTAGCTCTGCCTAAAAGGTGCAGGGCTAATATTTTTTATTATAGAAACAAATAATTAATAGGAATTTTATGATTTTTTGATATAATGTAAAGTATATCGAAGTAATGTAATACGCAATTTAATATAAAACACAAGACAAAGTATAAGTAGGAGGATGAAGTATGATAGTATATAGAATGGCATCAGCTGAAGAAATGGCAGTAATAAAAGAATATAGCAAATTGTTTGAAGATATAAAAGTATCTGAATCTGTAGATCTAGGTGGAAAGCTTTATAAAGAAGTTATCTTTAAAAAGAAAGGTATTGGAAAGAGTGAGGAATATTTATACTTAGATGGAGAGAATAAAATAGTAGAGAAGGAAAGTATAAGAGCGAGAGTAGCAAGACTTACATTTTTTATGGATGCTTATCTTAATGATGAACCAGGAAGCATAATAAGAGCACTTCAAGGTGAGGATGAAATTGAAAAGAATAAAGATGATTTAGAATTAATGGAGGAAGGACTGAAGTTAATTTCTAATAGATGCTCAAAGTATAATATTGATAAAGGTGAAATAGAAAAGGTACAAGCTATTTTAGTTAAGCTGCTGGAGTTAAGGGGCAAAACAAATGAAAAGCTTAAAGATTTTCTTAAGGTTGTTGAAGCAGAGATGCAGAATAAGAAGTATTTCGATGAAGCTGTAATAGATAACTGTATGGCATCATATAAAGAAGTTATGATTTGTAACTATGAAAAAGTTCAGCTTATATCAAGGGCTGCTCTTAGCTATGGGAAGCTAAGAGGTGCTGCAGAAAAGATGAGAAGAGGGTATAATTTAAGATTTATTACTTCTCACACAGAAGCTTTAATGAAGGTATCTTACATGATGGGATACTTTGAAAATCTTATAAAAGCTTATGGAAGTATGGCTAAGATGACTTATAATGATTATTTAAAGAACATAGTTAACTCAGGTAAAATCAATGCAGAGTACAAATGCTCAGCAATAAGAAAGAAGCAGAAATAAAAGACCACAGTAGCCTTAATTTTTAGGGTTACTGTGGTTTCATTTATCTTGATGGTATTTATTCTACATTAATGAATACTGCGTCTTCTTCTTTAACAACAAGAATATATTCAACTTCTGGGTCTTCTGTTCCTTGAACGTAAAGACCTGCATCTTTAAGGTTTTGTACGTAATCGACAATTTCTTTAGTAATTTTTTCACCAGGGCAAAGTACTGGAATTCCAGGAGGATATGCCATAAGGAATTCTCCGCTTATCATACCAACACTATCTTTAATTCTAACAGGAGTCTTCACACTGTTGAATGCTTCGTTAGGAATCTGGATTTGCTCAGGTATTGGCGGAATATCTAAGAAGTCTGCCTTAGGCGTTCCCTTACCATAATAGTCATCACTGATTTCTCTAAGGGCACTTAGAAGTCTTTCCATGCCTTCAAGTGTGTCTCCAAAGGAACCAACAATAAGAACACTGTAAAGGTCTGATAATTCCATTTGAATGTGATACTTATTTGCAAGTATCATATCTAAATCATAACCTGTAATTCCAAGGTCACGACAAGTTATTGTTATTTTAGTTGGATCAAAGGCATAAGCACCAGCTTTTCCTAGAATTTCTTCACCGAAGCAGTAGAAACCAGGAATCTTATTAACTTCTCTTCTTACATAGTTAGAAAGCTCAATAGTTTTTTCTAATAATTCTTCACCATGTAAAGCAATCTGGCGTCTTGCAGTATCAAGAGATGCCATTAATATATATGAAGGAGAAGTTGTGTGCATTAGGTTTATAACTTGTTTAACTCTGTTAACATTAATTCTTTTTGCATTAACTTGAAGTAATGAACCTTGAGTCATTGCACCAATAATCTTGTGAGTGCTTTGTGCACAGATATCTGCACCTGCTTCCATTGCTGACATAGGTAGCTTTTTATTGAAATTTAGGTGAGGTCCGTGTGCTTCGTCAACTATTAAAGGTATATCATACTCGTGAACGATGTCAGCAATTTGCTTAATATCAGTAGATACACCATAATAAGTTGGATTTATTATAAGAACGGCTTTAGCATCCGGATTAGCTTCTAAAGTTTCTCTTACTGTTTCAGGAGCTACACCGTTAGCAATTCCTAATTTTTTATCAAGCTCAGGCTGCATATATACAGGAATTGCACCTGCTAAAATAATTCCGCCAGTAATAGATTTATGTACATTTCTTGGAACTATTATTTTGTCACCAGCACCAACTACAGAAAGAATCATGGCTTGTATAGCACCGGAAGTACCGTGAACAGAGAAGAAGCATGCATCAGATCCGTAAGCATCAGCAGCTAATTCTTGAGCTTTTTTTATTGGTCCAGTTGGGTGATGATAGCTGTCTACAAGTTTAAATACTGTTACATCAATTTTAAATGGATTTTCACCCATGAAATTTTTAAATTCTTCGTCTGCACCTACACCTTTTTTGTGACCAGGTACGTGGAAAGGAAGGGTGTCTCTATTAACATATTCCATTAGAGCGTCAAATAATGGAGTTTCATTTTGATTTAATTTATACAATTCTATACCCTCTTTCTATTTAAATAATATTAAGTAAGTGTTCTTATTAACACAAACTTAAGGGAGAGTCTAAATCTAAGATTTAGGTACTCGGATCTACTCAAATCAGTGAAATAAGTAGAAGCTTACTCATAATAATTATTCATATAATTATACTTAAAATACATTTCTAAATAGTTTAAAATTATAAAACAAATTTATTATAGAATAATATACATACCAATGCAATAAAAATTTCATTTAATTCCTGAATTAATCAATATTAGAGAGTAAAATAGCTATATTTATTATATATTATAGCTTTGAACCTTAAAGATTATTTATTATTAATTTATTTTAAGCAATCATGGTTGAAGTTGCGAATTTATGTTAATATATTTAGATGTAGAAGAAAATAAAGAAATAAAATTAATAGGTTAGAAGGTGTTATGATGAGTAATGGAAATTATTTTTTAGAAAAATTAGAGAAAATGCTATTTCTTGAAATAAAAAAGGATAGCAAAATAAATGAATATAAATTTAAAGAGAATATATATATGCCGGTAAGTTCTGAAAAAATAGTAAATAAAGCTAAGTCTGGCGATAATCTTCAAGATATACCGATTAATTTGTTTGTAGAGGGTATGTTTTTTGTTTTAGGAGCAGATGAAAAGTTTACTCACAATGGAACTTATATTGAGGTTATAAAGTCAATTCCAAACAGTACAAATTATATAAAAGGTAGAATATTTGATAACATAAAGAATGATAAGTATGAGGATGCTTTCATTATGTTAAAGGGACTTTTACAAGTAGAAGTTTCTAAAGATAATTTAGATAAAGGTTTAATATTAGCTGACGGACTTAGAAAAACTCACTCTGCGTTTAAAGACGAGGAATTAAAGCTTATAGATCTAGCTAAAAAATACAATGATTATGCAGCTCCATATTATTATGATGCTATAATTAAGTATGAAGAAGGTGACATTGAAAAAGCATTCTTTAATATAAATCAATATATTTCTTTAGGTGGGAAAGTTACTGAAGAAGTTGAGGAACTTAAAAATAATTTAAGTATAATAAACGAGTACGACCACGGAAAGGAACTAGTTTATGAAGAGCCTAAAAAGGCATTAGAAACATTACTTCCATTAGTAGATGTTTTAGGAAACAAGGCAGAAGTTTACTATTATATATCAATTTGCTATAGAATTCTTCAGAATTACGAAAAGGCAATTTATTACTTAAATGAAGCTTTAGCAATAGATAGTAATTATGTTCAAGTATTTAATGAACTAGGTATTAACTATGCTTGTTTAAATGAATTTGGAGAAGCTATTAAGTATTTTAGAAGAGTATTTGAACTTACTTCATCTATAGAGGTTTGTACAAATTTAGTAATGTGCTATATGAATAATAATGAAATAGAGCAAGCAAAAACACATTTAGAAATAGCTAAGAAGCTTGATCCGAATGATGAAATAGTTAAAGAGTTAGAAGGAATATTAAAATAGAAAATTAAATTTTAGCAGAGATGTTTATTTTAAGCATCTCTGCTTTTTTATTTACAACTTAATTTTTAGTATAAAATACTTAAAAATGGTATAAGGTAATAAATGCATTGCAAAAAGTAGGAATAAAAGTGCGTAAACTAACATCTTCATAGGAGAAATATAAATAAAAGAACACGTGGTTATTGTTCTGAATAAATATATAAATAAAGGTTAAAAATTACTAATAAATGGATTAGTTTGAGAATATGTTAAAGATACTTACTATATTCTCTATATTAGATTATAGGAAGTGAAGTTGTGGAAAAAGATAAAAGAATTATATTTATTGATATGATACTCATATTGATAAGCTTATATATAGCCATGCTATTGAGGTTTGATTTCAGGGTGCCACCGGGGTATATCGAATTTTTTAAGGTTTCGGTAATACCTGTAATGATTTTTACTATATTTTTTAATATGCTTTTTAAGCTTTACAGCAATATTTGGAAGTATGCATCAATTGAAGAGTTATTATCAATTATTTTTTCTATGACTGCTACCAATATTGTATTTATTATGTATGGATATGTTATTACCCATACCTTATTAAAATATCAATTTTTTAGGTTTCCATTAACTGTTCATATTATATTTTGGCTGCTTAGTGTTATCAGCTTAGGCGGTGTCAGATTTTTTTTCAGAATTATTGAAGGCAGTAATATTGGAGAGAAGGCGGTAAGAAGGAAAAAGAATCTTTTAATCATTGGAGCTGGAGACGCTGCTGCAATTTTGATTAAAGAGATAAAAAATAAAGCAGGCTTAAATTATAAAATTGTCGGACTCATAGATGATAATGAAAAGAAAATTGGAAAGACAATTCATGGAATTAAAATACTAGGTAATAGAGACTTAATTATTCAAGTGTGTAGAACTAATCGTGTAGATGAAATTATGCTTGCAATGCCATCGGTAGATAAGGTCACGAAGAGTGAAATATTAAACATATGTAAGCAGGTAACAAAAAATATAAAAACTATGCCTGGCATTTATAAAATTGCGGATGATGAAATTGCAGTTAATAAAATGAGAGATATAGATATAAATGATTTATTAGGAAGGGAATCCATTAAGTTAGATTCGAAGAATATAGATAAATATATAAAAGGTAAAAATATTCTTGTAACTGGTGGAGGGGGAAGTATTGGTTCAGAAATTGCGAGGCAGATTGCAAAGTTTGAACCTAAAAAGATATTAATATTAGATATATATGAAAATAATGCATATGATTTAGAGATGGAATTCAATAGAAATTATCCACATATAGATAAACAAGTAATAATTGCATCGGTGAGAGATAAAGCGAGGATAAATCAAATTTTTAAGGAACATAGACCGGATGTAGTATTTCATGCTGCCGCACATAAACACGTTCCTTTAATGGAAAGTAATGTGGGGGATGCAATAAAGAATAATATTCTAGGGACATATAATGTTGCAATGTGTGCTAATAAATACAGGGTGGATAAATTCGTACTTATTAGTACGGATAAAGCTGTGAATCCTACAAACATAATGGGGGCAACTAAAAGATTTTGTGAACTTATAATTCAAGCGATTAATGAAGTTAGTGAAACAGATTATGTAGCTGTGAGATTTGGAAATGTATTGGGGAGTAATGGTTCAGTAATACCATTATTTAAAAAGCAAATTGAGAAAGGCGGACCTGTCACTGTAACGCATCCTGAAATAACTAGATTTTTTATGACAATTCAAGAAGCTGCACAGTTAGTGATTCAAGCAGGAGGATTTGCTGAAGGTGGAGAGATTTTTGTCCTAGATATGGGGAAGCCTGTTAAGATGGTTGAATTAGCCAGGGATTTAATTACTTTATCGGGATTTAAGCCAGATAAAGATATAAAAATTGAATTTATTGGGCTAAGGCCAGGTGAAAAACTATATGAGGAACTGCTGATTGATGAGGCTGGATTAACAACTACGGACCACAATAAAATTTTTGTTGAAAAACCAAAGGATGCCAATATTGAATTTATCGAAGAGGCAATTAAGGAATTTATGAATGTTGATAATATGTCAAGAGAAGAACTTATAAAATTGATTCAAGAGAAGGTACCTACATATGTAAGAAATAAATGTTACTAAATTCATATACCAGCTTATAGATAGGAGTGAAGGAAATGAAAATTAATTTATTAGATTTGCAAGCTCAATATAAAACAATTAAGGAAGAAATAGATAATGCAATACATCAGGTGTTGGATTCATCAGTATATATTTTAGGACCAAATGTAAAGAAATTAGAAAATAGTATAGCTGAGTATACAGGTGTGAAGCATGGAATTGGTGTTGCCAATGGAACGGATGCATTATTACTTGCTTTAGAAGCTATTGGAATACAACCAGGAGATGAGGTTATAACTACACCTTTTACTTTTTTTGCATCTGCAGAAACCACTTCTGTGCTTGGAGCAACCCCTGTTTTTGCAGATATCTTACCAGATTCCTTATGCATTAATCCAGAGGAAATAGAAAAATGCATTACAGAGAGAACAAAAGCTATTATTCCAGTTCATATATTTGGTCAAATGTGTGATATGGATAAGATAATGGATATAGCTCGTAAATATAATTTATTTGTAATTGAAGATTGTGCTCAAGCTATTGGTGCAGAGTATAAAGGAAGACGTGCAGGGTCAATAGGAGACATAGGAACTTATTCCTTTTTCCCAACTAAGAATTTAGGAGGATATGGAGATGGAGGAATGGTTGTTACAAATAATGATGAATTAGCGGAAAGAGTAAAGTTGTTAAGAGCCCATGGAGCAAAAGAAAAATATACCTATGTTGCAATTGGTCATAACAGCAGATTGGATGAACTACAGGCCGCGATTTTAAATGTTAAGTTTAAATATATTAATCAGTGGAATGAAGCAAGAAATATTAAGGCTAAAATATATAATGATTTGATAAGTGGTTCTAAACTTGTAACTCCAACGGAATTAAGTGGGAATAAACACATATATCACATGTATGTAGTGCAATCCTATAGAAGAGATGAAATAATAGCATTTTTAAAGGAAAATGGAATTTTTACAGGAGTATATTATCCTTTACCAGTTCACTTACAGCAGGTTTATGAATATCTTGGTTATAGGGAAGGGGATTTACCAGTTGCGGAAGATGCATGTAAAAAAACTTTTGCGCTTCCATTATACCCAGAAATAGAATTAGAAAAGCAAGAATATGTAGTGGATAAAATTAAAGAATTTTTTAATAGATGATAATATCTAAATTAAATAGAAAAGCCTTGATAAAGATGGAGTTTGGAGGAAAATGATGGGTCAATTAAAAGAAAAATTGATATTAAAGTTAAAGAATAAAACGGCTAAGTTGGGAGTGGTTGGATTAGGATACGTGGGACTACCTCTTGCTGTAGAAAAAGCTAAAGCTGGTTATGAGGTAATCGGGTTTGATGTTCAAGATAAAAAAGTTGAAATGGTCAATAGAGGTGAAAATTATATAGGAGATGTAGTTACAGATGATTTAAAAAGTCTGGTTGAATCAGGAAAATTGAAAGCTACTACAGACTTTAGCTTTATAGGAGAAGTAGATACTGTTTGTATTGCGGTACCAACTCCTTTAGATGTGTATAAACAACCAGATTTATCTTATGTAATAAAGTCTACAAGAGATGTATCTAATTTTTTAAGAAAGGGAATGCTTGTTGTTTTAGAGAGCACAACATACCCAGGAACAACTGAAGAGGTAATTAAACCAATATTAGAAGAAAGCGGCTTAAAATGTGGTGAAGATTTCTTTTTAGCCTTTTCACCAGAAAGAGTTGATCCAGGCAACAAGCTTTATAATACAAAAAACACACCTAAGGTAGTTGGAGGGTGTACTCCGGAATGTACTGAAGTTGCAGGAATGCTTTATAGAAGTGTTTTAGAAGGGGACATTATGGAAGTTTCTTCACCAGCGGTTGCAGAGATGGAGAAAATTCTTGAGAATACCTTTAGAAATATTAATATTGCCCTAGCAAATGAGATGGCAATTTTATGCAACAGAATGGGGATTGATGTCTGGGAAGTTATTGATGCAGCAAAAACTAAACCTTATGGCTTTATGCCATTCTATCCAGGACCAGGAATTGGTGGACATTGTATTCCTTTAGATCCATTTTATTTGGAGTGGAAGGCAAGAGAATATGATTATCATACAACATTAATTGAAACCTCAGGTATTATAAATGATTCTATGCCTAATTTTGTTATAGAGAATGTTATGAAGCTTCTTAATAGCCATAAAAAAGCATTAAATGGAGCTAAAGTACTTGTATTGGGAGTAGCATATAAAAAGGATATTGATGATATGAGGGAATCACCAACCTTAAAGGTGTTAGATCTTTTAGAGAAAAATGGTGCAGAAATAATTGTAAACGATCCATATATACCTAGTTTTAAGCATAAAAATGTGGAGTATGTTTCTGTGGATTGGGAAAAGGTGATTGATGATACGGATATAGTGCTCATAACAACGGACCATAGCTGTTATGATTACGAAATTATTGTTGAAAAGGCTAAATTACTTTATGACACCAGAAATGCAACAAAAAATGTTAGGAATAATAGGGAAAAGATTAATAAACTTTAGTGTGAGTAGATACAGTACATAAGAGGTTCCTTATGTACTGTATCTAAATATTATTACAACTAAAAACTTATCTAAACTTATTAGGAGGATGGACAATGAAAATATTTAAGGTAGCAGTAATTGGATGTGGAAGAATTTCATATAAAGGCATTGAGGCCATTGTAAATAATAAGGAATTTTTAAAGCTGGCTGCAGTATGTGATCCTGTTGAGGAGAAAGCTATTGCAAAGAAAAAGGAATATCTTGAGAAGATTAATGAAGATCATAGTGTCAGTATATATAGGGATTATATGGAGATGCTTGAGAAGGAGCAGATTGATATCGCTTATATTGCTACAGAAAGTGGATATCATCCAGAAATATCAATAAATTGCATGAATAAAGGAATTAATGTAGTTGTTGAAAAGCCTATGGCGCTATCAATAAGTGATGCAGAAGCTATGATTGAGAGTGCAAAGAAAAATGGTGTTAAGCTTTGTATAGCTCATCAAAACAGATTTAACAAGGCTGTTCAAAGATTAAGAAAAGAAGTAGAAGTTGGAAGCTTTGGGAAAATGGTGAATGGAACTGCAAGAATACTTTGGAACAGGAATATGGGGTATTATGAACAGGCACCATGGAGAGGCACTTACGAATTAGATGGAGGCACATTAATGAATCAATGCATTCATAATATTGATTTATTACAGTGGATGATGAATTCAGAGGTTGATACTGTATATGCTCAATGTGGAACATTTCTTAGAAAAATTGAAGGGGAAGACTTTGGAGCAATTATCATAAGGTTTAAAAATGGAGCAGTGGGAATAGTTGAGGGAAGTGCATGTGTTTATCCGAAGAATTTAGAAGAAACCTTGAGTATTTTTGGAGAAAAGGCTGCAATATGCATCGGTGGAATAGCAGTTAATAAGATTGAAACCTGGAGAGTTGAAGGTTCATCAGAAAGTGAAGAAGAGGTTCTTGCAGCTCAAGATGATAATCCGTCTAATGTATATGGCTCAGGACATACATTGTTATTTAAGGATTTAGTGGATTCAATAATTAATGACAGGGAGCCACTAATAAGTGGAGAAGAAGGAATAAAACCACTTCAAATTATTCTTGCAGCATATAAGTCCTCTGCAACAGGAATGCCAGTGAAATTCCCAATGGGAGAATTTTCAACTAAGGAAATGAAGAAATTAATGAATAAGTAAGAGAGGTACCTACAGGGTGGGATATAAAAAAAATATAGCTAGTAACTTTGTTACACAAATAATTACATCAGCATTAGCTTTTGTAGTTAGTATTATAGTATCTAGAGTACTGGGACCTGAAGGTAAGGGGGTGGCAGCATACTTCCTATTGTTTTTTACAACAATAGGGCAGTATGGTCATTTTGGAATAACATATGCAACCCCGTACTTTAGTAAAAAAACTGAATATGATAGTGAGGAAGTATTTCATAATAATTTTTCTTACACAATAACTATGTGTAGTATTATTTCTTTAATTATTCTGTTAGGAAGACATTTTGGTTTAATATTTAAAGAATATGATTATTTTATGATTTTTCTTGGTATTTTTACTTTAACTTTTACAATGATTATGGAATTCTTATCTACATTTTATATTGCTAATGAAAGAATCATTGAAGTAAATAGAATTAACTTAACTTCAAATCTGATTAAGTTATTTATAATATTTATTTTATGGATTACCTCTACTTTAACTGTTTATACATATTTATTGGTTTTAGCTTTTCCTTTAATTTTTAATACAGTTTCTATGAGGAGAAATTTGAAGGGGAATTTTAAGTACGTTTTAAATAGTGATTTGTTAAAAAGAGAATTCAAATTTGGAATGACTATATATTTAGCTACTTTGTTTATATTTATGAATTATAAAATAGATCAATTTTTTATAAAATTTATGTTGGGAGAAGCCCAATTAGGAGTTTATACCGTAGCTGTTTCTTTAGCTGAATTACTTTTCTTAATTCCAGGAAGTGTGGCGGGCGCAATTCTTGGAAGGTTATACAATATGAGCAATGATAGCCCAGAGGAAAGAAAAAGGCTTACAAGTGGAACTATAAAGGTAACTTTTTATGTAACCTTTATTTTAATGATTGCAGGAATAATCTGCACAGCCTTAATTCCATATATTTATGGGGAGTCTTATTCTGGAGCTGTATTGCCAACAATTGTTCTATTTATTGGAATTTTGTTTGCATCAATAGGAAAGATTTCATCATCATACTTTCAAAGTTCTGGAGAACCTAAAGTTCATTTGTACATAACTTTTTTAGTATTCATGGTAAATATATCGATGAATTGGATTTTAATTCCTATTGTAGGGATTGTTGGTGCAGCTATTGCTTCTAGTGTATCCTATACGGTTTATGGCATATCCTATGTGATTATATTTATAAAAAGAGAAAAATTTACTTTTGAAGGATTGTTTTTACTTAATAAGAATGAAAGCGAAATTATTTGTTCTACGGTAAGGAAACTTTTGAGAAGATAATGGAGGTCTTATGAAAAAATATTGGGAAGACTTTAAAGATAGAAAGTATGGAAATATAATAATAATTTCTTTATTAGTTTTATCAGTCATTATAGTTTTTGGGGGTGTTACATGGATAGTCCAGCAAAATAGCAGAAGTGAAGGATATAATAATGCTTCTGTAATAGAATTTAGAGATAAGAATTTTGAAAAAGCCATAAGGAAGAAAATTAACAAGTCCTGGGGAGAAATTTATGATGTGGATGTGGAAAATATAACAGCAATTAATTTAGCTAATAAGGGGATTGAAAGTATTGATGGAATACAATATTTTTATTCGTTAGTTAGCTTGAATCTTTCAGGGAATAAAATAAAAGATCTAACAGTAATAAGTAATTTAAGATATTTAAAAGAATTATATTTAAGTGACTGTGATTTAGTGGATGCCAGTGTGGTTGGAAATCTAACAAATCTTACATATTTGGATTTATCGAAAAATAATATTAATGATATTTCTTTTATAAGATCTATTACAGGCCTCACTTTTTTAGATTTAACAAGAAATAATATCAGTGATATTAAGCCGTTAATAGATTTAAAGAACCTTAATTTATTAAGTATAAATAATAATAGAATTAATACTGTTCAAGATGTAATACAGATAAGCAGTTTGGTTACTTTAGATATTTCTAATAACAGTATTGTAGATTTAACAGGTATTGAAAGATTGACAAATTTAATAGAATTAAAAGCTAACAACAATGGAATCGGAATTATAAGTTCCTTAGAGAACCTGAAAAATTTGCAAGTATTGGAACTAGCTCATAATAACATCAATAATTTAGAGTTTGTAAAGAATAATTCTGGTTTGAAAAGCATCAACATATCTAATAACGATATAAGTGATATAAATCTTCTTCAAGGTATTTCAGCCTTAGAAAAGGTAAGTATCAGATTTACTAAAGTAAAGGATATAGGGGTTTTAGCATCTTTGCCTAATCTTAATGAGGTTTATTTAGATGATGATGTAGATAGAGAACCAATAAGAGAAATGAAAACCAGATTTAAAAATGCTGATATAGTAACAAAAGAGTTTTTTGTGAATGCACTATATAATGACCAAAAGTAAAGGATGAAGTAATAATGATTCTTAAAATAATAATAGTTGCCATGGGATTAACGGTGAGTACTTATTTGTTTAAAAAGGCATCAGGCACACTAAATGTTAGAAAATTGAATTTGATTTCATATACATATTACTTATTTTTGTTGCAGACATATATTGGAGTAAGTCTGATGTATTTAGGGGATAGAGGTCATTATACCCTTAAATATGTTATTAATGAAGCTTCAATTGACAGAACTTATTATTATGTTTTGTTAACTGCTATTTTATTCCCCTTAGTCATAATGCTTGTATATAAAATTCTCAAAGTGGATATGAATACTATATATGATGAGTATTTAGCTAAGGATACAGAAACTTACAATGAAAAAGCAGTTTTTTTTATTGTAGTTGCTATTTCAGCAGTTTGTATATCATTAATGATATTGCTTTTTATAAAAATCGGATATATACCGTTGTTTAAAATATTATTTGCTGAAAATGGGTTTAACTTTAAAACAGAAAGAATAAAGGTTGCACAGGTTACAATCATAAATCAATATATTAAAAATATATTAGTACTTTCGCTGATACCTGTTTTATCATATATAGCATTTACTTATTCTTGTACTACAAAAAAAGTAAGTTGGTTTTTACTATTTGCCGTTTTATTCACCTCGTCAATATTTATCAAAACCTATAATTTTGCTAAAACACCAGTTATATTTTATTTATTTACGCTGGTTATCTTATTCATAATTTTAAACAATGGAATAAATAGGCTTTATTTTTATGGAATAATAGCTTCATTTGCCATATTAATTTTTTCATTATATGGAGTTATGGGAGTTAACATGGAGATATCACTATATAACGGTCCTATAGGAAGAACTTTATTTACACAAGCTGGAACTTTAATATATCATTTTGATTTTTTCCCAGAGTCCTTTCCATATTTAATGGGAAGAAGCTTTGCAGGCTCAATATTGGGAATTGTTGGTTCAACTATGACAAGTGTCAGGTCAGCTAAAATAATCATGTCCTTTTATGGATCACGTAGTGTATATGATGGTATTGCAGGAGTTATGAATGCCTTATTTATAGGTGAGGCTTATGCAAATTATGGTTCTATTGGAGTAGTTATTAGCATTGTTTACGTAGCACTTTTATTTGGTTTGATTTTATGGCTGTTTACAAGAAAGCTAAAAAAAACTGCTTTGAATGTTGCGTTATTGGGCGTTTTTACTAGTGAGTTAGCGAATACAACACAAGGCGGATTCTTTGATTTTTTATATAATGCAAATATGATTGTGATTGTTATTATGTTTATTTGTATAACCTGCTTTAGTAGATTTTTATTCAAAGATGAAAAATATAAAGGTAGAACTTATGATTAAGGATTGGAAGGGATGCTCATGAAAAAGTGCATTGTTTATTACCCATTTAACATTGATAAAAACCATCCAAGTGCAACGAATATCAGACCGGTAAAGTTTATAGAAGGCTTTAAAGAAGCTGGATATGAAGTTGAAGTAATAATGGGTTATGGACAGGAGAGAAAGGCAAGGGTGGAAGAAGTTAAAAGAAAAATAGAAAAGGGTGAAAGATATGATTTTCTTTATACAGAAAGTGCTACAGAACCAACACTTTTAACTGAGAAAAATCACATTCCAAAGTTTCCATTTTTAGACTTCGGCTTCTTTAAGTACTGTAAGAAGAAAGGTATACCAATAGGGTTGTTTTATAGAGATATTTATTGGAGATTTAGCTTATATAAGGAAAGTGTAGCTCTTCAAAAGAGAATACCTGCATATGCTTTTTATTATTATGATTTGATGATGTATAAGAAATATTTAAATGTGCTTTTTTTACCGTCAACGATGATGAAAAAGTACATACCGTTTAATATCTCAATTCCAACATATCAGCTGCCCTCAGGATGCGAGGAAGTACTTGTAAAGAACTCGTTTCCTAAAGAGAATAAAACCATAAAAATTTTATATGTGGGGGGCATAGATAAGAAATTATATAATATCGAAGGTTTGGTTAAAGCGGTATATGAAAATGAAGAATTTACTATGGATATATGCTGCAGGGAAAATGAATGGAAGAGTAATAGAGGGCAGTATGAAAAATATCTAAATGATAGAATTCATGTAATTCACAAAAAGGGAAAAGAACTTGATGAAGCAGCAATGGAAGCTGATTTGTTTTCCTTAGTTTTTGAAACCTCAGAGTATAGAAAATTTGCAATGCCAATGAAGCTGTTTTCATATATTGCTTACGGAAAGCCTATTATAGGGATAAAAGATACAGCAGGGGGAGACTTTATTGAAGAAAATAATATTGGATATGTTGTGAATTACGATGAAAGTGAAATAAAAGCTCTACTAAAAAGGATTGAAATAATATCAGAGGATGAAAAGGAAAGAAAGCTGCAAGCTGTTAAGGAAGCTTATAAGAAGAACACCTGGAAGCAGAGAGCTATAATGGTGGCAGAGTGCCTTAACAAGAAGTAGCAAGAGGAGAAACTATGAAAATTTGTTATTTATCAGATGCTAATAGTATACATACAAAAAAATGGTGTAATTATTTTAAGAGTAAGGGATATGAAATTCATGTTATTTCATTAAATGAGGGTAGTATTCCAGGGGTAAAAGTACATAGTTTAAATATGAAGCTTGATGAAGTTAAAGGACGCAGCTATTTTGGCAAGTTTAAATATATAACGCTAATAGGGAAAGTTAAAAGGCTTGTTAATGAAATTAAGCCGGATATACTTCATGCTCACTATGCATCAAGTTATGGCTTTTTAGGTGCGTCAACAGGGGTTCACCCTTATATTATTTCACTATGGGGAAGTGATATATATGATTTTCCTAAAAAGAATATTTTGTTTAAAAAGTTTCTAGAAAGAAATTTAGAAAGAGCAGATATTATTTTATCTACAAGCAGAGTTATGGCTGATGAAGCTAAAAAATACACAGATAAAAATATCGAAATTACACCTTTTGGAGTAGATATTGATTTGTTTAAACCGCTGGATGATAGTAAGAAAAAAGAAAGTGATAAGTTAATAATTGGAACTATCAAAGCTTTTGAAAAACAGTATGGAATTGAGGATTTAGTAAAAGCTTTTGGGTTATTATCGAAGAAATATAAAAATATATATTTAGAGTTAGGTGGAAGTGGTTCGCAGCAAGGTGAACTTGAGCAACTTATTAAGAGTTTAGGTATTGAAGATAGAGTTAAATTTTTAGGGTTTATGCCACAAAGGTCGGTTGTTGAAGCTTTAAACAGATTTAATATAGCAGTTTTTCCTTCAATATTTGAAAGTTTTGGAGTCGCGGCTGTAGAAGCGCAAGCATGTGGAATTCCTGTAATAGTGTCTAATGCCGAAGGTCTTAAGGAAGCTACTTGTCCAGGAAGAAGCAGTATCCAAGTAGAAAAGGGAAATGTTGAACAGTTAGCGGAAGCATTGCAGGAACTCATTACTAATGAAAAATTAAGAGAAGATATGGGTAGGTTTGGAAGAATTTTTGTGGAAGAGAATTTTAATATAAAAGATAATTTTGATAAGGTGGATAGATTATATCGAAGAATTACTATTATATAGGAGAGGAAATATTAAATGAAGATAATAACGGTCATTGGAGCAAGACCTCAATTTATAAAGGCTGCGGCAGTTTCAAATAAGTTGAGGAAAAAAAATCAAGAGATATTGATTCATACAGGACAGCATTATGATGAAAATATGTCAAAGATATTCTTTGATGAACTTGATATTCCATACCCAGACTATAATCTTTCAGTTGGTTCTGGAGGCCATGGAAAGCAGACTGGAGAGATGTTAATAAAACTTGAGGAAATATACGAAAAAGAAAAGCCAGAATTGGTATTAGTTTATGGTGATACAAATTCAACTTTAGCTGGAGCATTAGTAGGAAGTAAAATGCTTATTCCAGTTATTCATGTGGAGGCTGGTCTTAGAAGCTTTAATAAATCCATGCCAGAAGAACAAAACAGGATAATAACAGATCACTTGTCCTCATTACTTTTTGCACCAACAGAAATAGCGGTAAAAAATTTAAGCAACGAAGGAATCGTCAATAATGTTTATAATTCTGGAGACGTAATGTTTGATGCAGTGCTGCATTTTGGTGAGGTTGCAAAGAAAAAAAGCAATATCATAGAGGAGCTTGGAATTAAAAATCAAGAATATATTTTAACTACTATTCATAGAGCTGAAAATACAAATGATATTTGTAGGTTACAAAATATAATTGACGCTTTAAATGAATGTGGAAGGATTGTGATTCTTCCATTGCATCCAAGGACTAAAAAGTATATTCAGGATTATGGGTTAACTTTCAATAGCAATATTAAGGTAATTAGTCCTATAGGTTATTTGGATATGCTTTCATTAGAAAGAAGCTGTATAAAAATTGTAACAGACAGTGGCGGAGTACAGAAGGAAGCATTTTTTATGCAAAAGCCATGTATAACTATGAGAGATGAGACAGAATGGGTTGAAACTGTAGACAACGATTGGAATAGAATTGTGGGAACTGATAAGAAGAAAATATTAAATGCAATTATTGGTTTTGAGCCTAAGATGCAGCAAAAAGATATTTTTGGAGATGGAACTTCTTCAGAAAAAATTTGTGAAATAATCGAAAGCGAAAGAATTGGGAGGTAATCATGAAAATATTATTTTTAACCCAATATTGCCCTCCAGAGGTGGGTGCACCTCAAAATAGAATATTTGAATTTGCCAAACAGTTAAAGAGCTTTGGACATGAGGTTACAATTTTAACAGCTATGCCGAATTATCCAAGGGGTGAAATTTTTGAGGAATATAGAGGGAAGAAAATAGTGACAGAGAATCTTGATGGAATAAACATCGTAAGAACTGGAATATATGCCACTAAGAGTAAGGATTTTACCAAAAGACTTCGAAATTATCTTTCATTTACTTGGACTAGTGTAGCTCAAGGAACAAGACACATAGGAAGACAGGACTTTATTATCACAGAATCACCACCTTTATTTTTAGGATGGTCAGGATATGTTTTAGCAAAGCTCAAAAAGGCAAAGTTTGTTTTTAATGTATCAGATTTATGGCCGGAGTCAGCTGTAAAGCTAGATGTACTTCATAATGAAGCTATGATAAGGGCATCCATATGGCTTGAGGAGTTTTGCTATAAGAAGGCAGCTGCAGTTACTTGTCAGACTCAAGGCATTGTTGATAATATTGTGAATCGCGGCTTTGATAAAAGAAAGATTCATCTTATTACTAATGGAGTTGATACTGAATTTTTCAAAAGAGAGAAGCGTTCGCAGGAATATAGGGAGATTATTGGAGTTAATGATAAATTTGCAGTGGTTTATGCTGGAATTCATGGTCTAGCTCAAGGGCTGGAAGTTGTAATAAGTGCAGCAGAGCTTTTAAGGACTGAGAAGGGGATACAGTTTGTATTCATTGGTGAAGGTCCAGAAAAACCAATGCTTGTGGAGTTGGTTAAAGAGAAAAAACTTGAGAATGTAACCTTTTTACCAATACAGAGCAAGAAGGATATGCCACAGATAATTGCATCTATGGATGCTACGGTAGTACCTTTAAAAAAACTAGATTTATTTAAAGGAGCATTGCCTTCAAAAATGTTTGAGGCATTAGCATCAGAACTGCCTATTGTTCTTGCAGTTGAGGGGGAAGCAGAGGAACTAATTAAAAATGCCAAGGCAGGAATTGTGGTTGAGCCTGAAAATGAAAAGTCTATTGCACGGGCTGTTTTAAAGTTATATGAAGATAGGGACTTAAGAGAAGAACTAGGACGGAATGGAAGAGACTATGTTATGAAGTATTTTTCTAGAGAAGCTATTACTCGAAGATTAGAAAAGATTCTATTGGATTTAAAGTAGGGAGTGAAGGATATGTATAAGAAGCGGGATACTTTTTTACCTTATGCTATTCCATTAATTGATGAAAATGATATAAATGAAGTGGTTGATACTTTGAAATCTGGATGGGTTGCAAAAGGACCTAAGACCATGGAGTTTGAGAAAAGATTTGCAGCTTATGTTGGAGCAAAGCATGCCATAGCAATGAATTCTGCTACTGCAGCACTTTATATTGCACTTATTGCAGCGGGAATTAAACCAGGAGATGAAGTAATAACCACATCAATGACATTTGCTGCAACGGTTAATACAATTGTACACATGGGGGCGATACCAGTGTTTGTGGATATAGATCCAGAAACAGGCTGTATTGATGCAGATAAAATTGAAGAAAAAATTACTAAAAAAACTAAAGCAATTGTTCCAGTACATTATACAGGTCATGCTTGTGATATGGACAAAATCAGAACAATAGCAGAGAAGTACAATCTTTTTGTGTCAGAGGATGCAGCTCATGCCGTTGAGACCTTTTACAAAGGTGACTTAATTGGTAAAAAAGGAGATTGTGCCTGCTTCAGTTTTTATGCAACTAAAAATATATGTACAGGTGAAGGGGGGATGCTTACAACTAATAGGGATGATATAGCAGAAAAAGCCAGAGTTATGTCACTTCACGGTATGAGTAAAGCTGCATGGAACAGATACGGTAAAAGTGGATCTTGGAGATATGATATAGAATATCCAGGCTTTAAATATAATATGTTTGATATTCAAGCAGCTTTAGCGAAGACTCAAATGAATAAATTAAATGAAATGCAGAATAGAAGAAAAGAAATTGTAAGTGCATACAATGATGCTTTTAGTAAAGTTGATGGTGTAAAGATACCAGTTGTAAGGTCTTATACCACTCACTCTTGGCACTTATACGTGCTAAGATTAGAACTTGATAAGCTGACAATAGATAGAGATAGATTCATTGAATTGATGAATGAAGCTAATATTGGAATTAGTGTGCATTTTATACCTGTTCATTTAATGAGTTACTATAGAAATAATTATGGGTTTAAGGAAGGTGATCTTCCACTTACAGAAAAATATTTTGATTCTATAGTGTCGTTACCTCTTTATCCAAAGATGACTAATGATGATGTCGCGGATGTTATTGGAACAGTTACTTACATAATAAGTAATAATCATAAATAAGAATATAACAGTAATGCTGAAAAGCGTTGATTTAACTAATGAAACTTGCTTTTTAGATAAATAGTCGAGAAGGATTGTATTTGTAAAAATATAGTCCTTTATTTTTTTACTTAAGTGAATATTATAAGGTCAGGGTGACAAGATTAATAAGAGAAAAAGTCATTAAACATGAAGAAATTTAAGGGGAATAATAGAGAGAAAGATAGATAAAGAGATAGATAAATCAATTAGGAGGAACAAAGGTGGAAAAAAGCATAGAGATAGATGTTAAAGAAAAAATCCAAAATAAAAAAATACAATTTTTCATAAAGAGAATATCAGATATTATTTTGTCTTTTATTGGAATCATAGTATTATCACCAGTATATTTAATAGTTGCAATAGCAATAAAACTAGACAGTAAGGGTCCAGTTATCTTTAAACAAATTAGAGTTGGTAGAAATGAAAAAAACTTTATTATCTTTAAATTTAGAACTATGGAAGTTTCAGCCGAAGAGAAAAGAACGTTGAATATTGATCCTGAGAATATGGACGCCTTTGTATTTCAGAGTAAGTCTGACAGTAGAATTACTAAGGTTGGTAAGTTTTTAAGAAGCAGCAGCTTAGATGAATTACCTCAATTGTTTAATGTATTATTTGGAACAATGAGCTTAGTTGGGCCAAGGCCAGAAATACCAGAGGTGGTTCAGTATTATCCTAAAGCTTATTATCAAAGATTATTAGTTTTACCAGGGATAACAGGTCTTGCACAGATTAAAGGGAGAGGTGAAATTGAGTTAGGAAAGACTATATTTTATGATTTAACATATATTAATAACTTTTCTATCGGATTTGATGTTAAAATATTAGTAGATACAGTGTTTAAGGTATTTAAAAAAGAGGGAGCATTTTAAGCATTTTTGAGGGGGGACAAAATTGAATAATGAGGGAAATAAGCTAATAGGAATATTTTATGTTATATTATCTTCTATTGGTTTTGGAGTTATGCCTGTATTAGTTAAATTAGCATACAGGGGTGGAGCAAATCCTATGAATACTTTACTGTTAAGGTTTACATTTGCTTCGCTTATTCTTTTAGTGTATATCAAAATTAAAAAAATATCACTTAGGATTAATTTAAAGCAAGGGAAAATCATATTCTTAATGGGAGCCTGTGGATATTCTCTCACAGCGATATTAGTATTTTTTGCTTATAAATATGTGGATGTTGGCATTGCAGGAATAATTCTTTATTCATATCCTATAATGGTTATGATTTTATCTATTATATTTTATAAAGAAAAGATAAAAATAAAAAAGATTATGTGCGTATTAATGACGTTTGTAGGAATAACAATCATGGTTGAGGTACAAAGTGGAGTTCATATCAGTGCATTTGGTATAATTCTGGTACTTTTTGCAGCCTTAGGTTATGCTATTTATTGTTTGGGTGGGGCAAACAAAGAAGTAAAGGAGCTTAATAACTATATTGTAACTTTTTATTTAGCTTGCATTACAGCTATTATGGGTGGTGTTATTGGACTAGCCACCAATAGTTTTAATAAGCCTATAGCTTTAAGTGCAATTTTTATCATTTTGATAATAGCAGTAGTTTCAACTGTTGCAGCTCTTATGTTGTTTTTAAAGGGAGTTAAAATTATAGGATCAACAAATGCGGCAGTTTTTTCAGCTTTAGAGCCAATTGTATCTTTAGTACTTGGAGTAATTATATTAGATGAGGTTATATCAGTTAAAATTATTATAGGAACCATTTTAGTAATAGCTTCAATGCTAATATTGGCTAAAGAAGAAGTAAAAAAATAGCAAAAATATGATAACCTGTAATAGAAAACTATTGCAGGTTTTTATTCTATGTACTATAGTTTAAATAGAGAGTAAAGGTTTACGCAAGTAAAAACGATAAGAAAAGACAGAATATTCAAATTTAACGGTGAAAGATAAAATAATATATTTTATACTATATTATGAAAAGTTATTTTATATACTTTTAAGGAGTATCTACTCATTTAGTTTTGACGAAGGGGGACATGTTCATGAATAAAGTAATCATCAATGGAAATGACCTGACATTGCAAGATGTAATCAATGTAGCAAGAAATAATTATGAGGTTGAAATTAGTCCAGAAGCAGAAGCAAGAATTAATAAATCTAGAGAGATTGTGGATAAGATTGTTGCTGAAGATAAAGTTATTTATGGAATAACAACAGGCTTTGGAAAATTCTCAGATGTTTCAATTTCAGGAGAAGACTGCAAAACACTACAAAGAAATCTTATCATATCTCACTCTTGTGGTTTTGGAAATAGGTTAGATTCGGATATAGTAAGGGCAATTATTTTGCTAAGAGCAAATGCTCTTTCAAAAGGATATTCAGGAATTAGGTTATCTACAGTTAAAACCTTAATAGCGATGTTAAATAAAAGAGTTCATCCAAGCATTCCAGAAAAGGGATCCTTAGGAGCTTCAGGAGATTTAGCTCCATTATCCCACATGGTACTTCCAATGATTGGAGAGGGAGAAGCTGAATATAAAGGGGAAATACTTAGTGGAAAAGCAGCCATGGAAGCTGCTGGAATTCCAACAATAGAATTAATAGCAAAAGAAGGTTTAGCTTTAATTAATGGAACACAGGTTATGACAGCTATAGGGGCATTGGCACTATGGGATGGAATAAACTTGGTTAAGAGTGCGGATATAGCAGCGGCACTTACGGTAGAGGCTTTAAGAGGAGTTAAAGATGCCTTTGATATAAGAACACACAGTATAAGACCTCATGAAGGTCAGCTAGCTACAGCAAAGAATATTCTGGCACTAGTTGATGGAAGCTCTTTAATTACAGCTCAAGGTGAAATAAGAGTTCAGGATGCGTATACCCTGAGATGTATTCCACAAATTCATGGTGCATCTAAAGATGCATTAAATTATGTAATGCATAAGGTGGAAATAGAAATCAATGCTGTTACAGATAATCCAATTGTAACAGAAGAGGGAGATGTAATTTCAGGAGGAAACTTCCATGGACAGCCTATGGCTTTAGCTTTTGACTTTTTAGGTATTGCCATGAGTGAGCTTGCTAACGTTTCTGAAAGAAGACTGGAAAGATTAATAAATTATCAATTAAATGATTTGCCAGCATTTTTAGTTAAGCATGGAGGCTTGAATTCAGGCTTTATGATTACTCAATATGCAGCAGCAGCTTTAGTATCTGAAAATAAGATTTTAGCTCATCCTGCAAGTGTTGATTCAATTCCATCCTCTGCAAATCAAGAGGACCATGTTAGTATGGGAACAATAGCTGCAAGGAAAGCGAGAGATATTATAAGAAATGCCGAGAGAGTTTTAGCTACTGAAGTTCTAGCGGCTTGTCAGGCAATAGATTTTAGAAATGATTATGTTTTAGGTACAGGAAGTAAGGTGGCATACAGTAGAGTAAGAGAAAAAGTTAATTTTATAGACAATGATGTTGTTATGTATAAGGAAATTGATAAGGTAACAGACCTTGTTCGCAGCGGAGCATTAGCAGAAGCTGTTGAAGAAAAGGTAAAAATAAATCTATAGTATAATTAAGTTTACTCAAAATAGGAGGGTTTATCATGGGAAGAATAATTGAATGTATACCAAACTTTAGCGAGGGAAGAGATTTAGAAAAGGTCGAAGCAGTAGTTAATGTTTTTAGAGGAGTTCAAGGTGTAAAACTTCTTGATTACTCAAGTGATGCTGATCATAATAGAACAGTTGTTACTGTGGTTGGGGAACCAGAAGCATTAGAAGCTACAATTATTAATATGGCTGAAAAGGTATATGAAAATATAGATATGAGCAAGCATTCAGGCGGACATCCAAGAATGGGAGCTTTAGACGTTGTTCCATTTGTACCTATAGATGGGGTTACAATGGAGGAATGTGTTGAGATGGCTAACAGAGTGGGAAAAACTATAGGAGAGCGTTTCAATATACCTGTATATCTTTATGAAAAGGCTGCAACAGCTACTCATAGAGAAAATTTAGCAGCAGTTAGAAAAGGACAATATGAAGGTTTCTTCAATAAAATAAAGGAAGCTGATTGGGCACCGGATTACGGTCCATCTGAAGTAAATGTACAAGGTGGATGTGTGGCAGTTGGTGCTAGACAGCCATTGGTTGCTTTCAATGTAAACTTAGGTACAGATAATATACAAATAGCAGACACTATTGCTAAAACAGTTAGACATATCGGTGGAGGTCTAAGATTTGTTAAGGCTATGGGTGTTAAATTAGAAGATAGAAACATAGTTCAAGTTTCAATGAACTTAGTAAATTATGAGAAGACTGCAGTTTACAGAGCCTTTGAGATGGTTAAAATGGAAGCTAAACGCTATGGAGTTCCTGTTATAGGCAGTGAAGTGATCGGGCTTGTTCCAATGGCGGCTTTAATAAGCTCTGCAGAATATTATCTTCAAATAGAGAATTTCTCTATGAATCAAGTTCTTGAAAAGAGGATAAGCGAATAAAATTAATGATGGTGGTCATAGCTTAAATTGAATGATTTTTTAGGAAGTTTGAGCTTGTGACTACCTCTAGTTTTATAGCTATATAGGGGGAACAAACTATGTATATAATTATAAAAAATATAGATTGCTTGGTAACCTGTGCAGGACAAGGAAGAAAAGCAGGGGCTGCAATGAAGGATGCAGGCATCATAGAAAATGGGTATGTAGTTATTGAAAATGGTAAGATTAAAGCCATTGGCAGCGGTGAGGGCTATTTAGAATATTTAAAGGAATATTCTAAGGTTATAGATGGAAGAGGCAAAACAGTGACTCCAGGACTGGTAGATCCTCATACACACCTTGTTTATGCAGGAAGCAGAGAGAATGAGCTTCCTATGAAATTGAATAAGGTTGGATATATTGAAATATTAAATAGTGGTGGTGGAATCTTAAGTACAGTTAGAAATACCCGTGCAGCTTCAATAGAGAGTTTAGTTGAGGCTAGTAAGAAGCGCTTAGATTTAATGTTAAGGCATGGAACTACTACTGTTGAGAGTAAATCAGGCTATGGACTTGATTTAGAGACAGAAAGAAAGCTTTTAAAGGTAAATCAAATTTTAAATGAAGAGCATGAGGTTGATATAGTATCCACCTTTATGGGAGCACATGCTATTCCTCCAGAATTTAAGGGAAATAGAGAAGGGTTTATAGATACCTTAATTAATGAGATGATTCCTAAAGTTGCAGAGGAGAATTTAGCTGAATTTATAGATTGCTTCTGTGAAGAAGGAGTGTTTTCAACTGAGGAAACGGAGAAAATACTTAAGGCTGGAGAAGAGCATGGCTTTAAGTTAAAGCTTCATGGAGATGAAGTTGAATCTATTGGAGGAGCAGAGCTGGCTGGAAAGCTGAAATGTATTTCAGCTGAGCATTTAATTGCTGCTTCAGATAAAGGAATTAAGGCATTAAGTGATAATAATGTTGTCGCAGTTCTATTACCTTCAACAGCCTTTTATTTAATGGTTGGAAAATTTGCAAGAGCTAGAGATATGATTGATGCTGGGGTTGCTGTAGCTTTAGCTACAGATTGCAATCCAGGCACTTCACCAACAGAATCTCTTCAAACTGTAATGACCTTTGCATGTTTTGGAATGAGAATGTTGCCAGAGGAAGTTATTAATGCCATGACAATTAATGCAGCTAGTGCAATAAATAGGGAAAAAGAAATTGGATCTATTGAAGTTGGTAAGAGGGCTGATATAGCAATATTTAATAGTCCAAATTTAAATTATTTAATCTATCATTTCGGTATCAATGCTATAGACACAGTAATAAAAGATGGTAAGATAGTAGTTAGTAATTTATAATTAAATAAAGTTTAGTATTAGGAGGATGAATTATGTTAGATAAAATGCATGTAAATGAGTTTATAAATGAACTTGCTTCAAATTCACCAGCACCAGGTGGAGGAAGTGTTGCTGCCCTTTGTGGATCCCTTGGAGCTGCATTAACTTCAATGGTATTTAACTTAACAGTAGGAAAGAAGGCTTATTTAGCTTTAGGTGATGAAGAAAGAGCTTCAGTTGATGCTGGATTAGTAAAGGCTAATGATTTAAAAGATGATTTCTTAAGGCTTATGAATGAAGATACACAGGTTTTTAATAAGCTTATGGCTGCGTTTAAGATGCCAAAGGAAACAGAAGAGGAAAAGGCAGCAAGAAGTGAAGTAATTCAAGAGGCTTATAAGGCTGCAACAAATGTACCATTAGAGGTTGCTAGAAAAGCTTATGATATATATGAAATTATAGAGATTGCTATTGATCATGGTAATAAAAATGCTATTTCTGATGCAGGAGTAGCAGCTTTACTTGCACAAGCGACTATTGAAGGAGCTATAATGAATGTTAAAATTAATCTTGGCTCAATAAAAGATGAAGAATTCACAACAGCTTTAAGAGAAGAAATTAAAGTTATAAGTGAAGATGGTGTAAGATTACAAAAAGAGATCCTTGATGTAGTAAATGAGCATATTTAATAGATTTAGAATTTAGAATTTAGAATAGTTGGAGAAAGTACGGTGGAATTTCTTTGGTTTTATTTTGCATCTAGTTGTTCTAAATTTGATTTGAACTTTTATTAGAAAAGACCTGGCTTTATTTAAAAGCTAGGTCTTTATTTTTTTATCTTAGAGGATTAATAATGTAGAAGGAAAAGAGAATGTGGGGATCACTATATGAAAAAGTCGCAATATGACTTAAATTTCTAAAAGAAATCTTGGGAAAAACTGTAACAAAATTAAAAGATGGTGTATAATGGATTTAGTATTCTAAATGGAAAAATTGGTAATATATATAATAGGTTGGAGGGACGTATATGATACTTAGATTTGAGCCTTTGGACGATAAGGTTGTAGTTGCCTTAGTAGGTGAACTTGATCATCATAATGCAGAGGAAGTTAGAATTAGAGTAGATGATATTTTAGATAATCACAGCTATAAGACTCTTATCTTTAACTTTGAAGGTGTAAATTTTATGGATAGTTCAGGAATTGGAGCTGTAATAGGAAGATATAAGAAGATGTCTTTAAGAGGCGGCAAGGTTTGTATCACAAATGTTAGACCTGCTGTAAAGAGAATATTTGAATTATCAGGGATGTTTAAAATAATTTCAATATATGATGATGTAGAAGAAGCACTAAAGAATGCTTAGGGGAGGATTTGAAGTTTATGGAGAATAAAATGAAAGTTGAATTTACTAGCTTATCAAGAAATGAAAGCTTTGCCAGAGTTGTTATTTCTGCTTTTGCTGCACAGCTTGACCCAACCCTAGATGAGATTAGTGATATCAAAACTGCTGTGTCTGAAGCTGTTACTAATGCTATAATTCACGGATATGGAGAAGAAAGTGAAGAACAGGTTGTAAAGCTTGAAGCATCAATTATCGGCAACGTGTTAGAGGTTAAGGTAATTGATGAAGGGAAAGGAATTGACAATGTGGATGTAGCAAGACAGCCGCTTTATACTTCTAGACCTGATTTAGAAAGATCAGGGATGGGATTTACTGTTATGGAAACTTTCATGGATGAATTAAAGGTTGTATCTGAAGTAGGTGTTGGAACAACAGTTATAATGAAGAAAGTTTTTAACTCAGTAGTGTAGGTGACAATATGAGTGATAAAGTTCATAGAAGCAATGGGTATAATTATGATGATAATAAAGAGCTTATAAGAAAAGCTAAAGCGGGAGATAATCTTGCACTAGACCTACTAACAGAGATGAATCTTCCGCTTGTATCATCAATTAGCAAGAAGTTCCTCAATAGAGGCTATGAATATGATGATATTTTTCAAATTGGATGTATAGGCTTAGTAAAAGCTATAAATAATTTCGATGATAGTTTTAATGTGAAGTTTTCTACTTATGCAGTGCCTATGATTATAGGGGAAATAAAAAGGTTTTTAAGAGATGATGGAATGATAAAGGTGAGCCGGAGTGTAAAAAATACAGCTCGTAAACTCCATTATGATAAGGATGCATTAACAAAGATATTGGGAAGGGAACCAACCCTTGAGGAATTATCAGAATATTCTAAGGTCGATAAAGAGGATATTTTAACAGCATTAGAGTCTGCTAATAGTCTTCAATATTTATATGATACAATTCACCAAGATGATGGTGCACCGGTATTGCTTATAGATAAACTTAGTGAAGATTTTGAAGAAGATAATGACGTTATCGATAAAATAGCACTTAAAGAAGCACTTTCTACTTTAGATGTGAAATCAAGGCAGATTATCTTGCTGCGGTATTTTAAGGATAAAACGCAAATACAAGTTGCAAAGATGCTTGGCATAAGTCAGGTTCAGGTTTCGAGAATTGAGAAAAAGGTTCTTAAGATAATGAAAGATAGACTTACAGGTTAAATTTAGAATTTAGAATTATGGAAGGAACTCCTGGTGGAGTTCCTTTATTTTTTTATCTTTAAAGTTCTTTTGCTTGTGTTTTGTTTAATTTTTTAGGTTTTGCAGATACTAAGTATTATTGCTTTTACTAATGCAAAACAATGAAAATTATAAAGGAGGAGTATGTATGAAGGTTAAGGAAAAAAAAATTAAAGATAAGTTTCAAACTCTTTATGAAGATACCAAGCCAAAGCCAAATATTTTTAGAAATTGTTTTAGGGCGTTTTGGACGGGCGGATTAATCTGTGTCATTGGAGAAGTTATATTTAAGATTCTTCAATATATTGGTCTCGATAGAATACAGGCTGTAAACTGGGAAACAATTATAATGATTTTTCTTGGAGCACTGTTAACAGGAATTGGGATATATGACAAGATTGGAGATTATGCAGGAGCTGGATCAGTGGTTCCGATAACGGGATTTGCAAATTCTATAGTTTCTCCTTCTATTGAATTTAAAAAAGAGGGATATATATTTGGGGTAGCTGCTAAGATGTTTATAATAGCAGGACCTGTATTAGTGTATAGCATTAGTTCATCAGTAATATTAGGATTAATATATTATATCTTTAGGTGGTAATTATATGGCAAGAAGAATGGGAACACAAACAGCAGAGTTAACAAGTAAGCCTAGAATTCTAGGCACATATAGTATTGTTGGTCCTAAGGAGGGAAAGGGACCTTTAAAAAGTTTTTTTGATGAGATTCTTGAAGATGATACTTGTGGATGCAAAACCTTTGAAGCAGCTGAAACTCAAATGCAGCTAAAGGCTGCGAGACAGGTATTATCTAGTGTAAATCTCAAAGAAAAAGACATTTCATATATGTTTTCTGGAGACTTAATCAACCAGTTAATGCCATCTTGTTTTATGGCACGTGAAGTTAATATTCCATTTTTAGGTCTCTATGGAGCATGCTCAACCTTTATAGAAGGTATTTCTATGGCGTCCATGTGTCTTGAAGGCGGCTTTGGAGATAATATGCTTGTAGTAGTATCTTCACACTTTTCAACAGCAGAGCGTCAATACAGGGCACCACTAGAAATGGGAAGTCAGAGATCACCTGCTTCACAATGGACAGTTACGGGGTGTGGGGCTGTGGTTTTATCGAGTAAGGGAAATAAAGCACCTTATGTAACTCATATTACCATTGGAAAAGTAAAGGATTATGGTATAACTGATCCAAATGAGATGGGAGCAGCTATGAGCCCAGCAGCAGTTGATACCATAAAACAGCATTTTGAAGATACAGGAAGAAAACCAAGTGATTATGATTTAATCGTATCTGGTGATTTGGGTGCAATTGGAAAGCAGATAACTATAGATTTATTGAAAGAGTATGGATATGATATATCTTCAAATTATATTGATTGTGGAGATGAAATCTTTGATGATCAAGTTCAAGCAACTAATTCGGGAGGAAGCGGAGCTGGCTGCTGTGCAACAGTAATGAGCAGTATGATTTATAAAGGATTAGTATGTGGAAAGTATAAAAGAGTTTTATTAATTGCAACAGGAGCACTTTTGAGTGCTATTTCAAGCCTGCAAGGAGAGAGTATTCCAGCTATAGCACATGCTATTGCCATTGAGTGTGGAGGTGAGTAGTATGGAGAATATGTGGATGGATTTTGCAAAGGTTTTTCTGGTAGGAGGAATTATTTGTGTTATAGGACAAATCTTAATGGATACAACAAAATTAACTCCAGCTAGAATACTTGTTATTTTTGTTGTAAGTGGAGTAGTGCTTCAAGCTTTTGGTATTTATGAGAAAATTGAAAAGTTTGGATTGTCAGGAGCAAGGGTTCCATTACCTGGCTTTGGGTTCACTTTAGCAAAGGGAGTAATGGAAGAGGTTGATAGAATAGGGCTTCTGGGAGTAATAACAGGCGGCGTTAAATCAGCTTCAGCTGGAATTGCTGCAGCAATTGTATTTGGATATTTAATGTCTGTAATATTTAACTCTAAATCTAAAATGTAATAAAAATAAAAAGACTTTTCTAGGTGAACTAGAAAAGTCTTTTTTATTTAAACAGTTTTAACCAAACATTTTTATAAAGTCATACATTGAAAATCTATAAGATGGGATATGGTAGGTAGTTGCACCATTAGAGTTTGCACCGTTACCAGTACTATTACCCTGACCAGTACTTTCATCTTCACCTTCGCCATCTCCATTGTCACCACCTGTTTCACCATCGGTACCATTACCATTGCCTCCACCTGGATTTTCAGGTTTCTCAGGTTTTTCCGGTTTTTCTGGTTTCTCAGGTTTCTCAGGCTTGTTTGGATCTTTATTTTCCTCATCTTTAGGTTTTTCTTCTTCTTTATACTCTGTTGGATCTTTATCACCAGGATCAGGAGCTAGATATTTACTATCTGTCATTACAGTAGGATATCTATTTTTATCACGAGTGATAAATACTACCTTCTCAATTTTATCCTTAGGTGTTTTATCAGATGGGAAGTAGTATTTAGCATTGTCTCCTTCACCAACTTTAACAACCTCAAGTTCAACGTGAACATTATCTAAGGTTGTAGGCTGAGTTCCATTAATGAACATTTCAGTATATATTCTGTTTCCTCTAGGATCTCTGCTTGTAAGTTCAGTAGGTAGAGTTCCTGAATCCTTAGAAATAGAAACATAAGAAATACCACCTGGTTGTTCAAGTTCTTTATACTCAAGTCCTTCATGGGCTGATTTCATCATTTGCCCCCATAGAGCTGCTGACCTATCACTGTTATGAAGTCCTAAAAGACCAGCATTATAGTCAGGACCAGGTAGAGGACTGTTATCATCATATCCAATCCAGATTGCTCCAGAGAAATATGGTGTTAATCCAGCAAAAGTAAGGTTTCTGAAGTCTTCAGATGTACCTGTTTTACCTCTAACCTCCATACCACCGAAGATAGCACTAGGACCTGTATATGCGATTGATTCCTTCATCATATCGTAAGTGATGTAAGCTGCTTGTGGAGATAAAACTTGAGTTGCTTCACCTTGAGGCTCAAGTAGAACCTTACCATCTTTATCAGTTACTTTTGTGTAGATTTTAGCTTCGTTCATTACACCTTGATTTCCAAAGGCACCAAAGGCTTGAGCCATCTCATGAGGAGTAGTACCATCAATTTCTCCAAGGGCAAGAGCGGAGATACTTGTTTTATTACTTTCACTGATGCTTAAGCCAAATTTTTCAGCATAAGCAACAGAAGTTGATAACCCTATTTTATCTACGATAGAAACTGCTGTTGTATTTTTAGATTGTCTAATAGCTTCACGAACAGTTATATAACCATCATATCTGTTTGGAAGGTTAGTAGGACTATAAGTGCTTCCATCAGATGTATATTTTGAACCTACATCTCTTGGAAGAGGTCCGTCAACGAATACTGAACCAGCAGTAAGAATTTGACTGTCAATGGCAGGTCCGTAAACTGTAAGTGGTTTTATACTAGAACCAAAAGCACGTAGGAAGGTTTGACCGTCATTTCCTACAGAAATTGCTCGATTGTAAGACATTGCTGGATGTTCACCGACACCACCAATTAAAGCTTTTGTTTGACCATTAACATAATCTACGATTGCTCCTCCTGCTTGAACTCCTGGGTAAGCAGAAAGGAAGTCATTCATTATTTGTTGAACAGAATCCTGTAATTGTTTATCCATTGTTGTATAAATTCTAAGGCCACCGTAGCTGATTTTGTCATAAGCTTCAGTCTCTGTGTAACCATAAGTTTCCATTAAGTCGGCGGCTACTTGTTTAACAACTGGTCTAGAGAACCATTCATAATTCATTACGTTTGAGCCCACATCAGTAAAGGTAAAGGTTAATGGTTCTGCCATTGCTTCGTCATATTCAGCTTGAGATATCTTTCCAAGCTCTAGCATTTTACCTAAAACTAAACTTGTTCTAGGTGAATCAAAAGCTATACCTTGCTCAAAAGCAGCTAATGAATTTGTGTAAGATAAATATGGATTTTGGGCAGCACTTGCAAGGAATGCACATTGTTTTAAGGTTAGGTCACCAACCGATAAATTAAAATACATATTTGCAGCAGCTTCAATACCATAAGCATTACCACCTAAAAGAATAGTATTCATATATGCTTCAAGAATCTGATCTTTTGACAGTTCTTTTTCTAAATTTATAGCCATATAAATTTCTTGGATTTTCCTCTCTATACTTGTTCTGTCCTGCATAGAGCTAACTAGGAAGTATTTATACTTAACAAGTTGTTGGGTGATTGTAGAAGCTCCTTGAATCTCTGCGTTAGATAAACCAAGGATAATTTTTACGTCTTGAATGATTGCTCCTCCAAGTCTTCTAATATCAATTCCTTCGTGCTCATAGAACCTTTGGTCTTCTATGGAAACAAAGGCATCCTTTAAGTATTGAGGTGCATCAGCAAATTTGACGGAAATTCTCTTTTCAGGAGATTTGTATTCATCGATTTCTTCACCTTTATCATCATATATAAGGGTTGTTTCACCATTATTCATGATTAAGTTAACATCAAGCTCAGGTGCTTTGCTAATAAGGTGTCCAACTACACCGAATCCTGCAGCGATACTTGCTACAATCAGCAATAAAAGAGTTATATATATAACCTTAAAAACTATATTCTTTTTCTTTTTAACTTTCTTAGGTTTATTTTTCGGGGATTTTTTATTTTTTGATTCTTTATTTTTATCATTAGGGTCTGATTTCTTTGTTGTTTTATCTGAATTTTTATTTTCTCCCATATTCTCCTCCTTATGATTTAAATATACTTCCATCAATATATTATAACTTATATTAGGTTATAAATACAACATAGTATTCTTTAATGGTAATTTTCAACATATATATAGTATTAACTTTTAAGCTCAATTTAATTTTTATCTAATAATTAAACATTAAAAAATATACATTTATTAACATTATACCAGATTTGAAAAGGAGTAATACTATGAAATTATCTATTAAGATTAAATTTGCAGTAATAGTCATCTTGTTAATGGGGGGAATAGTTACCTTCGTATACACTTTAGATGATGTTATTATGCCAAGAGTTATGGTTACTTGCGATGCAACTATGCGGGCAAAGGTAACAGAGCTAATGAATAAAACAATTTTAGATGAATATTCAAAGAAATTTAATTATGATGAAATCATGGTTACAGAAAAAGATTCTGAAGGAAATATAACAATGATGACTGCGGATACATTAAAGCTTAATGAAATTGCCACATCAACGGTTTTAAAAGCTCAAGCTGCTCTTGAAAAAATTGACAAAGTAGATGTAAAGGTACCAATAGGACATATAACAAAAAATAATCTTTTAGCAAACTACGGACCAAAAGTTACAGTTAAGGTTCATCCAATAGGAAGTATAACAACTAAGTACATTTCACAATTTGATTCAGCAGGGATAAATCAAACTAGACATACTATATACGTAGAAGCAACCACAAAAGTTAAATTAATTTTACCTTTTCAAAGCAGTGAGTTAGAAGTTGTAAATCAAATTCCAATTGTTGAAACAATAATTGTTGGGAAGGTGCCAAATACGGCTATACAGTTAAATAGGTAATATTTATGATTTTGGAGTCTTTAATTTAGAATTAAGATTAAGGTAAGAATTTTATTTTTAAGTAACATAAAGTCTGATAGAATACTGATATATACAAAGATGCAACTAGTGGTTGACAAAAAATACAGTAAGATTGATAGTATGTAATTCACAGTTTTGATAAGATTTTAGTATAAATATTGAGGAGGAATAGAAAATGAACATATCAGAAAAAATTTTAAAATTAAGGAAATCACATAATCTGTCTCAAGAAGATTTGGCAGAGAAACTTAATGTATCTAGACAAAGTATATCTAAATGGGAAAATGGTCAATCAATTCCAGAAACAGAAAAATTAATTGAGTTAAGTGAAATATTTAATGTTTCTATAGATTATCTTTTGAAATCATCTGAAATAGATGAAATATCAATTAGAACAGAAATATTAGAGAAACAACAAAAAGAGCTAATGGAAAAAGAAAGAAAAAATGAAAGAGTAAGATTCCTTATATTAAGTAGCATTGCAACATATTTAATTACAGCTGCGATATATATTATTGGTAAAGTCTATTTTGAAGTATGGAATCCAGGTGTAATATTAAGTGAGCTTGCAATAGCAACTGCAATAGTAATTATTATTAATCTTAAATATAATACCAACACAAATACATCAAAGGATTAGATAATAAGATAGACATATGAATTTGAAATGAATAATGCTTTTTCCTATTTAATTCTAAAAGCGTTAATTAACTTCTGTGAAAATTTATTAAGCAAAGCAAAAAATGAACTCTATAAGAGTTCATTTTTTATATAAATAAAAATAATTTTAAATTATAAATTATTTAGATTCCCAGTTGAAGATATATGGAATATTTCTATATAAATCTCCGTAGTTTAATCCGTATCCTACTACGAATAAATCTGGAATTGTATAACAGCAGTAATCTGGAGTTATATCAACTTTTCTTCTTTCAGGTTTATCTAAAAGAGTACAGCATTTAACGCTTTTAGCTCCTAGAGATTTAACATGGTCAACTACAAATTTCATAGTTATTCCGCTATCAACTATATCGTCTACTACTAAAACGTCCATTCCTTCTATGTTATCAGGTACGTCTTGAACTATTTTGCATACACCAGTGCTTTCTTCTCCGTGTCCATAACTTGATGTTGTCATAAAGCCGACAACTGTTGGTACTGTCATTTCTCTAACTAAATCTGCAGCAAATATGAAGCTTCCTCTTAATAGTGAAAGTACATAAACTTGCTTTCCTTCATAATCTTTTGAAATTTCTTTACCTACTTTTGCAACAGCTTCGCTGATTTCTTCTCTTGAAAAGAGAATATTTCTTTGTTTACCTTCCATTGTAATCACACCTCAATTTATATTTACATTAATGAGTTCATAGTATAAAATTAAGTTAAAATTGTCAATAGTATAAAATAGGTAGAAACGGAAATCCCTAAATTAAAGCCATTACTCTATGTAAGCCTCCAAATCTATGATTTGGTTAAGGAAAACTTAAGTAAAAGTCTAAATTTTTGATTTAGTTACTTGAATATACTCAGGAAGAATATTATTCCAATGAATATGAGAAGTAGTTTCTTTAAATAAAACTGTCAGGGAGATGAAGATAATGATAAATGGAAATACAGATGGAGTTAAAAATTTTATATTAAATAAGCTTGAGTCTATATATGACATGCAGTTTCAAAAATCAGAGATTTTAACTGAGGAGCTTGCAAAGCTATTAAAGGAAGCAACTTTAGAAATCGAAAGGGAAATAAGTGTTGGTATAGACAGAAAAGGAAAGGTAATCAGCGTTGCTGTTGGAGATAGTTCAACAGTTGATGTGCCTCTTATTGACACTAGAGAAGGAAGATTATCTGGAGTAAGGGTAATTCATACTCATCCAAACGGTAATCCAAGATTATCAGCATTAGATATTTCAGCGCTTTTAAAGTTAAAGCTGGATTGTATAGTTGCAATAGGTGTAGATAAGGAAACAGAGTTAATTTATGATATTGGCTTCTGTGACGTGGAAAATAGCATTTTAGTTGAGGATGAGGTTAAGGATTTAAGTACTGAACAGATTGTAGAATATAATTTCTTAGAAAAGTTAAAGTACATAGAAGATATTTTTACAGGAAATAGAGTTGAAGAGGATAATTCTGAAAGAGCTATTTTAGTTTCAACAGAGGATGAGGAGAGTCTTGCAGAGCTTAAGGAATTAACGAAGGCTTGTGAGGTTAATCCAATTCATGAGGTTCTTCAAAAGAGAAATAAGGTTGATTCAGCATTTTTCATTGGAAAGGGAAAGGTTGAAGAAATAGCGTATCTTAGACAATCTCTTAGAGCTAACGTAGTAATATTTGATGAAGAATTATCGGGCTCTCAGGTTAGAAATCTCGAAGGTGCTATTGGTGCAAAGGTTATAGATAGAACAACACTTATTTTAGAGATCTTTGCAAGAAGAGCAAGAAGTAAGGAATCTAAAATTCAGGTTGAGTTATCACAGCTTAAATACAGATTAAGCAGAATCGGCGGACTTGGAACTATGCTTTCTAGAATGGGTGGAGGTATAGGAAGTAAAGGTCCAGGTGAAAAGAAGCTGGAAATCGATAAAAGAAAAATCAGAGAAACAATCTATGATTTAAATAAAGAGTTAGAAAAGATTAAAAATGTTAGAGCAACTCAAAGGGAAAATAGAAATAAGGATAATTTATCAAAGATCTCTATAGTTGGATATACCAACGCAGGAAAATCAACATTAAGAAATGCTTTATGTGATTATTCTCCAACAAAATCAGCAGTGGTAAAGGAAAAGGTATTTGAAGCAGATATGCTTTTTGCTACCCTAGATATTACAACTAGAGCAATGTCACTTCCAGATAACAGATTAGCTGCTGTAACTGATACCGTTGGGTTTATTAGTAAGCTTCCACACGATTTAGTTGAAGCTTTTAAATCAACCTTAGAGGAAGTTGTATATGCTGATTTGCTTTTACATGTGGTAGATTCATCAAGTGATACTGCAGTAAAACAGATTGAAGTAGTTGAAGAGGTTCTAGGAGAGCTTGGTGCAGGGGATAAGCCAACAATATTGGTGCTAAATAAAATTGATAAGGCTACAGAAGAGCAGATTAACACAATAAAAGAGAAGTATAGTAACCATACAATTATTGAAATTTCAGCAAGGGAAAGATTAAACTTTGATGGGCTTTTAACAAAATGTACAGAAATACTTCCATATAAGTTAAAAACCTTTAAGGTGCTTGTACCTTACAGTGATTCCGCTGCCGTTGCATACCTACATAGAAATGCTTTAGTAGAAAGTGAAGAGTATGAAGCAGAAGGAACTGTACTTGTGGTGCAAGGTGATGCTGAGGTTTATAACAAGTCAGCACAATATATAATTGAGTGTCCAAATATTTGATTTGGTCTACACGAATTTACTCATTCGAATGAATATGAGAAGGAGTTTCCATAAAAAATAAAATAAAGATGGCTAAGGTAAAACTTAGCCATTAGTTTTTGAATTAGGAGACAAGGGTTTGAATACAGGATTAATTAAGTACGATTGGAATTTTATTGAGAATTATACTAATGAAGAAATTAGCTATTTTTTAACCTTAGAAGGTAAGTCTGTTGATGCTGTGGCTAAAATTAGAAATCTTGATAGGGCTACAGTTCAAAAGCATATAATAAACTGTAAAATAAGATATAGATATTTAGTTAAAAGTAAGTCACCAATGGAGCTTTTTATGTCCTTAAAGGATGTGCCAAAGGCTGAAAGGTTATTGGTTTTAAATGGATTAGATACGGTAAATAGAGAGAGATTAATTCATTATATATGTACTTCTTACATGGATATGGAGCTTAAGGATAAGGAAGCTGCCATTTGGGTTATGGGAGAAATGAGAAGCTCAAACTTCTTAGATTTACTCATTAAGGCAACGGTAAATAACCATGTCAGCATACGAAGAATGGCAGTTTCAGCGCTTGGAAAGCTTGGAGATGTTAAAGCTTTAAGGGCATTGATGAGGGCTTTAGATGATAAAAACCCACAGGTTGTCAGCTATTCAGTAAAGTCATTGCAAAAGCTTAACTCTAGGGAAGCTGATGAAAAAATAAAAATATTGTATAATAGAACAGATAAAGCATACATAAAGAAGGCTTGTGAAGACTATTTCAAACAAGTAAATGAAGATCATGATTAAATTTGTTGTTAAGCAAGATTAATATCAGAAGAAGATTTTATATTTAATTAAGAATGTCTGAATGTAGAATTAAGAATAAGAGTGTTTTTTCTCACTACGTTCGGAGAAACTTTGATTTAATGTTTAAATGAAATGAGCAATTAAGCGTTGAGAGTTGTAGCAATCATAAAATTAACTAAAAGAAAAGAGATTCCCCAGGAATTTCACCCATTCTACATTCTTAACTCTTAATTCTAAATTAAAAAAGGGGTGGACGAATGAGTTATTTTACTGTCAAGGGAAGTGCAGTGGCTGAATTTCAAGAAAAGAAATCTGTATTTATAGGATATATAAATAGAGTTACTACTGAAGATGAAGCAAAGGCTTTTGTTGCAGAGATAAAAGGTCAGCATAAGGAAGCTACCCATAATGTATATGCCTATGTAGTTGGAGAAAATAAGGGGATTCAAAGATACAGTGATGATGGGGAGCCACAGGGAACTGCAGGGATTCCAGTTTTAGAGGTTATTAAGAAGAATGATTTAACTGACGTAGCTGTGGTAGTTACAAGATATTTCGGTGGAATCTTACTTGGAGGGGGAGGCTTAATCAGGGCTTACTCTAAGGGGGCCGCTCTAGCTGTTGAAGAATCTGGAATAGTGGAAAAAGTAAAGGGTGTATATCTTAAATTTACTTTGGACTATGATCTGATAGGAAAGATTCAATATTTGTGTGGAACAAATAACTGGCACATAGAAGATACAGTTTATACTGATAAGGTGGATCTATTTATGTTTGCTGAAGTTGTAGAAAAGGATAAGGTAATTGCAGCCTTCGTGGAAGCAACCAATGGCAAAGTTATTACAGAAGAGGATGATCCGGAATATTTATTTAAAGAGGGGCATAGATACTTCAGAGTTTATTAATTACATGTGTATATTTGAAATTATTAGATAATATATGGTATAATAGGTGCATTGAGTTTAAAGCATAGAATTTATATAGAGTACAGGAGGAGTTAATATGTCAGGACATTCTAAGTGGCATAATATCCAAGCTAAAAAGGGTAAAGCAGATGCTAAAAGAGGAAAAATATTCACTAAAATAGGTAAAGAAATCATGGTTGCAGCTAAAAATGGCGGAGCCAACCCAGAGACAAATGCTAAGCTTAGAGACGTTATAGCAAAAGCAAAAGCAGCAAACATGCCTAATGATACAATTACAAGAGCAATCAAGAAGGCTTCAGGAGAGCTTGGAGCTGTTAACTACGAAACAATTATGTATGAAGGTTACGGTATTGATGGAACTGCAGTTATCGTTGAAGCATTAACAGATAACAAGAATAGAACAGCAGGAAATGTTAGATATGCCTTCACTAAAGGTGGCGGAAACATGGGAACTATGGGATGCGTAGGATTCATGTTCCAAACTAAAGGTGAAATCATCATCGAGAAAACTGATGAAACAGATGAAGATGAATTAATGATGATGGCTTTAGATGCTGGTGCAGAGGACTTTGCAGCAGAGGATGAAGTATTCGTTATTACTACGACTCCAGAAGATTTTGGTTCAGTTAGAGAAGCTTTAGAAGCTAACGGAATTGAATTCTTAGAAGCAGAAGTTAAAATGATTCCAGACACCTACACTGAAATAGGTGAAGAATCAGCTAAGAAATTCCAAAAGATGCTAGACATGCTTGAGGATGATGATGACGTTCAAAACGTGTATCACAATGCTGAGTCTGAGTACTTAGATTAATAATAAAATAAAAAAATGTAAAGGTATCTCGTAAAGGGATACCTTTTATTTTAGAAAAAAGTAAAATTTTAATTTTAACATGAAGGTTAGTGATAAGTAATCATATATATAAATAGTTTAATATAAATGTTAACGTATCATTCACACTTCTATATTATATAGCATATATATATCAAAATGATATATAATTTAAAACAAAAGTGCAACATAAATGCAGGATAAATATTGAATATGTAGAATATATAATTATAGGAGGTGAATAGTATGGTATTAATGCGCGAAAAACTAAATGAGAAGGATGTTGTGATTGGTAAAATATATCCGAAGGATTTGATAAATTTTTACTGTAAGGAATATGATTGTGCTTTAGTTAAGCTTAATCCTACAGTTAAACCATCAACTTATAAGGGGTTATATTTGGTGAAAGACATAATTAATGATGCAGATATGATAATCAATAAAGACTTTAATTCTAATGTTGCATACAAAAAGAAAGTTATTATAATTGAAAGAAATTAAAAGAATAGGCGACCTTTCTTATAGGAATAATATATGCAAGGAAACTCCTTCTCACATGCGTTCGAAGGAGTAAATTCGACTTAGTCAAATCAAAGATTTGGATGTTCACTTAAGGAGGTCGTGTTATGGAAAAGGATAAGAAAAGCAATAAGGTAATACAAGGGGATAACTTTGTTATGTATAACGATATTATCATTCCATCAAGTCCAGAGCAGCAATTTATGAATGACGATTTACAGGCTATGGAAAATGTGGAACAGTCAAAGGAAGACGTTAAATTAAATAATCTGCAGGATTCTTATTATGATGGATTTGACGAATAATTTTTAATGTTAAAAGCTGGTTTTAAAGATTGAAAGACTTTAAAGCTAGCTTTATTTTTGAAAAAATAGGTAAATATAGTCGTTAAAATATTGGCATAAATATTGAAAACGATAATATTTATATAAATGAAAAACAATATCCATGAAAGGAGAAATAATGTTTAAAAATGTAATTGTAAGACGTCCATGTAGAGCTATGGTGGATGGAATAACTACTGCTGATTTAGGAAAGCCAGATTATGAGTTAGCTTTGAGGCAGCATGATAGCTATATTGAAGCACTTAAGGAGTGTGGTGTAGAGGTTACAGTATTGGAAGCAAATGAGGAGTTTCCAGATTCATGTTTTGTTGAGGATGTAGCTCTTTGTACTAAGCATTGTGTTATTGTTACGAGACCAGGTGCCTTAAGCAGACGGAAGGAAGTTCTTCAAGAAGATATGCAGACAGCTTTAAAGGGTTTCTTCAAAAATATTGAGTATATAAAAGAACCTGGAACTATAGAGGCTGGAGATATCATGATGGTTGGTGATCATTTTTACATTGGTCTTTCTGAAAGAACTAATGTAGATGGAGCTAATCAAATGATTAGTATATTAGAGAAATATGGATTAAGTGGTTCCGTAGTTCCTTTAAAGGAGGTACTACACTTAAAAACTGGACTTTCTTATATTGAAAATAACAATCTTCTAGTTGCTGGAGAATTTGTTTTAAGTCCTATTTTTAAGGATTTTCACAAAATTGTCATAAATGAAGATGATAGTTATTCTGCAAACTGCATTTGGGTTAACGATATAGTTTTGGTGCCAAAGGGCTATCCCGCTACTAAAAAGGCTATTGAGTCATTTGGGTATAAGGTAATTGAAGTTGATACTTCAGAGTATAGAAAAATTGATGGCGGATTAAGTTGTCTATCCCTTAGATTTTAATAATTTAATATGGAGGAGTTAGAATGTTAAATAACAGCGACCTAAATAAATCAAACGGTTTAGGCTTTGCAAGGCTTACAGCAGTAGCTATAGGTGCCACTATAGGTGGTGGAGTATTTAGTCTTGCAGGTGATATGGCAGCTAACGGAGCTAATACAGGTGCAGTAATTGTTGGATGGATAATTTGTGGTATAGGAATGCTGGCTTTAGCTATGTGTTTCTACGGCTTAAACAAAATCAAACCTCACTTAACAGGTGGAATTTACAGCTATGCCAACGAAGGTTGGGGAGATTATGTTGGATTCAACTCAGCGTGGGGTTACTGGATTAGTGCACTACTAGCAAACGTTTCCTATGCAACACTTTTATTTGCAGCAATATCATATTTTATTCCGATATTTGGTTCAGGAAATAATATTTGGTCAATTGTTTGTGCATCGCTTGTTATTTGGTTTATGAATTATTTAGTTTTAAGAGGAGTAAAGGAAGCGGCAGGAATTAATTTAGTTGTCACAATAAGTAAGGTTATTCCTATACTTGTTTTTATAGTGGCAGTTATATTTGTGCGAGCTTTTGATCCATGTATATTTATGCAGAACTTCTGGGGAGAGCCAGGGGGGCTTTCTTTTATAGAACAAGTTAAAGCTACTTCAGGAACTACAGTATGGGCTTTCATCGGTATTGAGGGTGCCGTAGTTATATCTGGAAGAGCTAAGCGTTCAAAGGATGTTGGTAAAGCAACAATAACAGCGTTTTTAAGTGTACTAGCTATATATATTATGGTGTCTTTACTTAGTATGGGAGTTATGCCACGTGCAGAGCTTGCAGAACTAGGAAATCCACCGATGGCAGGTATCTTGAAATCAGTTGTTGGTCCTTGGGGTGCAGCGATAGTAAATCTTGGTGTAATAATTTCTTTGGCAGGGGCAACTCTAGGCTATACAATTATTGCATCAGAATGTCCTTATCTTGCAGCTAAAAATGGAGTTTTTTCAAAAATATTTGCTAAGGAAAATAAGAATGGAGCACCTGTTAATTCTTTATTCTTAACAAACGGCATAATTCAAATATTTCTTATAATAACTTATTTAAATGAATCTACTTATCAAATTTTTTATACAATTTCTGCTAGTATGATCATGATTCCATATCTTCTAAGTGCATTATATTACTTGTTAATTTCGATTAGAAAAGATGGATTTGATGGACAAAGCTCTAAGGACATTAACTTAGCGAGATTTATAGGTGTTTTAGGAACAGTCTATGGTTGTTGGTTAATTTATGCTAGTGGTTTAACAGGCCTTTTAATTACAGCAATATTATATGCTCCTGGAACTATTGTTTATGTAAAAGCTAAGAAGGAGAAGGGGGAAAAATGCTTTGAATCTACTAAGGACAAGGTTATCTTAGCAGCACTTGTAGTGCTTGCTATAGTATCTCTTGTTTTAATATTCAACGGCACTATTAATCCATTCTAAAGACTATAAAAATAAACCTCGTTCTTAATTAAATAGCTTACTAGCTAAGGTTAGCAAGCTGTTTAGTTAAGTAACGAGGTTTTTATTGCGGTAAAATTTAATTTATATGAAAGGCTGCTATTGAAAATTTTTCACCGGAGGTAGTTTCTACCATGTAAAAGATAGTATTATTAACTACCTTTGTGTAGATTCGTTTAATTTCATATTCTTTTATTATTAAATCTTTAGGCCCTGAATAAAAGTTACGGCTTTTATCCTCCTTAAGGATGAGTTTGTTATTTACAAAAATTAAATCTGATATTATAGGTGAACCTTCAATTGTATATCTTGTAATTCTGACCATTTCATTTGCCTTAAGAGTCTTTTTTTCATAGCTTTCAATAAAGTTATCTAGTATTTCAACATTGTATTTGAAAATTTGGTCCAAGACTACATCACCATTTTTTATAGCTTCATCTGGTAGGTATTCTTTGGAAAGCAGGGATAAATCATTATAAGCTGATGATGGTAAAGTGAAGCTGCATTTTAAATTGCTGTTATATAGGTTATCAACAGCTAATGAGGTGGTAAAAAAACACAAAATCATTGCTGATAAAATAAGGACAACCCTTTTCATAAACATACCTCCATAAGAGCTTCATTCTTTGAAGCTGCTGTAATATTTATGTTTATAGGTTGCCCAGAATTGTTATTTAAATGTATCTATGTCTTTTACTGAAAGTGAAGTATTAGGCGTAAAACTGAAGGAGTATTTAACATATCCATACTCATCCTTTTCACCAAGGTCCTTATCAAAGGCATTTCCATTAATGGTTGCGGTGGAATAGGTATAGCCATGTTCTTCAAGAAGTTGTTGGAGTATAATACCGTCTGCTAGAGCTTCTTCAGGGCTCTGATTTGTTGCATCAGTGATCATGTGAAGAGAAATAGGTTCATCAAGAATTAAATCTTTTGACCATGAAGTATTCTCATCTATAGTAAATTTTAAAATCTCTACATTGGCTTCAACAGCCTTAAGATTAGGAAGTTCTTTTTGAAGGGCAGAGAAAATTTCTGAACTTGCTTCTTCACTTAGTTTTTGAGACAGCTTTTCATCAAGCCTTGCATATCTGATGGCATCATATCTAACTCTTGGGTTGAAAGTTCCTTTAACAGTTACATAATAGTTTAGTCCTTGAGCAAACTTTTCTAATTCGATTTGGGATGGATCAGATGAGAGTGTAGCATAAGGGTCTTCTCCAATTTTAATTACGTCGTAGGAATATTCACTGAATTTGAAGTTGTAGAACCCTTTTTCTACTCTGAACTCTTCATCAGGATAGGTATCTTTAAGATAATTAATAACTAATTTTTTCCCTATGGCATTACTTATGGGATTTCCATTAAAGGCATTATAAACTGTTAAAATAAAACTAGCTAATACAATCAATAGTAATATATATATGATTTTTTTCTTTTTCATAAATTAAACTCCTTTTCAATAGGTACCTAATTAATATTTTTTATTTTTATTATTAGAAGGCCAATAATGCTTCCGATGAAAGCAAATATTACATGGAATAGTGATATAGTTGTTGAACTAATTAAGTTATGACTTAAAACTTCCAATAAGGACATATCTAAGTATGAACTGTTAATGAAGTCTAAAAGGTTTGAACTAAAAGCCCATAAGAAGATTGGAACAAAGGAAAGCAGGAATACTAGTCTCATATCCTTATAAAATAAGTATGTAACTGCACCAAGTACAGGATACCAAAGGATGAATCCAAAGCTTTCATTTAAAAGAGATGTATTTATTGCTATGAAAAATGAAAGTCCCACAAAAATTATTTGATACATAGATAATTTCCTATTTATTTTCTTAAACATAACTTCCTGATTCATAATGTTTTCTATAGGTTCTGGACTCAGTTCTGTAGAAGAAGCTTCAACAAGGGCTTTGCATTCCTTGCAGTTTTCAAGATGTTCATTTACCCATTCTGTGGTTTCATTGCTTAGCAGATTTTCGTTATATAAAGGCATTAAGTCCCTTATTATAAAACAATTATTATTCATTATGTACCTCCATTTCTTTTTGAATTTTTAATTTTCCACGGTGAAAGGTTACCCGTGCATAATTTTCAGTTTTACTTAAGGTATCTCCAATTTCTTTAAAGGAGAGTCCACCGTAAATTCTGAGGAGAACAATTTCTCTAGTTAATTCATCTAATTTGTTTATTGCAGCCATTAGCTGAAATCGGTTATCTTTTTCTATTATTGCATCCTCTAGACTTTCAGCTATGGGACTCTCTATAATAAGTTTATTCTCTAGGGCTTTGAAGTATTTTTTGTTTCTATAGTGCTTTTTCAATAGATTATTAGCAATAGAAAAAATCCAAGTTTTTAAGGAGCAGTTGTTTTTAAAGGAACCATAAGTTTTTAAGGCTTGATAAAATACTTCTTGGGTTAGATCTTCTGCAAGCTCTTTACTCCCTGTTTTCATATAAAAGAAGCTATATAGCTTAGGTTGAATTTCTCCGTATAAGGAAGTTAAAAAAGTCATTTCACTCCTCCCTTCGTAAAAGTTTATAAATAATCAATTATTCGTGGTATTAGTACCATGAAAGCTGATAGTGTTACAAATATTTAAAAGTTTTTTGAAAAATTGAAGTTTGTAATTATTGAACAGTACATATTACTGTGATATCATAGGTTTCAGTAAGATAGATAAGGGTGTGAAATTTTGAAAAGTATAAAGAGCTACATAGGTTTAATTATAACTTTAGTTATATCCTATATTTTAATATGTTTTGTAGACAATTACAGTTATTTTTGGGGAATTATTTCTAAAATAATGTCATTACTTACTCCATTTATTATTGGAGCGATTATAGCATATATACTTGCACCTTTGGTTGATTGGATGGAAAAAAAACTTAAAATGAAAAGATGGATGACGATACTTATTATTTATGGGGTAGCCTTAGTTATGACAGTTGGTTTTGTTATAATGATTCTGCCATCTATAACAAATAGTATTATTGATATTATAAATCAGATTCCACAGTATACAGCAGAAGTTGAGGCTTGGATAACTAGCAATTTTGATTCTGTTATTGGACCGTATATGTCACAGATTCAAGATACATTGTTAACTATGATTCCTAAAATAAGTGAGCTTGTTAAAATAATTTTAGATAACTTTTTAGCGGCAACATTTTCTGTAACTACTATAGTTGTAAATGTAGTTTTAGGACTAATAATTTCTGTTTATATAATTATTGATAAAGAAGTGATTTTACAATACTTTAAAAAGCTTACGTATATTATATTGAAAAAAGAAAAGGCTAGCTTGTTAATAGATGTTGTTAAAACTTTCAATTCTAATATTGGTACATACATCGTGGCTAAGTCAATAGATTCTTTCTTCGTTGGAGTTGTAAGCTTTGTGGGCTTAGCACTGATTGGTTCTAAATATGCGTTGCTACTTGGGATTATCTGTGGACTTACTAACATGATTCCATATTTTGGGCCGATAATTGGTATGGTGCCAACTGTGTTAATAAATGTATTCTATAGCTTTAAAGTTGCAATAATAAGCTTGATATTTCTTCTTGTTTTACAGCAGATTGAAGGTAATATAATTGAGCCTAAATTTGTTGGAGGCAAGCTTGGTTTAAGTCCAATATTAACCTTACTTGCAGTTACTATTGGTGGTGGATTCTTTGGAATAATGGGAATGATCTTATCTGTTCCAGTTATGGGAGTAATAAAGATATATATGGATAAGAGTGTTGAAAAGTATAATTACAGACAAGAAATTTAAATTATATCAGGCAGAAATTCGTTGAAATATTTCTGCCTGATTTTTAAGTGAACATCAAAATATATGATTTGGTATATGTGAACTTACTCCTTCGAAAGAAGAGAGAAGGAGTTTCCTTATAAAAGTATATTTTTTCTTTCGAATATCTTAAAAATTTCTTACATGTTAACTCTTAATGGAAAAAAGGAAGTTCCTATGGTATAATCTGTGGAGACCGAGATAATAAATATATATAAAAGTAGGGAGATTGTATGGAGACTAATTTTGATTATATTGTTGTAGGCTGTGGTTTTGCTGGCAGTGTAATGGCTCGAAAACTAGCTGAAGAAGGTGACAAAAAAGTTTTAATTATAGATAAAAGAAGTCACTTGGGTGGAAATGCTTATGATTTTGTGGATGAAGCTGGAGTGCTTATTCATAAATATGGTCCGCATATATTCCATACAAATAATGAAAATGTATATAAGTATTTAAGTAATTTTACGAAGTGGTATGATTACAGCCATGAGGTTGTAGGAAGTATCGGAGGAAATTACATTCCTATTCCATTTAATCTAAATTCTTTAAAGCTAACTTATGAGGAAGATAAGGCGGAAAGATTAAAAGAAAAATTGCTAAAGGTTTATGGGCTAGATAAAAAAGTATCAATTTTAGAATTGCAAAATCAGCAGGATGAGGAATTAATTGAACTAGGAAAGTATATATATGAAAATGTATTTCTTTATTATACTATGAAGCAATGGGGGCAAAGTCCTAATGAAATAGATAAATCTGTTATTGCAAGGGTGCCAGTTCATATATCTTATGATAATAGATATTTTCAGGACAAGTTTCAAGGGGTTCCAAGGGATGGATACACTAAAGTATTTGAAAATCTCTTAAATCATCCGAATATAACTGTAAAGTTAAAGCTTGATGCGGGTGACATCTTAAAGTTTACAGAAAATCAGGTTTATGTTGACAAGAAAGTTTTTAATGGTGGAGTAATATATACAGGAGCTATAGATGAACTTATGAAGTGTAAATATGGAAGACTTCCATATAGAACTCTTGATTTTAAGTTTGAGACTCATAATATAGATTACTATCAGCCAAGGGGAACAGTGAATTATACTGTAGATGAACCGTATACTCGTATTACAGAATTTAAATATCTTTCTGGGCAGAAGATTAGTGGGACAACCACTATCGTTAAAGAGTATTCAAGACAGTATACAGGAGCAGAGGGGGAAACTCCTTATTACGCCATATTAAATGAAGAAAATAGAAATAAGTATGATGAGTACTGTAAGGATCTAAAGGAAGTAAAAAATGTATATCTTTTAGGACGATTAGCTGAGTACAAGTATTACAATATGGATCAGATTGTGGCTCATGCTTTAGAGCTTGCAGATAAAATATTAAATAATTAGTAAATATAAAGAAATAGGAGTTGTGGCTATGAAAATATTAACATTTGTTGTTCCATGCTATAATTCAGCAGCATATATGGATCATTGTATTTCAACACTATTAGCATGTGGTAATGAAGAAGATATAGAAATAATCATAGTTAATGATGGATCAAAGGATGATACAGCTAAAATAGCTGATAGTTATGGGGAGAAATATCCAAAGGTTGTTAGAGTGATACATCAAGAAAATGGTGGACATGGTGAAGGGGTTAACCAGGGAATAAGAAATGCAACAGGAAAATACTTTAAAGTTGTAGATTCTGACGATTGGATTGATGTTAAATGTGGAAAAGCACTTATTGGAAGAATTAAGGAATTGATGAAGGGTAAAGAAGAAATTGACTTATTTATCTGTAATTATGTTTATGAGCATTCAAGAGATAATTCGCAGGTTGTTATGGATTACAGAGGTATACTTCCAGAAAATAAAATTATTCATTGGGCGGAGACAAAGAGATTTAGTATAGATAGATATCTTTTAATGCATTCCCTTTTATATCGCACAGAAGTGGTGAGAAAAAGTGGGTTGGAACTTCCAAAGCATACTTTTTATGTGGATAATTTATTCGCATATGTACCTCTACCTTTTGTAAAAAGTATTTATTATATGGATTTAGATTTATATAGATATTTTATTGGAAGAGATGATCAATCGGTAAATGAAGCAGTTATGGTTAAAAGGGTAGATCAACAGCTAAGAGTAACCAATGCTATGTTAGATGCTTATGATATTTCAGAACTGATAAAAACAAATAAAAGACTAGGTGTTTATATGAGAAACTACTTATCAATGATGGTGGTTGTATGCCAGATGCTTTTACTTGTTGATGGAAGCGAAGAAGCGCTGCAAAAGAAAAAAGAATTATGGAAACATATTAAACAAAAGGATGAAGCTTTATATAGACACTTTAAGTATGCATCAATTGCATTGTTTATGAATCTGCCAGGAAAAGTGGGAAGAAAGTTAGGTATAGGCCTATATAGAATAGCTAGCAGGATATATAAATTTAACTAAAGTTAAAAGGTTATTAACATCCACTACATTTGTTTTTAATAGAATTTAAAGAAACTCCTCTCCAAAATAGTCGAAGGAGCAAATTCGCATTAACCAAATCTTTGATTTGGTTATTCATTTAAAAGTAGTCTTATAAAGAGGATGATGAATATGAAAGAAGTTATAAAAGGTAACGTGGTATCTGAAGAAATAAAGCTTGAAATGTGTGAAAGTGTTAAAGAAAAGATATATAAGTTTAGTCCGTTAGCTATAATGATATATTTCCCAATATACTCTATTTGGTTTGCGGCCTTAGAGAAAATAAATGTAAATGTAAATATTATTTATTCTCCATTAGATTCGTTGATACCATTCTGGGAAGTGTTTGTTATCCCATATTTAATGTGGTTTGGATATGTGGCAGTGGTTATGATATATTTTATGTTTACTTCTAGAAGAGATTTTGTGAGAACAGGAATGTTTTTACTTGTTGGAATGACCATTTGCTTAATAATTTATACTGTATTTCCAAATGGGATAGATATGAAGCCAACGGAATTTGCAAGAGATAATTTTATGGTTGATATTGTTAAATATATCTACTCTATTGATACTCCTACTAATGTATTACCGAGTATTCACTGTTTGAATTCTATTGGTATTCATATTGGAATCATGAAATCAAAGAAATTGAGTGGAAGTAAATTTGTTCGTACAGCATCTGCTATTATGGCAGTTTCTATATGCCTATCAACAGTATTTATCAAGCAGCATTCAATTTTAGATATGTTTGCAGCTATAGCATTATCAATTCCTCTTTATTATATTTCTTATGTTTTTGATTGGAATAAAGTTTTGATTAAGTTTATGAAGCGTAAAGTAATAAAAGAATGTGTTAATAGTAAAGGAAATCCTATGTAAGGATTTCCTTTTTTTTTAGAGCGTATTTTGGTTAGTAAGTAACTTCGTTTTTATGAGAGTGATCCTTGCTATTTGCGTAGGAACCTATTTTGACTCCGTTAACAATTCCAACATCTGCGCCATCTTTAGGATACATTTTTCTAAGTTCAGATTGACTATACTTATGATCCTTTAAGCGGCTTTTATTGTTATCAGTCATAAGATATACCTCCTTTAAAATAATGACAACTCATACTCCTATCTAATTTTAGGAGTGAGTTGGAATAATCTAAGGTAATATTTAGATTATTAGTTTAAATAATTTAGCAGAGCTATGAGTTAAAAAGATTAAATAGATATCATTAAGTAGTTTGTCCTAAAGTAAATAAATTATGGTGGGGATTGAAGGAAAAGAAGGGGAATAAAACAGATTTGGATTTATTTAAATGTATTAAAGGTGAGTTTGTACACATACTATAAATGTAGAAAAAATCATTAGGAGGTTTTAAATCTATGTCTAAGTTATCAAAGAATCATGAGCATACTCTTAGTAACCCTAAAACTGGAAATGTTAAGGAACACATATCTTCAAAAGCTGGAATTAAAGCTCCTAAGGAAAAAGAATAGAAAATTACAAGAGGAGTAAATTTAAAGGGTCATCTAGAAAGTTTAGATGACTCTTTAAATTGTATAGCACATTTAGCAGTAAGTTAATTAATTGAAAATAAAATAAACTTGTTCTACATCTAAAGTTCGAAGAATAAGTATTGAACAAGTGAAATGAAGGTGAAAAACTAAAAAAAATAAATATTTTTGATAAAATACGAATAATAAATCAAAAAAAACGTAGAAAATTTGTATATCATCGTGTATAATAAGGATATAAGATAAAAATAGTTCGAAAAACTTATTTCTAGGTTTGTAATATTGTTTTAGAATTGAAAAATTGCAGGTTGGACTTGTTCAACAAGTTTATTGAAGGGAAGTTCAATGGGGTAAACGGAATTTATTTTTGTGGACTTGTGGGGTTGAAATTATGGGTGAAAGAAAAGTAGTAAGTAAGTCGAATAAAAAAATTCCTAGCTATGTGCCGATTTATAATATGATATATTCTGATATAATAAATGGATTTTATAAATATGGCAGTCAACTTCCAAGTGAAGTGGAGCTTACAGAAAAATATGGTGTTAGCAGGAATACATTAAGACAAGCTTTAACAATATTAAGAGAAGATGGGCTGATTGAAAAACAGCAAGGGAAAAGTTCAATTATTACTTATAAAGAAGAGAAAAATAATACTGCAGAGAAAAGAATAAACAATATGATGATTAGCTGTTCCAAAGATGAAATAGATGCGATAGACATAGATTATAATTTTGGACCACCGACGGATGTTGCACAGAAGAAGCTTAAGATTAAGGCTAGTGAGGTTATACTAGCAAGTAATGTGGTGTACTATGTTGATGAAATTCCAGTTGGACATGCATTTCTTCAAATTCCAGTTAAACATATTGAACAACTTAATGTGGATTTGAACTCAGAGAAAGATGTTTCAAAACTCATTAATAAGACAATATTTGAAATTGCTGATTCTTCCGTTATTAATATTAGAATAGTAAATGCAGAAGAGAATATAACAGAATTTTTGAAGGTTGGAAAGAATCATCAGATTATTTATATTGAAGAAGTTTTACATAACAGGGAAGAGGTTCCGATATGTAGATGTAAATTTTATTTCAGACCAGAAAGGTATGAAGTCACCATAAAAATCTAGTATATTTTAGTATCTAAAATGCACATTAATAGTGTATAATAGATGTCTATATGTAATTATAAAAATTTAATCTAAGGGGGAACTTAAAATGAAATTCAAGGATTACTTCAAGGTTAACACAAAAACTATTGTTGCTACTGGACTCGGAGCAGCTATATTCATGCTTCTATTTATGTATGTTAAGGTGCCATCACCAGTGCCAGAAACAAGCTTTCAAACTGCATATGGTTTAAGTGCATTCTTTGGTACTTTATTTGGACCAATTGCTGGTGGATTAATTGCATTCATAGGTCATGCTTTAAGTGATGCTGTTCAGTATGGATCACCATGGTGGAGCTGGGTTATAGCAAGTGGAGTTGCAAGTTTCATATTTGGTTTTGCTTACAAGAGAACAGGGGTAGAAGAAGGCGATTTCGGTAAAAAAGATATTATAACATTTAATGTTATTCAAATTATCGGAAATGTATTTGCTTGGCTTTTATTAGCGCCAGTATTAGATATCGTTGTTTATAGTGAGCCAGTAAACCTTGTATTTACACAAGGAGCAATTGCTGCTGTATTAAACTCTATAGCTACAGGAGTTATGGGAACATTACTTTTAATTGCTTACGCTAAAACAAGAACTAAAAAAGGAAGCTTAAGCAGAGACTAATTATAAAGTATTCCTTCTAAGGTTTGTTTGAAAGAATACTTGAATAGTAAGTTTGAGAAACTAAATTATGAATTTAGTTTCTCACTTAACCTCATATTACCAAATTAAAGATTTGGATGTTTACTTATGGATAAAGGGAGACTGCAATAATGAATAAGAAACCAATTATTGAATTTAATGACTTTACATTTCAATATTTTAGTCAAGCCCACCCAACTTTAAAGAATATAAATTTAAAGATATATCCAGGAGAAAAAGTATTAATAGTAGGACCTAGTGGTAGTGGTAAAAGTACTCTAGGACATTGCTTAAATGGACTGATACCTTTTTCTTATAAGGGTGAGATTGGTGGAAGCTTAAAAATCAATGATTTAGAAAGTAAAGAACAAAATATTTTTAAATTATCCAAAATGGTAGGAACTGTGCTTCAAGATTCTGATGGTCAGTTCGTAGGAATAACGGTTGGAGAAGACATAGCTTTCGCATTAGAAAATGATTGTATTCCAACAGAAGAAATGAAGGAAAGAGTAAAAAAAGTAGCAAAGCTAGTTGATATGGAAAACTGGTTAGCATCTTCACCATATGAGCTTTCAGGCGGACAAAAGCAAAGAACTGCTTTAGGTGGAGTAATGATAGATGATGTTGATATATTACTTTTTGATGAGCCTTTAGCAAACTTAGATCCAGCTACAGGGAAAAGTGCCATAGAGATAATAGATGACATTCATAAGCAGTCAAATAAGACAATAGTAATAATTGAACATAGATTAGAGGATGTATTACATCGTGATGTAGATAGAATTATACTGGTTCATGATGGAGGAATCCTTGCTGACATGCGTCCTGATGAATTGTTATCAACATCAATTTTAACGGACAATGGTATCAGAGAGCCTTTATATGTAACTGCTTTAAAATATGCGGGAGTTAACATTACCGAGGAAATGAGACCAGGGCATATTGATACTTTAACGCTTAATGAAGAAGAAAAAAGTAAGGTGTCTGCATGGCATAAATCTATTGTAAAGAATACAAGTGAAGATGATAGACCATCAATTTTAAGGTTAGAAAATGTATCTTTCTCTTATGATGGCGTTAGAAATATATTAAATGATGTAACTTTAGATGTTAAAAAAGGCGAAATGGTATCTATCGTTGGAAAAAATGGAGCTGGAAAATCCACTTTATCAAAGGTAATATGTGGCTTTATTAAGGAAGATTGCGGTAAAATTTTTTATGATGGAAAAGATATCAGCAGCAAAAGTATAAAAGAACGTGCTGAAAATATCGGTATAGTAATGCAGAATCCAAATCAGATGATTTCCAAGGCAATGATATTTGATGAGGTTGCATTAGGGCTGCGTTTAAGAGGTGTAAGTGAAGAAGAAATAACTGAAAGAGTGGAAAAGGTTCTTAAGATATGTGGATTAGCTCCATTTAAATCTTGGCCCATATCTGCATTAAGCTATGGACAAAAGAAAAGAGTTACAATTGCGTCTATTTTAGTACTTGATCCGAAGGTCATCATTCTTGATGAGCCAACTGCAGGCCAAGATTATCGTCATTATAGTGAAATTATGGAGTTTTTAAAAGAGTTAAATGCTGAGGGTGTTACAATCATCATGATTACCCATGACATGCATTTAATGCTTGAGTATACACCAAGAGCTATTGCTATTGCTGGCGGAAGAAAAATTGAAGATGCACCATCATCTGTTATTTTAACTAATGATGATGTAATTAATGAAGCTAATTTAAAGGAAACATCTCTTTATAATTTAGCAACTCTTGCGGGAATCGAAGATGGAACAGCGTTTGTTCAAGGATTTATTGATTATGAAAGGTTGGTGGAAAGTAGATGAAGGCAAAGTTATTTTCCTATAACCTTGTAGACACATATATTCACAGATTATCGGGTTTAACAAAATTAATATGCTTTTTATGTTTAACATTTTCAGTAATGTTTTCTTATGACATAAGAATAAATTTAGGTATTTTAGTATTTTCATTTATATTACTTAAAATATCTAAGATAAAGTTTTCTCAAATTAAAGTAATGATGATTTATGTTTTGGTGTTTTTGGCTACCAACGTAATTTTAACCTATTTCTTTGCTCCAGAAGAGGGCGTAAGAATTTATGGAACAAGGCATGAACTTGTGCGTTTATTTGGACATTATACCATTACAATTGAACAGTTATTTTACTTAATAACAAAGTTCTTTAAATATGCATCGGTTGTTCCACTGGGCATTATCTTTTTATTAACTACTAATCCTAGTGAGTTTGCAGCTGCTTTAAGTGGAATAGGTGTAAGTTACAAGGCATCTTATGCAGTAGCTTTAACACTAAGATATTTTCCGGATGTTCAAAGAGAATATCATGATATAAGTCTTTCGCAGCAGGCTAGAGGGCTTGAAATGTCTTCTAAGGCTAAGCTTTGGGATAGATTTAAAAATTCAGTACTAATAGTAATACCTCTTATATTTTCAACTTTAGACAGAGTCGAGAATATAAGTAATGCTATGGATTTACGTGGATTTGGTAAAGAGAAGAAACGTACATGGTACAACAGAAAAAGATTAACCAAAGAAGACTATACTGCTATTGCTGTTTCTGCAGGAATATTTATTGCAACTATATGCATAACAGTATTTGTTAACAAGAGTAGATTCTATAATCCATTTATATAGACTTAGGGGAGGAAATTAATATGAAACCAATGTTAGTATTTCAAACGGACTTTACTTATAAAGAAGGGGCAGTATGTGCAATGTATGGCGTTGTAAAAAGCGTTGACAGAGAACTAGAGATTATCGATGGTACTCACGAGATAGCTCAATACGATACATGGAGTGCTTCATACAGATTATATCAATCTATGAAGTTCTGGCCAAAAGGAACAATATTTGTATCAGTTGTTGACCCAGGTGTTGGTACACCACGTAAGGCATGTGTAGCTAGAACTACAGATGGATATTATGTTGTAACTCCAGATAACGGTGCTTTAACTCACTTAAAAGCATGGGTTGGAATTGAAGAAGTAAGAGAAATTGATGAAACAGTAAACCGTTTAAAAGGAAAAGGAACTGAAGGAGTTGCTATATTCCACGGACGTGACTTATTTGGATACTGTGCAGCAAGACTTGCTAGCGGAATAATAGATTTCGAAGGTGTAGGTCCTAAGTATAGTGTTGATGAAATAGTATGCCATGAAATATTAGAGCCATCAGTAGAAGGTAATAAGGTTTGCGGTATATTCGAAGTTAATGACCCTAACTTTGGAAACCTATGGACTAATATTCCTCTATCAATGTTTAAAGAAGCTGGATTTGAGTACGGTGATTACTTAAATGTAACTGTTAAACATGAAGGAGAAGTAGTTTACAGTGATAAAGTATTATTCCATCAGTCATTTGGATATGCTAAAAAAGGTGACGTAATGATATATAATAATGAGCTTATGAAGGTTTCTATGGCTGTAAGTCAAGGAAGCTTATGCAAGAAGCATAACTTAAGCTTTGGATCTGATTGGGTAGTTGAATTCGAAAAATAGGAGATATAGTATGCTTATCAAGGCAAATGAGGAACATAGATTCATAATTATGGACTATTGTAAATCAGAGCCATCTATCAACCTGTTTATTATGGGTGATATAGAGAACTTTGGTTTTGATAGTGAATTCCAAGATGTCTGGATGCAAGAGCTGAATGATAAATTAGTTGGAGTGGTACTAAGGTACCACGACAACTTCATTGTCTACAGTAAGGACTTGGATATGGACATAGAGGAAGTAAATTGCCTTTTATCCAAAATGGATAGTAAGGTTATCAGTGGAAAGCTTTCTGTAATAAATCTTCTTTATCCCTTAGTTGCAGAGAATTACAATAAAAAAGAAATGTTTTTCTGTGAACTTAAAGATGGAAGCTCTTTAAGAAAAGAAGAGACCGATATTGTTGTTGCTGAATATGAAGATGCTATGGAAATAGCAGAGACCTATGGCCTTATTGAAGAGTTTAAAGGTATGTATTCAGAGGATGTACAAGAAAGGTATAAGCAAATAAGTACCCGAATTAAGACAAAAGAGGGTATTCATATGTTTATGAAGGAAAATGGGAAAATAATAAGCCACGGTAATACTACAGCAGAAACAAGTGTTGCAGGTATGATTGGCGGGATTTTCACTTTACCTGAATATAGAAACAATGGATTAGGCAGCAAGATGGTTGGGGCTTTGGCTTCTAGTCTCATTTCAAGAGGAAAGTCTGCATGTCTATTCTTTAATAATCCTGATGCAGGAAAAATTTATTACAAATTAGGATTTAAAAACATTGATAAATGGGCAATTTTAGGGAGGAAATAAGAATGAAGAAAATATTAGTTTTTCAAAGTGATTTTGGATTAGTTGACGGAGCAGTTGCAGCAATGTATGGAGTTGCACATGAAGTAAGTGAAGATTTAAGATTATATAATTTAACTCACGACATAACACCATACCAGCTAGATGAAGCATCATATCGTTTATTTCAGGCTGTAGAGTATTGGCCAAAAGGAACAGTATTCGTATCTGTTGTAGATCCAGGTGTTGGTTCAAGCAGAAAGAGTGTTGTAGCTTTAACTAAGGATGGTCATTACATTGTTACACCAGATAACGGAACTTTAACACATCTTAAAAAGTATGTTGGAATAGTTGCAGTTCGTGAAATAGAGGAAAGCAAGCACCGTCGTCAAAATACAGAGCATTCTTACACTTTCCATGGTAGAGACGTTTACGCATTCACTGGTGCTAAGCTTGCATCAGGACAAATAACTTTTGAAGAAGTTGGAGAAGAGTTAAGTGTTGAGGGAATAGTGGAAGTTGAATTAGGTGAAGTTGTAAGAACTGAAACTGGAATTAAAGGAAGCATTGATATCCTTGACGTTCGTTTTGGAAGCTTATGGACTAATATAACAAGAGAAGATTTCTTAGCAGCAGGATTTGAAATAGGTGAAAAAGTAGAAGTTATAATTCAAAACGGACCAAGTTTAGTGTATAACAACTTAGTTGTCTATGGAAAATCTTTTGCAGATGTTCGTATAAGTGAACAAATAATCTATGTTAACTCATTATACAGAATGGCTTTAGCTATAAACCAAGGAAACTTTGCTAAAGCATACAGTGTTGGCACAGGAATCAACTGGACAATAGAATTTAGAAAAGTTAATAGATAAAATGAAAAGCACCAGTATTTGGTGCTTTTTTATTTTAAAATGTTGAAAAATCATATATAATGTAGATAATGTTGGTAAATAATAAAAAATGTACATAAAGAGAATTAATATTATGGAGGCACGTTATGTTAGAATTTAAGTTTGCACATGGTGATGAGGAGTTTGTTTTAGGAGAAGAAAACCTTACTTATATAGATAATGAAGAGGTAGAAAACTTTGACTTAGAAGAGATTATAGAACTTTTAAACGAAACAAATGAAGAAGTTGATTTTGATTATGAATATTTTGCTGATAAATGCGAAGAATGTGGTGGAGGAAAAACCCTGGATAAAAAGCACTATGGATTTTTAGAGTATCACTTTTATGTCTTCACTAAAGGCGGTAAGTATATAATTAGTAACATAAGCAAGGATTTTGAAAATACTTCGTATACTCAGTTAGTTAAGGAAAGAAAGATAGATAACAGTTATATTGTATCAGTTTTATTATGTGAGGATTGCAAAACGTATAATATAGCTATTGAACAATGCGACATGTAATTTTAATTTAGAATGTCTGAATGTAGAATTTAGAATGGTGGAGGAAATTCTTATAGAATTTCTTGTGAACAATTTAAGGTTAGAAATGATTTCAATTTTATTATTAAATTGAAAAAAGGTAGTTTTATAAAGAACAAAATTTATTTTACGTAGCAATAAAGAAATTCAGCGTTAGCTGAATTTCACCTATCATTCTACATTCTTAATTTTAAATTCTACATTACATTAAAGTTTTAAAACTAGAAGAAGTTTGATTTTACAATTTATTTACAAAATCTTCTTAACTGATGTATAAAAAAATCAGACTTGTCAACAATCCCTAATAGAGGAGGGATTGTATGTTTGATAGGATTAAAAAAAATGCGAAATCATATATAATTTTTGTGTGCATAGGTATAATTGTCTTTTTACTTAGTTATACTGTTAGTATAGGTATTTTAAGAGGAAATGACGGTATTTTAGGTTTTCTTGGTGATGCAAAGGAAACAAATGCCTTTGGAGAAGATAATACTATAATTAATAAGGATACAGAGATAAAGTTTGTTCTTAATTATGGAAATTGTATAAATAAGGTTAAAGCAAGTGAAAACTTAGAACAACCAATTAATGTTGAACAAGATAAACTTTTAGGATTAACAGAAAAAGAAGCAGATAAGATTTTTTCAAATTTTGGATATACAGTTGATAAGTTTTCAAGTGATGAAGTTGTATTTGAAAAAAATATCCCAGGATTTAAGTATGACGATGAATTTTACTTTATTGGTGTAGCAGAAGATAATGTTGTTATCTATAAGAAGAATAGTAATGAGACTATTGAGATTGCTCAAGATCAGATTATAAATCCTAAAGGGGATGGAACTTCTTACTTACAAATAAAAGACATAGAAAACAGAGGTAATTTACTAAAGACTTTTTATGAAGGAAAGGCTGATTACCAGTTTTCAGATATACAAGAAGCTATAGAGTATGCTCAAGCTCTTTGTAGCACATAGTTTTAAACAAAACCTAAGAACGTAAATTGTTCTTAGGTTTTTGTTTGCTAAACTTTAATATAGTTTATGTTGAATTGTGAGGGTATAGATGGTAAAGTATATAAAGGAAACTCATTCTCAAAAATAGTCGAATGAGTGCTCTACTGAGTAAGTTTGAGGAACTAAATCAAAGATGCACGCAGTGAAAGTTCTGCTGACAAAATCATAGATTTGGAGCATCACTTTTAGACTCTTACTTAACTTCGCCTTAGCCAAATGTAAAATTTGGAGGCTCACTTAAGGAAATGGGTGGTTTAATGTACGAATACATAAAAGGGATTTTTAAGTCTATAGAAAAAGAATATATTGTTATAGAATGTGGAAATATTGGATATAAGATTTTCACATCAGGAAGTACGATTTCTAATATGCCTTCTACGGAGAATGAAGTTAAAATCTTTACACATCAAATCGTTAGAGAGGATTTTATTGGATTGTATGGGTTTTTAACTAAAGAAGAAATAGAAATGTTTAATCTTCTTATAGCGATTAATGGAGTAGGACCTAAGGCGGCGTTGTCTTTAATGTCCATTGCTAGTGTTTCAAATCTTAAATATGCCATAATCACAGAAGATGAAAAATTAATTGTAAAAGCACCTGGAATAGGAAAGAAAACTGCTCAAAGAATAATTCTTGAACTTAAAGACAAGGTTGGAAAAGGTGAGGCTGTTCATGTGACATCTTTAGAAGAACTTGTGGATGGTCATAGTGAAAAGCTTGCAGAAGCTGTAGGAGCACTTATGGCGTTAGGGTATTCTGATAAGGAAGCAGAAAAGGCAGTTGAAAAAGCTGACAAAACTAAGAGTGTTGAAGAGATTATTAAGGAATGTTTAAGAATATTAATGGGATAAAATAGAACGGAGGGGTATTATGGACGATAGATTTATCACCTCTAGTAGTGTAGAGGAAGATACAGAAGTTGAATATTCCCTAAGGCCCCAACGTCTTAAGGAATATATAGGTCAGGAAAAGGTTAAGGGGAAGTTGGATATCTTTTTACAGGCCGCTAAAATGAGAAATGAGGCTTTAGACCATGTTCTTCTATATGGTCCCCCAGGACTTGGGAAAACGACCCTTGCAAATATTGTGGCAAAGGAGATGGGGGGAAACCTTAAGGTTACTTCAGGACCTGCAATTGAGAGAGCGGGTGATTTAGCGGCATTATTAACTAACCTTAATACGAATGATGTTTTGTTCATAGATGAGATTCATAGATTGAACAGGTCTGTTGAAGAAATTCTTTATCCTGCCATGGAGGATTATGCACTTGATATTGTTATTGGTAAGGGAGCCGCAGCAAAATCTATAAGGTTAGATCTGCCTAGGTTTACATTGATAGGGGCAACTACAAGGGTTGGATTATTAACAGCTCCTTTAAGAGATAGGTTTGGAGTGCTGTGTTCTATGGAATATTACACGGATGAAGAGCTTAAAGAAATAATAATAAGATCCTCAGATATTTTTGGAATTAAAATGGATGAAGAAGGGGCACTATGTCTGGGAAAAAGGTCAAGGGGAACACCAAGAATTGCTAACCGATTGTTAAAAAGGGTGAGAGATTATTCTATGGTTAAGGGTGTTAACAATGTCGATAAGGAGATTGTTGAACAAGCGACGAAATTATTAGAGATTGATTGTGAGGGATTTGATCGTTTAGATAATAAAATATTGGAAGCTATTATTGATAATTTTGGTGGTGGTCCTGTTGGTATTGAAACTCTTGCTTATTTTATTGGAGAAGAGGTCAATACTATAGAGGATGTATATGAGCCTTATTTAATTCAAAAGGGCTTTATAATTAGAACGCCAAGAGGCAGAGTAGCTGGACACAAAGCTTATGACCATTTAGGAAGACTTATACCAGATCATATGGGTCAATTAAGATTTTAAATATGAGGTTTTAGGGAAACAAAAGAAAGTAAAGGAGTGTCAGTTTTGAAGGTAAAAGATTTTTATTTTGATTTACCACATGAATTAATCGCTCAGCATCCTTTGGCAAAAAGAGATGAGTCAAGATTAATGGTTCTTAATAAAAAGACAGGCGAATTAGAACATAAAGTGTTTAAAGATATAATTAATTATTTAAACCCAGGAGATTGTTTAGTTTTAAATGATACCAGGGTTATGCCTGCAAGATTATACGGAGCGAAGGAAGGCTCTGGAGGTAAAATGGAGTTTCTTCTTTTAAGAAGATATCCCGATGATGTTTGGGAAACTCTTGTTAAACCAGGTAAGAGAGGTAAAGTAGGTGCACGTTTTGTTTTTGGAAACGGTGAGCTTACAGGAGAGATTGTTGAAGTTTTAGAAAATGGAAATAGAAAAATTAAGTTTTTCTATGATGGGATTTTTGAAGAAGTTCTTGATAGACTTGGAGAAATGCCACTACCACCATACATAGAAGAAAAGCTTGAAGATAGAGAGCGCTATCAGACAGTTTACTCTAAAGAGGTTGGTTCAGCAGCTGCTCCAACAGCAGGACTTCATTTTACAAAAGAACTTTTAGAAGATATAAAAGCTAAGGGCGTTAAGGTTGCATTTGTAACGCTTCACGTTGGGCTTGGGACATTTAGACCAGTTAAAGCCGAAAATATTGAAGAACATGAAATGCATTCGGAATTTTATATCTTAGATGAAGAAAATGCAGAAATAATTAATAGTGCAAAACAAAGTGGCGGAAGAGTAATAGCAGTTGGAACTACTTCAAATAGAACTTTAGAGAGTATTGCATCTGAAGATGGTGTAGTTAAGCCTCAAAGTGGATATACGAGTATATTTATTTACCCAGGTTATAAGTTTAAGATCGTTGATGCTATTATTACTAATTTCCATTTGCCAGAATCAACTTTAATTATGCTTATCAGTGCTTTCTCAACTAGAGAAATCGTAATGAATGCTTACAAGACTGCAGTAGAAAACAAATATAGATTCTTCAGCTTTGGAGATGCTATGTTTATAAATTAGTGTGTATATCATATAAACTAAATTGGAGATTCAAAGTGAAAAAATTAGCGTATACTTTAAATGAAGGATATGAATATATTTTAAGAATTAAATTGAAAATTTAGGTTCTCACTTAAGATTAACTTTGTTCAGAACAGGGAAGGACGATGTACAGGTGTATAAATTATTAAAGAAAAGTGGAAAAGTTAGACGTGGAGAGTTTACTACTCCTCATGGGAAAATACAGACTCCAGTATTTATGAATGTTGGAACTCTTGCAGCAATAAAGGGTGCTGTATCATCTATGGATTTAAAAGAAATTGGCTGCCAAGTAGAGCTATCAAACACTTATCACTTACATTTAAGACCAGGAGATAAGGTTGTTGCTGCTAACGGTGGATTACATGAGTTTATGAATTGGGATAGACCAATTTTAACAGACTCAGGCGGATTCCAGGTATTCTCTTTAGCAGGACTTAGAAAGATAAAAGAAGAAGGGGTTTACTTCAGTTCACATATAGATGGTAAGAAGATATTTATGGGACCAGAAGAAAGCATGCAGATCCAAAGCAATCTTGCATCAACAATTGCAATGGCTTTCGATGAATGTATACCAAATCCATCAACTAGAGAATATGTTGAGAAGTCAGTTGCAAGAACAACAAGATGGCTTGAGAGATGTAAAATTGAGATGGACAGACTAAACTCTTTACCTGATACAATAAATAAAAAACAGATGCTGTTTGGTATAAATCAAGGTGGAGTTTATGAAGATATAAGAATAGAGCATGCAAAAACTATTGCTAAAATGGATTTAGATGGATATGCTATTGGAGGATTAGCCGTTGGTGAAACTCATGAAGAAATGTATAGAACAATTGATGCTGTTGTGCCACACTTACCTGAAGATAAACCAATATATCTAATGGGAGTTGGAACTCCAGAAAATATATTAGAGGCAGTAGCAAGAGGCGTAGATTTCTTCGATTGTGTACTTCCAGCTAGAAACGGAAGGCATGGACATGTATTTACTAAGTATGGTAAAATAAATATCATGAACGCTAGATTTGAACTTGATAAAAGGCCTATAGACGAAGGATGTCAATGTCCTGCATGTAAGCATTATACAAGAGCATACATAAGACATTTATTCAAGGCTAAAGAGATGTTAGCTATGAGATTATGTGTACTTCACAATCTGTACTTCTATAATAAGCTTATGGAAGATATAAGAACTGCTATTGATGGTGATTATTTCGAAGAGTTTAAGGCTCAGAAACTAGCAGAATGGAAAATTGGAGATAAATAGTTAGGTATCTATTAAAAATTAATATATACATATAAGATTTGAAAGGAGTGGTTTTAAATGCAACAATTAGCAGCATTTATTCCAATGATACTTGTATTTGTATTATTTTACTTTATGATCTTCGTACCAGAGAAGAAAAGAAAGAAACAATACAACGATATGATAAGCTCATTAGCAGTTAATGACGAAATCATGACTAAAGGCGGAATTATGGGTAGAATCATTAACCTTCAAGATGAGTTCTTCATTCTTGAGAGCGGCCCAGACAGAGCAAGAATAAAAATGAGCAAACTTGCAATTGCTTCAATTTCAAAAAAGGCTAACGAGCCTACTGAAGTTCAGTAGGAAATCAGCATAAATCCCCTTATATATGAATATTTATTAGGTATAGGGGGGTTTAAGTATGTATAAGAAATTCAATTATTCAGCCATTGGTTTTGGGGTGCTTAGAGCATCAGTATTAACAATTTTATTTGTCCTAATATATTCACTAATTACATCATTTTTAACACCAAGCGATACAGTTACTTCTGTAGTTTTAGTAATTGCAACGCTTCTTAGTGTTGCATATGGATCAGTATTTGCAGCATTAAAAATTGGAAGTAAGGGATGGTTAGTTGGATTATTGGTGGCATTCTTTTATATGTTAATAATTTTTGCTGTATCTTTAGCTTTTGGCAGGGAATTATCATTTCAAACAAGAGACATAGTTAGATTAATCCTTGCATTAGTGGCAGGTTCATTGTCAGGAATGTTAGGAGTTAATTTATAGATTTATTAACACTTGGAGGGATAGGGAATGAAACACATAAAGACAATCAATAAGTCTAACATCAAAGAAAGCTTAAAGAAGCCAGGCTGCAAAGAGTGCGCTAACTCTTGCCAATCAGCATGTAAAACTTCTTGTACAGTAGCTAACTTAGAGTGTGAGAACTAATCATTTTTTAAGGCAGTAACTAAGGTTACTGCTTTATGTTTAGTTTAGGAGGAAAATAAAAAATGGAACTAATACATAAATTTAGACAAGGTAATGATTTTTACGTAATCGATGTTAATTCAGGTGCAGTACATGAAGTGGACGAGCTTGTGTATGATATGCTTGATGCAGATAAATTAAAGAGCGTAGATGAATTAAAAGAGATTTATAAAAATAAGTATTCAGTTGAAGAGATTGAAGAAGTATATGGAGAATTAAAAGAGCTGGTAGACGATGAACTACTATACTCTAAGGATTTGTATGAAGGAATTGCAATGTTAAGTGAAAAGGCTGAAGTTGCAATAAAGGCATTGTGCTTAAATATAATCCATGATTGTAATTTAAAGTGTAAATACTGCTTTGCTGATGAAGGTGAGTATAAGGGATGCAGAAAATCCATGAGTACACAAGTTGGTAAAGATGCTATAGATTTTGTTATAAAGAATTCAGGGAAAAGAAGAAACATAGAGGTCGATTTATTTGGTGGTGAGCCATTAATGGCTTTTGATACAATAAAGGAAATCGTTGATTATGCTAGAGAGCAAGAGAAAATATATAACAAAAATATAAGATTTACAATGACAACCAATGCAACACTTTTAGATGCAGAGAAGATGGATTACCTAGATAAAAATATGGGAAATATTATCTTAAGCATAGATGGAAGAAAAGAAGTTAATGATAAGGTTAGAATCAGATATGATGGAACAGGATCATATGATACTATTCTTCCAAAAATAAAAAATATGGTAGATGTAAGAGATAAATCAAAGACTTACTATGTTAGAGGTACATTTACAAGAGAAAACACAGACTTCTTTGAAGATGTTAAGCACTTTGTAAATGAAGGTTTTGATGAAATATCTATAGAACCAGTTGTGCTTCCAGATGAGCATGAACTATCTTTAAGAGAAAGTGATTTAGAAACAATATTTGATCAGTATGATAAGCTTTGTGAATACATGATACAAAAGCATGAAGAAGGTAAGGAATTTAAGTTCTATCACTTTAACATTGACCTTCAAGGTGGACCATGTATTTATAAGAGAATTTCAGGATGCGGAGCAGGGCATGAATATGTGGCTGTTACTCCGGATGGAGAGGTTTATCCATGTCATCAATTTGTTGGAAATCCAGATTTCTTAATGGGTGATATCTATAATGGTGTGAAAAACTTTAAAATAGTTCAAGAACTTAAGGACGCTCATATTTACAATAAACCAACTTGTAAGGGATGTTGGGCAAGATTCTATTGTAGTGGAGGCTGTCAAGCTAATAACTTTAACTTCAATGGAGATGTTCACATACCATATGAGTTAGGCTGTAAAATGCAAAAGAAGAGAATTGAATGTGCAATAGCATTAAAAGCAAAAACGTCTAAGTAATGAATTAAAGAAGCCCTTGGACTGTTGAGGTTTCAAGGGCTTTTATGTATAAAAATGTAGAATTGTAAAGTAAAAGGATTTAAATATCTTTATAATTAAGAAAACTTCGTTAATTCTCATCAATTCACTTGATTTTACACATGAAATAAATGTAAAATAAATAATTGATAGGACTATTAAGAAAAATATTTTAATAAAAAACAGGAAAGGGGATAACCATGAAGAAGAAAAGCGTAAAAAGTGGAGTGATACTAGTAATTTGTGCAGTATTAATTGCTATGTTCGCATATTTAGGGCTTTTTGGAGCTAATTTAGGCGATTATAGAATTAAAACTTTTGGAAGCAACATCGATAAGGGATTAGACTTAGTTGGAGGAACTTCGCTTTTAATGGAAATAAAAGAAGATAACGTTGATGACGAAGCAGTTACAAGAACTATGGAACTAATTAAGATGAGAATTGATCCAGAAGGAGTTAAGGAAGTACAAGTAAGCCAAGAAGGTGAAAAGAGAATAAAAATCGAAATTCCTGGTGAATTTGATACTGATGGGGTTATCGAAACTATAGCTAAAACTGGTGAATTAACATTTGTAGATCCAAATGGAGATACTATCTTAACAGGAAAAGATGTTAAGGAAGCAGGAGCATATATGGATTCAGACGGTAAATTCTTAGTAAGTTTAGAATTAAATGAAACAGGTAAAGAAGCTTTCAAAAATGCAACTGAAGAATTTTTAGGAAAGCAGATTGCAATTAAAATGGATGAAGAGACTTTAACTAATCCAACAGTTCAATCTGTAATTACAGAAGGAAAAGCAAGTATTTCAGGAATGTCTTCTTTAGAAGAAGCAAATAAAATTGCAAATATCATAAATTCTGGAGCACTTCCGGTAAAAGTTGAGGCAATATCAGCTAAAACAGTAGGACCTACTATAGGAGCTGAATCTTTACAATTAAGCAAAAAAGCTTCAATTATAGGAGTTGCCTTAGTAGTATTATTTATGACTGTATTCTATAGAAGACCAGGTTTTGTGGCTTCTATATCACTTGCATTATATTGTTGTATTATATTAACTATATTTGCAGAAACAGGAGTTGTTTTAAGTTTAGCTGGTATAGCAGCACTTCTTTTAACAATCGGTATGGCTGTTGATGCTAACGTGTTAATTTTTGAAAGAACAAAGGAAGAGCTTAGACTTGGTAAATCAATTTCAACAGCAGTTGAATCAGGATATAAGGGAGCATTATCTTCAATCCTAGATTCTAACATAACAACAATTATTGCATCATTAGTACTATATTTCCTTGGAACAGGTGTAGTTAAAGGCTTTGCTACAACCTTATTTATAGGTATTCTTGTAAGTATCGTAACTGCTCTATTTGTAACTAGATTCCTTATGAATTGTGCTGTAAAAGCAGGATTTATTACTAAAGCATCTCACTTTGGTATCAAAGGAGGAAAAAGCAATGAATAAAATAATAGAAAAAACTAAAATTTGGTTTGCTATATCTTTAGTGGTAATACTTATTGGCGTTGGCTTTATGATGTTCAAAGGCTTAAACTATGGTATAGACTTTAAAGGTGGTACACAAATCACTGTTCAAATGAATCAAGACTTCGTTAAAGGTGATGTTGATAAAATAATAGATGAGTTTGCAGCTGGAAAGTACTCTTCAAAAGTAATTAACGATGGTGAAGAATTAGAAATCGTTATTCAAGAAGGTGTTTTAGATGAAACTCAAGTAAGTAGTCTTATTGGCAAAATTACTGAGAAGTATTCTCTAGAAGATGGTTCTTATCAAACAGAAACAATTGGAGCTACTGTAGGAAAAGAACTTCAAAATAATGCTTTCCTAGTAGTTATAGTTGCAAGTATAGGAATGCTTATATATATTTCTATAAGATTTGAGTTCAGTTTTGCCATGGCAGCTATTATAGCTCTTCTTCATGATATTTTAGTAACTTTAGCTGTATATGCCGTATTAGGGATACAAATTAATACTCCATTTATAGCAGCTATACTTACAATCGTAGGATATTCTATAAACGATACTATAGTTGTATTTGATAGAATCAGAGAAAATCGTAAGAAGCACTTAAAAGCTTCTCCTGCAGAAGTTGCTAATATGAGTATAAAAGCTTGTATAACTAGAAGTATAAATACATCTATTACAACTTTAATAACAATTACTTGTCTATTTATATTTGTACCAGCTATAAGACCATTCTCATTACCTTTAATAATTGGTATAGCAAGTGGTGCTTATTCATCAATCTTTATTGCTTCTCCATTATGGGTAATATTTAAAAATGCTAAAGCTAAAAAAAAGGCTAAAATTAGTAATGGTGTAGCTTAAAACCAGTAAAAACCATGAAATATGGACAAATTTCGAGGGTGAAAAACATTTTACGATGTTTTTCACCTTTTTTATGAGAAATTATTTGTATTATTGCCTGATTTAAATTATAATATATGTGTTTTCTATTAATTTGGAGGAGAGCATATGGAGTATAATTTAAGTAGCAAAGTGAGTAATTCACTTTATTTAAGAAATATGAATATTGCATTAAATAGAATCGTAAAGGCTATCAATGAGAGGGAAAAGATAGTTATATATGGCTATCATGACTTCGATAGCGTATGTGCCATCTCTCTTCTAATGTTAGTTTTAAGATATGTAAATAGTGATGTAGAATATTTTATACCAAGCACATACAGAGAAGATCGAAATTTAATTAAAGAGGACGTTGAGGAAAATATCCTTTGTTTTGGTGCCAGTTTAATAATAACAGTTGGATGCGGAGTTAATTCTAGAGAAGAATTAGAGATATGTAAAAAGAACAATATTGACGTTATAGTGACGGATTATCATGATTATGTCTTAGAAGATGATAATTGTATTACAATTAATACAGCACAACCACAGTGTAACTATCCATTTAAAGAGTTTACGGCTTGTTCTTTAATATATAAATTTGTAGAAGTAATTGCTGATTATTATAAAATAAGTTCTATAAAAAAGTACTTAGATTTAGTAATGATGGGTATAATTACAACAGGTGTTGAAATTAAGGATGAAAATAAGTTCTTTGTGGAAGAAGGCTTAAAAATGCTTAAGCTGACTAATAATTATGGTGTAATTGCCTTAATGAAGGAGCATCAAAAAAGTTATGGAGATTCAATGGAATTTTATGATGAGGGAATTAAGACTTTGCTTCCGAAGATGATTTCAAGGAATAATCCAGATAATGCAAGGATAATAGTTGAGCTTTTTACTACAAATGATAGTTATAGAGCAAAACAAATTTCTAAGTATTTATATAAGGAGCTTATGAGAAGGAAAGAGAACTAGCTAAGTATGGCAATTGTCTCCTTCAAGGTATTGCATAAGCAATAAATATTAATATATAATTTAATTGAGACTAAAACAATATTTAGTTTAGTCGGTAGGAGGAATAATGATGGATTTAAAGGAGAAGGTAAGAGTAATAGAGGGATTTCCGAAGGAAGGAATAAGCTTTAAAGACGTAACAACATTATTACAGGATGGAGAAGCTTTAAAAGAAGCAATAGATATATTTAAAAATCACTTAAAGGATAAAAACATAGATATAATTGTTGGACCTGAAGCAAGAGGATTCTTATTTGGAGTACCAGTTGCTTATGCACTAGGAGCAGGGTTTGTACCAGTTAGAAAGCCAGGCAAGCTTCCGTTTGAAACTATCCAAAGCTCATATGATTTAGAGTACGGTAGTGATACTTTAGAAATTCATAAGGATGCAATAAAGCCAGGACAAAGAGTTGCAATTATTGATGATTTACTTGCAACAGGAGGAACGGTTGCTGCTGTTGCTAAGTTAATAGAACAGTCAGGTGGAGAAGTTGTTGCCATTGATTTTTTAATAGAATTAACAGGATTAAATGGAAGAGATAAAATAGCAGGGTACGATATTATGTCTGTTATAGATTACGAATTCTAATAAAGGTAAATTGCAATAATTGAGGTTCTAAGATATAATTATTAAGAGATTTAATAGATGGCTGGTTCTTTATAACCAGCCTTTAGTTTTAGGAGTGTATTACGATGATTGATAGATTGATAGAAAAAATTAATAGCAATTGTCATAATGTAGATATAAACCTAGTAAATAAGGCTTATGAGCTTGCAATGAATGCCCACAAAGATCAAAAAAGAGTGTCAGGAGAGCCTTATATTATCCACCCAGTGGAGGTTGCTTGTATTCTTGCAGAACTTGGGCTCGATACTTCAACCATAGTTGCAGGGCTTCTACATGACGTAATTGAAGATACAGAATATACATATGAACAGATTTGTGACTTGTTTTCAGTAGAAATCGCAAATCTTGTTGAGGGTGTTACTAAGCTTGGTAAATTTAAGTATAAGACTAAAGAAGAGCAGCAGGCGGATAATGTTCGTAAGATGCTTCTTGCTATGGCAAGGGATATTAGGGTTATACTTATTAAGCTTGCAGATAGACTACATAACATGAGAACGTTAAAATATATGCCAGAAGCTAATCAGAAGGAAAAGGCTAAAGAGGTTTTAGATATATATGCACCTCTTGCACATAGACTTGGTATTTCTAAAATTAAGTGGGAGCTTGAGGATTTAGCATTAAGATACTTAGAGCCAACGGAATATTATGATTTAGTGAAAATTATTGCAGAAAAAAGAACTGAAAGAGAAGAGCAGATAAGCCATATTATATCTCAACTTAAATTAAACCTTACTATGGGCGGAATTGAAGCAGATATCGAGGGAAGACCTAAACATTTCTATAGTATATATAGAAAAATGATTAAGAGCCACAAAACTATTGACCAGATATTTGATTTAACAGCAGTAAGGATTTTAGTAGAGGATATCGGTAGCTGTTATGCTGCACTTGGAATAGTACATACAATGTATAAGCCTATACCTGGTAGGTTTAAGGATTATATAGCAATGCCTAAACCTAATATGTATCAATCATTACACTCTACAGTGATAGGACCTTTTGGAAAGCCTTTCGAAATTCAAATAAGAACTTTTGATATGCACAGAACCGCAGAATATGGTATTGCAGCACACTGGAAGTATAAAGAAAATAGTCAGGATGATTCACTTGATTCTAGGCTTTCATGGCTTAGAGAGATGCTGGAATGGCAGGGGGAAACAGCAGATGCAGAAGAATTCATGGAAGGTTTTAAAATCGACTTGTTTTCTGATGAAGTTTTTGTATTTACACCAAAGGGAGATGTAATTCCCCTTCCATATGAATCAACACCTTTAGATTTTGCTTATGCAATACATACGGCCGTTGGCCATAAATGTGCTGGAGCAAAAGTTAATGGTAAGATTGTGCCTCTTGAGTATAAGCTTAAGACGGGGGAAATAGTTGAAGTTATTACTACAACTAATGGAAGAGGACCTAGTATAGATTGGTTGAAGATTGTTAAAAGCAATCAGGCAAAAAGTAAAATTAGACAATGGTTTAAAAAAGCAAATAGAGAAGAAACCATCGCTAAAGGAAAAGAAATTATTGATAAAGAGTGTAAAAAGGTAAATTGCACCTTTAGTCAGATTTTCAATGAAGATATAATTGAAAAAAGTATAAGAAGATATAATCTTAAATCTATGGAAGATTTATACCATGGAGTGGGAATTGGAGATATAAATCCAGCAAGTATGCTTACCAAGCTTAAGGATGCTTATGATAAAGAGCATAATAAAAAGCTTAAAATTAGTGAATTAACCTTTGTTGAAGAAGAAAAAGCTAATAAGAAGAAAAAGGCTACTAATGATTCTGGGGTAACAGTTAAAGATATGACTAACATTCAGGTTAGATTTGCACGTTGCTGCAGCCCTGTATTTGGGGATAACATAACGGGCTATATAACCAGAGGAAAAGGGGTATCTATTCATAGAAGTGACTGCAAAAATATAATAGCATTAGAAGAGACAGAGCCACATAAAATAGTAGATGTTTCTTGGGGGAAATCTAGTAAAGATCGTTACACTGCTGATATTGAAATTAAAGCAGAAGACAGACAGGGGATACTCACTGAAGTTATTGAAATTCTAGGAAACATGAAGGTTAATATTTTATCTATTAGTGCAAACACAAATAGATATGGCTTGGCTACCATAGAATTAAAGGTTAATATTACTAGTATAGAGCATTTAAAAGAAATTTTAGCTAGACTTAGAAAGATTCAGGATGTAACTGAAGTTTATAGAAAGAAGCATTAATGAAGAGGGAGTGTTATTGTGAGAGCAGTAGTTCAAAGAGTTAAATCATCTAAAGTTGAAGTTGATAATAAGGTTATAGGGGAAATAGGAAAAGGAATTAACCTTTTAGTTGGAATCAGCAAAGAAGATACAAAAGAAGATATAGATTACATTGTAAGAAAAGTTCTTGGAATGAGAATATTTGAAGATGAAGCTGAGAGAATGAATTTTTCACTTCAAGATATAGGCGGAGAACTGCTTATTATATCGCAATTTACTTTATATGGTGACTGTAGAAAAGGTAAGAGACCAGATTTTATGAAGGCTCAAGGCGGAGAAAAAGCCGTTGAACTTTATAATGAACTTGTTGAAGCATTTAGAAAAGAGGTTCCAAACCTTCAGACAGGAGAATTTGGAGCAGATATGAAGGTTGAAATTATCAATGATGGTCCTGTAACTTTATTATTAGAAAGTAAAAAAGACTTTTAATAGTATCCTAGACAGAATTTTAGAATAGATTTTATTTACAAGGTTTTAGAGGTTGAATAGGAGAATGATAGTATGATTATAAAAAGAGTTATGGCTGGAGTTAATGCAGCTAATTGTTATATAGTATTTGACGAAGAAACAAGAGAAGCAGTAGTGTTAGATCCAGGTGGAGATGTAGATGATATATGTAAAGCCTTAAATCAATTTGGAGCAACAGTAAAATATATTGTTTTAACTCATGGTCACTTTGACCATACTACAGGTGTTGAAGAACTTAAGAGTATAGTGGGAGCACCAGTAGCAATTGGATTTGAAGATAATGAGATGGTTTTAAAAGGAGCAATGTATTATGGACCACTTCCAGAGGGCGGTGCAGATATTCTTTTAAAGGATGGAGACACGCTTAAATTTGGAGGTCATACTATGACTGTTATAGAGACACCAGGACACACTCCAGGTGGAATCTGCTTATTAGTTGAAAATGATATATTCACTGGAGATACTTTATTTGCAGGTTCTATAGGAAGAACTGACTTAGCAGGTGGAGATTATGATACCATTATTCACAGCATAAAATCTAAACTTATGTCTTTAGCTGATACAGTGGCTGTTCACCCAGGTCATGGACCAAGTAGTACAATTAATAGAGAAAAGCTTATGAATCCTTTCATGAGATAGTTAATAAACAATAAGGATATGATATAAATGATAAACAATATAAAAGCTATAAAAATAAAGCTTAGTGATATGAAATACAGATATGATGTGTTTTTAATGATAAATTTATTCTTCAGCTTTATTGATATAGACTTCGGTGACGAGGATTGGGACCTAGCTATCGATATAGAGAGGGACAGAGTTCTTATTAAGGGTAAAGATGATGAGCAAGTTTTTAATTACGAAATCAACGAAGGCTGTAAGCCTTCAGAGGAGATTAAGAAGAGCATATTTATATATTTAAGAGAAAGAACGCAAAAGGTACTTCCGTGGGGAACTTTAGTTGGGATAAGACCATCAAAGAAGGCCTTAGATCTTTTGGAAAAAGGATATGATGAGGAAGCTGTTATAGCACACTTTAAAGAAAGACATGAAGCTTCAAGGGAAAAGGCACAACTTTGTATAGATGTTGCAAAATACGAGAAGAGTGTTGTGAATAAGGACACAAATACCATAAGTATTTATGTTGGTATGCCATTTTGTCCTACAAGATGTGTTTACTGTTCATTTACAGCAAATCCTATTGGAAAAGCTAAATCCTTAGTTAAGGAATACATTGAAGCGTTATCTAAAGAAATAGCTTCAATAAGTGAATATGTAAAAAGTAAAAATTTAAAGATTGAAACAGTATACTTTGGTGGAGGAACACCTACCTCTGTTAATAATGAAGAGTTTGAAGAAGTAATGAGTAAGATATACCATGCTTTTGTTGAAGGCAATGAAGTAAAGGAATTTACTGTAGAGTGCGGAAGAGTTGATAGCATTACTAAAGAAAAGTTGGAGTCAATGAAAAGATATAAGGTTGACAGAATCAGCATAAATCCCCAAACTTTAAATGATAAAACTTTAAAGCTTATTGGCAGAAACCATAATACTGAAGCTGTATATGAGTGCTTTAAAACTGCAAGGGAGCTTGGTTTTGATAATATCAATATGGATTTAATTGTTGGTCTTCCAGGAGAAAATCTAGAGGATATTAAAAGAAGCTGTGCCGGAATCTTAGAAATGAATCCAGACAATCTTACAATCCATGGCTTATCAGTAAAAAGAGGTTCAAGGCTTTATGAGAATATGATAAATAACATTACACATAAGGTACCTGAGCAAGATGAGCTTAATGCTATGTACGAAGCTACTAAAAAGCTTTCAGAGGATATGGGAATGAAACCATATTACATGTATAGACAAAAGAATATGGTTGGAAGCATGGAGAATGTGGGATATTGCAGAGATGAAAAAATCTGTATTTATAACATTCAAATGATTGAAGAAAAACAGACCATTATTGCTCTTGGTGCTGATGGGGTATCAAAGGTAGTATTCCTAGATGAAAATCGTTTAGAGCGCTTTGCTAATGTTAAAGATGTTAAGGAGTACAATAGCAGAGTCGATGAAATGATAGAAAGAAAGATAGCACTTTTGAATACTTTATATTAGAATTTAAGAGAATGGCGGGAAGTTGTTCCCATTAAATTATTGAAAAACCATCCCTATTGATGGATAATATTTATTGTAAATTATATTTAATTTTAAACAGGAGGAATTTACATGGGTGAATCACTTAATGGACTTAAGAGAACCATCATGTGTGGTGAAGTAAGAGAATCTAATATATCTGAAAAAATCACTGTAATGGGTTGGGTTCAAAGAAAAAGAAATTTAGGAAGTCTAGTTTTTGTAGACCTAAGAGACAGAACAGGATTATTACAGCTTGTATTTGGCGAAGAAATAAATAAAGAGGCTTTTGAAAAAGCAGATTTAGTTAAATCAGAGTATTGTATTGCTGTAACAGGTGAGGTTATAAGAAGAGAATCTCCAAATACTAACTTACCTACAGGAATGGTTGAGGTGAAGTGTGAAAGCATTAAAATACTTTCAGAATCAGAAACTCCACCAATATACATAAAAGAAAATCTTGATGCTAATGAAAATCTTAGATTAAAATATAGATATCTTGATCTTAGAAGACCAGATATGCAGAAAATTCTAATGATAAGACACAGAGCAGCTAAGATTGTTAGAGATTATTTAGATGAGCAGGGCTTCTTAGAAATGGAAACTCCAATGCTTACTAAGAGTACTCCAGAGGGAGCAAGAGATTATCTTGTACCAAGCAGAAACTACCCAGGAATGTTCTATGCGCTTCCACAATCTCCACAAATCTTCAAGCAGCTTCTAATGGTTTCTGGATACGATAAGTATTTCCAAATCGTTAAATGCTTCAGAGATGAGGATTTAAGAGCAAACAGACAGCCTGAGTTTACACAAATAGACTTAGAGATGAGCTTTGTTGATCAAGAGGACGTTATAGCTTTAAATGAAGGCTTACTTCAAAGAGTATTCAAAGAAGTTAAAGGTATAGACATCCAACTTCCAATAAGAAGAATGCCATATGCAGAAGCAATGAGCAAATATGGTAGTGACAAGCCAGACCTAAGATTTGGAATGGAAATTCAAGATATAACTGAAACAGTTAAAGGAACAGAGTTTGCTGTATTTAAAGGAGCTATCGAAAATGGTGGTTCTGTTAGAGCTATTGTTGCTAAGAACTGTGCAGACATGGGAAGAAAGAAAATTGATAAGTTAGGTGAGTTCGTTAAAACTTACAAGGCTAAAGGACTTGCTTGGATAGCATATAAAGAAGGAGAAATTAAATCTCCAATAGCTAAATTCTTCTCTGAGGAAGAAATGAACAACATATTAAAGGCTGCAGGAGCAGAGGTAGGCGATTTAGTTCTTATGGTTGCTGATGCAGATAGTGTTGTACTTCAAGCTTTAGGAGCTTTAAGATTAGAGCTTGCTAAGGAACTTGGAATTCTTGAAGGAAACAATGAATTTAATTTTGTTTGGATTACTGAATTCCCAATGTTCGAATATGATGAAGAAGAGAAGAGATATGTTGCTCTTCACCATCCGTTCACAGCGCCAATGGATGAAGACTTAGCACTTTTAGAAACCGATCCAGGAAAAGCTCGTGCTAAGGCATATGACATAGTTCTTAATGGAGAAGAGTTAGGTGGAGGAAGTATTAGAATTCACGATACAAATCTTCAACAAAGAATCTTCAACCTTCTTGGCTTCAGTGATGAAAGTGCATGGGAGAGATTTGGATTCTTATTAGAGGCCTTCAAATATGGTCCACCTCCACACGGCGGACTTGCATATGGTCTTGATAGAATGGTAATGTTCTTAGCAGGAACAGATAACATTAAAGATGTTATTACCTTCCCTAAAAACCAAAATGCGTACTGTCCAATGAGTGAGGCTCCAAATGTTGTTGATAATAAGCAGCTTGTTGATCTTGGAATAGAAATCAGCAAGGTAGAGAAAGCTGAAAAAGAAGAGAAATAAAATCGGTTTACCATAAATTAATGATTTTATAACAAAAAATTAGTCCTTAAGATAGGGTATCTTAAGGACTAATTTTTTTTACCAGCATATACTAATAGTAGACAAGAATAAATGACACATTTCCGGATATACTATGATTATAAAGCTATTGATACATTCTTTTATTTTCAATTTTTTTATTTGCAATTCGCGAAGGATTGCTATATAATATGATTAAAGATTATTCTGCTGTGTGCGTATGAAGTGGTCTATGTTGAGCCAACATTTTCGCATTGTGGCTGATGCTCTTGTTACGAAGTGTTGACCGGTCATTTTATGACTGGTACCAGATGTAATGAGGCGATTCCACCCCTGGTAGACAGGGTTCAAATATACCATGGAGACGGCATGGCGGTGTATCAATAGTTTTAACATTTAAGAGAGTAAATACTGTAAAGTACTTACTCTCTTTTTTATGGTGCTTTAATGGTATTTATACGATTTGCAGCCATACTTGTTGTTATGAAATTAGATAAGTAAAGATATTTTTAAAAGTGAAATTCACCTATTAGTTGAGTTATTCTAAAATTACTAGTTATTGTAAAAGTATATTATAAAGTCTAAAATTTAATTATGCTAATCGATTAGAAAATAAAATTTAAGCCTTTATGGGAGGAAATATAAATGGAGTTTTTAATAGGAAAACAAATTAAAGCGCTGAGAAATGAAAAGGGCGTTACACAAGAAGAGCTTGCTAGTTTCTTAGGCATATCATATCAAGCGGTTTCAAAGTGGGAGAATGGAGCTACAGCTCCGGATATTCAGCTTTTACCAGAGCTATCAGTGTATTTTGGAGTAACAATAGACGAGCTTTTTAAATTAACTAATGAGGATAAATTAAAAAGAATAGATAGTCTGATAGAAAATGAAAGGTATATATCAGAAGAAAAGTTTCTTGAAACTGAAAAATTCCTTTTAGACCTTTTAAAAGAGGATAGGAAGTCTTCTAAGGCATTATACCTTTTAGCTGAGCTATATAACCATAAGGGAGATAGAGCTAAGGAGACAGCGGCTGAGTATGCTAAAAAGGCTCTAGAGATAGGACCTAACGAAAAACATTATCATACTATTTTGATTAAAGCTTGCAATGGAGCCTTTGGAGATTCTTATTGCAATAGACATAAGGAACTTATTAATTATTATAAAAAGTTTATAAGTGAAAACAAAGATTCACGATTAGGATTGGTATTTTATTTTGACCAACTTATGGATGACAGAAGATTAAGTGAGGCTGAAGAAGTTTTGAATATAGTAAAGGAACTTGGGGATCATGTTGAAAACCTTGCTTTTGAAGGAGATATTGAGTTTGCTAAGGGGAATATAGAAAGAGCGATAGAGTTATGGACTGATAATGTTGAAAAATTTAAGGAAAATAGTTTTGCATATTTTATAAGAGCTGAAAAGTTAGTGAATTTAGAAAGATATGAGGAAGCTATAAAGGACTTTAAAACAGCTTTAGATAAGCAGGAGAAACCGAGATATCCAGAGATGGCAGAAGCCTTAGCACAAGCTTATGAGATAAAAAAGGAGTATGATAAAGCAATAGAAGCTAATAAGGAAAAGCTTAAAATATTAAAAGAGGATTACGGAATATTAAATGGTGAATTAGTGGATGAAGCTTTAAGAGAAATTAAAAGGTTAAAAGCTGAAATAAGAAGTTAAAATAATAAACTCCCCTTAAGAAATTTTGTGTTCTCAAGGGGAGTTATTTAAGTTACTCTATAAAAAATTATTTTAATTGTCCTTTATATTTAGATATACCACCACTTAAGTTATATATATGATTAAAGCCATTATTGGATAAGAGCTTTGCAGCGCTTGAGCTTCGAGCACCAGAAGCGCAGTATAATATTATATCTGTATTTTTATAGGCATCTAATGTGTGAATTTTTGAAGATAGTTCCTGAACAGGTATGTTTTTAGCTTTAGGAATATGTCCATTTCTAAATTCACCAACTGATCTCACATCGATAATTAAAGCATCTTTGTTCTCTTTTGATATTTTATTTAATTCATCTTCATTTATATTTTTATATTTGCTATTACCAAATAGTTCAGAAAAAAAGCTCATTTATTTAGTCCTCCTTGAATTTATTTGTTTTGTAAAAGATCTTTTAAAGCTTCGTAAGAGAAATCTATAATATCACCACAGCTTATTTTGTTTCTTTTTAAATCTGAACATATCTCCGTACTATATTTTTCTTTAACTCTTTGCATTAATTCTTTAGAGAGGCCTCGGGCTTCGTTTGTAACCTCGTTAGAGTTTCTTCCTTTAATAAAGCCTAGTACCATTACAGCTGCATTTACAGCACCACATATACTTCCAACGGAAAGACCGGTCCCCATTCCACTGCCTAAAGCTATTGGAATAGAAGTATTAAATTCTTCGTTATATGATTTTAAAATTGCTTCTGCACAATTATAGCCTTGTTTATGATATATAGATGGTTTTGTCATATTTGTCATCCTTTCAAAATAAAGTTTTTATCTAAATGTGTTAATTAATTAATCTATAATATATTGTAACATTTATATAAAATAATTGTGTGATTTGGTCACAATAAAAGGGAGTACTTGGTGTACTCCCTTTTATTATATATTATAGTTCTACAGCAGATTCAATATCTGATTCAAGTTTTTCCATTGTAAAGCCTGTAAATCCATAAATTATTGAAATAATAGGATTTATATAGTTTAGTATGCAGTATGGAGCATAAGCTAGAGGGGATACACCTAAGGTTGTAGACATATATGCACCGCAAGTATTCCATGGAATAAAGGCTGATGTTAATGTACCACAGTCTTCTAGACATCTAGAGAGGTTCTTTGGATGTAATCCACGTTTAGCAAATTCATTTTTATACATTCTTCCAGGGATTACAATTGATAAGTATTGATCAGCAGCTAGAAGGTTAACTAAGAAACAAGATAAAATTGTCACAAAAACCAGTGAACCAGTTCCTTTTGCAAATCTTAGTAAACTTTCTGCAAGAGCATTAAGCATTCCAGACTGTTCCATAACACCACCAAATATCATGGCAGATATGATTAAGGATACAGTAAACATCATACCTTGAAGTCCACCACCGCTTAACAAGTCATCTACAACGGCAACTCCAGTTGAACTTGTATAACCATCATTAAGAATAGTTACTATATCTCCAAAGTTGACACCTTGTACAACTATAGCTAAAATTGCACCTGCTACAACACCAAGTAGTAGACCGGGAATAGCAGGCATCTTTTTTACTACAAGAAAGATAACTAAAACTGGAGGAAGAAGTAATATAGGATTTAAAGATCCAGAAGCTTCTAAGCCAGCGAAAATATCATTTAATAAAGAAGTATCTAATGGTTTTCCAACATACTTTAAGCCCAGGATACCAAATACGATTAAAGCAATTACTAAGCTAGGAGTAACAGTATATATCATATGTTTAATGTGTTCAAATAAGGTTGTACCTGCCATTGCTGGAGCTAGGTTTGTTGTATCTGATAAAGGAGACATTTTATCTCCAAAATATGCTCCAGATATAATTGCACCTGCAATTTGAGGAGCTGGTATGCCGAGGCCAGCACCAACACCCATAAGAGCTATACCTATTGTACCAGCAGTAGTCCAAGAACTACCGGTAGCTAATGAAACAATACAGCAAATAATACAGGTTGCTAAAAGAAAAATTGAAGGTGAAAGAATCTTAAGCCCATAATAAATCATAGTTGGTACGGTACCACATAATATCCAAGTACCTACTAATATACCTATAATCATTAGTATTAGTATAGCTTGCATTGACATTTGAATTGTATTAATAATACCAGCTTCAATGTCGTTCCATTTGTTACCTAGGATAAGGGATATGATTCCAGCTACACAGGCAGAGATTAAAAGTGGTATGTGTGGACTTCCTTCATATACAATTATAGTCACTGATAGTGATATCATTAGAACTAGAATTGGAATGGCTGAGATTAGTAAATTGGGTTTGAGCGGTACCTTTGAGTCTTTAGAATTACTTTCTTTTTTTTCTTTCATTAAAAACACACTCCTAACAAAATTAACTTATAATAAGATTGAATTAAGTATAGTACAAGCTAATTGTTAGGTAAATATGAACGTTGTCGATAAAAAAATAAATTTTACGACAAAGATATACAAGAATTCAATGAAATTTATTAATAAATATTAAATAAAAATCTTTAAGATGATTAAATTTAAAATAAGTATAAACAATTAATGAACTATAAGAAATTTATTAATATATATTAAGAAAATTTTATATAGAAGGAAGTAAATTAAGAATTATTAGGAGTTTTTAATTTTGTCAATTTCTTTTTTTAGATTATTTATTTCTTTATGTAGTTCATCAATGGTTATTTTTAGGTCGTTTACATTATATTCTTGATTGGAGTAATTTGACCTGGGATTATTTTTAGTCGATTTTGATGATATATTTCGTTGACTTTCATCAGATGAATCACTACAGTAAGGATTGGCTGCGTTTCTGTATATAGGATTGTATATTCGTCCAGGACCTCCTTGGAAGTATTGCTGTTGTGCATTAAATAGCTCTATGGATTGTGCAAGAAGCATTAGCCAGTTAGCAACAGCATTTTGTACATTAAAGGGCATCTTTTCTGCAAGAAGTGTTCCTATTATTGAAGTGGACATTATTAAAAATTGCGGATTTGCATCTTGAAAACCACCCGGTATATCGCTGTTGGCACAACGAGAAGATAGGTCAGCCTCAGCATTTTTATTTCCAAACTCACAGTTGTTACAAGTACTATTTGTATTATTACAGGAATTATAGAAAAAATTTATAAAATCTTCAAGGCTGTTAAATTGATAATTGCTCATAAAATTTCTCCACAAAAGTTATTCATTATCATAATAAGCAATAAAGGGGGCAATTGTCACATAACAAATAGAATCTATTAATTTGGAGAAAGCAGTTATTTAATAATATTTGGTTAAAATAAAAATTTAGTATATAATTATATAGATATATTTTACATATATGGATAAGTGTTACCTTGTTTTATGTATAATAATAAAATAGCTAATTATTTGGAGGGTAAAATGTTGAAATATAAATGTTTAGTATTAGATCATGATGATACAGTTTTTGATAGCACAAAGGATATACATTATCCAGTATTTATGCGTGCGTTAAATGAATTAAGACCAGGGATGAAGATGACTCTTGATGAGTATAATTTAGCTTGTTTTGATCCAGGGTTTGGAGAGTACTGTAATGATGTTTTGAAGCTTTCTGAAGAAGAAATGGAGATTCAGCTAGCTAATTGGGATAACTATGTGAAAGAGCATATACCTTCTTATTATGAGGGTTTTGATAAAATTTTAAAGAAGCAAAAGTCTGAAGGTGGACTAATTTGTGTTGTGTCACATTCTCTAAGTGACAATATAAAAAGAGATTATATAGAGAGCTTTGGATTAACTCCAGATATGATTTTTGGATGGGATAAGGGAGATGGTTATCGTAAACCTAATCCTTTTCCATTGGAGGAAATAATGAGAGTATATAATTTAAAACCAGATGAGCTTCTAATGGTAGATGATTTAAAGCCTGGATTTGATATGGCTAAAAAATGTAAAGTAGATTTTGCTTGTGCTGGATGGGAAAAAACAACACCGTTAATAAAAGATTTTATGAAGAAAAATTGTGACTATTACCTTGAAACTGTAGATGAATTATATAATCTTTTATTTTCAGATGAAAAGAAATCAAATAAGTAATAGGTTGGAGGAATGGGAATGCTGGGAAAGGAAAAACTAAAAATAGTTCTGGGAGTATCTGTTTCCACATTGTTTATTTTTACTTTTATAGAAGTAACTAAATTGAAAAAAGAAAACCATGACTTAATTGTCAGATTAGATTATTTAGAAAAAAGACTGCAGAGTGAGAGGGAAAATATCAGTAATATTCAGCAGGAATTTACAAACAAAATAAATGAAGCAACAAGTATTTTAGATGATGTACATACCAAAGCGGTTTATGAAGATCAAAAGATGTACATAGATGTATTTTTTGAACCGAAGGAACTTCGTAATGGAGAAAAGGTTTTTGTTAAGTTTGAAACTTCAAATGGAAGCGGGAAGATAGAAGCATTAAAGAATGAAACAGAAGATTATTTTGCAAGAATAGAAGTAAAGTTAGATAATGAAGCAAGAATAACTGTTATCTTTGAAACGGATAATTCAAGCAGACAGCAATCTTTAGAACCAATAAATATTAATGAGATGTTTGCATTTGGAGTTGAAAGTCATTGGGGAGCCGGAGTAGATTGGATGGATGCAGAGGAGCAGGAAATCACTATAACAGTAACCCCACAAAGTGAAACAAGTAAGAATTTTAATATAAAACCTGAAAAGGTTGAATTAATTATTCTTGACTGGAATGGAAAAGAAGTTGGAAGAGAGCAAGTAAAAAAAGTTAGTTTAGATTCCTATGGAGATATTTATAGATGTAAGCTTGGTGAATATTTTGGTCAGGAAGGTGGTTATAATACTGTCTTCGAGATGACAACAGAAGAAGGTATAAAATATTCTTCAAATGTAGGTGGATTTGATATATACGAAAATGGGGATATTGAGTACAGAACAAATGCAGAGGTTATTTATCCTAAATGGTGATGGAGAAATTGGATTTAGATGTATTTAATTATATGATTATTTATGTTATAAAAAAGGTAGAAGAAACAGGCGATAAAGGCTTTAATAAACCAAGAAAGAGGTGAAGATAAATGGAAATGTCCATTTTGCATGGGATACAAAATATACATAGCAGTTTATTAGATTCCATTATGGTTTTTATAACTAGTCTAGGCAATGCGGGAATAATTTGGATTGTACTTTCGGTTATTTTTTTATTTTCTAAAAAGTATAGGAAATGTGGAATTGCTATGGCTTTAGCATTATTATTTTCTTTTATTTTTGGAAATGTTATTTTGAAGAATGTCTTTGCGAGACCAAGGCCATCATGGGTTGATACAAGTGTAATTCTATTGATTAAAAACCCGACTGATTTTTCATTTCCATCTGGTCATTCCTTTGCATCTTTTGCAGGAGCGACAGTTATTTATATGTATCATAAGAGAGAAGGCATAGCAGCATTAATATTAGCTGCGCTTATAGCATTTTCCAGGTTGTATCTATTTGTTCATTATCCATCAGATGTTTTAATGGGTTCGATATTTGGGGTAGTTTCTGCAATTGTAGCAGTAATGATTGTAAATAAGTTTATAAGTGATGATAGTATTAAAGTAAATAAAAGCTGACCAATTTTGGTCAGCTTTTATTATTGGAAGACTGTGAATATAAATGTAAATAACAAATAGATTAAAATATATATAGCTAATGCTCCGATACTGGTTCCACCGCGGTTAAGTATTTTATTTTCTAAGTCTTTATCATCTGAAATATTTCCTTTAATCTTTTTTACTTGATTTTTAGAGTAGTGGAAATACAGCTTATTACTGAAGAGTGCTATAAGAAAGCAAAAAGACCAGTTAACAAACAGTGTGAAGGTTGAAGAGTTTACTAAGATAGAAACTAAGTTTATAATAATTGACGAATAAGCCAAAAAGTACATCTTCCTATAGGATATCCCAAAAAAACCAAATAGAAAAGCTGTCCAATTCCATGAGGGTGAAAGAGAATTTTCATTCTTAATGTATTTCTCCCATTTTTCCAGGTAGTAGTTTGAATTATCTATTCCAATAAATAACTGGAGTTCATGGAGGGTTACTTCATCAGAAGAGAAGTTATTAAAGTTAAACTCGGATTCAGCTGATTGGATTTCAGTAAAAGCTCCACATTTGGGGCAGAGGGTAGTGTTCTCAAGAATTTCATATCCACAGTACTTACAATACATTAAGGAGCCTCCTAAGGATGAATTATATACTATTATATTTATTCTTAGGACTTAATAATAAAACCAATATAAATAAAAATGCCAAACTCAATTAAGAGTATGGCATTTTTATTTGCTAATTTTTGATAACTTGTTGTGTCGAATATAGTTTATTCTTTGAATAAGTCTGCTTAAGGTTGAAACAGTTATAATCCCAAGAGCGATTAATCCAGCCACTGATAAGGTTTCTATTCCTTTATTTAAAGACTGCATAATGTCTCCCTGCACAGCTGCAAGGATTGTATAATACATTCCACTTCCTGGGGCAAGTGGAATAAGAGCACAGATTAGAAACAGGGTTACTGGATTTTTTAAAACTCTAGAGAAAATTTCAGCATATATACTAATTACAAGTGAAGCAATAAAAGTAGACAGCATTACAGAACCATTTATATTCATGGAAATTAGATATGCAAGCCATCCAAGGGCACCACCTAAAGAGGCAAAAAATAGATTTTTATCACGAACATTAAATAATATTCCAAAGCCAAGAGTGGCAATGAAAGCACATATAATTTGTAAAACCATTTCTAATCCTCCTATACAATATACATCCAAAGTTTAAAGCTAAAGGCAGCACCGATTGCTATTGCACCAGCAATCACAATGGCTTCAAGTCCACGTGAAAGTCCAGAGATTAAATCACCTGCTATAGTATCGCGAATAGCGTTAGTTATAATTAGGCCAGGCACAAGCAACATTATAGAGCCTATGATAATAACATCTTCATGAAAAACGGGACTTAAAGAGGAGGCTGAGAGCCCGATAAGGCCTGCAATGGTACCTCCTATAATGTTTATAAAGAAATCGTTAACCCTAAATCTTGCTAATAGAGCACATACTCTGTTAATTATCATTCCTGTAAAGAATGCAGCTATAAAGTCAAAAATGCGTCCGCCAAATAGGAAAGTAAAAGAAGCGGTAGTTAATCCAGCAAAAATCATTTTAAGTAAGGGACTATAGCTGGGATACTTAGAGATTTCATGAAGCGCTTTTTTAAATTCATCAAAAGATAGTGGATTATTCTGTACTTTTCTTGATAAATCATTAATCATTGCTACTTTATTTAAATCAATTGAACGAGCTGTTATCCTTTTTATTATTGTGCTGTTTTTACCATCATCACTAGTTGTTGAAGTGATAATAGCTGTAGGCGATACAAAGCTCTGTGTATCTTTTATATTATAAGCTTGGCAAATCATTCCTATGGTTTGTTCAACTCTATAGGTTTCGCCGCCATTTTGTAACATAATTTTGCCTGCTTCTGCAGCTAGATTTACTATAGTATCATTTGCCATATTAATACTCCTTATCTAATTTATATATCTAAAATATATTATCATATTTTATTATTATTGGAAACTCATCTTCATATGCATTTACATGATTAAGTTTGAATAACTAAATAAAAAATTATATCACTTTATTTTATGAATAAGTAGTAAAATATATTATATATTATTGAAATATTGTGATAAATTATAATTAGCGATATTTGTTAGGGTTTGAGTTGTTATTTTACTATTTAATTGTTCGTATGGGGGGAGTTTTTTGAAGGACAGTAAATTGCTTTTGAACTGTTTGATTGAGAATCTAAAAGAAGGTATACATATTGTTGATGCTAAAGGGAAAACAATCTACTACAATGATGCAATGGGTGCCATTGAAGGTGTCGAAGCAAAGGATGTTATGGGAAAAGAAATTCAAGAGTATTTAAAGGGGCTTGAAGAAAAATCAACAATTATTAAGAGTTTGAAAAGTGGAATTGCATCTAGAGATAATATACAAAACTATAGTAATGATAAAGGAAAAGTTATAACAAGTATTAATTCAACTATACCAGTTCTAAAGGATGGTGAAGTTAATGCTGTTATAGAGATTGCACGAGATATGACTCAAATTAAGAAGCTTAATGAAACTATTTGTAATCTTGGAAGTAAAGCAAAATCAGAAAAGCACTATTATACATTTAAAGATATTATAGGCGGAAGTGAAGTTATGCAGGAAGAGATTGTAAAGAGTCGAAAGGCAGGGCTATCAAACTCTTCTGTACTTATATATGGGGAAACCGGCTGTGGGAAGGAGCTCTTTGCTCAAAGTATCCACTATGAAGGTGTCAGAAGCAACAAACCTTTCATTGCAATAAATTGTGCTGCAATACCAAGTGCCTTATTAGAAGGAATGCTATTTGGAACGGTTAAAGGAAGCTTTACAGGGGCTGAAAATAAAAAGGGGCTCTTTGAGGAAGCTCATAGAGGAACAATGTTATTGGATGAAATAAATGCTATGGATACATACTTACAATCTAAATTACTTAGAGTGCTTCAAGACGGTTATATTCGTCCTATAGGGAGTAATAAATATATAGATGTAGATGTTAGAATTATAGCTACTATAAATGAAGAGCCTAATAAGCTAATGGAAGAAGGAAAATTACGGAAGGATTTTTATTATAGGTTAAGTGTCATAAGGCTTAGAATTCCACCACTGCGTGAAAGGCGAGAAGATATAAGACCTTTATGCAAGTATTTTATTGATTATTATAATAAAATTTTATTTAAGAATGTAGAATCAATAAGTGAAGAGGTTCTAGAAGGTTTTATGAACTATGATTGGCCAGGGAATGTGCGAGAACTTAAAAACTCCATAGAAGGAGCTATGAACATGATAGAAGATGGACATGTATTAACTAAGGAATCTTTCGGAAATAAAATTAACATGATTATTGAGAAAGAATCACAAAGGGAATATAAAGAACTTGTTGGCTTGGATGAATATATTAATAATATAGAAAAGGATATTATAAAAAGAGTATTTCAAAAAAATAAGAATAATGTGAGCAAAACATCAAAGGAGCTAATGATATCACGGCAAAATCTTCAATATAAATTAAAAAAACATGGTTTGATATAAGATTAGTAATGAAAATAAGGTGATAAAATGATAATTAATATGACTAGCTTATTAACTAAAGAAGAAAAGGATGATATACAAAGTCTTGAAAATAGATGTAATGTAGTTGAGGGGTTAAAAAATAAAGCTTATCTTTCAAGTGAAATTAATTTTAATAAAGAACTTCCATGCTTTTTTATGGCATATGACCATGGGAAGCTTAAGGCTTTTTTAACTGCCTTTATGCCAACGTCAGAGGTGGCTGAGATCATAGCAGTTACAGCTCCTAAGGCAAGAAAAAAAGGGTATTTTAAAAATCTATTTTTATTTGCAAGGGAAATTTTGTTACAAGCTGGAGTCAAAAAGGTTTTATTTCAATTAGAGCCAAATGGAGTAGCTGCATTAAAAGCAATTGACAGCTTTAAGCCTAATAAATTAGAACGGTCGGAATACACAATGAGCTGTAAGCAAAGAATTGATGATGGTGCAAGTAATGAGTTAGTGTTTAAGGTACTGAAGGTTGAACATAAGGATGAGTATATTAAGTTGAATAATGAAATTTTCGAAGATGTAGGGGATAATGAAAAATTAGTAAATGCAATATTAAATTCGGATACTAGGGTCGCATATATAGCATACTTGGGAGATGAATCAGTTGGAATGTTCAATTTAGCTTATGAGGAGGATATGGCATACTGTTATGGCGTTGGAATAATAAAAAAGTATCGTGGAAAAGGTTTGGGAAAACAGCTTATGACCTTTATTTTAGATGAGGGTTTAAAGCATACAAATAAGATAGTTTTGGATGTGGACTCAAGCAATCCAGCAGCATATAATCTATACTTAAAGTGTGGTTTTGAAGTAGATTTTCAAGTTGACTACTATTTGTACGATTTAGAAAGTAAGTTGGATATAAAATATGAGTGATGATAAAATTGTTTTATTAATTGTAACTTTTTTAATAGGTGTAATGTTTTCAGGGTTTGGAGCAATAATTAAAACTCAAAATGCCGGAGATATGATAAATGGTTTTGATGACAATGGGGACGATAAGGAAAAGGTTTCAAGGATTATGGGGAGATCTTTGTTATACACTGGACTATTAGAAATTATAGTTGGGATAATAGGGATATTATTTTTAGATAGATACCTTAAAGCAGTGTGTATAATTCAGATTATAATTGTGTGCAGTGGCATTGGAATTGGCGTTTATAGAACAAATAAGTATGGAAAAAAAGAAATAAATTTGAGAGGTAAGTAATGGGAAAAATAAAATATAGAAAATTAGAAGTAGATGAAATAAATAAAGACTTATTTAAGGATTTTAATAGATACCAAAGGGTAACTAAGTGCTGGCGAAAGGTTGAAGACAATTGGGTAATAAAGGATATTGAATTTACAGAAGAATGGACTTCAAAGGAGTATGAGTTCCTAGTGAAATGTCTTCAAAATACAGCAAATACTGGCGGAGTGGTATTCGCAGCATTTAATGCTGAAAGTCTTGCAGGTTTTGTATCTGTGGAAAATGCTCTATTTGGTAGACAAAAGGAGTATCTACAATTATCATCTATCCATGTTACATTTGAAGGACGTGGTATGGGAATTGGAAGAAAACTTTTTGAGTTAGCAGTAAACAGTGCTAGGGATATGGGTGCAAAGAAACTTTATATTTCGGCACACTCATCCATAGAATCACAAGCATTTTATAAAAAGCTTGGATGTGTTGAGGCAGTGGAATATAATGAAAAATTAGTGGCTGAGGAGCCTTGTGATTGTCAGTTGGAGTTTGTTTTATAAGCTTAGTTTAGATGATAATAAAAAAGTTATAATTTAAGGGTTGCAATATTGTAACATTAGATATATTATAAATAATGAGTTATAATGTAAGATAGTTGGCTATAATAAATAATAGCTTATAAGTGAGTGTTCAAATCTTCGATTTGACTAACACGAGCTTAAGTGAATATCCAAATTAAAATTTGGATAATATGAACTTACTCTGTAAGAGTACTCCTTTGAATGAATATTAGAAGGAGTTTCCATTTAAAAATAAATTCTGTGAAGAGGATAGTACTTATTTCAACATGTCTTTCAGCGAGTAAGAGGAGGGTGTGAGTCTTACAAGATATAAAGTAAGGAAGAGGACCTTGGAGAAGCTATTCGAGCATTTTAGAAAAATTCATAGTAAAGTAAATTTCTATGGAAAGATTTCTAAGAGGTAAGGATGTGACGTTGACCGCGTTAAGGTTTTGAGTGAACTTATTATTTAGTTAAATTGAGTGGTACCGCGGAATATCCGTCTCTTTGTTGTAAAGAGGCGGTTTTTTATATGCAAAAATAGGAGGAAAAGTATGGACATTTTTATTAATCAAATTAGTAATGTAGTAAAAGATGCCTTTGAAAACCTTGGATATACAAGGGAAAGTGGAAAGGTAAATACATCAAACAGACCAGACTTATGTCAATATCAATGTAACGGAGCTTTAGCGGATGCTAAGAAATTTAAAAAAGCTCCAGTTGTGATTGCAAGTGAGGTTGTTGAAAAGTTAAAGGAAAATCCAATGTTTGCTAAGTTGGAAATTGCAGGACCAGGATTTATTAACATAACAATTAACGATGAGTTTTTAGTTGATTATGTTAATAAAATGAATGGTGATGAGAAGTTAGGACTTTCAAAAGTAACGGAAGTTAAGAAGGTAATAGTTGATTACGGTGGAGCTAACGTTGCAAAACCACTGCATATCGGACATTTAAGATCTGCCATCATAGGAGAAAGCATAAAGAGAATTGCTAAGTTTATGGGCCACGATGTAATTGGTGATGTTCACTTAGGTGACTGGGGACTTCAAATGGGAATGGTTATATCTGAGGTTGAAAGACGTAATCCAGAGCTTCCTTACTTTGATGCAAGCTTTGAAGGAGAATATCCAGTAGAAGCTCCATTTACTATTGATGAGTTAGAAGATATTTATCCATATGCAAGCAAGCTTGCTAAGACTGATGAGAAGGTTATGGAAGCTGCAAAACAGGCAACTGTTGAACTTCAACAGGGTAGAAGAGGATATTATGCTTTATGGAAGCACATCTTAAATGTTTCAGTTAAAGATCTTAAGAAAAACTATGGAGATTTAAATGTTGAGTTCGAATTATGGAATGGTGAAAGTGATGCACAAAAGTTAATTCCAGCAATGATTCAAGAATTAAAAGATGGTGGCTTTGCGAAAGAAAGTGAAGGAGCTTTAGTTTTTGATGTTAGTGAAGAAACAGATAAGAGCCCAGTTCCACCACTTCTTTTATTAAAATCTGATGGAGCATCTTTATATGGTACAACTGACCTTGCTACAGTAGTAGAGAGAGTTAGAGATTTAAAGGCTGATGAGTTAATATACCTTGCCGATAAAAGACAAGGACTTCACTATGAGCAATTCTTCAGAGGCGCTAAAAAGTCAGGTATTGCTGGTGAGAATGTAACACTAGACTTCGTAGGCTTTGGTACTATGAACGGTAAGGATGGAAAGCCATTCAAAACTCGTGAGGGTGGAGTAATGAGACTTGCAGATTTAATAAACCTTATTAAAGAAGCGGGTAAAGAGAAGCTTAAGGATAATAAAAATATAGCTGAGGAAGATGTTGAAGAGATTTCATCAAAAGTAGGTTTAGCTGCTTTAAAATATGGTGACTTATCAAATCAAGCATCTAAGGATTATATCTTTGATATTGAAAGATTTGCTTCATTTGAAGGAAATACAGGACCATATATCCTATATACAATAGTAAGAATTAAATCTATATTAAATAAAGCTGGAGTTACTGAATTCTCTAATATTGCAGCTCCACAAAGTGATGCAGAAAGAAACTTAATGCTTCAATTAATCAAGTTTAATGAAGTTATAGAATCAAGTTACAGAGACCGTGCACCACATAAGATTTGTGAATATGTTTATGAGTTATCTAATAACTTTAACAAATTCTACAATGATACAAAGATATTAGCTGAAGAAGATGAAGCTAAAAAATCTTCATGGCTAAGCTTAATCAACCTAGTTAAGAATACACTAGAGCAGTGCTTAGATTTATTGGGTATGGAAAGCGTAGAAAGAATGTAATAAGAAAAGGCTGTAGGAAACCTACAGCCTTTTGTTTTTTTGAAATTATTAAAAGTTAAAGTTTCTTGGATAGTGGCTTGAAATATTATAAAATAGAGTAAGATGAATAAATAAAGTAAATGATGCTTTAGTTTTTAAAGGCATGAATATGGCATTGTAAATAAGCTTTTAAATAAGATTTCAACATTTGAAGTGAATACCACTTCAAGGAATAAAAAAATAATTTTAAGATGATTGGTGGCTTAGTAATGATAAATGGTAAAGCCTTGAATGAGGAAAATTTAAAAATGGAATTAAGAGCACAGTGTGATAAGTGTTTTGGCTTTTGTTGTGCAGCGTTATATTTTTCAGCAGCAGAAGGGTTTCCAGTAGATAAGGAAGCTGGAAAGCCTTGTATTAATTTGATGGAGGATTATAAATGCAAGGTTCATAGTGAGCTTAGGAAGAAAGGCTTGAAAGGGTGTACAGCCTACGATTGCTTTGGAGCAGGTCAGAAGGTTGCAGAGATAATTTATAAAGGGAGAGATTGGAGAGTAAATCCAGAAATAAAAGATGAAATGTTTAATGTATTTTTAATTGTGAGGCAGCTACAGGAAATGCTGTGGTATCTGAATGATGCAATAAAAGTCCAGGAGGACCTGAAAGTAAAGGAAAAAATAATGGAATTGGTAAAGGAGACTGAGACATTAACTATTCTAGAGCCATCTGAATTAAAAAAAGTTGATTTAATTCTCCATAGACATAAAGTAAATCAATTTCTTGCAGAAACAAGTGAGCTTGTAAGAAGAAATTACAGAAAAGGTAAGAAATCATCATTAAAGAGAAAAAAGAAATTAGCAGGCAGAGATAACTTTATAGGCTTTGATTTTAAGAACATTAATTTGATTGGAGAGGACTTAAGAGGAGCACTTCTCATAGCAGCAGACTTGAGAAATATGGATTTGGAAGGTGTAGATTTCATTGGAGCAGATATGAGGGATACTGATTTAAGAGGAGCCGACCTTTCAAAAAGTATATTTATAACACAGCCACAGATTAATTCAGCAAAGGGAAATGAACATACAAAACTCCCAGATTCAATTGACAGACCGTCTCACTGGTAAAATTAAATTAATGTTACAGCAGACATACATTAAGTAGGTTTGATTTTTTATTACATAATATCCTAAAGTTTGGATTAGAATATACGATAATATATAGTGGGTAGAAAATGGAATAAAGAGGAGAAGTAAGATGTTTAGCTGGTTTAATAAAAAATCTGAAAAAAATGTTGAGAAATCTTTGGAGAAATATATTGAATTACTAAAAGAAGATTTTAATTTAACAATTAGAACAAGATTTAATGGCAGGTTATATACAAGCTATGTAGAATCTTTAAATAATAAGGAAGTAGTCTTTAGATGTCCTATTGATGAGCGTGAGATTATTAGATTTGCACCTAATAGTGTTATAAAAGTTGAATTTATTAGTTATGGGGAACTATATTCCACAGAGTTATTGATACATGAAAAGATAATAAGGGATAATATTGTATTTTATAGAGGAATTATATGTAATTCAATTGAAAAAAATCAAAGAAGAAAAAATTATAGACTTCCAATAGTAATGGATATTGAATATACAATTCTTCCTGAAGAGAGAGAAGTATATACAGGAAACACTTTAGATATAAGCATAGATGGAATGCTTATGGAGGCCTTAGAAGATATTACAAAGAAAGATATTAAGGTTAGTTTTAATTTAGACGGAAAGATGTATAGAATAAAAAGTACCATTTTGAAGAAAAGAATTAATTATAGAAGTGGAACATACTTATACAACTTAAAATTTAGTGGTATGAGTCAAAGGCAGAGAAATGAAATTAACAGATACATATATGATAACTCTGCTAGATCAAGAAGAGAACTTAACTCATAAGGAGTGTAAGTATGCAGATGAAGCAGGACAAAATTTAATGTATTATTAAAATATGTATCAGTGGTAGTAATATAATTAATACCACTGATTTTTTAATTTATAACATAAATTTAGTATAGTCTACAGCTTTTAGGAAATAAAATAAGTATAAGTTAGTACCCAAATCCTTTATTTGGACAATAATAACTTACTCCTTCGAATAAAATGAGGAGGAGTTTCACAAGTTAGTATCCGAATCGGTGATTTGGTAAGTTGAACTTTTTAATATTTCCTAGGAGGGCGAACAAATGAAGAAAAGTGGAGAAAGTACATGGAAAGTCATGGCACTAATGTTGATGATGGTATTAGCATTAACTCCAATGATTGCCGTAATAACAGTTATGACAAGTGAAGGAGGAATCGTGCAAACAGCCTTTATGTCAGATAGAACAGCTAATAATATAATTCCAAAGCCTTTGAGCTATGAAGCTGGAAAAGGCAAGTTTATTCTTAATAAAAATACCTCAATTTATGTAAAAGGAAATAATGAGGAAGAAACAGAAGAGCTAGTAAAGGTTGCAGAATTTTTAAGAGAAAAGCTAAGTCCAGCTACAGGCTATGAGTTAAAAGTAATAAAAGGTGAAAATACTGCTAAAGGAAACATCATTTTAACTACTTTTGGTGGAGAAGAAAATCAAGGAACTGAAGGATATAAAATGGTAACAGATCCAAGTGGAGTAACCATAACTGCTTTTAAACCTGAAGGAATTTTTCGAGGAGTTCAAACATTAAGACAATCCCTACCAGCTGACATTGATAAAAGTACTATAGTTAAGGGTGTTGAGTGGAGTATTCCAGCAGCGACAATAGTAGATAAACCAGAATATAGCTATAGAGGATTAATGATAGATGTAGCTAGGCACTTCTTTACCGTAGATGAGGTGAAACGTCAGATTGATTTAGCTGCGCAGTATAAGATAAATAAGGTTCATTTACACTTAAGTGATGACCAAGGCTGGCGTTTGGAGATAAAAAAATATCCTGACTTAACCTTAATAGGAGGCAGTACTGAAGTTGGAGGAGGTCCTGGTGGATATTATACTCAAGAACAATTTAAAGATATAGTGGATTATGCAGCTAAAAGATATGTTGAAATAATACCTGAATTTGATATGCCAGGACATACTAATGCAGCTTTGGCATCCTATGGGTTCCTAAATCCAGATGGACAAAAGAAGCCATTATATACTGGCACTAAGGTTGGGTTTAGTACTTTTATGACAGACAGTGAAGAGACATATAATTTTATTGATGACGTGATTAAAGAGGTTTCAGAGATTTCACCATCAAAGTATATTCATATAGGCGGGGATGAAGCTGATTCCACACCCAAAGAAGGATATGACTATTTTGTTGGAAGAGTAGCTAAGATTGCACAGAAGTATGGGAAGGAGCCCATTGGATGGGATCCAATAGATACTTCACCGGAGATAACTTCAGATGTTATTCTTCAAAACTGGAGGGATTCTAATAGTGCAGCAGTAGAAAAGAAAATGAAGATAATTACTTCAAATGCTTCAAAGGCATATTTAGATATGAAATATAATAAGGATACACCTTATGGACTTGATTGGGCAGGATTAATACCAGTTGAGACAGCATATAACTGGGATCCAACAGACTTTGCACCAAAGGAACTTGTTTTAGGGTTAGAAGCTCCTTTATGGACTGAATTTATTGAAGATCAAGATCAAATGGATTACATGATATATCCAAGACTTCCTGGTTATGCAGAGATAGGTTGGACTCCTAAAGCGTCTAGAGACTGGGAGGAGTATAAAGTTAGATTGAAAGGTCAAGGATCAAGACTAGAAAATGAAGGTGTAAATTATTATAAGGACCCTGAAATTTGGGGAAGTACTAATTAAATAAATTAAATAAATTAAATAAAGTGCCGAAAAGTCGGCAGAAGGTGTGCAAGGAATTTTGCACACCTTATTTTTATGGAGAAAAACCAGTTAATTGATGCAAAATAATTTGCATTTAACTAAATAATTAGTAGTTAGAAGAAGGGAAACCAGCTTAATATTTGGACAAAATCGAAATAAATATAGCTGAGCAATAGTAAAAATTTGGCATAAGAATTGCTGTATATATTATTAGAAAAATTTATTGCTAAATAAGAAAATTCAAAGGGGGATATAGTAATGGAAAATGTAAAAGTTGCAATATGGGGCTTCGGAGCTATGGGAAGTGGTATGGCAAGAATGCTTCTACATAAAAAGGGTGTAGATATAGTTGGAGTATGTGATATGCATCCAGAAAGAGTTGAAAAAAGTATTTTTGAAGTTTTGGGAGTAGCGAGAGGAGCAAGAAAAGATGTACTAATTAAAGCTGATATTGATGAAGTGCTTACAGAGAAATGCTGTGATGTATGCTTATGTGCTACTGATTCCTTTACTAAAAATGCTTTTCCAAGATTGAAGCTTGCACTTGAGAAAAAGGTTAATGTTATCTCCACTGCTGAAGAAATGTCTTACCCACAGGCTCAAAATCCAGATTTAGCAGAAGAGTTAAATAAAATAGCAAAGGAAAATGGAGTAACAATTCTTGGGACAGGTATAAATCCAGGATTAATAATGGATTTATTAGTTGTATGTTTAACAGGATGTATGACTGATGTAAAGCATATTGAAGCTAAGAGAGTTAATAGCTTATCTCCATTTGGCCCAGCAGTAATGGAAGAACAGGGTGTTGGAATGAAAGTTGATGATTTTATGGCTGGAGTTGAAAGTGGACATCTTGCAGGTCACGTTGGTTTTTCAGAGTCAGTTAATATGATAGCTGATGCTTTAGGGTGGAAAGTTGAAAAGTTTGAGCAACAGATGGCACCAATTGTTACAACTGTAGATAGAAAATCACCTTATGGCTTTGCAGCTGCTGGAGATGTGGCTGGAGTTAATATGACAGGACAAGGGTATGTTGATGGTGAAGTGAAAATTGATATGATTCACCCACAGCAAATTGAACCAGAGATGGAAGGAACTCATACAGGAGATTATATAACAATTAAGGGAACTCCAGAAGTAAACATGGCAATTAAGCCTGAGGTTGATGGGGGACTTGGAACAATAGCTATGGTAGTTAATATGATTCCTCATGTAATAAATGCAAGACCAGGCTTAAAGACAATGATAGACTTACCGGTTCCTAGAGCTATTATGGGTGACTTTAGGGACATGATTGAAAGATAAAAAGAAGGTGTTAAATAAATGATTAAAAAAGGTACATTTGTTGAAATAGAAACTTTAGTTTTGGATTGCCCAGATCGTTCTCCTGCAATTCCAGAGGATACAAAGAAAACTCAACTTAAAATGTGGGTTAGAGGTTTTGTAAATTCAGATTGTGAGATAGGTGATGAGGTTGAAGTTACTACTGCAATAGATAGAACAATAAAAGGTAAAGTAGTAGAGGTTGAGCCTGGTTATAGTCATGATTTTGGTAGATATATAAGTGAGCTTGCCTATATTGGAAAGCAGGCTAAGGAAATCCTCAAAGATTAAAAATAATGAAGAATAAAAAATTTATGAGGAAATTCCTTCGGAATTTATTTAAGTGAGTATCCAAATCTGTGATTTGGCTAATACGAGCTTACTCCTTTAAATGAATATGAAAAGGAGTTTCCTAAAAAAGAAAGTTGGTGGGACGTTGAATAAATATGAAGAGGTCATGAGCAGAAAAAATGAAATTATGCTTAAATCAGTTGGCATGAATTTTGATAAATATGAAGAAGGAAACATAGCTTTTAATTATGAACTGATGATGAGAGATATAGGATATTCCCTTCAGGATATTATGAGAATTCAAGGAGAGGTTGGAGTTGGAAATACACCCCTTTTAGAGCTTAGAAATATTACTGCTCTTGCTAGAAAGGTTTCTAAAACTGGAAAGGCAGCAAGAATTTTTGTTAAGGATGAAAGTTGCAATCCTTCAGGAAGCTTTAAGGATAGAAGAGCATCAGTATCAGTATATGATGCTAAGGAAAAGGGATATAAGGGAGTTGCTTCAGCTACTTCAGGAAATTATGGAGCAGCAGTTGCATCCCAAGCAGCCATGAGAGGGTTAAAATGCACTATAGTTCAAGAGTGTTTTGATTCTAGAAAAGTTGGACAACCAGAGATTATAGAGAAAGCTAGAAAGTGTGAATATCTTGGAGCTGAAGTACTTCAGCTTACGGTAGGACCTGAGCTTTTCTTTACCTATCTTCAAACTTTAGAAGAGACTGGTTTCTATAATGCCTCCTTATATTCAGCTTATGGAATAGCAGGGGTTGAAACCCTTGGATATGAAATTGCTACTGAATGCAGAGAAAAGTTTGGAAAGGACCCAGCTGCAGTTGTAATTACCCATGCTGGAGGCGGAAATGTTACCGGAACTGCTAGGGGTCTCCTTAAGGCTGGGGCAGATAATACAAAGGTAATTGGTGCTTCTGTTGATTTATCAGGACTTCACATGGCAAGTGATGGTGCTTTTAATAGAAAATCCTTTACTACTGGTCATACGGGCTTTGGAATTCCATTTATGGTTTGGCCAGATAGAAGTGATGTTCCAAGAAGTGCTGCAAGACCCTTAAGATATTTAGATAGATATGTAACGGTTGCCCAAGGTCAGGTATTTTATATGACAGAGCTTTTATCAAAACTTGAAGGTCTTGAAAGAGGACCAGCAGGAAATACCTCCTTAGCAGCAGCTTTTGTTATTGCTCAAGAGATGGAAGATGATGAAATTTTGGTAGTTCAAGAAACTGAATATACAGGAGCAGGAAAGCACATAGTGCCTCAATTAACCTTTGCAAAGGATAATGGAATCCAGATAGTAAAGGGTAATCCAGCGGAAGAAATTCCAGGGGAAAATATTGTACTTCCACAGGACCCATCCTACTTATGCATAAGAAATATGGACTTAAATGATTATAGGAAATCTTTAATTAAAAACACTGCAAAACAATTAGGATGTAAGAGCGTAGAGCAGGTTGATATGGAATTCTTGTGTGCAGAAACAAAATTATCTTACGAGGAAGTAGCTGGAATTCTTAAGGAATATGGTGTAACTACAAGGTTTAAATAAATGGAAAAACCAAAAGGGGGAGTTTATTGTGAAAAGAGAAGATGATTTTGAAATTAGAAGAAAACATTTAGCTGATTTAAGTGATGAAGAATTATACGAAAGGTTTTGGAAGTTAACAGAACAGATAGTTGATCCATTAATAGATTTAGCATACAATCACACCTCTTCTTCTATTGAGAGATCTGTACTACTTAGAATGGGCTTTTCAAGTATTGAATCAGATGCCATTGTAGCTGAAGGATTAAAGGCAGGATTACTTGGTAAAGGCATGGGAAATGTAGTTTTAAAGTACGGTGACCTTAAAGGCATGTCATATTTAGAAGCAGGAAGACAGTTAGCACAGGGAAAAGGCTGGAATGAAGCAGCAGCTTTATTTAAGGGAGGTGTTGTAAATTGTTAGAAGTGAATAAGAAATTAGATGTGGAAGAGATTTTAAAGGATTTAGATAAATATGAACCAAAGAGAAGAGGGTGGCACTGGAGAGAAGCTTACAATGAACCAATAGGAGAGTTTGAGTATAAGGAAATATCAAAGCCACTAAAGAATAGTAAAGCACTTCCAGGTTCAGCTGGCTTTGGAAGTATTGATCCTCAACCGATGCCTGTAATAACTTCTGAGATAGCTTCAGGAAGATTTGAAGACGATATTAGAAGAATGAGAATGGCGGCTTGGCATGGAGCTGACCATATTATGGTTATCAGAACTGCAGGACAAAGCCACTATGATGGTTTAATTGAAGGAAGCCCAGAAGGAATCGGAGGAGTACCTATAACAAGAAAAGAGGTTAGAGCAACAAGAAAGGCTTTAGACCTTATTGAAGAGGAAGTGGGAAGAGAAATTAACTTCCACTCCTATGTATCAGGGGTAGCAGGTCCTGATATAGCCGTAATGTTTGCAGAAGAAGGAATAAATGGAGCACACCAAGACCCACAATACAATGTGCTTTATAGAAATATAAATATGGTTCGTTCCTTTGTGGATGCTGCTGTTGCTAAAAATGTTATGGCCTGGGCAGATATGCTTCAGATAGATGGAGCACATAATGCCAATGCTACAGCAATGAAGGGTTACAAGGTAATGCCTGAGCTTATGGTGCAACATGCAATAAACTCTAAGTTCTCAGAGAAAGCAGGTATGAAGCCAGAGAATATTTCTTTATCTACAGTACCTCCAACTGCACCACCAGCTCCATGTATGAGGCTTGACTTGCCTTATGCAGTGGCTCTTAGAGATTTATTTAGAAATTATAAGATGAGAGCTCAAATGAATACTAAGTATATGTCTTCTTGTACAAGAGAAGCTACAGTAACTCATGCACTAAATCTTTTAATTTCTGAGCTTACTTCAGCTGATATCCAAAGTACAATTACTCCTGATGAAGGAAGAAACGTGCCTTGGCACTACAATAATATCCATGCAGTAAATACAGCAAAACAAGCTCTTTTAGGTATGGATGGCTTGAAGGAAATGGTAGAGCTTAAGACTGAAGGATATCTTCCAGAGAAGGTTAGAGAGCTTAAGGAAAGAGCAGTTTTATTCTTAGAAGAAATGATTGAAAGAGGTGGCTACTTTAAGGCTGTTGAAGAAGGGTTCTTCGTTGATTCAGGAGAATACCCAGAGAGAAATGGTGATGGAATAGCAAGAAAGATTGACGGTGGACTTGCAGTCGATACAGTTGTCCAAAGAGATGAAGATTACTTTGCTCCAGTTTGTGCTCATTTTGGTTATAACAATGTACCAGAAAAGTACAATAAAGCCTGTGACCCTATAGAAGGCTGTACTTTATGTGATCACAGTAAGATAGTTTATATAGATGAATTAGATGAAGTTGATAATGTAAAAACAAGAATGGAAAATGTGAAAGAGGATGGCACTATTATTCCAGAAGTTGAGTGGAAGAAGGATGGCTATGTATCTGTAACACTATGTATTACAGAAGAAGAAAACATAGCTGAAGCTGCTGCTCTTGAAATGGGAAAAAGAATGAATCTTAGAGATGTGGAAGTGATTCATAAGCAAGTTCTTCAAGATGCAGAGGGGGTTCTTGTTGAAATCAAGGGGAGAGTTAATTTTGCAGTTAAGAAGGATGAACTTGTTATTCCTGAAAAGCAAAAGCTTTTAGAGGATGATGTAATGAGAAATTACGTTAAGGAACATCCATTAAGAGTTGTTGCAGCAACGGTAGGAGAAGATGAGCACTCCGTTGGTCTTAGAGAAATAATTGATATTAAGCATGGTGGAATAGAGAAATATGGTATTGATGTAGTTTATTTAGGAACTTCATGTCCAGTAGAAAAGTTAATTGATGCTGCTATAGAAACTAAGGCACAGGCAATTATCATGAGTACCATCATCACTCACAATGATGTTCATACAAAGAATATGAAGAAGATTAATGATTTGTGTATTGAAAAGGGTGTCAGAGATAAATTCATAATCTGTTGCGGTGGAACTCAAGTTACAAATGAAATTGCAGTAGCTAATGGAATGGATGCTGGGTTTGGAAGAGGAACTCACGGTAATAACGTTGCTTCATTTATCATCGAAACTCTTATGAAAGAGCAACAATAATTAAAAATCTAATATTGAGGGGCATACATGAAATACTGTATGCCCTTTAAAGCAGGAGGAGTTATGAAGGTAGAATATTTGATAGCAGAAATAGGAAGTACTACTACGGTTGTAACAGCCTTTAATTTTAGTAATGGTGTAGAAGTTGTGGGTCAAGGCAAGGGGTTTACTTCTGTTTTAGAAGGTGACGTAACCATCGGACTTCGAAATGCTATAAAGGAAATTGAAGATAGCTTAGGAGAATATTTAGAATATGGAAGAATGATTGCTACTAGTAGTGCTGCAGGGGGACTTAAAATTACTGTTCATGGATTAGTTGAAGATATGACAGTAAAGGCGGCAAGGGAAGCAGCTCTTGGAGCAGGGGGAATTATTAAGAATGTTACTGCAGGGAGGCTTCGTAGAACTGATTTAAAGAAAATAAAAGCTATAAATCCTAATCTTATAATGATTGCAGGGGGAACAGATTATGGGGAAAGAGAAACAGCTCTAGATAATGCAGAACTTATAAGTGCAGCTGATTTTAATATTCCTGTGGTATATTGCGGCAATATTGCCAATCAAGATGAGATAAAAGAAATCTTTGAAGATAAGGAGCTCTACGTTATAGACAATGTATATCCCAAGGTTGATGAGCTTAATGTAGAGCCAGCTAGAGCGATAATTCAAGATGCCTTTGAAAAGAATATTGTAAGGGCTGGTGGAATGGATAAAATCAAGGAAATGGTAGATGGAGCAATTATGCCAACTCCAGGAGCTGTTATGGAAGCAACTAAGCTGCTTTATGAAATGCTCGGAGATGTAATGGTTCTTGATGTTGGGGGAGCCACTACGGATGTTCATTCTGTTACTGATGGAAGCATAGAAGTGTTAGATATTTTAATTACACCTGAACCAAAGGCTAAAAGAACTGTTGAAGGGGATATAGGTGTATATGTAAATCGTGAGAATGTTATTTCACTCCTTAATGATTATGAGTTAGAAGGCAAAACTAGAGAAGAAATTGAAGGATATATTAAACCAATTCCAGCAACGGAAGAAGAAAGGCATTGGAGCAGAGTACTAACCCAAAAGGCAGTTAATGTAGCTGTGGACAGACATGTTGGATATATAAAAAGAGTATTTGGTTCTGGAAGAAAGTTTAGTGCATACGGTAAAGATTTGTCAATGGTTAAGTATATAGTTGGAACAGGGGGAGCTTTAACAAGGCTTGGTGAAGGAGAAGAACTTCTAGAAGCTATTAAAGATGTAAAAGGCGATATCACCATGAGGCCAACAAAGGAAGCTAAGGTGCTCATAGATAACATGTATATTATGGCTTGTGCAGGAGTCCTTTCAAGGGAAAATAAAAAGGCGGCAGCGGAACTTTTAAAAGCAAGCTTGGGATTAAATTAGTAGGGGGAAATTCAAATGTCTGAGGTATATAATATTCCACAAGAGATGACTATTACCAAAGATGAAAGCTATCCAAGAATAGAGATAAACTTAGATAAATTAAGTCATAATACTAAAATGGCTTTAAATATCTGCAGAAGAAATAAGATAGATTTAGCAGTGGTAACAAAGGTGTTTTGCTCCATGCCAGATATGGTGAAGATTATATTAGAGGCTGGGGTTAGTATAATTGGAGACTCAAGGGTGGAAAACTTAAAGAGAATAAAGGGTTTAGGTTGTGAAAAGCTGCTTTTAAGACTTCCATCGATTAGTCAAGCTGAAGAAGTTGTAAGGTATGCGGATATATCTTTAAATTCGGAAATGGATACTTTGAAAGCTTTGTCAAAGGCCGCCGTTAAGGCTAATAAGGTTCATAAGATTATATTAATGATAGATTTAGGAGATTTAAGAGAGGGTATATGGCTGGGGGATGTTATAAATACCTCAAAAGAGGTTATAGGTTTGCCTAATATTGAATTCTTGGGAATAGGAACTAACTTAACTTGCTATGGAGGAATTATTCCAGATGATAACAATTTAGGCAAACTTGTGGATATAAAGAAGGACATTGAGGAAAAGCTGGGGATAAAATTGAAGGTGGTTTCAGGTGGAAACTCCAGCAGTTTATATAAGGTATTAAATAAAACTATGGTAGATGGAATTACTAATTTAAGATTAGGAGAATCTGTGGTTTTAGGTAGAGAAACAGCCTATGGTAAGGACATTCCAGGAATGTTCAAGGATATATTTACTTTTAAGGGTGAAATCATTGAATTAAAGGAAAAGCCATCAATGCCTATTGGAAATATAGGAATGGATGCTTTTGGAGAAATTCCAACCTTTGAGGATAAGGGTATTATGAAAAGAGCCATAATATCTGTTGGCAGACAGGATGTAAGAATTGATGGCCTAACTCCAAGAGACAAGACCATTGAAATCTTAGGAGGCAGCAGCGATCATCTACTTTTAAATTTAACTAATTGTAAGGGAAATTATAAGGTTGGAGATGTTGTTGAATTTGATGTGGATTATGGTGCTTTGCTATCACTGATGACTTCGGAGTATATTAATAAGTATATAGTGTAATGTATAAATGTAAGCTATAATGGAGTTATGAGTAAATGAGGGAGATGGTTTATGTGGTAGATTTTAAAGAGTTTACTGAAGATCTTAATATGGCAGTTAGAAATCTTCACGAAAAGGGTGCATTTTTAACAGTTAAAGCAGGAAATAACGTGAATACTATGACTATTGGCTGGGGGAACGTTGGTTATCAATGGGGAAAATGTATCTTTGCTGTAATGGTTAGAAAACATAGATATACTTATGATTTCATTGAGAAAGTAGATAACTTTACTGTTACAATTCCAATGGATGATAACTTGAAAAAGGAAATAGTTTTCTGTGGAACTAAATCAGGAAGAGATTATGACAAGTTTCAAGAGTGCAATTTAGAGCTTATACCAGCTAAGTTTGTTGATACACCAGTCATTAATGCTCCAAATGTTTTGACTTATGAGTGTAAGATTGTTTATAAACAAGAAATGAGTCCAGAATTTTTATCAGAAGATATTAAAGCTTCTGCGTACCCTAAAGAAGATTACCATGTGATTTATTATGGAGAAGTGGAAGCAGTTTATAAATTATAGCTTAAAATAATTGAGGGTTATATCAAGATGATTTTGATATAACCCCTTTAAAATTCATGCTTAGAACATCTTATTAATTTCCTTTAGAATTATTTCATAGTTTTCAAGTGAAAAGCCTAGAAGTAAAATTTGAACTACAAGAATTAAAGGAATACCAATAGTGAATTTTTTATGCTTAGTTTTATGCCTAAATATCTGCATTCCACAAAGCATACCAATTGATCCGCCAGCTACTGACATACCTATAAGAGCTTTTTCACTGATTCTCCACTGCTTATTAATTGCACGACGTTTATCTATTAACATTGCAAAGAATGCAACGGTATTTATAAATAATAAGTATATGATAAATGAACTAGTCATAATAGGACCTCCTTTATTATTATTTGGAGCTTTACTATATAATTTTATATCAATACTGCAATAATGAGAAGGTGTACATTAAAAAAGTGAAATAAAGCTATAGAATAGTGGAAAGTTTGTAGTATAATTGGGAGTGGACTAAAATATCACCGATGGGGGGAAAACAAATGAAGGCAGCAAATGAGATTATTGCCCTATGTTTTATGATGGCAATAGGTGTATATGCCAGAAAGAAAAATTTCATTGACGATAGAGTGGAAAAGGGTCTTAATAGTCTTTTAGTTAATATTACATTACCTTTATCTATAATTAATAGTTTTTATATGACTTATGATAAAAGTATTGTAGATAACTGTAAAAAATTAATTTTTTATTCTTTTATAATACATGTATTGGCATTTGTTATTAGTAAATTAGTATTTTGCAAGACAGAGAAGAAGCGTAGGTCTGTACTTGTATTTATGACAACCTTTAGTAACTGTGCTTTTATGGGGTTTCCTGTTTTAGGAAGTATTTATGGAGAAATAGGAATTTTCTATGCATCAATATATAATATATTTTTCTATATTTTCGTATGGACATTCGGCTATGGGTTGTTTAGTACAGGCCTAACAATTAAGGAATCATTTAAAAATATAGTGAAAAATGCTGCACTATGGGCTGTGGCAATTGGTGGAGTTATATTTATGACTCAAGTAACAATTCCAGATTTCTTGCTTTTAGGAGTAAGAAATGTGGCCGCAATAACAACACCACTTTCAATGATAATAATTGGTTCTATGCTATGTAGCAGTAGTATTAAAGAGGTTTTATCAGATTGGAGCTTATATCTTGTATCATTTATTAGGTTAATATTAGTTCCGATAATAGTATTTTTACCAATGAAATATCTTGGCATAGATCCAATGCTTATAGCTGTACCAACATTAATTATGGCTATGCCGGGAGCGGCAATATGTCCAGTTATGGCAATTGACAATGATGGTGATGGTAAATATGCATCTCAATGTGTGTTTATTACTACAGTTTTATCTATTGTAACAATACCGTTGTTTGTTGCATTAGTTGGGTAAAATTAGGCTTGGACGTATACATGTTGAAAAATTGAACAAAATAATGATATAGTAAATTATATTAGTTTAATCAAAGAACAAGATGGAGGAACGTATGAGAATATTATATAAGAACCCAAAAGAATTGGGGTCATGCTTAAGAGATATGGTAGATGTTTATAGAGATGATTTAATGTCCTATGAAGATTTATCAGAAAGAATTAAGAAAATAATAAGTGCTAATGAAGAAAGAGTATTTAAAAAAGGTGGTAGCATAGAAGTTAAAATTGCTAACATCTTAGGAGAAGAAAGAGTAGAAATTATTAAGGACATAGTTAATAATTAATATAAAAATATTTCTAATAGCTTATGGATAAAATCCATAGGCTATTTTTTTATATTAAATAAAAAATATAAAAAAATATTAACTATTTGGTAACTTTTACCAAATAGTTTCGTATATTGATTAAGCATGTTTTGGACATCAAGTTATAACTAGTTCTTAAACATTATTTTTATAAGAGGGGGATAAATTATGTCAAGAAAAAAATGGGAAAGGGTTCAAATGTGGAAACGTTTGATAAGTGGTACAATTTCGCTATCGTTATTCTTATCATTCTTTCCAATAAGTGCCGTAAATGCTTATGATATCCGTACTGACAGAAGCGCAAATGCACTAAAGGAATGGGTAGAAAAGTATAATAAGGAGCTTCAAGATTCATCGGCAGGGGTAAGTCCAATTAAGGATGGAGTTGATGTTTCAACAGAAGAATATCAGTCAATAATAATTGAGTTTAAATCATTACCAAGGATAACAGCCAATGTTCTAAAGGAGGAAAGCTCCAAGTACTCATTAGGAGATGAGATTGAAACAGAACATAAGGAGTTCAGCAAATTTTTAGCAGGAAAGGCTAAAGAAAAATCATCAGAAACTTATGAAATAGAACATTCTTATTACGATACCTTTAATGGTGTAGCCATGAAGGTTAGGGGAACGGATATATCAATGCTCCTTGAAAGTGGAGTTGTAAAATCCATTTGGAAGGATGAAGAGGTAAGAGTAGATCCGGAGATTAAAAGTGCAAAAAGCAGAGAAGAAATATCATCTAGAATGGTATCGAGTACACCATTAATTGGGGTGGACAAGCTTCGAAAGGAAGGTATAACTGGAAAGGGGATTAAGGTTGGAGTTCTTGATACAGGAATTGATTATAATCACCCAGATTTAAAGGAGAATTATAGACCTGGTGGATATGACTATGTTAATAATGATGAAGACCCAATGGAAACAACTTATGATGATTGGAGCAAAAGTGGTGAACCAGAAAAGGATGATTGGGGAAATAACTATTATACATCTCACGGTACCCACGTTTCAGGGACTATTGGAGCTAATGGAAAAAATAGTGAAAGTGAATTCGCAGTCACAGGTATAGCACCTGATGTGGAGCTATACGCATATAAGGTTCTGGGACCTTATGGAGTTGGGTCATCTGCAGATATTATTGCTGCAATTGAACAATCAGTTAAAGATGGCATGGACGTAATAAACTTATCTTTAGGAATTACAACACCAAGTCCTCTATATCCAAGTTCCATTGCATGTAACAATGCTGCTATTGCTGGGGTTGTTCCAGTAGTTGCCAATGGCAATTCAGGTCCGGGAGCAAGCACCTTAGGGTCTCCAGGAACTTCACCACTATCAATTTCAGTTGGTGCAAGTACAACTAACATTTCCATAGATAAGTTTAAACTTGAACTTCCTGATGGTAATGCTATTGATGGTGAGCTTATTGCAAGACCATTTGACAGCATAGATAGTGTAGTAGGAAATGAATATGAAATCATTTATGGTGGTTTTGGTTTTGACTATGAACTTAGTGAATTAGATGTGAAGGGAAAAGTTCTATTTGTAGACCGTGGATATTTGTCCTTTGCAGAGAAATTTATTAATGCTAAGAATGCAGGTGCAGTTGCTTTAATATTAGCCAATAATGTTCCTGGAGAAATAGGATTATTCTTTGGTGAGGGAACTGATAGAGTTCTTGGAATTGGAATAAGTCAAGAAAATGGTAAAGTTCTTAAGGAAGCACTTGGTATAGCTACTACAGATTCAAAGGAAGAGAATCTTGAAGTACCACAAGTAGAAGATAAGCAAGATAGTGTAGAAGGTATTGAAACTACAGAGGGACAACAAGAGGTAGAGGAAAAAGCAGAAACTAAAACAGAGGATCAACCAACAGTAGAAGTAGAAGAAGAAAAGGTTAAAGAAGAGAAGGCTGGAGCCATTGTAGAGAATACTATGGAAGCTACAGCAGTAAAAAGTATTAAAATTGAGTTTAATGGTAAGACATCTACAAATGGGGACGAGTTAGCGGACTTTAGTTCAAGGGGACCATCTTCTGATGAAACTATAAAGCCTGATATCACAGCACCAGGAGTAGGAATATTCTCTACTTATCCAGAATATATTAATAGCCCGGAAGACGGCATTGATTACAGTATTGCATATTCACGTATTGATGGGACTTCCATGGCATCACCTCATGTTGCTGGTGTAGCAGCTTTAATGCTTCAAAACAATAAGGACCTTACTCCAGAACAGATTAAGGTTGCAATAATGAATACTGCAGAGAAGCTAACTAAGGATTATGGAGTAAATGAAATTGGAGCAGGGAGAATAAATGCATATGAGGCAGTTAATAGAGATATTGCTATAAAGGTTTTAGATAAGTGTGAATCTCTTGATGAGGATTATAAGAAAATTGAGTTACCTTATATAACAGGTTCCTTATCCTTTGATAGAATTACTAAGGGTGAAGAAGCTGTAAGTAAATCATTAGCAATTCAGATGATAAATTCAGGAGAAAAAAATAAAACCTTTGATGTTGATGTTCAATTCCTAGGAGAAAGCACTAATTCACAGGATGCTGTAAAAAATGGAGTTACTTTGGAAATTCCAAATAAAGTAACTTTAGAAGCTGGAGAAACTGTTGATATTAAGTCAGAAATTACAGTACCAGGTAACTCAGCAGTTGGAAGATATGAAGGGTTTGTAGTATTTACCAACACAGAAGACCCAGCAGAGGATTACAGAGTACCTTTTGCAGTTAAGTATTTAACTCCAGGAGTTGAGTCAGTAGTTTTATCTAGACCAGCTATGAGTAATGACCTTGAAATGATGCACTTTGCAAAAATACCAGGACTTTCTGCAATGATAAGTGTTTCCTCTCCAATCAGTACTGTAGAGGTCTATGTAAGGGATTATGAAACTAAAGAGCTTGTTGGATTATCATCAGTCATTGATATATCTTATCTTCCACCAGGATATAGTGATAATATTGTAGCTTTAGACAGCAGAGCGGGATATTTCCCTATAGACAAGGATGGCAATATGGATATGGTAAGAAGCTCTTTGAAAGATGGCAAGTACATTTTAGAGTTTGTTTGTAATGATGCAGAAAAGGATGCTAAGTACACTTCTAGCTACAATGTATTAGTAGATAATGAGGATGTTAAAATTAAATTAGATAAAGAGCCAGGCGTATATGAAGTATCTGAAAATATGTATACAGAGGAAGAATATTCAGGGGAAACTTTTAAGGCTTATTGGCTACATGGAAATGTTACAGATAACAGTATTGAAGCTTTAAATGAAATGGGTTATAAGGTTGATACCACAAGTATACAAATTGCAGGATTTGTAAATGGTATGCCTTACTATGGTATTCCTGTTGATAACCAAGGAAACTTTAAAATAGGTATACAGGAAGAGGATCTAGAAAATGGTATTTTTGAAGTTTCACCAATGCCAATAGATATAGCTACTTCACAAAACCTATATATGCCCCCAAGATATTTTTTCATTAAGGAGGGAACACCTTATCACAGTGTAACTTTAGATAAGGATGAAATGTCTCTTGGAGAAAATATAAATGCAACTATATCAGTGAATAATGTAGTTGGAAGCAGTTTTAAAACTACATTGAACTTCTTTAAAGCCTTTGAAGTCATGGATGTAAGAGTAAATGCTCAGCTTCAAGAATTCTTAGATAAGAATGGATATGAAGTTAAAATTGATAAGAGAATCTTTGGTTATTCAACTAGAGAACTTGGATTAAATATTGAGTTAGTTGATAAGGATGGAAATCCAGTAAATATACCAGAGGATATGGCTTTAGTGGATGTAGAGTTAAAACTTGCATATGATGCAGAAACAGAGTTTTATAAAGAATATATCCAATGTCAAGGCATGGAAGTTAAAGATGCAGAAGGCAATCCAGTAGATATTTCTTACAATGGAACCTATGAAGGAGTTAAAATAAAACCACAAACTTCAACACTTAAGACTTTCCAATTGGCAGAAGGTTTCTATGAAGTAAGTCTAATGGATTTATACAATCCAGAATTTGATAAGTATATATGGATTGAAGACTCAAAGGGAAATAAATATGATTTAACCTATGACGAAGGTACAGGTGAATATGATAACTATAACCTTCCAATAACAGATGAAGAAATGATGTTAGTAACAGCAATGCCAGGACATTTTAAAAAGACTGCTAAGTTTATACCATCTAGGATGATTGATGGTGAATTAATAGGTAAGGTTTATTACCTATTAGGTGCAGAGTTCTATAAAAATATTTTTGGTGGAGATGCTACAGAGGATGGAGTTATAGATATCCATGATGCTTTAGAGGTTGAAAAGTACTACGGTCAAAAAGTTGATTACTCAAAAGTACCAGTAGACTTTAACTTTGATGGTGTGGTTGATGTTTATGACATGGATTATATAGTGTATAATTTTGAACAATATAATGAACAAGTTCTAGACAGAAAAGATCCCGAGTTAAGTTATGATGGAAGAACTTTAGAGGATATTCTTGAAACAGTAGGTTATCATGAAGAAGTACGTCTTGAAGAAATGACTATAGATAAAACTTCTATATTCTTAAACGTTGGTGAAACGGATAAAATAACTGCAACTATAACACCAGAGAATGTTACTGGAGTAAGTCTAATATGGAAATCATCAAATGAGAAGGTTGTAACAGTTGATTCAGAAGGAAATGTTACAGCAGTTGCTCCAGGTTCTACAAGGGTAATTGTTAAAACTAGTGATAATAGACTTGCTTTAAGCTGTTATATTTCTGTTGGCATTGATGGAGAAGTTCCAGAAATTGAAGATGTTATTATAGAAGAGCCAGTAAGAGAGGTTTATGTTGGGGATGAATTTGAACTTAACTTTAAGGTTGAGCCATATGAAAGTTTAGTAGATTCAGCGGAATATATATCTTCTGCAAACAGCATTGTATCGGTTGATGAAAATGGAAAAGCTGTAGCTAATAAGGTTGGAAAGGCATTTGTATCTGTAAACATCGATGGTACATCTATAGTTAAAACTTGGGAAATAAATGTTGTAGAGAAGGAAGAGGAGATAATTCCATTAGAATCAATAAAGCTTAGCAAAAATAAGCTTAACTTAAATAAAAGTGAAGAAGCACAATTAGAGGTTACATTTAAGCCTGAAGACGCTACCAATAAAAATGTTAAATGGTCATCATCAGACGAGAGGATAGCAACAGTTATTGATGGAAAAGTTGTAGCAATTGGTAAAGGTGAAGCTGTAATCGCCGTAATTAGTGAAGAAGGTGAATTTACTGACACTTGTAAAGTAACCGTTAAAGAAAAGGAAATAGAAAAACCAGAGAAACCAGAGAAACCAAGTAAGCCTAATAAGCCAAATCTTCCTCAAACAGGAGCAATGATAGGTTCAACTTTTGTATTAGTAGCTGGATTAGCTACTGTTGGAGCGGGACTATTTATTAAAAGAAGGAAGAGAAGTTAAGGCTTAAGGAAATGTATAACAAAATAAAATTTAACAACTGAATATTATTTTATAAATATATGTGTGAAAGGGTGCTGTCGAAACAATTATCGTCAGCACCCTATTTACATTGAATGCTATTTACTATAAAGTGGTATTATATATATATATAACGAAGGAAAAGGGGAGAAAATTATGGGAAAATTAGATTTCATATACAAAAGACAAAGCATCAGAAAGTATAAGAATATAAGGGTTCCAAGAGAAGATATAATGGAACTGATAAAGGCTGCAACCTATGCTCCATCACCAAAGCATCAACAAAACTGGCATTTTGTTGTAATAGAAAATCGTGATTTGATAAATGAGATGGCTGATATAGTTTCTAGGAGTCATGATAGGTTAGCAGAAATGGCAAAGAATGAAAGTGATAGAGAATTATATTTGAAGTTAAAGAAATATTATATTTTATTTAAGGATGCGCCAGCATTAATCATTGTTTATGGAAAGCCATATGATATGATTGAATATAAGATTTTAAAAGAAGGTGGTGCTGATGAAGAAACTTTAAAGGATATATTAGCACCACAATCAGATGCTCAAGCAATTGGAGCAGCAGTAGAAAATTTTCTTTTAGGAGCAGCTGCCATGGGATATGGAACCTGCTATATGACAGGTCCAACTCATGCTAAAAGGGAAATAGAAGAGCTGGTTGGGTTTAATAAAGAGGGTTATAGCTTAATGGCAATGATAACTCTAGGTATACCAGATGACAAGGTACCACAGCAGCCGGCACGCAAGCCTTTGGAGGAAGTTGTGACCATTATAGAATAATAAAATAGTTGATAAATAAGAGAAATCTAACAGATGTGTTATTTTTGTTAGGTTTCTTTTTTATTCGAAAAATCATGGATACTTAGAAGAAAATAAATTTTCAAGTCCTATTTAAAAATATTGCTTTGTGTGCTAAATTTGTACATATATGTATAATTTAATCTAAGGAATGGTGAATATTTATTTATAATGAGGAAGGGATGAATTATGGATATTCAAACTGACATTAGAAAAAATGTTATTAAAAAGAGAAAGCTAAGTGAAGTACAGATTCTAGCAATTGGATTCATTATTGTAATTTTAGTTGGTGGAATGATTTTAAGTCTACCGATATCATCTGCTAGTGGTGAACCAACAAGCTTTTTAGACGCTGTGTTTACAGCCACATCGGCAACTTGTGTTACTGGTTTGGTGGTAGTGGACACTGGAACTCATTGGAATATGTTTGGACAAACTGTAATAATGATTTTAATTGAAATAGGTGGACTTGGATTTATGTCCTTTGCAGCTTTTATTACTGTACTTATGGGGAGAAAAATCACATTGAAAAGCAGATTACTTATGCAGGAGGCAATGAACACCTTTGGAATACAAGGAATTGTAAAGATGATGCTAAAGATAATGCAATTTGCTTTTGTCATTCAGCTAGTGGGTGTATTGATTTTGAGTACTCAATTTATACCGGAGTATGGCTTAGGAAAGGGATTATTTTATAGTCTTTTTCATAGTATATCAACTTTTTGTAATGCTGGCTTTGATATTTTTGGTAATTTTTCTAGTTATACAATCTATTATAACAATCCAGTTATTTTATTGACGGTTTCTAGCTTGATTGCTATTGGAGGTCTTGGTTTCACAGTCCTTGTTGAACTGTATAATTTTAGGAGAGATAAAAAGCTATCACTGCATAGTAAAGTAGTTTTATATATTACTGGTATTTTGATTCTAGGAGGCGCTTTGTGCTTTTTTATCATGGAATATAACAATTCAGAGACAATGAAAGCAATGAGTCTAGGGGATAAGATAGTAAACTCTATTGTTGCATCTATAAGTCCAAGAACAGCAGGGATTAATAGTATTTCAACTACAGCTATGACTACTTCAGGAAAATTCTTAACTGTTATTCTAATGTTTATTGGAGGATCACCAGGATCTACAGCAGGTGGTATCAAAACTTCAACATTAGGAATTGTACTTGGTGGAATTATTTGTGTAATAAAGGGACGAGAGGACGTTGAGTTATTTCAAAAGAGAATTCCAAAGGACTTGGTGTATAGAGCTGTAGCAATTATTGGGATAGCAATGTGTTTAGTTTGTGTTGTAACTATGTTTTTAACTGTTACAGAACCAGGCCATGATTTCTTGGCATTACTTTATGAAACAACATCAGCCTTTGGAACGGTAGGATTGTCTTTAGGGGTTACACCAACCCTTAGCGGTGCTGGAAAAATGATAATTATGACCTTGATGTATTTAGGAAGAGTTGGTCCATTAACTGTAGTATTGGCACTTTTAAATAGAAAAACTGCAGGAAATATTAAGTACGCTGAAGGAAAGGTTTTAATAGGATAATACATTTATTAAAAGAATAAAGGAATATTATGAACACTACAAGAATATTATTTTAGTAATAAGTAAGCATAGGGTTTATAAAAATTTCTATAATCAATATAGTTACACTGAACTAGATTGAGTTGTTGACATTGTTAAATATTTAATCTAAAATGAATATATAATATAATATAGTATTTTATGGTTGCAAACGCAATAACAGGGAATGAGGTGAGAATCCTCAACAGCCCCCGCTACTGTAATGGCTACGAAACTTTCAATAAAGTCACTGAGGTTAACTTGGGAAGACTGAGAGGAGTAGGTTTGAAGCATAAGTCAGGAGACCTACCATAAAATGATGCACAAATTTCGGTGGGAAATAGAAGTGAGATTTGAAATGATATAATAATTATAAAATTACGTGGAGATTTATTACATCTAGTTTTATTTTTTCGTTATGTCGTTTATTATTGCTACTTAAAGGTTCTATGGAAATAGAACCTTTTTTTTATTTGATATATTACAAATAAAGTGGGGAGATCATTAAAAAGGAGGAGAGAAAGTGAAGGAGGATAACAAGAAGCTTGATACTAAAGAGGAAAAACTAATTGAACTTATCCATAATATTCGATATGGAGAAATTAAAATTATAGTTCAGGATGGATTGCCAATTCGAGTAGAAGAAGTGAAGAAATCTATTAAACTTTAAGAGTCACAAAGTTGTACTGACCAGAAAACTGGAGGTGCTATGGTACTAGTGATAGAGAAATTATTATTACTTTAGCAATGAAAACAGTAAGGGGGAAGTTCAATGGTGAAAAAGAAAAATGTAAAGTTTAAAAAATTAATTAGTCTTATGATATTTATGGTGATGATGTTCACAACAACAGTTAGTGCATTTGCAGAAAACAAGATGGCTAAAAACACAAATGTTCCATCAGGTTACGTAACAGTTTCTATGGAAAAGTTTACATTGGGGCTTGGATATATTATAGAGCCTGTGAAGGTTCCTATATATGAGGAAACTACAGTAGCTAAGGTGATCACAGATTTATTAGGTAAGGGAAATTACACTAATACAGGGTCAATAGAAAATGGATTTTATCTTGCATCTGTTAAAGATAATGATACAAGGGAAGCAGTAGTTCCAAAGTATATTGTTGATGAAGTAGAAAAAGCAGGCGAGATGATTGATACAAGAGCTGAAGAAGGCTGGCTTGGTGAATTTGATTATACATTTATGTCAGGGTGGATGTATTCAGTAAATAATTGGTTTCCTAATTATGGTTCAAGTGATTATATATTAAAAGATGGAGACGTAGTAAGGTGGCAGTTTACCGTATTTGGTTATGGAATGGATATAGGTGGGGGATTTGCTGGCGATGCCACTGAGGGTTCTTTTCAAGGTAGTTACATTCCTATGGCTAATAAGGATGCATTAACAGCAAAATTAGCTGAAGTAAATAGTGCAGATAATAAGGGTGAACTTCTTGCAAAAGAAGGTGTTCAAGCTGCTTATGATAAATCATATGAGGTTATTCAAGTTGCAGAGGCTTCTCAAGAAAGCATAGATGTAGCATTAACTACATTAAACTCAACACTTAACCCAGAGGTCACACCTCCGGTTCCAGATATAGACCTTGTTCAGCCTAGTCCATCAGTTAATGAGGCAATAAGTCAAACGGCGGCAGATATGTATAAGAATACACCAGATCCAAAGATTGGAACTTTCGCTGGAGAATGGACAATATTATCTTTAGCAAGGGCTGGATATGATGTTCCACAAAGTTATTATGATAAGTATTATTCTAATGTTGAAAATGAATTAATAGAAAAAGGTGGCGTATTACACAAAGTAAAATATACAGAGTATTCAAGGGTAATATTGGGGCTTACATCTATAGGACGAGATGTAACGAATGTTGGTGGATATAATCTTTTAGAAAAATTAGCAGACTTTAATGCTGTTAAGAAGCAGGGAATAAATGGACCAATCTTCGCACTTATAGCATTAGATACTAATAAATATGAAATTCCAATAGTTGATGGTGTGAAAGTTCAAACAACAAGAGATATGCTTATAGATTATATTCTTGGATTAGAAATAACCGCAGCTGATGGTACAGTTGGTGGCTGGGCTTTAAGTGGGAAAGTTCCTGACCCAGATATAACAGCTATGGCATTACAATCGTTAGCCCCATATAAGGAGGACCCAAAGGTTAAGCCATATATAGATAGAGCTATACAAGTTTTAGCAGATATACAATTACCTTCAGGAGGATACGCTAGCTGGGGAACAACAAATAGTGAAAGTATAGCTCAAGTAATAGTAGCACTAACAGCCTTAGGCATAGATCCAGCAACAGATACACGTTTTATTAAAGAAGGTGGAAATTGGATAGTTTCTGCTATTATGGATTTCTATGTTCAGGGTGGTGGATTTAAACATATTTTAGATGGAGAAAAAGATGCAATGGCAACAGATCAAGGTATGTATGCTTTAGTTGCATATAATAGATTTGTCAATGGAAAAAATTCTTTATATGATATGACAGATGTACATGTTACAGAAAATTTAGCTGGTAAAGCAGTTATAACTGCGCCTGAAAGAATAACGGGAAATAGAGGAACAGAGTTTAAAATAAATATTAAAGTGGGAAGCTGGCCAGAAGGAACCTTTAAGCTTTTAGATGGAATAATTACTCTTCCTAATGGAGTTGAAGTTAAGGAAGTAAATATGAGTTCTTCTATATCTGGTGGGTTACCTGATTTTGGAGTGGAAGATAATAAATTGAGATTAGTTTATACCAATACAGATTTAAATGATATTACTTTTACTTCTGAAAATTATCCAGCTGATGTTATGACTGTAACATTAGCATTAACAGAGGATTTAGCAAAGGATAGTGAACTAGTATTTAGTTTAGACAATCTAAATTTAAAGGCAGGTTCAGATGCAGCAGCAACATCACCTTATGACACAGGTAAGGGCAGTGCTAGAGTAATTATTGGAGAAGCAGTTACAGCTAAAGGTAGAATACTTTATGATGGTGACGGTATAGACCTTATTCCAGCGGATAAATCTGCTGTGGCTGTAGAGTTTTCAAATTTAACAGGTGCTCCAACAATAACATTTAATGAAAAAAATACTATGGTTTATTCAAAAGCAATGTCAGATAAATCTAATGTCCCAACCTACGTAGCATTGGTAAATAAAACAGAGGCATTAGACGGTTTAAATGATATGACAAAGTATTCTATAAACAATAAAGATTCTTTAACAATAAAGTTTGGAGATAGTAATGGGGATGAAGTTATCAATGCGCAAGATGCATTAAATACTTTATCTGCATGGTTACGTAAGAGCAATGCACCAACTGACAATAAAATTTTAGCCATGAATGTTACAGCGGATTCGAGAATAGACACTTATGATGTTCTTGGAGTTATGGAGCATTACGTGAATGGAAATGAATTTAGAGTTATAAGTAAGTAGTCTATGATAAATTTAGCCGATAAGATTAAATTCTTATCGGTTGAATTGTTAATGAAGGAGGAGCTAGATGGTTAATAAAATAAAAAATATGACACCAAAACAGAAAGTTGTAGTAGCTATCATAGGCGTATTAATTGTTGCTTTTATTACCTTTGTAATTGTTAAGGTATATAAAGTTATAGAAACTCCAACTTTAACATTAGTACCACCAGGCCCTATGGATGTACTTAATAGAGATGAGTTTACTATAGATGTAGTTCTTTCAGATTTAGGAAGAGAGTTATATCCTGCAGCAAGCTTAACTATTGGATTTGATAAAAACAAGTTAGAATTTACAGGAACCAAATTAGGGACAATGATGACTTATGGTAAAAATACAATAGATGGAAATTCTTTTGATATACCACTTTGGACATGTAATACAGAGAGAGCAAATGAGATTGGCGAAATAAATACTATGTATATGGATATGACAGCAGGAAAGTATGCTTACTCTAAAAATGGTTTTGATAACAAAACAAAAAATGTGGTTCTCAGATTGGGATTTAAATTAAAAGATAGTGCAGTAAAGGGTGAAGTTTATAATATCAAGGTTCATGATGCGGTAATAGCTGCTATAAATGGTGATGAAGATAATACAAGTTTGGCAACTAGTCAAGATACATTAAGAGCTAGAAGCTGTAAGATTGTGATTAATAAATAATATCAGGGAGGGGTATCTATGAAGAATAAGTGGAAAAGAATTGTAATACCTGTGCTGATTATTGGAATAGCAGTAATGGGAGCCTTGACTGCATGGTCAATACTTAAACCAGAAAGAAATTCTAGAGTAAGCGATATTCCTAAAGATGGAATAGTGTCTGCATCCGTATTTAAAGATTTAAAAAAATCTAAAGATATGATGTTATTTGATGGAGAATCAGAAGAAATAAAATATCAGTGGCTTTTTCTTGGAAGTGATGTGAAAAGTCCGCGAGATACAAATTTATTAGTGGAATTTATTGATGAGAATCTAGAAAAGGTAAAGAAAGTAGTAAACTCTGATTGGATACAAGGCATAGAGTTTAAAGATAAGGAAAAAATTGATTCAAATCCAACCTTGTCTGTGGATGTTGGAGTAAAGTGGAATTGTAGTGGAGCTAACATATATAAGTATGATAAAGTCACAGGAAGTTGCACAGTTGTTGCTGGTGCAAGTGTTGATAATGGGGATAGTACAACCATAACATTTACTGTAGCAGAGAATGATGGAACTTATTATATAGTGGGAAATGGTATTGTTGATGGCACAGCATTAAATTCAAAAGAGGATGAAGTAAATGCAAATAAAGATGAAGAAGAAAGTAAAGAGCCACAACAGTATTTAACAGGTTCATCAGGAAATAAATCAAAGGATAAGTATAAGGACACAGCAGATGAAAGAGCTCAGATGGCACAAGGTTCAGATAACAAGGATAAGTATATGACAGATCCAACTCCACCAGGTAAACCAGGTCCAGTAGAGTGGCAGGATACAACTGTTGATAAAAGTAAAGTAAAGTATTGTACTTTATCAGTGCGATGTGACACCTTGCTAATACCTGAAAATTATGCAGAAGCAACTTCTAATGGAAAGGCTGATATGATACCGGCAGATGGAACTATTTACTCTGCGAGAACAGTGGAGTTTTATGAGGGAGAATTTGTTTTTGATGTGCTTCTGAGAGAGATGCAGAAAGAAAAAATTCACATGGAATTTTCAATGACACCAGTATATAACAGTAATTATATTGAAGGAATACACAACTTATATGAATTTGATGGTGGTGCTTTAAGTGGATGGATGTATAAAGTAAATGGATGGTTCCCTAACTATGGATGCAGTAGGTATCAGCTTAAAGATGGAGATGTTATAGAGTGGGTTTACACCTGTGATCTTGGAAGAGACGTAGGGTGTGACTGGATGACGGAGTAAGGTATGAGTAATTCATTTAAAAACTTTCATCCTGTAGTAAATTTTTATTATTTTACTGCAGTTATTTGTTTTAGTATGTTTTTCATGCATCCAATGTTTTTAGGGATATCATTAATAGGAGCTTTTATTTACTCTATTTTTTTAAAAGGAAAAAAAGCAGTAAAATTCAATATTTTATATATGTTACCCATGCTTTTAGCCACAGCTTTGATTAATCCTGCATTTAATCATGCAGGAGTGACTATTTTATTTTACCTTAAGAGCGGTAATCCAATTACATTAGAATCAATTTTGTATGGTATAGCGGCAGCGGTAATGTTTATCTCTGTTATTTTATGGTTTTCTTGTTATAACGAAATAATGACTTCAGATAAGTTTATATATTTATTTGGCAGAATTATACCAGGGTTATCTTTAATATTCTCTATGGTACTAAGGTTTGTACCAAAATATAAAGCTCAAATTAAAGTTATATCTAATGGACAAAAATCTATTGGAAGAGATGTGACCAATGGAAATATTTTTGTAAGAGCGAAAAATGGTATTAAAATTGTTTCAATAATGACTACTTGGGCTTTAGAAAATGCAATTGAAACTGCAGATTCTATGAAATCAAGAGGCTATGGTTTAAAAGGTCGCAGCAGCTTTTCCATTTTTAGATTTGATAATAGAGACAAGATTACTTTAGGAACAATGATAGTTCTTACTTTAGTTATTTTAGCAGGAGCTTTTTATGGAGAAAACAGTATTATATATTTTCCAATTATAAAAGTAAAACCTGTATCATTATTTAGCATAATAGTGTATCTTTCATATGCGTTACTGTGCTTTATTCCAATAATTGCTGACGTAAAGGAGGAAATAGTATGGAGACGTTTGAAATTAGAGATTTAAGCTTTTCATATCCTTTAAGAGATAAGAAAGTTCTTAAAGGTGTAAGTCTTTCTGTAAAGGCTGGAGAATTTATAGTTATATGTGGAAAGTCAGGCTGTGGGAAGAGTACCTTGATTCGTCACCTTAAGACTACTCTAACACCTCATGGAAGCAGACAAGGAGAAATCAAGTTTAAGGGTGTAAACCTTGAAGAAGTTCAATTAAGGACTCAAGCATCAGAAATAGGTTATGTTTTGCAAAATCCAGATAATCAAATAGTGACAGATAAGGTCTGGCATGAGCTTGCTTTTGGCTTGGAAAGTTTAGGATATGATAGCGACATAATAAGGCTTAGAGTGGCTGAAATGGCTAGTTTTTTTGGAATACAAACTTGGTTTATGAAGAGTGTAACAGAATTATCAGGTGGGCAAAAACAGCTGCTTAACTTGGCTTCTATTATGGCTATGCAGCCATCAGTTCTTATTTTGGACGAACCTACATCGCAGCTTGATCCTATTGCAGCTAATGATTTTTTAGAAACTATTAAGAAAATAAATAGAGAAATAGGGACAACTATAATAATGACAGAACATCATCTAGAAGAAGTTTTTACAATGGCAGATAGGGTTATAGTTATGGATGAAGGAAGGATTATAGTTAACGATACACCTATGAAGGTAGGGGAAAGGCTAAAGAAAATTAACCATGAAATGTTTACTGCTATGCCTACAGCAATGAAGATACACTCCATGGTTGAAAATGATTTACCATGTCCAATTACCGTAAGAGACGGGCGAGGATGGTTAAGTGATTTTATCGAAGGAGAAGCAGATTTACATAACAGAGTTAATGGGAATGATGAAATAAATAATAAAAATAAAAAGAAAAGGAATTTGAATAATAAAGATTCAGTTCAAAATGAGAAAATTAAAGGATTTCAGTTGAAATTAAATAAAAGAACGGAAATTGATAGAGAGATAGTGATAAATTTAAAAGATGTATGGTTTCGATATGAAAAAGATGGGGCTGATATAGTTAAGGATTTATCTCTTCAAGTATATTCGAGGGAATTTTACTGCATTCTTGGTGGGAATGGAACGGGTAAAACTACAACTCTATCTATAATGAATGGAATAAATAGACCTTATAGGGGAAAAGTCCAGCTCTATGGAAAAGATATAAAAACAATTGGAACTAAAGAATTATTTCAAAATAATTTAGGAGTACTGCCACAAAATCCCCAAGTTTTATTTGTTAAAAAGACAGTGGAATTAGATTTAATGGAAATGCTATCAGGAGTAAAAATATCTAAGGAAGAGAAAAAAAGTAGGATTACGCAGGTTGCAAAGTTAGTTGAGATAGAAGATTTATTATCTATGCATCCCTATGATCTAAGTGGAGGGGAACAACAAAGAGCTGCCTTAGCAAAGATTCTGCTTTTAAATCCTAAAATTATCTTACTTGATGAACCAACAAAAGGCCTGGATAGCCACTTTAAAGATAAATTGGCAAAGATATTAAGAAAGCTAATAGAAGAGGGAGCAACGGTAGTGATGGTATCTCATGATATTGAATTTTGTGCAAAATATGCTGATAGATGTTCATTATTTTTTGATGGTACTATAGTTACCACAGGGGATACTAACAAGTTTTTCTCAGGAAACAGCTTTTATACAACATCAGCAAATAGAATGTCACGTCACATATTTGAAAATGCAGTGACTTGTGAGGATGTGATTCAGTTATGCAAAGAAAAACTGAAACAAATAATTTAGAAGACGTATATATATATAATGAGCAGCAGAAAGAAAATTTGGGATTAGATACCTCAAAGAAGTATAAGAAGTTTAAAAAGAAATTAAGTGAAAGAACTATTTTAGCAACATTATTAATACTCATAGCAATTCCCATAACTATAGCTTTCGGGATATTCGTTTTAGACGATAGAAAGTATTACTTTGTAAGTATCCTTATCGTCTTATATACCATGATTCCTTTCTTCATGATATTTGAAAAAAGAAAGCCTCAAGCAAGAGAGCTAATAGTAATATCTGTGTTAGCAGCCATTGCAGTGGCAGGGAGAGCAGCATTCTTTATGCTACCACAGTTTAAGCCCTTAGTTGCAGTAGTAATAATTTCAGGGGTATGCTTTGGTGGAGAAGCTGGGTTCATGGTGGGAGCAGTTTCAGGCTTTGTTTCAAATTTTCTATTTGGCCAGGGACCTTGGACTCCTTGGCAGATGTTCGCTTTTGGAATAATTGGTTTTATTGCAGGAATTCTATTTAAATTAGGTAGATTAAAGAAAAATAGATTAGCTCTATGTATATATGGAGGAATAGCTACCTTTGCAATTTGTGGACCTATTTTAAATACAGCCTCTGTATTTATGATGTATTCTAAATTTAGTTATAAAGCTTGGCTAGCTTGTATGATCTCAGGAGTTCCCTTTGATTTAGTGCATGCATTTGCTACAGTTATTTTTTTAGCTTTTATTTCACAACCAATGATTGAAAAACTTGATAGAATTAAAGTTAAGTATGGCCTTATTGAGCCATAGATTAAAAATAAAATATAAGATTTAACATTGAAAGCTAGAGTACAGGTAATGTATTTCTGGCTTTTGTTTTAATAAAGTTTTAATGTGGTGAATTATAGGTTATAATAGTGGGATGATAAATGAACGAAAGTCCTGAATTAATAAAATTATGGAATGATAAGGAGAAATATAGATGGCGAAGGTAATAGTAGTTGGAGGAGGCCCTGCTGGAATAATGGCAGCATTAAGTGCTTCGAAAACTAATGAAGTTACATTAATAGAGAGAAATAATGAAATAGGGAAAAAGTTGAAGCTTACAGGCGGAGGAAGATGTAATATTACTAATAACAGAGTGATAGAAGAATTATTTGATAAAGTAGTGACAAACAAAAAGTTTTTGTACAGTGCTTTTTATACATTTTCAAATGAGGATTTACTTTCATATTTCAAGGAAAATAATCTTGAATATAAGATTGAATATGATGAGAAGGTTTATACTGCAAGTGATAGAGCTGATGATGTTATAGAAGTATTAAAGAATGACCTTAGAAAAAATGGTGTTAAGGTTCTTTATAATACATTAGTTGAAGACTTAATTATTGAGAATGGAGAAGTAAAAGGTGTTATTACCTATAGTGGAGAGAAGCTTTTAAGTGACAGAGTTATAATTACAACCGGAGGCAAAAGCTATCCGCAGACAGGTTCAGATGGGTCAATGTATGAGGTGCTAAAAAAACATGGACATAACATAAAACCATTGTACCCTGCATTAATACCTTTAGTCATAAAGGAAGATTTCGTGAAGAATCTTCAAGGGGTATCCATGAAGGAAGTAGTGATTTCTACGAAGATTAAAAAGAAAAAGATAGAATTGATTGGAGATATGATTTTCACTCATTTTGGAATATCTGGTCCAGGGGTTCTAAAATTTTCTTCATATATAAATAAACATCTTGAAAATGGAGAGGTTGAGATAAGTTTAGATTTTATTCCTGAAAAATCAAGGGAGGAAATTTCACAAATTATAAGGAGCAATCCTAACAAAAGTATGCTAAATAATTTAAGAACTATTTTACCACAGAACTTCGCAAAGGAAATATTAAATCTTTTAAATCTAACGGAAGTAAGCATCCACGATTTAAAGAAAGAAGATGAAAGAAAACTTATTGATTATATTAAGGAAATGAAGCTTACAGTTAGAGAAACCTTAACCATTAAGGCTGCAATGGTAACTAGCGGTGGAGTAGATGTTAAAGAAATTAACTCCTCTAATATGGAGTCGAAGCTTATAAAAAACCTCTACTTTGCTGGAGAGGTTATTGATGTTGATGCAGAAACTGGAGGTTATAATCTTCAAATAGCATTTTCAACAGGATATTTAGCGGGCTGTGGATATTAGAAATTAAAAATTTAGAATTAATATAGAAACTCCGTGGGAGTTTCTATATTTTTATAGTTTAAATCATAAGAAGTTTTATAAAATTTTTATCGGCATTTTATATCTTTCAGTTCTCCTTTTTAACTAAATAAAGGTATAATAAAGTTATAGAGTTTAAGGGTGAAGGTGATTTAAGTGGATAAGAAAAAATTTTATACCAGCAGATTAAATATTGTGATGCTGGCAACTCTTTGCTGTGCTTTGTGGGGAAGCGCATTTCCATGTGTAAAGGTAAGTTATGAGCTTTTTAATGTAGCAGCAGGAGATGTTCCATCAAAGCTAATTTTGGCAGGATATAGATTCGCACTGGCAGGAATAATTGTTTTAATATTTCAAGGGGTTGCAAAAAAGAATATATATAAATATTCTGGGAAAGAGTTTGGTGAAATGACTATTATGGGAATAGCACAAACGGCTCTTCAATATACCTTTTTTTATGTTGGTATGGCGTATGCTTCAGGGGTTAGCGGTTCTATTGTAAATGGAACAGGAACCTTTTTCAGCATACTTATTGCACATTTTGTTTATAAGAATGACAGGATTAATTTTAATAAGGCTATTGGGTGCATTATCGGTTTCCTAGGAGTTGTTATTGTAAATTTAAGGGGCGGCTCTCTTTCAGAAAGTGGATTTACTTTCATGGGTGAGGGCTTCATAATTTTAGCAGCCTTTATAACTTCAGCTGCAGGAATATATGGAAAGAAGATTACTCAAAATAAGGATGCCTCTGTGGTGACTGGATACCAATTATTTATTGGTGGTGTTATTTTAACAGTAGCAGGCTTTGCTTTTGGTGGAAGTCTTACAGGTTTCACCGTGAAATCTACGGCACTGCTTATATATATGGCTTTATTGTCTTCAGTTGCTTTTGCAGTTTGGTCAGAGCTTTTAAAGTATAATAAAGTTGGAACTATTGCAATGTTTAACTTTTTAATTCCTGTATTTGGAACACTTTTATCAGCAATTATTCTTGGAGAGAATATATTTGATATAAAGATTCTAATAGCTTTAATTTTGGTTTGCACTGGAATATTCTTGGTTTATAGAGTTAAAGGTGAAAAAGAAATTGTTAATAAGGAAATTGAGTGTTAAGGGCTGTTGTACAATACAACAGCTATATAGAAAATGGGGTGTTGCAAAAAGATTTTTTAATCATTTTGCAACACCCTCCTTTTTAACGAAGAATTCCCCTGGGGGTTTTAACCATATTTTTTTCATTCTTCGTCTTTTATTTATTCAAGTATTTCTTTTGCACTGAGGGCATTATTCCTATAAGTTCTAGGTGAAGTGCCTGTTACCTTTTTAAACATTTGACTAAAATATGATGAATTTGAGAAGCCAACAATAGAGGTAATATCTTTTACTGAATAATTTGTATTAGTTAAAAGATTTTTGGATTCCTCAATTCGCTTTTTAATCAAATAGTTTATTGGTGAAATTCCCATCTGTTTTGTAAATAAGTGAACTAGATGGAATTTGTTTATGTATGTCATGTTAGATAGCAAGTCCAAATTAATATCCTGTGAAAAGTTTGAATCTATGAAGTTTTTAATTTTTAAACATTCAACATTAAGTTTTTCAGAGGTTTCTGTAATTAAAAGGTCAGGACTTGTATTTCGGGTAATATATATTAAAAACAAAGTTAGTATACTTTTGCAGGCTAACTCATAATTTTGCTTCTTCTCTTCTAGCTCTTCCATAAGGATATTGAGATAATAAAGAATTTCATGTTTTTTATTATCAAAGTTGAATTGCTTAAACACTAAGGTGTTGTGAGCCTCTTCTAAAGCTAGATTATTAATTCCAAATACGATATACTCTAAAGCGTCACTGGAATTTACGGACTTTTCAGTATGATAGCAGTTAGGGTTTATTATTATTAAGTCGCCTTCGGCAACAGCAATATTTTGTCTGTCAATTTCAAAAAAACCATGCCCTTTAGTTATAAAAAATAGTTCTGTAAAGGGGTGGACGTGAGGAGTGCTATGCCAGTCGCTGCCATATTTTGCTTTGCTTATATATATTAATTCAAAGTTTAAATTCGTTATGTTCTTTTCATCTACTAAGTATGTGTTATTGCTCATATTTCACCTCGTTTAAATGGTTGTCTACATTATATCATAGATTTAGAAAAGTTTGAATTGTTTACAAGATAGTATAAGGGAAATTTTTGAATAATTTCAAAAATTAATTATATTGTTAATAAAAACAATATACATAAATAACTCAACAATAAATTTGTTGTGTAAAAGATTTCAAATTAATAAAATAATTATAATGGGTGAATTGGGAAGGGGAAATATTTATGAAAAAGAGAAGTCGAGGTAAAGGATTATTTGTAACGCTATCAGTATTACCAGCGTTAGTTTTATTCATTATATTTATGGTTATACCAACTATAAATGTCTTTTGGATGTCTTTGTTCAAATGGGGTGGACTTACTAATAATAAAAAGTTTGTAGGCCTAAATAACTTTAAAATACTATTCCAAGATATGAATTTTGTAAGATCACTAAAAAATACATTATTCTTAATTGTGATAGTAACTATTGTTACGTTAGTTCTAGCTATTGCACTAGCTGCAATTTTATCACGAGATGACATTAAGTTTAAAAATTTCTTTAGAATAATATTCTACCTGCCTAATATATTATCAGTTGTTGTTATATCAGCAATATTTTCAGCTATATTAGATGCAAATACAGGTATAGTCAATGCAACATTAGGGTTCTTCAACCTAGAGAACTTGCAGCGAATGTGGCTTGGAGATCAAAAAGCGGTAATATGGTGCATTGCCATTGCTATGATATGGCAAGCGGTTGGTTATTACATGGTTATGTATATGGCTGGGATGAGTAGTATTCCAAAGAGTTTATATGAGGCTGCAGATTTAGAAGGAGCTTCAAAGTCATATCAATTCTTTAATATAACTTTACCACTTGTGTGGAACACAGTTAGAACAACATTAACCTTCTTTATTATAAGCAGTATTAACTTAAGTTTCTTGTTTGTAAAGGTAATGACAAGTGGAGGACCAGATGGCTCTTCAGAGGTGCTTTTAAGTTATATGTACAAGCAGGCTTACTCTAATTCAGCTTATGGATATGGAATGGCTATTGGAGTAGTTATATTCCTATTCTCTTTTGGTTTATCTCTTGTTATCAATAAATGTACCAAGAGAGATACAATACAGTTTTAGGAGGTGTTAATGTGAAGAATATGAAGAAAAAGTTTAATAATATGTCAGTAGATCAATTGGTTAAGTTCTTTACCTACTTTTGTTTAGGTGCCTTTGCATTAAGTATAATAATACCTCTTGGATGGTCAATTTTAGCATCAATCAAACATAAGTCGGAGTTCTACGGAAACCCATGGGCATTGCCGGAGGGCTTCTATTGGCAGAACTTCCAAAAGGCTTTTGTAGAAGCTAAAATGGGAGAGTATTTCTTAAATTCTATTTTTGTAACGGCTTTAGCGTTAGTTATTCTTTTAGCAGTTGCTATACCAGCTGCTTATGTATTAGCAAGATTCGATTTCAAAGGAAATAAATTAATAAATGGTATATTTTCTGCAGGATTATTCATCAACGTTAACTATATTGTAGTACCAATATTCTTATTGGTTCTAGATGGAGAAAAGCTAGTTAGACAGATGTTTGCATTGCCAATGTCCATGACCGTATTTTTAGATAGCAAAGTGGTACTGGCACTGATTTATGCAGCAACCCACTTACCATTTACCATATATCTTTTATCAAACTACTTAAAGACGATTTCTAAGTCTTATGAAGAAGCAGCAGAAATCGATGGCTGCAGCTACTTCCAAACATTAAAAAAGGTTATTATACCAATGGCTAAGCCAAGTATTATAACGGTTATTCTATTTAATTTCTTATCTTTCTGGAATGAGTATATTATTGCATTAACAATGCTTCCAAACTCATCGAAAACATTACCAGTTGGACTTTTAAATCTATTCCAGGTTCAAAAGACGGCAACGGACTATGGTGCACTTTATGCAGGTTTAGTTATAGTAATGGTGCCAACAATAATTTTATATATTATAGTTCAGAAGAAGCTTACAGAAGGTATGTCTATTGGTGGACTGAAAGAATAGGGGGAAGACAGAATGTCAAAGGGAAGAGTTACAATACCTACGGATGATAATTTTATAAAAGAAACCTTAGAAATAGTAGAAAAATGGGGAGCGGACGCAATAAGAGACTGCGACGGTTTTAAGCTTCCAAGAGAAATAAAAGGTTTAGCAGAAAGAATATACTCTACTTATTTTGTTGCACGTGGAGATAATGCCTGGGCAGAAGCAAATAAGGAAGAGTTACAACAGACATATTTAATGACAAAGCATCATGTGGCTGCAGGTGAAACCTTAACAATAAACATAATGGATGGTTACTTTGCAGAGCAGGTTCAGCCAGATACTTACCATGATATAAAAACCTGGTGGGAAGTAATAGATAGAACTACGGATGAAGTAGTAGGAGTAGATAGTTGGAGCTATGATGAAGAAGCTCAAACTGTAACTATTGAAGGTGCTAAAAGTTGGCATGAGTATACAGTATCATTCTTAGCATACTGTATTTGGGACCCAACACAAATGTATAACCATATTACAAACAATTGGGGAGATAAGCCTCATGAAATGCCTTTCGATGCAAGAAAGCCGAAGACAAATGAGTATATCTTTAAGGCGATGTACAAATGGTTAGATGAGCATCCAGAGTCTAACGTGGTTCGTTTCACAACTTTCTTCTATCATTTTACTTTAGTATTTAATGATTTAGCTAAGGAGAAGTTTGTAGATTGGTTTGGATATAGCTCAAGTGTAAGTCCAGAGGCTCTTGAAGCTTTTGAAAAAGCAAAAGGTTATAGATTAAGACCAGAAGATATCATCGATGAAGGATATTATAATTCAGCTTTTAGGGTTCCTTCAAAACAGTACATGGATTATATAGATTTCCAACAACAGTTTGTATCTGAAAATGTGAAGAAACTTGTTGATATAGTACATGAAGATGGCAGAGAGGCAATGATGTTCCTTGGAGATAACTGGATTGGTACAGAGCCATATGGTAAGTATTTTGAGAGTATAGGAATGGACGGAGTTGTTGGTTCAGTAGGTGGTGGAGCAACCTTAAGAATGATTGCTGACATACCTGGAGTTAAGTATACAGAAGGAAGATTTTTACCGTACTTCTTCCCAGATACCTTCTATGAGGGAAATGACCCAACTATTGAAGCTAAGGAAAACTGGATAACTGCCCGTCGTGCTATTATGAGAAAGCCTCTTGATAGAATTGGTTACGGTGGTTACTTATCATTAGCTTATAAATTCCCTAAGTTTGTAGAGTACATCGAGGGTGTATGTAATGAGTTTAGAGATATTTATGATAACATTGCAGGAAGCAAGCCATACTGTGGATTAAAGGTTGCGGTATTGAACTGCTGGGGTAAGCTTCGCTCATGGCAGACTCATATGGTAGCTCACGCTTTATGGTACAAGCAAATATACACTTATCTTGGAGTAATTGAATCTTTAAGTGGAATGAGCGTAGATGTAAACTTCATCAGCTTTGAAGATATAAAAGAAAATGGAATCCCAAGTGATATTGATGTAATAATAAATGCTGGGGATGCTGGAACAGCCTTCAGTGGGGGAGATACATGGCTTGATCCACAGGTTATAACAACAGTAAGACAGTGGATTTATAACGGTGGAGGCTTTGTTGGAATTGGAGAACCTTCAGCAGTGTTAAAAGGTGGACACTTCTTCCAATTAGCAGAAGCACTTGGTGTTGATAAGGAGCTTGGCTTCTCATTAAGCACAGATAAATATTTTAAAACTGCATTAGATAAACACTTTATAACTGAAGATGTGATAGAGGCAATCGATTTTGGCGAAAGTCAAAAGAATATATATGCAACTAAGGCATCAACAGAAATTATCACTTATGAAAATGGTGAGTTATTAATGTCTTCTAATGATTATGGAAAAGGTAGAGCGGTGTATATAGCAGGATGTCCATATTCACCACAAAATACTCGTATTCTTATGAGAAGTTTCTACTATGCAGCTCATAAGGAAAGTGAAATGAAAAAATGGTATGCAGACAACTTAAATTGTGAAGTATCAGCGTACTTAGATACTAAGAAATATGCAGTAATAAATAATACAATGGAATCACAAAGCACCATGGTATATGATGGACAAGGAAAAGCTATCAGTATTGACCTTAAACCATGTGAAATAAGATGGATGAATATCTAGGTTAAATTTAAGAGCCAAGAGGTGGATAATATGATTAAAAAGTTAATTTATCTAGTAATATTTATAGTATCTATGACTTTAGTAATAAAGGGTAATAGAGTACCAGATTATAAAGGGCTAGTTATGATGTTTATAGGAGCAGCTGGTTTATTATCAGAGTTATATATTTACAATAAGGGTTATCAATAAGTGGGAAGGCTATCATTTTGATAGCCTTTCTATGAATACAATTAAGTATGCCTGAATTTAGAATTAAGTATGAAGGAAGTTTCTCCTAACTTTGCTTGTCTAAACTTTAAATTGATTTTGATGGAGAAGTGTAAATTATGTGGTTTATCTTACAAAATTGAAAATTTGGCAAGGTAAATATCTAAAAGAAATTCCAAAGAAATTTTATCCATCATTCTACATTCTTAATTCTACATTCTTAATTCTACATTCTTAATTAATAAGGGGGCAGAAGTTAAATGGAAAATAAATATTTGGATATAGTTAAAGAAGCTATTGAAGCCATTGACTTTAAAGGTGACATTGTTGAAGTAAAACCTTTTGGGGGTGGACACATTAATGATACCTTTCTAGTGGTAACAGAAAATGCTGAGAAACGAGAAAAGTATATCCTTCAAAGAATAAATCATGATATTTTTAAAAATGTAGAAAAGTTAATGGAAAATTACTGCAATGTATGTGATTACTTAAAAGATGTAGTTGAAAGCAGAGGCGGCAATCCGTTGAGAGAAACCATAACAGTAGTTAAGACAAAAGATGGAAATAGTTTTGTTAAAGACTCTAAGGGGAATTACTGGAGAGGTATATTGTTTATTGAGAATTCAATAACCTCTGAGGTTATTGAGTGTAAAGAAGATTTATATAAAACGGGTAAAGCCTTTGGCGGTTTTCAAAATATGCTTTCGAAATATAAAGCTGACACCTTATTTGAGTCAATACCAAACTTTCATAATACAAAGGAAAGATTTAAGTCGTTTCTAGATGCTGTTGAAAAGGACGTAGCTGGAAGAAGAAGTGAAGTTGAAGAGGATATTAAATTTATTTTAGATAGAGAAGAGGACACTGCAGCTTTAGTAGACCTCCTTGAGTCTGGTGAGCTTCCTTTAAGGGTAACACACAATGATACAAAGATAGGGAATATTCTTCTGGATAAAGATACAAAGGAAGGTATCTGTATCATAGATTTAGATACGGTTATGCCTGGGCTGTCACTTTATGATTTTGGAGATGCAATAAGAAGTGGTTCTACCTATGCAGCAGAAGATGAGAAAGACTTAGATAAAGTATATGTGGACTTAGAACTATTTGAAGCTTTTACAAAAGGGTTCATTGAAGGTTCAGCAGGAGTGTTGACGGAAAAAGAAATTGAAATGCTTCCAATGGGGGCAAAGGTTATTATTTTGGAACAGGGAATAAGGTTCCTTGGAGATTATTTAAATGGAGATGTGTATTATAAAACAAGCTATGACAAGCAAAATCTATATCGTACAAGAACACAATTGAAGCTTGTTGCAGATATGGAGAAAAAGTGGTCAAAGCTTAATGAAATAGTGAAAATGTGTAGTGGTGTTTAAGTTTAGCTGAAAGAAGGGGAAGATATGATAAAATTTGGTACAGGTGGTTTCAGAGCCATCATAGGGGATGAATTTACAAAGAATAATGTTGAGCAGTTAGCTAGAGCTGTTGCCAGAAAAATGAAGGTTGAAGAAGTAAAAGAAAAAACTATTGTTTTAGGGTACGATAGAAGATTTTTATCACGAGAAGCTTCACAGTGGGCAGCAGGTGTGTTTGCACAGGAAGGTATAAAGGTGCTTTTAATTGATAAGCCAGTACCAACACCTATGATTATGTTTGAGGTTAAGAGGCTGAATCTTGACTATGGAATGGCGGTAACTGCCAGCCATAACCCAGCACTTTATAATGGTGTTAAACTATTCATAAAGGGTGGAAGAGATGCAGATGAAGTTACTACAAAAGATGTTGAAAAGTATATTGGAGCTTTAGAGGATGAAGCATTAAAATCAATAGATTTTGAGGAAGCTGTTGAAAAGCAATTGGTTGAAATTCATAATCCATTTAATGAATATATAGATGAAATTTTATCACAGGTGGATGTTGAGAAGATTAGAGAGGCAGGACTTAAAATTGCTCTAGACCCAATGTATGGAGTTAGTCAGACTTCCCTTAGAACAATATTAATGACAGCAAGATGCGAGCTAGATGTTATAAATGAAAGACATGATACTCTATTTGGTGGTAAACTTCCTACTCCAAATGCAGCGAACTTAAGAGCACTTCAGAATTATGTGATAGACGGACACTATGATATGGGAATAGCAACTGATGGTGATGCGGATAGACTTGGAGTTATCGATAATAATGGAAGATTTCTCCACCCGAATGACATATTAGTTCTTTTATACTATTATTTAGTCAAATATAAAGGCTGGCACGGACCTGTGGTAAGAAACATTGCAACAACACATCTCTTAGATAGAGTTGCAACCAGTTTTGGAGAAGAATGCTATGAGGTTCCAGTTGGGTTTAAGCATATTTCATCTAAAATGATAGAGACAGATGCAATCATAGGGGGAGAATCTTCAGGAGGTCTCACCGTGAAGGGCCATATTCAAGGAAAAGATGGAGTTTATGCAGCATCACTTTTAACAGAGATGATTGCAGTAACAGGTAAATCTTTGTCTGAAATCTATGAGGATATTTGTAATGAGTATGGACGTTTATATATGACAGAAAATGATTATTCAGTAACACAAAAGCGTAAAGAAGCTCTTCTGAAAGCTATTATGGTTGATAAAGAAACTATTGATTTTCCATATGAAATAGAAAAAGTTTCATATCTTGATGGATATAAAGTATATTTTAAAAATGGTGGCTGGGTAATTATAAGGTTCTCAGGAACAGAACCAGTGCTAAGAGTATTTGCTGAAATGGATACAGAGGAAAAAGCACAGGAGATTTCCAATATTGTTGAAAAGGCATTGAAATTAGTATAGAAGAAATGTAGATATAAAAGTGTAGAATTGTAAGTAGTATCTAAGAAATATAATAAAAGTAGAAAGCTTTAAAATAATAAATATGTACAGGTATTTTTATAAGAGTTTTTTTAGAAATCTAAAATAAATTTTTATTATAGTAGAAAAGTTATTGAAGTACTTAGATATTTATTTATGATTCTACAATTTTTTATTTATTAAAAAACTTTATAGCTAAATTGTTAATCCAGCAAGATATATAACAAAAAAAACAATAAGCTTATTGTAAAGCTTTAGAATTTTCAATAAAATTAAGGCATAAGGGTTAAGGAGGAAATAACTATGAAATTTAAAAAATTATCATTGCTATTAGCCATGGCTATAACAGCTACAACTTTTGTAGGATGTTCTAGTAAATCAGGGGATGACTCAGCAGGAAGTGATACTACAGGTGGGGACAAGCCTGCAGCTGAAGAACAAGTGTTAAAAATTGCAGCTCTTAAGGGAGGATATGGTGACGAATTCTGGGCACCATTAATAGAAAAATTTGAAGCTGCTAATGAAGGAGTTAAAGTTGAGGTTACTGCTGAATCTAATATTGAAGAAGTAATAAGACCTCAAATCCAAGCTGGTAATGTACCAGACTTAATATACTTAGCAACATCAAGACCAGAAGCTTTAACTGAAACATTTATTAAAGAAAAAGCTTTAACTGATCTTTCTGATGTATTAAAAATGACTGTTCCAGGAGAAGATGTAACAGTTGAAGATAAGATTCTTCCAGGATTCTTAGACACAACAGCTACTGCTCCATATGGAGATGGTAAGACTTATTTAGCACCTTTATTCTATAGTCCAACAGGTTTATTCTATAATAAAGGATTATTTGAAGAAAAAGGTTATGAGCTTCCAACAACTTGGGATGAGTTCTTTGCTTTAGGCGATAAGGCTAAAGCTGATGGAATATACTTATTCTCTTATCCAGTTGCTGGATACTTTGATGCTGTATTCCCAGCTATGATAGCTGCAGCAGGCGGAATTGATGCTTACAATGAATTTAACAACTACGGCGAAGGCTTCTGGACTGGCGAAGTTGGAACTAAAGTTTTAGAAACAATTGGTAAATTAAAAGATTATATAGAGCCATCAGTAGTATCTAATGCAAATGGCCAAAGCTTTACTAAAAACCAACAATTAATCTTAGACAACAAAGCTTTATTTGTACCTAACGGAAACTGGCTTCCAGACGAAATGAAGGATGCTCCAAGAGCAGACGGATTTGAATGGGGCTTCATGGCTTACCCAGCATTTGAAAAGGGTGGAGATTCATACTCTTACAACTTCTTTGAGCAAATGTATATTCCAGCTGATGCAAAAAATGCTGATTTAGCTAAGAAATTCATGGCATATATGTACAGCGATGAAGCAGTTGAAATAATTGCTGAAAAAGCAAAAGCTGCTGTACCAGTAGTTGGAGCAATTGAAATAGCTAAAAACCACTTAGAGCCACTTCAAGTTGAATTATTACAAGTATATGATAATGGAGCTCTTCCAGTAATGGGAAGTTTTGTAGGAACTGAAGCTGTTGAAGGCTTAGATTACAAAGCAGTTTGGTGTGGAACTATCGACTCTATAATGAGTGGAGATAAGACTGTTGAACAATGGCAGAAGGACTTACAAGATGCAACTGACAAAATGAGAGCTGCTATAATAAAATAGTTAAATATTTAAATTAGATAATTAAGCTGTTAAGAACTGATTCTTAACAGCTTAATTTTTTTATAGTCATCTTGTAAAAGGTTAATAATAGCTTCAAGGTGTTAAATAACAAGGAGCTATGATATTATATCTTTAGATTGATACTGGAGAACAAGCTAATGGAGGGAAAATATGGCTATATTAAGTATAAAAAATTTAACTTATGAAGCGGATAATACTCAAATTTTAAATGGTATAACCCTAGATATTGAAAAAGGTGATTGTATTTCAATAGTTGGACAATCGGGTAGTGGAAAGAGTACGTTTTTAAAGATATGCTCTGATTTAATTTCTATAACATCTGGGGAGTTGTATTATGATGGAAAAAACTATAAAGAGTATAATCCTTTAGAGTTAAGAAGAAAGATAAGTTACTGTGTCCAGCTTCCACATTTATTTGGAGATAAGGTGTGCGAGAATTTAGAGTTTCCATTTAAAATTAGAAAAAAACAAATGGACAAGGCTAGGGTTATAGCACTTTTAAAAAGATTTAATTTAGATGAAAGCTTTCTAGATAAGCAGGTTAAGTCTCTATCTGGAGGAGAAAAGCAGAGAATTGCTCTTATTAGAAATTTCATTTTTGAACCAGACATTATATTATTAGATGAAGCTACAGCGGCTCTTGATAAGGAAAATGCTAAGGTGATTGAGGAATATGTAAAAGAACTTAATCATAAAGGGGTAACGGTTTTATGGATAACCCATAGCAAAGAACAGAGTGAAGGAATATTTAATAAGAGAATAACAATAGATGAAGGAAAGATTGGAAGTGTTGAGGTGATAAAATAATGGGTACAATATCTTTAGTTATAGCATCAGTTTTAATTTTAATTCCTATATTTATTTCTTATAAGGAACATTTGGGGTTAGAGAAGGAAATTATTATTAGTATTGTGAGGGCTATAATTCAGCTTATAATTGTTGGATATGTTCTGGATGTAATATTTGGCCTTCAAAAACCAATATATATTATAGTTCTTGTATTAATTATGGTTATTAATGCAGCTGCAAATACGAAGAAAAGGGGAGCAGGAATCGAAAATGTAGTTTTCATATCCTTTATTTCCATAGTAGTTGGTACAGTGGTAACCATGACTGTATTAGTTATATCAGGAGCTATAGAATTTACTCCTAATGAGGTTATACCAGTTGCTGGAATGGTAGTAAGCAACTCCATGGTTGCTATAGGACTAAGTTATAGAAATCTAAATAATGCCTTCAAAAATAGAAGGGTAGAAGTTGAGGTTAAATTATCTTTAGGAGCTGACACTAAAGAGGCTTCAAAGGATATATTAAGAGAAAGTATAAAGCTTGCTATAATTCCAACCATTGATTCAGCAAAAACATTAGGAATAGTATCTCTTCCAGGAATGATGACGGGACTTATATTGGCAGGCACATCACCACTTATTGCAATAAAATTTCAGATAATGGTTACATTTATGATTTTATCTGCTTCATCTGTAGCAACAATGATGGCTACGTATTTATCCTATAAAAGCTTTTTTAATGAAAGAAAGCAGTTGAAGATATAATAATTTCTTTCATTATTATGAAAATTTCTTGAAATAATATATAATAAATTAGAAAAAGTTTTTATAACTTTATTTTGAAGTGGTAAATATAGGGCGACTAAATCAAAGGGTTATAGGCTCACTTGTAGATAATATAAAAATGATATGTAACAGTGGAAGGATGGACACCAATGAAAAAGCATTTTGATATGAAAGAATTTCTACTTAAATATCCATTTACGAAGGAAATTATTGAGGAAAGTAATATTACCCAGGAAAATCTTAAGGAAATATATGAAGATTATATTTCTTGTGTAACTTCATATGAAAATCAAGCAAATTTTATTGCTAATATATTACGATCCAGTGAAAATGTACATTCAGTTAAATCTAGGCTTAAAGAACCTGATAGACTTATTGAAAAGGTCATTAGAAAAACAAAGGATAGAAGACAGAAATATGGCAGTGATTTTAATTTTACAGTAAATAATTATAAAGATGAAATTAATGACTTGATTGGAATAAGGGTTCTTCATATATTTAAAGATCAATGGCGTGATATTCATGAATTTATAACAAACACTTGGAATGTTATTGAAATTACTGCAAATGTTAGAGATGGTGATAATACTGAGGCATTTCATGAATTAAATATTGAGGTTCAGGAGAGGGTATCAGGATACAGGTCAGTACATTACTTAGTAGAGTTTTATCCAACAAATGAACGTGTTATTGCTGAAATACAGGTAAGAACAATATTTGAAGAAGGATATGGAGAAATAGACCACAGTTTAAGATATTCCCATCACGAGATACCTGAAATATTAAAATCTAATTTAATGCTATTTAATAGGTTAGTTGGAAGTGCAGATGAAATGGCATCCTTAATTAATAATTTGGGGAAGGAATGGACTGCAAAGGAACTGGATTATAAAGAAACTATAGAGGCTCAAAAAAGAGAAATAGAAATACTGAGAAATAAAATATAAATAAATATTTAACACGTTAAGATTAATACAAATTTTGACGTGTTATTTTATATTTTCTGTTAATAATGATGAAATTAGAAAATTTATTACCATATTATGAAAAAAGCTATGAAAAACTTGTCAAATTAGGTATACTAAAAATGCATGTTAAATTGGGGGGGATTTTATTTGGGAATAAATTACTTAACGGTTTTAGTATTAAGCGGTGATTCAATAATAGAAAAAAACTTAATAGAAATCTTTAAAGAAAATAAAGAAAAAGCCCATATTATTACTGTAAATAGTTTATTGGCGTTGACAGTTAATGATATTAACCCTGATATAATAATTATGGATGAGGGCTCTTTTGATTTGCAAAGAGAGAGGATTAATTTTATTAAGAGCAAAAATAGTTTAGGAACATATGAAGTTATAGGAGTCTTAAAATTATCTAATGTTGATGAATTTAATAAATTAACAGAATTAGGTGTTAAGGAAGTTATTTTTCAGCCTTACACCATCGAAGAGATTTATGTAAGAGTCAAGAGTCTAAGCCAGTATATTTCTATGAAAAATGAATGTAAGTTAAAAGCTATGCAGCTTAAAGCTTTAATGAACAATATACCTTACATGACATGGATAAAAGATGAAGAAAGCAGATATATTCATGTGAATAAAAAGTTTGAGAAAATATGTGGAAAAAGTGAAGAAGCCATTGAAGGCCAAACAGATGCATTTGTATGGGGGAGTAAATTAAATAATAAACATAAAGATGAAGATGTTAAGGTTATGGAAATTGGTAAGCAGCTAATTTCAGAGATTGCTGTTCCAGATACAGATGGTAAAACACAATTGTGTATTTATAAATCTCCAGTTATAGATGAAAATGGACGCGTAAGTGGAACAATAGGTATTGCATCAGATATTACAGAAGTAAAGCATATGGAAGCTGAACTAGATATTATTATTGAAAATATACCATTTGGAGTGTGTGTTAAGGATGTAAATGGTAAAATTATTAATTTAAATAAACAGCTTCTAGAATATTATGATATAAAAAAGCAAGACATAATAGGAAATGATGGACGTGAAGTCTTAAGTAAAGAATGTTATGATTTATTTAAGGAAGAAGATAATGAAGTAATTGAAGGCAAATGTGGTAAGATTTTTGAAAGAAATGTTAAAATTAAAGATAAGTATAGAATTATGGAAGTACATAAGGAACCAATAATTGATAATTTTCAAAGAGTTATAGGAATTGTTGTGTTAATAAGAGATGTAACTAAGCTAATGCAATATCAAGAAAAGATTGAAAGACTTGCATATACTGATCAGCTAACTGGATTAGATAATAGAAGAAGTCTGTATGAACATATTAATAATGGAGATAAGGATAGTGAAAAGTGCTTAACTATTTTACTAGTTGATCTTGATAATTTTAAGAGATTAAATGACAGCTTAGGACATTGGTACGGAGATGAGGCATTAGTAAAAATATCTCAAAGAATTAAAGTGGCTTGTGGAGACGCATTTGTTGCAAGAACAGGCGGGGATGAGTTTGTAATTATTTTTGAAGGAGTTCTATCAGAAGAGAATCTGATGAGAAAGATAAGTGAGGTCTTAAAAGCTACTAATGTAGAGTTTGTTTATGAAGATAAAATAAACCTTGTTTCTGCCAGCATAGGAGTTGTTAGAAGTTGTACTAGAAACCAAGATATTGAAAAAATTTTAACAAAAGGGTTCTTAGCGTTATATAAGGCGAAGGAGCAAGGTAAAAATCAATATATAATGTATACTGAAGAATTGGAGGCAGAAAGAAAATTTAATCAAGAAATTGAAACTGCACTAAGGGAAAGTATAAATAATGAGGAAGTAAAGGTTTATTTTCAGCCACAGTATGGAAAAGATAAAATAAGTGGAGATAATGTTTTGGTAGGATTTGAAGCTCTTTTTAGGTGGAATAATGATAAGTACAAGCATATGCCTGTAATTGATGTAATTAGAACTATCGAAAGATTAAATATTATAGATGTAATTGAAGAATATATAATGGTTGAATCTTTTAAATTTGCAAAAAAGATAAATGAGAACCGTATGGAAAAGATTATAGTTTCTATAAATGTATCTGCCCTCCAAATAATGGAAAGTAACTTTGTTGATAAGGTTAAAAATATTATTGATGAGGTTGGAGTTGATCCAGAAACTATAGGTGTTGAGATAACTGAAACAGTTTTACTTGAAAATTTGGATGAAAATATTTATAAAATAAATGCTTTGAAGAATTTGGGAATGAAGGTTGCCTTAGATGACTTTGGAACAGGATACTCATCTTTAAGTTATTTAGTAAAGCTACCACTATCCCATGTTAAGATTGATAAAAGTTTTATAAGTAATATGAGCAATGGATTTGAATATATAAAGTTAATTGGATTAATCACTGAAGCTACCCATTCTTTAGGATTAAAGGTGGTGGCCGAAGGGGTAGAGAAATATGATGAGTTAATAATATTAGAAGGTATGGGGATAGACTTTATACAGGGATATCTTTATTCTAAACCATTACCGAAAGCAGAGGCTGAACAGCTTGCATTTAAAAGTAAATAATAATTTAATTAAGAAACTCCTTAGGAAAAAGCCTAAGGAGTTTTGTGTTAGAAAATGTTAGTTGAAAGATTGGTAGAAAGAGCCTTGTTTATTAATTAAACTGTCAATTTCGATAAAGGGTATTTTAAAGGTTACAAAGCCTGAAGCATAAGGAGCAATATCGTAAGGTGTAAAGTAGATGAATAGATTATCTTCATCTACATAGAAGGTTTGATTTTCTTCAATTCCTTTAAAGCCATCAGGATAAACATACTCATATTGAGGGTCAGTTTTAATCATATTTGAAATGATATCGTTAATATATTTTGTCCAGTAAATACCGTCCTTGAATAAGTCACTTAGAGTATAGAATTCACCAGTTTTTAAGTTTATATTAGGAGTTTTTCGTGTTGTCATTCCATGGGCGGCACCAAAAGGATAGTTATAAGTGTTTATTTCTGGAATGAATAAGTGTTTTTCAAAGAAAAGTATACTAAAGTTTCCATACTTATCATAATCTAAAACTGTAGATTCATTAATTTTTTCTAAGTCTGATAACTCTCTTAATTTTGCATTTATTTGTATTGCAATATTAAGAGGGGTAACCCCTTGTATTTGAGGATAGTAAATTAAGTAATTTACGTTAGGTTTATATTTTACTATTAAAACAGAATATAGATCATCTAGCGGGATAATCTGGTTAGGTTCATAGATAATATCACCATTCGTTTTCAAATACATTGGCCAATAATCGGTGTCAGCATAAACTATACCACATTTTATTGAAAGGGTACCTGTACCCTCTACGATAGGGAGGTATTTAATCCTTATACCTCTTAAATCAATGAAAAATGTGTATTTTAAGTCTGAAGCAGAAGCTATGGAATTATTATATTTACTGATGTTTTTAAATACAAAGTTAGTTAAGATACTACCTTTTTTATTTCCTAAGGCATACAGGTTGTTCATAAATAAGCTGGTTTCACTTCTAGGGATACCAAGTGCAAAGTGTCCATCACTTAAATATTGGATGTCGTTATAAGTATATGGATATATAGGCAGGTTAGTAACAGTTACTGCACCATATTTACCTAGATAATTAGGGGATATACTAGCGATTATATAATCATCAACAACAGGAGATGCCATGGTGTATTTAGGAGGGACTATAACATGGCCATCAAGATCAACATAGCCTATTAATCCATTTTCAGTTTCTGAAAAGGTAAGATAATTGTCATTGAAATTCCCCATAGATTTATATGGGAACATAGTTTTTACAATTCCTTTTTTATCTATAATTTCATAGGTGCCAGTTGATGTTTTAACTAATGCATAACCATTATTGAAGGAGAAAGCTTGGCTAAAGGATAGAGGAATAACCTCTTTTCCACTTTTATCAATATATCCATAAAGGGTAGTTTCATTATCTTTGTTTATTGAAACCACAGCAAGACCGTCACTAAAATTGTTAATAAAGCTATAGTTGTTAGTTGGAATAATGACACCGTGTTCATCCATTATTCCAGTAGTCCCATTTTGTGTAAATACAGCAATTTCATCTTCAAAGTTATTAATGTAATTATATATTGGTTTAACAACATAGTTGCCAGATGAATCTATAAGTCCCCATAGGTCATCCATGCTTACGATAGCAGTCCCGCTTTTAGTGAAGTCCATGGCATTAGTATATTGTGGTTTAATAATAAAATTTCCTGTTGAGTTAATGTAACCATATAGAGTGCCTTTTTTAGTATTAACCATGGCAGGAAAAAGATTAACAGAACAGGTATATTCTTTTAACATAATATTTCTCCAATAAGCATTTATTATTAGTGTATTATTTATGCATAGATATTGTTCAAGTAAGAATTTGTTTATGTTTTTGTACTTAAAATGTTAACAGGTTACTAAAAAGTTATTTATTGAAAAGTGGTATTCTTATTGTTATATTAAAGCTATAAATTTTATAATAATAAATTTTAGTTAATAAAGTTTACAAATAAACTAAAGGAGGTTTATATGGAATACATTTTATTGTTTTTAGAAGGTATTATTACCTTTATATCACCTTGTATCCTTCCAATGTTGCCAATATATATTTCTTATTTCGCAGGTGGAGATTATGCTGACGGAGAAAATAGAGGAAATACTTTGAAGAATTCTATAGGCTTTGTTATAGGTTTTACAATTGTATTCACACTCTTAGGAACTGTAGCAGGAACTTTAGGGAACTTTATCAAAGAGTATTATAATGTTCTCAATATAATTGGAGGAGTAATAATTGTTATATTTGGACTAAATTATATAGGTCTATTCAAAATAGGGTTTTTAGAAAGATCTTATAAAATGGACATAGAAGTAAATCCCTTTAAGTTTTTATCTGCTATAGTGTTTGGTATGGTCTTTGCAGTAGGATGGACTCCGTGTGTAGGTACATTTCTTGGCTCAGCCTTAATGATTGCAGCAAATAGTCAAAGTATAATTAAGGGAACATCTATGTTACTTGTGTATAGTATAGGGCTTGGTATTCCATTTATAATTTCAGCAGTTCTTATAGGACAACTGAAGGAAACAATGAATTTTATAAAGAAAAATTATAAAATCATTAATTTTATTTCTGGAATAATTCTTATTGCCATTGGTATAGCAATGATGACGGGATATTTAAATAGAATTTTATCAATATTAAGTTCATAGGAGGAGTTATGAAAAATAAAAAATTAATTTTAGGCATAGCTGGTTTTGCAGTATTTTTAGGCTTGGTATATGCAGCTTATAATGGGTTAACAGAGGAATATAAGGATCAAATTAATGGCTCGGGCAATAGTGCAGTAACAAATAATGATGAAGGCAGTTCAAGTGAAAAGCAGAAGAATAAGGCTCCAGATTTTACAGTGTATGATGAGGATATGAATGAAGTTAAGCTGTCTGATTTTGAAGGTACACCTGTTGTGCTGAACTTTTGGGCTACCTGGTGTGGATATTGTAAAGATGAAATGACTTATTTCCAAAAGGCTTCAGAAAACTTCAGTGAAGAGCAAGTGAAGATTCTGATGATAAATATGACTGATGGAAGAAGCGAAACAAAGGAAAAAGCCATTGAATATATGAAGAATAATAATTATACAATGAACCTGCTTCTAGACATTGATCAAGAGGTAGCAAATGGGTATAGAGTTTCAGGGATCCCAAGGACTATTTTTATTGATAAAGATGGATATATAAGAGAAGATAAGGTTGGTAAAATTGATGCTGATACTTTAAATACCATGATTGAGGAGTTAGTAAATGAATAAAATTAATTGGAACAAAATATCTAACTGGTTATTTTATATGGGAATACTTACTGGAGGCCTTGGTTACTATAAAATATATAAAGTTAAGTCAGCATTGCCACCAGGGGTATGTCCTGTAAATGATAATAGGTGGATGCTACTTTTAGGGATTTTCATATTGCTTGCTTCTGTAGTAACAGCATATATAAATGACTTAAAAATTAAAAAGCATAAGGTTGAGAATTAAAAAAAGATAGGTAGTTCCACATTTTAAGTTAATAATGGAGAAGGAATTTAAATTATAGATAAAGTATTTTATCTATAATTTTTTTGCGAGTGTAGTTAAAAAAAACACAAAAGAATACTAAGATATTTAAAGAAAATTATATTTTTTTATCATAAAGCAAGTAAAATAAACAAATCAATAGAGATAATATTTATATTTTTCAAAAAACTATTTACATACCTTTGAAAGAGTGTTAAAATTATAACATAGGTAAGATACTTTTGTTACAACATTTTAAGCAAAATTAATAACACAATAAAACAGTGCCAATATGTAAGCGTTGGTACTGTTTTATTGTGTTATTTTTATTTTATATATAATAGGAATGAGATATATTTAAAGAATTTTTTCAATATGGTATAATGTTACTAAATCAAAAATTAGAAAATTCAGTGGGAAACTTTTTGCTTAAGATTATAAGGTTAGGGAGTAATAAGTTTTAAACCAAAGAAAATCAACTAATACAGTAATGAGGGACTTGAGATGGAAAACTATATAACTAAAGTTGAAGGTTTTTATTATGATGGAAATGGCTGTTATGAAGAAGATAGTGTAGTAGATAAGTACAAAAAATCAATAGATTCTGCAATCCAGGAGATAATAAATAGTGGTAAGCGTCTTGTGTTTGCTAATGTAGCTAAGGAAGCAGAGGTTACTAATATTACAGTATATAAGTATCCAGAATTAAGGACTTACATTCTTAAAGAGATAGAATTTCAAAAGCAGCTTCAAGTTATAAACGAAAAAATCGAAAAAGCAGTGAATAGATTGAAGAAAAGCAAGAAAAAAGTTACCTTTGTAGCACTTATGAATAGTTGTAATTTTGACTTTGATGATATGGCAAGAAATGTATATATAAAAGCTAGAGTCAGAGAGGCCGTAATTCAAAATGTTAAGTGTAGAAAGAAACCTCGAATTAGCAGTAAAGCTAAAGAAAAAATTAAATAGGTAAAGTGGAGTAGGGGGAAGTTTGGCAAAGAGTTTAGTGAGTATAAGAAAGAAATTCCAAAGTAATTTTAATTAGTATTCTAAATTCTAAATTTTACATTTAAAAATGGAGGTATGTTATGATGGATAAAATTAAAACTCGTGATGAGATTGATGAAAAGTATAAGTGGAAAGTTGATAAGATGTATTCATCAGATGAAATCTGGGAAGAAGATTTTAAAGCAATTAAGGAACATGTTTCTGGACTGCTTAAGTTTAAAGGGAAATTGCACATTGGAAGTGAGCTTTTAAATTATCTTGTAACTTATGAGGAGCTTCTTGGGTTATATGAGAATTTAATGGTATATGCTCATTTAAAGAGTGATGAAGATAAGTCAAATTCAAAATATCAAGTTATGATGGATAAAATAGCTACTTTTGGAGCTGAGTTTAGTGGGATTTCATCCTTCTTTTTACCAGAGCTTTTATCCTTAGAAGAATCGGAAGTACAAGAATCGATTAACTCAACAGAAGGTTTAAAGCACTATGAAAAATATATAAAGAATATATTTGAAGGTAAACCTCATGTTTTAAGTGAAGCTGAAGAAAATATTTTAGCTCAGGTTAGTGATTGTTTAAGTGCTCCAAGTAACATATACACAATGTTTACTAATGCAGATATGACCTTCCCTAAAATTAAAAATGAAGATGGTGTAGAGGTTGAATTAACTGATTCAAACTATAGTACATTTATTACAAGTAAAGATAGAAGAGTTAGGAAAGAGGCTTTTAAAGCCTTATTTGGAACCTATAAAAAATTTGAAAATACAATTTCAACATCTTACACTGCATCAGTAAAAAATAACATATTTGAATCTAAGATAAGAAAATATGAATCTTGTTTAGAAGCATCTTTAAAGCCAAATAAGATTCCAGTTGAAGTGTATAAGAATGTAGTAAATACTATAAATAATAGAATTGGTTCACTTCATAAATATGTTGATTTAAAGAAAAAACTTCTTGGAGTAAATGAAATACATATGTATGATTTATATGTGCCAATTATTGATACTCCTAAGTTTAATATTCAATTTGAAGAAGGAGTTAAGCTTTGCGAGGCGGCATTAAAACCTATGGGGGAAGAGTATATTAGTATATTCTCTGAAGGGGTTAAAGATGGCTGGATAGATGTTTATCCTAATAAAGGTAAGAGAGGTGGAGCATACTCAAGTGGAAGCTATACTTCAATGCCTTATATCCTATTAAATTATAACAATCAGGTTGGGGATGTATCTACCTTGATTCATGAGATGGGTCATAGCATTCATTCATATTATTCAAGAAAAAATCAATCCTATACCTATGCAGATTATGTTTTATTCTGTGCTGAGGTTGCTTCAACCACTAATGAGTGTCTTCTAATGGATTACTTAATAAAAAATGAAGATGAAAAATTAAAGAGATTATATTTAATAAATCAACAATTAGAAGGAATCAGGACTACAGTCTTCAGACAAACTATGTTTGCAGAGTTTGAGTTAATTATTCATGAAAAGATGGAAGATGGAGAAGCTCTGTCAAGTGATGATTTAAATTCTATCTATCATGAGTTAAATGTAAAATATTTTGGAAAAACAATGGTTGTAGATAGTGAAATTGATATTGAGTGGGCAAGAATTCCACACTTCTATAGAGATTTCTATGTTTATCAATATGTAACTGGATTTGCAGCAGCAAACTCTTTCTATAACAAAATTTTAACTGGTGGTGAGGAAGCAGTAGAAAAATACAAGGGCTTCTTAAAGGCAGGCTGTAGTGATTATCCAATTGAGATTCTTAAAGCTGCAGGTGTAGATATGACTACTCCAAAGCCACTTGAGGATACAATTGACAGGTTTGATGAACTTTTAGAAATGCTTGAAAGAGAAATAAATAAATAGAAATTTAAAGAACCATACATTAGTCGTGAGAATTACGGTGGATGTGTGGTTCTTTTTTATTGATTTTATTAAGTAGTTGCTAATTAATTTGAACAAAAGGTATAAAAGGTATATATTAAAGTAAAATAATAGGTAATAATTATAGAGATAATATAAATTTTATTTTGAAAAACATCCATATTTGATGGTTATAGAATATTAAAAATGGGAGGATGAAAGATGAAACATAAATATGAAAAGAAGTCAAAGGAAGAGCTAAAGGAAATTCTTACAGAGGAGCAGTATAGAGTTACTCAAGAAAATGGTACAGAAAGACCTTATACAAATGAGTATGATGAACATTTTGAAGAAGGTATTTATGTTGATATAACCACTGGTGAGCCACTATTTTCTTCAAAGGATAAATTTAATTCAGGATGTGGATGGCCAGCTTTTACAAAGCCAATAGATAGAAGTTTAATAAGGGAAAAAGTTGATAAAAGTTATGGAATGGTTAGAACAGAAGTTAGAAGTAATATAGGCGATGCTCATTTAGGGCATGTATTTTGTGACGGTCCTGAAAGTCATGGTGGTCTTAGATATTGTATAAATTCAGCATCATTAAAATTCATACCAAAGAATAGACTAATAGAAGAGGGATATAGTTATATCTTAGAACAATGGGAAAAGAAATAGATAAATTCCATTGTGCCTTTTAGCTTGATATTATGGGGTGTGGTGTATGAATAATTGTGAAGGAAACATGGCAAAAAAAACTGTTGATAATTTTCTATTTAATATAAAAACATCTTTGATTTTTGAAATGCTATATAAACTAGTTATTTGGTTTATTTTTGTACCAATTAATTATTATATTTTAAATAGATTTTTAAGTGAAATTGGAGTAGACAATATAACTAATAAACAAATTATAAAGTTTGGTTTGAGTTATCAAGGAGCACTATATATGGCAATAATGATGAGTATTGCTTTTATAGCAGTATTTATAGAAATTAGTGTGCTTACGTATATATCCAAAAGGTCACACGATAAAAAAAGAGCAAGCATAATTGAAGGTTTAATAAGTTCAATAAGACTATTTAAGAAGCTTCCCAGTTTATACTCAGTGGGAATTATTGTGATTTCTACAATAATAGGTCCCCTTGCAGGTGTTGGATTGTATAACGCACTAATAAAGAGTTTATCTATTCCAGACTATGTGAAATATCAGCTTTCGAAACATTCAGGATGGCAGTTTATGTTAGTAATAGGAGTTATACTTTTTGTTATAATTCTTGTAAGATGGATATTAGTGATACCATCATTAGTTATAGAAGATGTTTCAGTAAAAGTAGCATTTAAGCATAGTTATGCATTATATAAGAGGAATAATATTAAATTTTTTATTTATATTATTTGTTGGGTAATTGTGAATTATGGATTAAGGATATTTTTATTAGGAGGCTGCGTTGGAACTGGTTTATTTTTTATAGCATTATCTGAAGGAAGCTTAATGATTCAAGAGATTATTAGTAATTCAAGCTTAATTATATTTTTTATTGGATATGTTATTATTTCAATTATATCATTGCCAATATTTTTTTCATTTATAGTGGAAGTGTATTATAAATATAAATTTTATCATGTAAAGGAACGTGTATTTACTGCACAAGATTACATTGAAGGAAAGAAATCTTTTAGTTTAGTAAAGAAAAATAGGGAAAGGTGTATGGTATTAATCTTAGTAGTGTTTGTATTTATTACAGGCAGTAGAGGGTTATCTATTGTTTTTAATAAGGTTGTGGATAAAGAGGTTCAAATTACAGCACATAGGGGGAGCTCATTAAAGGCACCTGAAAATAGTATTTCAGCTGTTGTAGAAGCAATTATTGAAGGTTCTGATTATGTTGAGGTAGATGTAATGACAACACTAGATGATGAAGTTGTGTTATTTCATGATAATACATTAAGGCGATTTACTGGCTCTAGCAAATCTATTAAAAAGCTTACCCTTGAGCAGGTACAGCAAATTGATATAGGTTCAAAGTTTAGTGATAAGTATAAGGGGGAAACTATTCCAACCTTGGAGGCGGTGCTTCAATTATCAATGAACAATGTTAAACTAAATATAGAGTTAAAGCCGAGGAAAAAAAATGATAAATTAGCTGAACTGGTAGCTAATATGATAACAGAGTATGAGCTTGAGGATCGAGTTATAATTTCATCACAAAGCTATGAGAGTTTACAAACTGTAAAGGAAATTAATCCACTTATAGATGTTGGGTTAATTGTAACTTTTGGCATTGGTGATTTCTCTAAAATGAATGTAGATTTTATTTCGGTTGGATATGAAATGGCAAAAGAAGAACTTATTTATACTATGCATGCTCTCGATAAGGAAGTTCATGTATGGACCATAAATGATAAAAAGAAGGCTGAAAATGCTATTAAAATGGGTGTGGACAATATTATATCGGATAATGTTGGAATGGTTCAAAGGACTAAAACTTCACTTCATGAAAGTGATGATGTAAATTATGTAACTAGATTTTTAGATGGAATTACGTCTATAATGAAGCATGTTAAAATATAAAGAGCAATATGAGTATATAAATTTATAAATAAGGAGAAACGATGTTTTGGTTTACTAATGAAAATAAAAGTATAAAACCTAAAGAGTTGACAAAAGAACAAGAAGTTGAAGCTTTGGTATGGAAGTTTTTTATGGAGAAACTCCCAAGGCTTGGGTTTGAACAGCGAGAAGGGCAGGAGGATATGGCCTTAGATATTTGCAATGCAATATCAGAGAGGCAGCATACAGTTATTGAAGCAGGTGTTGGTATTGGAAAATCCTATGCATATATAGTTCCCTTATTATATTATAATAAGATTTTTCATAAACCTGTTATTATCGCTACATCAACTATAGCTTTACAAGAACAGTTGATAGAAGATATAAAAAGGGTTTCATCCTATATAAACTACAGACCTGAAGTAGTTTTGGCAAAAGGAATGACACATTTTGCTTGTAAAAGGAGAGCAGATGAAGTTTTAAAACCTAAAGTTCAAAAGGGGTTAGATGAAGACGCTGAAACGCTATATAGATATATTTATGGTGGGAAAGTTGATAGAAGATATATTTCAATGGATATAAGTGAAGAGTTATGGAGCAGTGTTAATGTTGAAATGACTGATCATAATAGGTGTAAGCATTTTAAAAGCTGTAGATTTATGGAGCTGAGGAAGGAGATGCTTACTACAGAGGGGGTAATACTATGCAATCAGGACTTATTAACAGTACATCTTCAAAAGCTTAGAAGAGGACAAAGAGGATTATTAAATCCAGAAGCTGATCTGATTGTTATTGATGAGGCTCATAATTTAGAAGAAAAGGTTAGAACTTCACTTATTGAAAGCTTTACTAAAGAAAGTATACGAAGTATTGTGATGGAAGCTAAAAATGGTATAAAGGAACCTTCCTTAAGAGAGCATATTTATGAAAAAATTAAAGAGTTAATGGGGCTTTTAAATCAAGTATTTAAGGAACTAGACATCCAAATCGATTATCAGCTTCAGAAGAGTGACAATGCAGAGGATATGGAAAAATTCTTTGTGAATCTTTATAATATCAGAGGACCAATAGGTAAGGCTGAAGGGGTTGTAAAGTATATATATAATACATTGAAAAGAAATGGAGATAACTTTATACCAGATGATATCATGGATGAAATAGATAATTTAAAGGTGTTTCTTAAAGAAATGAATACTCCTAAGAGCAATTATTTATTCTGGTTAGAGAAGGAGAGGCATATTAGAATATTTGCATGTCCTAAAAATATGGATAGTGAAATTAAGTCTTTATATTTCGATAAACTGAAAACAACAATTCTAACTTCCGCAACTATTGCAGATAAACATGAAGGAAGTGAAGAAGAGATTTATGAGTATTTTATACGGAGCACTGGATTCCCTGTAAAGGATGGTTTTTTATCATCACCAAAGGAATCGCCCTTTCCATATAATAAAAATGCAATGATATATTATGCTGAAAATATGCCTCATCCAGTTAAAGAACGTGAATTGTTTATAAAAGCTGGAGCCGATGAAATTGAGAAGCTTATTAAAATTACTGAAGGAAGAGCATTAATATTATTTACGGCTAAAAGTGATTTGAAGTCTGTTTACGAAATTCTTAAAGAGCGTAACTTAGGCTATGTACTTTTAAGGCAAAGAGCATCTTCATCACAAGATGAATTATTACATCAGTTTAAAGAAAATGAAAAATCTATTCTTTTAGCAACGGGAACCTTCTGGGAAGGGATTGATGTACCAGGGAAGGCCTTATCAAATGTTATAATTTTCAAGCTTCCATTTCCAGTACCTGATCCTATAATAGAGTATAAGAGAAATAATTGTGAGGATTTCCTCATGGAAGTAAGTGTTCCTTTAATGATAGTCAAACTTAGACAGGGAGTAGGAAGGCTTATTAGAAAGCAGGATGATAAAGGTATTGTAGCAATTTTAGACCCAAGAGTAAGTGATGGAGTTAAAAGAAGATATAAGGAAGTAGTATTTAATTCTCTTCCAATAAAAAGAAAAACCAATGATATAGAAAAGATTGAAGGATTTTGGGGTAAGATAAAATAGTATTAATAATGAAAACAAATCACATGTGAGCTTTAATTGCCATGTGATTTGTTTTTTGTTTATTTTATTATTTTAATTATGCCTTTTTTACGTGGTGGAGCTTTAGGGGTCTTAGTGCTATAGCCGAGGGCTGCACATCCCCATACTATGTGTTCTTCAGGAATTTGAAAGGAATTTAAAAGTGTTCTTATTTTGGGAGTATCACAAACGTTATTTAACTGATTAATCCAACAAGAGCCAATATTCAATGAGGTTGCAGCTATAAGAATGTTTTCTAGGGCAGCTGCACAATCAAGATTCCCAGTTTTACTGTTCCTGTCAGAAGAAATTATTATTAAGGTAGGAGCACCATGAAAATTGTATTGAAAATCTCTTTTCATATTCAGCTCTAATTTTATATCATCAGCAAGTTCTTTTAAGAGGTTAGGATTTTGAACGACAGTGAAGTTCCATGTTTGCTGATTTCTTCCGCTTGGTGCATAAGCTGCAGCATGTAGAATTAAAGCTAAATCCTCATCAGAAATTTGTTTATTGGTAAATTCCCTTATACTTCTTCTTGTGTAAAGGGTTTTTAATGTCTCATTCATACTTTATACCTCCTTCATATATGTCCTATTAAAATTATAGTATTAATGAATAGAAATTTACAATGGAATAGATTGAAATATTAATTTTATTTTGAAAATATTAAAAAGAAGTTTGTATAAGATTATTAGCTATAAAGAAAAAGTGAACAAATGATAATTATATGTGATGAAATCACAGAATAAAATAATAGGTTAAGTTAAAATTATATAAAAGGATGAAATTATTATATTAATATATATTGAAAAGGAGAAAGGGATATGGATATCGGTAATAAAAAAGTTATTATTGTTGGAGGTGTTGCAGGGGGAGCATCTGCAGCAGCAAGACTAAGAAGATTAAATGAAAATGCTGAAATAGTAATGTTTGAAAAAGGAGAGTATATCTCTTTTGCAAACTGTGGACTTCCATATTATATTGGGGGTGTAATAAAGGAAAGAGAAAACTTACTGGTTCAAACTGTAGAACAGATGTCTAAAAAATTTAACATGGATATTAGAAATTTTAGTGAAGTAATAAAAATAGATAGGGATAATAAAAAAGTTGTAGTTAAAAACCACTTAACTGAAGAGATATATGAGGAAGACTATGATGTTTTAGTTTTATCACCAGGGGCACAGCCAATAAAGCCACCAATTAAAGGGATTGAGGATGCTGAAAATTTATTTACCTTAAGAAATATACCGGATACAGATAAGATAAAAAGCTATGTTGATACTAAAGATATTAAGCATGCAACTGTAATAGGTGGAGGTTTTATTGGTCTTGAAATGGCTGAAAATCTTCATAAAAGGGGGATAAAAGTAACTTTAGTCGAAGCAAGCAGCCAGGTGATGGCACCATTAGATGAAGAAATGGTTAGTGTTATACATGATCATTTGATAGAAAAAAAGGTTGAATTAATTTTAAATGATGGTGTAGCAGCTTTTGAAAATAAGGGTCATAAGGTGATTTTAAGTAGCGGCAGAGAAGTAGTTACAGATATGATTATCTTATCAATAGGAGTTAAACCGGAGACAGCAATAGCAAAAGAGGCAGGATTAAAGCTTAACGAAAGAGGGGCTATTGTTGTTGATAAATTCATGAAAACTTCAGAGCCAAGTATATATGCCCTTGGTGATGCTGCTGAAGTTCAGGATTTTGTCAATAAACAGCAAACCATGATTCCGTTGGCATGGCCTGCAAACAGACAGGGAAGGATAGTTGCAGATAATATTTTTGGAAGAAAAACAGAGTATAAAGGAACTTTAGGTTCATCTGTAGCTAAAGTTTTTGATTATACCGTTGCCACAACTGGTAATAACGAGAAGACTTTGAAAAAGCTCGGGTTAGAGTATCAGGCAATTCATATTCATCCCAATTCTCATGCTGGTTATTATCCTTATGCAAGTCCAATTGCATATAAGTTTCTATTTAATCCTAAAACAGGAACTATCTATGGAGCACAAGGAGTAGGAATAGATGGGGTTGAAAAGAGAATAGATATTATTGCAACAGCAATAAAGGCTGGATTAAAGGCTGATGAACTTCAGGATGTTGAGCCATGTTATGCTCCACCATATAATTCAGCAAAGGATCCAGTTAATATGATGGGATATTATGCGGAAAATATTATGGCGGGATTAGTTAAAACTATTCAGTGGAATGAAGTAGATGAAATAGATAAAGGAGCTTCAGTAATTTTAGATGTAAGAGATGAGATAGAATTAGCTACAGGGGAAATTACGGATTCAGTGAATATTCCTTTGGGGCAATTAAGAAAGAGAATAAATGAAATTCCTAAAAATAAAAAGATATATGTAACTTGTCAGGTTGGTTTAAGAGGATATTTAGCATGCAGAATATTAGAAGCTAATGGATTTGAGTGCTTCAATATAGATGGTGGAGTTAAGACTTACTTATCTGTCAAAAGAGCAGAGCAGAGCATAGAAAGCCAACAGTGTAATAAAGAAATAGGAGATCATGAATCTGCGGTCATGAGCATGGGAGAGGTTGAAATGAAGGATGTAAGTGCAAAGATAACAATAGATGCATGTGGATTACAATGTCCAGGTCCAATAAGAAAAGTATATGAAGAAATTAATAAAATGCAAGAGGGGGAAGTTTTAAAAATAAGTGCTAGTGATCCTGGATTTGGTAAGGATATACGAAGCTGGTGTGAGAAAACAGGCAATACTTTGTTAAAGGGCGAAACCAATGAAGAAAAGGTGTTTGAAGCATTTATTGAGAAGGGGAAAAAAAATAATGCAATAGAAGCAGGCTGTTGTGAAGCTTCTAATGCAGTAGTTGCAGATAAAACAGGAGCTACAATGGTTGTTTTCAGCGGAGACTTAGATAAGGCAATAGCATCCTTTATAATTGCAACAGGTGCTGCATCCATGGGGAAAGAGGTTACGATGTTCTTTACATTCTGGGGATTAAATATTCTTAAGAAAAAAGATAAACCAAAGGTTGAAAAGAAAGCTATGGAAAAGATGTTCGACGTTATGCTTCCAGGACATCCAGGAAAACTGCCACTTTCACAAATGAATATGATGGGAATGGGTTCAGCGATGATTAAAAAGATAATGAAGGACAACAATGTAGATAGTTTAGAGGTTTTAATTGAAAATGCAATTAAAATGGGAGTTAAGGTTGTTGCATGTTCAATGAGTATGGACTTGATGGGAATTAAAAAAGAAGAATTTATTGATGGAGTTGAAATTGGCGGTGTGGCTTCTTATCTAGGAGCTGCAGATGATTCTGGATTAAATTTATTTATATAATTTGAAAGAGGTTTTAAAGGAGATAGTTAAGTTGGGTTAACTATCTCCTTTAAATTTAGCTTAAATAAGTATCCATACTAAAACTAAAGAACTTATAATTTGAACAGCAGCAATATAGAAACAGTATAAAGAAGTTTTTATGCCTTGAGCTAATAAATCTCTAATGAATACTCTCATACCAATTCCAGCTAGGGCAATGATTTCAAAGAAATTACTAAATTCCTTAAATGTATGAGAAAATTCGGTGTTAATAATATTAAAGGAATGAAGGGCACAGGTAATAAAAAATCCAACTATGTACCAAGGTATTTTGATTGCTGATTTATGATGATGGAGTCCGGCAATTTCTGCTTCCACATCTTCAATAGCTTTCGCGCTGCTTTTTTCTTTTATAGTAGCTAAAAGAAAAACTATAAAAACTAAAAATATTATTCTGACTATTTTATATATGGTTGCTAAATCTTTTACTTTTTCACTAAGCATATCTCCACAAGCAACAACCTGACCAACAGATTGAAGAATTCCACCAATAAAGGCAGAACTTTGTTCAACACCATTATTGAAGAATACAGAAGTTAATAAAGGAAGAATGAGCATTAATACGGTCCCAGTAACATTAACCATTGTTATTGATATACCTTTATCACGGCTATTAGAAAATATAACTGGAGCTGTGGCAGCAATTGCTGAAGAGCCGCAGACTGCGTTCCCGCTAGCCATTAGCAAACTAAAGTCTTGTGAAAAGTGCATTGCTTTTCCAATCATAATAGTGGAAAAAGTAACGATGAGCATTTCAATAATAATAAATCCAAGACCGTTAAATCCAATATGCAGAATTGAGGAGATACTAAGAGTTGCTCCGAGAAAAACTATTGATATTGAAAGTAAGGTATGCTCACAGAATTTTGTTCCTCGATTAAGAATTTCTTTTTGACCGATGGTATTTCCAACTAAGATTCCTATTAAAATAGAGAGTGTTGGGGCACCTAGCTTTGGAATATATATTGCTAAAAGCTTGCTAAGTATGGCAATACCAACGCAAATCAAGATACCAGGCAAAGTCTTAATTAAATCATTAACAGTAAAGGAAGTTTTTTTACTCATTTTCACACATCCTAACATTAAGTGAATATCTAAATATGTAATTTGGTTAATATGAACTTAATTATTTTCAGTAAGAGAACAAGTTTCTAAAATAGGTATATATGAAACTTGTTTAATAAGGATTAAAGAAATAAGTTCATAGTATAGCTTTTGTAGTTAACATAAAATAATTACAAAGAATATGCGGTAAATTATGGCTATTTATGACTGAAGGATAATTAAAGGTATAGGTGGAAGATCCATTAGTGTTGAAAAGAAAAGATGGCATTAGGTGAAGATTTTTCTTTATAGACTGAAAGAGTACCAGATGTAATGGAATTTTTAGGAGTTCGAAATTGAGAAAAGGATGCTTGTTACTAGCTACATCATCCGAAATTTTAAATTGATGAAAGCAATTTAGAGTTAGGACTGTGTTGCATACTCAATATGCTTTAGAGTTTCTTAAATAGTTTAAAGGCTGAAGAATAAATTCTTCAGCCTTTATTATTGGAGCGGAAAACGGGATTCGAACCCGCAACGTCCACCTTGGGAAGGTGGCACTCTGCCGTTGAGTCACTTCCGCGAAATATATAAGCATATAATTATAATACAATATTTACCATGAGAAGTCTATAGATTTATTAAAAAATTGAGAAATTTTACTTATAAAAATAAAAGTATTGCACATACTTTAATTAAGTTGAATTATAACTCCTTTTGGAGAGTATTGGAGGAAGAAACATATGAAGAAATGGATTTGTACAGTTTGTGGATATATACATGAGGGAGATACTCCCCCTGAAGTATGTCCTATATGCGGAGTAGGAGCAGATAAATTCAAAGAAATGGAAGGTGACATGGCTTGGGCTGATGAGCACCGCATTGGAATTATTAATGGTATAGACAATGAAATTATTGAAGGCTTAAGAGCTAATTTTATGGGTGAATGTACAGAAGTTGGAATGTACTTGGCTATGGCGCGTCAAGCAGACAGAGAAGGTTTTCCAGAAGTCGGTGAGGCTTATACACGTATTGCTTATGAAGAAGCAGAACATGCATCTAAATTTGCAGAAATGTTAGGTGAAGTTGTTATGCCAGATACTAAAGCAAATTTACAAGCTAGAGTTGAAGCTGAATTTGGTGCATGTGAAGGAAAGAAGAAGCTAGCAGGGTTAGCTAAACAGAACAATTTAGATGCAATCCATGATACAGTACATGAAATGTGTAAAGATGAAGCTAGACATGGAAGAGCATTTAAAGGTTTATTAGATAGATATTTTGGTAAATAAAATATAGTTTAAGGAGTGTTGAATATGCAAAAAATAACTTGTGATGTAACTAACTGTTCCCATAATAGTTCAGGATCTTGCTATGCAGAGCGTGTTAATATTGGAGGAGAAGGAGTATTAGCTGAAGAAGAAACTTGTTGTGGTTCTTTTTTAGATTCTAGATTATATAGTACTCTTACAAATTGCGCATCTTGTGATAAAAAGGCTGTGGAATTAGTTTGTACTGCTAATGAATGTGCTCATAATCAAAATAATCTTTGTACTTTAGATTCTATAAAGGTTTCAGGAGGTCCATCTAACATATATTCAGAGACTTTCTGTTCAAGTTTTGAAGAATAACACATAAAGAATTAACTTATTTATATATTTAATATAATAAGTTTAGGAACCTTATAACGGAGAGAAAAATCTTTTCATTATAAGGTTTTTTTATTTAACATATTTGAAGGTTATAGTATTATGAAAGTAAATGAAGAAAGGCAGGTGAGGATTGTGCAAGAAATTATTGAAGCGTTAAGTGAAAGTTTTCTTTTTAAAGAAATAAGAAAAAAAGAGTTAGATGATATTGTTGGGAAAATGATATATAGAAGATTTAAATATAAAAAGGGACAGATTATTGCTCATGAGGATGAGCCTTGTACAACCTTAGGAGTTATATTAAAAGGAGAGGTTGAAATACAAAGACTTTATTCTAGCGGGAAGACTATTGTTTTATCTAGATTTAGCAAAGGGGATGTTTTTGGAGAAGCAATTCTTTTTGCTAGCACATCTGCATATCCAGCTACAGTTGCAGCAGTAACAGACTGTGAAATTTTATATATTAACAGAGATGAAATGTTGAAGATTTTTACACAGAACGAAGTGGCTTTAAATAATTTTTTGGTTTTATTAAGCAATAAAATTATGATTTTAAATTCAAAGATAAAGAACATTTCTTTTAAATCTATAAGACAAAAGGTGATTAATTATATTCTAGTTAAAAGTAAGGATGGAATGATAAAACATATTATATTAAAAGAGAATAAGGAAGTTATTGCAGCAGAACTTGGAATTCCGAGACCTTCATTATCTAGGGAATTGATTAATTTAAGAGAACTTGGCTATATTGAATTTGATAGAGGTTCCATTGATATATTGGACCTAGAGGCTTTAGAAGCTGAAATGATGGAGTAACATAATATAAAGTATGGTTGGATATACTGGTTAAGAGCTGGTGATGTTATAGTGGAATAGTCTAAAAAGAACTTATGATACACAAATTTGTATTAGAAGATTCATAATATATTGTTGAATAATTAATAGGTATCTAGTTATAATTTAATTAATTAATTTAATTGTAAATTAAATGGGAGGAGAAATTTATGAACAAGAGAGAAGACTATATTTCATGGAATGATTATTTTATGAGTATTTCTATATTATCAGGAATGAGAAGTAAAGATCCATCTACTCAAGTTGGAGCATGTATTGTAGATGGAAATAATAGAATTATTTCTATAGGATATAATGGATTTGTTAATGGATGTAGTGATGAGGATTTCCCATGGGCTAGAGAGGGTGAATTCTTAGAGACAAAATATCCTTATGTTGTACATGCTGAGCAAAACGCAATTTTAAATGCAAGAGGAAAATCCCTTGAGGGGTGTAGGATATATGTGAATTTATTTCCATGCCATGAGTGTGCAAGAAACATCATACAATCAGGAATTAAAGAAGTGTACTATTTAAGCAATAAGTATGAGGATACTGATTCAATAAAAGCATCCCAATATATGTTTAGCAAAGCTGGCGTGAAACAAATTCAATTAACACCAAATGTAGATAAAATTGAAATAAATTTAAAGTAATTTACTGAAAGGTCGTATCATTATATGTGGTATGACCTTTTTGAACGTAATGTTTATTTTTAATTTCTGAATTCATATAAAATTATATATATTTACAATTTATAAATATAATACATGTATAAAAATGTAAAAACGTCAGCCGTTGAAATGACTAAGGTATAAAGCTGTTCAAAAAAAGTCAATGGATTTTAAAGAAATAATCTTAAGAAAATAATGTTTAAAAACATTGATAATATACTATATGTGGTATAGAATAGTCGTTATGATACTAGATATGGTATTCCAGGTTGTACTAGGAGGATATTTTATGGTTGGAGAATTAAAGATAATTAAGAGAAATGGCAGTATTGTTGACTTTGACAAAGATAAAATAGAGTATGCAATACTAAAGGCTATGAAAAATGGAAGCGGGATTTATGAGCCGGAAATTGCAAAAAAAATTGCTGAGGACATAGAAGGTGCTTGTAAGAAAAATACAACGTCACCTACAGTATACCAAGTAGAAGAAATGGTATATAAAACATTGATTACATACAAGCAAGAATTAACAGCGAGAGCATATGAAGGATATAGAGCGGTACAATCCTTTAAAAGAGAAATAAACACAACAGATGATAGTATATTAGGACTTTTAGACAAAAGTAATGAAGACGTATTGAACGAAAACTCAAATAAAAATGGAGTATTAGCTTCAACACAGAGAGATTTAGTTGCAGGAGAAGTTTCAAAGGATATATCAAGAAGAAAACTTATTCCAGCGCACATTGTACATGCACATGATGAAGGCGTATTACATTATCATGATATGGATTATGCAATGCAACCAATTCATAACTGTATGCTTATTAACTTAGAGGATATGCTTACTAACGGTACAGTAATAAATAATAAGCTTGTTGAAAGTCCAAAGTCATTTGGAACAGCGTGTACAATTGTAACACAGATAATAGCTCAAATTGCTAGTGGACAATATGGTGGAAATACAATAACAATTAAGCATATAGCACCTTTCTTAAGAGTGTCATATGATAAATATTATGGTAGATATAAGCAAAAGTACTCTGAAGAAATGGCTCGTGAACTTGCTGAAGAAAGAATGATGGAAGAGCTTAAGTCAGGAATTCAGACTATTAGATATCAGCTTTCTACATTACATACAAGCAATGGTCAAGCGCCGTTCTCAACAATTTATTTAGAAATTGAAGAAGGCAGTGAGTATGAAAAAGAAATGGCTTTAATTTGTGAAGAAATGATTCTTCAAAGATTAGAGGGAATGAAAAATTATAAAGGACAGCCAATTGGAGAGGAATTCCCTAAACTTGTTTACTTATTAGATGAACATAACTGTTTAGAGGGTGGAAAATACGATTATATTACGAAACTTGCAGCTCAGTGTAACACAAAAAGATTAGTTCCAGATTATCAATCAGCTAAGATTATGAGAATGAACTATGAAGGAAATACATTCCCTCCAATGGGTTGTAGATCTCACCTTAGTCCATGGAAAGATGAAAATGGAAATTATAAGTGGTACGGAAGATTTAATCAAGGTGTTATCTCTTTAAACTTAGTTCAAGTAGCATTAACTGCAGATAAAGACATGAATAAGTTCTGGGAGATTCTTGAGGAAAGATTACAGCTATGTAAAGAAGCACTATTAGTTAGACATAATCTTTTACTTGGAACAACTTCAGATGTATCACCTATTCACTGGCAGCATGGTGGTATAGCTAGACTAGAAAAAGGTGAAAAGATAGATAAGCTATTAAAAGATGGTTATTCTACTTTATCTTTAGGTTATGTTGGAGTTTATGAAATGACTCAAGCAATGCTTGGTGTTTCTCACACAACTAAAGAAGGCGAAGAATTTGCTCTAAAAGTAATGAACCATTTAAATGATACGTGTCAAAAGTGGAAGGCTGAAACAGGATTAGGTTTTGGATTATATGGAACTCCAGGTGAGAGTTTAACTTCAAGATTCTGTAGAATTGATAAGCAGAAGTTTGGAGAAATAGAAAATGTAACGGACAGAATGTATTATACAAACTCATATCACGTACATGTTACTGAAGAAATAGATGCTTTCAGTAAGTTGAAATTTGAGAGTCAGTTCCACGATATCAGTTTAGGTGGATGTATAAGTTATGTTGAGGTTCCAGACATGAGTAAAAACCTAGAGGCTGTTGAGCAGATAATTAACTATATATACCACAATATTCAATATGCAGAGATTAATACAAAGCCAGATGTATGTTATAAATGCGGCTATACAGGGGAGATTAAGCTAGATAAAGGCTTAGAGTGGTATTGTCCAAACTGTGGAAATAAGGATAAAAATGAAATGCAGGTTATGAGAAGAACTTGTGGTTATATAGGCTCTAATATGTGGGGAAAAGGTCGTACTCAAGAGATAGGACAAAGGGTACTTCACTTATAATTTATTGTGAGGTGAAAGTATGAAATATACTAAGATTAAGGATAATGATGTTGCAAATGGTGTGGGAATATCTATGTCTTTATGGACACAGGGATGTCCTCATCGTTGTGAAGGGTGTTTCAATGAAGAAACCTGGGATTTTAACGGTGGACAAGAATTTACCGAAGAAAATCTTAAATATATATTAAGTAATATTGATAAGCATGGTGTTGAAAGAAATTTAGCCATTCTTGGTGGTGAGCCACTATGTCCTCAGAATGTTGAGGGGGTATTGGAGCTTTGCAGAGAGTTTAAAAATATGTATCCTAATAAAAAAATATATATTTGGTCTGGATATATTTTTGAAGAATTTAGTGAGCTGCAAAGGGAAATACTAAATTATGTTGACATACTTGTTGATGGACCTTTTCAACTTCCTAATAGGAATTTATCACTTACTCTTAGGGGATCATCTAATCAAAGAGTTATTGATGTGAAAAAGACTTTAGAAAATAAAGTTTTGGTGCTAAGTTCTTTGAATTCTTAAGATTTAAACTAAAGTTATATATGTTGTTTAGGCCTTACCTATGTGTTAACATAGGTAAGGCTATATTAATATATTTTACTAAAGATGAAAGGTTTGAAAAAACATGGAAAAACTATTCGCAGTTATAGGTATGGCACTGTGTATTGGTGTAGCATACTTGTTTTCAACAGAAAAGAATAATATTCAATGGAGAAGTGTTCTTGTAGCCTTCTTTGGACAACTTTTATTAGCAGTGCTGCTGATAAAAACACCATTATGGAAAGGAATAGAATGGTTAGCTAACGGTTTTACCTGGGTGATTATTCAATCTACTGAAGGAATAAGCTTTGTATTTGGTGGCATAACTGAAAACTATGTATTTTTTATAAATGCATTGCTTCCAATAGTGTTTATAAGTGCACTTATGGGAATTTTATTTCATTTTAATGTTTTACAAAAATTTATATCCATAGTAGGAAAGTTTGTTGCTAGAATTTTAAGGGTAGATACTTTGGTTGCAGTAAATGGAGTTGCCAATATGTTTCTAGGACAGTCAGAAAGTTTATTTGTAACAAAATCTTATCTTCCAAGTGCAAAGGATTCAGTTATTTTTGCAACACTTGTGGGAGGAATGACATCTATTAGTGCATCAGTGGTTGGATTGTATGCATCTTATGGAGCTTCAATGGAGTGGATTATTGTTTCAATGCCACTGACCGTATTCAGTACTTTTGTTTTAACTCAAATAGTAATGCCTACTCAGTATGATGCTGGCAAAATCGAAATTGAAGATGATAAAGGTGTTAATGTTATTGAAACTATGATGAATTATGCTATGGCTGGATTTAAAGGTGTTATTGGTATAGCAGTTGCTTTAATAGTATTTTTATCAATAGTTGCAATGATAAATAACTTTATAGGAATTTTTGCTCCTGGAGTTACACTTCAATCAATGCTTGGAATAGTATTTAAACCATTAGCTATATTAATGGGAGTTCCTTCAACTGAGTTACAGTTAGCTTCGGAAATATTAGCTACAAAGCTTGTAACTAATGAAGCAGTAGCCTTTGGGTTACCACAGTTTGCTATGCTTTCAGCAAATACAAAGGCAATGATAACAACTGCACTTTGTGGCTTTGCAGGGATTGGAAGTATAGGTATATTAATTGGAGGATATTCAGCGGTAGCACCAAATAAAATTAATGTGGTTGCAAAGCTTGGAGTTAAGGCTTTAATTGTTGCAACAGCAGTAAATTTATTAACTGGAGCTGTAGTTGGTTTAGTATTATAAGATTTTAAACAACTATATAAGAAAAATTTATATTAAGTAATCCTTGAGGCTGTGATAAACAGCTCAAGGATTTTTTTATTTTGACGACATAGTGGACATGCTTTGGAACATATAACGTAAGAGGAGAAAATTAGAAAAATTCATAGAAATAAAGGTGAAAAAATAAATTAAATACTGTATCAATTACAGTTGTACTTGCATTCATAATAATATAGCAATATAAGGAGGGTGTACATGGATATAAATAACTTTGTTAATATGGAATTTTTAGCTGGGTTCACTGGTACCATCGTTGGTGTGGAACTATTAGTTTATTGTACAAAGGGATTACCAATTATAAAAAAAATTCCAACTAAAGTTTACACATTTTTATTAGCTGTAATTCATCTACTTATAGTAAAATATGTAACAGGAAGCTTTACTTTAACTTTAGGAAATGCATATTTATTAATTATAAATTCACTTTTAATTTCAACTATTCTCTGTGGTGGTTATGATGTGGCTATTGGAAATATACAAATTCCTAAAATTACTAGTGGGCAAAAGAAAAACATCAGCATAGATATTCAACCAAGCACTGATAATGGACAAGAACAAAATGCTGAAAGTAATAAAACACCAGAAAGCAATATGACTACAGCTGCGACTATAGCTACGCCGGTAGAAGAGAATACAAGTTTAAGCAATCAAAGGAGAAATAGCAATACAAATGATAAAATAAATTAATATCATAATAAAATATAATTAAATTATTTTTTATAAAAGGTGTCATGTTTGATGCCTTTTATTTTATTTCTGAAAATGGATAAATTATGTAGAAAAATAATGGAATAGAGAGTATAATGTATGTTGTAGAAAAAATACAAAATTATATATGAAGTTGTAGAAACTTCAGTTAGCTTTGCTGGGAGGAAATATGCTAGAGACTATATTAATAGCCTTTTTGGTGGCTAAATTAAAAGGATATGATATTAAGCTTATATTTAAAAGCTGGGCAATATATCCAATCATAGTTATGGAAATCATTAATTGTATTGTACAAGTTATGATTTTTTCAGGTAATTATTCTGCAGTAAGCTATTTAGCTATGTCAAAAAGCTTTTATTTAGCAATATATTTATGTTTAGTGTATAAATATGAAATTTATAGTAGTGCAATTATTGGTTCTGCATTTATGATTGGTGGGGGACTTCTAAATGATTTAGCTATAAAAGCTAATAATGGATTTATGCCGGTTTATCCAACATTATCATATTTGACTGGATATACTAATTCTGAAATGTTTAATACAATACAAGATATACATATATTGGGGAATAGTGAAACTAATTTAAAAATATTAACTGATTTTATTGATTTGGGATATAGTGTATTAAGTATTGGTGACGTATTTATAAGGGTATTTGTATTTTTGATAGTATATAATGTTATAAAAAGAGCAAATGCAATGACAGCGGGAGGAAAAATTACATGTTAAAGTTATCTATTTTTGAATTATTTGCGAGGCTAATACCAGAGGTATTAGTATTTATATTTGCAGCATATGTTTTTACTAAAACTAAGATTGAGAGTAAGCAATTTATTATTTCTGCAGTACTATTAGGAATATGCGTTTTTACTATAAGAATGTTGCCTATTAATTATGGAGTGCACACTATCTTGAATATTATCATGCTTACTATAATTGCGTGTACAGTTATAAAGGCAGATATAATAGATGGAATAAAATCTTCGCTTTTAACTGCAATTATTTTATTTGCATTAGAAGGTATTAATATAATGATATTACGTATGTTAGTTGGTGAAAATTTAGAAAATATAATTTCTAATCCAGTTACAAAGACACTATATACGTTACCTTCTTTGATAGGATTACTAGTAGTAGTATGGATATGCTATAGACAATTAAAGAAAAGAAAGAAGTTAAAAGATGATTAGTATAGAAGGTATATGTAATAAAATATCTAACACTATTTCAAGAGAACTGAATTTAGATAGTGAAAAAACAGCAGTGATTAATTATGGAATCTTTGCATTTATTCAAATGTTGATGTCAATATTGATAGTTTTTTTGGTCGGATTTATTTTTAATGTAGCAATTGAGTCTTTAATAATATTGTTAACAATAAGTATATTACGACAACAATCGGGTGGCATTCATGCAAGTTCACCAAGGATATGCACAATAATTGGTACAATATTAAGTGTTGGTATGGCTGTTGTTATTAAAAAAGCTAATATTGATTTAGAAATTATTTATGTTGCAGGTGTGATAATTTTTATATGGTCATATTATAGTGTATATAAGCTTGTTCCTGTAGATAGTCCAAGTAAGCCAATTAAAACTGAAGCAAAACGTAAACGGTTAAAGAAAAGCTCTTTACTGATTCTAAGTGTCTATCTAATAATTGTATTAGGAAGTATTTTACTGTATTATGCTACAAGAAAAGCAAACCTGTTAGTGTACTCAGGATGCATCTACATAGGGTTGATGTGGCAAATATTTTCGTTAACAAGATGTGGACATGTAGTATTAGGAAAATTAGATGCTTTATTTAAATAATTATTAAATAGGAGGGAGCTAATATAATGAAAAAGAAACTATTTATGACTGTTGCAACAGTAGCAACTTTAGTTGCTTCTTTTGTAGCAACATCAGCATGTTGGGCATGTTTTTATCAACCAGAAGAGCCAAAATCTTTAAGAGACGAATAATCTATGTAATGGGACTGGAGAAATCTAGTTCCATTATATCTATGAGGGATGAAAATGAGCAAAGTTGAGAAAAGTAAAAGGAAGCAACTTAGTGAAATTGTTTCAGTAGTTAAGTTATCATCATTATTATTTGTTGGTATAATAGTGTGTAAGTATATATTTACTGATGGTAGAATAGCGCCTAATTCTGCAGTTGCATATTATACAATAATGTCCATAATTTTACCGATTTTTGTGTTAGTTTTAATATATTTTATGTGGACATTTTCATCAAAGAGTAAGATGAAAAATAAATATGGTAATCTAATTAGCAATATTGAAACAGTAGCATTTATTATTATTTTTACAGTTGTTATATTTGTTTGTGGTGCTTATGAAAGTGAATATAAATTTTTATATTTATTTATTATAATAACTACAACTATTGAGTCTGGAATGAAAAAAGGAGTTATTGTTTCGTTTATATCATCTATAATAATACTTGCAATGGATTTGATAATGGTTCCAGGAGATATAAATGTGTATTTTGAGAATGATTTAATTTTAGCAGGTATTTTTGTTTTAACTGCATGGCCATTGGGTTTTTACGTTAAGATTGAAAGTGAGCATATTAAACAGTTAGAAGATCAAGTTAATATAGATGGGCTTACAGGTGTGTACAATCATAGATATTTTCATGATGAATTAAGAAAGAAAATTATGCAAGGAAAAATGGAGCACAAACCTGTGTCCATGATTTTTATTGATATAGATTATTTTAAGCATTACAATGACCTTTATGGGCATCAAAAAGGTGATACTATTTTAAGAGAGATGGCAACGGTCATTAAAGAAAATGTTGATCTGGATAATATTGTTGCTAGATATGGGGGAGAAGAATTTGCAATTATTCTTCCAAATACCAGAGAGGATATTGCAATGAGAATTGCAGAAAATCTTAGAGCAAAGATTGAAAACACTTACTTTGAAGGGGAAGAAAATCAGCCTAATGGTAAAATTACAGCATCCTTTGGAATTTCAGTATATCCTGATAAGGCTAAGGATGATATGGATTTGATTAAAAGTGCAGATGACGCATTATATAGGGCTAAATTCTTTAATAAAAACAGAGTAGAGGCATATACCTCAATCTTGGATGATATAAAACAAAACATTAGTGATGAGAAGGATATTGAGCTTGTTGCATCAATAAAAACTTTAATCAGTGTTATTAATGCTAAGGATAGATATACCTATGGTCATGTTGAAAGAGTTGTTATTTATAGCAGGCTTTTAGCTGATCAGTTAAAGCTATCAGAAAAAGAAAAAGCAACGTTGATATATGGTGCATATATGCATGATATAGGTAAAATTAATATAGCTAAGGATATATTAGTGAAAAAAATGAAGTTAACTAATGATGAGTGGGGGGAATTAAAGCAGCATCCTAATAACGGAGTTGAAATCATTAAACCTGTTGAATCTTTAAAGGATGTAATTCCACTAATTCAGTTCCATCATGAGAGATTTGATGGAAAGGGATATCCACATAATCTCAAGGGGGAAGATATACCGTATCTTGCAAGAGTACTAACTGTTGTTGATAGCTTTGATGCGATGACTTCTAATAGGCCTTATAATAAGCGCAAGACTTACGAGGAAGGCGTGGAAGAGTTACGTAAATGTAGTGGAGCACAATTTGATCCAGACATTGTAGAGGCATTTATCAAGGTCATTACAAGTAAAACCGGTCAGATATGTATCGGCAAGATAGAGGCTGGCAGTGAGGCTGCGGTAGATTCAATTTCAACGTTGACTTATGATGAGTATAATTTAAAACTTTAATTATAAAAGGAACTTCTAGTGAATAGAAGTTTTTTTTATTTTGGAAAAAAATTATGCTATAAGAGAAATAAATTAAAAATTTAATAGGTGTTAAAATATATGATTATGTGGACATTAAAATGTCAATCATATAATAGAGATTATTCTTAAGGGTTTATAACAAAAAAACTAAGGAAGGATAAGACTATGGATAAAGGTGTAAATAATTATGAGGGAGTTTTACCAGGCAGCAATGTAGTAAATATTACGGAATCTATAGTAGATGAAATTATGAAGCTTTTAACGAAAGAAGAGGTTAAGGGGTATTTAACCCCACAGGAAAAGAAAAAATATTTTCATTGCCTGAATATGCTTAGTGAAGTATATAAAGATAAGAAAAAGATTTAATGGTTGAAGATAAAAAGGGCGCCATGCGTCCTTTTACTTTGAGCATAAATAAAATTTGAATGAGATTAAACTTTACAGTTAGGTGATTGTATATAAGTTGTATATGGTGAGGTGTTATGAAGTAAAAAGGTATATTCAAGTATAAACATCAAAGTGAATTTTGAGAAAATGGATGGTGAGTATATAGGAGGGAACATATGGTCCTAGTGATATGGACAAGATATCAATGCTATGAAATTTATGCATAGAATTGATAAAGGCATATATGTTACTTTCAGCATTGATTTTAGGAGCAGGAGCTTTAGGTTTTAGAAAAAAATCATAATTATTAATATAAGGAGATGAGGAAACCCATCTTTTTATTATTAGTTTATATGAGATTTTATATGTTAGTGGTATCATAAGGAGTAGTGCACCTTAATGACTGTACAAATTGAAGGAGTTGAATAAAACAGGGATATAGGTTAGAATACTTTAGGTGATAATATGAATGGCATTAAGTCGAGGTATGGGGGCGATTAAGTGAAATTATTAAAGTTTTTGTTAAGTAGAATGGTCATTGTCGGAATCATTCTTGCCATACAAGTAGCTTGGTTTGTTGGTATTTTAGCTACGTTTAGTAATTATTCTATGCAGATTTCTTTTGCATGTGCATTACTAAGCTGGGTAGCAATAATTTGGATTATAAATAAACCGGAGAATCCGGCATATAAAATAGCATGGATAATACCAATTTTAACTTTCCCAATTTTAGGAGGTCTGCTATATTTAGCATTCGGAACTAAAAAGCCATCTAAAGCTATGAGAGAGAAGCTTGCGAAAGTTATTGGTGAAACCAGACACTTTTTAAGACAGAATGAGGCTGTATTTGAGGAAGTTAGAACTCTTGATGAACATGTTGCTGGACAAGCATATTATATTGCAAATTCAGCAGGGTTTCCAATTCATAAAAATACAGAAGTTCAATATCATAAAATTGGAGAGGAAAGCTATAAAATTCTTCTTGAAGAGTTAAAGAAAGCAAAACACTTTATATTTATGGAATACTTTATAATTGAAGAGGGGCACATGTGGAATAGTATTCTTAAGGTATTAGAGGATAAAGCAAAAGCGGGAGTAGATGTAAGACTTTTGTATGATGATGTAGGGTGTGTATCATTACTTCCTTATGGATATCATAAGCAAATGGAAGCTAAAGGAATAAAATGTATACCGTTTAATCCTTTTATACCAATTTTTTCTGTGGCTATGAATAATAGAGATCATAGAAAAATAACTGTAATTGATGGACATACTGCTTTTAGCGGAGGCATTAATCTAGCTGATGAATATATAAATGAAAAAGTCAGATTTGGACATTGGAAAGATACAGGAATTAGAATTAAAGGTGAAGCAGTATGGAATTTCACTCTGATGTTTTTACAGATGTGGAATGCATATAGAAAGACTGATGATGATTATGAAATATTCAGACCACATGTAAATAAAGAAGATATATTTACTTCTGATGGATTTGTACAGCCATATGGAGACTCACCATTAGATGGAGAGATAGTTGGTGAAAGTGTATATATGAATATACTTAACAATGCAAAGAGATATGTATATATTTTTACACCATATTTAATTATTGACAATGAAATGACAACAGCGTTATGTTTAGCTGCTAAAAGAGGGGTTGATGTTAGAATTGTAACCCCAGGGATCCCTGATAAGAAGACAGTGTTTAGATTAACTCAATCTTACTATGCTCAGTTAATAAAAGCCGGAGTAAAGATTTATGAATATACACCTGGATTTATTCATGCTAAAAGTTTTGTATGTGATGATGAGGTTGCAACAGTAGGTACAATAAATATGGATTATAGAAGTTTATACCTTCATTTTGAATGTGGTGTGTTTATGTATAAGACTTCTGCTATAAGGGATATTAAAGCAGATGCTTTAGACACTATAGCTAAGAGTAAGGAGATAACAATCGAAGACTGTAATCGTGGGTTAATTATTGGGTTAGGACAGGCAATTCTAAGAGGTTTTGCACCGTTAATGTAATATGAAAAAGGCTTTACTATTAATATAAATTGATAGTAAAGCTTTTGTATGATTGACAATGAGATGTAAACGATGTAATATTAATATATGAAGTAAATATTTGTGAATTTGGGTTTGATAATTTTTTTATCAATTAAAAGGGAAGTTGGGTGAAAATCCCACGCGGTCACGCCGCTGTAAGAGAGGAGTTTTCTTCTATTGAGCCACTATTTATATGGGAAGGCAGAAGAAAATTATGATACTTGAGCCAGAATATCTGCCTATTTTCTGCCACTAATTCTACGAGGGATGGAAGGGGGCGATTAAATCTTGGTAACATGATTTGTTGACTTTTAGCCATTTGGTCTAAAGGTCTTTTTTTATTTAAGCTTTCAAAAATTATGATAGGAGTGTTGATAAAAATGAAAAGAGCTCAATTTAATGTAGAAGGTTTAGCCACTGTTACAGAAGATTTATGTAAAGTAATAGAGCGTATAGATGTTGTTATGGATAATTATAATGAGGAGAATATTTTAAATGTAAGAGTTTTTAATGATTCTTTTGATAAGTTTATGGATTTAATAGGAAAGTATATGGGAAAGTGTTTAGTTACGATTAGTGAACCATATAATGATGGGTTATTTAGTGTAAGTGTTGATAAATCAGTTGATGCAGGGATTTTACCTGATATTGATAATGAGTTTTATAGAGAGTTGAAGTTGTTTAATAAAATTAAGAGTGCTAAGCCTGATGATTATTATTACACAGCGTACAAATTCTATGGCAAAAATAATGAAAAGATAAAAAAATTATATAATCATATGGTTAAATATACAAATAACTTTATTAAATATTAAAGAGATTATAACATAGATATATAATTATTTATGTTGTTATAAAAATGAATATAAATAGCTTTTAGGTTTCTGTAAAGAATTAATAGGGAAGTTAGTGTGAATCTAACACAATCCCCGTTGCCGTATTGAATGATGGAGCAAGCAGGATAAAATATATGTTTTCAGGCAATAGCTTGAATAGCATTGTTAAATCAGCCACTGACTATTTGTTGGGAAGGTGCTTGCAAAAGATGATCTCTAAGTCGGAAGACCTGCCTAGAAGTTAAAGCGATGTCCTTTCGGGTTGAAGAGGTTATTATGCACTTTTTATATTTTAATAATAAGTTAAATCCTAAATTGCTAATTTAGAGTTTATGAACTTGTTTATTCTATTATAGAATAAAAATTAAAAATATAAATGTGATTAAAAGCTAAACATTCTTATGCATTAGTTATAAAGATGTGTTTGGTTAATTTTAATGAGCTGTATAGCTATCCTCTGCTTCATGGACATGAAGCAGATTTTTTTGTAAAAGGACGAAGGCTTTACTATTTATATTAATAATAATATAGAAAGGAAGTCGGGAAAATGAAAAGAAACATTAAAAACAAAATCAAAGCTGCGCTAACAATAATAGGAGGTTTACTAATAGGTTTACCAACCCATGCTTTTGCAGACTCAGTAGCTAAAGTGCAATCAGAAAGTCAGGATATAAGAGGTTATATATTGGTAGTTAGTCTTCTTGGCATATTAATTTTGCAATTAATTTATCCATTAAGAAAAGAATTTAAAAAAAGTAGATAAAAAGCAAAAAGAGAAGCTGTCCATGTAGAGCATACAATGGACAGCTATTTTTATGTTTCAAAATAATTTTGAAACATTATGTATTAATTTGGATAAGTTGAGAGAAATATGGGGTATATAGATGTGTTATGTAAAATAAAAATGAAAAGTTCTTTTTTAGCGGAGGTATAAAATAGTATATAATATAAATAATACTTGGAAAATATTTCTAAAATTTTGATATATTAAAGAAGGTGTTGACATTGAAGAATATAAAATGTATGAAATGTGGAAAAAGGTTAGAGGAAAATAAAAGTTATTGTACATATTGTAAGTATACTAATAATTTAGAAAGCGGATATATTGATGAAAGTACAATAATAAGTAAACCAGGAGAAAAAAGAGTACTGGATTATAAAAAGATTGCAAAAAAAACTTTCATTGCAGTAATAACTACTGCAATGATTGGATTAGCTTCAGCAGGCACAGTATTTATTTTATCTGCAGATAAAGAAATGAAAGTATCTATGGGGCTTATGTCCACTTCAGGTATAGCGCTTAAAAAAGAGGTTAAAGAGCTTCTTAGAGGTGTAAAATTTGGAATGTCTAGAGAAGATATAACAGGTTTAGAAAGTAAATATAGTGATTCGGTTAAAGAGTTAAATAATGAAGATTATATTACTTATACAGGGTGTAAATATGGAGGATATGAAGGTAGAACTACATATAGGTTTACTGCTAATAATTTGAGTGAAATTTCCGTTGTTTTTTATCCGCAAGAGGATACAAAGGCTACTTATGACAGTCTGATTTCAACATTTACTAAAGAATATGGAGAACCAGTGAAGACTGAAGATGAAACAGAAGCTGCAACAGTTACTAATTGGAATAATGGGAAATTATCTGTAAAGCTGCAATTAGGAGAATATATTAATTTAATAATAATCCCTGAAAATAAAGAGAAGAATTAAATGCATATAAAATGGCTTACCCTGTGTTAGTGGTAAGCCATTTTATATGAAGCTCCTTTTCATGTCCATTCAAATGAGTGCTCTTCTGAGTAAGTTCGAGGAACTAAATCAAAGATTTAGACTTTCACTTATAGATATTTTAAGGAAGTACAAATTATTATTTATTAGTACTAATCTTTGAATAACAAAGTTTACATATGTTTATAACCTTACCTTCATCATCCTTCTTAGTCCATGCTAACCTTAAGCGTGGTCTTCCACAAACTGGACAAGTTCCCCTCCAGCCTGCATTTTTTTTTATTATTTTACCTCTTCGTTGTTTACCCATTTTTCATCTCTCCTTTCAATAAATTATATTAGGAAGAAGAAAAGTTATGACTAAAAATTTTATAATGTAGAATAATAATTACATGAATTTCCTTGACACTTTGTTTTTTTAAAAGTATAATTGTTAGAAATTTATATATCTTAAGTGGGTGGAGGATTGTATAATGCAAATGAACGACGTAGTTATCCCTAAAGGATATAGAAGTCAGGGTACGCTAATAGAAACGGAAATACATATAAAAAAAATTAAGGATTTTTTTGAAAAAGAATTATTTAAAGCATTAAATTTAACAAGAGTATCAGCCCCTTTATTTGTAGATTCGAGTAGTGGGTTAAATGATAATATGACTGGTTATGAAAGACCAATAGTTTTCAGAGCATCAGCTGCAGGTAAGGATGTTGAGATTATTCAATCATTAGCAAAGTGGAGAATTATGAGTCTTCATAGATATGGTTTTTGTGAAGGACAAGGATTATATACTGATATGCATATAATCAAAAAAGATGATACAATGGATAATCTTCATTCCATATATGTTGACCAATGGGGATGGGAAAAGGTTATCAGCCAGGATGAAAGAAATGAAGCCTATTTAAAGTCCATAGTTAGATCTATTTATGGGGTGTTTAGAATAACTGAATCCTTTGTGAATAGTGAGGTTACTGCTACAGGCCATAAGCTTCCACAAGACATTTTCTTTATTACAGCACAAGAACTCGAGGATAAATATCCAGACTTGAATCCAAGGGAAAGAGAACAGGAGATTTGTAGAGAGCATGGTGCTGTATTTATAATGAAGATTGGAGATGCTCTTAAATCAGGAGAGAAGCATGATGGTAGAAGTCCGGATTATGATGATTGGAATTTAAATGGCGACATTCATTTTTGGTATCCATTATTAGATACTTCTATGGAAATTTCATCCATGGGTATAAGAGTTAATGAAGAAGCTTTAGAACGACAGCTTAAATTAGCAGGAGCTGAAGATAGAAGACAGTTATATTTCCATAAGGCTCTTTTAAAAGGAAAACTTCCTTATACAATAGGAGGAGGAATTGGTCAGTCTAGAGTTTGTATGTACTTCTTAAATAAAGCTCATATTGGTGAAGTTCAAGCTTCAGTATGGGATGAAAAGATTGTTACAGCATGTAGAGAAAATGGTATAAATCTATTATAATATTTTAAGCATTAACCTATAGTAAAATAAGAACTGTTTTACTATAGGTTTTATGATTTTAAAATTACAACAAGAAATTATTTATTTGAACTATAAGCGAGGGAGAAGAAAAATGATAAGAGAGATACAAAAGGATATTTATCAGATAGAAGTAGTTTTACCCAATAATCCATTGAAGATATTGAATGCATACTTAATTAAGGGAAAAGATAGAAATTTATTAATAGATACTGGTTTTGCAAAGAAAGAGTCTTATGAAAGTCTTTTAAGGGGACTTGATAAATTGAATATAGATATGAAAAAAACTGATGTATTTTTAACTCATCTTCATAATGATCATATTAGTTTGGTTAAGTATATTATTGAAGATAATTGTAAAGTGTACATGCACCCATTAGACCAGAAAGCTTTAAGGTTGCTTAATGATAAAGCAGTTTGGAAAAGTGATGAACAATTTAATGAGGAAATGGGATTTCCAAAAGGTCGAATTGGTGAGGCTTTAAGCAGTTTTAGAGATTTGAAGGAAATTGAAAAACAACCTAAAGAGTTTATTTATGAAGATATATTTGAAGGTGATATTATAAAGGTTGGAGAATATGAATTTAAATGTATTTTAACGCCTGGACATACTCCAGGACATTGTTGTTTGTATGAAGAAAACAATAAGATTTTAATTGGTGGAGACCTGATTTTGGACAAGATAACACCTAATATATCTTTAAATAATAAACAGTGGCTTGGTAATCCATTAGAAGCATATATTGATAGCTTAAATAAGGTGAAGAAGCTTCAGATAGATATCATATTACCTTCCCATAGGAATTGCATAAATGGTGCTAAGAGTAGGATTGAAGAGTTAAAGGAACATTCCTATAAAAGACTTGAGGAAGTTATGAGAGCGTTACAGGCAAAACATATATCATGTCCATATGATTTAGCTGGATGTATGAATTGGAATATAAGAGCAAGAAGCTGGGAGGAGTTTCCTTTAACTCAGAAGTTTTTTGCACTAGGAGAAACTATGGCTAATCTTGTGTATTTAGAAAGCAAAGGATTAGTCGAAAGAGATATTATTCAAGGAAAGATATACTTTAGTATTTCAACAATTGGTCTTTCAGTTCTTAGTAATAAAGCATAATTTTTAAAACAAAGATTCAGATTATGTCTATCTGCCATTCCTAATGATGGGAGAAGGCGAATAATAGATGAATCTTTGTTTTTTATTTCTTAAAAAAATAAAGGACAACGGGTATAAATGTTGAATTACTAGAAAATGGAGGTAACATTATGGAGGAAAGGATGAATACTTATGGGGAAAAAGAAAAGAAAGTCGGAGGCTAAAGTTAAAAAAGAAGCAGATGTTCAAAAGAATATTTTATATATAAAGCCAGAGGTAGAGTTAAAGGATGTTTTAAGGGATAGAAGTATAAATAGCAAGGTTATACCTAGTGCGTGTAGTTTAAGAGACGTGTTACAACATTTAAGTGAGAAGAACTGGAATATATCAAAGCTTAAAAAGTATGAAAAAAGCTGTTGCGAGGCATATAAATTAAATCAAGTTTTGGGGATGCTTAAAGATTTTGAGGAAAAATACTGGAAAGAAATATTGAGAATAAATGTATTATCTACCTATGGTGAAGATATTGGTGCAAATTGTGCAGCAATTTACCTAGTAGGATATGTTGCGGAAAAAATGGGGGCTGGAGAGCATATGATGCAGGAATATTGTAAGCTTGCGGGTATCACTGAAAAGGAGATTTGCGTTAAAGCCATTTACAATACTGGAAAAAATGATGGCGAGTATCTTGGAATTCTAAATGAAGATGGAACTATAGCTGATTGGGATTTCTTAGAAAAGTGGGTAATGGGATAAAATCTGTGAATGGTTGAGATAAGGCTGTTTTGAAATGTTTATGTTTCAAAGCAGCTTTTTATTTATGAGAACCAGTTATAAGTGAATTTGGACTACTGGTGGTACTTTAAGTGTTCGAATTGAAGTAGTATTATAAAAACATAATATTACGAGAATCGGAGGGCACAAGTATGAATTCATTTATTAGTCCAGATAATACCTGGGTATTATGGACAATTTTAATAGGGATTGCAGCTATAAGTATAGTACTTGAACAAAAGTACAAATGGGCGGCAAGAATAACGGGAGCAATAATAGCTTTAATTGGAGCAATTTTACTAGCAAATTTAAAAATTATACCAACTGAAAGTTTGGTTTATGACACTGTATGGGATTATGTAGTTCCTATAGCAATACCATTATTATTATTAAAAGCAGATTTAAGAAAAATAAGGAAAGAAAGCGGAAAAATGTTTGGAGTGTTTCATATCTCAGCATTAGGAACGATCATAGGGACATTTATATCTGCGTTTCTATTTGCATCAGTTATACCTTATGTATCAGAAATTGCAGGTATGATGACTGGCAGCTACATTGGTGGAGGGGTAAATTTTGTTGCAATGACTTCAAGTTTTTCAACTCCAGAGAATATAACAAATGCTACTATAGTAGCGGATAATTTAGTAATGGTTGTATATTTCTTTATTGTAATGTCTATACCTTCCATGAAATTATTTAAAAAGTGGGAAATGGCAACTGAGAATAATAATGAAGAAAAAGGTTCAGCAAGTTATTGGACAAAGAAAGAGATATCTTTAAAAGATATAGCGGTATCCTTAGCAATTGCCTTTTCAGTAGCATGTGCATCAAATCTACTTTCGTCATTTATAGGATCAGTAGTGCCAGATACAACAGCCTTATTCAGGATGTTAAAATCTATTTTTGGAAATATGTACTTAATAATGACTACCTTAATGTTGATTGTTGCTACAATGTTTTCGAAGCAGTTAGAGGAAATTAATGGTGCAGAAGAGATAGGAACATTTTTAATATATTTATTTTTTGTAGTACTGGGGGTCCCAGCATCTATTTCGGAGATAATCAAAAATGGAGCGTTTATATTACTATTCTGTATATCTGCAGTGATGATTCACTTAATTGTTACTTTAGGAATAGGTAAGATGATGAAATGTAAGTTGGACGAACTGCTTCTTGCATCTAACGCATGTATAGGTGGACCAACTACGGCAGTGGCAATGGCAATTGCAAAGGGCTGGAATGGATTAATTGTTCCAGTGATGGTATCAGGAGTATGGGGATACGTTTTAGGGAATTATGCAGGTGTGTTAGTTGGAAATATTCTTCAAAATCTAATTTAAATATATAACAAATTAAAGCTAAAAGTTTCTAATATGATGTGATTAGAAGCTTTTAGCTTTAATAAAATAAGGAGTTTAATAAAGGGATTATATTGGGGTAAAGCTCAGGTTTATATATCTAAAGCTAAAGAATACTCCTTTTTGTCTTTACGGCACTCTAGAATTTCGACGATATCAGTCATAGTGAAAAATTGAAGTTTAATATCACTATTAGCCTTAAGTTGGTTCATGTACTCAAGAGCGTTGGCGTGGATGCTTCCAGTTGTAATGATATAACCAGTTTTAACATTATTAGCAACCATGGCTCCAACAAGTTTTTGGCATATTTCACGACCTATTGTAAAATCTAAATCTTCTTTTGTAACAAGTTTTCCGCCTTCGTGAGCCTGGATTAAATCATATCTTTTACATTCTACATAAATTTGCTCGTCTTCTAGAGTTGTTAAAATTAAATCTACACCTCCATCATTAGAGGGTGGTGTAAGTTCTACGTTTTTAAAATTAGGATCTTCTTCAAAAAGCCATTTACAAAAGCCTTCAAATTCAAGTCCGGTCATATTTTGAATACTTTCTTTTTTTATATTAATATTAAATGTTAACTTATTATCATTATATTTTACGAACATCATAATTAAAGGAGAAATACTTTTAATTAAGAGTATTATTAGGATTAGTAAAATACATATTTCATATAATTTCATAAAATCACCTCAAATTAAATTATTGTCAAATTTTAAAATTCTAAACTTCTTAAATGTAATATATAGATTTTAAATAAAAAAATTCGGAATCTATTGAAATTATATGAAATTAATGGTAATATATAATATATGGTAACGATACCATATATTATACAAGAATATTACGGATTAAAATACTTTGATTTAAAAGTATAATTTTATTGCTTGTTTTGGAAACGGTTCCAAAATGCGATTACATAGAATTAGAGTTTTAGTTTAGAAGGTGCAATAAAAAACATGTTGAGTTTATAATATCTTACTTGAGTAAATCGCTCTTAACATCTTATTAAGATGTTAAAATATATTACATTAAAAATAGGGGGAAGTTTCATGTTAAAGAAATCAAGAAAAATTATGTCTATACTCCTATCAACAATAATGGCGTGTTCATTATTTGTAGGATGTGGTTCAAAGGATGATTCAGCTGGAAAGGATAACAATGGGGATAAGACAGCTTCAGAGACTCCAGCAGAAAAAGAGAAAGTTTCTTTAAAAGTTTGGGGCTCACAAGAAGACCAACAATTACTTGGGGAATTAGTTGAGTCATTTAAGACTGCACACCCAGATAAAGAATACACTATTGAGCTTGGAGTTGTGGGAGAACCTGATGCTAAAACAAAGTATCTTGAAGACCCAGCAGCGGCTGCTGATGTATTTGCTTTTGCAAATGACCAATTGTATGATCTAGTAAATGCTGGTGGATTATATGAGGTTACTAGAAATAAGGAAGCAATAATGGCAGCTAATGTTGCAGGTTCTGTTGACGCTGCTACAAAAGATGGTAAGTTATATGGATATCCTATGACTGCTGATAATGGGTATTTCTTATACTATGATAAAAGTGTAGTTAGTGATGAAGATGCTAAATCTTTAGATTCTATTTTGGCTGCTGCTAATAAAGCTGGTAAAAAAGTATTTATGGATGTATCTAATGGTTGGTATATTGCTTCATTCTTCTTAGGAGCAGGTGGTAAATTAACTATGGATGATGCTGGAAAGCAAGTATGTGATTTTAATAATGAAACTGGAGTTAAGGTTGGAGAAGCTATAAAAGCATTTACAGCTGATCCTGCATTTTTAACTGGTGATGATGCCGTTTTAACTGGTGGTTTTGGTGATAACATAGTAGCTGGTGTTTCTGGTACATGGACAGCAGATGCTATAAAAGAAAAATTAGGAGATAACTTCGCTGCAGTTAAACTTCCTACTTTCACAGTAGATGGAAAGCAAGTTCAAATGGGAAGTTTTGGAGGATATAAATTAATTGGGGTTAACAGTCAAACTAAGGCTCCAGTAGATGCTATGGAACTTGCAGAGTTTTTAACAAACGAAGAGAGCCAAGCGTTAAGATTTGAAAAGAGAGCAATGGGACCTTCTAATATTAAGGTTTCTGAAAGTGATGCTGTTAAAGCTAATATTCCTCTAGCTGCTCTTGCAATGCAAAGTCAATTTGCAACTTCTCAAAAGGAAGTTCTAGGTACTTATTGGACACCATCAGAGGCATTTGGTACAGCAATGGAAGCTAAAGACTACTCTAAATCAATAAAAGAGCAGTTAGATGCAATGGTTGAGCAAATCTGCCAATAGTTTATTTCAGTAAAGTTTATTGACATAGAATTTAACTATTAATAGGAAGCTACCACTTTATAAAATTAGTGGAATAAGTGATAATAAACAAATCTAAGGATTTGGAACATCACTTAAAGAAATAAATAAGATATAAATATTGAGATTGAAATAATGAAATTCATAGAAAAACGGCTGGAATTACATCTAGCTGTTTTTCTATAACATGAAAGCATCCTAATTTTGGAAATATGAATTATGGAGGTATTTATGGAAACGGAAAAAATACCGGGAAAAAAGAATTTGATAAAAAGTTTCTTCGATTTATGTAAAAATGGATTGAAGGGTGCATATATAGGATTTATTAATTTTTTTAAGATTTTTGGGAAAGGAACTATAGTCACAAAACTAAGCTATCTTATTATGGGACTTGGATGCTTTTTAAGAGGACAGGTTATAAAAGGTATTTTATACTTTGCAACCCAGCTCTGCTATATAGTTTATATGGTTACCTTTGGGTGGGGGTATTTAAAGAATATAACAACCTTAGGTATTAGTGCTCAAAAACAAGTATGGGATGAGGGACTTCAAATTTATCTAAACAAGCCTGGAGACAACTCCATGCTGATTTTACTTTTTAGTGTGGTTACAATTGTTGTAACTCTAGCCTTTATTGGAATTTATGTTGGTAGCATTAAAGCAGGGTATAAGTGTGAACTTCTTAGAAGAGAAGGTAAAAAGCCAAAGACTTTTAAAGAAGATTTAAAAAGTTTATTAGATGAAAATTATCATAAGACACTTATGACGTTACCAATGTTGGGCACCATATGCTTTACAGTATTACCACTAATATTTATGATTTTAATAGCCTTTACTAATTTTGATAAAACTCACCAGCCACCAGGAAATTTATTCACCTGGGTTGGACTTCAGAATTTTAAAGATGTATTTTGGGATAACCCATTAAAGTCACACACTTTTAGCAGTCTATTCGTTTGGACAATGGTTTGGGCTACTTGTGCCACATTTAGTAACTATTTTTTAGGTATGATTCTAGCACTGCTAATTAACAAAAAAGGAATTAAGGGAAAAGGCTTTTGGAGAACCCTATTCGTTTTAACTATAGCGGTACCACAATTTGTAACTTTACTATTAATGTCCAAGATGCTACATGATTCAGGACCAGTAAATGTATTGCTTGGATATCTTGGAATGTCACCGGTGCATTTTTTAACCAATGGTAATATAGCTAAAATAGTAGTCATTGTAGTTAATATGTGGGTTGGTATTCCATATAGTATGCTTATAACTTCAGGAATTCTAATGAATATTCCAGAGGATATATATGAAAGTGCAAAGATTGATGGAGCAAGTCCTTTTACAACCTTCGTTAAGATAACACTTCCATATATGTTGTTTGTAACAACGCCTTATTTGATTACACAGTTTATTGGAAATATAAATAACTTTAATGTTATATATTTGCTTACAGCTGGAGGACCAGCAAGTCTTAATTACTTCCAGGCTGGAGAAACAGATTTGCTAGTAACATGGTTATATAAACTAACAGTAAATGAGCAAAATTATAGCTTAGCATCCACTATAGGAATAATTATATTTGTTATTTCTGCCGTATTATCACTGTTAACTTATAATATGTCAGCATCAGTTAAAAAGGAGGATACGTTCCAATGATAGAAAATGGTTTAGAAGTAAATAAAAATGTTAAAGAAAAAAAGAGAAAGTTAAAAAAGAATAGAACCAAGCTAACTAATGGAATTGTATATGTTATTTTAGCTGTTTTAGGAATTATTTGGATTATACCTCTTTTATGGCTGCTTCTAATATCTTTTAGAGAAGAGCCTGGGGCTTTTACAACATATATAATGCCAAAGGGATATACTTTAAATAATTATATAAAGTTATTTACAGAAACTCAGCTGTTTAATTATCCAAGATGGTATTTAAATACTTTTATTGTGGCTGTATTTAGCTGTATTTTATCAAGTTTTTTTATACTTGCAATCAGCTATACTTTAAGCAGAATGAGATTTAGAATGAGAAAGCCGATAATGAATATAGCTTTAATTCTTGGCATGTTTCCAGGCTTCATGTCCATGATTGCTATATATCATATTTTAAAAGCCATAGGCCTTCAGCAGTCATTATTATCCTTAGTACTTGTATACTCTGGAGGAGCGGGGCTTCAGTATTATATTGCTAAAGGCTTCTTTGATACTATTCCTCGTTCCTTAGATGAAGCTGCAATGTTAGATGGGGCTACAAAGAATGATATTTTTTGGAAAATAACACTTCCAATGTCTAAGCCAATAATTACTTACACGGTTTTAATGGCATTCATGGCACCTTGGGTAGATTTTATCTTTGCAAGTGTAATTATGAAGGATAATTATCAAAACTACACCATCGCTCTTGGATTGTATCAGATGCTGTCTAGAGAAAATCTTTATAAATACTTTACCCAGTTCTGTGCAGGTGCAGTGTTAATAGCTATACCAATAACTATATTATTTATAAAGATGCAGAAAAACTATGTTGAAGGAGTAACGGGTGGTTCTGTAAAAGGATAAGATATATGGAATTGAATTTAGAATGCCCGAATGTAGCATTTAGAATTAAGGATGTTTTTTCTCACTGAGTTCGAAAAAACTTTGATAAGATTATTTTAATCGAGAATATGATAATTAAAATTTATTGAATTATAGTTTAAAATAATATGAAAAAGTATGAATAAACTCCAGAGGAGTTTATTCATACTCAAAAATAAAAGAAATCCCTTAGGGATTTCATCCACCATTCTAAATTCTACATTCTAAATTAAAAATAGGGGTGTGTTATGAAAAAAGCTGTTATAGCATTACTAATTGTGACCATATCCATGTTAAGTGGTTGTTCAAAGAGGGCAGAAGTAAAAGAAATTGATGATAAATATAAAAATTACTATGAGATTTTTGTTGGTTCCTTCTATGATAGTGACGAAAATGGTATAGGGGATATCAATGGAATTATTGAAAAACTGGATTACTTAAATGATGGTGATAGGAAGAGTGATAAGGATATTGGAATTAATGGTATATGGCTTATGCCAATTATGCCATCACCAACTTATCATAAATATGATGTTACAGACTATTTAGGAATAGATCCGCAGTATGGAACTATGGAGGATTTTGAAAAGTTAGTAAAAGAGTGTGATAAAAGAGGAGTAGATTTAATTATAGATTTAGTTCTAAATCACACTTCAGCTCAAAATCCATGGTTTATTTCAGCTAAAAAAAGTTTAACAGTTGAGCCTTGTGGTAAGGAAATTTGTGCTTATAGTGAACCATGCAGAGAGCATAATAAGTATGTTAAATATTACAACTTTAGTCAAGAGAAGTTTTCTGGTTATCATTCAGTTGGGATGCCTACTGGTTGGTATTATGAGGGAGTATTTTGGAATCAGATGCCAGATTTAAATCTTGATAATGAAGAGGTTTGGAAAGAAATTGAGAATATTAGTAGGTTCTGGCTTGATAAAGGGGTATCAGGGTTTAGGTTAGATGCAGTAACCTCCTATTACACCGGAAACGTTTCTAAGAATGTTGAGGCGTTAGAGAAGATTAACAGCATAACGAAAAATTATAAGGAGGATGCTTATGTTGTTGGAGAAGCTTGGGCTGATGCAGGAACTATTACAAATTACTATGAAAGTGGAATTGATAGCTTTTTTAACTTTCCTTGTAGTGACAGTAACGGTCTGTTAGTTAATACAATTAGAAATAAAAGTGGGGCAGATTTTGCTAAAAGAGTTGAAGAGTGGCAGAAAACTATTAAAGGTATTAAAGAAAATGCTGTAGATGCACCATTTCTTTCTAACCATGATATGGGTAGAAGTGCTGGATTTTTAATGCGGGATTTAACAAAAGAAAAAATGGGGGCCAGCCTATATTTAATGATGCCAGGAAATTCATTTATATATTATGGTGAAGAAATTGGAATGATAGGTTCAGGGAAAGATGAAAATAAAAGACTTCCTATGGTATGGTCAGTAGAGGATAAAAAAGGAATTACTAATGCACCATCTGGAGCTACTTCAGATAATGGCAGTATTGAAGCGGGAGTTATGGAACAGGAGAAGGATAAAGAGTCTTTATTAAACTTCTATAAGGAAGCCATAAAACTTAAAAATATGAATCCAGAAATTGCTAGAGGTACAGTGAGTGCGATAGATATCGGTAACGATTCCATCGCTATGTATAGTTGTGAATATGCAGAATCTAAGGTGTATGTCGTTCATAATTTATCAGATGATGAAATAAAAATTGACTTTGAAAAAGAAGATTTTAATTACTCTGGAATAAGCGGGTACTTAACCGCAGCCGGAGGAAAGGCAGTTCTTAAGAATAATGTTTTAAATTTACCACCAACATCAACAGTAATTATAAGATAGCAGGAGGATGATACAATGCTACAGTCAATCAACTTTAATAAAGATAAATTTGTATATTTTTTAAATGAATATTTAAAATTGGAATATCAGAAGACTATTTCTACAGCAACAGTATATGAAATGCACAATGCTCTTTCTAAAACTTTAATGGGGGATATTAGTGAAAGTTGGAAAAAGAGTGAAGAAAAGAATTGGAGAAAAAAACAAGCATTTTATTTCTCAGCTGAATTTTTAGTTGGAAGAGCTATCTTTAATAATCTCCTTGCTATGGGGATCACTAGTGATGTTACAGACACCTTAAAAGAACACGGATTTGATATAAATTCTTTTGAGGAGATTGAAGATGCGGCTTTAGGAAATGGTGGTCTTGGAAGACTTGCAGCATGCTTTTTAGATTCAGCAGTTACACAAAATTATCCTTTAAATGGATATGGTATTAGATATAAATATGGATTATTTAAACAAAGGTTTGAAGATGGTATGCAGGTTGAGGAAGCTGATAACTGGACTAAGCATGGGGACCCATGGTCATGTGCAAAGCTTGATGAAGAGGTAATCATTGAATTTGCAGATCAAAGGGTTAGGGCGGTTCCTTATGATATGCCAATCATAGGATATGATACGAAAAATATTAATACCTTAAGACTTTGGCAGGCCGAGCCAATAGAGGAGTTTGACTTTAAAGCATTTAATAATCAGGAGTATATAGAAGCTTTAGCAGAAAAAAATCGAGCAGAGGATATCTCAAGGGTTTTATATCCAAATGATTCAAATGAAGAAGGTAAAATTCTAAGAATTAAGCAGCAGTATTTCTTTTGTAGTGCATCAATACAGGATATAGTTAGAAAGCATGTATCTAGGTTTGGAAAGGATTTCGAGAATTTTCCTGAGAAGTATGCAATTCAGCTTAATGATACTCATCCAACGGTTGCAATTCCAGAGTTAATCCGTATATTTGTGGACGAATATGAAGTTGATTTTTCAACTGCTTTGAAGTTAGCTAAAAAAACCTTTAACTATACTAATCATACTGTAATGCAGGAAGCCTTAGAAAAGTGGAATTGTGAGCTTTATAGAAGAGTTATTCCTAGGGTATTTGAAATAATTAGACTTATAAATGAGGATTTAATAGAAACCTATACTGAAAAGGGTGGAAAATTTAAAGAGAATCTTGAAGTCTTTAAGATAATTAAAGATGATACTATTCATATGGCGAACCTTGCTATTTATGGTTCAACTTATATTAATGGGGTTGCAGAAATTCATACGGAAATCTTAAAAACTTCAACCTTAAAAGAATGGTACGAGATCCGTCCAGAGTCATTTCAAAATAAAACAAACGGAATAACTCAAAGAAGATGGCTGGCTCTTTGTAATCCGAAGTATGGAAAGATGATTTCTCGTCTTTTAGGGAGTGACAGTTGGGTTACTCATTTAGACTTATTAAAAGGTTTAGAAGAATTTAAAGATGATAAAAAAGTGTTAGATAGATTTATGCGAATAAAGACAGATAATAAAAGACAGCTTTCTGCTTATATTGAAAAGCATGAAGGAATTAAAATTAATCCTGATTTTATATTTGATATTCAAATAAAAAGACTTCATGAATATAAAAGACAATTTCTCAATGCTCTGTCCATATTAGATATCTATTTTAGATTAAAAGATGGAGAGTTAATGAATTTTAGACCAACTGCATTTATTTTTGGGGCTAAATCTGCACCGGGATATGATAGAGCAAAGGGCATTATTAAATTCATTAATGAGATTGCTGAATTAGTAAACAATGATGAGGAAGTAAGCAATAAGTTAAAGGTTGTATTTGTTCAAAATTATAATGTTTCTTATGCAGAAAAATTAGTATGTGCAGCTGATATTTCAGAGCAGATATCTACAGCAGGGACAGAAGCATCAGGAACAGGTAATATGAAATTTATGCTTAATGGCGCAGTAACCTTAGGTACTTATGATGGTGCTAATGTTGAAATTGTAAGAGAAGCAGGCTTTGAGAATAACTATATCTTTGGTGCAAGAGTTGAGGATTTAGAAAGAATAAAGGATTTCTATGATCCTGTTGAGATATACAATAGTAATCCAAGAATCAAGCGTGTACTAGATACCTTAATAGACGGTACTTTTGAGGATGGTGAAACAGGGATATTTAAGGAACTTCATGATGCAATTTTAAAAGGTGCAAGCTGGCATAAGGCTGACCATTACTATTTATTGCTTGATTTTGAGGAGTATGTTGATACAAAGCTACAGGCAATTAAGGATTATGAGAATAGCTATGAATTTGCTAGAAAATGTTTAATAAATACAGCCAATGCTGGAATATTCTCAAGTGATAGAACCATAGACCAATATGCAAAAGAGATATGGAACATTAAAAAAGTACAAGGTAAAAAAATATATTAAGTAATTAGCTAGGGAGGAGAAAACAATGAGGAAAAGTGGAATATTGCTGCATATATCATCCCTGCCATCTAAATACGGTATAGGAACTTTTGGAGAAGAAGCTTATGAATTTGTAGATTTTTTAAAGGAATCAGGACAATGCTTATGGCAGATACTCCCTATAGGGCCTACGAGTTATGGAGATTCTCCTTATCAATCTCCGTCTACCTATGCTGGGAATCCATATTTCATAGACTTTGATTTACTTGCAGAGGATGGGCTGTTAGAGGAAGAAGAGTACAAGTGTTATTATTGGGGAAATGATGAAACGGATATAGATTATGCAACAATATATAATAATAGATTCAAGGTACTTGAACTGGCATATAAAAGAGGTTGGGAAAGAGATAGAAGTCAGGTTGAGAGGTTTTTCAAAGAAAATGAATACTGGCTTTCTGATTATAGTTTATTTATGGCTGTAAAAGAACATTTTCAAATGAAGTCATTTTTGAAGTGGGATGAAGATATTCGCCTTAGAAGCCCACAGGCTATAGAGCGATATAAGGAGATGCTTTCTGACAGGATTAAATTCCATGTGTATATACAGTATTTATTTTATGAACAGTGGATAAATTTAAAGGAATATGCAAACCTAAATAATATAAAAATCATAGGAGATATTCCCATATATGTGGCAGAAGATAGCGCAGATGCATGGGCAAATCCAGAAGTTTTTATGCTTGATGAAAACCGAATACCAATCCAAGTAGCAGGATGTCCTCCAGATGCATTTAGTGATGATGGACAATTATGGGGGAATCCATTATATGATTGGGAGTCTCTTAAAAAGGAAAATTTTAAGTGGTGGATAAATAGGATTAAAGGTGCGTCAAAATTATATGATGTGGTGAGAGTTGACCATTTTAGAGCTTTTGCATCCTTTTATGCAATTGAATATGGTGCTAAGAACGCAAGAATTGGTGAGTGGAAAAAAGCTTATGGCAGTGAGTTATTTAAGTTAGTTAAGGAACAAATGCCAGATATAAAAATAATAGCTGAAGACTTAGGATTTCTTACTGATGACGTATATGAACTTATGGAAGAGGTTGGATTTCCAGGAATGAAAATTTTACTTTTTGCTTTTGGAGCTGATGGAGATTCAGAGTTTATACCGTATAAGATAAATGAAAATAGCATTGCATATATTGGAACTCATGATAATGATACTTTCATTGGGTGGTGGGAAAATGCTGACCCTAAGGAAAAGGAATTAGCTATTAGATATATGAATTTAACTGAAGAGGAAGGGTTAAACTGGGGAATAATAAGAACTTTGTTTGGAACTAAAGCAGAAGCAACAATTGTGCAATTGCAAGATATTTTAGGTTTAGATAACGAAGCTAGAATGAATCTTCCTTCAACAATTGGAACGAATTGGCGATGGCGTGTTAAAAAAGAATATCTTACTAAGTCATTAGCTGATAAATTATATATTTTAACAAAAACCTTTGGCAGGTTAGGTGAATAAGTGAAAGATTAAAAACAAGTCCTCAAATATAATTATTTGGGGATTTTTTATATTAAGAAAATAATTTGGACAAAGAAAAAGTAAAGGTGAAAACTAATAAAGAGATTTTTAGTGTGAAGAAATAATTGAAATGTTGAAAGTAGCTAGATAACTAAGATTATTCACAATATAGGTATGGAGATTGTCAGCAATGTTAGTTTCTAATATTTACAATAATGTGGTATAATAGTAAAGGGTAAAAGATAATGAATTAGAAATGGAGTTGATAATATGGCGGTATTAGTAACTGGTGGAATGGGTTATATAGGAAGTCATACGGTAGTAGAGCTACAAAACATAGGTAAAGATGTAGTAATAGTTGACAACTTATATAACAGTAAAGAATTAGTTAAGGATAGAATTAAAGCTATAACAGGAATAGAACCAAAGTTTTATAATTGTGATGTTTTAGATAAAGAGAACTTAGAAAAGATATTTGAAGAAAATGAAATAGATTCAGTTATTCACTTCGCTGGATATAAGGCTGTTGGTGAGTCAGTGGCAAAACCACTTGAGTATTATCACAATAACATAGGAAGCACTCTTGTACTTTTAGAGGTTATGAGAAAGTTCAATGTTAAAAACTTCGTATTTAGCTCATCAGCTACAGTTTATGGAGATGCAAAAATAATTCCAATAACAGAGGATTCTCCGTTATCAGCAACAAATCCATACGGTCAAACAAAGCTTATGATAGAAGAAATATTAAGAGATTTATATGTTTCTGATAATACTTGGAACATAGCATTACTTAGATACTTCAACCCAGTTGGAGCTCATAAGAGTGGGACTATCGGAGAAGATCCATGTGGAATACCAAACAACTTAATGCCTTATATAACAAAAGTAGCTATAGGTGAATTAAAAGAACTAAGCGTATTTGGTGATGATTATGCTACTCATGATGGAACTGGAGTTAGAGATTACATCCACGTTGTAGATTTAGCAAAAGGTCACTTAAAAGCAATAGATAAATTAGAAAGCAATCCAGGCCTCGTAACTTACAATCTAGGAACAGGAAATGGCTATAGTGTTCTTGATGTAGTTAATGCTTTTGCAAAAGCTAGTGGAAGAGAGATTCCTTATAAGATTGCACCAAGAAGACCTGGAGATATTGGAACATGCTACGCTGATCCAAAGCATGCCAATGAAGATTTAGGATGGAGAGCTGAAAAAGGAATAGAAGAAATGTGTGAAGACTCTTGGAGATGGCAAAGCCAAAATCCAAAGGGATATAACATATAATAAAATATCAAATTAATTTTTAAGACAAGTAGATTATGGTCTACTTGTCTTTTGTTATTTGGAATACACATAAGTATTAATCACAAAACTTAAATTTATGAATAATCTATTACTAGATTTATATAGATTGATGGAGGTATAAATGGGGTATTATGTTAAAGTTGAACCCGATGTAAAAGTTTATGTAGAGGATCTTAATCCAGAGGGAAAGAAGACAATTGTATTTTTACACGGCTGGCCTGGCAGTCATAATTTGTTTGAATATCAGTTTGATGAGCTTCCTAAACATGGCTATAGGTGTATTGGAATAGACACAAGAGGATTTGGAGAGTCTGATAAGCCTTATAAAGGGTATGACTATGATAGATTATCAGATGATGTTAAATGTGTAGTGGATGCATTAAAGTTAAAGGATTTTACACTGGCAGGACATTCAACAGGTGGTGCTATGGCTGTTAGGTATATGGGTCGCCATGGTGGTTGTGGGGTATCTAAGTTAGTTCTCATCTCTGCAGCGGCACCTAGACTTACTAAAAGTAAAGGTTTTCCTTATGGATCAGATGAGGAATCAATAAATAAAATTATTGAGGGAACATATGCAGACCGACCGAAGATGCTTAGTGATTTTGGAGATATATTCTTTTACCAACATATAACGCAGTCATTTTCTCAATGGTTTTTAAATTTAGGATTGCAAGCAGCTGGATGGTCCACAGCATCAATTGCAAAAACTTGGTTAAAAGAAGAGTTATTTTCAGATCTTGAATCAATAAAAGTACCAACTCTAATTCTTCATGGAATTCATGATAAAGTTGTTTTATTTGAATTAGCTAAGATACAGAATCAGTGTATTAGAAATTCAAAACTTATACCATTTAAATTTAGTGGGCATGGAGTATTCTATGATGAGAAAGATAAGTTTAATAAAGAATTAATGGAGTTTATTGAGGAATAAATTTTATATTAATAGAATGAGTTATTTGGAACTTAAGAATAATGTTTGGTAAAAATTAGAATAATGATAAATAGAAGCAGGATAATTAAATTTATCCTGCTTCTATTTTGTGATTTAATAAATGATAGTTATTGTAATAGGTGGTAAGGGAAGTAAATGAAAAGTATGGTATAATACAAAGATAATATTAGACAAATTAGTAGATAGATATTAGTTTTTATAGAGAGGAAGTAAAAAATGGGAAAAATATTAGTTTTAGCGGAAAAGCCGTCCGTAGGAAGAGATTTAGCAAAGGTTTTAAAATGTAATCAAAATAAAGGTGCATATATAGAAGGTAGCAAATATGTTGTAACTTGGGCTTTAGGACATTTAGTTGGGCTTCAGGACCCAGAGGACTATGATGAGAAATATAAGAAATGGGCAATGGAAACTCTTCCAATGCTTCCTAAGCATATGAAACTTACAGTTTTAAAAAAGACTCAAAAGCAATTTTATGAAGTAAAAAAACAGCTTTTAAGAAATGACATAGAAGAGATTGTTATCGCAACGGATGCTGGTCGTGAAGGTGAGTTAGTAGCAAGATGGATAATAGAAAAAGCAGGGGTAAGGAAGCCGCTAAAGAGATTATGGATTTCCTCACAGACAGATAAGGCTATTCTTGATGGATTTAGAAATCTTAAGTCAGGGGCAGCTTACGAGAATTTATATAAGGCAGCAGTATGCAGGGCAGAAGCAGATTGGATTGTAGGGCTTAATGTAACTCGTGCTTTGACTTGTAAGTATAATGCTCAGCTTTCAGCAGGAAGAGTACAATCACCAACCCTTGCAATGATTGTGCAAAGAGAAGAAGAAATTAAAAATTTCGCTCCAACTGACTATTATACCTTGTCTGCAAAGTCAAAAGATTTTTCTCTTCAGTGGATTGACAAAAATAATAATCAAAGGATATTTAATGAGGGTACAGTAGAAAAGCTTATTGGAAAAATAAAAGGATGTAATGGTGAAGTTATAGATGTGTCAGAAAGCTTGAAAAGAAAGCCGGCACCAGCTCTATATGATTTAACTGAATTACAAAGAGATGCAAACAGAATTTGGGGATATTCTGCAAAACAGACTTTATCCATAATGCAGAGGTTATATGAAAATCATAAGGTTTTAACTTACCCAAGAACAGATTCAAGATATATAAGTACAGACGTTGTTGCTACAATTCCAGATAGATTAAAAGCTATTTCCGTTGGAAATTATAGAGCAGCTGCAGTTTCAATATTAAAGAATAAAATAGTACCGTCTAAGAGCTTTGTAGATAATAATAAGGTTTCAGACCACCATGCTATAATTCCAACAGAGGAAAGTCCTAACTTTATGCATTTTTCTTTAGAGGAAAGAAATATTTATGATTTAGTTGTAAAGAGATTTTTAAGTGTTTTAATGCCACCATTTGAATATTTACAAACTAATGTAACTGCAGAAATAGCCGGAGAAAAATTCATTGCTAAGGGTAAGGTTATAAAATCAAAAGGATGGAAGGCCGTATACGATAAAGAGGATGTAGAAGAAGGTTCAGAGGACGAGGATATTAAAGACCAAGTTCTTCCACAGTTAAAAAAAGGCGATAAAATAAGCATTACTTCAGTTAATTCAAATAAAGGACAAACAAAACCACCAGCAAGATTTAATGAAGGAACATTACTTTCAGCTATGGAAAATCCTCATAAATATGTGAAGGTTGGAAAGGATGCTGCCAAAACGTTAAATGAAACAGGCGGACTTGGAACAGTTGCAACAAGAGCTGATATAATAGAAAAATTATTTAACTCCTTTGTTATTGAAAAAAGAGGTAAGGAAATAGTACCAACATCAAAAGGAAAACAGTTAATTGAACTTGTACCTACGGAGCTGAAATCACCACTTTTAACAGCAGATTGGGAAAGTCAGCTTGAAGATATAAGCAAGGGAAAACTAAATGATAGAAAGTTCATTGATGCTATGAGAGCATATGCTACTGAACTGGTTAATGATGTTAAAGGAACTGAAAGCAAATTTGTCCACGATAATCTTACAGGAGCAAAATGCCCTAAGTGTGGTAAATATATGCTTGAAGTAAAAACTAAAACAGGAATAATGAATGTTTGCCAGGATAGAGAATGTGGACATAGAGAAAGTGTAAGTAAAACTACAAATGCTAGATGTCCAGAATGTAAAAAGAAGTTAATGCTTAAAGGTCACGGGGAAGGTCAGATATATGTGTGCCCAGGTGCAAATTGTAACTTTAGAGAGAAGGCATCACAGTTTAAAAAGCGTTTTGAAAAAGGCGGTAAAGTAGATAAGAGAGATGTTAAGAACTATATGAAAAAGCTGGAGAAAGAGGCAGAAAAGGAGTCAGCTAAGGATAATCCTTTTGCAGCATTAGGAGATTTATTTAAAAAATAACCAATAGTTGGAAGAATACAAGAAATTTTCAATAATATATTTACTATAAACAAGAGCTACACCTGAGGATTTTGAAGGTGTAGCTCTTGTTTATGGGTAAGCATAAATAGTTGTATTTATTAGAATTAAAATAGTAAATAAGGTAGAAGGTTTTAATTTGAATATAACCTCAAATAGGCAAAATTACTTCATAAGTAAAATGATATAAGTTTTTAATGTTATAGCTTGAATACATGTTAATTATCAGTTTTAGTAGAATTTATAATTTTAAAATGAAATATGTTATATCAATAAACAATATATAGAAGTATAGTATTAGAATCCTATAAATACATAAATATATAAACATATAAATATATAAATGAATCATATATTGCATGAATTTAATAAATTTACTCATGGTAACTTTAACCACGGATATATTTGTAAAATTATGACTAATGTAGTGATAGCCTTATTTCTTTGATGGTATATTAAGTTTATCGTGGTTATTTTTTCATATATAGGGGGAACACCTAAAGCTTGGAACTAATCTCCTAATAATTTAGACCTAATTGTATGTTATAACTAAGGAGTCACGATGTAGACGTAAAAGTACATTACTAACGAAAATATGGACAAGCACTTAGTCCAAAAAATAGGAGGAATGGAAATGAAATCGAAAGTAATAGCATTAACACTAGTAACTTTACTAGGAACAACAGTATTAGGAGGAGTACAAGCTCACGCAGCTGATTTTGAAAGTGAAGCAAACATTGTAAAAAAGGTTGTATATCAAGAGAATGATAATGATTGTGAGAATGATAGCTTAAGAAAAATTACTTGTATAAAACCTAATAGACCAGGAAGACCATTCAGGCCATCTATTGGAAATGGATGTGATACAGGGGTAGTACCACCATCAGATGATAATACAGAGGTAGTACCACCAGAAGTAGTGCCACCAGTGGAGGATGATACAGTGGTAACACCACCAGAAGTAGCACCGCCATCAGATGATAGTACAGATGTAGCACCACCAGCGGATGGAGATATTGAAAATACACCTGATAATGGAAATGATGATACAGTTGTAAATGATAAGTTTATGGCTGAGGTTGAACAAGCTATCTTTAAAATAGTAAATGAAGAAAGAGCGAAAGCAGGAGTAGCACCGTTATCTTATAATTCAACTATGGAAAAGTATGCAAGAATTAAATCTCAAGATATGGGAGATAAAAATTATTTTAGCCATGAGGATTTAAGTGGGAATTTAATAACGACTCAAATGAAGGCGGATGGAGTTTCCTATAGAGCTTGGGGTGAGAACATTGCATATATAGGTGGAAACACAAATGCTACAGAACTGGCGAAGCAGTTTATGACTAATTGGATGAACTCTTCAGGTCATAGAGCAAATATATTATCAACTAATTTTGATAGTATAGGGGTAGGTGTATATAAGATAGGTAATAAGGTATATGCAACTCAAGAGTTTTATAGGTAGTGAATTATTAACAATTAAGTATAAAAATATATTATAATATAGCATAAAGGGAGCCTAATTATTTAGGCTCCTTTTGTATATTAACCCAGCATTTAATTGACATTAGAAAGAAATGAAACTCAAAAGTTATATATTCCAATAGAGTGTTAGAGAAAATTATAAGGTTTATTTTCTAATAGGTAAAGAAGATGAGTTTGTACTATTATTGAATTATTACGATACTTTTAGGGAAGCATATTATATGGTGTTTAGTTAGTATAATTTTTTAGCAATATAAATGAAGATATTGGCAAGAAAACTAACATAAAAATCGAAAAAATAGTTTTTGATATATTTTATAGCAATAAATTATATGTTACAATTAATTTGAAATATATAAATATTGCATTTAATTCTATAATATGTTATCTAAGGAAGTGGTTTCATGATAAGTAATTTAGGGTTTTATAGACAATGGAAAGAGACTAGAAAGGCAGGCATAAAAAAGTATATGATATCAAAAATTAAGAGTGGATTCAGGTTTGGACTTTTAATATACTTAGGACTTTTTTCATGTCAAATAGTATTTATTAAAAAAATATATCCTTTGTGGTTTTTGTATGCATTAATCGCAGCCTTTTTAATTTCGGTATTATCAATAGTTGCAAAGTGGGAATATAATGAGTATAAGTTTAAAAATGTATTAGAATTGTATAAGCCAATTAAATGATATAGAAAAGGAGCCTTATGGGCTCCTTTTTACATTTCAAAATTGTCTGGTGAAATAATATGTTTTATTTTTGTACTGTATATATGCTTTAAGAAAATTGTACTTAAAATTACAGAAGAGATTTCAGCTAGTGGAAATGCAAACCATACTGCATTTAATCCTAAATATTTTGCGAATAGGAATGCTGCTGGAAGAATAATTACTAGTTGACGAATTATAGAGTTAATTAAGCTAAGCATACCATTTCCAAGGGCTTGAAAGGCAGAATTTAGCACAATACAATAACCAGCAAAAATAAAGGAGAAACTTATGGTTCTTAGAGCAATTACACCAATGTTTATAAGTTCTGAGGAAGCGTTAAACATTGACAGAAGTTGTTTGGGGAAAATTTGAAAAATTGAAAACCCAATTAACATTATTGAAACGGCATAGATTGCACTAAGTTTTATTGTTTTAGTTAATCGTTTTTTATTTCCTGCACCATAATTATAAGCAACAATAGGTATCATTCCAATTGTTATACCAAAGATGGGCATAAAGATAAAGCTCTGAAGTTTGAAATATATACCTAGCACTGCAGCAGCTGTGGAGGAGAAAATAAGAAGTATGTTGTTTAATCCAAATACCATTACAGAAGAAATTGACTGCATTATTATTGAAGGTATACCAACACTATATATTTTTTTTATTGTCAATTTATTAGGTTTAAAGTTTTTAAATTTAAGCTGTATTTCTGAATTTTTCTTAACATTATAATATAAAGTCAAAAACATGCCTATAATTTGGCCTATTACAGTCGCTATAGCTGCACCTGTTACACCAAGCTTTGGAAAGCCGAATAATCCAAAGATAAGGATGGGATCAAGAATAATATTGATAATAGCACCTATACTTTGGGTTATCATGGTGTAAAAAGTTTTTCCTGTTGATTGAAGAAGTCTTTCAAAGGTTATTTGTCCAAAAATACCAAAGGAAAAAATGGTACAAATAGAAATATAGGTACTTCCATAATCAATAATTTCTTTTATTTGAGTTTGAGATTCAAAGAATATTCTAGAAAAAAATATACCGAAAATAGTGAATACACCTGCACTTAAAAGGGCAAGAAAAACACCATTATTTGCAGCTTTATTTGCTTCTTTTAAATTTTTCTCTCCGAGACTTCTAGATAAAAGTGCATTAATTCCAACACCGGTTCCAGCAGCAACTGCAATCATGAGATTTTGTACTGGAAATGCCAGGGAAACTGCAGTTAAAGCATTTTCACTTATTTGAGCCACAAACATACTGTCAACTATGTTATATAGCGCTTGAATAAGCATTGAAATCATAACGGGTAAGGACATAGAAATAAGTAATTTACTGATAGGCATAATACCCATTTTATTTTCTTGTGGATGTTCGTATGAATCCATTAATGCTGCCTCCTTAAGTAAAAAATACATTATAGTTAATATTTTAAGGAATGATGTTGGGTATGTCAAATTTTTCAAATAAAATATCCAGCTTACGTATTTATAAGCTGGATACGAGTATATATTAAGCTGTTGAACTAAGCTTTAATAACCTTGGTGAGTTCCCTCTTTATTAGTGGCTTAATTTTTAAAGCAATTATAACAGCCACAGCAGTTAATATTAGATCTTTAATAATATATGGATAGCAACCAATAACAAGAGCTTCTGAAATGCTCATGTTAAGGACTAGAGCTAGTTGAAGAACACCAACTACATAGTCAGCGATTAAGCCTAGATAAGCTCCTGTGAATATAAGTTTTTTATTTTTACTTTTCGAAAAAATTCCAACAATAAATGCCATGATTAGAAAACCGCTTAAAAATCCACCTGTTGGACCAAGAATTGCACTAAAACCAGATTGGAAGTTTGCAAATACAGGCAGTCCAATAGTACCTATAAGAATAAAGGTAAGAATAGAAAGTGAACCTAACTTTTCCTCTAGAAGTATGCTTATTAAGACTACAGCAAAAGGTTGGAGTGTAATTGGAACCCCTGAAGGAAGTGGAATTGAAATTTGAGAAAACACTGCCATAAGTGCAGCACATAAGCCAATCATTGTTAATTCTTTAATATTATATTTATTCATAACTACCTCTTTAAATTTATTTCATTATAGAAATAGTATATATACTTCCTCAAAGGTTGTCAACTGTGAAAATAAAATGGGTTTACGTTTGTATTGTAACGATTGTTACGTCATTATTTTTGAACTTTTGATATTATAAATGCAGCTGAAGAAACTTCAATAATAATGAAGTGATAAGGATAAAATATTAATATGACATTTAAGAGGAGGAGAAGTTATGAGTTTATATTTAGGGAAGATTCATTACTGGTTATTTAATAAAATTTTATGGTTTCAAGGCATAGAAGAGTCTATCATAAGTACATTAGAAAAAGATGCGGCTGATATAGAAGCATATCTGCAGGAGATTAATAATAATTATGGAGAAAAGTTACCGAAGCTACCGTTAGAAGAGATTATTGATGAAAGCAATATACATGGTTGGCTTCAAGAGAAAATTAATATATCTGAGGGAAGAGTTGCAGCTTGGAGTAAGGTTTTATTATCACGCAATGAAGGAAAAATAAAACTAGACAATATATTTATTTCACAGGGAATGAAGGCTGGAGAAGAAGTAAATAGAAGTGGAAAAACTTTGAGTACAGCCTTTGAAATATATAACAGTTTGAATGATTATATTTTAGATGGAATGCCTTGTGATAGAGTAGATGAAATAATTGATTCTAATGATTTAAGGGTTCATTGGAGAAAAAGAATTTGTGTTCATAGAGAGATATGGGAAAGATCTGGTGTTGATGTAAAAGTGTTTTATGAGCTTAGAGCTCTATGGATGAAAGCATTTATTACTGAAGTAAATAGTAATTTTCATTTTACAGTTTTAGAAGATGGAACTATGCTTATTGAGAATAGTATGAGCAGTGATAATATGCAGGTATATGCATTAGACTTGTAATGAGGTGTGAGAATGAATGCTATTGAGATAATGATGGAGGAACATAAATATATCTATCGTATGCTTAAAGTTGTTAGAAGTATATGCTATAAATTGTATGAAGAGAAAAAGATAAACCTTGAAGACTTTAAGGATGTTTTATACTTTATAAGGATTTATGCAGATGGTCTTCATCATAAAAAAGAAGAAATAATGTTATTTAATAAAATGGTGGAGAACTTAGGAACTGTTGCTGAAAAAACAATAAACTACGGTATGTTGGTTGAACATGACATGGGAAGATTGTATGTTAAGGATTTAGATGAAGCTTTGACAGAATATCAAGGTGGGAATGAAGCTGCAGTTATTGATATAATAGCTAATGCTGTGGCGTATACCAATTTATTAGAAAGACATATTGATAAGGAAGATAATGTAATCTATAAGTTTGGGCAAAAGCAGCTTGGAACTGAAATATTAAGTGAAATAGATGAAAAATGTATTATTTTCGAAGAAGAAAATAAGGTTTTAAGGGATGGCTGTTTAGATATCTTAAAAAGGTTAGAAAAGAAATATTTATAATTAAACCAGGTAGAGGCGTTATTGATTCTGCCTGGTTTAATCATAATTTATTGTTTTTAAGAGATTATATTAATTAAAACGTAACTATAGAATTCAGCAATAATAATTATTAACAAATAGAAAAGACAATGGACTTTTTAAATGGATTAATTTATATTAATGTATGGAAGTTTATTAGTTAATTATAAAAATAGAATTAATGAAAATAATAAAATAAAAGTTACGTAAAAGTTATTAAGTATAGCTTTTAGAAAGGAAAAAGAATGATTAACAGACTTAAAGAGTTAATAATAGATAACAAGTATCCCATAGGTAATTATGGCATAGAAAGAGAAATGCTTAGGGTAGATGAAAATGGTGTGCTGGCATTTACACCACATCCAAGAGGTTTAGGTAGTAAGTTTGAGAACCCATATATAACCACGGATTTTGCTGAAAGTCAGATTGAAGTAATAACACCAGCTTTTCAAGATTCAGAAAAAGCTTTTAATTTTTTAAATGACTTGTATGATATAGTGGCTAAGGAAATAGGTAAGGAGTATTTATGGCCTCAATCTATGCCTTGTGAAATACCAGATGATAAAGAAATTCCAGTTGCAGAGTTTGGCACTGAAAAAGATGCAATTGATGCTAAGGAATATAGAGAAAAATTATTAAGTAAGTATGGTGGAAAAAAGCAGCTTATATCTGGGATACATTATAATTTTTCTTTTTCGGAAGAGCTTTTGAAAGGACTATATGCAGATGAGTGTAATGAATATACTTATAAAGAATTTAAAAATAAGGTATATCTTAAGGTTGCAAGAAATTATCTGCGTTATCGATGGATATTAATTTATCTATTAGGAAGTTCCTCCATTTTACATAAAAGCTTTATTGAAGATGAAGATTGTACTAAGTGTTATAAAGAGGTTGTAAAGGATACTTTTATTCATGAAGGTGGTATATCATATCGTAATGGTGAATGTGGATATAGAAATTTAGTTGATCTTTTTCCTAACTATGATTCTGTTGGAAAATATGTGGAAAGCATAGAGGGATTCATAAAAGAAAAACTAATCGAAAGTCATAAGGAATTATATAGTCAAATTAGATTGAAAGCCAATGATCCAAATAAATTTCTTGAATCCTTAAGACAAGAGGGAATTAAATACTTGGAGTATAGAACAATAGATGTAAATCCTTTTGAAAAGGGTGGTATTTCTTTAGTTGATTTAGAATTCTTGAAAGTATTTAATCTTTTTCTTCTTCTTAAAGATGAAAGCAGCTATAGCCAGTGGCAGGAAGAAGCTTTACATAATCAAAATCATGTTGCTAAGTTTGGAAAAAATGAAGTTCAGTTAAAACGTGATGGAGATAATATATCTAAGGTGCAGTGGGCGTTAGAAATCCTAGAAGAAATGCAAGGCATCAGTGATAAACTACAATTGGACAAAGAAAACATTATAAATATTATGATTGAAAGGGTACAGGAGCCGGAGTTAACCTATTCCTATAGAATTGAAGAAGTAGTAAAGAAGGCTGGATATATTAATGCTTATATGGCTTTAGCAAAGAAATATAAGGAAGAAGCTAACAATAATGTTGAACTCACAGAAACTTATTCTAAAGTACATCAATGGTTGTAAATAAAATATAAAGTTTTACTAAAGCATAAGGTAAGGCATTATTGCCTTATCTTATTTTTGTATTTTTAGTTTTAGTGAATAAATAGTACTTTTGAGGAATATAGTAAAATAGTTAGAATATAAATATCTTAATATGAGCTAAGATAAAGTAGGAAGGGGTGGGCAATATGAAATATGAAAAAATAAATTTACCTTATGGATATAATGAGCTAGAACCATATATAGATGCTGAAACAGTTGAGATCCATTATAGTAAGCATCTGCAGACTTATGTTGATAATTTAAATAAACTGCTTGAGGATTATCAAACATATACTTGCGGGAAAACTATGGAAGAAATTTTGAAGGATATAGAAGACATACCACATGCCATAAGACAAGGGGTAATTAATAATGGTGGGGGTGTAGTAAATCACAATTTCTATTTTTCAATATTAACCCCTAATAGTAGTGGGAAGCCAAAGGGGATTCTCATGAATCATATTGAGGAAGAGTTAGGTGGTTTTGAAAGGATGAAGGAGTTAGTTTCAAATGCTGCTGTTAGTAAATTTGGGTCAGGATGGAGCTGGCTTGTTTTAAATAAATTTGGTGATTTAGAGATTATGACTACATCAAATCAAGATACACCTATTTCGGTTGGAAAAGTTCCATTGCTTACTATAGATGTGTGGGAGCACGCTTATTATCTTAAATATAAAAATCTTAGAGCGGAATATGTAAAAAATATATGGAACTTATTTAACTGGGAAATTATTGAGAGCATATATGAAAAATATAGAGCAAAGTAGTGATTTAACAGGCAGAGAATCTTCAGTTCTCTGTCTGTTTTTTTCTTAAGAAAATCGTAAGATTTATTTTTTAAAATGACTATTGTGTATGGCATAGTACTATGCTATTATAGATTTATAGGTACTGTGTAAAACGTAGTACCTTATAAAATAAATTACTATTATGTTTTACATAGTAGGCTTTATTAAATAGAAGAACCTTAAATAAGTTAAGGGACTTCTAAAATTTTAAAACTACTATGATGTTATACACAGTATAGATAATACTAGAAAGGGAGGTGCTACAATGAGTACACAACTTAGAAAAGGTGTAATTGAGATATGCGTACTAACTCTTATAAATGATCAAGATATGTATGGATATGAAATCGTGGAAAAGATATCTATTGTGATGTCTGTTAAAGAAAGTACTATTTATCCGTTGCTTAGGAGATTGACTTCAGAGGGGAATTTTGAGACTTATATGGTTAAATCAGAAGGTGGACCTGATAGAAAATATTATAGAATTACGGAGTATGGAAAAAATAACTTAAAGACGCTGGTAAAAGAATGGGATGAATTTGTAAGAGATGTAAATATAATTTTAAAGGGATACAGAAAGGAGATGGATGATAATGAATAAGAATGATTTTTTAGATATATTAAGAGATTATCTTAAGGGAACCTTCAGTCAGTTAGAAATAAATGATATTTTGAGAGACTATGAGGAGTTTTTCTTAAATGGAGAATTACAGGGTAAGAGTGATGAAGAGATAATAAGAGGCTTAGGTTCTCCGAAGAGTATTGCTCAGGAGTTAATCGAAGAAATGAAGGGGCAAGCCCCAATCAATGACAATAACGGCAGCGAAGTGTTTGATAAAGTTAATAAGGAAGCTAAAAGAGCCTGGAAAAGTGCTAAAGCAACAGGAAAAAAAGCTGGAAGCAAAGCAAAGGAATTTTTAGATTCGAATTCCGTGATTAATGGAAATATATCTTCGGCAGGAGTGAAGTTGATAATAGCTATTATAACTATTACAATCATTATATTTGCGCTTCCAATAATACTTAGTATGTTTGGTTCACTTTTAGCTTTAATAGGTATGTCTATTGCGAATTTCATCGGCTACCTTGGAGCAGCTGTTTTATGTGGTATTAATCTGTCTATGGGGATTTTTGGATTCTTCGCGTGCATTGCTTGGACAGGTTTCTTAATACTTGGCTGGGTATTATATACTCTAGCATACAAAGGATTAAAATATCTTTGGGTAAAGTATATTTCATGGGTTAGAACCAGGAAAATGTATGTAAGAGTAAAAGAGCAACAACAGAATACTTCATCTAATGATGAAACCAAAGAAGATTTTGAAAATGAAGAAACGGAATGTGAAGCAAAGGTTACTGAGGATGTATATGATGAAGAGGTTATTATAGTTGAGCCTATTCTCCTAGAAGAAGCAAAGGATTTAGAAAATCATGAGGACGATAAGGAGGTAAGGGGTTATGATGAGTAAGGTTAAGAAGGCTCTGATAACTGCAACAATTTTTATAGTAGTTGGAATTTCAGGCTCCATAGTAAGTGGCTTTTATGTAGTTCCTCAATTTGCAGCAGAAGCTTATAGAGTGCAAAGAGAAGTTAGAAATGCTGTTCCGAAAGAGAAAGAAGTTTTTGTAACAAGTGAAGCTGTTGAAACTTTAGATATTTCAGCATTACAAGGTAATGGATTTGATGTAGAAATTAAACCTTCAAGTGATAATAATACTAGAGTTAAGACATATGAGTATTATGAGAACAGCATAACAGTTGATACAAGTTATGATGGTGAAGGTAAAAGACTTATAGTTTCAGGTCAAAGGAGTATATATAATTTATTAGATGCTGAAAATCTAAAAGGATTCTTTGAAGAAGGGTACAAAACTATTATAGGTAATTTGGTGGAGGAAGCTAATAGAACTAGTCAAATTGTTATAGAGGTTCCAACAGGAGTTAATGTTAATTTTAAAGGAACTGATGGAACTAACTTAATAGTAAAGGATTCTTCAGTGTTAAAAGATAACTTAAATTTTTCTTGTTACTATGGATATGTTGATTTACCATTTAATAATAATCTTAAGAATATTGATATTAAAACAAATGCTTATTTTGAGATGGATTTAAGAGAATTTATTAATGCAGATAAAGTTAATATAGAAGCATCAAACATATCTATTGTTTCAAGAGGATATAGTAATGAATACAGCAATATAACTAAGTTGCCAGAATCAGTAACTATATTTGGACGTAACAATGTAGATGTAGAATCTTTTCTTCCGTTAGGTAAAAATGTTGTTATTTCAAGTGATCACGTAGAGTATGATAGTAATTTTGAAGCTTATCCTGTTAATCTACAGCTTAGAGGAAGAGAGAGAGCTAATTCTTATTATTCAGATAGAATGAAGGGAGATTGGGACAGATATATAGACAGTGAAAATTTCCAAGGTGTTTTAGGAAGTGGAGAAGCGGCTGAATATAATCTAAGTATAAATAGGTATTATAGTTGTGATATAGAGAATTTATCCAATTTAGATATTGAGGCTGATTTAAGAGAATATTAATTAAAACTATCCTATGAAATGAGTTTATTTCATAGGATAGTTTTTTATATGACTAAATTGTAAGATTTCTCTTCAGTTTGTAAGGTTAGATTTATGGTTACTAGGGGTAGAATTATTTATAATGATTACAGTGATACAGAATATTAACTATTTGGAGGGAGAATATAGATGGAAGTTTTAAAGGTTGAGAATTTAAGAAAAGTTTATGGAAAAGGTGATAGTGAGGTAAGAGCACTTGATGGTGTTAGCTTCACTGTGGCTAAGGGCGAGTTTATTGCTATTATAGGAGCATCAGGTTCAGGAAAATCAACATTACTTCATTTACTGGGAGGGTTAGATCGCCCAACCTCAGGTAAAGTAATTATAAATGATATGGAAATATATAATCAAAATGAAAACAGTTTAAGTATTTTTAGAAGAAGAAATATTGGCTTCATTTTTCAATTTTTTAACTTAATGCCTATTTTAAATGTTGAGGAGAATATTTCCTTGCCAGCCTTATTAGATAATGAAAAGGTAGATAAAAAATATTTAGATGAAATCATTAAGATAATAGGGCTTGAGGAGAGAAGAAAACATATACCATCGGAGCTATCAGGCGGACAGCAGCAGAGAGTTTCTATAGCAAGAGCTTTAATTAATAAACCATCTATAATATTAGCAGATGAACCAACAGGAAATCTTGATAGTAAGAATTCAAAGGAAGTAATAGACCTTTTAAAAGCCACAGCAAAGAAATACAATCAAACATTGCTTTTGATTACTCATGATAGTAGAATTGCTGAACAGGCAGACAGAATTATTACCCTTAGCGATGGAAAAATAAAAAGTGACGTAAAGCTGGCATAGGGGGATAGGGGAATGATTAATAGTTATAAGGCTATAAGCGGCCGTTACTTAAAAAGTAATAAAAAGAGAACTGTACTAACTATAGTTGGGATTATATTATCAGTTGCATTAATAACTTCTATATGTACATTTATCTTAACAGTTCAAAATTCAATGCTAGAGCAGAAAATAAAAGAAGTTGGAGCTTTTCATGTAGTTGTGGAGAATGCTACTAGAGCTGATATAGATAAGCTTGAGATTAATCCTAAAATAGATAAGCTAGGTCTTGGCAAAAGTGAGGAGCCTATTCGATTTATAAAGGATAAGCTTATTGAGATTAATCACTTAAACGAAAATGGCTTTGAATTGATGAATGTTCAATTAGAGGAGGGAGAAGTTCCTAAAAAAGGTAATGAAATAGCTATTGAACGATGGATTCTTAGATATTTTGAAGATGGAATTAAGGTAGGGGACGAAATTGAGATTGAGGATGAAGAAGGGAAGGTAAAGAGTTATGTGCTGTCCGGAATTGTAAAGGATGATTGGCGTTCACAGAATGTTGGAACAGCAAGGGGGTATTTAGCTGCTTCAGATGAGATTTTGCAAGGAGCGGGAGTAACAGCCTTAGTACAGATTAAGGAAAAAGCTGATAAATGGCAGGTTATTAATGAAATAGATGAAAGTGTTAGTGAAGGAGCTAAGGTAAATCATAATGAGGACTTAATGAGACTTACAGGAGAGTCTTCGGATTCAGAGCTAAACGCTTCTATAATGACAATTGTTGCAATGGTAATAGGAATAGTAGTTTTAGCTACAGTGGTAGTGATATATAATGCTTTTCAGATTAGCATTGCTGAAAGAATAAAACAGATAGGATTATTAAGGGCAATAGGAACCACTAAAAAGCAGATAGTTGCTTTAGTATTAAGAGAAGCAACATTAATGATATTAATAGGGGTACCCTTAGGAGTTTTCTTTGGAATAATGGCAGTTTATTGTATTGCCTTTGTATTTACAAAGATTACTCCAGTAGGAGATTTTTCAAATCTTAAGGTTGCAATATCACCTATGGCATTAGTTTTAAGTGGAGTTATTGGAGCTTTATCTATTTATGTTTCAGCATATCTTCCTGCAAGAGTAGCAGGAAAAACTTCTCCACTTGTAGCAATAAGCTCACAGGCGTTAATAAAAAAAGAAAAAATAAGCAGAGGTGGTTTTCTTTTAGGAAGATTTCTAAAAATAGATTTATCCATGGCTTTAAAAAATGTCAAAAGAAATAAGAAGAGATTCTATGTAACTGTGTTTTCTATGGCTATAAGTGTAACCTTATTTGTAACATTTACGTCTTTTGCTAGGTTTTCAAGTAATTTTGCAGAAGATGTAACAGAATCTAATGATAAGGATTTTTCAGTATCACTAAATCATAATGATGACAGTGCTCAGGAAATTAGTGAAGATATAATAAGAAAAGTTGAGGAAATTTCTAACGTAGATAAGGTATATAGAACGTATAGCATGGTTCAAAGTGAAGCATTAATAGATAAAAATATAATACCAGAAGAAGTTAATAAGTGGAATATGGGAAGTGTTGAATATGGAATGAGTGAAGAAAAATTTCCAAAGGCTTCTTTAGAAGGCAAAGAAAAATTAAGGATACCTGTTATAATAGATGTTTATGATGACGGAAAATTAGATAAATCTCAAAAGTATGTTAAAGAAGGAACTATTGAAAACTTAAAGGAAGACGAAGTTATAGTAGTAAGAAATTCAAGATTTTTGGGAGAAAGAACATTAATGTCACCAATAGCTAATTTAAAGGTGGGAGATGAAATCCCACTTGATATGAACTACTTCTCGTACAATGATGAAACTAATGAGTTTCAGATGAGAGAGAGTTTAAATTATTCCAATTCAGAAGTTAGGATGGTTAAGGTAGCTGCAATTGTAGATGTGCAACCTTTTAATGAATCGGATTACTATGAAACTTTAAATATTATTGTTAGTGAGAATGGTGTAGAGAATTTAATTAATGAAAACCGCTATTTAAAGGAACAGCATAAGGTTGAGAGCTTGGATATAAGGCTTACTGATGATATATATGCTGATGATGTTGATTCAGCATTAAGAGAGATAGAGAATACTAATCCAGGAATAAATTATTATAATATAATTGAATATAATAAGAGAGATAAGGCCTTTAAAATGCAGATAATTATTCTTCTTATGGGATTTACAGTTGTTATAAGTTTAATAAGTGCAGTTAATATAGTTAACACGGTAACAACAAATATTCTTCTAAGAAAGAAGGAATTATCAGCATTAGAAGCCATAGGAATGACAAAAAAACAGGTGAGAAGAATGATTACCTTTGAGGGAGTTTTATTTGGTGTTTATGGAGGCATAATTGGTTCTGTCGTAGGAACAGGATTCAGCTATATGATTTATGGGGCTATGAGTGATATAAGAAGATTTACATTTGTATTTCCATGGCAAAGTATAATTATAGCTGTAACTGCTGTAGTAATAATGGGTTATATTTCGGCATTAATTCCATTAAGAAGGCTAAAGAAAGATAGTATTATTGAAGGAATAAGAGGAGAATAAAATAAGGGGTAGCCGTTGGCTATCCCTTACTAATTATTAAGCAATATCTGCATTTTTATTTTCTTCAGTTTTTATCTCACCTAATATCTTCTTATAGGATAGAAGGAAGATTGTAAGGGTTGTGAAGGAAGCAATTATATCTGCCACTGGTTCTGCCCAGTAGATTCCAACAACACCAACGAATTTAGGTAATATTATTGCTAATGGAATTAATAAAATTACCTTACGTAATAAAGCTAGGAATAGAGTGATTTTAGCTTGACCAAGTCCCATGAAGGTAGATTGGCATGCCATCTGTATTCCAAAGGCCCACATGCCAGCCATAAATATTCTAATCATTTTTGCAGTTAAGTCTGCAAGCTCTTGTTTTTGAGTAAAGATTCCAACAAAAATATTTGGGAATATTACTATTGCAAGAGTTCCTAATACTGTAGCAGCAAAAGATACAACAATTAGAAGCCTAAAGGTCTTTTTAACTCTGTCATATTTCTTTGCACCGAAGTTGTAGCTGATTATAGGTTGAACACCTTGAGTAAGTCCTTGGATTGGAACAACTAAAAGCTGCATAACGCTCATCATAATTGTCATTGAGCCAACGTATAAGTCGCCACCGTATTTTTGTAATCCAGAGTTAAGAACAATACCAAGCAAGCTTTCTGTTGCCTGCATGATAAATGGAGCGACACCTAAAGCAATAACGCTTCCAACAATAACTTTATTAAGTTTAAGATTTTCTCTTTTTATTTTAATAACACTTTTGCTTTTTTTAGAAGATAAGAAGTGAACAACCCAGATAGCACTTAAGCATTGAGAGATTATAGTTGCTAAGGCTGCTCCTTTAACACCTAGATTTAAACCAAAAATAAATATTGGATCTAAGATGATATTTGTTATAGCTCCGATTAGAACAGAAAGCATAGCTGTTTTAGCAAAACCTTGTGCACTTATATACATGTTTAAACCAAGAGCAAATTGTACGAAAACAGTTCCCCATAGGTAAATGGTAATGTAATCAAGACCATATCTTATGATATTTTCACTTGCACCAAACATGAAAAGCAGTGGCTCTTTAAAAATCATAAATACTGTAGTTAAAACTACGGAACATATAATTAGTAAAGTTGTTGAGTTACCTAATATTTTTTCAGCACCGTCTTTATCACCAGCACCTAATTTTATTGAAGCAAGTGGAGCACCACCCATTCCAGCTAAGGCACTAAAAGCTGAAATTAACATGATTATTGGAAAGGTAACACCGACTCCAGTAAGAGCTAAGTCACCAACACCTGCCATATTACCGATATAAATACGGTCAACTATGTTGTAAAGAACGTTAATTAATTGAGCTAGAATAGCAGGTAAAGCTAAAGTAAACATTAGCTTAGGAATACTTTCTTTACCTAATTTTTCATCTTGTGAATTTGACATTGTTTTTCCCCCCTTATTTGATATTATTGTCAGCATATTCATTGAGATTATTAAGTATTTTAATAAGCTTAGTTTCGAAGTCCTCAATTTCTTCAGAAGAAAAGCCTTTAAAATTTATATTTCTCATGGCATCACGAGCTGTTTCATATGGTTCCTCTAATGAACGAGCTTTTTCAGTTAAAACTATACGGATAGCTCTCCTATCTTCTGTACTTAATATTCTTTTTACATTACCTTGTGCCTCAAGTCTATCAAGCATACTAGTTAAGGTAGTTTTTGCTAATCCTGTTTTTTTGCTTAACTCACTGATGGTTATATTGTCTTCAAGCCAAAGCGTAAAAAGAATTCTGCTTTGAGGACTATTGAAAACCTCAATTCCATTCTCAACAAGAAGGTTTCCAAAAATTCGTTCTTGCAGTAGCTTAATTTTTGCAATATATATTCCAATTGGTTCGTTATTTGCCATTTAATTCACCTCCGAATAATACTAGATAAAATAGTTCTATATAGTATTATATATCTTTTGAACTATTTTAGTTGTTAATAAAGTGTTAAAAATATTTTGATCATTGGTGGATTGATTAAGTAACAGCATGAGAAATAAGGTATAATTAAAATAGAATATATTAAAATTAAAATTATTAGGAGTTTTTAAATGAATAGAATTTTATTTGTAGAAGATGATGAAGCATTAGCATTAGGAATTGAGTATACATTACAAGAAGAGGGATATGAGGTTGTAAGAGCGAGTACAGTTAAGGAGGGAAAGGTATATTTTGATAAAAAAGATTTTGATTTAGTTCTATTAGATATAAATTTACCTGATGGAAGTGGATATGATGTGTGCAAATACATAAAATCTATTAAAGATACACCTATAATTTTTCTTACTGCTTTAGATGAAGAAGTAAATGTGGTTTTAGGACTTGATATGGGAGGAGAAGATTATATTACCAAGCCATTTAGAGTAAGGGAGTTATTATCAAGAATCAAAGTAGTTTTGAGAAGAAATTCCAAAATTGAAAAAAACAGCATGATTATAAAATGTGAGGATATTATTTTAAATACAGCTAAGATTGAAGTATTAAAAAAGAATGAAAGATTAGCATTAACAGCTAAGGAATATAAGCTGTTATTGATATTCATGAAAAATCCAGGTGTAATGCTAAGTAAAGATGAAATTCTTAATGAATTATTTGAAGATGAGGGAGCTTTTGTTGAGGATAATACTCTTTCAGTATACATAAAAAGATTAAGAGAAAAGATTGAAGAGAATCCATCTAAGCCAGAATATGTTATTACAAAACGTGGTTTAGGATATATGTGGAATAAAGACATACAATAAAGTAGGAGAATTATATGAGAGATTTAGTAAATCCTGAAGTGAAAAAAAGTTCAGCTATAATATTAATAGTGGTATTTGTTTTTAGCTTGATGATTAATTGTGCATTATATTTTAGTTTTGATGGAATAAAGGATAGTTATATTAGTGGAAGAGCTGCAGTTATTGGAAAAATAACTGAAACTCATCCTGAATTAGCAGACGAATTGGTTAAAGCTTCTTTTGAAAGTCAAAAAGAAGAAGTTATTGAAAGAGGAAATCAGATTCTAACTCAGTATGGATATAATGAAAATTTAAAATTTATATTTTTACCGTCCATTTATGATGCGTTTAAAGAGAGTTGTTTTAGCTTAACAATATTAGCATTAATATTTGGAATTGCCATCGTTGGACTAAATTATTGTCAGTATGAAATTATATATTCAAGAATAAGGATATTAACTAAAGCTTCAAAGGAGATATTAGAAGGCAATTATGATATGAATATATATGAAGAGAAAGAAGGAGACTTTGCTAAGCTGTCCTTTGGATTTAATAATATGAGAACTATTATTCAAAGTCAGATGATAGATTTAAAGAAGGAAAAAGAGTTTTTAGTAAATCTTTTATCTGATATATCTCATCAACTAAAAACTCCTTTAGCAGCTTTGATTGTATATAATGATATTTTAAGTAAGCCTGATATAACTGAAGAAAATAAAAATAAATTTTTATTAAATAGTAAAAAACAGCTTAATCGAATGGAATGGCTTATAAAAAGTATGCTGAAGCTGGCAAAGGTAGATGCTAGAGCAATAGAGTTTTGTATAAAAGAAAACAATCTTAATCAAACAGTTGAAGACGTATTTGAAACCTTAAAGTTAATGGCTCAAAGGAATGAGGTTCAATTGTGGTTTGATGAAGCTTCGCTATCAGGCGAAATTTGTGCGGAATACGATGAGCAATGGCTGGAGGAAGCACTAATTAATATTATAAAAAATTGTATAGAACATAGTGGTGGGGGAAATGTTACAGTAAGTTTAGAGGAAACGCCGATTAATACAAAAATTATTATTAAAGATAATGGAGAAGGGATTGAAGAAAAGGATCTTCCAAATATTTTTAAAAGATTTTACAAAGGTGGAAAAAGTGATTCTGTTGGAATTGGATTATCGTTAAGCAAATCTATAATTGAAGCTCAACAGGGTTATATTGAGGTTGGCAGCAAAGTTAATGAGGGAACGGAGTTTAAAGTTATATTAGTGAAAAGTATTAAATAGGGGGAAAGGGTATGGATATGTATTTCAATCGGATATTTTGGGGGATGATTCTAGTTTTTTTAAATTTGAATATTGGAATCATTGATGTACTCCCTAATATTATTGGAGTGATCATGATAGCTACGGCATTAAATGGTTTACATGAAACAAAAGATGAAGAAGCCTTTAAAAAAGGTGAGATCTACGGGTGGATTATGGTTGGCTTCGAGGCTGTGAATTTGGTTTTCAAATATACTGGATACAGCGGTCTAGAGGAAGCTAATAGTTCTATATTATTTGTTATATACGGTCAGATTTCAGCAGTTATTAGAATTGTATTACTATATTATATTTTAAAAGGAATATTTAATTTAGGTGAAAAAAATGGCAATTTAGAAATTAGTTCTAAGGCTAAGGAAAGATGGCACCTATCATTTGCCTGCACGGTTGCCTTCTCAGTTTTACCAGCCTTTAGTTTGAATTTTAAAAATGGATTGTTAGACGGGATGATAATTATTTTAGGTATAACTATGTTTATAGTAAATATTTTAGTTATGGCGATAGTGAGAAAAGCTGCAAAAACATTTGTAGAAAAAGATACGAGCACTAGTATGTAGGGATGGTATGTATGATGAATATAAATAAAAAGTATATTATCTTTCCCATAGTTTTTGTTTTAACTGTTTGGGTGTTTAATATTATAAGATACCAAATATATTTCTTAGATAAGCCTATTTTTATTAAAGAGTGTGTGGAGAAAAATGTATCAATTGAATCTGATAATAGTGAAATAAATCCATATGTAAAATTTGGATCGAAGGTATTAGAATTCTATTATATAGATGATTTTTCTAATAACACTTATATTACCGATAAAATAGATTATAGAACTATTAGTTTTCCAGAGATTAATTCACAAGAATGTTTTTCTAGCAATGGGAATTTTGGAGGAAGTACTTTCGATATGTTTAATCAAGGAAATCAGGTTACTGGAGTCGAAATATATCCATATAGATTAAAGGTTTTGAGTGTTGATTTAGGACAAGTTTTTTTGAAGGATGGAAGAAGTATATATGATCTATTAGAGGAGAAAAAAGAGATTGTTATAACAAAGATACAGATAGGTAGTGGAGAGTATAGTAGAATTGTTGATATAGGGAATGTAAAGATAAGAGATGTAACAGATCAAGAATTAAGAACAACCTTTGTTAGAGAGATGTATGGTACTAGTGGTGAAATGAACTGGAGTAATATAAATTATGAAGCCTTGAGAAATATTAAAATAACAGAAGTGAATGCAAATTTATTGGATATATCAGATAAATATCTTAGTGTTAAGTTGAATGATCAAGATATAAGTGATATAAAATCTCCAATAGAAATCAAGGAGGGAGAGAGCTTTAAAGTTAGTTATAAAGTGAATCTTTGGAGAGAGGATAAAAATAAGCTTGAACCTAAATTAATTGAAACACTATTAAAAGTTAAAATTATTGATACAAATAAACAAGCTGAAGAGGTAATAATACCAGTTAGCAATTGGTATTATAGTATTGCTGGATACTTAGAAAAAGCAGGAAATCTAAATAAATTGTTTAAGGAATAAAGGTATGGCTGTCATTATAAGAAACAAATGACAGCTATTTCTATAGGTAAAATAGAACAGTTTATAAATTTATGTTATTATGTACAGGATAACTATAATATTGTTATGAAAAATGATACAATGGCCATATAATGGGGGGGAATGTAATGACAGAAGTTTTATTAGTAGTAGTGTTGATATTATTAGTTTTGAATATATTTAGCACATTAGCATTAAGGAATAGAGGAAACGGATTAAGTGAAAAGAATATTGACGGGAGATTTGCACAAGTAAGTCAGAAGGCTGACTTGATTGATAAGAGTATTGAAAGGCTTGAAAGAGCTTTTAGAGAAGAAATGCTTAGAGGAAGAGAAGAAGCTCGAAAAGGGGAACTGCAAGCTCGTTTTGAGTTAAATCAACAGGTTCAATTAATGAAAAATGATGTTTTGAAAAGAATGAGTGAAATTGCAGCTTTTCAAAAAAATCAATTAGATATATATTCTGAAACAATGGAAAAATCATTGAAATCTTTTGAAAATCAATTTTCTAAGAGTGTTAATGATTTTAATGAATTACAAAAAGAAAAGTTCACTGAGTTAACGATTAAACAAGGAGAATTAGTAAAGTCAACTGAAGAGAAGCTTGAAAAAATGAGAGAAACTGTAGATGAAAAGCTTCAAAGTACTTTAGAGAAGAGGTTGGGCGAGTCCTTTAAACTAGTAAGTGATAGATTAGAAATTGTTCATAAAGGTTTAGGGGAAATGCAGTCTTTAGCTATGGGAGTTGGGGATTTAAAAAAAGTTCTTTCAAATGTAAAGACCAGAGGGACTTTAGGAGAAATACAGCTCAGCAGAATTTTAGACCAGATTTTGACAAAGGACCAGTATGATATCAATGTTGTAACAAAACATGGGTCTAGGGATAATGTAGAGTTTGCCATAAGGCTTCCAGGTAAAGATGATAGTAATGAGGTAATATACCTCCCTATGGATTCAAAATTCCCGCTGGATGTTTATCATAATTTAGTTGATGCTTATGACACCGGTGATTCTAAATTAATTGAAGAAGCATATAAAAAGTTAGAAACATCAATCAAAAAATCTGCTAAGGATATAAGAGATAAATATATTGATCCGCCATATACTACTGATTTTGGAATAATGTTTTTGCCAATAGAGGGACTTTATGCAGAAGTTGTAAAGAGAACTAATTTAGTAGAAATACTTCAAAGAGAATATAGAATAAATGTGACAGGTCCAACAACCTTAGCAGCACTTTTAAATAGCTTACAAATGGGATTTAAAACTTTAGCAATAGAAAAGAGATCTAGTGAAGTATGGAAGGTACTTGGTGCAGTAAAAACTGAATTTGGCAAATTTGAGGATGTGTTAAAAGCAACACAGAAAAAATTAACTCAAGCGAGCTCAGATTTAGATAAACTTGTAGGAACTAGAACTAAACAAATAAATAAAAAGCTTATGGATGTAGAAAGCTTAAGCAATGAAGTTACTGAAACAATTATGGATACAATGCAGATTACAGAAGAGGAGAATTAGTTTAAACCCTGACGTGCAATTGCTTTGTAATTAAAGGGAGATTATTTATGGATGCTTTAAGAGAGGTAAAAGAAAGGCTGTCAATTTTCAAAAATTTATATGATAGTATAAGATTAGTAAACCCAATTAATGATTCAATTATTAATCATGAGTGTGAAAACTTAAGTGTAAAAAGCGGCTTTTGCTATGACATATGGAAAAGAAATGAAAGATGTGAGAATTGTATTTCAAGAGTAGCCTATGATAAAGAGGAAACAGCTGTTAAAATTGAATATAGTGAAGGAAAAATTATATTGGTTATTGCATCTCCATTAATCATTAAAAATAATAAATACGTTATTGAAATGATTAAGGATGTATCGCAAAACGGAAGAATTTCAAACATGGACACAAATTATGAAGAAAGTGTATTGGGATTTTTAAATGTTATTAAGGAGCGCACTGTTAAAGATGAATTAACAGATGTATATAATAAGGCTTATATCAACGAAAGATTGCCAAAAGACCTAAGAATAAGTGTAAACGAAAATTTATCCACTTCTGTTGTGATGATTGATTTAGATTATTTTAAAAACATTAACGACACATATGGCCATGTTATTGGGGATAAGGTGTTAAGAGATTTTGCAGCTATAGTAAAGAATTATACAAGAAGTGATTCTATGGATTGGATAGGAAGATATGGTGGCGAGGAATTTATCCTAGTACTAAATAATGCTGATGAAGATATTGCTCAAAATATTGCTGAAAGAATTCGAAAAAGAATTAATGATAATATATTTAAATACGACGATGTTGAGATAAGAATAACTTGCAGCTTGGGTATATATAGTTCAAAAGGTAAGGATATAAATATGGATGATGCTGTTGAAAAAGCAGATAAAAATTTATATAAAGCTAAAGCGAGCGGAAGAAATAAAATTGTAAATTAATAAATAAACCCAGCTGATTTTTTAGCTGGGTTTATTTATTAATCCTTCTTAAATTTTAAAATATTATCTGTAAAGATACCATCGCAGCCTAACTTTTCTAGGTTCGAAGCTACTGAAGGTTTATTTACAGTATAGGAAAATACCTTAAGTTCATTGTCGTGAGCAAAATTAATTAAAGCTTGATCCACTAAATAAACATCTGGATTAATGGAGTAGGCATTTACCTTTAAAGCGAAATCCAACATGGTCATTTTGTTATCGCCAAAAAGTACACCTAGTTTTATTAAATCATCTAATTCACGTAAGATTTCAAGGCTTTGAGGATTAAAGCTAGAAATTAAAACTTTATTTTGCAGATTATATTTTTTTATAGTAGCTAAAACATCAGCTTCTATGTTATTATAGTGGATTAAATCTGTCTTAAGTTCTATATTTATAAATAAATTTCCACTTTTAAGAATCTCAAGAACTTCGTTCAAGGTAGGAAGTTTGCAAAGTTTGCTGTTTTCAAATTCAGAATTTTTACATTTGAAGTTTTTTAGTTCTGCAAGGGTAAAATCCTTAATCAAGCCACTTCCGTTAAAGGTACGTTTTATATCTTCATCGTGTATAACAACAAGTTCACCATCTTTAGTTTTATGAACATCAAATTCTACAGCTTCAGCACCAGCTGTCATTGCTTTATCAAAGGATAATATAGTGTTCTCAGGATAAATTTCACTTAAGCCTCTATGGGCGAAGTAAATCAAAATTGATCACCTCCGTAAGTATTTGAAATTATTTAATAATCATATTATTAATTACACATTATATTTAGAAAGTCCTTCTTTTTAAATGAATAAGGAAATTTAAAGTTGCATGTCATATTTTAATTTAGCAAACTTGTGAAGAGAAATTAGAGGAGATGTGAAGATATTATAATAAGTTATATGTAAAAAAAATACTATTATTCATAATAATAAAAATAAAACTTCTTTTAGGATTAAATAAAGACTCCCATTGAGGGATTCACTCAATGGGAGAAATGTTTAAGTTAATTGAAGTAATAAAGTTGAATTAATTAATATGTTGACTTTGAAAGCCCTGACGCTCTACTGAATGTTTTTTTGCTGTTCTATTATGATTTTTACCTGTTTCACTGGTTATAGGAGTTTGATAATTACACTTCTCCATTCTTGCTTGTTTATTATCAGGTTGACTATCTTTTGCCATAAATGATTCACTCCTTAATATAGATTTAGTATTAGTTTTAGCATATTGATGTTTTTTATAATAAGTTTTATAAGGTAAAATTTCCTTTAAATGAGTTTTATATAATTTTTTATAATCAAGATAAAGAGAGGAAATATAAATGTATAGGTGAATAGATGAATAAAAGCAGATTCGATTTTATTTCGAATCTGCTTTTATTAGTTATATTAGAAATTACTTTTTGAATATTTTTGTGACCATACAGAGAAAGTAGTTTTAAAATTTGTGGAAGCATTTTCTTTGGTATAATCATAAAAGTCTTGTAGAAAATTTGCTCGAGTAGTATCATCTGTTAAGATTATTCCTCCAGCGTCTAACTGTTCATCTAGAATTTCATTCAAGGATTTAAGATTACTTTCTTTCATCATTTGAAACATTGCCATAAACATAGTGGTTCTTCCTTCACCGTGGTCACAGTGAAAGTGAAGATGAGTAGTTGGTGGTGTTTTAACAACAAAAGTAACAAAAGAGTCAACCATTGAAGGAGTAGGTATGTGCCCATCTCTTGTAGCAAATAAAACATAATTAAGGTCAGCGCTTTTAGCTAGAGCTAGCTCTACTTGAGATTTTTCTACCTTGATTTCTTCACGAAAGGCTCCACGTTTATTGAAGATGTTCTCAACGTCACCAGGTTTCATTGCTCCGAATTTTTCATTTTCGCTGATTAAAGTTTCTTCTGAATCAAAACCGTTGTTTAAGAGTCGTTCAGTACTATAAAAACTCACGGCGTCATCGTTAAGAAAACCGTGGGATTCTTGGCGCAAATCTACAATATATGTATCAATCACATGAATATGATTTTTAAGATTTTCAATTTGACTTGGTTCAAATTGAGCACTTCCAGAGATGTTTAATGACGGTAAATCTCTATAGCGTTCTGGAAGAGGAGCATCTCTATCGGTATCCATAACAAGAAAGCCTTCTTTTACATTAGGAGTTGGCATGGGTGAGGGTTCAGTTAGAGTAAAAGCACTTACGGGAATCGAGGATAAGGCAATGGTCAATATCATTGATATGCAAAGAAGTTTTTGAAATCTAATCATATATAATCCTCCTAAGTGTTGAAATAATATATTTTGGTAATTTTATTATCTATCAATATAGAAGTTTTATACTATTGAGTATGTAAAAAGAAAATACATTTGTATAATGGAAAGTAAGAATATTGAATTTTATTATTGTATATGATATAACGATAATATGGGTAGTATAGCAATAACTGCACCATGCTTACTTTAACTATCATCAAAGTTTAATTGATGATAATTCAAATTCTCATGGCAATATGAGAATTATAGATTTCACGGACAGCTCATATCTTTAAGAATGAGACTTAGATGGCAAATCACTCATAAATGTAGTACAAGCTTCATATTTAGACATTAGCTAAAATATGAAAATTGTGTAGAAGGTAAATCTTTATTTGTGGGATTTAGCTTTGTTTAGTTTTATCTATCTTGATTATTCAAGTTAATAGATCAAGACTAATAAAATTATAAAAAATAAAATTCTTTAGGCAAAATTAAATGCCTAAATAAATTTTAGGGAGTGATTGTTATAAAATTTGGTTTTATTGGAGCCGGTAAAGTTGGATTTTCATTAGGAAAATACTTTGTTGAAAATGGTATTCAAGTTTCAGGATATTATAGTCGAAACCATATTTCATCAAAAGAAGCAGGAAATTTTACAGGTACCAAACAATTTTTAACTTTAAATGAGTTAATAAATGAGAGTGATGGAATCATAATTTCTACTCCAGACTTTGAAATAGAAAGAGTTTGGAATGAAATAAAAGAGTTGTCTATACAAAATAAATTAATATGCCACTGTAGTGGTTTGTTATCTTCGGAAATCTTTTCAGATATAAGTAAGTTTGATGCTTACCCCTATTCTATCCACCCGATGTTTGCCATTTCGGATAAATATTTTTCCTACAAAAATCTTAATGAGGCCTTTTTTACAATTGAGGGTCATGAGAAATATATGGATAATTTAACTTCTTTATTTAGCAGCTTAGGTAATAAAGTTAAGGTTATCGATAAAAACAACAAAAGTCTATATCATTTAGCTTCTGTTATCAGTAGCAATATGGTACTAGGACTTATTAATAGTGGAGTAAATTATTTAAAGCAGTGTGGCTTTGAAGAAAATTCAGCACTAGAAGCTCTTTATCCTCTTATTTTAAATAATATAACTAATATTAAAAGTAAGGGCTTAGTAAATAGTCTGACGGGACCACTTGAAAGAGGTGACCTTGATACAATCAAGTCTCATTCAGAGAATATTAATGGCTTAGATAAAGAGTTGTATGAATTATTATGTAGGAATTTATTATCTTTAGCAAAGGAAAAAAACAAGCATAGGGATTACAGTAAAATCGAAAAATATTTGGGAGATGAGAAGTGATTATGAAAAATACTATTGTGACTTTTAAGGATGCTAAGAAAAGGTGCGAAAAACTAACAATGCTTACTGCTTATGATTATTCTATGGCAAAACTCATTGACGATGCTGGAGTTAATGGTATTTTAGTAGGGGATTCCGTTGGGATGGTATGCCTAGGGTATGAAGATACGATCTCCGTAACTATGGAGGATATGATTCATCATACAAAAGCTGTTTCTAGAGGTGTAAAGAATGCATTAGTAGTTGCTGATATGCCATTTATGTCCTATCAGACTTCAGTATATGATGCAGTTGTAAATGCTGGAAGACTTATGAAGGAAGGAAGAGCTCATGCAGTAAAACTTGAAGGTGGAATTTCCATGTGTGACAGAATAGAGGCAATCGTTAAAGCGTCTATACCAGTGATGGCACATATAGGATTAACACCTCAATCAGTTAATGCAATTGGTGGATTTAAGGTTCAAGGTAAAAATGAAGAAGCAGCAAAAGAGCTTATTGAAGCGGCTAAAGCAGTTGAGAAAGCAGGAGCCTTTGCTATTGTTTTGGAATGTGTACCTTCAAAACTTGCAGCAATAATAAGAAAAGAGGTATCAATACCAACAATAGGAATTGGAGCAGGTTCTGAATGTGATGGACAGATTCTTGTATACCAAGATATGCTTGGTATGTTTAGTGATTTTACACCAAAGTTTGTAAAAAAGTTTGCCGATGTGGGAGAGAAAATGACTGAAGCCTTTAGGGAGTATATAAAGGAAGTCCAAGATGGAACTTTTCCAGGGCCGGAACATGGATTTAAAATCAGTGAAGAAGTAATCACAAAGTTATATTAATTAACTCCAATTAAATATGAAAAGAGGAAGCATAATGAATATATATAATAAAGTGTCACAGGTTAGAAATCAAGTTAAGGAATGGAAAAGAGCTGGCTTATCAGTGGGTTTTGTACCAACCATGGGGTATCTTCATGAAGGTCATGAAAGTTTGATTAGAAAAGCTGCTAGTGAAAATGACAAGGTAGTTGTGAGCATATTTGTTAATCCAACTCAATTTGGTCCAAATGAAGACTTAGAAAAGTATCCAAGAGATTTGAAGAAAGATTCATTAATTTGTGCAGGGGCGGGTGCAGATTTGATTTTTCATCCAGAGGTTGAGGAAATGTATGTCAAGGATGCATGTACATCTGTTAATATGAATGGATTAACCGACGGCCTTTGTGGAAAAAGCAGACCAACTCATTTTAGCGGAGTATGCACTGTAGTTACTAAATTATTTAATATTGTTCCTGCAGATAAAGCTTATTTCGGAGAGAAGGATGCACAGCAATTAGCCATAATTAAGAAGATGGTGGAGGATTTAAATATAGATATTCAAATTATTGGATGCCCAATTATAAGAGAAGAAGATGGACTTGCTAAGAGTTCAAGAAATATTTACTTATCCCCTGTAGAAAGAGAAGCAGCGTTAGTTTTAAATAAATCACTTAAAGTGGCTAGAAAAGCTATAGAAGCTGGAGTGAAAAATACAAGTGATTTAAAAGGGTTAATAGTAGATGTGATTGAAAAAGAGCCTTTAGCTAAAATAGATTATGTTGAAATTGTTGATAGCAGGTCGTTGAAGGAAGTAGATTTTATTGAAGAAAATGTTTTAGTAGCTTTAGCAGTTTATATTGGTAAAACAAGATTAATAGATAATTTCACATATTTTATCTAGTATTCAATTAAGGTAAATTAATTTTATAGGAGGACATACAATGAAGGTAACAATGTTAAAGGGAAAAATACACAGAGCTACTGTGGTGCAGGCTGAACTAGATTATGTGGGAAGTATTACAATAGATGAAGATTTATTAAAGGCTGCGGGGATTTTAGAATATGAAAAGGTTCAAATTGTTGATGTGAACAATGGAAATAGATTCGAAACCTATACTATAGCTGGAGAGCGTGGTAGTGGTCTTATATGTTTAAATGGAGCAGCAGCACGGTGTGTACAAGTTGGTGATAAAATAATTATTATGAGTTATTGTGAGATGGAGAATGATGAAGCAAGAGAACATAAGCCTTCCGTAGTATTTGTAGATGAAAATAATAAGATATCAGAAATAACAAATTACGAAAAACATGGTCAATTAAGACGATAGCAAAAAAACTCCTTATAACAAAATGCGTTATAAGGAGTTTTTTTTATAAAAATACAAAAAATAAACTAAATTTATTTATATTTTAAATATATATTCACAATATATATTTAAAATATATATTATAATTAAGATATTATGTTTAAATGTGCTGTACATAGGGAGGAAAAGACTTGAGTAAATATATTGAATTTATAGATGTGAAAAAAGTATATAACATGGGAGAAGTTGAAATTAAAGCATTGGACGGTGTTAATTTTTCCATTGACAAAGGGGAATTTGTTGTAATTGCTGGTGCCAGCGGGGCAGGAAAAAGCACAATATTAAACATTCTAGGGGGAATGGACACATCAACCTCAGGAGAGGTATATGTAGATGGAAATAGAATAGATAAATATAGTGAAAAGGAATTAACTACATATAGAAGATTCGATATTGGATTTGTATTTCAGTTTTATAACTTAGTACAAAATTTGACTGCTATAGAAAATATAGAATTGGCAACTCAGATCTGTAAGAATCCATTAGATCCAGAAGAAACCTTAGAGGCTGTTGGGCTGAAAGAGAGACGGAACAATTTCCCAGCTCAGCTTTCGGGAGGAGAACAGCAAAGAATTGCAATTGCAAGGGCGTTGGCAAAGAATCCTAAATTACTATTATGTGATGAGCCTACAGGAGCCTTAGATTATAACACAGGAAAAGCTATTTTAAAGCTGCTTCAAGATATGAGCAGAAAGCTTGGGATGACAATTGTTGTTATTACACATAACTTAGCACTTACAGCTATGGGAGATAAGGTTATACATGTTAGAAACGGTAAGGTTAGTGACATGTATGTTAATGATAATCCTACACCAGTTGAAAGGATTGAGTGGTAACATGAAAAGTTCATTAGCTAAGGATATGATACGAGATATAAAAAATAGTTTAAGCAGGTTTATATCTATAGTAGCAATAGTTGCAATTGGAGTAGGTCTCTTTGCCGGGGTAAAGGTATCGTCTCCGGTTATGAAAAATAATGCTGACAAATATTATGATGAGCAGAATTTTATGGATATTCAATTGGTTTCAACTTTTGGACTTACAGATGATGATGTTGAATCGATTCGAAATTTAAAGGGGGTAGAAGGGGTATTTCCTACCTATTCCATGGATGTTCTTTCAAATTTTGATGCTGTAGAAGTTGTGTTAAAGGTTCATGGTTTAGATTTGAATCATTTAAATAAAGATGATAAAGATTATATAAATAGACCAGTTTTAGTAGATGGAAGATTCCCAGAGAATATTAATGAGTGTGTTATCGAGGCTGAGGTACTTGAAAATTACAATTTGAAAATTGGTGATGTAATTGAGGTAGCTTCAGGAAAAGAAGCAGATATAAGTGAAAGTTTAAAAGAAGATAAGTTTACCATTGTAGGAACAGTTCATAGCCCAATTTATGTTTCCTTTCAAAAGGGCAGCAGTTCTATAGGAAGTGGACAGATAAATGGATTTATTCTTGTTGCAAATGAGGCATTTAAAACACCGGCATATACAGAGGTTTTGTTAACAGTAGAAGGCGCTAAGGGCCTTCAGACCTATGATAAAGAGTATGATGAAACTGTTGAGGTGATTTCTGACAAATTAGAAGCTGTTGGTATTGAAAGAAGTAAAATTAGATACTTAGAAATTCTTGCAGAGGCAAAGGATAAGATTGCTGAAAGTAAAGAGGAACTTCAAAAGGCTAAGGATAAAAGTTCAGAGGAGCTAGCAAAGGCAGAAATAGAGTTAAAGGATGCCGAAAGTAAGCTTACTCTTGGAGAAAGTGAATTAGCTGGAAAAGAAGAAACATATAAAGTAACAATTGCAGGAGCAGAGGCAAAGATTTCAGAGGCGGAACAGAAGTTAAGTGAAGGTGAAGCAACATATAATGAGCAATATGAGGAATTTCAGAACTCTAAGGCAGAAGCAGAGCCTAAAATTGCTGAAGCTGAAAAGCAGATAGCTGAAGGTGAAAAGGCTATTTTAGCCATTGAAAGTTATATTGGAGAAATAAAAACTGAAATTGCTAATGGAAATTTAACTGATGAACAAAAGGCCATAGCAGAAGAAAAAATTCAACAGCTTTATGGTATTGTAGAACAATCAAAAGGTGGATTAGAATCTGCAAAAGCGGAGTTAGAAGCTCAAAAGGCTATGTTAACAGATGGAGAAAAAAAATTAGCCGAGGCTAAAGCAGAGTTAGAAGCTGGTAAAGCTGAATTAGAAATTCAAAAAGCAAATTTCGCCAAAGAAAAGATTAATGCTGAAAATCAATTTGAGAGTGCAAAAGGTGAATTGAATTCAGGAAGAATAGAGTATAATAAAGGAAAAGAAACCTATATTCAGTCAAAGGCAGATGCAGAAAAGCAGATTGCAGAAGCAGAGGACAAGATAGAAGATGCTGAATATAAGCTAAATAATTTAGATGAGCCAGAATGGTATGTGTTAGATAGAAATACTAACTATAGTTATGTAGATTATGAAAACTCTGCAAATAGTATAAATGCAATTGCACAGGTGTTTCCGGTATTTTTCTTCATAGTAGCGGCATTAGTATGCTTAACTACAATGACTAGAATGGTTGATGAACAAAGGGGATTAATGGGAACGCTGAAGGCTTTAGGCTATAGTAAAATTGCTATAGTGTCAAAGTATATTGTATATGCAGTTGCTGCCAGCTTGACGGGAAGTTTATTAGGTATTGCAATAGGATTTACGTTATTCCCAACAGTAATATATAATGCTTATGGAATAATGTATCAATTACCAAAAATAACTTTAAGTTTTAACTGGAGTTATGCTATAATTTCAACTTTAGCAGCTATTTTAGTAACAACTGGTTCGGCGTTAATAGCATGTTATAAGGAATTAGTTGCAACTCCTGCGTTATTAATGAGGCCTAAAGCACCTGCGATGGGTAAGAGAATTTTATTGGAGAGAATTCCGTTTATATGGAATAGACTAAGCTTTTTAAATAAAGTATGTGCAAGAAATATTTTTAGATATAAAAAGAGATTCTTAATGACGGTAATAGGTGTAGCTGGCTGTACTGCACTTCTGTTAACTGGTTATGGAATCAGGGATTCTATAAGAGCAATAGTTAATGTTCAGTTTGGTGAATTATATCATTATGATATGACTGTAAGCTTAGATAAAAATTTAAGAGATAAAACTTACGATAAAATTATTAATACTGTATCAAATGAAGCTGATGTGGAGGATTATATGATGGTTAATTACTCCAACATTAAAGTTTCAAATAATGAAACAAAGAAAGAAGCTATTTTGTTTACACCTAAGGATTTAACAGAGTTTAAGGATTTCATTACCTTGAGAAAGAGAAGTAATAAGGAAGCGATAAATCTTACGGATGACGGAGTTGTTCTTAATGAGAAATTAGCTAAACAACTGGGTGTAAAAGTTGGAGATAATGTTAACCTTACTAATGGCGATGATGATACAAATAAAAAATATGAGGTTAAAGTAATTGGAATTACTGAACAGTATATATATCATTATATTTATATAACTCCAGGATTATATAAACAATTATTCGGAGAAGAGCCACAATTTAATGATATAATTGCGAAAATAAATGATAAAACAAAAGAAGGAGAAAATAAATTAGCCACAGATTTAATTAATAATGATGAAATAGTGTCTGTAAGTTTTAACACAAGTCTTAAAGCGAATTTTAATGATACAATTAAAAGTTTAAATTTAGTAATTATCGTTATGATAATATCTGCTGGAGCTTTAGCTTTTGTAGTGTTATACAACTTAACCAATGTTAATATTAGTGAAAGAATAAGAGAAATAGCAACTATAAAGGTATTGGGTTTTTATAACAATGAAGTTGCATCCTATGTGTATAAGGAAAATACTTTATTAACATTTATAGGAATGTTAGTAGGGCTAGTTTTAGGTGTGCTGCTTCACAGATATATTATGGTTACTGTTGAATTGGATAATATAATGTTTGGAAGAACAATTCATTTTATTAGTTATGTGTGGGCAGCCATATTAACAATGATGTTTGGTGCCTTAGTGAATTTTGTAATGTATTTTAAATTAAAAAATGTACCTATGGTAGAGTCTTTAAAATCCGTTGATTAGTTAAGAATATTATTAACGCATAGGGTAAAACTAATATAAGAAGAACTTAGTTTGATTAAATGAGTTTCAATATTAAATGCTTTAGGTGTACAAAAGAAGTGTTTAGAAATAAATTAATAATCAAACTAAGTTTTTATTTATGTTTATACATAATATGTGTTCCATAAGTTACAATTATTTCTATAATATAGTAGAATGATATTATAAAAGTAATTTTGGGGAGGGTATTATGAAAGTAATAAATGAAGACAATTTTGAAAAAGCAACTGATACAGGTTTAGTTTTGGTAGATTTCTATGCAACATGGTGTGGTCCTTGTCAAAGGCTAAGTCCTGTTTTAGAGGATCTTCAAGAGGATTTTGACGGAAAAGCAAAGTTTTATAAACTTGATATTGATGAAAGTAGAGCGCTTGCAAGAAAATTTTCTGTTATGAGTGTACCTACAATGATTATATTAAAGGATGGACATCCTGTTGATAGAATGATTGGATATATGCCACCAGAGGATATTAAAAATAAATTAGCAAAACATCTGTAGTAAAAATTTTTAATTATGGTTAATATCACCTTGATATTTTTATTGAGGTGATATTTTTATGTTCAATTATATTGTATAGCACAATGTGATTGATAATAGTGCTTAAAAGTGAGTGTTTTATCAAAGAATTTCAAATTAAAAGAAAGAGAGAAATGAAGAAAAATGAAGTAAGGTGGAAAAATAATGTAGCTAATTCGAAATTAACAGTGTTAAAAGTGATACATAATAATTGACTAAGTGAGAAAAGTGATATACAATAATAACAAATAGTACAACAGTTAAACGGGGGTTTATTATGATAAATGTTGGTATAAACGGATTTGGAAGAATTGGAAGAACTTTTCTTAGGATAGCTTGTGAGAAAAATAATAAGAATTTTAATATAGTAGCTATAAATGCTAGAGCAGATGTGGAAACATTAGCTCATTTATTTAAATATGATTCATGCTTTGGAGTTTTCAATGGAGATGTAAGGACTACAAAAGATTCGATGATTATTAATGGAAAAGAGATAAAAATAACACGCTGTAATATGCCAAAGGATATTCCATGGGCTGAGTTAGGCGTTAATGTTGTAGTTGAATCTACAGGTAAATTTAAAAGTAAAGAAGAATTAATGGGACATGTTGAGGCTGGAGCTCAAAAAATAGTTCTAACCGCACCTGGAAAGGACGAGGATATTACAATCGTAATGGGTGTGAATGATGAAAAGCTGGATATTGAAAAGCATACTATAATATCTAATGCATCATGTACAACTAACTGCTTAGCTCCAGTGGCAAAGGTTATAGATGAAAACTTTGGAATAGAAAAGGGATTTATAACAACTGTTCACTCTATGACTAATGATCAACAGATTCTAGATAAGTCTCATAAAGATTTAAGAAGAGCAAGGGCAGCTGGAGAATCTATTGTGCCTACTACAACAGGTGCTGCTAAAGCAGTATCAAAGGTATTGCCACAACTAAAAGGAAAGCTTGATGGTTTTGCATTAAGGGTTCCAACAGCGGCAGTTTCTATTACGGATTTAGTTTGCCAGGTATCAAAAAATGTTACAGCAACAGAGGTTAACCAGGTTCTTAAAGTAGCAGCAGAGGGAGAATTACATGGAATTTTAGGGGTTTGTGAATTACCTTTAGTTTCTATAGATTTTAAAGGCGATAGTCGTGCTTCAATTGTTGATGGTTTGTCAACAATGGCTAATGGAAATATGATAAAGATAGCTGCTTGGTATGATAATGAATGGGGCTACTCTTCAAGAGTATTAGATTTAACAGAAAAAATATCAGAGTTATTAAGTGCAGAGAAAAATAAAAAGATAGCATAAAAGTTATATTGTAATTTAATTAGGATAAAATGTGATAAGGTTAAAAATACAAGAAATTACTTATATAAAGTAGTTTCTTGTATTTTTTTACAATGAAATTTTGTTTATATTATATTATAATGGTTGAGACTATAGTTGAGTAGGTGAGATAATGATAAATAAATTTTTACCAATATGTAAAAAGGATATGATAGAAAGAGGATGGGATCAAGTAGATTTCATTATTGTTACAGGAGATGCATATATAGATCACCATAGTTTTGGGACAGCCATAATTTCCAGAGTGTTAGAAGATGCGGGTTATAAGGTTGGTATTATAGCACAGCCAGCTTGGAATGATACTAAAGATTTTATGAAGCTTGGAAGACCAAGACTAGGGTTCTTGGTAAATGGTGGGAATATGGACTCCATGGTTAACCATTATACAGTATCTAAAAAGCTTAGAGATAAAGATTTTTATTCTCCAGGTGGAAAGATGGGATTAAGGCCTGACAGGGCTACAATAGTATACTGCAATAAAATTAGAGAGGCATATAAAAGTATTCCAATAGTGATTGGTGGTGTTGAGGCAAGTCTTAGAAGATTTGCACACTATGATTACTGGAGTGATAAGGTTAGAAAATCCATGCTAGTGGATAGTGGAGCAGACCTGCTTATTTATGGTATGAGTGAGAAGCAAATTGTAGAGGTTGCAAATTGCATGAATGATGGATTACAGGTAAGATATATAAGACACGTACCAGGTACTTGTTATATAGTAGATGATATTAATGATGTGGCAGATTATATAGAAATTCCATCTTATAAAGATGTTTGCAGAGATAAAATTGAGTATGCAAAAGCTTTTAAAATACAATATGAAGAGCAGGATCCTGTGAGGGGGAAGGTTTTAGTACAAAAACATGCTAATCGCTTTGTGGTTCAGAATCCGCCAGAGATGCCGCTAACAAGAGAAGAATTAGATCATGTATATGGTCTTCCTTACGTGAAAAATTATCATCCATGCTATGAAGCTCAGGGTGGTATAGCTGCTATAGAAGAAGTTAAATTCAGTGTTGTAAGCTCAAGAGGGTGCTTTGGAAATTGTTCTTTTTGTGCTATAACTTTTCATCAAGGAAGAATTGTTCAAAGCAGAAGTGAGGAGTCTATCTTAGAAGAGGTAAAGGAGATAACGGAATTACCAGACTTCAAGGGATATATTCATGATGTTGGTGGACCAACAGCAAACTTTAGACGTCCTGCATGTAAAACTCAATTAAAGCATGGAGCATGTAAGAATAAGCAATGTTTATTCCCTAAGCCATGTAAGAATATTGATGCAGACCATACGGAATATTTAGAGCTGCTTAGGAAGGTTAGAGCAGTACCTAAGGTGAAAAAAGCCTTTGTTCGTTCAGGATTAAGATATGATTACATTATGGCAGATAAAAATGATGTTTTCTTTAAGGAGTTAGTAGAACATCATGTAAGTGGACAGTTAAAGGTCGCTCCAGAGCATATATGTGAAGGTGTGTTAAAATACATGGGTAAACCTGCTGGGAAAACTTATGGTAAATTTGTGGATAAATTTAACAATATTACTAATGAAGTGGGAAAAAAACAGTATATAATTCCATATTTAATGTCAAGTCATCCAGGAAGTACATTGGATTCTGCCATTGAACTTGCTGAATATCTTAGAGATATTAATTATCAACCGGAACAGGTGCAGGACTTTTATCCAACACCAGGCACTCTTTCTACAACCATGTTTTATACTGGGATTGATCCGTTAACAATGGAAAAGGTATATATTCCTAAAAGCAAAATGGAGAAAGCAATGCAAAGAGCTTTACTTCAATTTAGAAATCCTAAGAAATACGATATTGTATATGATGCCTTAATTATGGCAGGGCGTGAAGACCTTATTGGAAATGGACCAAAATGCTTGATAAGACCAAGAAGTCAAAGAAATAACAATTCTAAAAGAAACAATAAAAGTAAGGGGACAGATGTTAGAAAATCTAGCTCTTCAACATTTAAAGGCAAAGATAAGATAGCGGGGAAAACGAAAAATAAGTTTGATGGCAGAAAAGGAAAGTCATCAATAAAAAATAATAAAATGAAAAAAACAAGAGCATAAATTATTATGGAAACAGTAGTGGATCATCGATTCACTGCTGTTTTTTCAGTAGACAATAAATGAGATAAGATGTAAAATTATTATTGAATATTCTGATTTTTTAAAAAAATGGAGGGGAAATACATGAACTCTACAATAGATTTAATAAATAAGAGGGTATCTTTAAGAAAGTATTCAGAAAGAGAAGTAACTCCTGAAGTTTTGGATGTGATACTTAATAGTGCCATGAGAGCACCAACTGCAGGAAATACAATGATGTATTCAATGATTGTTATTAGAGATGAAGAAAAGAAAAAAAGGCTTTCACAAACATGTGATAATCAGCCTTTTATAGGAAAGGCACCAGTGGTGATAGTTTTTGTAGCTGACTCTCATAAAATGAATAAATACTTTAAAGTTAGTGGAGTTGGAGAATATTGCGAAAAAAATAATAAAAACTTAAATACTCCAGATTTAGCTCAATTATTCTTAGCGGCAGGAGATGCTTTTATTGCAGCACAAAATGCTGTTGTTGCAGCAGAATCATTAGGACTCGGTACATGCTATATAGGAGATATTGTTGAAAATTATGATACCCATAGAAAATTATTAAATCTTCCTAATTGGGCGACTCCGGTAGCAATGTTATGCTTAGGTTATTATCCTGAAGATTATCCGAGAACTCCAAAAACAAGATTTGATAAGAAGTATGTTGTTTTTGAAGAGGAGTATAAGGAATTGACAGAAGAAGAAATTTTTGAAATGTATAATGAAAATGACCGAAATGTTCCAATACCTAATGTATATAATGCGGAAAATTTTGGTCAATTACTTTATGGTAGAAAATTTGGATCAGATTTTATGAAAGAGATGAATAATGGCTTAATTAAAGCAGTAGAAAGTTGGATGAAAAAACAAGATAAGTTTTAAAAATAAATTTAAAATGCCAAAATGTATTAATCTAATTTTGCAACCTTTATCATAATTAAGATGAAAATAGGAAACAATAAATAAAAGAAATAAGGTTATATTAAATTTTTAAAACAAAAGAAAATAAGTTTTAAAAATTCAGCTAATATTTAAATTTTTCATTGTTAAAGGGGTGGAGGTATGATATAGTTAAGCCATTGATGTGTCGAGGAGGAATTAATTTTGCAAAAGATAAAAATTATTTCAGATAGTGCATGCGACTTGAGCTTAGAAACTGCTAAAGAGCATAATATAGGAATATTACCTTCAAGAGTAATATATAAAAATAAAGAATACTTGGACAAGGTTGAAATAAGTCCAGAACAGTTATATGCTTCCTTAGCTGAAGAAGTACCAACGACTTCATTACCTAATATGGAGTATTGCAAAAATGTTTTCGATGAAGTTAAAGCTGAAGGATATACTGATGTTATAGTTGTCACTGTTTCAAGTAAATTATCAGGAACCTTAAATAGTTTGAAATTATTAGCTGAAGATTATGAGGGGCTTAATTTTAGTTTCTTTGACACAAGAACTTTAGGATATCCTCAAGGAACAATAGCTCTTGAAGCTGCTGAAATGGTGGACAAGGGAATGAAGGTTGAGGAGATCTTAGAAAAGCTTGAAGATGTTAGAAAAAGAGTTTTTGGGTATGTTGTAGTTAATACATTGGAATATATGGTTAGAGGCGGAAGAATTAGCAAAATTAAAGGTACCTTAGGTGAAATGATTCACTTAAAACCTATAATATCTTCAAATGATGAAGGTTTATTATATAGGTTTTCTCAAAGTAGGGGACGAGTTCAATCTCTCAATAAATTGAAAAAAATCTTGGAAGAGCACTTAGAAAAGTCACCTTGTAAGGTATGGGTTTTAAGCGGAGATGCAATGGAAGAAGCTAAAGCCTTTTTTGATAGTTTTAAAAAAAATTCACGTGTGGAAAGTATAGCTTTAGAAAATATTGGACCAGCTATGGGAGTTCATACAGGACCAAAATCTTTAGGACTTTCGATTCTTCAATTAAATAAGTAAATTAATAGCAGAACATTTCTTTGTGAAATGTTCTTTTTTTATGAAAAAATATGTTGACAAAATAGTACGATGGATGTACTATTTATTTAAAGGTAAAGTACGAATGTCGTACTAATTATTTTTAATCTTTGGTAAATAATAATAAACAAATGATTTCTTATATAAAATGATGGAGGCTTGTATAGTTTAATGAAGAAAATTGAAAGTCTCTAATGTATTTCATAAAGATTTAATTATAGTATTTTGTTTTAAGGGGTAAGTTAAATGGATGATAGAGATAAGCAAATTGAAGAGTTTTGCAGTTTATGTAAAATGTTTGTAAATCCTTGCAAAGAGGAGGAATTAAAGGAAGAATTTCCGAGAATATATAAACTGACGTCTATGGAAGTTAGCATAATTAATATGGTTTATGGCACCGAAGATATTATATTAAAGGAAATATGTGCCCAGTTAGATATTCCTAAAAGTACATTAACTAGTGCCATAGACAGATTAGAAAGAATGAATTATATTAATAGAATTATCAGCATAAGAGATAGAAGATCCTATGGATTAAAGCTGACGGAGGAAGGATGCAGAGTTCGTGATGAACAGCTTGCCTTTGAACGAAAACTATATGGTTATTTATTAAATGCCTTAGATACAAATGAAGAAAGAGAGCTGCTGATGCAGCTTTTAAGAAAAATGATTAATAATATATAGTGCAGAATTTTATGTTTTAGAAGGGAGAAGACGTTATGGAAAATGAAAAGTTAACTTTGAGAGTACAACAAAGTTTAAATGATGCTTATGATGAAGCAGTGAGATATAATCATCAGCAGCTTGATATAATCCACTTATTTTCAGCACTTTTAAATCAAAAGGATGGATTAATACCAAGTGTATTTGAAAAAATGGGTGTAAATTTAGAAGGTTTAAAAAGCAGGGTCGCTTTAGAACTTAATAGAATGCCACAAGTTTTGGGAGAAGGAGCTCGTTCTTCAGGAATTACAGCAACAAGAAGAATAAATGAAGTGCTATTAAAAGCAGAAGATATTTCTGCTAAGTTTAATGATTCATACATTAGTGTTGAACATGTTATGTTAGCTATTATGGATATAGATGCTAAAGGGACAGTAGGTAAAATTTTAAAAGAGTTTAATATAACAAAGGATAGATTTATGGAAGTCCTATCACAGGTTAGAGGAAATCAAAGAGTTGACACTAATGATCCTGAAGGTACTTATGATGCTCTAGCTAAATATGGAACAAACCTTGTGGAGTTAGCTAAAAATCACAAGCTTGACCCTGTTATAGGAAGAGATGAAGAAATTAGAAGAGTAATTAGAATTCTTTCAAGAAGGACAAAAAATAATCCTGTACTTATCGGAGAGCCTGGGGTTGGTAAAACTGCTATAGTTGAAGGATTAGCGGAAAGAATAGTAAGAGGAGATGTACCTGAAGGCTTAAAAGATAGAATAATATTCTCACTCGATATGGGAGCATTAATTGCAGGAGCTAAGTACAGAGGTGAATTTGAAGAAAGACTCAAAGCTGTTCTTAATGAAGTTAAAGGTGCTGATGGAAAGATAATCTTATTCATAGATGAGATTCATACCATTGTAGGTGCTGGAAAAACTGATGGAGCAATGGATGCTGGAAATTTAATCAAGCCAATGCTTGCTAGAGGAGAACTTCACTGCATTGGAGCAACTACTTTTGATGAGTATAGACAATATATCGAAAAAGATAAGGCTCTTGAAAGAAGATTCCAACCAGTTATAGCAGACGAACCTACAGTTCAAGATACAATTTCTATTTTAAGAGGTTTGAAGGAAAGGTTTGAAATTCATCATGGAATAAGAATACATGATTCAGCCATTGTTGCAGCGGCAAAACTTTCTCATAGATATATTCAGGATAGATTTCTACCGGATAAAGCTATAGATTTAATTGATGAAGCAGGAGCAATGATAAGAAGTGAAATTGATTCTCTTCCAACAGAGTTAGATATGGTTAGAAGAAAGTTATTTACACTTGAAACTGAAAGAGAAGCACTTTTAAAGGAAAGTGATGAAGGTTCTAAAAAAAGATTAGAAGAGCTTCAAAAGGAACTTGCAGAATTAAAAGATAAAAATGATGAAATGACTGCTAAATATGAGAAGGAAAAATCAAAAATTCTTGAAATTAGAAGCCTTAAAGAGCAGCTGGATGAAGCTAGGGGCAAGGTTGAAATGTATGAGCGAGAGTATGATTTTAACAGTGCTGCTGAGCTTAAATATGGTACTATTCCACGTTTAGAAGCTGAAATAAAAGAAAAAGAAGAAAAGATGAGAGAGAGATATGATACTGCCCTTCTTAAGGAAGAAGTAACAGAAGAAGAGATTTCTCAAATCGTATCTAAATGGACTGGAATACCAGTTTCAAGATTAGTTGAAGGTGAAAGAGAGAAGCTTCTACGTCTTGAGGATGATCTTCATAAGAGGGTAATCGGACAGGAGGAAGCAGTTACTGCGGTTTCTAGTGCAGTGATTAGAGCAAGGGCTGGAATGAAGGATGAAAATAAGCCGATAGGTTCCTTTATATTCTTAGGACCAACTGGTGTTGGTAAAACAGAACTTGCTAAAACTCTTGCTAAAAATTTATTTGATAGCGAAGATAATATTATCAGGATTGATATGTCTGAGTATATGGAAAAATATGCAGTATCAAGATTAATTGGAGCGCCTCCAGGATATGTAGGATACGAAGAAGGCGGACAGTTAACTGAGGCAGTTAGAAGAAAACCTTATTCAGTAATTTTATTCGATGAAATTGAGAAAGCTCATGAAGATGTATTTAATATTTTCTTACAGATTCTTGATGATGGAAGACTTACTGATAATAAGGGTAAAACTGTAGACTTTAAAAATACAATAATTATTATGACATCTAACATAGGAAGTAATTTCTTATTAGAGGATAATGGTGAAGTTACTGAGAGAACAAGAAAACTTGTGATGAATGAAATGAAGCATAGATTCAAACCAGAATTCTTAAATCGTGTGGATGATATAATTATGTTCAAACCATTATCCATGGAAGGAATTAAACAGATAATTGAAATCTTTGTTAATGATGTGAGAAGAAGACTTGTTGAAAGAAATATTACGCTTATAGTGGATGATTTAGCAAAAGAAGTTCTTGCAAAAGAAGGATATGATCCTGTATATGGAGCAAGGCCGCTTAAGAGATATATCGGTAATGTCCTTGAAACGATGATAGCTAAAAAAATTATTGCCGGGGAAATTACTAATGGATGCACTGTAGCAGTTACGGCTGATGGGGAAGATAAAATAAAAGTAGAAGTAACTAGTTTAGATAAATAATTATTTTGAAGCCTCAATATAATTTTAATATTGTATTGGTGGCTTCTTTAAAATTTGTTTGCGAATAATAGGTATACATGCTATACTAACAAAGTAAATATTTTATATTAAGCATACTAATATCTAAGCTATAAGAGCAAGTCTTATAGCTTTTATTTTTGCATAGTATGATTAAATAAATTTTGGTAAATTTAATATTGTAGAGATTAATGGTTAAGTTATATAAAAGTTATTTAAATAAATTTTATATAAACAGAAGGGGAAATTTATGAAAAGTGGATTTGAAGAATATAAATTAAATGAAAATATTTTAAAGGCATTAAACAATCTAGGGTTTGAGGAGCCCTCAGAGGTTCAAAAGGCTACTATTCCGGCTCTTTTAAAGCGTGAAGATATTATTGTAAAGTCGCAGACAGGAAGTGGAAAAACTGCAAGTTTTGGAATTCCTTTATGCAATGAGGTGGAGGTTGAGAACTCAAAGATTATGGCTTTAATACTTGTTCCAACAAGAGAATTAGCACTCCAAGTTAAAGAAGACATTTCGAACATAGGGAGATTGAAAAAGGTAAGATGTGCCGCGGTATTTGGGAAGCAACCTTTTAATGAACAGGTTAGAGAGTTGAAGCAGAGAGTACATATTGTAATTGGCACACCGGGTAGAATTAGTGATCATATGAATAGAGGAAACATTAATTTTGAAGCTTTGAAATTTGTAGTTATTGACGAAGCAGATAAGATGCTTAATATGGGTTTCATTGATCAAATAGGTGATATTTTAAAAAAGCTTCCTAAAGAGAGAACTACAGGTTTATTTTCAGCAACAATTCCAGATACCATAGAGCAATTATGTAACAAATATATGAATAACCCAAAGATGATGGAAGTTGTATCTCAAGTATTTAATAGAGAAAAAATAAAAGAAACCTATCTTCCTATGGAGGTTAAAGATAAGGATAAGGCCCTGTGGAAGAATCTATATGCTCTTCAGCCAGATGCAGCTATTGTATTTTGCAACACAAAAGATAAGGTTAAAGATGTGTATAGCAGACTAAAATCTGAAGGAATTTCAGTGGAGCAGTTACATGGTGATATGGAGCAAAAGGATAGATTAAAAACTATGGAGAGATTTAAAAATAAGGAATTTAAAGTGCTAGTAGCAACAGATATTGCGGCAAGAGGAATTCATGTAGATAATATAACCCATGTAATTAATTATGAAGTTCCGATGGAAAGAGAAAGTTATGTTCATAGAATTGGAAGAACGGGAAGAGCTGGAAGAGAAGGCTTTGCAGTGAGTTTTGTTGCACCATATGAAAGAAAGTTTTTAGAGGGAATAGAAGAATATGTAGGATATAAAATTGAAAAAGGTGAATTTCCTAGCGATGATGCAGTAAAGAATGGAAAAGTGGTTTTCAAGGAAAGTCAAAAGTCATTAAATAGTGGTGGAAGAATAAAAAAGCAATTAATACATGATGAAATAACTAAAATTTATTTAAGTGTGGGTAAAAAGAAAAAAATCAGAAATATTGATATAGTTGGAGCTTTAAGCAATCTTCCAGAATTGACGGGAGAAGATATTGGGATAATTGATGTGCAAGATAATGTGACTTATGTTGATATTTTAAATAAAAAAGGCAAGGTAATATTAAAGAATTACAAAGAAGTAATTGTAAAAGGTAAGAAAGCAAGAGTTGAAAGAGCAAGAAAATAATGTAGAAATTTATATTGTGTTATTTATGGTATCATGTTATACTAGAGAAGTAGAAATACAAAATAAATTTATAAAGATTAACAATAAAATGACTTTCTCCATTTCAGAGATTAGTTAGTTGTGTGTGAATCTTTAAAATGGAGGAATTAAAATGGCAGATAAAAATTTAACATGCAAAGATTGTGGAGCAGAATTCATATTCACTGAAGGCGAGCAAGCTTTCTACGCTGAAAAAGGATTCGAAAATGATCCAGTAAGATGCAACGATTGCAGAAAAGCAAGAAAAGCACAAAGAAACAACAGATAATTATATTTGAGTTTCAGAGAGTTATGATTTATTTCATAACTCTTTTTTTTATAAATTTATAAAATTTAGAATGGTAAAAAAAGAGAATGAAAAGGTTTAAAAATCCATATTTTATGTAAAAAATGAAATGAATATTCGAAAAATACTTGAAAATATAATTGTGTAATGATAAAATTAAATCATAAAATATAACAAAGATTTCACATATCTATTACTTTCTCCTTTTTTAGAGAATTAGTTAATTGAATGTAAATCTTTAAAATTGGAGGAATAAAAATGGCAGATAAAACATTAACATGCAAAGATTGTGGTAAAGAATTCATATTCACTGAAGGTGAGCAAGCTTTCTACGCTGAAAAAGGATTCGAAAATGATCCAGTAAGATGTGCTGATTGCAGAAGAGCTAGAAAAGCTCAAAGAAATAACAGATAATTTTGCAAGCAGGAGACTATAGGGGTTAAACTCTATAGTCTTTTTTTTATAAAAAAAGACATCCATTTAATAAAATTATGGATGTCTAATTTTTTTATATATTTATACTGGTAGATTTAAAAGTACTACGGATAAACTAAAGAATAAAGTTAATGCAATAGCATCAACAATAGTTGTGATTAATGGACTTGCCATAATAGCAGGGTCAAGCTTAAGTTTCTTTGCTATTATAGGTAATATTCCACCTACTAATTTAGCAACTATTACGGTGAAAAATAAACTTATGCATACAGTTAAAGAAATTAAAAAGCTTACTTTTTCAAAGAAGTAAATCCTAATAAAATTTACAATAGCAAGAATACTTCCGGTTAAAAGTGATACTCTGAATTCTTTGAACATAACTTTGAATCCATCTGATAATTTAATTTCTCCTAAGGCTAGTCCTCTAATAACTAAGGTAGAAGATTGAGAACCTGCATTTCCACCAGTATCCATAAGCATAGGTATAAATGAAGCAAGGATAACAACAGATGAAAGTACATCTTCAAAGTGTCTTATTATATTGCCAGTGAAAGTGGCAGAAATCATTAGTACTAAAAGCCAAAGAATTCTATGCTTTGCAAGATCCCATACACTTGTTTTTAAATATTCTTCTTCATTTGGCTCCATTCCGGCCATTATTTGAAAATCTTCAGTATTTTCTTGATCGATAATATCGACAATATCATCAATTGTTATTATACCTACTAGTCTCTTTTCATTATCAGTTACAGGTATAGAAAGTAAGTCGTATTTTTTAAACAAATGAGCAATATTTTCTTGGTCATCTAAAGTATTTACTGAAATAAATTCCTTTTTCATTAAATCTTCGATAAGAATATCATTTGAACTAAGTATTAGTTTTCTCAATGAAATAATTCCTAAAAGTACACGATTATTATCAATTACATAGCAAGTATTAATAGTTTCTTTATCTATTCCTGTTTTCTTAATATGATTTATAGCATCAGAAACAGTCATGCTTTGTTTCAAGTCAGCATATTCGATAGTCATTATGCTTCCTGCAGAACTATCAGGATAATTTAAAAAGTTGTTTATGATCTTTCTTTTAGTTTCATCTGTATTTTTCAATACTTTTTTTACCACATTTGCTGGAAGCTCTTCAAGAAAATCTACAGTATCATCAATGTATAGGTCATTTATAATATTAGATATTTCACTATCGGTTATAGAGTTAATTATATGCATTCTTTCTTCGTGATCTAAATATGCAAATACATCTGCAGCCATATCCTTTGGAAGAACTCTAAATGTTTTTACAACAGATTCCTTGTCGATACCTTCAAGAAATGATGCGATATCAACAACATTTTCCTTTTCAAGTCTTTCTTTTGCTTCTATGAATTTTTTTTCATTAATTAGTTTTAATATATTTTCCATTGTTATACCTCCCTAAAATTACTAAATTCCTTTTGGAACTTAAAATAAATTATGTTGGTTGTAGCAATAAAAACAATGGAGAAATAAAAAGGCACTAAACTTAATGTATAGTGCCATGAAAAATATGTAAAGTTACTATTATCACTAATATTTTGAGCGTGACAAATAAAACTAGCTTAAACCTTCATTTTAAGAATTTATATTTCAGTATAAAAATTGAGTTGACCTATTTTATAGAAAAAGGTATAAATCAATTATATACAAAATGAGGTGCAAGAATTTACATATGATAAATATTCATAGCTTGACATTAAGTTTGTTATGTGGATTAATAAATCTCCATCGCTGACAGGACTACTACCATCTTCCATGTTTCTTACACCTCCGTAAAATCAAAATAAATATTAGTTTATAGAAATAAAAAATCCCACGTTAACTTAAACGCAGGAATGTATAAACAACAACATTTCTCGTTCAAGTTTTAGCTCTGCAAGGCAATGAAATTGCATTAGATTAAGCCTTCTTTGTTCGGCCAAACCTGCTAACCAGTTAAGAATGTTTCCACTCTTTTACGGCAGCAACCCGTATCCTTGTAGTAACCTCACCTACCGAGGGATATAAAATTAAGTGGAACTTAAGTGAGAGTCTAAATCTATGATTTAGATACTCAAACTTACTCATTTGAATAAAATGAGAATGAGTTTCCTTAAGTGATCATCCAAATCTATGATTTGGTCAATGAGAACTTACTCATTTGAATAAAATGAGAATGAGTTTCCTTTACTAATGTTAGACTTAGAATGAAGAATTGTCAACTGTTTTTTAATAATTTATTTAAGTTTATCATTTTTTCGCTGTTTAATAATTTTGGACTAAAATAAGAAATACATATTGCACCAATAGGAGCAGTTAGTAAAATAGCAACTACGGATATGGCAAGGATAGTATCACCAGAAGCAACACCAAGAGATAATGGTACTGCACCCATAGCAGCTTGCACAGTAGCTTTAGGTATATATGAAATCATGCAAAAAATTTTCTCTTTTGTCTCTAGATTAGTGTTAGCTAAAGAAATCCATACACCTATACTTCTAAAGAATAATCCTATAATAATTAATAATATACCAATGACACCTGCTTCAAGGGCAACAGAGATGTTAACTTGTGCTCCAACTAAAACGAAAAGTAAAATTTCTGCAAGAGACCAGATTTTATTAAAGCCTTCTGAAAGGTCTTTTGAAATTTCAGGTTTCTTATCCATGAGGATGAATGATAAAGTCATTACTCCTAAAAGGCTAGCAATAGTAATAAGGTGTTCTAGGGCGGTTTCTAAATAAGTAATGAAAATTGCAGCAGCTAAAACCAGTAATATTTTACGAGTACTATTAATATTAAGTCGGTCAAAGATTTTAGTTAAAATTAGTGCTACGACTACACCTAGACCTATTCCTAAAAGGATGGAAATTGGTATTCCAAGAATTTGTCCAGCAATATTAATATTTTCTCCTCCATATAAACCCATAAACACAGTCATTATTGTTATTGCAAATACGTCATCTATGGAAGCAGCTGCAAGAATAAGTGTTGGGATATTCTTATCAGTTCCTCTCTTATTATTAATAAGATTAATCATTTGAGGTACAACAACAGCTGGAGATACAGCGGCAATTATAAATCCTAAAATACCTCCTTGAATGAAGGTGAAATCCAATAACATAGTTGATGCAACAGCAATTGCAAAACCTTCAAGTATACCAGGAATGCAGCTCATTTTAAGGGCTGGTTTTCCAATGTCTTTTAATTCAGATCGCTTTATACCAAAGCCAGCTCTAAGGAGAATGATAATTAATGCAATTTTTCTTAAATCTGCAGAGATATTTAGCAGATTATCATTGATTAAATTTAAAGAATAGGGGCCAATCAGAATTCCTAATAATAACATTCCTAAGAGACCGGGAAGTTTGAATTTTTCAAATAAGTAGCTAGAAAAGATTCCTAGCAAGATAATTAAGGCTAAAGATATTGCCATAATAATAACCTCCTTTAAAATAGTTTTTCAACTTAAAATTTATTCATACATTATAGGCACTTCTTGAAATAAGAAGTAGATAAGTATTTTAAGCATAAAAAATCTCCTACAGTTACACTTATAGTGTTGCTGTAGGAGTCATTAGCATTTGCAGTTAAGGTGAACTCCATCACCTAAGTATTCAATTAATATCATTATACTAGATAAAAGAAGATTGTTCAAGGAATAAAAGTGTTTCGTATGACGAAGTTATTGTAGTATTTGAATTTCACTTATGGTATTATGGTATTTATAGAAGAAATTTACACTTAGGGAGGTAAGGATATGTTAGTTGAAAAATTAGTTAATGCTTTTGGTGTAAGCGGATACGAAAAAGAAGTTAGAAATGTAATTAAAGAAGAGGTTAAAGCTTATGCGGATGAAATCACTGTAGATGCGCTTGGAAATTTAATAGTATTTAAGGGAGGAATTGGTGAAAATAAGAAAAAAATAATGGCTTCAGCTCACATGGATGAAATTGGATTCCAAGTGATTAAGATAGATGATAAGGGATTCATTACAGCTAGAGCTTTAGGTGGAATTCCAGTAGCAGGAACAAATATGGGAAGAGTTAAATTTAGAAACGGTGTTGTTGGTTTAGTATCTTCAACTATTGCTGCAAAAGATTTAACTACAGATACTAAAAAATTATTTATAGATATTGGAGCAAAGGATAAAGAGGAAGCAGAGCAGTATGTAAGAATAGGAGACGTTGCTGCTTATGTTGGTGATTATGCAGAGCTAAAAGGAAATAATATAACAGGCAAAGGTCTTGATGATAGAATTGGGTGTTATATTTTAATCGAAGCTTTAAAGAAAATAGACAAGCCTTATAATGATTTATATTTTGTATTTTCAACTCAAGAGGAAGTTGGATTAAGAGGAGCAACAGTTGCTGCAAATAGAATAAATCCAGATCTTGGAATAGCTTTAGATGTAACTATTGCAAGTGATTATCCTAACTCTGGAGAAGGCAGCAATAAAGTTGGAGCAGGAACTGCAATAAAGATTTCCGATGGATCTGTAATATGTAATGAGTATCTTGTTGATGAAATGATTGCTTGTGCAAAAGAAAATGAGATTAAATACCAGCTTGATGTTATTGATGGTGGTGGAACAGATGCAGGTGCAATAAATAGGTCTAACTATGGGGTTAGGGCAACAGGTATTTCAGTTGCAACAAGATATGTTCATGGACCAAATGCTTTAATAAGCATGGATGACACAAATGCATCAATAGATTTATTAGCAAAATATGTAGATAGAGAGTTTGATTTTGATAAGGAATAATTAAACCATTATTCTTTATATCATATGACTTTAAAGTTTGACAGAAGGAGTTTCTAAAGTTAGAGACTCCTTTTGTGTTAAAGGGGGAATTTATAATGCATAAAGACAACATTATAGATAATTATCATGGAAGATTAATATGTGATTCATACAGATGGCTTGAAAATATTGAAAGTGAAGAAACTCAGGAGTTTGTGAGGTTACATAATAAGGTAACTAGTGACTATATTAGTGAATACGAGGATTTTTACAAAATAAAAGAAGAAATAACTAAGTATTCAGCCTTTGATAAGGGTGGAGTGCCTGTTAAAAAAGGAGAGTACTATTACTTCTTTTATAAGGAAGCTGCTGAAAATCAACCAGTACTTTATAGGGCAAAAGAACTTTGGGGTGAGAGAGAAGTTCTTGTTAATCCAAATGAATTATCAACAGAGGGAATTTGTGCAATAACAGGTTTTTGGGTGAATGACAAGAAGGATATTATTGCTTATGGAATATCTGAAAAAGGTAGTGATTGGCAGACAATATACTTTAAAAAAATGTCAGATGGACAATTGCTAGAAGATAAACTTGATTGGTGCAAGTTTGCAAGTCTCTGCTGGATTAATGAAGGGGAAAATGTTATTTACACAAGATATCCTAAATCTTATGCTATGCATGATCATAGAATTACATGTCATAACATGGTATCTATCCATAGAGTGGGAACAACTCAAGATGAGGACAAGGATATAATTGATGGTGTTGAGGAAAGTGAGTATTCATATCATTTACAAGTTACTGAGGATGAAAGATATTTAATTATGTATAAAAACAGGCCCTTTGGAGAAGGTTCAGTAATGATTATGGAACTTTCAGATGGTTTGGAAACAAGGGTAGATGAGGTAAGAGAAAATATTAACCTTTATTTTAGTACTATAATAGCAGATAAAGAAGAAAGCTTTCAGTTATTAGGTAATGTGAACAATAAGCTTTACTTTTTAACTGATTATAAAGCAGAAAATAAAAGGATTGTAGAAATAGATATTCTAAACTCTAAGGAAGAACAGTGGAAAACCATAATAGAGGAAAACTCAGAAGTACCAATTGAGACAGCAGAATTTACAGGAAGTCATATTGTACTAGTGAATATGGAACATGGACATCATACTCTTCAGAGCTATGAATTAGGTAAGGTGGAAGGGAAGAGTATTGAACTGCCAGCAATGGGTGCTATAGATGATATTAAAGGGTGTGGCAAAGAAATTTTTGTAAGCTTTTCTTCCTTCTTTATTCCAACAACAATTTATAAATTTGATCTGGATAGTAATGAGTTGAAGGTAGTATGGCAGCCACAGCTTGACATAGATTTTGATGACTTTATAACAGAACAGGTTTTTGTAACATCAAAGGATGGTACTAGGATTCCTATGTTTATTAATAGAAGAAAGGATATGAAATTAAATTCTCAAAATAGAACGGTTTTATATGCCTATGGAGGATTTAATTTAAATAGGATACCAGAATATAGGGCTGCGGAGATTGTTTGGACTAAAAGAGGAGGCATATATGCAGTAGCTAATATTAGAGGTGGCAATGAGTATGGAGAAAAGTGGCATAAAGCTGGTATGATGCACAATAAACAAAACTGTTTTGATGATTTCATCAGTTGTGGACAATGGCTTATAGATAACAAGTATACATCAAATAAAAAGCTGGCTATAAGAGGAAGAAGCAATGGCGGTCTTTTAACTGCAAGCTGTATGGTTCAAAGACCGGATTTATATGGTGCTGTAATTTCACAAGTACCAGTGATAGATATGCTTAGATACCATAAGTACACTGTGGGAAGGTATTGGATTCCAGAGTATGGTGATGCAGAGAATAATAGAGAAGACTTTCTCAATATGATAAAGTACTCCCCACTTCATAATATAAAGTATGGAAGCATATATCCACCAGTATTAATTGCAACGGGAGACAGTGATGACAGGGTTTTACCATGTCACTCATATAAATTTGCAGCAACCCTTGAAGAAGCAATGAATACAAAAGACAGAGTATTTTTAAGAGTGGAGAAGGATGCTGGCCACGGTCAAGGAAAGCCTTTATCTAAGCTAATTGATGTTGAAGTAGATATATATAGTTTCTTGGAAAAAGTGTTGGGGTAGAAATAAAATTACATTGAAATGTGATTTGTAAGAATAAAGCTAATAAGTTGAAAGTTTATAAGGGGGAATTTTAGATGCTATTTAAAAATGGATTAGTATTTTTACTTGAGGAAAAAGGATTTGCCAAAAGAGATATTTTAGTTGAGGATGGAAAAATAATAAAGATTGAAGAAAACATAAGTGGAGATGAATACATTGATTGCACTGATAAATATGTAATGCCAGGACTTATTGAAGCACATTCACATATAGGGCTTTTAGAAACAGGAATTGGCTGGGAAGGCGCAGACGGAAATGAAGTTTCAAATCCAGTGACACCAGGTATGAGAGCCATTGATGCAATCAATCCCTTTGATGTTGCCTTTGAAGCTGCATTAAAGGGGGGAGTTACGGTTGCATGTGCTGGACCTGGAAGTGCCAATGTTATTGGTGGTCAATTTACTATTATAAAGTTAGTGGGAAATGTAGTTGAAGAAATGATTATAAGGGAAACTGCAGCTATGAAGTGTGCCTTTGGAGAAAACCCAAAGAGAGTTTATGGAAAAGCTAATAAGGCTCCAGTAACAAGAATGGGCATAGCATACCTTTTAAGAAAAGCATTAACTGATGCTTTAAATTACAAATTGAAAAAGGAAAAGGCATTAGCTGAAGGTGAAAAATATTTTGCTGTAGATTTAGAAATGGAAGCACTTTTACCTGTTATAAATAGGGAAATACCATTAAAAGCTCATGTTCACAGAGCTGATGATATATGTACTGTTATAAGGATCGCAAAGGAATTTAATTTAAAGCTGACTTTAGACCACTGTACAGAAGGATTTTTAATTTCAGATTACTTGAAAGAACAGGGGTATCCAGCAATAGTTGGACCATCTTTTGGAGCTAAGGGAAAAGTTGAGACAAAAGATAAAGGCTTTTTTAATGTGAAGGTATTAAATGATGCTGGAATAAAGGTAGCAATAACTACAGACCACACAGTTACACCACAGGATTCATTAATCATGTGTGCTGTATTAGCTGTTAAGGCTGGTTTAAGTGAATTTGATGCCCTTAAGGCAGTAACAATTAACCCTGCAGAAATTTTAGAGATAGATAACATAAAAGGAAAAATTGCAGTTGGGATGGATGCAGATTTAGTAATTTGGGACAATAATCCTTTAAATCTTCAATCAGAAGTAGAACATGTATTTATTGAAGGTGAGGAAATTTTGCTTTGGTAACAGAAGAAGAATTAAGCATGCTGAAGTTATTCAATGAGGATAAAATTATAAGTAAATAATAAATAACGGGGAAGTTAAAACCCCGTTATTTATTTAATTAAATAAAAATTATTTTGAAATATCCTTCATAACTTTTTTAAAATTCTTGTTACTAAGTGTACAGTGATAGTATAATAAAAATAAGTAAAAATTACTAATTATTGGAGTGTGGGAAGTGGGGGATATAAATGTTGGATGCATACAGCATAATTAAAAGGGGAAATATTACGTTGCACTATGTAGGACTTGATAGAATGATTGTAGCAGATACAATTGAAGTACTTAATAATGCATATAATACTTTAGCTGAATATCATGGTTTGCAAGATAAAAAAATAATGGTAAGGGTAATAATTACTCCAAGTCGAAAGGATTATGATAGTATCTTAAGTAAAGAAGTTAATCTTCCTATGGAAGTTCCAACAAAGAAATCAGAAGTTTTAAGAGTACATATTAATAATATTCTTCTTTTATCTACGTTTGCATATGGACCAGAGTCAACGGTGGAATTTACAAGGGAAGAGTACTATAAAAGCTTGATAGAAAGCATGAATAAGGTATTTGAAAACTTCTTAGCTATTCAATTATTTTAAAGGGGATTTTGTTAAGGTATAGAGGAAAAAATAAAGCCAGCTGTTTTAAAGTTAAACAGCTGGCTGAAGTTTTTTATAATGATTCTTTTTTTCCTAATATATAAGTTAAAACAAAACCTGCGACAAATGAAATCACAGAGAAAATTCCCATTGTCCCAAGAGTAAAGCCAGGATATACGGAGAAAATTGAACCAAGAATTAATCCGCAGATAGCGAAATAAGTTGGTTGAGGGAATTTATTTAAAAGTGCTTCTATAACCTTAGTCATTGTAATAATTCCTACTAACACACCAAGACCTATTGGAATAAGTAGAGGAATATTGAAGGTTGATACTGCAGTAGTAAAGGTAGTGTAAAGTCCAAGAATTAATAAAACTAAAGAACCACTTACCCCTGGAAGTATCATTGTAGCAGCAGCAATGAAGCCAGCAGCAAATAAGCTTATGAAAGATTTAACTGAAAGGGTTGTCATTACGGCAGTAGTTGTATCACCTTCAGTAAAGAAAGACATTGCAATCATAAGTCCTAGTGTAATTACAAACCAAATATAGTTTATTGGTTTAACTTTATCTTTAGTTGCTCTTTTATAAAGCAGAGGGAAAGAACCAAGTATTAAGCCTATAAAGAAAAATTTGGTAGGCTCTGCATAGTTATTTAAAAGAGTAGTAATCAGCTTGCTAAATAGAATAATTCCTAGAGCAGCACCAATGGCGATTTCTCCAAGGAAAAAGATGCTTTTTTTCCAATTCTTAAAGAAGCTGTTGATTGAAGAAAGCAGCTTATCGTAGATTCCCATAACTACAGCCATGGTTCCACCACTAACCCCAGGAATTACATTAGAAATACCAATGACCATTCCTTTTAAAATATTCATTATATTGTCCATATTAAATCTCCTTTGTATGTACTTTTGTTCAAAAGAATAACAAATACAATTATATTAATATTATCTGTAATTTGCAAATTAATTAGTAGTATTTAACAGAAAAATTACAGATGTAATATTAAATTAGCATTTAACACATACTAATGTCAGTTTAAGTATAAGGATGTGTGAATATGGATTTATCAAGGAATATTGAGGAAAATTTAAAGATTATAAAAGAAAGATTAAATGTTGATAAAAGTTTTGATTTAATAAATAGAAACATAATTATTGGCGGAAGAAAAACAGCCTTATTTTTTATTGATGGATTTATAAAAGATGATGTCATGGAAAAAATTATGGAGAGTTTTTTTAAGATAACTCCTGAGCAAATGGATGAAATGGCAACGGCAAAAGGATTCAGTACAGCAATTGTTCCCTATGTAGAGGTTGATACACTTAAGGATATAGAAAGTATCATTTCCACTCTTTTATCTGGACCTACAGTTATGATTATTGATGGCTTTGAAGAAGCTATAATCATGGACCTTAGAACTTATCCTGCAAGAACTTATGGAGAGCCGGAGAAGGAGAAGGTTACAAGAGGATCAAAGGATGGCTTTTTAGAAACTATAGTATTTAATACAGCTCTTATAAGAAGAAGAATTCGAGATCCAAGACTGACCTTTGAAATGCTTTCTGTTGGAACTAGGTCTAAAACGGATGTGGCTATTGGGTATATAGAGGGTTTAGAAGATAAAGCACTTCTTGATAGAACCAGAACTAGAATTCAGAATTTGAAGGTTGATTCTTTAACCATGAATATGGAAAGTTTAGTTGAAGCATTGATTAAGCATAAGTTTTTCAATCCATTTCCTAAGGTTAGGTATACAGAGAGACCAGATGTGGCTTCAGCACAGATTTTAGAAGGAAATATTGTTATAATAATAGATAATAGTCCGGATGTAATGATATTACCATCTTCATTTTTTGATTTTGTTCAGGAAATTCAGGATTTTTATTATCCACCTATTATAGGAACCTATCTTAGAATTATAAGAAATTTAATTGCTATATTTACATTACTGTTAACGCCTACTTGGTTGTTAGCTATGCAGTATGCAGATAAATTACCAGCGGCGCTAAAGGTTCTTACGGTGGCTGAAATGAATTCTGTTCCATTGGTAATTCAATTTTTATTACTTGAAGTTGCCATTGATGGATTGCATATGTCATCCCTTAACACACCTGGCGTATTAGGGAGTACATTAGGCATTATTGGTGGATTAGTACTAGGTGATTTTGCTATAAGATCTGGATGGTTTGTGCCAGATACAATATTATATATGGCAGTAATAGCTGTGGGAAGTTTTACTCAACCAAGCATTGAACTAGGTTATGCGATAAAATTTTGTAGAATGCTGCTTTTAATATTAACAGCATTATTTAGTTATTGGGGATATATTGGAGGGGTAATATTAATTGTTATTATTATAGCTTCCAATAAGACTCTTACAGGAAGAGGTTATTTATATCCTTTAATACCTTTTAATTGGACGGCTATCAAGGGAAGGTTCTTGAGAAAATCTTTAAAGCATAGAGATAAACAGGAATAAAAAACAATAAGGTAATGAATAAATAATATTTTATGGTTAATTATGTAAATATGAGATTGCATAATTAACCTTTTTTTATTTTGATTTTTTAGTGTTTTATGATATACATATTTATGTAAAATAACTATATATCATGATATAATCAAATAAAGGATTAGTTCTTTCTTATACATAGAAACAAATGAATAAGATTTATAAGACTGAAAGGTTTTAGAGGGGAGCAGGATATGTGGGAAAAGTTCAGAATAGATAAAAAAATGGAGATAGATAGGAAATATGTAAAAATAGGAATTGTTGTGTTGGTAGTTGGAATATTCCTTTTTGCAGCATATGAAGTTATAAGCAGAAGTGGAATATACATTACGGTCACAAAGGACTTTTTTCTAGGATTCCTTAGGATTATAAGACCGATAATTGTAGCAGCAGTTTTTACATACTTATTATTTCCACCAGTTTGCTACATAGAAAGAATACTTATGTCTATTTTTCAGAAAAAGGGAGTAGACAAGTATAGATGGGCATATAGGATGGCTAGTATAACAATTGTTTTCATAATAATTATTTTTTCAGTTGTTATAATATTTAATTATATAATTCCGCCATTGCTTGACAATGCGAGATCTTTAATTGAAAATATTCCACAATATGAAAAGGTGGTTAGAGATGGGTTAGTTACTTTAAGCTCCTACTTTGAAAGTTTAAATCTTGATTATCAAAAGATAACCTCTTATTTAGATAAGATTACAGCTATATTTGCAACTTTTGGGGAAAGAATAGTTTATGTTATAACAAATAGTATTTCAGGGGTAAGTTCATTTTTAGTGGATTTTGTTTTAACAGTTATATTTTGTTTTTACTTTCTAAAGGATAAAGAAATGTTGTTTGATACCGTTAATAAATTTGGAAAGGCGTTTATACCTAATAGAATTGGGAAAGCTTTAAAGCGTTTTATTTTTGACTTAGATGAAGTAGTAGGGTGTTTTGTAAGAGGAGTCTTACTAGATGCACTGATAGTTGGAATCGTGTCATCCATTTTAATGCTTATAATTAAGCATCCATTTGCAATTCTTGTGGGAATAATCGCAGGAATATGTAATGTGCTTCCATACATAGGGCCAGCAATAGGTGCAGCCACAGCGTTTATTTTAGGAATGTTTTCAAGCATTACAGTTGGAGTATGGGGAGGAGTTTTACTTCTTTTATATCAGCAGATAGATGGTAATATAATACAACCTAAAATCGTTGGAGGCAGTGTGGGTGTACCACCAGTATTTGTACTTGTAGCAATAACCATTGGAGCAGGTTATTTTGGAATAATCGGTATTTTGTTAGCGGTACCAACAGCAGCAATGATTAAACTATATATTCATAGGGCATACAAAAGAAAAGGAATTGAGTAATAGCTTATAAGCTAATGTTAACTTAAGGAGGATAATTATGAAAAATATTTCAGCAACAGAGCTTCAGAATAAAATTAAGGAAAATGATGACTTGGTTATCTTGGATATTAGAGAAAAGGAAGATTATGAAAGGGGCCATATCGAAAATGCAATTTTATTAGCTCAAAATGAGGTGGTTCATGAAATTGAGAATATTGCATTTGAGAAGGATACACCAATTTGTGTATATTGCTATAGTGGGAATAGAAGCAGCAGAGTTGCAATGATTCTAGAGTATCTAGGTTATAGTGAAGTTTATAATTTAGGCGGAATAGATAAGTGGACTTTTGAATTAGTAAGTAAATAATTGATAAAAGCAGGAATTGTTATATTCCTGCTTTTATTATTTAATAAATTAATCTTTTAAAATAAAGTTGTTAAGGATATTTTGACTGAAGTTAAGGGTTTTTGAATCTATATCATCAACATTAAATATTGTTTTAGGATCGTTGGCAATAGCCCTTATTGAAAAATAAGGAGGTAGCCTAAAGCCTTTATTAATGTTTAGAGCTCCTATAAGTTGCTTAGCAACAGAATCACTGCCAGAGTTACCTGATACAATTACAGCAAACATATATTTTTTATAGAAGCTGCTACGTCGATAAAGAGCAGTAAGCCGGTTTATTACAGCGGTGAGATTGGCGGCAACAGCATCATTATAATTAGGGCATAACCATACAATTACGTCACTTTCATCTATGGAAGGCATAACAGCATCAGTAATAACTCCACCATAGAAGCAGCCTTTTTTCTTGCCGTAATGTAAACATAATTTATATGAACATCCAAGACAGTCTAGAACTTTTCCATTTTCAATCTTTATTTCTTTAATTGATATTCCACTGAGATGCTTAGAAACCATGTGCCATAAATCCAAAGTATTTGAAGTTTTGTGGGTACTTGAATATAAAACTAACATTTTACCGTTGGATATCTTTAAAGAATTATCAACCATTAAGCGTTTTACAAGCCCATTGCAGAGAGCATAGCAGATTTCTTCCAGGGGCATGTGCATAGTTTTTTGCCAGGTAGAAAAATTTTTTAAGGAAGCAGTAGCTTCAACTAAGGGGTGGCCAATAAAGGCACATCCAATATTGTTAGTTATATAAACTATATCTTGAGCAATACGTTTAGTGCCATGGTCATCAATACTGTATATCATTAGAGCTCCAGTGGAACCTTTTAAAGAATCTCTTCCTCGCTCTAGTAATTTAGCAAGAAATTGTATCATTGGTATGTCATAACCAACATCTTCAACCTGTGCTACAAAAATGAGTTTTTTGTAAGTTAAATCTGGAATGTTATTTATGTCATCAATAATTTGATGAGGGATATCTTTTGTACTTCTTTCAACCATGTTTTGAAGAATTTTAGATATATTTTTATTTGGTTGAATAATATATAATTCATTCATGATAATCCCTCCTTGCTTATTTAAGTTAGAAGCTTCTTCTCATTTCATTCGAAGGCGTGCTTTCACAGAGTAAATTCGAGTAGCCAAATTAAAATTTGGAGAGTTGATTAATGAAACTCCTTCTCATATACATTCGAAGGAGTAAGTTCGCATAGACCAAATCATAGATTTGGATGCTCACTTAAAAGAGTATAGGTCTCTTCAAGCTTTTTCATTAATAGGCTTGGAATAGGTACTAGTTCATTCTCTGTGCAGCCATGAATATATCTGTTTTTACATCCCATAAAAGTACCGCCTAAGAAGTTAGAGGAATAGTGATAATTTCCTGCCATAGTATCTAAAAGGCTTAAGGTTCCCGAGGATAGGGCTGGTGCGATGTAGGGTTTGAAGCCTGAACTTCTAACCTCTAAATTTGCACTTTTAGTCTTTTGGGTTAAAAGATTAGTTAAATCTTCATTGAAATTTTCTATGCTGTTTGCAATAATTAAACCTTCTCCATGAGGACCGTAGGCTCTGCCTTCTGTAATATAATTTGCAGTTTCACAATTTAATGAGCTATAGTAAACAGCTCTTGCATTCATTACACCTAAGCCATAACCTCTTATTTGCTCAGGTGCCAAACCCTTGTAATCCATATTTCCTTTTTCATCTCGGTTGCTGTCTTCAAATAAAGATTTACATAATAAATCTACAGGGTCGGAAACAACTGCAAAAACTCCTTTGAAATTAGCATTACGAGCCAATTTTCCATAATGTTTAAGAACTTTTCTATTACCTTCGAATTGAACAAGTCGAACATCCTTTTCTTCTTTTCCTATGGGTGGAACACCCACAGATACACAGAATACAAACATATCGCAATTGAATAATTCAGATTCCTCTAGGACTTGAATTTTAAGATTGCTTTCGTTACCATTTGCAGATAGTATCTGTGAAAGTTCAAATTTTAAACGGGTTACCTTGTTTTTATCTAAATCAAAAATTCCTAGAGTGTTTATGGAATTTGTGCCTAAAAGTTTCAAGCCTGTTAATAATGTTGCTCCAACATCTCCGAGTCCAACTACATTTATGTTCCACTTCTTTGGAGAAGAGTAGGTGAATACATCTTCATAATTTGGATAATTTGGATTAGCTGAGATTACAACTCCTTCTTTAAATTTTTCTTCAAGCCAGCTAGGAACCAAGCTATTTTTATCAGAGCTATTATTTAAAGATGAGAGAAGCATTAAAGTTTCATTTTCCAAGAAACACATAGATTTATTTGAAATAATGAAGGAGCGGCGAGATATTTTAGGATTCATTGGATTTAAAATATAAATTTTACCTGAGTGATTTTTTGCCTGTTCTTCGGTTATTATTTGATAATTTGGTTTATCTATTAGTGTTTTGCTTAAAATTAGATTGTTTTTAAAAAGGTAATAATACATTTATAGTTTCCTTTCCTGAAGTATATTTTCTAATCTGATAAGTAATTCTAAGTCTTTTTCTACAAGATTTGATGGGGTAGAAGATAAATCATATTCGATACCTTTCCCTATATCAGGACTTCTTGGAACAGTTATTACTTCACCCAGAGACGCAAGAGTCAGGCTACGGCCATAAAGTTTATGATATTCTCCTTCCAAGGATTTTAAAATCTCAATGGAATTTTCTAAGCAGCATTTGGAAAGATTATAAATTTTATCATGAGAAACTCCTTTAATGAATTCTGGATAAGAGTATGGAAGAATTGAATTAATGGATGGAATGAGATTACGCTTAGGGAAATCACCTCTCCAAATTGCATCGCCTCCAAGAAAAGGGTAAAGTGCATTTTCGTTAAACCATAATTTTAATCTGGGAATAAAGTATACACTTGTAACTTGCCTGTTCTGAATATCCATTAAATCTTTACCTCTACCAGATAGTATTCCACAATGAATTTTATTTACGTTAATTCCTGCTTCAGTTAGAAGAGGATCCAGAGCTCTCATCCTATAGCCCTTATGAAGAATATTATCAACTAAGAAAATAGGTCTGTTAAAGGATTTAATCATCTTCATCTGGTTAATTAATGGCATATAGTAAGGAGCTTCTCCAATGAAGAAGGTTTTCATATCTCCAGCATAGTATTTTTCAGTATGAAGAGATTTAGTCACAGTATTTGGCACTACATATCTATCAAGGATGTCACCATATGGTACACACATGGTTTGGCCATACTCTTTAGGTTCCTTAATTTCAGTGCTAACTTCATTTTCATGACAGATATTTCTAATCATCTTTTCATGTAAAACTTCGCTGTTGACGCAGAGTAAGAGCTCGTTTGGATAAAGATTTGCCAAATTGTTTTCTAGAGTTTTTCGTCTTTGATTAATAATATTTTTTATTTTGGAATTGCTTCTAAAAGGTTCTTTTAAGATGTTTTCCATATCTAAATTTAATACGCAAGGGCTGGTCATATTTACAGCTAACATTGGAAGTGAATAGTTATTTATACCAATGTTTTTGAAACCTTGAGATAACATTATCTCTATAAGTTGACTGCTGTAAAGAGACTCATGGTTTGGATTGAAAACAGCATACTCATAGTCCTTAGCAATAACATGGGCTAATGTTTCTGTTAAAATGGTTTGCTCCATTAATTTGCTTTTATCCTTATGAGCAATATAAATTCCATCAATAAATATTATTCTTCCTACTGATGTGCTTCGTAATTCTCTAGACGTTGTTTCATTTTGTACTTCTCTGTATAAATTATTTGATCTTACCCAATGTATCATGGAAAGAGCTAAAATTTCCTTGGTTGATGAATTCTTTATTAACACTATTTTAGGAGATTCTTTTTCTTTAAGACTAATCAAACAAGTTTTGAGGGCTTCGTTATTGTTTGTATGATTAAAAATATTTTCGATTACAACTTCATCTATATAATCTAAATAATCAAAATCAAGTATATTTAAATTAAAGGAAGCCTTATCAAGAGGCTCTCTTTGATAAAAGCCTTTTTCATGAATATACTGTGATACCAAAGGATCAAGAAGCATTGATACATCCCTGTTTTTATCAATGTAACTTCTTATCTGACTTGAGCTGATAGTGGAGTACTTTTGAGGTAAATTTAATGTAAGAACTTCTCCTGTTATACATGCTTTAGCTTCTTGAAGCTTTTTTGTGTTTCCACGTTCAAATATTATATGCTTAAACCCATGAATAGAGTGTTCTACAGGAGTTTTTTTATAACAGGAAGCATTTAAAAGAACATCACTACCTGCAACAAAGTGCACTTCAGAACCTATGAAAGATTCTTTAAGAGTTTTTAAATCCATCGGATTAGCAATATTTATTTGAAGATTTTCAGGATAAATATAAATATTAAATTCATCACAAATAGAAAGATTGATTAAGTCTTTTCTTATAAGGTTAGGTAGTGTTTTCTTAGACCAAGAGAACTCATCTACAGCTAAGTAAACTTCAAAACCCAAATCTCTGATTGATTTAGCAATGTTTTTATGACCTAACGAAAATGGATCAAAGGTACCAGGAAAAAAGGCTACTTTATTAGGTTTCTTTATAAGGATACGTCCTTTAAAAAAGTTATAGTCGGAGATAAACCTATATATATGATTTAAAGCAGCTGCATTAGTTAAAAGTAAAAGGCGGTCATTTTCGTTATTAGATATAAGAGTAATTAGCTTTTTTGCACATAACTTAAAAATATGAAGTTTATTTTCTAAAGATAAGTTTGAAGTACCGAAGATATCTCTGCCTAAGGCTGTTATTGCTGCTTGCTTAACCTTATTAGTATAATGTCCAATACCATTTAGCAAAATCGCTAAAAGTTTCTTTAAGCGGTTATTATATATTTCATCAGTTTCATCATATCTTTCCTTATATACCTCGTAATTAGCTATGGTGGTTCCGATAGCTTTTAGTATAAGGATTTTAACATCTACATTAGCTGTTTTAATCTTGTACTTTAAATCATCAATGATTTCATCTAGTTCTTCAGGTTCAAGCCATAAAATAACTAAGCCAAGGAAAGGCGGGATATACTCAGTAAATCTCTGACCCTCAATTTCTAATCCCCTTAATAATTCAATGGCAACTTCATTTCTTTCTGAAGGACTTAATATTGGCATTATCTTCAATATTGATGATCCAGATTTATTTCTTACTGATTCATATTCACTTACCTTAAGCATGTTACAGAGATGGATACAGGTGTGAAGTCCTGTATAAGGTGCTTTAGTAAGAGTAAAATCTAAAAGGATATCTATTTGCTGTTTTTTTACAAACCAGTTTGTTGCAGATTTTAAGTTGCTTAGGAATAGCTCAGGAACCTTTGAATAATCTGATGAGCAGTATTCACTGAAGCGGGTTGCTTGCTCCGTCATTTCAAGCAATTTAAATATATTCATATATAATAGATTTTCAGAAGGATTTTTGCTTTTTAAATTAACAGGAGAAACATATTTAATTATTATATTTTTTATTTCAAGGTTAGTAGCTATTCTAGGAATTATATCTTTTAAACTTTCAAGGGCTGCAAGACGCAGTATTGGACTTTTCTTTGAAGTTAATCTTAAAATAAATTCAATGATTGGAAGTACCTCTAAGTTTGAGTTTTCAAAGGAAATGAATTTTGCAGTATCAAGGAGATAAAGCTGAGTATCAAAGGTTAAGTTTTCGCCTTGATAATGTTTTAGGATAATACTTCTATATGAATTAAGGAGCCCATATCTGCTATTATTAAATAGTGATTTTACCATTGTTTTTGTATTGTATCCTATCCAGGTTTTGTGAGCAGGGATTAGTTTGCTACTTGGATGAAGCATTAAGTTTAAATATTCATCAAATAGTGAAAAGCTTGTTATTGATGGCATTTCTAAAGATGCACTCTCGGGAAGTTCCTTTCTGTATACCTCATCAAAAATAGCAATTAATCTTCCAATCAAATAAGCAGAGTAACGACGTATATCTTCATCGCTATGAGTTAGCGTTTCATATAAAAAGTTAATGGTTTGAAGTTTTTGTTTTTGAGTAAAGTAAGTGCAGTATTCATCTAAAACATTAATGTATTGTCTCAAGTTTTTAAAATTCATTTCACTTCTAGCTTGTTCTAGAATAGCATTTAATGAGTACTCATCACGAAGTATATACATTAGATTAATATTATGAGATATGGTAAGATTTTTCATTGTCCGAATTAGTTCATTACCATGAATTAATGAATATGAAGGCACTTCAAGGGTTCTTAAATAATTTGGTGATTTATCTGGATTAGTTGTCACATTAATGCTGTGAAGATACATCTCAAAGTCAAGGAGCTTTGTGTAAACACGCTTATAGCGATTTTCTTTTTTAGAATCTACATTTTCAAGCTTATCAAGAATTACTTGAAAGGAGTCTTCAAGGGAAAAAATAGTCATTTTATTATCAGGAGAGGAATTTTTTACTCTGAAATCACAATAAATTAAAATCAATGATTCTAAAGATAGATTTTCTAGCTCTAAATCCCAGGTTGAGTGATTTATGGCAATGTTTCTTATGTAGTTAATTCCATGATTTTTAAACCAATGATCTGTATAATAATAATGATAGTGAGGAACCTTCTTTAATTCTTCACCTTTGCAGCCGTACTTTCCAATATCATGACCTGCAGCAGCACCGGATACTCTGCCTAAGTCTATAGGTATACCTTTTGCTTTTAATTGTCTTGCTAAGAACATGGATAAATAGTGAACTCCACAAATATGATCTAAGGTATTGAATTTGAATAATTCACCATTAAGTTTCATCATTTCATATACATAGCCGTTATTAAAGGCTCTAAGGAATTTAACATACTCTTCTTTATATTCTAATTCATTAATATCCTCTTCGGTTAATAGAATAATTGGATATTTGCTTTGCCAGTTTAAATCATTAGAGAGTGTCTTTTCAATATCACAAAGAATTTTGAAAATCTTCAAATAGACTTCGCAGCTTAAATTGAAGTCAGGGTTTAGATTTATATTAATAGCTTCTTTGAAGTTTTTGGAAAGAGCATAGCTATAAATGTATTCCAGCCAATTTTCAGGGCCATGGTTCCATAGCTCAGTAAGGAGCGGTGTACACAGAGTTAAAACCTCTGAAGCTTTAATTTCTCCACTAGATAGAATTTCTTGAAGTGCATAGAGAAATTGTGGAGAGTTTATATGTTTATCCAATAAAGCTGGGGAAAGATTATCATGTTTTGTAAAATGTGCATTTGTTAAGCTTTGAAGTAATCTTTTTTTTATATCTTTTAGCTGTAAAAATTCCATAGAACCTCCTTAAAAGTAAAAATATTTAAAATATTTATAAAATTATTTTACCATTAGCTAATAATTAATTCTAATTAATTATTTATAAAGGATTTTGAATTGAGGAATTATAGTGAAGAGGGTCAATTGAAATTTCATAAATATTTTTAAAATTGCTTTTAATTTAAAAAATTTTTTTGTATAATTTAAATAATTTACTTTTGGAGGTTTTAAATTTAATGATAGATATAATAAGAAAAACAGATATTTCACTACTACATTTTATTAATTCAAAGTTGAGATGTAAGGTTTTAGATAAAATTATGCCGATAATAACCTTTTTTGGCTCAGCATCCTTTTGTGCAATTTTTGTTGTATTAACGATTATATCCAAGAATAGGGATATAAAAAATCTTGGAGTTATATCCTCACTTTCTATCATTATCTCTAGTGGTATTACACATTTTATAAAAAGAATAAAGAATAGAATAAGACCTTATATTAATATTCCTGATATAATTGTAAACAAAATTGGAGTAGATGATTATTCTTTTCCGTCAGGGCACACAACTGCTGCATTCTCAATAGGAATGAGTATAGCACTTAAGTTTACTGGATTAGCTACTGTTTCATTAGTATTAGCTGCCTTGGTTGGTTTTTCAAGAATTTATTTAGGGGTTCATTATCCTACAGATGTAGGGGCCGGAGTAGTTGTAGGTTCAGCCAGTGCATTTTTGGTTAAGGTGTTAATCTAATACTGAGTTTAAAGATAAACCATATTTAAATTTATTTTATATTTGATTTAAGTACATGTTGATATAGGATATTTTGGGGATTACCTTATGTGAAAAGTCCGTAACGATTAGTTACGGACCTTTTCTATGAAAAAATCATCAATGGACTTGCCATCACATTGGTAAAAATCAATATTTAAAGCTTTTGCTAATGTTGGAGCAATATCAATAAGATTCATATTATCGATAAAATACCCCTTCTTAAAAGCTGGACCTGATGCCATAAAGAAGGTATCTAAATTTGGATTTTCTGGAGAATATCCATGGGTTCCAGTTAAAGATTTAGCATTTTTAGAGGATGATATTATTGAATTAGTATTTATTTTTTCAGAGAAAGCAAATCCTTTTTCAGCTTCTAACATGAAAGCAGCATGAGGGTCACAGCCTAAGGAAGTTAATTGGTTGTTGTTATAAATTGATTTAATTCTATTTTCAGAGTTAGAAGCAAGTGAATCCAGGAGGTTTTTTACTTTATCTAACAGCAATTTATCGGAAGGGTCATTTATGTAAATATAAGCACTTCCATCACAGGATTTTAAATAAGCCTTCCATCTAAGTATTTTATTATTTTTATCAGTAATAAGAAGTCCTTCTTTTTTGAATAAATTATTTACATAAATAATTTTATTGAAATCTTGAAATCCATGATCACCTAATACAATGAAATTTGTTTTATCAAAAAGATTAACTTCTTTTAAAGTGGTAATTAATTTTCCTATGCGAGTATCATGCCTTTTAAGTGCTTCATAAGCTTCAGGGGAGTTTGTTCCATAATCATGACGTTGAGTGTCAAGATCTAAAAGGTGAACCATTAAAAGATTTGGTTTGTAGCTTTTAATAGTATCTACAGCACAAGCTAAAGCAAAATTATCTAACTCAGGTTCTTTAATCCCTTTTTTTATATTTGAATATTTCCTAAAGAGTTTTAGCTGATAAGTGATACTTCCACTTAAAAGGGAACTCATTTCTTGAGTTATATATTTTTTATAAGAAAAAACTTCAGGCATATTGTATTTTATGGATGAATTTGCACTTACAGGCCAAAATATAGAAGCAACAGTAAGATTGTTTTCTTTAGCAGCGTCATATAAGGTTGGGGTTTTAATATATTTTCTATACCAAAACCATGGACATAAGTTGTTAGATGGTTTTAGAAGTTTATTATTTATAATGCCGTGTTTTTTTGGATAGTTACCTGTAACTATTGTAGTATGGGCTGGATAGGTTAATGAGGGATAAATTGTTTTAACTCTTTTTGCAAAAACTCCGTAATTCATTAACAAAGAAAAATTAGGAAGTTTTTTTAGAATTTCTATATCATCTGCTTTTAAAGCATCTAAGGAAATTAAAATCATATTATCTACTAAAGGTTTGTTCATATTATTTCTCCTTAACGTTAATATACAAATTATGATATACTAATTTTATTATTTAATCCACAAGTGAGAGTGCTAATATTTTATTTAGATACTTGAGTTTATTAATAATGCATAGGGTTGTACAAGGGAGGTTTATTATTATGAAGATGACTCATAGAGAGAGATTTGTTGTGAAATTTCATGAGGTTGATTTTAGGGGAAAGGTTAAATTATTTACTATAATGGATTATATCCAGCATACGGCAGAGGTACATGGAACAAGTATAGGGCTGGGATTTGAAAATATGATGAATCATGGATTGTTTTGGGTAGTATCAAGGATGAAGCTTAATATGGAGAGGTATCCAGGAGCTTGTGAAGAGGTAATAATTGAGACTGAGCTTGCAGGATGTGAGAAATTATTCTGTGTAAGAAGATTTACAATATTAGATAGTAAAGAGAATATAATAGGTAATGCAACTTTATATTATTTGATGTTAGATGCAAAGACTAAGTTCCCTCAAAAACCAAAGGTATGTCCAATTGATATTATAAATGTTGATGTGGATAATAAAGGACATGAAGGTTTGAAAAAATTAAAAATGCCTGGAGATGAACCTTTAGTTATTAATAGAGCTTTATATTATAATGAAATAGATGCAAATAACCATGTTAATAATGCTAAATATGTATCTTTTGTAGAAGACTGCTTTTCATTAAAGTGGCATGAAGAACATGAAATAGCAAGCATGCAGATAAATTATGTTAAGGAAATAAAGGCTGAGGATACACTGAAGTTAAATATCTATTCAGAGGAAGTAGCAGAGAAAATATATTATATAAATGGAACTAATGAGGATTCATCATTGGAATTCTTCCAGTGTAAGGTTAATTATAGATAAAAAATGGGATATAGTATATCCCATTTTTTTATGAAATAATAGATTTGTTTTTATCTATATTATGATCAAAAATTATATCCATGTAGTGGAATAGAACTCCGGTTCTTAAGCCAGATTCACTGAGAATAATTTTATCAAAATTTAAATATTTAACAAAGTTATTGATAATTTCACAGCCACCTAAAATAATATCACTTCTTTTAGATGAGAGCCCCTTAAGAGCTTTTCTTTCACTTAATGATAGTTTTTTTAGAAAATTGCATAGAGAATTTAATTCATCAAGCGACATTTCAGTAATGAAGTTATTAGGGAGTGACTTTACATTTAAATTATTATAAATGTTTCTAAAATTTTTCAAGGTACCACCAATACCAATTAAAGTTGAATTATTAAATTCATTAATCCATCTTATTTTTGAAAAAAGTTCATTAAAATAATCTTGTGTATATTCACAGAAAATAAATTTACCATTTGAATCAACATGGATTTTTTCAGTAACATTTATGGCTCCTAGTGGAATGCTAGCTGAAGTAACAAAAGAATTGTTAATTACACCAATAAATTCTGTGCTTGCACCACCACTATCAATAATTATGCCTTTAGGAATGTTAAAGTTCTTTTTTACACCTAAGAATGCAAGGTAAGCTTCTTCATGAGATGATAATAGTTTTATGGGAAGACCAAGTTTAGTTTTTATTAAGTCTAAAATATAGTGGTTGTTTTCAGCAGATCTTAAAGCTTCAGTTGCGACTGCAATGATACTAGAAGCTTTAAAGGTATTTGAAATACTTATATATTTTTTTAAAATTGTTAAAGTATCTGCTATTTTTATGTTGCTTATTACTTTATTTGTTGCTAGTTCAGAGCCTAATCTTAGATGTTCTTTATCTTCGTATAGAATACGAAACCTGTCTTTGCTTGGTATATCTACTATAAGTAAATGAATTGTATTAGAACCAATATCAATGATGCTAAGGGTACCCATATTACCTCCAAAGAAAAGCCTTTTACTATTTATATGTATTTTATAAATCACATATGTAAAGTTAGTTTCTATTTGTAAAGATAAGATAATTTATAAAGTAACATACAATTTAGTTAAAACAGCAAGTTAGATTTTATTGTCTAAATTATTCTTCAAACAATTCATAAATCCTTTTTAACATTTTATATATAGCAAAAAATGAAAGAATATAACAAAATTTGAAGGAAATTAGATAGATTATAATGTTTTTAAAAGAAAAAAATGAAAAATAAATGATACGATGGGATTTTATTTGCGTATAAATAGTATAATAATCACAAACATATAGAATTTGAGGAGGAACGATTGATTATGAAGAAAATACTTAGTGTTATTTTAGCTGGAGTTATGGTTTTAGGTTTAGTAGGATGCGGAAGTAAGGGTGGAGATTCTTCAGCTACTAAAGATGTACCTACAGCTGATTTAGTTAACACTGTACTTGAAAATGAAGAAATACAAATGAGAATGCTAGGTCCGGTTGAGGGAGAATTAGCTGAAACTACTTTTCACTTAAAGCTTGACGATATTGAAGAATATACTATACAAAAAGGTATGATGAACACTGGTCTTGAAACAGTAGCTGTAATAAAAGCTAAAGAAGGCAAAGTAGATGCAGTAAAAGCTTCTTTAGAAGAATATTTAAAAGATTTAAAAGCATTAGCGCTATACCCAGGTGAACCAGAGGCAGTTGAAGGTGCAGCATTAGAAACAGCAGGAAATTATGTTATATTAACTGTAGTTCCAGATTATGATGAAACAGGAACTAATTTCTCTGAGAAAGCAGCTAATCTTATAAAGGATGCTTTAAAATAAGAGTTTAGATAATAGATGTTTTAATGCCTTAGAAGTGTATTTATATGCATTTTTGAGGCATTTTATTATATATAGTGTAGTTAAGTAATAAAAATAATAATGAATAGGGAAAGATTTATGTGCTTCAAGAATTCTTGTTAAGCATAGTTTAAAGAAGGAGCAGTAATGGTTTTTAGTAGTATATTGTTTATATTTAGATTTTTACCAGTAGCACTTATATTATATTTTTTAACTCCGAAAAAGTATAAAAATTTTACTCTTTTGATTTTAAGCCTGGTATTTTACTCATGGGGAGAGATAAAGTACATTTTTATAATGTTTGCATCGATCTTTGTTGATTATTTTGCTAGTCTTGGAATAGAAAAGTACAGGGGAAAAAAGAAAGCAACAATATTGTTTTTATGTATATCTGTTTGTTTTAATTTGGGAATGTTATTTTTCTTTAAGTATTTTAATTTCTTTATAGATAATATAAATAGTATTTTTGATTTAGCATTAAATCATGTGAAAGTGACATTACCATTAGGGATAAGTTTTTATACCTTTCAAACTATGTCCTACACCATAGATGTTTTTAGGGGGAATGTTAAAGCAGAAAAAAATATTATTAATTTTGGGGCTTTTGTATGTTTATTTCCACAATTAATTGCTGGTCCAATTGTAAAGTATACGGATATAAATAAGGAGTTAGTCGAAAGAACAGTTGATAAAAATCAAATTCAAGAAGGTGTAGAATTATTTATAGTTGGACTTGGTAGAAAGGTATTAATTGCAAATAATATAGGAATGCTTTGGACAGAAGTTGAAGCATTGGGGTTTATGAGCATATCAACACCTCTTGCATGGTTTGGGATAATTGCCTTTGGCCTTCAAATCTATTTTGATTTTAGTGGATATTCCTTAATGGCAATAGGACTTGGAAAGATGCTTGGATTTAATTTTCCAACGAATTTCAATCATCCATATATAGCAAGGAGCATGTCTGAATTTTGGAGAAGATGGCATATTACTTTAGGTTCTTGGTTTAGAGAATATGTTTATATACCTTTAGGTGGAAATAGAGTCTCTAGTGGAAGAGTAATGCTTAATTTATTTATTGTGTGGTTTTTAACGGGATTTTGGCATGGAGCAAGTTATAATTTTATTATGTGGGGACTTTTTTTCTTCATATTAATTTCCATAGAAAAACTAGGATTTATTAAAATTTTAAATGAACATAAAATTATTTCTCATGTATATGTAATTTTATTTTTAATCATTGGATGGGCTTTATTTGCTGTGACGAATTTAGCAAGGCTGAAAGAATTGATGACTATAATGTTTAACTTTAATGGTGGCACAGATTGGATATATTATTTGAGAAATTATGGTGTTACATTAGTTTTAGCTATAGTATTTTCAACACCTTTAATTGAAAATTTATATAAAAAGGTTGTAAGGAATAAAAATATAAATGCAATTATAATGATTTTAATTTTCATTGTTGCAGTAGCATATCTAGTGGATTCAACTTATAACCCATTTTTATACTTTAGATTTTAGGAGGGAGATTATGAAGAAGTACCCTTTATTATATGCATTTATAGTATTGTTATTTCTATTAACTATTTTTGACCTTATTAATCCAGAAAAAATATATTCAGAATTAGAAAATAGAAAGCTGGCTTCAAAGGTGAAATTTACAGTTGAAGGAGCGATTAATGGTTCATTTTCAAAGAAATATGAAGAATATATAAATGACCAGTTTATTGGAAGGGATTTATGGATAGATCTTAAATCAAGAAGTGAGTATGTTCTTGGTAAGATTGAAAATAATGGAGTTATTTATGGGAAGAATAACTATCTTTTTGATAAGTTTGATGCTTTAGATACGGATAGAGTTATAACCAATATAAATGCATTAAATATTTTTATAAAAAATGCTGAAGAACTGGGTAGTGATGTATCTGTAATGATTGTTCCTAGTTCCTATGAAGTTTATAAAGAAATGCTTCCAGAAGGAGCACCACTTATAAATCAAGAGGAAGAAATAAAGTTTATATATAATGAACTTGATGGTGGAAGAAAACTCAATATAGTAAAGTTGTTTCAAGAAAATAAAGAAAATCAGCTTTACTATAAAACTGATCATCATTGGAATATAAATGGTGCTTATTTAGCTTATAAAGATTATATTGAAGAAATAGGTGAGAAGCCAATAAATTTAAATGAACTTAAAGAAAATAATGTTGATAACTTTTATGGTACATTCTTTTCTAAGGCAAAGCCTTTTAAATTGGAACCTGATGTATTAACATATTATGATATTTCTAATATTGAGATGAAAATAGGAGCAGAAACTTATGATAGTCTTTATGATTTTTCATATTTAAATGCGAGAGATAAATACTCTATTTTTTTAAGAGGGAATAATCCATTAACAATAATAAAAAATAGAGATTTAAATAATGGTAAGAAGTTACTTGTAATTAAAGATTCCTTTGCAAATTCAATGGTACCATTTTTAACACAAAACTTTGAAGAAATTCATGTTATAGATTTAAGAGCTTTTATGCCACAATTATCTAATTATATTAGTGAAGAAAAATTTAATAATATATTAGTTTTATATAACTTTATGAATTTTTCAAAGGATACAAACTTGATTAAATTTAAATTTTAATCTTTATAAAAAATGAATATTAAAAGGAACTTTAAAGGTTTCATTTAATATTCATTTTAATTATTAATTAAAGGTTTCAATAAACAAGAAATTACTATTAATATCACTTTTTAGTTCAAATATCTCATCATTTATTTTTAATCCATCGGCACCCACTAAAGTAAGTTCTTCTTTAGTATTATATCCTTTAAATATGCTTCCACCAAAGCCTTGAAGTAAGTAGGCTTGACGATGTCTATTCACTTTGAAATCTGTAATTTCGCCAGAATTTAAGCTTAAGGAATAAACATTGATATCACAATAGGATCTTATAGGGGCAAGTCCATTTTTGGAACTTATTCTATATTTCCATTGATTTTCAGGAATATTTTCGTCTATAGAATATAATACTTTAGGTGTATAATATTCAATTTGAGACTTAACTTTAGCATCGGTAGACATATAAGGCTCTGTATTAATCTCTATAAAATCAACTAAATCACAGCCGTTATTGAAAATTTCATAGGTTATACCTTGTCCGGCATTTATATAAACTATATTTCCTCGGGTTAATTCTTTGGTATTTCCTATATTATCAGAATACTGAAGAGAACCGCTAATTATATATATAATAACTTCTTCTTTTAATTTAAAGTTATTATGCGTTCCAGAGCGAGGAACTAAGGTAATATTTTTTATTGATTTTATACAGCTTTTTTTACCATTTTCTTTAATAGAGGGTGACAAATTATAAGTAGTTTTTATATATGATAAATCTTCATCCATATCAGATGCATTAATCCTTCTATTATTCAAAATATTACCTCCTTATAAATATTTGCGTAAAACACAAAGAAATTTTAATATAATTCATTATAATTAAATAAAGCAACCTTTATTTAATATTAGTATCTGCAGTTTTCGCAATTAAATAGTAGGTATGTTTTGCACTGATTATATAAATGTTTAGTTTCTTTGTAATTCATACTAAGTAAAAATATTATATGATAATATGGTAATTTTTAAATAAAATATGGTAATATTAATATAGTATATTCAAAGCATGAATTTAGGGGGCGTAAAAGTGGTAAAATTTTTAAAAGAATGGGCTGCACCAGTTATTATTGCAGTTGTATTAGCCGTTTTGATAAATAAGTTTATATTCTTTAATGTGGGAGTGCCAACTGGATCAATGTATCCGACAATAAAACCAGGAGATAAAATTTTTACATTAAGAACATATAGAGAATCTTCAATTAAAAGAGGTGACATTTTAGTTTTTCATTCTGAAGAAGTTGATAAGGATTTAATAAAAAGAGTCGTAGGATTGCCAGGCGAGACAGTTGAAATTCAAGCCGATGGAAGTGTTTATATAAATGGAGAATATTTAGTTGAGGAGTATGTTAAAAATCCAAGTGATAAACAGGGATTATTTGTTATACCAGAAGACTGCTATTTATTCTTAGGGGACAATCGAGGAGATTCTATTGATGCAAGATATTGGAGCAATCCATATATCAACTTTGAAGATATTAAGGGTGAAGCTAAATTTATAATTTTTCCCTTTAATAGATTTGGTAAATTAAAATAAATGTTAAGCATTAAAGACAAGTGAAATTACTTTTCTTTAATGCTTTTTTATGTGGAAAATAGATAGTATTTACAATGAAGATAAAAGTTAAAATCTCTGAGATTAAATATAAAATTTACTGAAAATAACAAATAAATTAAAAAGTATTTTAAAAATGTCGAAATGTGTTAGAATTAAATGGATTTATATTTATACATTTTATACATAGGAGGAAAGTACCATGGACGAAAGAAGAAAATTATCGCATAGCGCCTATGGTGGAATAAATGGAGAAGAATATATACCTTTTATACCAACATCTCAAGCTATGCCGGAATTAAGCATTTATTCAATAATTATGGGAGCAGTATTTGCAATGATATTTGCTGCAGCTAATACTTATCTTGGATTAAAGGTTGGCCTTACAATTGCAGCAGGTATTCCTGGAGCAATATTGGCTACAGGATTATTAAAAGGTCTATTTAAAAGAAATAATATATTAGAAGCCAATATGGTTGCGTCTATAGCAGCAGTTGGAGAATCTATAGCAGGAGGAATAATATATATCCTGCCAGCAATTATATTATGGGGATTAGAATTAAAAATCTCAACTATTGTAGTTGTAACTTTATTAGGAGGACTTGTAGGAATATTTTTTGTTACACCTCTAAGAAAGTTTTTAATTGTTGAGGAGCATGGACATTTAGTTTATCCAGAATCTATGGCTGCAGCTGAAGTTCTAGTAAACGGAAGTGAAGGCGGAAGCGGGTTCAAAACAGTTCTTTTAGGACTAGGAATTGGTGGAGGATATAAACTTGCTTCTGGAGGATTTGCTCTTTGGAGTGAAAGACCAGAATGGGTTATGAAATCTTATCAAGGTGCGGTATTTGGGATAGATACCTTAGCTTCACTTTTAGGAGTTGGATTTATAGTAGGAACAGAAGCTTCATTATATATGTTTGGTGGAGCAGTTGTTGCGTGGCTTGGTTTAATACCACTTATAAAATACATAGGGACAGGCCTTACGGAACCATTATTCCCATCAACACAATTAATTTCTGAGATGGGAGCTTCAGATATATGGAGCCAATACATAAGATATATAGGAGCTGGAGCAGTTGCAGCTGGAGGATTTATATCTTTAGGTAAATCAGCGCCAACAATTATTAAATCTTTTAAATCTGCTATGGCAGGTTTAGGTAAAAAGTCTGGTGAAAAAGTAACAAGGATTAATGAAGAGCCACCAATTACATGGGTTATTGGAGCAGCAATTTTAGTGTTTATTTTATCATGGATATTACCACAGGTTAATGCTGGTTTCATTGGTTCATTAATGATTGTTATATTTTCTTTCTTCTTTGCAGTTGTTTCAGCAAGGATGGTTGGGATAATCGGAGCATCAAACAATCCGGTATCAGGAATGACAATTGCAACGCTTCTATTTGTTACAGCAGTTTTGAAATTAACTGGCAACATAGGTCAAAAGGGTATGGTAACGGCTGTTCTTGTGGCTGGAGTAATCTGTGTAGCAATTGCAGTTGCAGGTGGAACAGCACAAAGTTTAAAAACTACCTTTATTATTGGTGGTTCACCAAAGCAGGTCCAAATAGGAATGTACTTAGGGTTGGTATTTGGAGCTGTTGTAGCTGGAGCAGTATTATTAATGCTTAACAATACTTATGGAATAGGTTCCGAATCAGTTCCAGCACCACAAGCAACATTAATGTCTATGGTTATTGAAGGGGTAATGACTGGTGAATTACCATGGGTATTAGTATTTATAGGTGTTTCAATTGCTGTATTTGCAGAATTATCTGGGCTTCCAGTACTTCCGGTTGCTCTTGGGTTGTATTTACCAATACATTTAAGTGCGGGAATACTATTTGGTGGTATAATGAGAACTTTAGTAGAGAGAAAGTTTAAAAATGATGAAAATATGATGAAGGCTAAAGTTGAAAAAGGTATTCTAATTTCATCAGGGTTAGTAGCAGGAGATGCTTTAATGGGTATTGTAGTTGCTGGCTTTGCTACTTTTGGATTAGATGTTGCCTTTGGAACAAAAATACTTCCAAGCATAACGCAGAGTCCCATATTCGCAACAATTATTTTCGTAGCACTTGGAATACTTATTTATACAATTTCTTGTAAGGAAGATAAATAAAATTAATTTGGAAATAATAAATAATAATGTTAAGAGCCGTTAAGGCTCTTAACTAATTTATAGGTGGTTTAAATGAAAAAAAATAATAACTCAAAAGGGAATATCAATGAAGAAAGCAATTTTCTAATGTATGTCCCAGTGATAATACACGAAAATTATAAGGTAAGTGATAACAATATAGTCACTCTATATTTTGAACATAATAAACTTGTAGAAAAATTTGCACGCTGGCTTGTTAAGAAAAGCAATATAAGTGATATAGAATTAGATGAAAGATGTTCGCATGCATGGCTTTTGATTGATGGTGAAAAAAACATATATGAAATTGCTGTAAAAATGGCTGAGATGTATGGAGATTCAAAAGAAGTAGCCATTGAAAGATTGGTACATTTCATAAGGTATATCTTAAAAAAGAATTGGATAAAATTTAAGAGTATAAAGTCTCAATAATCTTGACTGATTTACTCTATAGTGTATAATAATTATTTGAACCAAGCTAATATTTTCTATTTAAATAATCATTTAAAAATTTTTTGATAATATTTGTAGTTGATTTAGCATATTTGTGGTTATTTTAATAATAAATGTATAGAAAGCAAATTTTCAATAGTAGAGGTAAGAATATGATTATTGAGGATATTAAAGTAGGAAGAATTACGGTTCCTCTGAAAAAACCATTTAAAACTAAGCATGGAGTTTATAATTTTTCTAATGAAGTTGTTGTGAAAATTTATACTTCAAATGGCATTTTAGGAATCGGAAGTGCAGCTCCTGCTCCTAGAGTTACCGGTGAAACGGAAAGTTCAATTGTCGGAGCTATAAAGCATATTGCGGAAAATATTAAAGGGTTAGACCTTACATGCTTCCAATACGTTTTAAAGGTTATGGATGAATGTATAAGAGGAAATAATAGTGCCAAAGCAGCTGTTGAAATAGCTATCTATGATCTTTGGAGTAAACATCTTGGAGTACCTTTATATAAACTTTTGGGTGGATTTAATTCCAGTATTGTTACTGATATGACAATTATGGATGATGCTAAGATGGAGAATATGGTTAATGCTGCTTATGAAGCTACAAGAGAAGGATATACTCATATTAAAATAAAGCTTGGAAATAATATTGATTCAGATTTTGAAAAAGTTAAGTTTATCAGACGTGCAATTCCTAAGGGTGTAAAGGTTAGAGTTGATGGTAATCAAGGTTGGACACCTAAGGAAGCAGTCAGATTAATTAAAAAGATGGAACAATTAGATTTAGATATAGAGTTTGTTGAGCAGCCAGTAAAAGCGTGGGATGTTCAAGGGCTAAGATTTATTAAGGATAATGTTGATACCATGATTGTGGCTGATGAATCAGTATTTGGTTCACCAGAAGCTTTTAGGGTTATACAGGATAGAGCCTGTGATTTAATTAATATTAAGCTAATGAAGTGCGGCGGCATACAAAATGCAACCAAAATATATAACATGGCAGATACCATGGGAATTCGTTGTATGGTTGGATGTATGCTTGAAAGCAAAATTGGAATAACAGCTGCAGCAAGCTTTGCAGCTTCAAAGGGAAATATGATAATTGCTGATCTTGATACAATTATATATTTTGCCGACGATCCAATCGTTGGAGGCGTGACCTTTGAAGGAAATAGAATTATGCTGCCAGAAGAGCCAGGCCTTGGTATAAAAGAAATACGAGGTTGGGAAGAAATATTATAATGAGGATGTTGAAATTGCAGACATAGGGCATAATGCTTAATGTCTGTGTTTCTTATTATATAGAAAAATAATATAAAGGAAGCTCCTTCTTATATGAATTCGAGGGAGTAATTTCACATAAGCCAAATCAAAGATTTGGATGATTTTAAAGGAAACTCCTTCTCATGTTCATTCGAAGGAGTAAGTTCGCATAGACCAAATTAAAGATTTAGAGGAATTAAAAAGGAAACTCCACCTCACATGCATTCGGTGGAGTAAGTTCGCCTTAGCCAAATCAAAGATTTGGAGGCTCACTTAAGGAGGGTGATTTTATGACAGATGGAATTAAGAGTGAAATAGAAAAACAATTACAATTTGGACTTGAGGAAGAAAAATTAAAAGAAGTAATTGAAATAATTAATGCTGAAATATTAAAATGTGTTGAAAGAAGACAATACATTACAAATACTATATTAGAATACAGAAAAAATATTCTAGAAGAGTATAAGGATGACGAGGATAAAGTAATAGAGTACTTCGACCATGAAAACTATATTAAAGAAGAGAGCTTTAGAAGTACAGATAAAAAGCTTAAGGAATTAACTATTTTAAAACCGTCCCCATATTTTGGAAGAATAACCTTTAGAGAAGAGGATTATGGAATTGAAGATATTTACATCGGAAGATTTGGTGTAACTTTAGAGGAAACATTTGAACCCCTTGTGGTTGACTGGAGAGCGCCAATAGCTGCTTTATTTTATAATGGTACAGGGGATGAAGGCCACTATATGTCACCTAACGGAGAAGTAGATGTATCAATTCTTGGAAGAGTGCAGTATATAATTAAAAAAGGAAAATTAGAAGGCTTATTTAACTCTAATATAGAAATTAAAGATGATATGCTTCAGATGGTTTTAAGTAAAAACTCTTCTGATAAACTTAAAGATATCATTATGACAATTCAAAAGGAACAGGACGATATTATAAGACAGGATAAAAATAAAGTTGTCGTGGTTGATGGAGTTGCAGGAAGTGGAAAAACAACTATTGCACTACATAGAGTTGCCTATTTAATTTATAATTACAGAAAATTAATTGAGAATAAGGTATTAATTTTAGGGCCTAACAGAATCTTCATAGACTATATATCTAATGTTCTTCCAACCTTAGGAGAAACGGGAGTATACCAAACTACATTTTTAGATTTAGCCCTTGATATGATAGAAGTAGACGATGCTATTGATGTTAAAGCTGTAATGGAAAGAATTCTTAGTGGAGATAAAAAACTAGAGGAAACAATTAAGTATAAAAGAAGTCTAAAGTTTAAAGAAGACTTGGATAACTTGATAAATGAACTTAGTACTAATGGATACCCTATTAAAGATGTGGTATTTAAAGATAAGGTTTTAGTTTCTAAAGAAGAAATAGATAAAATGCTTCAAGAAGAATTGATTAATTTACCTCTATTTAGAAGAGCAAAAAAAGTAAAGAGAATTTTATTTGCGAAAATTAAGGATGCCAGGGATGAAGCTTTTAGAGAAATAGAGAGTTGGTACAAAGAAAAGAAAGCTTCTTATACTCAAGAGGAATTATTGCTTCAATTAAATCATTTAGATTTTGAAAGAAGAATAAAGATAAGAGAGCTTATAAAATATGTAATGGACATAAAAGTTAACCTTAATTATCTTAATGAAAAGCCTATTGAGGAAATTTATGAGAAGTTTAATGGACACAGAGACTATACTGAAGATGATTTAGTTGGGATCCTATATTTAAAAATAAAACTTATGGGATTAAAAATAACTAGGGAAATTAAGCACCTTGTTATTGATGAAGCTCAGGATTATTCGACCTTACAATTTGAAGTGTTAAAGGATTTAACTAATACTAAATCTATGACCATTGTAGGTGACAGTAATCAACAAATTCTCCCTAAAGATGGGGCATCTTCTCTTCAAGAATTACCAGCGATATTTGAAGATGAACAGGTTGAAATTTTTAAGCTTAATAAGAGTTATCGTTCAACGAAAGAAATAATGGAGTATAGCAATAAATATTTAAATGATGTGTCTATAGTTCCTATGGTGAGAACTGGTGAGCCGGTGGAAGAAGTTGAAGTGGCTGGAGATAATGAAGTTAAAGCAGCTGTCATTGAGGCAGTGCAGAATTTCAAAAAAGAGGGCTTAGAAAACATTGCGGTTATATCCAAGGATTTAACTTCTGCAAGCAAGTGGTTTAAGCTAATGGAGAGTGAGGTTTCTGCAAGGCTCATTGAGAAGGAAAACGTTCATCTAAATGAAGGAGTTATGGTAATGCCTTCATACTACGCAAAAGGACTTGAATTTGATGGAGCTATAATAATTGATGAAGAAATAAATCGTAACTTTAAAGATAACTTAATGTACATTATGTGTACGAGAGCTCTTCATAAATTAAAGGTAATTAAAAAAAGTAAATAAACATAAAACATATGCCACTACACTTAACAGTTTTAAGCTAAGTAGACTTATACTGTTAAGTGTAGTGGCATTTTCATTTTAGACTGTTAAATCTTTTTCATATCCTTCTATTTTATTTAAAACTTCTTCATAAATTTCATCGGCTTTTGTGAAGTCCATGTTAGGTGCATAGAATCCTTCAAGATCATCATGAAGTGATTTTGCACATTTTATACAGTCTAATCCTTTTTGAAGGAGAATATAGAATATAGCTCTAACATCCATAATTGAAGATAAATTATATCCAATGGAATCTTTATCAAGATAATCTTCCAGGTCATATATAATTCCTTCACCTTCAAAGCTCATTTTGTTAATCTCATTACTAGTTAGAATAGCTGTGTTTAGCTCAGGGATAATTAGATGTTCAATGTTTTGTGGGCAAAGAGGAGTATGAAGTATTTCAACATTAAAACCACGTTTAACTGATTCATCTGCTATATATTGAAGAATAGATGTTTTTCCTGTACCAGGACCTCCCTTCAATACATAAACTTTAGAAAAGTCTTTTATTATAGTAGGAATATAAGTAACAATCCCCTTAGGAGTAAAGGCAGTGGCAAAGAGGTGCCTTGCTTCGCCAGGCTCACTTAAAGCGTCGGGAAGAATTGTTGTTTTAAGTTCTTCTTTAAGAAGGTTAACTTTATAAATATCAAGAGCATTATTGTTGAAGGTATACCAATCTTCGTAGATTGATTTTGCGGCTCCAAAGAATCTATAAGCTCGCCTAAAGGTATTTCCTATTTCACCATTTACCTTTAAAACATCTTGTTTTAAGGACTTGAAATTTTCTTCCTTTAGGCATACTCCCATGTTTACAATATCATCAACAGCGCCAGGATTTATTGGATCTATCATATGAGGAGCTGTTCCATCAAGAAGGGCAACATTTAATTTCTTTATTAAAATTCCATCTAAGGAATCACTGTCAGAAGAACAGTGATGAAATTCAACATCAAAGCCTTTATCTAAGTAAACTTTTCCGATTTTTTTCATTAAAGAAGACTTACCAGTACCAGGACCTCCTTTTAAACAGATAATTCTTGTAGCCTTTTTCTGGGAGATAATGTAGTTAAAATGAGAATAGAAGCCTTGGCCTGTATTACCACCTAAAAAGTAGTGAGTAGCTTTTCCAGTCATATATTAATCCTCCAATATTTGTTTACATATTATACTATGCAAGAATTTAAAATATGTAGAGTAAAGAACAGTGATTTTATAAGAAAAAAACATCTATATCTTTGTAGACATAGATGTTTTGGGATTATAGCTTTATTTGTTAAGACGTGTTTAGTAATAAGATGGATCGACAGTTACGATAGCATTATGATTTGGCTGGATTTTTTTAAGTTCCATATTGATTTGTTGCTGCAGCTTTAGCTGAGATTCCTTAGTGATAACAAAGTCATGATTAACTACTACATCGAAAATAAGATTTTTGTAATCACCTTCACCAACTACTCTGAAGTCATGGAAGGAATTGATAAAAGAAAACTTATCCAATACAGTCATTAATTCGTCTTTAGCACTTAGTATTTCTTCATCTTTTGTAGTAACTGGATCCATGTGAATTAAAAGATGAATATCAAGCTCTGCAGATATTTCTTTTTCAGCTCTATCAACAACTTCATGAGCTTTTACCACAGAAATGTCTTCAGGTATTTCTGCGTGAATTGAAGCTATTATTCTTCCAGGTCCATAGTTATGCACCATTAAATCATGAGTTCCATCGATATGTTCATAAGCTAAAAGCATTTTATGGATATCTTTAACTAATTCCTCATCAGGAGCAACTCCAAGTAATGGATCAAGAGTATCTTTTATAAGGTTATATCCAGCATAAAGAATAACTAAAGACACAATAACTCCTATATAACCATCGATAGGAAGAGTGGTGAATTTTGAAATAAGTAATGAGATCACTACTGTGGAAGAAGAAACAACATCGCTTAGAGAATCTACTGAAGAAGCTTTTAAAGCAGAAGAATTTATTTTATCTCCAACAGTTTTATAAAATTTGCTTAACCATACTTTGAATAAAATAGAAACTAACAATAGTATGAAGGGAACCCATGCAAATTGTACAGGAACAGGGTTTTTAATTCTGTCAATAGAAGTTCTGATAAACTCAAATCCAACCATTAAAACTAAAAATGCCACAATAAGACCTGAGATATATTCAATTCTACCATGTCCAAAGGGATGCTCTTTGTCAGCTGGTTTACTTGAAAGTTTAAAGCCAAATATAGTAACCATAGAAGCTCCAACATCAGATAGGTTATTTACTGCATCTGCTATAACGGCAATACTGTTGACGAACAAACCAACAGAAAGCTTAATTAAAAATAAAAATATGTTTACAACAATACCTACAATACCACCAAGGTATCCATAATCAGAACGAACCTTTTTACTTCTAGTATCATTGCTGTTCTTTATAAATTTTCTAATTAGAAATTCTGAAATCAATTAATACACCTGCCTAAATTAAAATTATAAGGATAGTATAAATTACTACCTTAAAAGTAAATTATAACAAAAAAAGTTATGAAAGCCAAATCAATAATGCATGATGTGAAAGTTTCACTGACCAAATCAAAGATGTGTAGTTTCATTTATTAGTATGAACTATATTTTAATATAAATTAAAGATTATAAGATTTTAAAGGAAAGTTGAATGAAAATTTGGTATACTAATTGTAATGTATTTGGTTAAAGGAGGAAATAAAATGAAGGAAGAATTAAAATATGCACAGCAGCTGATTGATTTTTTATATGATAGCCCTACAGCATTTCATGCAGTAGCAAATGTAAAATCAACACTTGAAGACAATGGGTTTGTTGAGGTGAAGGAAGCTGATAAATGGAACCTGGAAAAAGGCGGTAAGTATTATACAACGAAAAATGATTCAGCATTAATTGCATTTACAGTAGGAAATGGTGAAGTAGAGGAAAATGGTTTTAAGATTGTAGGAGCTCATACTGATTCACCAACTTTCAGGATAAAACCAAATTCTGAAATGATCTCTGAAAATAATTATGTGAAGCTTAATACTGAGGTATATGGCGGACTAATCAGAAGCACATGGATGGACAGACCATTATCTGTAGCAGGAAGAGTTGTTGTAAAAGGAGAAAATCCACTTTATCCTGTATCAAAATTAGTTAATATTAAAAAGCCTATATTAATAATACCGAGCCTTGCTATACATATGAATAGAGAGGCAAATTCAGGCTGTGAATTAAACCCTCAAAAGGATACGCTGCCACTACTTGCAATGGTGACTGAAAAATTAGAAAAAGGAAATGCTCTTTTAAATGCAGTGGCTAAAGAGTTAGAAGTAGCAAGAGAAGAAATTATAGATTTTGATTTATTCCTATATGAGTTTGAAAAAGGTTCTATCGTTGGTTTAAATGATGAGTTTATATCAGCAGGAAGATTAGATGACTTACAAATGGTTCATGCAGGAATAGAAGCTCTTATACAAGCTCCAGTTACTTCAGGTGTTAACGTAATGGTTTGCTTTGATAATGAGGAGGTTGGAAGCTCTACAAAGCAAGGAGCAGATTCTGATATGCTTGCAAATGTATTAGAAAGAATTGTTCTATGTTTAGGAAAGGGCAGAGAAGATTTCTTTAGAGCTTTAGGAAAATCCTTTATTGTTTCAGGAGATAATGCTCATGCAGTTCATCCTAACAGCCCAGAGAAGGCAGATCCAACTAACAGACCGATAATAAATGCTGGTCCTGTTATAAAAATAAACGCAAACTGTGCATACACTAGTGATTCTGATTCATCAGCAGTGTATGAACTGATTTGTAAAGAAGCTGGTGTTCCAGTACAGAAGTTTGTTAATCGTTCAGATGTTAGAGGAGGGTCAACTATAGGACCTATTTCTTCAACTCACTTAAATATACGTTCTGTTGATATTGGAAATCCAACTTTAGCGATGCACTCAATTAGAGAATTAGCTGGTGTTGCAGATCATACTTATGTAACTAAGTCCTTCGTGAAATTCTTTAGTTTATAATAAAAAAGATACAGCTTGATAAAATTCAAGCTGTATTTTTATTGGAGTGCTTTTATGTATCAATTTTATGTTATTTTTTAGTATCGAGAATATCTGAATCTTCATTATAGGTGTAGTCAAATTCAGCATTAGAAATATTATTTGCAACGATTGGATCAACAACATGGTTTGGTAGAAGAACGTAATCTTCAAGGGAGTAAGATTTAACAGGGGCTTCACTAGCTTCTAAAAAATCTCTTTCGTTTGGTCCATATTGTTTAGATTTAGTATTAGTTTTATTGTTTTTATTATCCATAAAACTTACCTCCTTTAATTGGGTATATATTTAAATATAAAATATGCTATCAATGGATTTAGTTTGTGCTATATAAACAAATAAATACTATATAAATAAAAAATATTAAAAGATTTGAATTGCTTTATCACAGAGAAAGAACTATTGACATAAGTTATTATAAGAATTATAATAGTAAAAAATATTAAAAAATCGTTGAAGCGAAGTAAGTAGTATTAAAAACAGATTTAAAGAGAGTGATAGCTGGTGGGATTATCATAATTATGCTTAATATGAATGGGTCGCTGAGATGCTGGGTGAATTTTAAGTAGCTTAGCACGTTAGCTCACGTTACAGAGCTAGGATATGAATGTATCTTAAGGAGATGAAAGCTAAGCTTTCAAGATAGGTGGTACCGCGTAATTTATGCCCTATGGAATTATTTCCATAGAGCTTTTTTTATTATATTGATGAAATGAAGGGAGAATTAATTATGGATGAAAAGAAAAAAGTAATTGTTAGTGGAATAAAGCCTTCTGGCGATTTAACTTTAGGAAATTATTTAGGAGCTATAAAGAACTGGGTTAAGCTTCAAGATGAGTATGACTGTTATTTCTTTATTGCAGATTTACATGCAATAACAGTAAGGCAAGTACCAGCAGAGCTTAGAAAAAGAAGTTTAGAGGTTTTAGCTATTTATATTGCTGCAGGGGTTGACCCAGAGAAGAATACTATGTTTATTCAATCACATGTACCAGCTCACTGTGAGGCTTCATGGCTTTTAACTTGCAACAGCTACATGGGAGAGCTTGGCAGAATGACTCAATACAAGGATAAATCAAAGAATAAAGAAGGGGACAGCATAAGTGCAGGTCTTTTCAACTATCCAGTTTTAATGGCAGGGGATGTTCTTTTATATCAAGCTGATTTAGTTCCAGTAGGAGTTGACCAGGTACAGCATTTAGAATTAGCTAGAAATATAGCTGAAAGATTTAATAGAGCTTACAGTCCAACATTTACAGTGCCTAATGCTTATATAGGAAAAGCTGGTGCGAAGATTATGGATTTACAAAATCCAACTAAGAAAATGTCTAAGTCAGAAGAAAATCCAAATGGATATATCTTAATCTTAGATCCACCAGAAGTAATAAGAAGAAAAGTTTCTAGAGCTGTTACTGATAGTATTGGTGAAGTAAGATTTAGTGATGACCAGCCGGGAGTTAAAAATCTTATGACTATATTAAGTACTATAACAGGAATGACAATGGAAGAAATTGAAGCTAAGTATGAAGGTCAAGGGTATGCGCAATTTAAAAAAGATGTGGCAGAGGCAATAGTTGAAGAATTAGAACCTATACAAGAAAAAGTTAAGGGATTATTGGGTGATAAAAAGCAGTTAGAAGAAATATATAAAGCAGGAGCTGAAAAAGCTAACTACATTGCAACAAAAACTTTAAGGAAAATGCAGAAGAAAATAGGTTTAGTTCAGTACTAATAAAAGCCCCAATATAAACTTTCACTAAGGTGAAAAGCTTATATTGGGGCTTTTATATATGATTATTTAGACTCAGTATCGTCTTTTAATTCAGCTTTGATGTTTAGTATATCAAGAACTTGTTTTGCTCTTTCTTTAGTTGAACCTGTTAGGGTTGTATAAGAAATAGCTTCTGTTTTTAAGAAAGATAAGATTGCGTTATCTACTGCTATTGCAATATCTTCATCCTGCCATCTAACTCCATCTTTTTCATATCCAAATTCTCTACCAACATAGAAAATATGATCATAGTTTTGGATATCTTTAATCGCAAGACCATATAAATCTTTAAGGATTTCAATTTCTTTGTTAGTACGAGTTTTGTCTCCAAGCATAAATCTTGCGTAAATATAAGGTACAAAAGTTGCATAGTCAGTTAAAGCGTAATCAAAAACTGAAAGCTCTGCCTCTAATTTGAATTGACCAAGGTAAATTCCATATTGCTCTGAAATTGTCTCAATCATACCTTTTTCTCTTAAATAATCTGTGCTGTACTCAGCTGCACATCCAACATTAAGTCCAGCAATTTTCATATCTACATAAAGTTGTTGCATAAGGGTGGTTTTACCACAACGTGGGCCACCTAAAATAGCTACTCTAACAGTCATAATTATAGCCTCCATATTCTAATAGAATATTATTATAACAATAGGGAGTAGATTTTTCAATAATAATCCCTATAAAAACACATACATTACTGTAGGTTTTCATAAGATTGTATGGAAAATTGTCAAATTATGATGAAGTTTTTTAAAAAATATAGTATAATTTTAGTGATTTGATTTATGTAAGAAAAGGTGTATAATATATTAATGATTTACTTGATACATTGGGGGTGATGTTATGGAGAACGGGAAAAAAATATACGTAATGCTTAGCCAGACTGGCACATACTTTTCAAGGCTTATAAAGTTTTATACTGGATATAATTATAATCACACATCCATTGCCCTGGATAAAGATTTAAGGGAACTGTACAGCTTTGGACGTAGAACAAGCTATTTTCCATTCTTCCCTGGGTTTGTTAAGGAAGAAATTGATGGCGGGATATTTAAGATGTATGATAAAACAACCTGCAGAGTATATGAACTTACCGTTACTGAAGAAGAGTATAATGAAGTGAAAAAAATAATTGATGGATTTAACAGTGAGTATGATAAATATAAGTACAGTTTTTTAGGAATTCTGGCTATTATGCTTCATATACCACATGAAAGACGATATCGTTTTGTATGTTCACAATTTGTGGCTCATGTGCTTAAAGAAGGAAAAGTGGTTGAGTTTGATAAACCAGTTTCATTAATTAAACCAGAGGATTTTGATAACTTAGAGAATGGACATGTTGTTTATACTGGATTGTTAAGAAATTATGCAGTTAGCTAAAGAGGAATTATATTTACTTAATTTAAATTTTTATATATTTTAAAGATTGAAAAGCAGCAAGAAACAAAACCTTGCTGCTTTAATTTTGTATTAATAAATTTTTCATAATATTATTTGTGTTTATAAGTTATATTATGTTATTATATAAATTGTGTAAAAAAGAGAAATAATAATATGAATTCTTAATTATAGATGTTAATTTGATAAAGGAGTTAATTATAAATGGCTGATTATATAAATGAAATAGAAAAAAGAAGAACCTTTGCAATTATATCTCACCCAGATGCTGGTAAAACAACACTTACTGAGAAGTTGCTTTTATATGGAGGAGCAATAAGACTTGCAGGTTCTGTTAAAGCAAGAAAAACTTCAAAACATGCTGTATCTGACTGGATGGAAATTGAGAAGAAGAGAGGAATTTCCGTTACTTCTTCTGTAATGCAGTTTGAATATGAGGGATATTGCATCAATATCCTTGATACTCCTGGACACCAAGATTTCAGTGAGGATACTTATAGAACTCTTATGGCGGCAGATAGTGCGGTAATGGTTATCGATGGAGCAAAAGGGGTAGAGGATCAAACAAGAAAGTTATTCCATGTAGCTAGTATGAGAGATATTCCTATATTTACATTTGTAAATAAGATGGATAGAGAAACTAGAGATCCTTTTGAATTAATGGAAGAGATTGAAAATGAGCTTGGAATAAAGTCATATCCAATTAATTGGCCAATAGGAACTGGTATGCACTTTAAAGGGGTTTATGACAGAGAACATAGACAAATTCATATATTCAAAGCTGGTGACCACGGCCAAGTAGAGGTTAGTGAAACAATTATAGATTTAGATGATGAAGCTACAGCTAGGGAAGCTATTACTGATAGTCTTTATGAAAAGCTACTCGAAGATATAGAATTACTTGATATAGCTGGAGATGAGTTTGATGAAGAGAAGGTTAGAGTAGGAGATCTTACTCCAGTATTCTTTGGAAGTGCTTTAACTAACTTCGGAGTAGAGCCCTTCCTTGAAAGCTTCTTAAAGCTTACAACATCACCATTAGGAAGAAATTCAGATATAGGGGAAATTGACCCAAAGGAAGATAACTTCTCAGCTTTCGTATTTAAAATACAAGCAAATATGAATAAAGCTCACAGAGATAGAATAGCATTTATGAGAATATGTTCAGGGCAATTTGAGAAGGGAATGGAAGTATTCCACGTTCAAGGTGGAAATAAGATTAAACTAGCTCAGCCTCAGCAGTTCTTAGCACAGGATAGAGAAATTGTGGATAATGCTTATGCTGGAGATATTATAGGTGTATTTGATCCAGGTATATTCAGCATAGGGGATACTCTTTGCTCACCAAGTAAGAAGTTTAAGTTTGAAGGAATACCAATCTTTGCTCCAGAACATTTTGCTAGAGTTAAAGCTGTTGATACTATGAAGAGAAAGCAGTTTATTAAAGGGGTAACTCAAATTGCGCAAGAGGGAGCTATTCAGGTATTTAAAGAACTTTATATTGGAACAGAGCAGATTATCGTTGGGGTTGTTGGTGTGCTTCAGTTTGAGGTTCTTGAGTTCAGATTAAAAAATGAATACAATGTTGACATCAAAATGGAGATGCTTCCATTTAGAAATATTAGATGGATTGAAGCCTTAGAAGGTAAGGCAGAAGATTTAAGTATTACTAGTGATTCTAAAATAGTTAAAGACTTTAGGGACAGAGACCTTATTATATTCCAAAATGATTGGGGTATCAGCTGGGCTTTAGATCACAATAAAGGCTTAGTACTTTCTAATATTGGAAAGGGTGAATAAGTTATAGATTTTTAGGCATGTAGTAGGATTATACTACATGCCTTTTTAATTTTGAAATAAATTAAGAGGATATGGAATGGTGTTTTTATATATTATTCTCTATTGGTTAGGAGTGAGTTTCATTTAACTTACTTCTATTTTTCATTTTTTCGGGAAAACTAAAGAAAAATACTTATTATTAAATTTTTTATATTTGTGTTGACAAAATGAAAAATGAGGATTAATATAAAGATACACCCCCAGGGGGAGGGGAGTAGGAGGTGAAGGAATGAGTGAAGAAAGAAAAAAAGCACTTCAGTTATTAAAAACAGCTAGAGGTCAGATTGATGGAATCATAAAAATGATTGAAGAAGATAGATATTGTATAGATGTATCTAATCAGATTTTGGCATCTCAATCACTTGTAAAGAAAGCTAATTTAGAGGTTCTTAAAGGACATTTAAATCATTGTGTAAAGGAAGCTTGTACTTGTGATAATAATAATGCTGATGCTAAAATTAAAGAAATAAATAGCATATTAGAAAAAATTATATGTAAATAAGAAGGTGATAAAATGGAGAATAAATCTTTTAAAATAGAAGGGATGACTTGCTCAGCCTGCGCTAATAGAGTAGAAAGAGCAGTTAAAAAATTAGATGGAGTTGAAAGCTCAGTAGTTAACTTCGCAACGGAAACATTGACTGTTAAATATGATAATGAAAAGGTTGGAGCTGACAATATAGTTGGTGCAGTTACAAAGGCTGGATATGGAGTAAAGAAAAATATGAAACTTCATAATTTCAAAGTAGAAGGAATGACTTGTTCGGCATGTGCTAATAGGGTAGAAAGAGTCACAAAAAAATTATCAGGGGTAGAGAGTTCCTCAGTTAATTTTGCTACAGAGAAGCTTACAATAGTAATGAATGAGGATGAAGTTAGTTACGGAGATGTAAAGGCGGCAGTTGAGAAGGCTGGATATAAACTTATAAGAGAAGAAGAAAAGGTTGATGAGGGAAAAGAAAAAAAGAAAGATGAAGCTCATACCTTGTTGATGAGATTTATATGGTCTTTAGTATTTGCAATTCCACTTTTAATAATAAGTATGGGTCATATGGTAGGGATGCCTCTTCCAGCGGTTTTAGATCCAATGATAAGTCCACTTAATTTTGCTCTAGTTCAACTAGTATTAACTGTACCAGTAATGCTAATAGGATATAAGTTTTACAAAATTGGAATTAAAAATCTTTTCAGATTAAGTCCAAATATGGATTCACTTATAGCAATAGGAACACTAGCAGCTTTTGTATATGGGATATTTGCAATATATAAAATTCAAGGCGGAGACCATGGATACGCTATGCACTTATACTTTGAGTCAGCAGCGGTTATTCTAGCTCTTATTACTCTAGGAAAATATTTAGAAGCTGTTTCAAAGGGAAAGACATCTCAAGCTATAAAAGCACTTATGGGATTAGCTCCAAAGACTGCTAGAATCATAAGAGATGGCAATGAAATAGAAGTACCATTAGATGAAGTAGTGGCAGGAGATATAGTTTTAGTTAAACCAGGGGAGAAACTTCCAGTTGATGGAGAAGTTATAGAAGGAAGTACAGCTATTGATGAATCAATGCTTACAGGTGAAAGCTTACCAGTAGAAAAAACTGTGGGAAGCAAAGTTATTGGAGCAAGTATCAATAAAACAGGCTTTATCAAATATAAGGCTACAAAGGTTGGGAAAGATACAGCTCTTGCTCAAATAATAAAACTTGTGGAAGATGCACAAGGTTCTAAGGCGCCAATAGCAAAACTTGCAGATGTAATTTCAGCATATTTTGTACCGATAGTTATAGGATTAGCAATATTAGCAACAGTAGGATGGTTAATTGCGGGTGAATCACCAGAGTTTGCTATGACAATATTTATAGCAGTCCTTGTAATAGCATGTCCATGTGCCCTTGGACTTGCAACTCCAACAGCAATTATGGTTGGAACAGGAAAGGGTGCAGAAAATGGAGTTTTAATTAAAGGTGGAGAGGCCTTAGAAGTTACTCACCAGCTTAAAACTATTGTGTTTGATAAAACAGGAACAATAACTGAAGGAAAGCCGGTTGTTACAGATGTTATAACTGATGGATATTCAGAAGATGAGATTCTTGCTTTAGCAGCTAGTGCTGAAAAAGGATCAGAACATCCACTAGGAGAAGCTATAGTTAAAGGTGCAGAGGCAAAGGGATTAAAGCTTAAGTCTATAGAAAAGTTTAATGCAATTCCAGGACATGGGATAGAAGTTATTATTGATGGGAAAGATATTTTCCTAGGAAATAAAAAATTAATGACAAGAGAAAAAATTGATATAAAACATTTAGGCGAAAAATCAGATACTTTAGCATCAGAGGGAAAAACTCCAATGTATGTAGCTATTGATGGAAAACTTGCAGGAATTATAGCAGTTGCTGATACTGTAAAGCCTAGCAGTAAAAAAGCTATAGAAACTTTACATGAAATGGGTATTAAGGTTGCTATGATAACAGGAGATAATAAAAGAACAGCGGATGCTATTGCAAAGCAGGTTGGAATAGATATTGTTCTATCAGAAGTTCTTCCAGAGGATAAATCTAACGAAGTTAAAAAGCTTCAAGCAAATGGCGATAAGGTAGCTATGGTTGGAGATGGTATTAATGATGCTCCAGCTCTTGCACAAGCGGATATAGGTATAGCTATAGGTTCAGGAACAGACGTTGCAATTGAATCAGCAGATATAGTTTTAATGAGAAGTGATTTAATGGATGTTATTACAGCAGTTAAATTAAGTAAAGCAACCATTAGAAATATAAAACAAAACTTATTCTGGGCCTTTGGATATAACGTGCTAGGAATTCCAGTTGCAATGGGTGTATTACACATTTTTGGAGGACCACTTTTAAACCCAATGATAGCAGCTGGTGCTATGAGTTTAAGCTCAGTATCAGTACTTACTAATGCTCTAAGGCTTAGAAGATTTAAAGCTTAATATATAAAATTAATAATAAATATTAGTAAAATTATAGGAGGAATAAAAATGAAAAAGAAAATATTAATCGAGGGAATGAAATGTAATAACTGTGTAGGTCATGTTAGAACTGCATTAGAAGAGATGGAAGGTGTTTCATTACTAGAAGTTAACCTTGCAGAAAAGTATGCTTTAGTGGAAACTGAGATTGACAATTCAGTTTTAAAGGAAGTAATTGAAGATGAAGGTTACGATGTAGTTGGAATTGAATAGGATAGAATAAAGATAATAACCTTCTTTTGGGGTTAGTAATAGATAACACTTATAGATTTAAAGTCCAAATTTAATTTATAAGTAAATAAAGATGCTTTTAATTAAAGCATCTTTATTTTGTTTTAATAATTTTATTAATTTATTAATTAAGTATACAATAATAGAGAATATAATTGAAATAAATATAATGAAGGTGAAATATATGTTTTTCATAGGTGTTTTTGGAATTGAAAATAAACAAAAGGAAATATGTGAAGTTAATCAAGTGCAGTGTAAAAATTGTGAAGGAATTTCATCAGGCAAATTATATAAAACTTTTCAATGCTTTCATTTTTTCTTTATTCCAATAATAAAATGGAATGAGGAGTATTATTTAAAGTGTAATAGCTGTAGAAATATATTTAGAATTTCTTCTGAAAAGGGAGGAAATTTTGAAAAAGGCATGGGGAAAGAGTTAACTTATTGGGATTTAGAAGAAGTTAAAAATAATTATGGTAGTGATGCAACTGAGGATAAGATAATTTGCCAAAGTTGTGGAGCTAGTATTGATAATAAATATAAATACTGTCCTTATTGTGGTAATAAGATGTAAATTAAATGTTAATTGACTAATTTAAAGTGATTAAAATAAACTTTACAGGGTAGTAATTAGAATATGAAATGCAATAAGATTAAATTATCTAAAAAGGGGTGATATTAACCAGTGATTTTCATATATATGAGTAAGAAGATTTTCTTTACACAGTATTAAGTTTAGAAAATCAATCATATATTTTAAATTTAATATAGCAATGAATTTAATTTATCAGAATATTGAAAAAATATTTTAAATATTGTATAATTAAATTAATTAAACTTATTGTATTTTATTAATAAAAAGTTTGGGGGCGTTTAAAATGATTCAAGTATTTTGTAAAGAAAAAGGCTCTGGAAAAACAAAAGCATTAATAAACTTAGCAAACTCTAAAGTAAATGAGTGCAAGGGCAATATGGTATACATTGATGATGACAATAAGATGTTATTGAAGGTTGATAAGCAAATTAGGTTTATATGTTCTACAGATTTTAACATTCACAACTATACTGATTTTTATGGATTTATCTGCGGAATAATTTCCAAGGATTATGATGTTGAAAGCATATTTATTGATGGAGTTTTGAGCGATGTGTGTAGGGACCAGCATGATATTAATGAAATACTAAATAAGTTAGATTACTTATCAGAAAAGTTTAAAATTGATTTCTATGTGAACATTAGTTGGAAAGAAAATAGCATACCTGATACTATTAAGAAATATGTTGTTTGAAGAAAATTTTTATTTTCCCTTGCAAAGTAGTTGCTTTGATAGTAATATGTATTTAAAATATAATATTTTAAAGACGATGATAAAAAGAAGTATCTAGGAGAATTTTAAAGAGAGCTGATGGGTGGTGTGAATCAGTAAAGGACTTAGTGAAATACATTTTTGAGTCTTAGGCTGAAATAATAGTAGGCTGTTACGGGTTCCTAACGTTATTAAGGAAGAGGAAATTAAAATTAATTATTTAATTTTAGTTTTGAAATTTGGGTGGTACCACGATATTTTCGTCCCTAGTATTTTATATACTAGGGGCTTTTTTTATTGAAATAAGATTAGGTAATAAAATGCTTAAGAAAAGATACCATAAGGTATATAAGTAAGCATAAGAAGAATTAGGAGGGTATTATGAGTAATAATGTTTATGATGTGTTAAAAGAGCGTGGCTTTTTAAAGCAACTTACACATGAAGAGGAAATGAGGGAAATACTTGGAAAGGAAAAGGTAACTTTCTATATAGGATTTGATCCAACGGCAGACAGCCTTCACGTTGGACACTTCATTGCTATGATGTTTATGGCACACATGCAACAGGCTGGTCACAGACCAATAGCGCTAGTTGGTGGAGGAACTGCCATGATTGGAGACCCATCAGGAAGAACTGATATGAGAAAGATGTTAACAAAGGAAGACATCGATCACAATATAGCTTGTATTAAGAAACAGTTATCAAAATTAATAGATTTTAGTGATGGAAAAGCAATATTAGAGAACAATGCTGATTGGCTTTTAAACTTAAACTACGTTGACTTCATAAGAGACATAGGAGTTCATTTCTCAGTTAATAAAATGCTTACTGCTGAATGTTTTAAGCAAAGATTAGAGAAAGGATTATCATTCCTTGAGTTCAACTACATGTTAATGCAAGGCTATGATTTCTTAGTATTGAATCAGAAGCACAACTGCACAATGGAGTTAGGTGGAGACGACCAATGGTCTAACATTTTAGCAGGTATGGACTTAATAAGAAGAAAAGAAGGAAAGTCAGCTTACGGTATGACTTGTACACTTCTTACTAAGAGTGATGGACAAAAAATGGGTAAGACTGCTGGTGGAGCTGTATGGCTTGATCCAGAAAAGTTCTCACCATTTGATTTCTACCAATACTGGAGAAATGTTGATGATGCAGACGTTGATAAGTGCTTAAGACTTTTAACTTTCGTTCCAATGGATGAAGTAAGAAGACTTGTAGCTTTAGAAGGTTCTCAGATCAACGAAGCTAAGAAAGTTTTAGCTTTTGAAGTTACAAAGCTTATCCACGGAGAAGAAGAAGCAGAAAAAGCTAAGAAGGCTGCAGAAGCTTTATTCAGTGGTGGAGCTGATATGAGTAACGTTCCAACTGTTGAAATAAGTGTAGATATGAAGGATGGATCTATTTTAGATATTATTGCTTCAACTGGAATTGTACCATCTAAAAAAGAGGGTAGAAGATTAATTGAGCAAGGTGGACTTACAATTAACGATATAAAAATTGATGATGTAAATGCTACCTTCAATGAGAGCTATGTTGAAAAAGATGGTTATGCTCTTATAAAAAGAGGTAAGAAAAAATACTATAAGTTAGTTATAGCTTAGTATTTTGAAATAAAATGTAAATAAATTTAAAGAATAAGGAGTAGGCTTTGGCATACTCCTTATTTTAAATGAAACTCCTTCTCATATGCATTCGAAGGAGTAAGTTCGACAATCCAAATCATAGATTTGGGTGCTCACTTATGGTATAGTTTAAGAGACATATTTTCTTGATACCAGATTCAGAATTATTTATGATTATATAGATAACTAGTTATTATAGGACGAGTTTTGGTCAATATTAGTAAGTGAAGGGCTAAATTTTTGATTTAGTTACTGGAGCTTAATCAGTAGAGTACTCCTTAGAATAGACACAGAAGGAGTTTCTAAGTAAATTAAAAATAGTAGGTGATATAATGGCATTATATGCAATTGCGGATCTTCATTTGGCATCTTCAGGAGAAAAACCTATGGACATCTTTGGTGAGAAGTGGAGCAATCACCATGAGAAGATAAAGGATAATTGGCTGGGGAAGATAACAGAAGAAGATACGGTTTTAATAGCAGGCGATATTTCATGGTCAATGAAAATGGAACATGGAATTGAGGATTTAGAATATATAAATAAGCTGCCAGGAAAAAAGTTCTTCGTAAGAGGAAATCATGATTATTGGTGGACTAGTATTAATAAATTAAACTCTATGTTTGAAGGAATGAAGTTTATTCAAAATAATTTCTTTACCTATGGAGATTACGCAGTATGTGGAAGCAGAGGCTGGATATTAAAGAACAATCCTAAATTTAATGAACATGATCAAAAAATTTATGATAGAGAATTAATTCGTTTAAAGCTTTCTTTAGATACAGCGGTAAAGGCTGGATATGAAAAAATTATGGTTATGATTCATTACCCACCGATAGTACCAAATCAGTTAGATAATGAGTTTACACAGTTATTTGAGGAATATGGTGTGGAAAAAGTTATTTATGGACATCTTCATGGATGGGGCCTTGCCAATGTGTTTGAGGGCGAACATAATGGGGTGGAGTATATATTAACTTCATGTGATTATATTCATTTTAATCCTATAAAAATTATGGAGTAATTATATTAAGTGAAAAATGAAAAATGATAGATTGAAGAAAGAGTTTCTATAGATAATAAAAGATATAGAAACTTCAAAGGAGTTTCAACCTTAAGTGTTCAGCTTTAATCTTTCATTTTACATAAAATTAAAAGGAGTGATGGGAATGGGATTATTTAGTGGCGTTATGGGCAATGCATCAGAGGTGAACGTAAATAAAATTCAAGATGAATATGGTAGATTATTAGGTTCTAATGAGCAGATTGAGAAAGCCTTTAAGCTTATAAGAGACATGATGATTTTTACTAACAAAAGATTAATTATCATTGATAAGCAAGGAATGACTGGTAAGAAGGTTGAATATCATTCAATACCTTATAGAGCAATAACTAACTTTATGGTGGAAACAGCAGGACATTTTGACTTAGATGCAGAGCTTAAAATTCATATTTCAGGTATGTCAATGCCAATTGAAAAAACGTTTGGAAGTGGATGCAATATTTATGAGGTTCAAGCACTGTTAGCAGAGTATTGCTGTAAATAAGGTTAATTTTAATATTTAAAGTAGAAATAAGGTGTGAACTCTCATTTCAATATGCGAATACATACCTTATTTTTATATGCGTTTCTTTATTAATTTAGCTATGGAGCATTTGGGATAGCTTTAACAAAAATATAATATAGAATTAAAATTATTTTGAAATATATTGAAATTATTATAGAATAATGATATTATTCAGATATAATTAAAATTAAATAGGCAAATTTAGAGAAATCTAGAGACGCAAAGCTATAGGGACTAAGGTTTATCCAGTTGCTATCATTGCTAACACTCCATGGGAGCTAAGAATTACTTGATAACTATGTCAGCCAGTTGCCAAAGAGTACATTATACTTTTTGTTTCAAAATGAATTAGTATTGTTACGTCTATTAATTATGTAAAATATTAAATTCAAAAGAATAATATAAAGCTACTCTTTTTGAGTAGCTTTTTTTAATGTAACTCTGCGGGAAATAATAATTAGGGGGTAAAAAATGAATAAAAGAAAAATAGCAGCCATAATGGCAGCCACAGTAATTATTAATTTTTCTGCAACATCAATTGAGGTTTTCGCAGATGAAATGTTAAGAAGTGAAACTTCCATAGTAAAAGAGAAATCCACTAGAGCAACTATAAGTAAGTTTGAGTTATCAAACCACAGTAATATAGATGCTTATAATCAAATGTTCAAAATGGATAACTCCAATATTGAATCAATAACTAATAATGGGGGGAAATATGGTTCTTCAACTATTGATAAAGCTATAGATGAAGATTTTAGTACCCATTGGGAGACAGGAAACCCAAATAAGGCTGAGTTTACAAATGAGGTTGTTTTTAAATTAAATGAAATAACTACTTTAAACAGAATAGTATATGCAGCAAGACAATCATCGGCTAAAGGTAAAGGCTTCGCCGAGGAGGTAGAAATTTACGGATCACTTACTGATGAAGGAGACGATTTTACTTTAGTAAGTACTGGTGAATATAAGGGCTCAACTGGGGATACAGTAGAGATTAAATTTAATCCGACTCAATTTAAGAGAATAAAGTTTAAATTTATAAAAGCTAATCAAGACTGGGCTTCAGCATCAGAATTTATGTTCTATAAAGAAGATAAAGTAAGTGAAAAAATTAAGAACTTATTTACTGATGATACAATGAGTAAGGTTAACGAAGAATTTAATAGTATAGATAAGTTAAATGCTTTAGAAGAAGAAGTTAAAGAGCATCCACTCTATGAAGATTATAAAATTTCTTTAGAAGATGCAAAAATAATTTTACAAGGAAATAAAATTGAAGCCACAACTGCAAAAGTTTCAAGATTAGAAGCTTATCACAATGGAAAAGATGCTGAATATAGTGAGCTTTACAGAATGCCAAATGTTAACATAACTAACGTAAGTGCAAATGGAGGAGTTTATCCAACTACTAAGTTAGAGTATATGTTAGATGATAATCCAGATACACATTGGGAAACAAAAACTAATAATAATGAAGATTTTACTAATGAAGTAATATTTACATTAGACAAGCCCGAAGTGTTAAATAGAATAGCATTTTTAGCAAGAGATAATAGAAAAGGGTTCCCAGAAGAATTTGAAATATACGGTTCAGAAACAACGAATGGGGATACGTTCCAACTAGTAGCAAGAGGAAGTGCAAAAAGCACAAATGACTTCTTAGAGTTTAAGTTTGAGCCAACTAAATTTAAAAGAATAAAGTTTAAGTTTGTAAAAGCTAATATAAACAGACCATTTGTGGCTGAATTTAGATTTTATAAAGAAGACGCTATAAGTGATAAGTTTGATAGGTTATTTACAGATAACACAATGAGCACGGTTAGTGAAGAATTTAATACTACAGATAAAATAAATGCATTAGAGGAAGAAGTAAAAAAACATCCGTTTTATGAGATTTTCAAAGAAAACTTAGAAAATGCTAGAGAATTGTTAAATGAGCAAAAAATAGAAGCTACAACTGCAACTACAAGACAATTTGAACATTACTCTAATGAAGAATATTCAAATTTATTTAAAATGGATAACAATAATATAAAGGGTATTAAGAATAATGCAGGTCAATATTTATCTCAAGTAATAACAAATGCTATAGACGGTAATTTAGATACATATTGGGAAACTAATAAAGGAAATACAAGTGATTTTACAAATGAAGTAGAAGTAGAATTCAAAGAAGCTGTAGAAATAAATAGAATAGTGTATGGAGCAAGAAAATCTGATAGAAAAGGATTTGCTAAGGAATTTGAAATATATGCTTCTACAACATCAAAAGGAGATACATATCAACTTGTAGCAACAGGTAGTCATGATAAAGTAGCTGGTTTAGTTGAAGCTAAATTTAATCCAACTAAATTTAAAAGAGTTAAATTTAAATTTAAAAATTCAGATCAAAACTGGGCTACATTATCAGAAATAGCATTCTACAAAAAAGATGCTATAAACGATAAAGTTGATAGTTTATTTACTGATGCTACAATGAGCACAGTTAGTGAAGAATTTAATAGTTTAGAAAAGATTAATGCTTTAGAAGAAGAAGCAAAAAAACATCCTCTTTATGAGAATTTTAAAGATCACTTAGAAAATGCTAGGGAATTAATAAACCAGCAAAAATTAGAACCTACAACAGCAAAGACAAGACAATTTGAACATTATTCTAATGAAGAATATTCAAGTTTATTTAAAATGGATAACAATAATATAAAGAGCATTAGAAATAATGCAGGTCATTACTCAACTGCAGTGATAATAAATGCTATAGATGGAGATTTAAATACTTATTGGGAAACTAACAAAGGAAATACAAGTGAGTTTACAAATGAGGTAGAAGTAGAATTTATTGAAGCTGTAGAATTAAATAGAATAGTATACGGAGCAAGAAAATCTGATAACAAAGGATTTGCTAAAGAGTTTGAAATATATGGTTCTACAACATCTAAGGGAGATACATATCAACTTGTAACTACTGGTAGTCATAACAAAGTATCTGGATTAGTTGAAGCAAAGTTTAATCCAACTAAGTTTAAAAGAGTGAAATTTAAATTTAAAAATTCAGATCAAAACTGGGCTACATTATCAGAAATAGCATTCTATAAGCAAGATGCTATAAGTGATAAGGTTGATAGTTTATTTACAAATGGATTAATGAATGAATTATCAGAGGAATTTAATACTATTGATAAGTTACAAGCTTTAGAAAATGAAGCTAAGGGACATCCTTTAGAAGATTCATTTAAAGAATCATTTGAAATAGCAAATAAAATACTTAATGGTGAGCTAGAAACTGTAAAAGTTATTGAAGCAGAGCAACATGGAAATATGGTAGCTCATGCTAATAAAAACTTAAAGTTTGGATTTGGTAATAATAATCAACCAACAGGTGTAGCTGCAAAACCAGGTGAAGAGATAATAGTTTATGTAGATGCAGATCCAAGTGAGCCAATGCCAAGTTTAGCATTTGCACAGCAAGAAGGAAGTTTTGCTAACTGGATGAGAACAGTGAATTTAAAGCCAGGTAAGAATGTGATAACTGTTCCTGAAGTAGCGATAGATAGTTGGTATAACCATGATGTAACTAGAGGTGGATCAATATATATAGTAAATCCGTATACTCCAGAAGAGCAATCTAAAGCCCCAGTTATAAGATTTGCCTCAGGTGGAGAGAAGTATCCATATTTAACAGCTGATACTGATGTAGAAGAATTTAAAAACTATTTAATAGACTATAAGAAAGCAATTGACGAAGATATAGCTGAAAACCCTGATGTTTTAGATAGACAAGTATTAGATATCTTCGAGTTTGTAAGTGACCATATAGTGTGGACAGGTACTGCAACAGGAGCATATAAAGCATATATAGAACAAGGTGCAAATCCACTAGATACAGTAAATCGTTACAATAATCATATGAAAGAGCTTTTTAAATACTATGGACTAGATGGTACAAATGAGCAAAATGATCCTAAATATATAAGAGAAAATGTTAGACTAGCACAACCTTATGGATATATGTATGCATACACAAATCATATAGGAGTACAAGGTGATGTAATGACAAGCTTACTAGTTGGTGAGCCAGGTTGGGGATTAGATCATGAGATAGGTCATAGAATGGATGTAAATGCGAGATTATATGGTGAAGTTACAAATAATATGCTACCTATGTATATGTCTGCATATTACAATAAGATAGATAATAGAATACCATATGAAAATGAAGTTTATAAGAATGTTACAAGTGAAAATTCTAATAAGTATTCAGAAGGTGGACTTGCAGAAAATTTAGCTGTATTTTGGCAGCTAGAAATGTATAAGCCAGGTTATTGGGGTGAATTAAATAAACTGTATAGAGAAAGAAATGTTGACCTAGGAAAAGAAAATCCTGATAATGTTAAGATGCAATATTTAGTTAAATTCTCATCAGAAGTAGTAGGTGAAGACTTAAGCGAATACTTTGCAAGACACGGCTTTGAGGTTAATGAGGAAACTAGAGTGGAAACTAGTAATTATCCAAAACTAGATAAAAAGATATGGTATCTAAATAATAGTAAGGCTAATTATAAAGGAAATGGATTTGAAGAGGATACTAGTTTAGATCTTTCACTTAATAGAGTAGAAAATGGAGTTAAGTTAACATTTAATATAAGTGAAAATGCTAAATCAGATTTACTAGGATATGAAATATTTAGAGATGATGAGTTAATAGGATTTACTTCAACAAATTCATTTATAGATACTAATGCAGATAGAACTAAGAATTCTAGGTATGAAGTAATACCTTATGATCTTAACTTAGGAATAGGAAAATCTGCTGTGGTAAATTCATTTACACCAAGTATGAGCATTAAACAAGATAATATGACTTTATCATTAGGAGAAGAGTTTGATCCTATGGATTATATAAAAGTATTAGACCATGAAGGAAATGATATAACTTCTAAGGTTAAGGTTACACATAATGTAGATACAAGCAAAAAAGGTGTATATGAAGTTAAGTATGCAGTAAGTGATGAAGGTATTGAAGTAGAAAAAGTTGTAGATGTTAAAGTAGTAAGCTCATATGATTATGCATCAGACTTACAAGAGGCATCTTCAAAAGTTGGGTCAGGTTCATTAACAAAAGATAAATCTATTAGAGGTGGAACTATTACTTTCTTAAGAAATGGAAGTGAATTTACTTATAATAAAGGCATAGGAGCTCATGCAAATTCTGAAGTAGTTTATAATATTGAAGGTAAAGGCTATGAATATTTCGAGAGTTACATAGGGGTGGATCAATGGGCAAAAAATACTGCAGCCTCAGTTACTTTTGAAGTATGGGTAGATGGAGAGAAGAAGTTCGATAGTGAAGTATTTAAACATGATACAGATTCTGGATATGCGAGAGTTAATGTAAGTGAAGCTAAGGAAGTAAAACTTATTACAACAGATGCTAAGATTAGCGGAAACACATATGACCATTCAGTATGGGCAGATGCTAAGTTTATTAAAAATAATATAAAACCTGTTATAAATGTAGAGGAAGAAGTTTCTTATGTTAAATTAAACAGTGATTTTGATTTAACGTCAGGTGTTACTGCAAATGATAGGGAAGATGGTAATATAACCGAAAATATTAAGGTTAATAGTAATAACTTTAATATAGAAAAGTCAGGAGAATATACTATAACTTACACTATAACTGATAGTGATAATAATATTACAACTAAAGACAGAAAAGTTGTAGTTTATAGTGAAAGTGATTATTTATCTGATATGGAATGGGAATCAGCGGTATCAGGATGGAAAACTGTAAATAAAGATTCAGCAGTTAATTCAACTAGCAAAATAAAGCTTAAGGTTAACGGTGAAATAAAGGAATTTGATAAAGGTATAGGAGCTGCAACAAATGCAGAAATAGTATATAACTTAGATGGGAATTACACTAATCTCTCAACATATGTAGGTACTGATAAAAACTACGATGACAATAGAACTACTATAATATTTAAAATATTTGCAGATGGAGAGGAAGTTTATACTTCAGATGTAATAAGAAGAGATACAGAAGCAGAACTTGTAAATCTAGATGTTACTGGAGTAAAAGAACTTAAGTTAGTAGCAAATGATGCAGATGGAAATGGTCTTGGAGATTTTGCTTCATGGGGAGATACTAAAGTATATACTACAAATGCAAAACCAAAATTAACTATACCAACATCAGTATCAACTAAGCTTGGACAAGAAATAGATTTAAATGAAGAATTTAGTGCAATAGATGCTGAAGATGGAGATATAACTGAAAAGGTTGAAGTGACAGGTAAAGTAAACTTCAACAAAACAGGAAAATATCCAATTACTTATACTGTAACTGATAATGATGGTAATGAAGTAGTTAAAACTAGAACTATAGCAGTAGTTGATATGAATGATTATAAATATCTAAGTGATTATGATTGGAAAGCTACTCAAAATAGTTATGCTGCTCCGAAAAAGGATATATCAGCAAGTGGTAAAGCTTTAAGATTAACTAATGAAGATGGTAATGAAGTATCTTTTGAAAGAGGTATAGGATCCCATGCAACTTCAACCATAACATATGATTTAACAGATAAAGATTATGGATACTTCAGCTCATATGTTGGTGTAGATAGACAAATGTTTAATTCGGTAGGATCAGTTACCTTTGAAGTATATGTAGATGGTGAAAAGAAGTTTGACAGTGGGTTAATGACTGGAAAAACTCCTATGAAATATGTAGAAGTTGATATAAATGGAGCTAAGGAATTAAAACTTGTAGTAACTGATGGTGGAAATGGAATTGGTTCAGATCACGCTACATGGGGAGATACTAAACTTCATTTTGCAAAAGATGTACAAGGTAATTATGAAGAATTAGAATCATTAGTGAATGAAGCTAAGAAGTACGTGAGAGATGATTATACTGAAGAATCATTTAAGGTACTTGAAGAAGCTTTAAATAAAGCTGAGATTATGCTTACAGATAAAATAAGCAATCAAGATGAGATAAATTCAATGGTTTCAGAATTAAATGAGTCAATATCTAAGTTAGAGGAATATGTAGATCTAAATGAAGTTATAACTATCAAAGATGAAGCTCTTAAAGATATTATTAAGAAAGAGCTTAACTTAGCAAGTGATAATATAACTATAGGTGATATGTATAAATTAACAAAGTTAGATGCTTCAAGCAAATGGATTTCAAGTTTAGAAGGCTTAGGATATGCTAAAAACTTAGAATCATTAGATGTATCATATAACGAAATTAAAGATTTATCACCACTTAAAAACCTTAAAAATTTAACTAATTTAAATGCAGAACTTCAAATAATAACAGAAGGTATGCTATATGCAAAAGATAATAAAATAACTTTAGATTATAAAGTATTAAACAGAAATGGTGAAAGGTTAGCACCAAAAGAAATAGTTATAAGAAGTAATAGAAGTACTGAAGCTATTAATTTAACTTTAGATGAATTAGTAGATGAAAATGGAGTTATTTCTTTTGATATTTCAAACTTTGATAAATATGTTCATAGTATATATTTAGTATATGAAGATGAGCAAGATAATTTCTTAACTCAATCACTTTATATGTTTGATGTAAAATAATTGATATAAAATCCCTTCTTAGATTATAAAGATTTAATCTAAGAAGGGATTTTGTTACAATGAAGAGGATAGCAACCAAGCTAGGAATAAGATTATACTTTCTATTCTTAGCATTAAACCTAGGTTGAGGGTGAAGACACAAAGTTTATGGCGTAATAAAAGGAAATAGAGGGGTACATATGAAGATTTTATTAATTGAAGATGATATTAAATTAAAAGCATATATCAGTGAGTATTTAGAGGCCTATGATTTTAAGGTTACAACACTAGAGGATTTTGATAATGTGATGAATAAGATTGAGGAAGTAAATCCTAATTTAATAATATTAGATATAAATCTACCAAAGTTTGATGGATATTACTATCTAAGAGTTATTAGAAAAAAATATAAAACACCAGTGATCATATTATCTGCAAGAAGTGATGAAAGTGAACAAATAAGGGGAATGGAACTAGGGGCAGATGATTATATAACAAAACCTTTTGTTATAGGAATATTGCTTGCAAAGATAAATGCATTATTACGAAGAACAAATGAGTATATAAACATGGTGGATAATAGTGAAGAAACTAAAAGTAAAGGTGAAAGTTTATTAGATTTAATTCATGAAAGTATGAAACTAAGATATAAAGATCAAATTATAGAGCTAACGAAAAATGAATATAGAATACTTAATATCCTATTAAGCAATATAGGAAAAATAGTAACGAGGGAAGAGCTGCTTGAGGCATTATGGGATGATACGATTTTCGTTGATGATAATACATTAACTGTAAACATCACTAGGGTTAAGAAGAAGTTAAATGATTTAGGTATTCAAAATTCAATTGTAACTAAAAGAGGAGTAGGCTATGTATTTAATGAAGTTGATAATTAAGGTAGGTAAGGCTAAGAGTAGAGAATTAATTACACTTACAATAAATTCTTTGACGGTAATTATATTTTATTACTTATTCTTCGAAAATAGTGAAATTATATATCCATTAATGCTAAGTGCCTTTATAATAATTATTTATTTTATTTTTGAGGTTATAAAGTATAAGGTTTTCCAAGAAAAATTAAAAGATAGTCAAGTTAGTCCTAATTATCGCAATGTTAGCTTAAGTTCTAGTGAAGAGGAGATTTTAGGTGTAATTAGTGAGATACATAAAGAATATTTAAATAGAATTGATACATTAAAACAGGAAATAAATGAAAGAGAGCAGCTATTTTCTCAGTGGATTCATAATATGAAAACATCAATAACTGTAATAGATTTAGCTTGCAATCAAAATGATTTAGTTAATGGGAGCAACAAGTATATTGAAGATATAAAAGAAGAAAATAACACGCTTAAAAAGAACTTAGAAGAGTGTTTAAATGTATTGAGATTAGATGATTTTTCAAGAGATTATATAACTACATCATGCAATTTAAGGGACATTATAAATAGTGTGGTTAACTCAAAAAAGAGAGATTTTATATATAAAGGTGTATTTCCAATAGTGAATATAGATGAAGGTATAAATATTTATACTGATAGGAAGTGGTGTATATATATGCTGGAACAAATAATATCTAATGCAATAAAGTATTCTGAAAGTAAAAGTAGCAATAAAATAGAAATATCAGCAGTTGAAAATAATGAAGAAATAGAACTTTTAATTAAGGATGAGGGTATTGGTATTACTAAAGAAGATTTACCAAGAGTATTTGATCCATTTTTTACAGGTAACAATGGAAGGAAAGAAAGAAGTTCAACAGGTATAGGGCTTTATATGGTTAAGATAATATCTAAAAAATTAGGCCATGGTATTAGTTTAAATTCAAAAGAAGGAAGTAGAACAGAATTTAAGATCATATTTAAAAAAAATAGTGATGTTTATTAATATAGCAATATATCAAACCTTTCAAAAATGTAAGGTTACGTAAGGATAATCAATTAGAGAGATTTGGAGCCTCCTTTATACTTGTATTGTAAGGTGTGTAGGAGATGAAGACACAGCATAATAATATAAGTGAGGTAGAAGTAGATGGAAATTTTAAAGGTTGAAAATTTAACTAAGGTGTATAACTCTTATAAAGGAGCGAAGGAAGTTACAGCTTTAGGTGGAATAAATTTAATTATAAGACAAGGTGAGTTTGTTGGAATAATGGGGCCAAGTGGAAGTGGTAAGACTACTTTACTTAATATTCTTTCAGGAATAGATAAAAGCACGTCAGGTCAAGTTAGTATAAGTAATAGAGATATAAGTAAGATGAAAAAAGATGAATTAGCTTTATTTAGAAGAAAAAATATAGGTTATATTTTTCAAGATTTTAACTTACTGGACAGTTTAACCTTAAAGGAGAATATAGGATTGCCTTTAGTCTTAGATAAGAAAAATCCTAAGGAGATAGAAAATAGGGTTGATGAATTAATGAATTTCTTTAATATTGGAGATTTAAAGAAAAAGTATCCTTATCACATTTCAGGAGGACAGAAGCAAAGGGTGGCTGCTGCAAGAGCATTAATAAATGATCCTGAAATAATTTTTGCAGATGAGCCTACAGGAAATCTAGATTCTAAATCAGCTAACAATATAATGGGAACAATAAGTAAAATGAATGAAGAGATAAACAGTACGGTATTAATGGTAACCCATGATCCTTTTGCAGCATCCTTTTGTAAAAGAATAATATTTATTAAGGATGGAAAAATTGTAATGGAAATCACATCTGATGGAGATAGAAAAAAGTTTTTTGATAAGATTCTTGAGGTTCAAAGTGTTATAGGAGGGGAAAACTAATGACTTTTTCTTCGATAATACGAAAAAACTTTTATTATAATTTTAATAAGTTTATTTCTTTCTATTTTGTAAATTCACTAATTATAGCCATGCTGTTTATGTATGGTAGCTTAATATATAATCCGTCTATCTTAGACAGCGTAGGAAAAACCACATTATATGAAACTGTTAATATGGCGCTACTTGGAATTGTATTATTTTCAGTGGTGTTTATAACCTATACTAATATTTCCTTTCTTAAAAATCGAGGAAAGGAATTTGGAATGTATTTGACCTTAGGGATGACTACTAAGGATTTAACCAAGATTATCTTTGTTGAAAACTTAGGGATAATGAGTGCCTCTCTTGTAACTGGAGTTTTTACAGGAGCTTTATTTGGAAGACTATTTTATTTAGGCTTAAATAGATTTTTAATCAACACTAAGGTGGTTTATGAGTTAAATTACAAAAGCTTTCTTTTAAGCATAGGGGTTTTTGTTTTAATTTTTATTGGAAATCTTATCTTCAATATTATTTATATTAAAAGAATATCAATCATTGATTCAATCAAAGCTTCAAAGAAGAAGGAAATAGGAAATACCCATGTGATATTGGGAGCTATAGCTCTTGTGGTTTTAGTAATTTCTATGTATTGTCTTCCAAAGACATTACTTAAGGAAGTTTTTAAAGATCAGTCCTATATGATAGGAGTATTTGTTGCATTGATAATGATTTGTCCTTATATAGTTATAGGCTCTTTAATAGGTGTAGTAAAAAGCTTACTAAGGAGATTTCCTAAGACATACAATAGCAATTTATTAGTGCTTTCAAATCTATCCCATAGGTTTTTGAGCTATAAGAATATATTATATATGCTATCGATTTTAACAGCAGGAGCTATGTTCTTTGTGGGATATTCATACTCCATGTTCAAATCCAGTGAAGAGTTTGTAAGAAGAGATAATCCCTATGATCTTATGTTTATAGAAACAGAAAAATATAATGTGACAGAAAAGGAAGATATAGAGGAAGTTATAAGTGATAATGGTGGAAAAATTGAAAAATATAGCGTTTTAGAATATGTAGAAATACCTTTATTTAGAGAAGATAGAGACCAATATATTTATAGAACAGGTAGTCAAATGATTTTAAGTGAAACAAATTATAATGAGCATATGGGAACTAATATTGATATTAGCTCAAAGGGAGCTTTATATGTTACCACTTATGAGGAAAAAATGGAATTTCAACATCCAACAAGTATCTTAACATCTATAGATGAAAGCAGAATGGATGAATTTCAAGAAGTAGCTTTGAAAAATAATTTTGTAATAAGTGAAGATCAGATAAATGAATTTAAAGATGATAATATAGCTCTAGTTATAAATGGTGAAAATATAAAAGAAGAAAAAGGTGTACCATTTGTTAATGAGAGGAGTACTATGGAATATTCATTGGGAAATGCCTTGGTACTTGATGATGAAGACTATGAATTTCTAAAAAGTAGTAGAAAAGAAGAATATATAAAAAAGGTTCATTTACTTAATGTGAAAAATGGTGATGTTGCATTTGAAGGCTTAGTATATTACTTAAGAGATAAAAATGGATTTGATGAATCCTATTGGCAGGAAGGAAACCTTTGGGGAACAGCTTCCTATGATGAAAGGGGAACAAGGGAACTATACAGACCTATATATACTGAAGAACTTATAGAAATGCAGCTTAATGATAATGGAATGATGTTTTTCACTATGATATTTATAGGAGCTTTATTTGTTATTGCTAACGGAGTAGTTCTATACTACAAGGTCTTAGCTGATATTGCAGAAGAAGAGGAAAGATTAACCGCTTTAGCTAGAATTGGGATCCATGAAAAAGAAATAAAAACAATGATAAGTAAGGAAATCGGAATAACCTTCTTTATGCCAGTTTTATTTGGTGGAGGTTTAGGCTTATACTTCCTTTATGTAATGGTATCTAATTCAGGAGTGGAGCAGATTATTATGAAGCAAAGCATGTTAGTTTTGATTTGTGGCATTGTATTTCAGATTATATTCTATTTAATCTGTAGAAGGAAGTATATTAAAGAAGTAGTAAGATAAATATAAAAAATCAATCGAGGAACTTGATTCTGAGGTTGATTTTTTTGCTATAGTATTTCATAAATTTTTGTGACATATAAAGAAACAGGCCTTTATTATCTGAAATCTTGGTATTAGAATCCAAAGAGTAGAGGAGGTACTAAGGTCTTTTGAAAACTGCTTCTAACAATAAATATTCAAAGGGGGCATAACATTTTACCAAGAAAATTTTAGATTTTATGGGTAAGGTGCTTTTTAAATATTATATTTACAATTTATTCATAATTCAAAGTGGCTTTGGAACAGAGAACGGAACAAAACGGATTTTTCTTACTCTAGTACATCAAAAAAATAATTATTCATTTTTACAAAAAACTCATCTTTTATTTTCTTGTACATCACTATTGCATTCAATTAATTGTTCTTTTGTTCCATATAGCTACTAAATGGGACTGGGGCTCAATTCTTTAAAGGAACAAATGTGGGAACAGTTAAAAAATTTCTGTTCCTTTTTAAGGGTCTGTTCCTTAGTTTTAATAGTTAATTTATGATGGCCAGGAGATGGAGTAAAATTTGATGGAACAGACTTCTAAAGTGGAGGAACAGATTAGATTCCATATAAAGAACAAAAATTTTAAAATGGAGTAAGCTATGATGAATTGTTAAATTTTGATGAACTAAGTTTATGGGTATTTTGAAGGCTTCAATGTTTGAAATTTTATAGATAATATGATTTTATATGAATTCAGCTTAGTTGGATTTATTTTTTATATAAAAATTTCTAGCAAGGCCAGGGTTAAACACTTAAAATTGAGATAATGGAATAGTTAATACGGTGTAAGAATTTAGCACAGTATGATAATATAATATTCAAAGTATTAAAAATGAAGAGGTATGGAGTAATTATGTTTAAGATAATGATTGTTGAAGATAATGAACAGTTACAAAATGAAATAGGAAATATATTAACTAAAAATGGTTATGAAATAATAAAGGTCACTGATTTTAATAATGTTCCCAATAGGGTTAAGGAGGATAGTCCTCATTTAATTCTGTTAGACATTAATCTTCCTAAGGAGGATGGCTTTAAAATTTGTACGGAGATTAGAGGTTTTTCATCTGTTCCAATTATTTTTGTTACCAGCAGAAATACCAATGTTGATGAGCTTATGAGCATTACCTTAGGTGGTGATGATTTCATAGCTAAGCCTTATAATACACAAATTTTATTAGCTAGGATAAACGCACTTTTAAAAAGGGCATATCCTAATGAGAGAACCATGGATATCGTTGAGTTCAATGGTGTTAAACTAAATATTTTATCAAGTACAGTTGAATATGAAGGCGCTAATGTTGAGTTAACTAAGAACGAACTTAAAATATTACATTTCCTAATTGAGAATAAAGGTAAGATAGTATCAAGGTATGATATCATGGAGTATTTGTGGGATAGCTCCTTATTTGTAAATGATAATACCCTTACCGTTAATATTACAAGAATAAGAAATAAGCTTGAGGAAATAGGAGTAAAGGATTTTATAAAAACTAAAAGAGGGCAAGGGTATATCATATGAGTTTAAAAGATTTTATAAAGGATAGAGCGGGCGCCATTACATTAAATTTTATAGGTTTAATAACACTTATAATATTTTTATTTAGTGTGGGAAATAGCTTTAATACTTTGGGAGCTATATTTTTAACCTGGATTAGTATTTCCTATATTTTTTATGGAGCAGAGTATTATAGAAGGAAAAAGTATTTTCAGTTGGTTTTTAAAGCGGTTGATAATTTAGATAAGAAGTATTTGATTAGTGAAGTCATCGAGGAGCCACCTTATAAAGATGCTGTACCCTATTTTGAACTTATGAAAAAAGCCAGAAAGTCTATGCTTGAAGAGATTAATTCAATTAGAAACCAACGTAAGGAATATAAGGAATACATAGAGCAGTGGATTCATGAAGTTAAGACACCCATAGCCTCCATTAAGTTGTTAGAGGAGAATAATAAAAGTCCAATCTCAAGAAGTGTACTTTTAGAGCTTCAGGATATTGACAGATATGTTGAACAAGCTTTATTTTATGCTAGAAGTGAAGAGGTTGAGAAGGATTATTTAATAAAAGAAATAACCTTGCAGGACTGTGTTAATGAAGTAATTATTAGAAATAAACATATGCTAATTTCTAATGGAATAGATGTTGATTTGAATAGCTTGGATAAGAATGTATACTGTGACAGCAAATGGCTGGAGTTTATAATAAATCAAATAGTGGTTAATGCCATAAAGTATAGGAAAAATGTAAGTTCACAAATTAAGATTTACGGACAGGATATTAAAAATGGAGCTCAGCTAATAATTGAGGATAATGGAATAGGGATAAAGTCAGAGGAAATCAGCCGTGTGTTTGAGAAGGGATTTACAGGCACCATAGGAAGATTCAATAATAAATCTACGGGAATAGGTCTATATTTGTGCAAAAAGCTTTGTGATAAGCTTGGGTTACTGATAGACATAGAGTCAGAAGAGGGAAAATTAACAAGAGTTATAATTACTTTCCCTAAAGGTACATTTTCTAAAGTTTAGAATGAAGGAAACTCCGCCTCACATGCGTTCGGTGGAGTGCTCTATTGAGTAAGTTCGAGTGACTAAATCAAAGATGCACGCTGTGAAAGTTCCACTAGCCAAATCATAGATTTGGAGTGTCACTTTTGGAGTGTCACTTAAGTGACGATTTTGTAACTTTAAAGTAAGGTTTAACGAAGCTAACTAGGTTTGGGTTTGTGTACAATAAAGGGGAGGTGAGGATGATGGAAAAAATATTAAGTATTAAGAATGTAGAAAAGTATTATGGAAACAAAGGAAATATAGTGAAGGCTGTGGATGATGTATCCTTTGATGTTTTAAAGGGTGAGTTTGTTGGGGTAATGGGTCCATCAGGGTCAGGAAAGACAACCCTTTTAAATACGATATCAACTATAGATGAAGTTAGTTCAGGACATATTTACATAGGAGATAAGGATTTGACAGAGGTTGGAGAAAAGGAAATTGCAGCCTTTAGACGTGAAAACTTAGGCTTTATATTCCAAGAGTATAATCTTTTAGATACATTAACTATTCATGAGAATATTGCTTTAGCCCTTACAATTAATAGGTATCCTAAAAAGGAGATTGACAAAAAGGTTCTGTGGATAGCGGAAGAGTTAGGGATTAAAGATATATTACATAAATACCCTTATGAGGTTTCAGGTGGGCAAAAGCAAAGATGTGCCTGTGCTAGGGCTTTAGTAACAAGTCCAAAGGTTATTCTTGCTGATGAGCCTACTGGTGCTTTAGATTCGAAATCTGCACAAATGCTTATTGAAACCATGGCAGATTTGAATAAAAGTTTAGGGGCTACTATATTAATGGTTACTCACGATTCCTTTACAGCAAGCTATTGTGAAAGAATTTTATTTATTAAGGATGGAAAAATATTCACGGAGTTAGTTAAGGGTAAAAATACGAGAAAGCAATTCTTTAATCAGATTCTGGATGTGGTTGCATTGTTAGGTGGTGACATCACAGATGTACGTTAAATTAGCCTTAGGTAATGGAAAAAAAGCACTTAGAGATTATTTAATATATTTTATAACATTAACCCTTTGTGTTAGTTTATTTTATGCTTTTTCAACTTTATCAAGTTCAAGCTATGAACTTATAACGGAAGATTCTTTTAATTTTGAGGTGTTAAAGCAGATTATGAAATATGCCAGTATGCTCATTACTGGACTTTTAGCCATACTGGTTGCCTATGTTAATAAGTATATGATGAGGAGAAGGCAAAGGGAATTCGCTACTTATATCTTACTAGGAAGTGAGCAGAGAAGTGTAGCTTTAATGTTTTTCATAGAAACCTTAATTATTGGACTAATTTCCATTGTTTTAGGGATATTCTTAGGAACTTTATTTTCTCAGGTGGTTACATCTTTAGTTTTAATGTCTGCAAATCAAGAAGTAACTTTTTCGCTAAAGCTTTATTGGGATACCATTAGAAATACCTTCCTTTTCTTTATTATAATGTTTTGTATTATAGGATTTTATAATGTAAGAACCATAAGAAAAATAAAACTTATTGATATGCTTAATGCAGATAGAAAAACAGAATTCCAATTTAAGAGAAGTGGAAAGATATACCTAGGAGTTTTTGTTATATCCTTAATTTGTTTTACACTATTTGGATTTTATGGTTACAAGATTATACAAGCTAAAAATAATCCAGCTTTAATAACAGGAAATGAAATGATATACATATTTGTATGTTTTCTTTCATTTATTTTGGGAACCTATGCTTTGTTTTATTCCTTGGCTTATATAATTATCTTTATCAATAAAAGATGCTTAGGTTTTAAATATGAAAACACTAACTTAGCTCTGATGGGCTCCATAGTTTCAAAGATTAAGACCACACCAATATTGATGGCTTCTATATCCATGACATTTTTAGCAGCAGCTTTAAGCATTGCAGCTACTTTATTAATGGCTCAATGGAGTCTGGGCTATTTAGAGTATAGAGTACCCTACGATATTAATATTAGAAATGAATATGATATACTAGACCTAGAAGAAATTCCAAGGATAAACTACTCTGCAATAATGGAGAAGCTACAGACTGATGGCTATGACATCAAGGAATATGTTCAAGTGGAAAAGTATATTATAAATCCAGAAGATATAAATAACAGAGACCCAAGGGAGGCACCCTTAGCAGTTATCAGCTTAAGTGATTATAACAAGTCAAGAGAGATGCTAGGCTATGATAAGGTTAAGCTAAAGGAGGACCAGTATACTACTCACTGGGCAACCATGCTAGAGGAAGATGAAATTTCAATATTTATTGAAGATAACCCAATTTTAAAGATAAAGGATAAAGAGTTGAAAATAAGCTCTACTCCATATTATACAGAGTCTATAGGTGAAGGGATTTATAACGGATACAGCAACAATATTTTAATAGTTCCAGATTATATATGCGAAGAATTAACCTTTGTGGGAGCTGATTTATTTGCTAATACAAATAAACCATTACCTTACAATAAAGCTGTAGACATAGTTTCAGCCTATATTCCTAATTGGATTAATGAAAATTATGAGGAGATAGTAAATAAGTATGAGGAAGTTGATAGACAACCATACTACTTTATGGATGGAAGAGTTAAGGTTATGGAGAGAAATAATATTATCAATATAACTTTAGGAATGAGGCTTCTAGGAATTTATTTAGGAATTGTAATGCTTATGATAAGCTTAACGGTGTTGGCATTACAACAGTTGTCTGATTCTATAGAGCATAGAAGTAGATTTAAGGTTCTGAAAAAGTTAGGAGTAGATAAATCAGAAATAAATAAATTGATTCTAAAACAGATTTCTGTATATTTCATTATGCCAGTATCCATTTCTTTAATAGGTTTTGTTATGTTTATGGTTAATTTTATGGATATTATAAGTAAACAGATTCAATCTTTTATTGGTGATAAAGGGCTGATACTCAACATTGGAATATCTTCAGCATTAATGATATTAATATATGCATGTTATTTCATTGGAACCTATTATTCCTTTAAAAGAAATGTAAATGAAGAGATAAGATAAGTTAAAAGGCTTAATTGAAGTGATTTTCAATTAAGCCTTTAATTTTGGATTATTATTTATGGTATTGGAATAATATAATATCAAGTCATATGAATTTTATGTAAGGGGTGAAGATCAAATGAATTATTTTCTTATGCCACATCCGCCTGTAATAATTCCAGAGATAGGTCAAGGTGAAGAAAGAAAGGTAATTAATACAGTAAAAGCTTGCATTCAGATTGGTGAAAAAATTAATGCTGTAAATCCAGATACTATAATAATAATTTCTCCTCATGGAGTTGTGTTTAAAGATGCGGTTGCAATGATTACATCCAAGGAACTGAAAGGTGATTTTGGAAAGTTTGGAGCTCCACAGGTAGAGTTTAATTGTCATATAGATTTTAAATTAACCAAAAGTATTATAGATAATGCTAATAACTATGGAATCCAAGTTGCAGAAATTAATGAGAAAAGTTCTGTTAGATATAATGTACCTTTTGAGCTGGACCATGGGGCCATGGTTCCACTTTATTTTATTGATAAGAATAGAAGCTATGATTTAATACACGTTACTTATGGATTTTTATCAGCCACAGAGCTTTTAAAGTTTGGATTAGCTATAAGAAGGGCTGCTAAGGAGTCAAATAAAAATATAGTTGTAATAGCATCAGGCGATTTGTCACATAGGTTAACAAAGGACGGCCCTTACGAATATAGTCCTAATGGAAATGAATTTGACAAAACTTTAATTGAAGTGTTACAGTCAGGAGATTTAAAGGGAATATTTAATATAAATAAAAGGTTGATTATGGATGCTGGTGAGTGTGGTTTAAGATCATTATATATATTAGCAGGGATTATTAGCACAGAAAAAATAAAAACAAAGTTATATAGTTATGAAGGTCCATTAGGAGTAGGATATGCAGTTATGGACTTTCAAGAGGGCTGTGGAGATCTTTATAAGGCTGTTGTTGAAGAAAAAAGGAAGGAACATGAAAGAAAAATTAAGGAGGGATCACCTTATACAAGATTGGCAAGAAAAAATTTAGACAGTTACTATAGCTCAGGAACTTTATTGAACATAGATGACATAGAAGAGGAAGCTCTTATATTGGATAAGAAAGGTGTGTTTGTATCTTTAAAAGCTGATGGAGAACTTAGAGGCTGCATTGGTACTATAGAGCCAACTACATCATGTGTAGGGGAAGAGATCATTAGAAATTCTATTAGTGCAGCTCTTGATGACCCAAGGTTTCATCCAGTTAAAGCTGAGGAATTAATGGACATAGATATTTCCGTGGATTTATTATATCCTCCAGAGCCTGCAGATTTTGAGGACTTAGATCCAGCCTGCTATGGAGTAATTGTAACTTCAGGAAGTAAAAAAGGACTTCTTTTACCCAATTTAGATGGTGTTGATACAAAGGAACAGCAGCTTCAAATTGCAATGAGTAAGGGAAATATATCTCCTTCGGAGGCTTATAAGTTAGAGCGTTTTAAAGTGGAAAGATTTAAGGAATGGGAAGAGTCTGAATAAAGAAGAAACTTGTGAAAAACACGAACGTTGTATGCGAAATTCGACTTTAAAGGTCCGTAAATAGGGATAAAAACGATAAAAACAATAATCAAATTAAAAAATGTTCACTAAAACTATTGCAAAACATAAGAAATTCAATTATTATATGAAACCGGAGTGATTTTATTTACGAAAGAGGGATTCGATGAAAAACTTATTTAAAAAGGATGGAAGGCTTGATAGTTATTTCAGGCTTTCAAAAAATGATACAAATGTAAGAACAGAAATGGTAGCTGGAATTACTACCTTCATGACAATGGCATATATCTTAATCGTTAACCCATCTATTTTATCTGCTGCAGGAATGGACAGTGGAGCAGTATTTACTGCAACAGCTTTATCAGCAGTAGTTTCAACTTTAATAATGGGTATCTATGCAAAATTACCTTTTGCTCAAGCACCTGGTATGGGTTTAAATGCTTATTTTGCCTTTACTGTAGTTCTTGGAATGGGATATTCTTTTCAATTTGCATTAACAGCAGTATTTTTAGAAGGTATTATATTTATACTTTTAACTTTATTTAATGTTCGTGAAGCTATAGTGGATTCAATTCCATCTAATATAAAAAAAGCAATATCTGTTGGTATAGGATTATTTATTGCTTTAATTGGTCTTGAGGGCGCAGGAATAATTGTTCATCCACAAGGCGGCGGTACAATTCTTGCCCTGGGAAATATTACTGAAGGAGCTGCATTACTTGCAATAATAGGAATTCTTATTACAGGTATTCTTTTAGCTAAGAATATTAAAGGTGCTTTATTCATTGGAATGATTGTCACTGCAGTAATCGGAATTCCAATGGGAGTTACACCATTACCAGAGAGCATAGTTAGTATGCCTCCATCAATCAGCTCAGTATTTTTAAAATTTGAGTGGCATAATATATTTACTTTAGATATGGTAATAGTTTTATTTACACTTTTATTTATGGATATGTTTGATACCATAGGAACTTTAGTTGGAGTTGCAACAAAGGCTAAAATGTTAGATGAGAATGGCAAGGTACCAAACATAAAGAAAGCTTTATTTGCTGATGCCATTGGAACAACTTTTGGAGCATGTGTTGGAACAAGTACAGTAAGTACCTTTGTTGAGAGTGCTGCCGGAGTTGCTGAAGGTGGAAGAACTGGACTCACTGCAGTTTCAACAGCAATTATGTTTACATTAGCTTTATTTTTCTCGCCATTATTTGCATCAATAACTCCAGCGGTAACATGTTGTGCGTTAGTTCTAGTTGGATTATTCATGATTGAGCCAATAAAAGAAATTGATTTATTTGACTTTACTGAAGCCATACCAGCATTTTTAACAATAATTATGATGCCTTTAGCTTATAGTATATCAGATGGCATAGTATTTGGAGTTATATCATATATAGTGCTTAAAGTTTTCACAGGAAAAAGAAAAGAAATTAGTATTACTACAGTAATCGTAGGAATAGTATTCCTATTAAAGTTTTTAATATAATTTTAAAAAGATATATTGATACCATCGCAGACTTTTGTGGTGGTATTTTTATGTTAAGAAGTGTAAAAGTTTCTTAACTAGCACAACTAGTGAGTATATGTTATAATTAATTTGCTTTTAGCAATTGGTATGAAAAGGAATGTAGTATATGGCAGTTATTGAATGGAAAAGCTTTTTAATTCCCTACGACCAAGCTGTTGAGGAATTGAAGGTTAAATTAAGAAGTATAAGAAAAGAGCTTAGAAGAAAAAGTGAATATTCGCCAATAGAATTTGTTACTGGAAGAGTTAAAGAAGTTTCAAGTATTCTAGAAAAGGCGAATAAATTCGATATACCCCTTGAGAGAATCCAATATGAAATGGAAGACATTGCAGGGCTTAGAATCATGTGTCAATTTGTTGATGATATTGATAAGGTAGTTAACATTATAAGAAATAGAAAAGATATGCAGATAATATATGAGAAGGATTATATAACTAATGTTAAATCTAGTGGCTATAGAAGCTATCATATGATTATTAAGTATCCAGTTAATATGTCAGAGGGAATGTGTGAGGTTTTGGCTGAATTTCAGATTAGAACATTAGCCATGAACTTCTGGGCGACAGTAGAGCATTCACTCAACTATAAATATAAGCATGATATACCTGCGGATATTCGAGTTAAGCTTAAGAATGCAGCTGATGCAGCCTTTAATCTTGATGAGGAAATGTTAAATATAAAGGATGAAATTAAGGATGCTCAAAAGCTCTTTGAGGTAAAATCATCTTTAGTAAGTAATATCGTGGAAAATATACTCACATTATCATCGCAAGGTAAAATTGGAGAGGCATCAAGGTTTACAGAAGAGCTTAATAAGCTTTTAGAATGTGGAGAAGTTTTTGAACTTACCAGCTTACTAGAGGAAACTAAGAGAGTGTTAAATAGATATAAATAAAGTAAAGAGTACATGGTTTAGTAACTGTGTACTCTTATTGTTTAGTTTAACGAAATAAGTTGAATAATTTGTAATTAATGTATATCATTATAATATAACTTGGATTTTAATAGAAGTTTAGGAGGAGAAGTCAATGAAAATAATGGATTTAACTAAATTCCAAGATAAATTTTCTGAATATACTGAATTGAGAGTGCAGGAAAATTTATCGACAACTATTTTGATTGTTGATGGAGATGTAAGAGTAAACTCGAAGACCAATTGCGCAGGAGTAAGTGCAAGATGTTTTATAGAAGGAAATTGGGGGTTTGCGTCCAGCTCTAATATGGATGATAGTTCTATAGAAAAAGTACTTTTAAAAGCTAAATATAATGCAGAGTATTTAAGAGAGAGAAATATAGAAAAGACTTTTGAACCTTTAAAGGTTGAAGAGAATTCCTGTGAGAAATCATTTGAAACTAAAAAGGCAAAAAAAACCACAAAGGAATTAATTGATTTTGCTAAAGCTGTATATAATCACATAAAAGAAACCTATAATGATTTGGCATCAGTGATGGTAAGAATAGCTTGTGATGATATGGAAAAGCAGATTTTAACTTCTTCAAGAGCCTATTATTATACCCTTACCCCTAGAAGTAATGTTGTAGTAAAAATGATTATGGATAGAGAGGGAAGTCCTATTGAGCTTGTTAAGAGCTTTGGCGGTCTTGGACAATTTGAAGATAATTTTGATGAACCAGCAGATTTAAATGAGGGTATTCATAAGCTATATATGCAATTAAAAGAAAAAGTTCAGGGAGTGTATGCAGAGGCTGGATTAAAGGATGTTATTATTGACTCTTCCATAGCTGGTCTATTTGCCCATGAAGCCATTGGACATACTGTAGAGGCAGATTTTGTTCTTGGTGGTTCTATCGCTGGATATAACATGAATAAACAGGTTGCTTCACCATTGATTACTTTAATTGATTTTGCACATACTGCTTATGGTAAAACTTGTCCAGTACCAGTATATATAGATGATGAAGGCACAAAAGGAAAAGATGTAGTTGTTTTGGAAAAGGGTATACTAAAATCCTTTATGCATAATAAGGAAACAGCCAATATTTTTAATGTTGAACCTACTGGTAATGCAAGAGCTACGGAATATTACGATGAACCTTTAATAAGAATGAGGAATACTTGTATTGCACCAGGAGTGGATAAACTTGAGGACATGATAGCATCTATTGAAGATGGTTATTACCTTGTAAGTGCTACAAATGGACAAGCTGATACTACTAGTGAGTTTATGTTTGGAATAAGCTTTGGTTATGAAATTAAAAATGGAAAATTAGGAAGAGCAATTTTGGATACTACTATTTCTGGGATTGCATTTGAAGTATTGAAAAGTGTAACTATGGTATCAGATGAACTTAAGTGGAGCAATGGAGGATGGTGTGGCAAGAAGCAGCTCATAAAAGTTGGAATGGGAGGCCCATCAATAAAATGCAAGGTGAATATTGGAGGTAGATAATATGATTAATTCAGAACTTGGTAGCAGATGTATTAAATATATGGCTGAAAAAGGTGCTGATAAAAGCCAATATACTTTAGTTATACATGATAAAGAGGAAATTAACTTTAATGAAACGGGTATTGTTCTATTTAGAAGCACAAATCATAGTGAAATAACCTTAAGAGCCATTAAAGCTAATAAGGTGTCTAAGGTTTCTATGACAAATTTAGAAGAAGACTTTATCAGGGAGAGAATTTCAGATTTAATGGATATGTGTGACGCATCAGAGGTTGATGAAAATAACGATATTGCTCCATACCAAAATTCAGAGGAGTTTAAGGCTGGTGAAGACAAGGCCGATGTTGAGAAGATTCATAGAGTAATTTGCAAATTTTTAAGAGATTGTAAAGAGCAGTATCCATCCTTAAAGATCAATGAAAGTTATGTTTGCTTTAATAAAGTAGAGGAGCATATTGTAAATTCAAATGGTGTTGATTTTAAAACTTCTACCGGAGAATATGAGATTAATATATTTTATGCCGCAAAAGAAGGGGATAAATCGTCCTCCTTTAACGCTGTAGTAATTTGTGTAAATGAACTTCCAGAAGATTTATTGGAGTGTTCAAATGTAAGAAATAAGCTGGAGGAGAGCATTGAGCAGTTAAGTTGTACTGGAATAAATGGAAAGTTTAATGGCAACATGATAATAACACCGGAGTGTCTTTTAGATTTTATCAGGTCTTACAACAATGCTTTTTTATCTGACATGCCTTTAATTACTAAAACCAGTATTTTAGTAGATAAGCTAAATGAGAGAGTGGCTAGTGAGAAGCTTACAATAAGCTGTAATGCAAATCACCCGGATATAAGCAGTAAGGCTTTTGTTACAAAAGATGGATTTAAGGCTGAAAATGTTACCTACATTGAAAAAGGAATATTGAAAAGTTATTTATTAAGTCAATATGGAGCGAAGAAGACAGGACTAAAGCTAAATCCTACTGAACATATAATAATGGTTGAGCCTGGAGAGAAAAGTCTTGAAGAAATGATAAAAGGAACAGATAGAGGAATAATTCTTGGCAGATTTTCAGGGGGAGAGCCTGCTTCCAATGGAGATTTTTCGGGGGTTGCTAAAAATAGCTATTATATTGAAGCGGGGGAAATTAAATTCCCTCTAAAGGAAACCATGATTAGTGGAAATTTATATGACATATTTAATTCTATAGAGGACATTTCTAAAGAGGTATTGAATTTTGGATATGCATCCTTACCATGGATTAAGGTTAATGGTATTACTATATCAGGAAAAGAATAATAAAAAAATGGTTAAGCCAGGTTTTGGCTTAACCATTTTAATTTAAATTAGTTTGCAACTATATTTACAAGTCTTCCTTTAATAACGATAACTTTTCTAACTGTTTTTCCTTCAAGGGCAGCTTTTACATGGGCATCATTTAAGGCTGTTTCTTTAATTTCTTCATCATTAGCAGAAGTAGAAACATTTATTTTAGCTTTAATTTTACCGTTAATTTGGATTGCTATTTCAACTTCATCCTTAACTAAAGCTGAAGGATCAAAAGTTGGCCACTCAGTATTGAATACAGAGTAGTTCATTCCAAGGTTCTCCCATTGCTCTTCAGAAAAATGAGGAGCAAATGGAGCAAGAAGTTTTACGTAATCAACAATAACTTCTTTTAAGAAGTCGCCGTTTTTAACTTCTTCACCAAGGTATTTGTTAAGAGCGTTTGTGAATTCCATCATTCTAGCTATAGCAGTGTTGAATTGAAGTTTTTCACTATCTTCAGTTACACCTTTAATAGCAGTATGTCTCCAGAAGTTAAGCTCTTTTTCAGCTTTATCTATTGTAGATTTAGAATTTTCACCTTTAATAACTTCAATACAGTTATCAAGAGTTCTTTCTATTCTATCAACAAACTTACCTATAGACTTAATTCCGTCATCACTCCAAGCTCCACCGTCAACATATCCAAATCCAAACATTAGATACATTCTAAATACGTCTGAACCATAAGTCTTGATGTAATCATCAGGAGAGATAGTGTTTCCTTTAGATTTACTCATTTTTTGTCCGTCTGGTCCAAGAATTAATCCTTGGTGAGTAAGAGATTTAAATGGCTCATCAAAGTTTAAAAGTCCCATATCTCTAAGTGCTTTAGTGATAAATCTAGCATATAGAAGGTGCATGCAAGCGTGCTCTGGTCCTCCTACATATTTATCTACTGGAAGCATTTGATTTATTAAATCTGTATCAAAGGCTTTTTCTGAATTCATGTTATCAGGATATCTTAGATAATAGAATGAAGAACAAACGAATGTATCTAGAGTATCAGGATCACGGTGTGCGTGTCCGCCACACTTAGGACAAGTTGTATTCATGAATTCTTCTGATTTTGCAAGAGGAGATTTTCCGTCTGGTGCAAAATCTACGTCATATGGAAGTTCTACTGGTAGATTTTCCATTGGGACTGGTACAGTTCCACACTTTTCACAGTGAATCATTGGAATTGGAGCACCCCAGTATCTCTGTCTTGATACAAGCCAGTCTCTTAATCTGTAGTTAACTTGTTTCTTACCAAGACCATCTTTAGCAAGTTCTTCAACGATGGCATCCTTAGCTTCTTCACCAATAAGCCCATCAAATTTTCCGCTGTTAACAAGTGGCCCGAATTCAGTAAATGGAAGGCCTTCTCCACCTTCTATAACTCTTTCTATTGGAAGGTTATATTTAGTTGCAAATGCAAAGTCACGATCATCGTGAGCAGGAACAGCCATAACAGCACCAGTACCATAAGTGTTTAGAACATAATCTCCAACCCAGATTGGAATCTCACGTCCGTTGATAGGGTTGATTGCATAAGAACCAGTGAATACTCCTGTTTTTTCTCTTGAAATAGATTGTCTTTCAATATCAGACTGTTTTGCAGAAGCGTCTTTATAAGCTTCTACTGCTTCTTTATTTTCAGGAGTAGTAAGTTTATCAACAAGCTCATTTTCAGGAGCAAGCACAACGTAAGTAACTCCAAATAAAGTATCTATTCTTGTTGTAAAAGTGTTGAATTCTAAATCAGAGTTTACAACTTTGAAATTTAATTCTGAACCAGTTGATTTTCCTATCCAGTGCTTTTGCATAGCCTTTGTTTTTTCAGGCCAGTCAAGCCCATCAAGACCTTCTAAAAGCTCATCTGCATAATCTGTGATTTTAAGGAACCATTGAGTAAGGTTCTTTTTAGTAACCTCACTGTCACATCTTTCACAGTGACCTTCAACAACCTGCTCATTTGCAAGAACTGTACTACAGCTAGGGCACCAGTTTACTGGAGCATTCTTTCTGTAAGCAAGACCTTTTTCATAAAGTTTTAAGAATAACCATTGAGTCCATTTATAGTAATCAGGTCTGCAAGTGACAACTTCGTTTTCCCAGTTGAACATTGCCCCCATAGCTTTTAATTGAGTTTCCATTGTAGCGATATTTTGGTCAGTTGAATCCTTAGGGTGAATACCAGTTTTTATTGCGTAGTTTTCAGCTGGTAATCCAAAGGCATCAAAGCCCATCGGTTGGAACACGTTGTAACCTTGCATTCTCTTCATTCTTGCCCAAGAGTCTACTGGTCCATAGTTAAACCAGTGTCCAGCGTGAAGCTGGCTTCCTGATGGATAAGAGAACATCTCAAGGACGTATAATTTTTTATCCATTTTATCTTTATCAAATTTGTATAGGTTAGTTTCTTCCCATTTTTGCTGCCACTTTCTATCGATAGCAGTTCCGTATCTAGCCATAGTAATCCTCCTCGTTAATAAGAAAATATTTTACAAAATAAAAAAAGCCTTTGTCTCTGAATAAACAGAGACGAAAGCTATAGTTCCGCGGTACCACTCTAATTGAATCTTACAAATAGATTCCTCTTAATAAAATAACGGTTTTGAATCCGTACTTGCTTCTGACAAGTAAGCTCCTAGGCAAGTTCATATAAGCGCACTACTACATCACACCAAACTGTAGCTCTCTGAAAGTGAAAATTATATTACTACTCCTAATCACTGCAATAATTTATTTAGTTTGTTTAAAATTATACATAAACCTAATGTTTATGTCAAGTTATTTAAACCTTCTATTTCTTATACTGTTAACAAACACTGTTAGAACATAATCAAATACAAAGAAAGCGATATTTCCAACCAAAATTACTAAGGCTATAGAGTACTGTAGCTCTGCATTTGGCATGAAAAAGCTCTTATAGATGAAGAAGGTAAATGCTATTACAGCATTAAAGTAAATTAACTTTAAAATAATTTCTATTACTGTACTTCTGCGTTTTTCAATGAAAAGCTTAACTATTCCATAGGGTCCAAAAACAATAGTGTATAGCAGCCATAAGGTTTTATCTGGAATGATTAAATAGCTTAAAATAGCTGAGGCTACGTACACCATAATACTTGTAGGCACATCACTAATGATTATTGCTAGTGGTATTAAGGCTGAAGTTAATCCAAGTAAAAACAGAGTATTAAAGGTTATAAAATTTGCAGCATATAATATTACAAGGGTTAAGGCTACTAGTAGCCCGCCTTTAGCAACATTTGAAGCAGAAGAATTTTTCATAACAACCCTCCTAAGTGAGTGCCTAAAGGTGACACTCCAAATCTTTGATTTGGTTAATGAAACTTTCATAGAGTACATCTATGATTTAGCTTAACCAAGACTATTTTTTCAAAATGAACAAGATAGATTTGAATTTAGAATGCTAGAATATAGAATTAAGAATGAGGAGGAGATCTAGCAAGAGCTGGATTTCTTCATTAATAAAAAATGTATAAATTCCCAAGGAATTTCATCCACCATTCTGTGATCTACATTTTTAATTCTTAATTTAAATAGGTATTAATTTCGTTGGGTATGACAATTTTTTATATAGCTACATACAGCTTATGCAATCTCCACCCATACATTCACAGCAGGTATCGAGCATCCAAAGATTCAAGCATGTGTTGCACATATCATCAGAACTGTTTCTGCGTCCATAATAAGTATTTCTATAGGAATTTTGAGTTCTAGTCAATTGGTTTAATGTTTGTCTATATTCAAAGTTGTTTGGCTCCATTGTGCAGGCTGTGTTGATATAGTTAAAAGCGCTGTCATGCCAGCCTTTTCTATAATGGATTATTCCCATAAGGAAATTCCATTCAGCATTTCTATTAGTAATGCTGTTAAGAGTAGCTTCAGCTCCACCGATGTTACCTCTGTTTATATCCATTCTGACCTGTTGTAAATTTCCATAGTTGCTGCTAGTATTATAGCTCGTGTTATGAGAAGTATTGTAACCGTTAGAGGAAGAAGAACTTCCATAACCGTTTGATGAAGCATTTCCTTTTTTCGTAAGGGTGTCATAGGCTTCATTAATATCTCTTAATTTTTCTTCAGCTAAGTCCTTTAAGGGGTTGTTTTCATATTTATCTGGATGGTATTGTTTAACTAATTCTCTATATGCTTTTTTTATTTCGTCTGGGGTGGCAGTTTCTTTAATGCCAAGTACTTCATATGGATTTTTCATCTTTTTTGTCACTCCTTGATTTTATACTTTCTATTTTATTCATAAGTCCAAATTGTAGTATGTTAAAGAGTAAATCACCGTTTTTTTCAATCGGTAAATTATTTAATGCATCAACCGTTGAACTAGCACTCATCATCAGATTAAATTCAATTCTATCACGTTGAGCTTTAATAAGTTCTTCAAAGGATAATCCTTCAGTATTGAAGGCTTTATTTATTGCATTAAACTTTTGTTTTTTTAAGTCCTCTTCTAAATCATCATAGGCATCTATGATATAGATCCATCTGCCTAAATTATAGCCAAGCTTATAGAGTTCTTGGTGGAAATCCTTATCTTTGAAATAAAAAGATATAAGAAATCCAGTTAAGTCTGCAAAGTTATGACTTAATTCATCGATAGATATACATTCTTTTGAATTTTCAAGTTCAGTAAGTTTTGTTATGTTATCCTCAATGTTTTTAAGCAGAGGTTTTAATTCCAGGTTTTCCTTCTCAATAAACTTTTTTAAGTATAAGGAAAGAAGTTTTTTGTTAATAGCATTATCATCGGTATAGTCATCTAAAAGTTTATAATAAACTAATGCTACATTACAGAATGCAGCATAGTTCAAAGCTTTATTATTAATAACCTTCGGCTTTTTCTTTAAGGGATGAGCAATACATTTGCTAACCTCGTAGGAATTTTTCTCTTCTGAAAAGCTGTCTAACAGTATTCCAAGAAAAGTCATATCATAATTTAATGATAATCTGCAAAGGTTTGAAAAGTTTTCTTTTATTGAAATACATAAACCACAGTAATATGCTTTAAACATCTCATAGTCTTTTATTTTAAGTTCTAACTTATATGGCATGACATATCCGAACATTATACTCCCTTAACTATCCCTTCACTTTGTAGTAACTCATATATTGTTTTAGAAGTTGTATCTTCCATGGTGTAACCAAGAAGGGCTACGATTTCTTTTATTTCATCTTCGTTGGTTCCTTCAATTTCTAAGTAAGGAAAAGGACAGAAGCTAGGGTCATTTATATCTATTTCTATAAGAGAGGTTTTGAACTGATAGCTTTCTCTATGTTTTTTTATAGATTCTACTAATTCTAAACCTAAAGAAGTGAAAATCTGAGCACCTATAGTACTATTGTCTATAATTACTTCATTTTCCTCCATAATTTTATATTTTTCTTGACTAAGTAATTTTTTTGTGGTCATATAATTAACTACTACATTATTTAAATTGTCTTCAACAATTCTAATACGTGCATATCCTTTTTTATTAAGCATTCTTCTATCTGGAAAATCATAAAGGTTATTAACTTGATTTTCATCTTTAACTTTTTTACAACCAAGATTAATAAGTTTCTCTTTAATTTTATTCACATCTATTTTTATTATTCTTGTTTCAATCTCTTGCAAGTGTAACACTCTCCTTAGTTGGCATCTAAATTTATAATTTAGTAAATAGAACTTACTCCTTTGAATGAATATGAGAAGGAGTTTCCTTAAGTGATATTCCAAATCTTTGATTTGGTTAAATAGAACTTACTCCTTTGAATGAATATGAAAAGGAGTTTCCTTAAGTGATATTCCAAATCTTTGATTTGGTTAAATAGAACTTACTCCTTTGAATGAATATGAAAAG